>Ga0307503_10000019_pt1 | contig 181425 bp, 168 predicted proteins | sample 17_S_MG_FD_194514 | JGI IMG/M metagenome (GOLD analysis project Ga0307503, IMG submission 194514) | Soil microbial communities from Populus trichocarpa stands in riparian zone in the Pacific Northwest, United States - 17_S | ecosystem: Environmental > Terrestrial > Soil > Riparian zone >... | reverse complement strand
CGGCGTGCCGCTCCTTTCAACCTGGGACCGGTTTTCGGCCGGGGAGCCGACCTTGCCTTATTCGCGCGCGGCCCGGGCGATATTGGGGTCGGTGGTCGCGTTCGAGGCGCTCAAATCCCTGACGTTCGACAAATCGAGCGAGCCCGACCAGCGGGGATGGCTGCAACGGCATTGCTACCACGTCCGCCCCGACACCGATATCGAGGTGCACGGCCTTTCGCCCGCCAATGTCGGCCCCGCTGGCGCTCCGGTGGCGGCTGAAGCCGTGACTCCAGAGCCGGACGACGATCCGCTGTTCGATCCGGTGACGGGGAGCCTTGGCTGGGACGATTTTGACGGGGCGGAATTCCCCTTGCCGCATCGGGCGATCGCGATCCGGCCGGAGGCGGCGAACGGCGGGCCCGGGCCCGATCCGGTCACGCAATGGGCGCTGACCCCGCAAGAGCTGGACGAGCGAACCACCGCCCGCGCGCTGGAGTCACTCGCCGAAGCCGATCTACCAGCGGTCGCCGCCCCCTCCGGCTGCTCTTCGTCCCCGGTCGTCGCCGCACGCGACGAGGCGGCCTGGCGCGAGCAGGCGCGCGCTCATGCGATCGCGCGCCATGCCGCGTTTCTGAGCGCGATCGCGCCGGTCCGCATCGACCCCGACTCGGTTGCCGACCAGGACGCGCGCATGCTTTTCCGGCTGGTTCGGCTCTACACGGGGGCCGTGCCGCAAATATGGCTGCTCGGCGGGACCGGCTGGGGCGCCAGCGTCGCCTGCGTGGCGGTGGGCGGTCAGCTTTCCCGATCGGCGGCGGCGACTCCCGCCAGGGCCATTGTTGAAGCCCTTGGCGACGCGCTGAGCGCGCTCCAGGCGGGCCGCCGGCCGGGCCGCCAGCGCCAGCCCTTCCTCGGACCGCTCGATGGCATTCGGCCGGTCGAAGGCCTCGAGCCGATGGCCTTGGACCGGATTGGCGGCCCCGGCTCGCTCGCGCTTCGGTTCGACGAAATCCGCCTGTTTCCGGGCGGGGTCGCGTCGCGGGGCTGGGTCGTCGGACGCGTGCAGGCCTGCCTGTGATCGGCGGTCTCTTCGCCCGCCCGCTTCGCGGCTATGCCGAGGCGGCCGCCGACCTGTCGTCCGGATTGGACCGCCGGGCGATCCTGCAATTTGCCTGCGGAGCGCCGCGCCGCGTCAATTCCGCCTGCGATTTGAGATGGTGGTGAGCGCCGCCGCCGCGTCCCGGCAGATTCGCCTTCAGGGCCTGGAGGAGCGGTTCGCGGCCTTGATCGTGGCGGCGCTGCAAAGCGAAGGCGGCTCGGTCCGCACGATCGTGGGCGGCAGGGCGCGCAAGGGCGAGCTGCTGATCGCGGGAAGCGGCGCCGCGGACATCGATGGCCAGCTCGCCGCGCAGGACGAGGCCGCGAGAGCGGGCGCGGGCCTGCTGAGAGTGGCCTGCGCGACCGACCATCTGTGGCTCGGCCCCTACGTCGAGCGACAGGAAGAGGGTTGCGTTCGATGCTTCCATTTGTGGACGATGAACGACTGGTCGCGCGCCGCGGCCAAAGCGGCAACGGATCACGCATCGGCGACGTCATGCTGGCCGGAGCCGTTCCGGATCGCGGCCGCGGAGGCGGTCGCCGTGGAGGCGCTGGCGCCGCCCCGGCGCGGATCGGCCCGTTTCCTCTCGACCGACTTTCGCGATTGGTCGCGTCATGCCTTCTTCAGGCATCCGGAGTGCGAACGATGCCCGCCGCTTCCGGACGATGAGGCCGAAGCCGCGCGTGCGGCGCTGGACGAGGAGGGCGCAGCCGCCGGCGGATCGTTTCGCGCGCTCAGCCTCGATGCGCTCGACCGGATCGTCCAGGTCGGCGTGGACGGGCGCTGCGGGCTGGTTCGGACGGTAACCCACAAGACGACGTCGACGCTCTTTCCGATGGCGTTCGCGACCCTTTATCCTTCGGTTCGGCCGACCGACATCGAGATCGGCGTCGGCCGCACGGGATCGCGGCGCGCGGACGCCGTCGTGGCCGTCCTCGAAGGGATCGAACGCTTTGCGGGGCTGCGGCCGCGCGCGCGGAGGACGACGGTCAGGGGGCGCTATTCCGAGCTGGAGAAGGTCGCCGTCGACCCTCGCAATTTCATCCTCCATCATCCGGATCAATTTGACGAGCCCGGCTTCCGGTTTCAGCCGTACAGCCCGGACAATGTCTATCATTGGGTGTGGGCCTATTCCTTTCGTCTCGCCGCCCCCGTGCTGATCCCCGAACAGCTCGCTTATTATGCGCTTCCCGCCGAAGACCCGCTTTCCAGCTCCCGCTTCGTCTACGAAACCTCGAACGGATGCGCGCTCGGCGGCACGATGGCGGAGGCCGTCCTCCACGGCCTTTTCGAAGTGATCGAGCGGGATGCGTTCCTGGCGAGCTGGTATGCGCGGCGGCCGGTGGCGCGGGTCGATATGTCGGGCGTCGACGATCCGCTGGTCAGGGCGCTTCTCGCGCGATGCCGTGCCCACGAAATGCATGTCGAGGTGCTCGACATCCGGGCGGGCCTGCCGACGCCCGCATTCGCGGTCTCGATCGTCAACCGGACCTGGGAAGACCATGCCGCGCTGGCGCTCGCCGCCGGCGCCCATCTCGACCCGGTCCGGGCGCTCCAGGGCGCGCTGGTCGAGGGGGTGTCGGCCTTCGCGGACCGGGACGCGGCCAAGGCGGCGAAGCTGCCGGAACGGGGGCGCGAGCTGCTGGCCCATCCCGACCGGGTCCAATCCATGGTGGATCATTCGGATCAATGCTGGCCGATCGAAGCGATCGGGACGCGGGACTTCATCCGTTCGGACGCTCCGGACCTGGATTGGCGGGCCTGCTTCGGCGCGCCGGGCAATGGTCCGGTCTCGGTCCCGGACGAGCTTGCCGGGCTTGTCGGCGCGGTCCTCGAAGTCGCGCGCGACGTTCTGGTCCTCGATCAGAGCTTCGAGCCTTTTCGGGCGTCCGGCCTCCGATGCGTCAAGGTCCTCGCGCCCGGCCTGCTGCCGATGACGTTCGGCAATCAGCATCGCCGTATTTCCGACGAACGATTGCGGGCGCTTGCCCCGGAAACGCCCATTGACCGACGCGCGCTCGGCTTGCTGCCGCATCCATTTCCCTGAGCGCCCGTCGGGTCCGCGGCGCCAAGATCATCGAACGAGCCATGCCGAATATCTCACCGCCCGCCGAGACCGTGCTGGACTTCCGGCCCAGGGGGCTGCGCTTCACCTTGTCGATGCCGCCCGGCGAGCCCGGGAGCGAGTTGCGGCCGCGATAGCGAACGGGAGAAGGTGCGAGCGCGCCGCATCACGGCGCTCCGATCGGCGCGGCCTCTGTCGATGTCGCTGGTGACCCCTACGGGACTCGAACCCGTGTTTTCGCCGTGAGAGGGCGACGTCCTAGACCGCTAGACGAAGGGGCCGCTTGCGCTGCGGCGACCGCGCATATGGGGGAGGGCGGCCCGCTGTCAAGGAACGAAGGGGCGGCCCTGGCGACCGCCTCGATCAAATGGTCTATCTCTCGGCGTCACCTTCGCCTTCGGCCGGGGCTTCCTCGTCGGCCGGAGCCTCGCCTTCCGCCGCGTCGCCGGCGGGCTTGTCGCCGCCGCCGGCCGCTTCATTGCCTTCGGGCTCGGGCGCGTTGGCCTCCGGAGCGGCGGCGGGCTGGGCCTCGTTGCCCTGGGCGGCGTTGGCGGCGGGCGGCGCGGCCGCGTTGCCGGCCGAATTGTTGGCCGCGCCGCGGTTGCAGCCGGCGAGCGCGATCAGCGCTACGGCGGCAATGGAAGTGGTCAAGAGTTTCATTGCGGGACCCCCCAAGGTTGATGTCCATCAAGCCTAGCCGAGGCCGCAGTGGGAAGGAAGAGGTGAGAATCGCCGCGCCGGGCCGGCGCGATGGCGGCTTTATCGCGCGGTGAAGCTGTGCTTAGATGAAGGCGAGGCGCAGGAAGGGGGATGGCTCTATGGCAAGATGGCTGCCCAGCTTCCGGCGGTCGCCGTCACCCGTCCCGGCTCCCGCTTCGGAGGCGAAAGCCGGGGCGGCGCCCGCGCGAGGCGGCTTCCGGATCGAAAGCTGGTCGCGCACCCATGAAGGGCGCGTGCGCAGCCACAATGAGGACAGCCATGTCGCCCGCGACGACGAGGGCCTTTGGGCGGTCGCCGACGGCATGGGCGGCCATGAGGGCGGCGAATGGGCGTCGGGCCGGATCGTGCGCGAGCTCGGCCGGGTCGACACCGACAAGGGCTTCGAGGCGAGCTGCGCGGCGGCGACGGAGGCGATCCTCGCGGCCAACCGCCAGATCCTGGCCGAGAGCAAGAAGCGCGGCAAGCGCATGGGCTCGACCCTGGTGATGCTAATCATCGAGGGCCCGCGCTACGCGATATTGTGGGCCGGCGACAGCCGCGCCTATCTGATGCGCGGCGGCAAGCTCGTCCAGCTCAGCCGCGACCATACCCAGGTCCAGGAGATGGTCGCGCGCGGGCTGATGACGCCGGAGCAGGCGCTCGGCCACCCGATGGGGCACATATTGTCGCGCGCCGTCGGCGTGCAGAAGGATGTCGAGGTCGACCGCGCCGACGGCGAGGTCCAGTCGGGCGACATCTTCCTGCTGTGCAGCGACGGGCTCCACGGCGTCGCCGCCGAGGACGAGATTGCAGGCCATTTCGCCCGCGAGGCGCCGGAGCGCGCGCTCGACCAGCTCGTCGAGCTGACGCTCGCGAAGGGCGCGCCGGACAATGTCACCGGGATCGCTGTCTGGGCCAGCGACCCCACCCTTCTCTCCTTTGCGGATCCCAAGCCATGAGCGACGAGAAAGACAAGACCCCGCCCGGCACGCCGGAAACGCCCGACAGCGGCGAGGAGCGCACGGTTTTCATGCCTGGCGGTTTCACGCTGCCGCCCTCGCAAGGGCAGGAGGCCGAGGTGCCGGCGCCCGAGCCCGAGCCCGAGCCGCCGCCAGAGCCCGAGCCGGTCGCCGAAACGCCGCCGCCGCCGCCGCCAGAGCCCGAGCCGCCGGCCGAAGCGCCCGCGCCGCCGCCTCCGCCGACCAGCACGGCACCGGCCTTCGTCCCGCACAAGGACGCGGTCGGCATCAAGGTCGGCGATTGCCTCAACCACATCTTCCAGGTCGATCGCTTCCTGGCGCGCGGCGGCATGGGCGAGGTCTTCGTCGGCTGCAACGTCAACACCGACGAGAAGGTCGCGATCAAGGTGATGCTGCCGGCGCTCGCCAGCGACGAGAAGGTGATCGCGATGTTCCGCAAGGAAGCGCGCACGCTCACCAAGCTCAACCATCCGGCCTTGGTCCAGTATCGCGTGCTCGCCCAGGAGCCGAACCTCCACGTCCTCTATATCGTCACCGACTTCATCGAGGGCACCAATCTCAGCGTCGCCCTGCCGGCGCTGAAGCCGTCGCCGGACGAGCTTGCCGGCCTGCTCAGGCGACTGGCCTCGGGCCTCGCCGCCGCCCACGCGCTCGGCGCCATCCACCGCGACATGTCGCCCGACAACGTCATCCTCGAAAATGACGATATCCACGAAGCGACGATCATCGATTTCGGCATCGCCAAGGATCTCGATTCGAGCTCGGCGACGATCGTCGGCGACGGTTTCGCCGGCAAGCTCAATTATGTCGCGCCCGAGCAGCTCGGCGATTTCGGCCGTGAGGTCGGCCCGTGGACCGACGTCTATAGCCTCGGCCTCGTCATCCTCGCCGTCGCGCAGGGGGACAATGTCGACATGTCGGGCTCGCTCGTCGATGCCATCGACAAGCGCCGCAAGGGGCCGGACATTTCGGCGATCCCGGGCAATTTGCGGCCGCTCGTCCACGCCATGCTCCGGCCCGATCCCAAGGAGCGGCCACGCTCGATGGCGGACGTGCTGGCGATCCTCGAGGGCGCCCGCATCCCCTCGCCGACCACGGTCCGCGCCGAGGTGGCCGAGGAGGCGGCCCGCCCCGAGACGGTCCCGGACCATTACGAAACCTACGAGACGACCGTCGACGGCGGCAGCTCGAAGCCGCTGCTCATCGTGCTCGCCGTCCTGCTCGCTCTGGCGGCCGTGCTGGCGGTGATCTGGTACGTCACCGACGGCACGTTCGGTCTCGGCGACGACCGCCGCAGCGACGTCGAGACGAGCAGCGGGCCGACCGGGAGCGGCGGCTCGCAGGCGGACGCACGCTCCCCGGTTGCGTTGGCCCGCTCCACGATCAATTCGGCGGTGCCCCAGGTTGGCTGCACCTGGCTCGACATCGGTGACATCCGGGCGGGCCCTCCGGTCGCGGTGGCGATGCGCGGGGTGGCCGGCAATGGCGAGGCGGCACGGAGCGAGATCGGCCAGGCTCTGTCGCGTGCCGGTGTCGCCAACGCGAACGTGACATTCGGCGACGTCGCGACGATCACGCCGGCCGGCTGCACCGCGCTCGATACCTACCGGCAGATCCGGAACGACGGCGCCCGGCGGATCTTCGCCAGCCAGACGCGCTATGAAATGTCGCGCCCGCAGGGCCAGAATGGCGGCCAGCTTCGCGCCAATGCGGTGATCGAGATCAACACCGGCGGCACCCCGGATTTCGCCTTGGTCGGCATCGAGCCGACGGGGGTGATCACCACCCTGATTCGCAATCGGGGCGATTTCATTCAAAAGCTGGCGGATCCCGTCAACCGGATCGCCGACGCGGGCAATGGCCGCTACCGGCTCAACGTCGAGGTGACCCACATGCGCTGGTCCGGACTGCTGATGGTGACCGGCAGCGGTTTCGACGCCAACTTGCTCGCGCCGCCGATCGGCGGCCGTGGGCAGGGGTGGCAGCGGCAATTCCTCAGCGCCGCCAGCAATGGCAATTGGCGCGGCGACATGGTCTGGTTCCAGACGGTCGACCAGCAGCCGGGCTGAAGCGTCGAGCCCGCGGGAGCGCCTAGCCCGTCCCGTCCCTCAACTGGCGCTCATAGGCCTTTCGGAACTCCTTCGAGAAGACCTCCATGAAGGCCTCGTCGGATTCCTTCTTCACCGCCACGAACTCGCGCTCGTAATTGCGCCACAAGGCGGCGTCGCGGGCGCCCGGCAGGATGCGGGCGAGCAAGCCGATATTCTCGGCGCGGCGGCGGATCGAGCCGGGCGAGAAGCGGTCGAGCGTCGAGCGCAGGGCGCCCGGAATGGCGCGCAGCGTCGCCACCTGGTGCGACTGGAGGTCGAGATAGGCATCCTCGACCGCTTTGTCGGCGTCCATGAAGCCGTCCTGCGGCGGCATGAGAAGCTGCGCCAGGGCCTGTTCCGGAGACCGCGCGAACTTGATCGGATTGTTGCCCTGGAGTTGGAGGCCGGTCATCTCGGCGCCCATCTGCGCCTTGGCCCGTGCCCGCGCCTCGACCATGACAAGCAGGCCGGCGACGAGCCGCTTGAGCAGGCTGCCCGCCTTCTGCAGCAATTCGGGCGAGCGCTCGACGCTGCCCTCGGCCACAGCCGCCGCCTCCAGCATCGCCGCGACCAGCCGGTCGACCGTCGCCGCGTCGCCGCCGGTAACCGGCGCGGCTTCCGCATCCTTGACTCCGAAAAGGCCGCGTTCGCGGTCGATCGCGTTGATGTCGGCGAGCGAGTCCCACATCACGGTCACGTTGTCGGACGCCGGCTCCTGCCGCGCTTCCGCCGCGGGCTCCGGCCCGGCATCCGGTATCGGCTCGCTCGGGTGGAAGGTGATCTCATGCTCGGGCGCGATCGGCTCCGGCTGCGGTTCGGGCAGAACCTCGGCTTCGAGCGAGACGACGACCTCATATTGGCCGATGCGGATCAGGTCGCCGGTCGCGATCGGCCGCTCGGTGATCCGTTCGGGGGCGTCGTTGACGAAGGTGCCGTTGGTGCTGATGTCCTTGAGCAGGAAGTCGTCGCCCTCGCGGCGAATCTCGCAATGGCGCGAGGAGATGGCGTTGCGGGGGTCGGGCAGATACCAGTTGCAGTTGCGCGAGCGGCCGATGACGGCGTTCGGCCCGTCCATGATGTATTGCGTCGCCACGCCTTCCTGGAGCGCGTCCGCGTTGCGGATGGTGAGAATCAGGATCATGCGGCGACCATACCCTCGAGCTGCGGCGCGCCGGCGGGGCCTTTTCCGCCAGGTCCGCGCGCGCCGCCAGCGTAGCAAGCTCGTCCCCGACCGACAACCGCGCGCCTTGCCGCTCCTTCGGCCATGAGCTACAAAAAAGCCTCGCTTCGGGAGGAAATTCCATGCGCACGCTCGCTCTCACCCTGCTGGCCTGCGGCGCCGCGTCGCTTCCCCTGGTGGCGGCGGCGCAGGACGATCCGCCGAGCAGCGCCGAGGATTATGTCTGCGCCTTCGCCGGCAATTGCGACGAGGAATCGGCCGACGAGCCCGCCGATGGAAGCGCGGCACCGCAGGGCCGGCCCCGCATCTCGGCCACGCGCGGCTTCTCGCTCGGCCCACCGCCCGGCACGCGCCGTCCGGCCCGGCGTCCCGGCACGGCCACGCAGCGCCGGGCTGGGCAGGGCCTCGCGCCGCGCCGGCCCGCGGCCGCCGCCAGCGGCCAGCGGGTCAATCTGCGCCTCGCCTTCGAAACCGGTTCGGCCCAGCTGACTCCGGCCGCGGCCGCCCAGGCGCGCGTCTTCGGCCGCGCCCTGATGCTGCCGCAGCTCGCCAACATGCGCTTCCGGATCGAAGGCCATACCGATGCGGTCGGCAGCCACGCCGGCAACGTCGCCCTGTCGCAGCGCCGCGCGCAGAGCGTCGCCGACTTCCTGATCGCGATGGGCGTGCCGCGCGCGCGCCTCGACGTGCGCGGCTACGGCCCCGACCGGCCGCTGCCCGGCACCAGCGGCGCCAGCGCAGAGAATCGCCGCGTCGAGGCGGTTCGGGTCTCCTAGGTCCCCACAAGAGGGACCGTCCCTCTTAGTCAGGCGGGCACCGCCGCGCCGGCCAGCTCGCGCGCGACCAGCGCGGCCAGCTCCATTGCCTGGGCCGGGTTGAGGCGCGGGTCGCAATGGCTGTGGTAGCGGTCGGCGAGGTCGGCCTCGGTCACGAGCGCGCCGCCGCCCGTGCATTCGGTGACGTTGCGGCCGGTCATCTCGATATGGATGCCCGCGCCCGCGACCCCGACCGCCCGCGTCGCCGCGAAGAAGCCCTCGAGCTCGGCGAGGATGCGCGCGAGCGGACGGGTCTTGGTGCCGGCGGCGGTGCGCAAGGTGTTGCCGTGCATCGGATCGCAGGCCCAGAGCACCGGCCGGCCGGCGGCGCGGACCGCCTCGAGCAAAAGCGGCAGCGCGGTCCGCACGCGCTCGTGCCCCATCCGGCTGATCAGGGTGATCCGGCCGGGCTCGCCGCGCGGGTCGATGCGGTCGAGCAAAGCGAGCAGCGTGGCCGGTTTGAGGTCCGGGCCGCACTTGATCCCGATCGGGTTGGCGAGACCGCGGACGAAGTCGACATGGGCCGAGCCCGGGAAGAAGGTGCGCTGGCCGATCCACAGGAAATGGGCCGAGCTCGCGAAGCTGCGGCCGCCGTCCGGGTCGCGGCGGACCAGGGCCTGCTCGAAGGGGAGGAGAAGGGCCTCGTGGCTGGTGTGAAAGGCGGCCGCTCCGGCCAGCGCCTCGATATGGCTGAGCGTCGCCGCCGCCTGGGCGTAGGCGCGGAACATTCGCTCCGGGTCGGGCCGGCGCCCGGCGGCGTCGAAGCCGATCTGGTTGACGATGTCGCCGCGATAGGCCGGCAGCGCGACTCCGTCTTGCACTTCGAGCGCGGCCGAGCGCGGCTTGGCGAACTGGCCGGCTAGCCGCCCGAGCCGGATCACCTTCAGCCCCGATGCCGCGCCGAGCCGTTGCGCCATGGCCGCGATCAGCTTGACGATCGCGGCGGTGTTCGCGCGCGAGAATTCCGCGAAGCTCTCGGCGCAGTCGCCGCCCTGGAGCAGGAAGGCGCGCCCCGCCTGCGCTTCCGCCAGCGCCCCGCGCAACGCGTCGACCTCGCGCAGGCGCACCAAGGGCGGGTAGGCCTCGAGCTCGCGCGTCGCCGCAGCCAGAGCGGCGGCGTCGGGATAATCGGGCTGCTGCGTGGCCTCGCAGGCTCGCCAGCTGTCGGGGGACCAAATGGTCATCCGCCCGGCACGCCGAGCTCGCGCGCGGCCTGGCGCAGGCGGCCCTGGGTGGCGGCGTCGTCCCGGAAGGCGCCGAGCGCCGAGCGCAAAGCCTCGGCCGCGCCGCTCCGGTCCTGCAGCACCATGCGCGAGCGCATCAGCATGATCCAGCGATTGGCGTCGCGCGGATTGGCCCTGAGGCGCGCGGCGAGCCTGTCGACCATCCCGCGGCTGGCCGCGTCCTGCTGGCTCGGCGTCATCCCGCTTGCCGCCCGCATCTGCTCGGGGGTCGGGCCGGGGATGGCGGCGGTGGCGACCGATGGCGGCGCCGCGGCGGGCGCCGCCGGCTCGGCGGGCGCTGCCGGCAGCCGCCCCGCCAGGTCGATATTGTTGCGCTCGGCGATCGCGATCAAGGCCGCGCGCACCTGCCGCGGCCAGACCTCGCCGGCGGGCGCGTCGCGCAGCAGGGCGATGAGATCGTCGACCGCGCCGCGATGGTCGCCGCGCTCGTTCCTGATCGTGGCCAGATAGAAGCGCGCCTGCGGATTGCCCGGCTGCAATTCGAGCGCGCGCCGGAAGAGCTGCTCGGCTTCGGGCGGCGGCGGCCGGCCGGCGCTGGTCGCTCCGATCAGGATCATCTCGGCCAGATAGGCGGTGTAATCGGCGTTGCGCGGCTGAAGCTCCATCGCCCGGCGGAAGGCCTGGGTCGCGTCGGCAAAGCGCTCCATGGCGCGATAGGCCATGCCGAGCAAATACCAGCCCTCATGGTCGTCGGGATTCTCGCGCACCCGTTGCAGCAGGCGCGCCAACATCGCCTCGACCTGAGCCACATCCTGCGGCGCCGAGGCCGCCGTGTTGGCCGCGACCGCGTCGTTGCCCGACGCCGCCGCGTCGCCGTCCCGGAAGAACAGCGCATAGGACAGGGCTGCCGCGGCGACCAGCGCCGCCAGCGCGAGGGCGATCGTAGCCGGCGCCGGCCGGCGGTCCTTGGGTACGGGTGCTGCCATCGCCCGGATCATTACCGCAAAAAAGCCAACGTCAAGTCTGGCGTCGCTGCGAGACTCTGTTAGATTGCCAGATACTCAAATGACTGCGTGTTTCGGGGGAGCTGCGTTCCGGTGACGGCCGCCTACAAGATCGCGATTGTCGGGTCCGGCCCGGCCGGGCTCAGCGCCGCCGGGCGCGCGGCGCAGCTCAACCTCAGCCACATATTGCTCGAGAAGACCAACCACCTCTCCGACACCATCTACAAATACCAGAAAGGCAAGCACGTCATGGCGACGCCGAGCCAGCTCCTGCTGCGCTCGGACATGGATTTCGAGGCGGGCAAGCGGGAGAAGGTGCTCGGCACGTGGGACCAGCAGGCCGCCGACCACAAGGTCAACGTCAAGCTCAACGCCGAGGTCAAGGCGATCTCGGGCGAGAAGGGCAATTTCACGCTCACCCTCACCAATGGCGAGACGTTGACCGCCGAGAGCGTCATCCTGTCGATCGGCACGCAGGGCAATCCCAACAAGATGCGCTGCGAGGGCGGCGACCTGCCCCACATTCAATATCAGCTCGACGATCCCGGCGAATATGTCGACGAGCATATCATGGTGATCGGTTCCGGCGATGCCGGGATCGAGAACGCGCTTGGTCTGGCCGCGGACCCCGCCCAGGCCAATACCGTCTCGATCATGAACCGCAGCGCCGAGTTCGCGCGCGCCAAGCAGGCCAATGTCGACCTGCTGATGGAGGCGGGGAGAGCGGGCAGGATCAACATATTGTGCGAAACCGTGCCGGCCCGGATCACGCCGGGCATCCTCCACATGGAAACCCGCGACGGCGAGCAGAAGATCAGGTGCGACCGGATCATCGCCCGCATGGGCTCCTCGCCGCCGCGCAAGTTCATCGAGGCCTGCGGCATCCTCTTTTCCAGCGACGACAAGGACGCCTATCCGACCCTGTCGCCGCAATTCGAGACGACCAAGCCCGGCATTTACGTGATCGGCGCGCTGGCCGGCTACCCACTGATCAAGCATTGCATGAACCAGGGCTACGACGTCATCGAGTTCATCAACGGCAATGTCGATCTGAAGCCCGCCGACGAGCCGATCCTCGAGAAGAAGTTCCAGGTTCTGCCGGGCGCGCGCACGGTCACCGAATGGCTGGCCTTCCTGCGCCGGCGGGTGACCATCCTGAACGAGCTTTCGATGCTGCAGATGCGCGAGTTCATGCTGGATTCCGAGCCGCGCGCCTATCGCTCCGGCGAGATCGTGTTCGCGCGCAACGAGTCGGGCGCCTCGCTGTTCGCGGTCGCCGACGGCTCGCTCGTGGTGGAGCTCGACCCCAACGACCCGTCGCGGACGGCGCCGATCGCGCGCGGCTCGATCGTCGGCGAGGTCGGCCTGATCTCGGGCCGCAAGCGCGGCGCCACCGTGCGCACCGCCGAGGGCGCGATCGTCATCGAGATCCCGCGCAACGCCACGCTCAAGCTGATGGCGACCAACTCGGCGGCCAAGCGCGAGATCACGCGCATCGCCACCGAGCGAATGCTGCTCTCGTTGGTCGGCGCGGCAACCCAGGAGGACCTCGCCGAGCTGCTCGAAAGCGCCGAGATCAAGGAGATCCGCGCCGGTCAGACGATCATCAACGAAGGCGATGAGGGCTATGACGTCTTCATCATCCGCCAGGGCTCGATGACCATCGAGAAGGCGATCGGCGGCAAGCCGATCTTCCTGCGCTACCTGCCCGCCGGCGCCTATGTCGGCGAGATGGCGCTGATCGACGGCGGCCGCCGCACCGCCACCGTGCGCGCCGCGATCAAATCGGAGGTGATCAAGCTCAACGGCGACGCCTTCCGCAAGCTGCTCGCGGCCAAGCCCGACCTGCTCGAGCGGATGAAGGACGAGATGGCGACGCGCCAGCAGAGGACCAACTTCGTCGAGGCGCGCAAGGACGGCTTCGGCGGCGTCGTCGACATGTACAGCGCGGTGGCCGGCTTCCTGGTTGCGCAGGGGATAGGCGAGGCCACCGACGTCCTCCTGATCGACGAGAAGCTCTGCGTCGGCTGCGACAATTGCGAGCGCGCCTGCGCCGACAGCCACGAGGGTCTTTCCCGCCTCAACCGCGAGGCCGGACGCACCTTCGCCCATCTCCACGTACCGACCAGCTGCCGCCATTGCGAGCACCCGCACTGCATGGCGGATTGTCCGCCCAACGCGATCGATCGCGGCGCCGACGGCGAGGTCTATATCAACGACACCTGCATCGGCTGCGGCAATTGCCAGCGCAATTGCCCCTATGGCGTGATCCGCATGGCCAAGCCGCCGCCGAAGAAGCCGAGCCTCTTCGCCTGGCTGTTCTTCGGCAAGGGGCCGGGGCCCGGCGAGCCCGACCATGAATGGACCGATCGCAGGGTCAGTTCGGAGATTCCAAAAAAAGCGATCAAATGCGACATGTGTTCTGGTATCGGGGGCGGGCCGGCATGCGTGCGCGCATGTCCGACCGGTGCCGCGATCCGGGTATCTCCGGAAGAGTTCCTCAGCGTGACGAGGATGGGTGAGGGGGGCTGATCGAGGGTGGCAAGCAGGGGGGCTCCAAGGACGCACCTGGGGGATGGGACGGCTCATGAGAGCTTCCTGCGCTACCGCCGCTATCGCTGGTTCAAGATCGCCGCGATCCTCTCGCTGCTCCTCGTCCTCATCTATCTCGTCGTCGACGTGCAGCCGCGCCACAATGGCGGGTCGTGGCTCGGCTACACGCTCGGCACGATCGGCGTCGGGCTGATCGTCTGGCTGTCGCTGCTCGGCATCCGCAAGCGGGCGATGACCAGCGGCCGCTGGTCGCTGAAGGCCTGGACCTCGGCCCACGTCTATCTCGGCCTCGCCTTGATCTTCTTCGGCACGCTCCACACCGGCTTCCAGTTCGGCTGGAACGTCCACACCCTTGCTTATGTGCTGATGATGCTGGTCATCCTGTCGGGCGTCTACGGCATCTCGGTCTACGCCCTGCTGCCCCAGGGTCTGTCCGACAGCCGCTCCGAGATGACCGGGCCGCAGATGATCGAGGCGGTCAACAGCCTCGACAAGCAGATCCAGGTTTCCGCCCAGCCCTTGTCGGACGAGGACAGCGCCATCGTGCTCGGCTCGCTGGGCGAGGATCCGTTCGGCGGCGGCGTCTGGAGCCGATTGTCGGCGTCGCAGCGGCGCTCCGTCACCGTCAACGCGCTCGAGATCATGCGCGCGCGCCACGACGACAGCGGCGGCAAGGAGGAGCAGGCGATCGAGCAGGTCCTCCAGCTGCTCGAGAAGAAAGCGGCGGCGCTGCAGCGGCTGCGCGGCTATATCAGGCGGCGGGCGTTGCTCGAAGTGTGGCTGTTCGTGCACATTCCCCTGACCTTCGTGCTTTTCGCCGCGCTGACCGCGCATATCATCAGCGTCTTCTTCTACTGGTAGGGGGAAGCAGGGAATGGCGTTCCTCCTCAGGAGCATCAGTCGCAGCGCTGACGGCCGCGAGATCGTCCGCACGTCGAAGGTCAGCGACGATCTCCTCAAGGTCGGCCGCGATCCCGAAAGCGACATCCGCCTCAACGACCTCGCCGTCGCGCTCCACCACGCGACCATAGAGCAGGTTTCCGCGACCCGGGTCGGCGTCTCCGCCGAGATGGGCATGTCGATCGAGATCGACGGCGGCAACACCCAATTCGGCCAGATCGACCTTGCCGTCGGCGGCACGATCAAGATCGGCCCCTTCCTGCTGCGCGTCATGCCGCCCGAGCTCGGCGGCGACGACGTCCCGATCGTCATCCAGCGCGCCGACGCCGATGCGGTCACCACCAAGTTCGACACCCGCCGCTTCGCGCTGCAGAGCGTGATGCCCGGCAAGCGGCTGATGGCCTGGACGCTCACCCTGGCCGTGCTCGCCATCTTCCTGGTCTGGCCGATCGCCTCCTTCTACCAGAATCGCGATCAGGGCACGCGCATGGCGGGCGGCTTCCACGCCGATTCGCTGTGGCTGAGCGGCGCGCTCTCGCAAAACCATGCCGGCCTGGCCTCCAATTGCCAGGCCTGCCACGTGCAGCCGTTCCAGCCGGTCCAGGACAGCGCCTGCAAGGCCTGCCACGTCAACATCACCGACCATGCCCGTTTCGACCGGATGCGACAGGCGATCCCCCAGCTCGGCGGCTTGCGCCAGCTTCAGCAGTCGATCGGCAACGCCTTCGGGCAGACGGCCGGGCGCTGTGTCGAATGCCATACCGAGCATGAAGGCCCGCAGCAGATGGTGCCGACGCCGCAGCAATTCTGCGCCGATTGCCACACCGATTTGCGTGGCCGCCTGCGCGATACGCGGCTCACCAACGCCGCCGATTTCCGCAGCGACCGCCATCCGCAGTTCCGGCCGGCCGTGCTGGTCCGGTGGGACGCGAATCAGCCGCGCTTCGAGCGGGTCGGGCTGGGGCCGCGGACCCGGGAGCAGAGCAACCTCACTTTCCCGCACAGGCTCCACCTCGGCCCGCTCGGCGGAGCTGCGCAGGCCGCGCGCACCAACCATATCGGCGACCGGCTCGAATGCTCGTCCTGCCACAGGCCGACGCAGGACGGCATCCGCTTCGAGCCGGTCAACATGGAGCGCGATTGCGGATCCTGCCACAGGCTGTCCTTCGACGAGATCGGCGGAACGATCCGGCGCCTGAGGCACGGCTCGCCCGAGCAGGTGATCGCCGACGTTCGCGGCCTCTACCGCGCCGGCGGTCCTGCCCTTCCGGTCTGGACCAGCCCGGGCACGCGTCGCATTCCGGGCACGGCCGCAGAGGTGAACGCGGCGGTCCAGTTCGCCCGCGCCCGCGCCGGCGTTCAGCTGCGCGGCGAGCGCAAGATCCAGGAGATCTTTTCGGGGCCGCGCGGCGCCTGCTTCGAATGCCACGTCATCATCGCGCCGCCGCCCGGCACGCTCAATTACCGGATCGCCCCAGTCCGTTTCGCCCCGCCCGATCGGGAGCAGCGCTATCTGCAGCATGGCTGGTTCGACCACCGCCCGCATCGAACCGCGCACTGGCCCGACCAGCGCGGCCAGATGCAGGGGTCGCGCGCCTGCGCGAGCTGCCATGTTCAGGTCTATGGTTCAGGCAATTCGGGGGATGTGATGCTGCCGGTCCTGGGCGGCCCGGCCGGCTGCCAAGTCTGCCATGGCGGCGAGAGCAGCGCAACGCGCGGGCAGGTCGCCTCGACCTGCGCGATGTGCCACGACTATCATATGGGCCCGGGCGTCCCCGCGGCGCGGTTGCAGCAGACCGTTCGCGGGCAGAGGCGGCAATCCACCGTTCCGCAGCCGCAGGCGGCGGCGGCTCGCGGGCAACGCTGATGCTCGTCGCCCAGATCACCGACCTCCACCTGGGCTTCGATCCGGACAATCCCGACGAGTTCAACCGGCAGCGGCTCGATCGCACGCTGGCGACGCTGAAGGCGATGACGCCGCGGCCGGACCTGCTGCTCGTCACCGGCGACATCGCCGACAATGGCGACGACAAGGTTTCCTACGGACGCTTCCGCGACGCCATTGCGGGCCTGCCCTTCCCGGTCCGGCCGGCGATGGGCAATCATGACAGCCGCAGCGCCTTCCTCGAAACCTTCCCGGATACGCCGGTCGTGGACGGCTATATCCAATATGCGATCGAGGATTTCCCGGTCCGCATCCTCGTCCTCGACACGCTCGAAACCGGGCGGCACGGTGGGGGCTATGACCCGGTCCGCGCCGCCTGGCTCGAAGCGCGGCTGGCCGAGGCGCCCGGGCGGCCGACCTTATTGGTTCTTCACCATCCGCCGATCTTTACCGGCCTCAGCTGGATGACCGAAAATCCGGAAGCGGAATGGGTCCAGCGGCTGCGCCCGATCGTCGAGGGCCAGTCCAACATCATCGCCATGATCACCGGCCATCTTCACCGGCCGCTGGTGACGGGTTGGGCGGGCACCGTGCTCGCCGTTTGCCCGTCGACCGCGCCGCAGGTCGCGCTCGACATGCAAGAGATGGATCCGGACGTCCCCGACGACCGGCCGATGATCGTCGCCGACCGCCCCTATTTCGCCCTCCATTACTGGAACGGACGCGAGCTCATAACCCATTTCGACACGGTCGAGGAGCACGAAGTCCTCGCCCGCTACATCCCCCGCCGCCAGGGCCTGATCCGCATGCTCAACAAGGAAAGGTGGGGCGAATAGGGCTGTGTCCGAATTGATGTCACCCCGGACTTGATCCGGGGTCACCTTCCTTGGCGGAGTGAGGGAAAAGAAGGTGGATGCCGGATCAAGTCCGGCATGACGAAAATGGTCGGTGGAACGGGCGTCGATCGCTGAGGCTAGGGCCCCGCCGCCGGCACCCAATCCTCCATCGTGCCGATGTCGTTTACGCGGTAGGGGAAGCGGCGGCTGTTAAGGTAGAGATGCTCCATTTCGTCGCGTCTGAAGGGGCGGGAGCCGAGGCGGCCGAAGACGGCGATCTGGCCGCCGGTCTCGTCGACGGCGCGGTCGCGGTCGAGGCCCTTGGCCACTGACAAGGCGGCCGACGGAGTCCGCGCCCAGGCGATCAGCTCGGGCACCGGCCGCGGCGAGAAGCCGTAGAAAGCGGGCTGGCTCTCGGGGCTGGTCAGCTGCAGCACCTTCATCCCATTGCGGCCGTCGGCGACATAAGCGAAGAGCGAGGCGTTGGTCGAGGCGACGGTCACGTCCTGCGTGTCCGGAGCCTGGCCGAGCCAGAAAGCGAGGTTCGGCGTCCGCCAGTGCAGGGCCGGCTGCTCGGGACGGGTGACGTTGTAGATGAGCAGCCCGTCGGCGCCGGCGGCGACATAAGCGTAGGTCCGCGCCAGATAGACGCGGCGCGCGTCGGCCAGCGGCACGGTCGCCGAGGGCACCGCGCGCGGCGCCTCGAGGTCGGTGACGTCGAACAGCTTCAGCCCGTCGGCGTCGGTGACCCACAAATAGCGGAATTGCAGCGCCGAGGCGCGGGCGTCGCGGAGCGGGATGGTGACGACGTGGCGCGGGTGGAGCGGATCCTCGAGGTCGACCACGACCAGGCCCGCCGTCGCCGCGATATAGGCGTAGCGGCCGGCCAGAGTGACGTGGCGGGCGCCGGCGAGGACTCCGTTCTCGTTCCAGGTCACGGCGCGGCTGAGATGGTTGTTGCGCGCCTCGCCGTCGGCGAGCGTGTTGACGTTGACGAGGTAGAGGCCTTCCTCAAAATCGGTGACCACCGCATAATTGTAGATGGCATGGAAGCGCTGCTCCTGATTCTCCTCGAGCAGGGTGACGGTGCGGCCGTCCGAACGGGTCACCGGCGTCGTCGCCATCGCTTCGTTGCGGTCGGGGCGGATCGGCTGGTTGGTGGGCAAAGCCATGCAGGTCGCGTTGCGCGAGGCGACATGGGTGTCCTGGCCGAGCGGCGAAACCGGCGCCGAGACGATCCGCTCGGAAAAGCCCTTATTGGCGATCGAGGCGATGTCGTAGACGCGGAAGCCGCCGCGGCCCTGCGCCACGAACATATATTCGCCGCGATTCTGCAGGCAGCCGACACGGTCCGGCGTGCCCTCGACGATGTTGGCGAACTGCTCGTTGGCGTGGGTTTCGCCCGAGAAGCGGCGGTCGAAGGTGCGGCCGCGCGTCCAGTTGACCAGCTCGCGCCGGTTCCGGTCGACATGCATCCGGTAATAATCGGGATAAGCGAAGCGCTGCAGATAGGAGCCGATCACCGCCTGCGGCTCTTCCCACTCCGTAACCCTGACCGCCTCGAAGCCGCCGGCCAGGCCGACCCACGAATGCAGGCCGACGAAGTTGACGAAATTGGTCCCCTGCAGGAGCAGCTGCGCCATGATCGCGTTGTTGTCATTGGCCTCGCTGACGTGGCAGTCGGTGCATTGCTTGGTTTCGGTGGTGCGCACCGTGTGCGGGAAATGCGGCGCGAAGGCCTGGCTGGAAAAGCCCGCATAGGAAATCGGCGGCTGCTGGACGTAGATGCGCTCGCGGTTGATGTTGGTCGAGGAGAGGACGAGGGCCGAGGTCGAGCGGACCGGGGCGATGATATTGCCCTTGCTGGTCTGGTGCCGGCCAAGCTGGAACATGTCCTCGCGCGCGACCTGCGGGTTGTAGGTCGCGAAGTTGCGGGTTTCCTCGCCTTCATAATGGTGGACTGTGGTGCGCCAATTGGCCTCGATCGGCAGGTGGCAGCCGCCGCAGCTGGTCGTCCATGAGAGGTGACAGGTGAAGCAGGCCATCTCGTTCAGCGGATGGGCGAGATCGTCCTCGGCAACGCCCGGGCCGAACAGATAGCGGCCGGTCTCGGCGGCGTTCCTCGACATCAGCTTGGAGCGCGTGGAGCGGATGTTGAAGCAGGGACCGGGGCGGGAGGTCTGGGTGTCGGTGTCGCAGGGGGGCAGCTCGCGATTGGCGCTGTCATTGACCTGGCTCACCACCCAGGAAAGGCTGGGGTCGACGATCGAGCGCTGGATCAGGAGGCGCTGGCCGACGGCGCACCTGACGTCGGTCACCTCCTCGCGGGCGAGCTCGCAATCCATCCATTCGAAACGGCGGCGCCCGTCCTCGTTGCGGATCACTTCGAGATTGGTGCCGTGGGTCGGCGCGGCCGGACCGGTGGTGCGCAGATTGGCATATTGGCCGGGCACGCCGTGACAGTCGCGGCAGCCGATCTCGATCGCGTTGGCGACCTCGCCATAGATGAAGCCGTTGCCATGCGCATCCTGGCTGAAATGGCAATCGGCGCATTGCATGCCGCGCTCGGCGTGGATGTCCATCATGTGGACGGCGCGGCCGGGATTGCGGCCGGCGGGCTGGAATTGGCCCGGCGTCGTCGACAGGTTTTGCGGCGAGGGCGGGCCCTCGATGACGTGGCCCTGGGAATCGAGCAGATTGCCCTCGCGGTCGCGGCGGAAGATGCCGCGGAAGTTCCAGCCATGGCCGTGATAGTCGGCGAACTGGGTGTGGCGGGCGAGCGGGTTCACCCGGTCGAAGACCTCGCGCAGGAAGCCGCGATCGCCCCACAGGCCGCGCGGTGCGGCGGCCTCGGGATTGCGGTCGAGCACTTCGAAGACCTCGGCGGCGGTCGGATAATGCTGGTTGCGGAAGCGGGTTTCTTCCTCGGGCGTGCGCGCGGGCAGGCGGTTCTCCGGGCCCGGCCACATCAGGTCGGCGTCCGATTCATAGTCCCACATCGTGTAGCCGAGATAGGTGTTCAGGAAGATGTTGGGCTGGTGCATGTGGCAGGTCATGCATTGCGAGGTCGGGATCGCCCGGGTGAAGGCGTGGCGGATCGGATGGCCGCTTTCGCCGACCGAGGCGTGGTTGGAATCGGCGGGCGCATGGTTGGTGGCCGCCGCGCCATGCCCTTCCTCGACCGCCTGGCCGGGCCGGTGCTGGCCCTGACGCAGGGTGGCGATGGTCGGATCGACCGTCGCGGTCTGCCCGTCGCGGCCATATTGGGAATAGGTCATCGAATGCCGCGGCTCGCGGTCGTTGGCGTAGATGACGTGGCAGCCGGCGCAGCCCGAATGGCGGTAATCGCCCTGCTGGTCGTTGGTGCCCATGAACCACATATAAGGGTCGTTGAGGCGGGTTTTGTGGATGTTGAGCACCGGAATCGCGACGCGAAGGCCGGTGGCCGGGCCGCGGTTCGACTGGCGCAGATCGGGCCGGCCCGGCTCCTCGAGCCGCTGGATCGAGCCGGTCGGATTGGGCAGGCCGATCTCGGCGAACTGGGTGCTGACGTTGCGGCCGCCGCGCTCGAAGACGCGGAAGACGTCGCCGGGCGGGATGACGTGCCAGGTCGGCAGTGGATAGAGGCCGGCGAGCACGCCGCGGGCGCGCTGCTGCGGGGTCAGGCCGCCGGGCGCGAGCGGCGAGGCGATCATCGCCGGTTCGCCGCCGCGCGTATAGGCCTCGCCGAAGATGTAATTCTTGAACGGCACAATGCCGTTATTGTAGGCGGCGCCCCCGATCAGCATCGCGCCCGAGGCCATGAGCGAGCGCTCGGCCGCCTCGATCACCTCGATATGGCAGGCGCCGCAACTGTCGCGGACGACGCGATAGTCGCTGGGATTGGTGAATCGGATGAACTCGGGCGATTCCCGGTTGAGCAGGCTGTAGGTGCGGGCAGGGTTGGCGCTCGACGGGAAATGCCAGTCGCCTTCGAAGCGCGGCAGCACATGGGCGCGGTCGCGCGCGGCAATGTAGCGCGCATCGTCCTGCGCCAGGCTGGAATCGCCGCTGACCCTCGGATTGCCGCCATGGCAGTCGACGCAGCCGAGCACCACCGCCGGCGAGCGATGCATATTGGGGGCGTCGGTCTGAACGTGGCAGGAAAGGCAGCCGCTTTCGCGCGCCACCCCGCTCTTGGCGTCGGCATCGGCCTGGGTCTGGGTGCGCGGCGCCGGCGCGGCGCGGACCAGGCTGTAATCGCGAACCTTGGCCTTTTCGCCCTCGGACGCGCCGACCGACGACGCCCCGATCAGGCCGGCGGCCGCCAGCGCTGCCGCCATCATCGCCATGCGTCCAAGGTCGGCGAAGCGCATCAACCCCCTCTCAATAGCTTACGATGGCGTTGAACAGGACGGAATAATAGACCCGGTCGCGATCCTGGTTCTCGAACAGGTCGCGAAAGCCGGTGCCCGAGTGGAGCGCGGCGGCGCTGAGGCGGAAGACGACGTTCTGGGTGGCGAGCGGCCGCCAGATCGCGGCCGCCGACACGTCGAAGCCGATGTCGCGCCGGATCGTCCCCTGCATCCGCAAGGCCTCGAGAATCTCGGTGCGATGGAACCAGAGATGATTGACGTTGGCCGAGACGCGCAATTGCGGCGTGATGTCGAAATCGGCGCCGATGCCGAGCAGCATCGTGCCGGGATTGGCGAAGTTGGACTGGCCCTGCTCCTTGGACGAGCGGAGCGAGTTCAGGATGCCGTTGCGGCCGTTGATGCCGACGGCGCGGGCGCCGCCGGCGAAGGGGATGGTCTGGCGGATCCAGTAGCTGGTGTCGGCGCCGGCGAAGATCGGATTCTCGAAGATCGCGTCGAAGCCGCGCTCGACATTGTCATAAGGATCGCCGTCGCCGCTTGCGAACAAGGCGGCGCCGCGGATCCGGATCCAGTCGTGGTCGTAGCTCGGCTCGGCGGCGAGGAAGAAGCTCTGCAGCCGTGCCGACCGGCCGGTGAAGACGTTGTTCCGGTCCGAGCCGAGCAAGGCGTAGGCCGAGGTGGTGAGGTTGATCCGTCCGATCCGGCCGTCGGTCGAATAGCCGAGGTAGATGGCGTCGTAATTACGGGCGCGAAGGTTGCCGAACAAAGCCGGGCGGACCGGGAAGCCGTTGTCGTCGACCTCGATCTCGCCGCGCTCGCGGTTGATGTTCCAGGTCGCGCTGATTTGGCTGGTGATGCCGACGAAGGGGAAATCCTGGCGGAACAGATTGGCGTGCAGAATCCAGTCGTCGCGCGGCGTCTGGAACAGGTTGTTGAGGCCCGAATTGGTGTCCTTCTCGAGCCGCCACGCCGCGATCAGATTGTACTGGAAGCGATTGTTGTCGCGATTGCCGAACAGGCGCACGCCGAGCTGCTGGTCCTGGAACAGGAAGCCGCGGAAATCGAAGTTGAACGGCTGGATGCCGACCCGGACGGAATCGAAGTCGAAGCGATCGGAGACGTTGCGGATATGGTAGTCGATGAAGGCTTCCTGGACGCCGAGCGCGTAATCGAAGCGGTCGGTGCCCTCCGACGGCTCGACGAACAGCACGCGGCGCTCGCCGACGTCGACATAATTGACGTTGAAGGCGAGCGTGAGCCGATATTCAATATGCGGCGGCAGGAAGGCGGTGCTGCCCTCGATCAGGGCGACGCTGGCGATGAAGGTCTGCGAGAGGACCAGGCTGTGATTCTCGCCGAACACGTCGTTGCTGCCGGGCCGGTCGGTGGTCTGGACTCCGACCGGGATGGGAAAGGTGCGGGGTTCGATCACCGTGTCGGAGACGAGGTTGGCGACGAACTCCCAATGAGGGCTGGAAAGGCCCAGGAAGCGCGGCGTGGCGCAGCGCGGGATGCCGGCGGCGCGGCGGCGTTCCTGCTCCTCGTCGGTGGGGATGCAGATCGGCCGGTCGCCCTTCAGCACGTTCTGATTGTAGGGATCGTACCAGCGCGAACGGACCATGCCGAGCGTCTCGATCAGCCGCCAGCGGTCGGGCACGGCGACATGCTCGGCCGGGAAGGCCTCGGGCGCAGGCATCCGGATCGCGCCGGGATTATACTGGTTGACGGGGTCGGGGAGATCGCGCTGCGGCACGCCCGGGCGGCGGCGGCCCTCGATCAGCTCCTCCTCCGAAGGTGTCGGTTGCCGCTCGGCCGGTTCCTCGGCGGGCAGGGGCTCGGGCGGCGGCTGCGCGCCGAACGCGGGCGCCTCGCCCGGCGGCGCGGCGCTCTGAAGGGCGAGCAGCAATGAATCATTCCGGCGAAGGCCGGGCCCCATGACCTCCGTCCGCGCGAGCACGCCCAGGGCGATGTTCATGGGTCCCGGGTCAAGGGATCCCATCAAAGCAGTATTTTGATTGGACCCAAGCCCGGGATGATTCATGAGGATGTTCATCGGAACGACCGGCCCGCCCGCCGACGCCATCAGTGACAGGAGGGCGGCCGCGACCGTCATTTCCCCTGGCAGACATTCTGCTCGTTCGTCCCGATGAACGGGTTGAATGGGCAGTTGACCCAGCGCAGCCTGACGCCGCCGCCGGACGCGCCGGCGACCGGCACGACGATCTGGTCGGAGCGGATCGCGGCGGGCGCGTTGCCGACCGTGCCGACTCTCAGCCCGCCATTGTGCAGGCCGAGGAAGCTGATCATGTCGTCCTGGTCGATGCCGTCGCCCGAAACGCCGATGCCGCCGACCAGGGTGTTGCCGCGATAGATCGGCACCGAGCCGGGGAAGATCTGGATGCCGTTGGCGAGCCGGCCCGGATTGGGGCCCAACGTGCATTGCTGCGGCGTATCCATTGGATTGCCGAGGATGAAGCCGACATGCTGAAGGACCTGGTCGAGGATCAGCGCCGATTGGAGCCCGGTCGAGAACGGATTGAACTCGGCGATCGGTCGCGAGAAGGCGCCGGGCGGGCGGCCGAGCTCGCCGTCCGGGAAATAGGGCCGCGACACGTTGCCGAGGCCGCGGTCGGAAATGGCGAATTGGCCGGTCAGCGCGGTGGGATCGTTGAAGAAGGCGCGCGCCTGGGGGACGTAGTTGCGCACGTCGGCGCCGCCGAGCGGCGCGGCATTGGCGCTGAGCTCGGCGGCGGCATGGGTGGCCGAGAAGAAGACCGCGGTCCGCGCCTTCTGCAGCGACACGTCGGTGCCGAAGATCGGCGCGTCGGGCGAGCGCACGATGCCGAGCGCCCGGCCGTTCAGATCGACGACCGAGATCGTCACCTGGGCGCGGCTGTCCAGCGGGCGGCGGATCTGGGCGCGGGCGGCGGCCATGATCTTGAACGCTTCCTCGAGGATGGCGCGCACTTCGACGACGGTCAGCGCCTGGCCGACAGGATCGGTGCCGGCGATGGCCGGGAAGCGGTTCGCGCCGGCGCCGTTGGTGAGGATATAGGCGTCCGGATTGGCGAATTCGCCGGGGCCGGCGAGGCGAATGCCCGACGCCTCGGTGCCGTAGGCGGTGCCTGGGATGATGGCGGCGGCGGCATAGCCGTTGACCGCGATCAGCATGCCGTCGGCCGCGGTCAGGGTGCCGAAGCCGGGGACGCTGCTGGCGGTGGTGCGCAGGTCGGCGACGACGGCGTCGCTGAACCTGAGGCTGGTGCCGTCGACGGTGACCCGGTCGGCCTGGATGTCGGCGGCCGCGGCAAAGCCCTGGGTCGCGGCGAGCGCGATCGCCTCCTCGTCGTCGCGGTCGACATCCTGGATTTCGGGATCGGCGCCGTAGACGCCGTCGGCCATCACCCCGACGCCGCCGACGACGACGCCGTTCTTGTAGAGCGGAAAGCCGCCCGGATCGGCGGCGAGGCCGAGCGGCGAGCGCTTCGGCCCGATGAAGGTGGCGGGCGCCGCCATGCCGAACCGGCTCGACAGGTCCGAGCAGGGCAGCTGGCTGAACTGGACGCCGAACAGGGGCCCGCTCTCGAGGCCGCGGGCGGCCGCCGACGGCGGGAAATGCTCCTGGACGATCTGGCTCGCGGTCCGGGTCGAAAAGGCATTGCCGCTCGACGACAGATAGGCGCCGGTGATCGCTTTCGAAATCGCCCCGGCGACAGCGCCCCCGGGGACGATCCGGCCCTGAAGATCGTGATTGATGCCGCTCGGCGAGGGCGGCACCGCGAGGTTGGTGTTGGCGCCGGCCATCCGGTAGGCGGCGAGCACGTTGCCGACCCGGTCGACGACGACGATCGTGCCCGGCAGGCCGCGCGCTTTCGCCTCGGCGACGGCCTGGGCGAGGATCTGCTGCACGTCGGCAATCGTCAGCGCAACCGTCGCCGGATCCGTGAACAGGCGGGTGGCGGCCGGCGGCACCGGGCCGGGTGCCGGCCCGGCATTGCTGCCGCCGCCGCCGCCGCAGGAGGCGACGAGCAAAGCGGCGATGGCGATGCAGGAGGTGGTGTTACGCTTCATCTTACTCTTATCTCAATCGTCTGATCGCGGCCGCGGCGCGGCCGAGGCTCGCCCTGAATCCCCCCGGATCATAGGCATTGGGATCGCGCACCGCGCGATAGGCGCTGTTGATGTCGACCCGGATCGCGTTCGCCGCCGCCACCGAGACGCGCTCGCGGCTGACCAGCGACGACAGCAATGTGTCGGTCGCCATTACCGCCTGGACGCTGCCGGCATAATCGGTGAAGCGGTCGCGGATTGCATCGGTCGTGATCCTGTCGATGATCGCGAAGGTGGTGTCGGCGGTTATCGTTGCGGACGAGAAGGCCTGGATGAGAAGCTCGAGAATGGCGTCCAGCTCGCGCGCTTCGCGCAGGGCCTCGACACGGCCGGTCGCCATCGCCGCGTGGAAAGCGAGGCTCTGGCGGTCGAACCGCGCCGCCAGCCCCGGCGCGATGACTCGCGCCGCCGCCGACAGCATGATCATGTTCTCGTCATTATAAGGCGGCATCCCGGCCGGGATCGAGCGGCCCGGATTGGCCGCGGCGCCGGGCCGGTAGCGTGGATCGTCCGAAATCTGCCGGTGGCAGCTGTGACAGTCGAAGAAATAGAATTCAGGGAAGATGCCCTCGACGCCGCGCGACGGCCGCTTGAACAGATCGAGCGAGCGCTGCAGCGCCATCGCCTGGCCGATCGCCCAGATCTGGGTGCCGTCGGGGTTCTTCTTCCTGCGATCGATATAATAATCCCGGTCAATCAGGTAATGCTGCTGCAGGGTCGAAAAGAGATCGAGCTCGAAGCTGATCCGGGGATGGCCGGCCGCCATGATCCTGTGGTTGACGAACTGGCCGTCCTCGCGGCTGCCATAATGGCAGTTGAGGCAGGTTCGGGCGCGGACCCGGGGATCGTCGAGCTCGACGAGGCCGTTGCGGACATTGGCTTGATGAGTGCCGCCGACCGCATAATGGCTCGACAGCCAGCCGCCGGCGGCGCCGTGGCAGCTTTCGCAGCCGACGCCGTCGCCGGTCTGGAAGCGGACGCCGCGCGCCCCGCCCGGCGTGGCGTGGCAGCCCAGGCACATCGGCTCGCCGCTCGCCTCGCCAAGACCGAGCCGCTGGGCGATGGCGCGCGACCGGGCCTCGCGCAGCACCCCGTAAGCGCGGCTGTGCGCCCCCGCGGCGGTCGCCGGATTCTGCCAGAGCATGACCTCGTCCTGGCGGACGCGGGGTCCATCGCCATTGTTGCGGCCGTGGCAGGTGGTGCCGCCGCAGGTCGCCACGCCGACATAATGGGCGCCGCCGCCGGTCTGCTGGATGGCCTGCGCGTCGGCCGGTCGGAGCAGCAGGAAGAGCAAGGCCAGAGCGGCCAAAGAGGCGGCGCCCATACCGATCGCGATGTTGCGGCTGCCCCCCAATTTGTCCTCCATGCCGCCTTTTGGTTCGGCCAAAGAAGTCGGCCGCGACTATGGGCCGGATGCCTTATCCATGCAAGCCGCAAAGACGGCCCGCAAGGCCCTGATGACAGCCGAAACAAAGCCCGGTAGGGTGGCTGAATACGGGGGCGACGACGCGGCGGCGGGCGGCCGGCCGCGCACCGATTCCCGGACGAGCCACGACCGGAGCCAAGCGCATGACCAAAGCCTCGGATCTGTTCATCCAGTGCCTCGAAGAGGAAGGCGTCGAATATGTGTTCGGCGTGCCCGGCGAGGAGAATCTCGATTTTCTCGACAGCCTGTCGCGCTCGAAAAGCGTCAAGCTGATCCTGACCCGGCACGAGCAGGGCGCGGGCTTCATGGCGGCGACCTACGGCCGCCACACCGGCAAGACCGGAGTCTGCGTCGCCACTTTGGGGCCGGGCGCGACCAACTTCGTCACCGCGGCCGCTTATGCCCAATTGGGCGGCATGCCGATCCTGATGATCACCGGCCAGAAGCCGATCAAGAAGTCGAAGCAGGGCCGCTTCCAGATCCTCGACGTCGTCGACATGATGGGGCCGATCACCAAATATACGCACCAGCTCGCCAGCGCCGACAATATCCCGAGCCGGGTGCGCGAGGCCTTCCGCCTCGCCGAGGAGGAGAAGCCGGGCGCGACCCATATCGAATTCCCCGAGGACATTGCCGAGGAGAAGACGGACTCCGTCCCGCTGAAGCGCAGCCACGTCCGCCGCCCCCATGCCGACGAGAAGTCGATCCGCGCCGCGGTCGAGAAGATCGAGGCGGCCAGATCGCCGGTGCTGGTGATCGGCGCTGGGGCCAATCGGAAGATGACGAGCCGGTCGCTGCTCCAGCTGATCGAGAAGACCGGCATCCCGTTCATCACCACCCAGCTCGGCAAGGGGGTGATCGACGAGGCGCATCCCAAGTTCCTCGGCTGCGCGGCTTTGTCGGCGGGCGATTTCGTCCACCGCGCGATCGCCGCCGCCGACCTCATCGTCAATGTCGGCCACGACGTGATCGAGAAGCCGCCTTTCTTCATGCAGCAGGGGGGCACCGAGGTGGTCCACATCTCGACCAACACCGCCTCGGTCGACCCGGTCTATTTCCCGCAAATCGAGGTGATCGGCGACATCGCCAACGCGATCTGGCAGATCAAGGAGGACATCGTCCCCTCGGCCACCTGGAATTTCGACCGCATGCTGAAGGCGCGCGCCGCCGAGGTCTCGCACACGTCCAGCCTGTGCGGCGACGACCGCTTCCCGATCTTCCCGCCCTGCCTGGTCGAGCGCGTCCGCGAGGCGATGCCCGCCGACGGCATCATCTGCCTCGACAACGGCGTCTACAAGATCTGGTTCGCGCGCAATTATGCCGCGCGTGCGCCCAATACCGTCCTCCTCGACAATGCGCTGGCGACGATGGGCGCGGGGCTCCCGTCGGCAATGGCCTCGGCGATGGTCTATCCCGACCGCAAGGTGATGGCGATCTGCGGCGACGGCGGCTTCATGATGAATAGCCAGGAGATGGAGACCGCGGTCCGCCTCGGCCTCAACATCACCGTGCTGATCCTGCGCGACGACGCCTACGGCATGATCCGCTGGAAGCAGGCGAACATGGGCTTCGCCGATTTCGGCCTGACCTACGGCAATCCCGATTTCGTCAAATATGCGGAGAGCTACGGCGCGATCGGCCACCGGGTCGAGGATGCGAAGGGGCTGCCCGCGGTCCTGGCGGAATGCCTGTCGACGCCCGGCGTCCATCTGATCGATTGCCCGGTCGATTATTCGGAGAATGACCGCATATTGAACAAGGACATCAAGGAGCTGAGCGCGAAGCTCTGACGGGGTGGGTGGGAAAGGGGACAGTCACTTTTCCGCAACGCCGCGATCAATGGAACTCCGCGGTGCGGAAAAGTGACTGTCCCAAGTGAGGCCGAAATGGTGAAGCTCAAGGACGTCTATCCGCTCTACCTCAACAACGAGGCGAAGCAGCCCAATACCGATCTCGAGGTCACCGACAAATATACGGGCGAGGTCGCGTTTCGCTGCGCGCAGGCGGACGCCGCCACCATCGATGCGGGTATCCAGGGCGCCGTCGCCGCGGCCGAGCCGATGGCGCGGCTGCCGGCCTATCACCGCCAGGCGGTGCTCCAGCATTGCGTCGACCGCTTCAAGCAGCGATTCGACGAGCTCGCTTTCGCGCTCTGCGTCGAGGCCGGCAAGCCGATCAAGGATTCAGAGGGCGAGGTCAGCCGCCTGATCGACACCTTCCGCATCGCCGCCGAGGAGAGCGTGCGGATGACCGGCGAGGTTCAGCCGCTCGACATCTCGCCGCGCGCCAAGGGCTATCAGGGGATCTGGAAAAGGGTGCCTATCGGGCCGTGCAGCTTCATCTCGCCGTTCAACTTCCCCTTGAACCTCGCCGCGCACAAGATCGCGCCGGCGCTCGCCGTCGGCTGCCCGTTCGTGATGAAGCCGGCCTCGCGCACGCCTTTGGGCGCGATCATCATGGGCGAGGTGCTGGCCGAGACCGATCTGCCCAAGGGCGCCTTCTCGATCCTTCCCGCCCACCGCGAGGGCGCCGACCTCTTCACCACCGACGAGCGGCTCAAATTGCTGAGCTTCACCGGCTCGCCGTCGGTCGGCTGGGACCTCAAGGCCCGCGCCGGCAAGAAGAAGGTGGTGCTCGAGCTCGGCGGCAACGCCGCGGTGATCGTCGACAGGGATGCCGACCTGAAGGACGCGATGGAGCGGACCGTGTTCGGCGCCTTCTACCAGTCCGGCCAATCCTGCATCGGCGTCCAGCGCATCCTCGTCCACGCGGAGGTTTATGACGCGTTCCGCGACATGCTGGTGGCCAAGACGAAGACCCTCGTCGCCGGCGACCCCAAGGACCGCGACGTCTTCATCGGCCCGATGATCTCGGAAGGGGAGGCAAAGCGGCTCGACGGCTGGATCCAGGAGGCCGTCGCCAAGGGCGCGACCCTGCTCTGCGGCGGCAAGCGCGACGGCGCGATGCTGGAGGCGACCCTGCTCGAGGGCGTCGACCGCGCCACCAAGCTCAACATCGAGGAGGCGTTCGGGCCGGTCGCCTTCTTCATCAAGTTCGACGACTTCAACGAAGCGCTCGACATCGTCAACGACAGCAAGTTCGGCCTCCAGGCGGGCATCTTCACCCGCGACCTCTTCCAGATGTTCGACGCCTGGGACCGGCTCGACGTCGGCGGCGTCGTGATCAACGACGTGCCGAGCTACCGGGTCGACAACATGCCTTATGGCGGGGTCAAGGATTCGGGCCTCGGCCGCGAGGGCATACGCTTCGCGATGGAGGACATGACCGAGATCCGCAACCTCGTCATCCGCCGCCGCGAGGAGGGGCCGGCGAAGAAGCACACGGGCAGCTGACTTCAATCCGTCATTCCAGCGAAAGCTGGAATCTCCCTTCTTCAATCCCCGTTCGAAAGAAAAGAGATTCCAGCCCTTGACGGGCTCAGGACATGCTTTCGCCGGGATGACGATTTCTCCCGGCGCAATGGCGCCAAGGCCGCGCGGGCTCAGCCGCTGGGCGTGGGGGGCGGCGGCGGCGCCTCGCCGCTGGTGAGGTCGAAATATTCGACGCGCGCGCGCGGCGATCTTTGCACGATGCGCGTGCCGGTGCGGATTTCGTAGCCCGACGTATAGGTATAGCGTTCGAGCCGGTAGGTCGGCTCGGTGCCGGGGATGGCTGCATAGCGCCGGCCGCGGATCGACTGGAGCAGCGGATCGGCCCAATCGGGATTGCCCATCTTGCGGACGATCTGCAGGTCGTTGACGCGGCCGTCGGGCTGGACCCAGAAGGCGACGTCGATCCACATGTCGTCGAAATTCCCGGCCCGCCGGGCCAGCGTCGAATCCATCGACCGGCCCTCCTCGGGAAGGCCGCCCAGGGTCGCGTCCCCGTCTTCGTTGACAGCGAGCTGGTAAGGCGGCGACCACAGCAATTGCCGGCGCTGGGTGTTGGTCTGCCTGAGCTCGGCCAGAAGGGCGTCGACGCGCTGCGTTTCGCCCCGTTCGCCGTGGATGCGGACGAGGAGCATGCGCGCGCCGATCGCGTAGATCCGGTTCTCCGGCCCGGTCCGGCGCGACATTGCGGTCAGGTCGCGGACCGCCGAGCCCTGCGGGAATTCGAGATATTCGGTCCACAAGGAGCGCAGTTCGGCGATCGCGGCGACGTCGGCGCGGCCGGCGGCGCGGGCGCGCTCGGCAAGCTCGGCGAGCTGGCGCCGGGCCGTGCGATATTGGCGGAAGGCGACCAGCGACTGGGAGATCTCCAGGCGCGCGCTGAAATGGCGGTAATCCTCGGTCGGCAGGCCGGTCTGGAGCGCGCGCAGGATGTTGGCGGTCGAGATCTGGGCGTCGCGGTCGAAGCCGAGATGGCGGGCGACCCGGGCATTGGCCCGGTAGAGATCGGAAACCGGCTCGGGATAGTTGCGCGCTTCGTCGCGGTTGCGGCCGAGCGAGTCCCGGATCGTGGTGCGCGCATCGCGATACTGGCCGGTCATGAACAGGGCCTCGGCGAGCGCCATGGTGGCGTCGATATCCTCGTTGGGCGGGCAGTTGCGGGCGAGGCAGGCCGCCAGCGCGGCGCGATAATCGGGCACGCGCCGTCCGGTGACGACGATCGTGCCGGGCTCGGCGGCTGGCGGCGCCGGCGCCTGGACCGGGGTCGCGGCGGCGGCGGCAAACAGGATGAAGCTGGCGACCATCTCACTCTCCCTCGGTGATCAATTGACCTCACCGCCGCGCGCCGCCGGCGCGGCCGGCGGCGGCGCGGCGCCTTCGCTGAGGTCGAAATATTCGACTCGGGCGCGCGCCGAGCGGCCGGCGATGTGGGTGCCGGTATCGTTATGCTGGAAGCCCGACGTATAGGTGTAGCGCTCGAGCCGGTAGCTGGCCTCGTCGCCGGCGGCGTAGCGGCGGCCCCGGATCGAGGCGAGCAGGGGATCGGCCCAGCTCGCATCGGCGCTGCGCCGAACGATCTCCAGCTCCTCGACGCGCCCGTCGGGGCGGACCCGGAAGCCGACGTCGATCCATTTGTCGTCGAAATTGCCGACCATGCGATCGGCGAGGTTCGAGGTGAGCAAGGCGGTGCGGCCGCTCGTGGCTTCTATCGCCAGAGCATGGCGGTCCACGGTTCGCCCGACATTCTCGCGCTGGCCGAGCTCATAAGACGGGCTGTAGAGCAATTGCCGGCGCTGGCCGCCGCGGCCGAGCTCGGCGATCACCGCGTCCGCCAGCCGGGTCTCGCCGCGCTCGCTGTAGATGCGCACGAGCAGCATCCTCGCCCCGGTCGCGCGGCGCTGGTCGGCCGAGCGCGACATCGCGACCAGCTCGCGCACGGTGGCGCCGCCGTGCGGCGCCTGGACGTGGGCGATCCAGAGCGACCTGAGCTCGGCGATCGCGGCGATGTCGTCGCGGTTCGCGGCCTGGGCCCGCGTGGCGAGGTCGCGCAGCTGGCGGCGGGCCTCGTCATAGTCGCCGAAGGCGACGAGCGACTGGACGATCTCGAGCCGGGCGGTGAAGTGGCGGTGGTCCTCGACCGCAAGGCCGGCCTGGAGCGCGCGCAGGATCTCGCGGGTGGAATGGACGGCGTCGCGGTCCAACCCGAGCGTGCGGGCGACCCGGGCATTGGCCCGGTAGAGGTCGGAGACCGGCTCGGGATAGTGGCGGGCCTCGTCGCGGTTGCGCGACAGCGAGCCGCGAAGGGCGGTGCGCGCTTCGTGATAGTCGCCTTCGACGAACAGCGCCTCGGCGAGCGCCGTGGTCGCGTCGATATCCTCGTTGGGCGGGCAGTGGCGCGCCAGGCAGGCGGCGAGCCGGTCGCGATAATCCTGGATGCGGACGCCGGTGACGACGATATCCTGCCCCGGCGCCGGCGCCGGCGCCTGGACCGGAGGCGCGGCGCTCGCGGCGGCGAAGAGGATGAAGGCGGTGATCATATCATTCCCCCGGGATGATCAATTGTCGCTGTTGCGCGCGGCCGGCGCGGATTCGGGCGCGGCGATGCCCTCGCTGAGGTCGAAATATTCGACGCGCGCGCGCGCCGAGCGCGCCGCGATGTGCGTTCCGGTGGTGTTGTGCTGGAAGCCCGACGTGTAGGTGTAGCGCTCGAGCCGGTAGGTGGCCGTGTCGCCGGCGGAATAGCGGCGGCCCCGGATCGAGACGAGCAAGGGATCGGCCCAGGCCGGATCGGCGCTTTGCCGCGCGACCTCGAGCTCCTCGACGCGCCCTTCGGGGCTGATCCGGAAGCTGACGTCGATCCACTTGTCGTCGAAATTGCCGGTCATGCGATCGGCGAGGTTGGCGGTGACGAGCGCGGTGTGCGCGCTGTTGACTCGGTTCGGGCCTTCCAGCGCCACCGTGCCCGCGACCGCCATGTCCCTGCGGTCGTCGCTTCGGCCGCGCTCCTCGCGCTGGCTCAGCTCATAAGGCGGGTTGTAGAGCAATTGCCGGCTCCGGCTGCCGCGGCCGAGCTCGGCCATCACGGCGTCGGCGAGGCGGCGCTCGCCGCGCTCGCTGTAGATTCGGACGAGCAGCATCCTTGCTCCGGTGGCGCGGCGCTGATCGGCCGAGCGCGACATCGCGACGAGGTCGCGCAGGGCGGCGCCGCTGTGCGGCGCCTGCAAATAGGCGATCCAGATCAGGCGCAGCTCCGCGATCGCGGCAATGTCCTCGCGCCCGGCCGCGTCGGCGCGCTCGACCACCTCGCGGAGCTGGCGGCGGGCCTCGGGATATTGGCCGAAGGCGACCAGCGCCTGGACGATCTCGAGCCGGGCGGTGAAGTGGCGGTGATCCTCGACCGGAATGCCGGCCTGGAGCGCGCGCAGGATCTCGTAGGTGGAATGATTGGCGTCGCGATCCAGGCCGAGATTGCGGGCGAGGCGGGCATTGACCCGGTAGAGGTCGGAAACGGGCTCGGGAAAAGCGCGGACGTGGCGGCGGTTGCGCGACAGGGACGCGCGAACGGCGGTGCGCGCGTCGTGATACTCGCCTTCGAAGAACAGCGCCTCGGCGAGCGCCAGCGTGGCGTCGATATCCTCGTTGGGCGGGCAGCCGCGCGCCAGGCAGGCGGCCAGCCGGTCGCGCAGATCCTGGATGCGGACGCCGGTGACGACGATAGTCTGCCCCGGGGCGGGAGCGTCACGCTGCTGCGCCAGAGCGGGGGCGGCCACCGCGGTCAGAAGAGCGAGGAAGAGAGCGTGACGCATGGCGGTCTCCGATCGTGTCGTCTTTCTAAACGACGCGCTAGGTCATTGAAAGAAAAAGCAGGAATTTCGCAAGAATGATCAATGGGCGCGGCCGGCCGGAGCGGCGCCGGCGGCTTCGGCGATCGTGCGGTTCGATGCGCGCAGCTTGGCCTTGAGCACGGTGGCGAAGCCGTGCTCGATGGCGCGGCGGATATCCTCATGGGCCTCGACATAGGGCCTGAGATCCTCGGCCGGGGCGCACCAGAAGCGCGCCGGCGTCGCGAGGATGACGGTCGCGCTCGCGGTCTCGCCGGACAGGACGGTGAGCTCGCCGATCAGGTCGCCGGGCCGGCACAGGCCGACTTCGATGCCCGTGCTCAGCACGCGCGCCTCGCCCATGGCGAGATAATAAAGATGGTCGACGGGTTCGCCCTCGCGGGTAAGGACGTCGCCGGCCTTGCCGGAGAGCCAGACGCCCTGATCGACGAGGTGGCGCGCGCGGCCCCGGGGCAGGCCTTCGAACAGGCTCGCCACCATATGCTGCTCGTCGGCGCTGAAGCGGACATTGTTGTCCTCCCACAAGCGGCGGCCGACGAGGAGCAAAGCGAGGCCGGCGATCGCGCCGGTCCAGACCGCGGCCGCCACGTCGCCGGTCAGCGCCGCCCGGCCGAGCCAGGCCAGAGCCGCGCCGCCGATCAGCAGCCGCGCCAGGTGCGGCCGCGGCGCGATCACGGCCGCCAGCAGCAGCAGGAATCCCAGATGAAGCAGCAGCCCGTCCGGCCCCGGCATCGCGCGACCTCCCCGGCGCCATCATGCGCCAATGATCCGGCCGCGGAAAGGGGGCGGGGAAGCGACGCAGTCCGTCATTCCAGCGAAAGCTGGAATCTCATTTCCTTTGAAGCGTCGCAAAAGACGAGTGGGATTCCAGCTTTCGCTGGAATGACGCGTTATCCCCGCTAGCGCGCCGCGGTTTGGTCCGGCTGGCTTTCGACGAGGACGTCGAGCTGGCCCGCGCAACCATTGGCGATCAGCGCCTCGGCGACCGCCTGGACGTCGTTGAGCGGCGCATTGAGGATTCGGAAGGTGATCCGGGTCGGCACGGCGACGCCGGCCTGGCTGAAGCTGTAGGTGGCGCCATTGGCGATCGCGGTGCCGCGCGGCCAGGCGCGGGTCGGCTGGCCAGCCGGCCACGGGACGACGCGCGGGGCGCCGGTGGGGCCGGCTATGGTGAGCCGCGCTGGGGTGCTCGCGTCGGGCCGCCAGAGCATGACGCTGGCCGTGCCGGCGAGGCAGAAATTGCCGCTCTGGGTGACGTCGACATGCCAGATGGTCGGTCCGCGCGGGACGATGCCGGCGCTGCGCACGGCGCCGATGCGGGCGATGCGGCTGCCGTTCTGGGCGGTGCGCGTGCCGGATTGGGCGCTGGCCGGCGAGAAGGTGCCGGGGCCGCGGAAGGTGCGGGTGCCGCCGCCGGCCAGGATCATCACCTGGTCGCCGGCGCGCAGCACGATCCTTATGTTGTCGGGCAGCGAGCGCCCGGCCGGATAGGAGCGCGCCGAAGGCCCGGACGAGCGCACGACGAGGACGCTGGCGGCGGCCGAGGCCGCGCCGGTGACGAGCAAGGCGGCGACCAGTGCGCCGCCGAGCCGCGCTTTATTTGGAACCCAAGACAAAGTGACCTCCCGGACCGACTTCGCGCAGCCTATAGACCAAATCCTGCAAAGCCGCATCCTCCTTGTGGGCGGCGGCGATGGATTCAAGCTGAACGAGCGCCTCGGCCTCGCCCGCGTCGAAGCGCGTCCAAAGCGCCGCGAGCGTGGCGCGCAATTCCTCGTCCATGTCGGGCACCGGCTCCCAGACCATGACCGGCGTCGCCCGCCCCGACAACACGATCCGGCCCATCGGCCGGAAGATGGCGAGCGTCGATTCCCGCTTGGCCTCGTCGCTGACCAGCATCGTCGTCTTCAGCGCCTTGTTGGCGGATTCTAGCCGGGCGGCGGTGTTCATCGCATCGCCGAGCGCGGTATATTGGATGCGCCCTTCGCCGCCGAAATTGCCGACCACTGCCTGGCCCCGATGCAGCCCGACCCGGGTACAGCCGATCGGGGGCACGTCCTCGCCGCCTATGTCCTTCGCGATGCGGCGGAATTCCTCACCGCATTCGTACATCGCCCGGCCCGCGCGCACCGCCCGGTCGGCATCGTCCGGCCGGGCGATCGGCGCGCCCCAGAAGGTGACGAGCGCGTCGCCGACGAACTTGTCGAGCGTGCCGCCATGCTTGAGGACGATGTCGCTCATCAGGTCGAGATAGCGGTTGAGCAGCTTCGACAGCGTCCCCGGCGTGATCGCGTGGCTGAGCTTGGTGAAGCCCTCGAGGTCGGTGAAGAGCGCATAGATTTCGGTCTGCGTGCCGTGCAAGGCGAGCTGCTCGGGATTGCGCATGATCTCCCGCGCCACGTCGGGCGGGAGATATTTCCCAAGCGCGGACTGGGCGAAGCGCTTCTGCTCGGAGCCCACCGCGCGCGCCGCGGCGCCGACGCCGACGAAGGCGAGCAGCCAGCCGCCGCCCCAGCCGAACGCGGGAAGATCGATCGTGTCGACGTTCATGGCCTGGAGCTGGAATGGGAGCCAGGCGAGGACGGCCGCCTGCACCGCGAGCGCCAGGGCAAGTTTCCAGCCGCGCAGGTCGACGAGGCCGGTCAGGCCGCCCGCCACGACCGCCGCCAGCGCGGCCAGCCACAGCGCCCAGGTGGGAATGGCGGCCGGCATCCGTCCGTCGAGCTGTTGCGCCAGCATCTGGGCGTGGACCTCCAGCCCCTTCATCTGGCGCCCGGTGAAGCGGGTCATCGGCGTCGAATAATCGTCCTGATCGTTGATATCGCCGCCGATCAAGATGTAGCGCCCCTCGATCTGCGAGCGCAGCGCCTCGCCCGCCAGCGGGACGATCTGGATCGGCAGATTGGCGAAGACCGGGGTTTCGTCGCTCTCCGCCGTGCCAGGCAGCCGGAAATCGATGCTCCGCGTATAGGAACGGAATTCGGGATGGTCCGCGGTGAGCGCATTGGCCATGAGCGGCGGCAGGCCCTGGCGCTCCTGCGGCCAGCGCCGGACGACGGAATCGGATGAGTCGGTCTCCTGGCGGATGCTTATCGGCCGGACCGGGCCGGCCGCCGCCCGGCGCTGGAAATCGCGCAGGAACTGCTCCTGGTCGTAGGCGATCTGGTCGCGGTTGAGGCGGCTCGATCCGTAGGCGAGATAAATCGGCGTCCGCATCGTCCGCAGGGTTTCGAGCAGCTCGGCATCTTCCTGCTGCGGCTGATCGATCAGGATGTCGATGCCGATCGCGCGCGGATGCATGGCGTCGAGCGCGCGCAGGGTCTGCGACAGCAGGTGGCGGTCGAGCGGGGATCTTTTCTCAAGCCCGGCCAGAGTCTCGTCATTATAGGTGATGAGGGTGATGCGCTGGTCCTGTTCGAGGACCCTGTCGGCGGCTTCGTAGAAGCGCCAGTCGTAGAGGCCGCGCTCGGCATCGCCGGACAGCGGCAGATCCCAGCTGAAGCGCGCGAGATAGAGTCCGCCGGCGAGGAAGATGAGGGTGATGGCGAGGCGGATCAGGCCGATCTGCGCGATCGACCGCTTCAGCTTCGCCCGCCCGGAACCGCCCGCATCCGCCATCCACGCCCCCGCCTTCGCCCGGACGAGGGATAAGGGGAAATGCGAGAGCTGAACAGAGCCCGGCGAGAATGGGACAGCCCAGCGAGAATGGGGACAGTTACTTTTTTCGCAACCGCGGCATCTCCATGTCACCGCCGGTACGGCGAAAAAAGTAACTGTCCCCTTTTTAGTCCCCTTTTTCGCGCGCGCCGGCCCTCAAGGCCTGCGCCCAAGCGAGGTCGGCGAGCGGCTCCAGCGAGGCGGCCATGCTGCCGGCATGGGCGGACGACGCGGTGCCGCGCACGACCCGGCCCTTGATGCCGTGGACGATGCCGGCGAGCCGGAACAGGTTGAAGGCCATGTAAAAATCGAGGTCCGGAATGCGCTCGCGGCCGGTGCGGCGGCAATAAGCCGCGACATAAGCCGCCTCGTCTGGGATGTTGAGCGCCTCGAGGTCGCGCCCGGCGAGCCCGGTCGTGATCCCGGTCGGCATCCGGTACATCATCAGATGATAGGAGAAGTCGGCGAGCGGATGGCCGAGCGTCGACAATTCCCAGTCGAGCACCGCCAGCACCTTGGGCTCGGTGGTGTGGAAGATCATGTTGTCGCAGCGAAAGTCGCCGTGGATGACGCGCGGCTCGGGCTCGTCGGGCGGCAGGTTCTGCGGCAGCCAGTCGACGAGCCGGTCCATGGCGGCGACGCGGCCGGCCTCGACATCCTCCTGATATTGCTTCGACCAGCGCGCGATCTGCCGCGCGAAATAATTACCGGGCTTGCCGTAATCGGAAAGGCCCGCCTCGCCGGGGTCGATCAGATGGAGCCGGGCGATGGCCGCGTTCATCGCGTCGAAATAGGCTGGCCGATCGGCGGCGGCGACCTCGGGAAAGGCGGTGTCCCAGAAGATCCGCCCCTCGACCATCTCCATAACGTAGAATGGGGTGCCGATGACGCTTTCGTCCGCGCACAAGCCGTAGCTGCGGGCGACCGCGAAGCCCTGCGCCGCGAGCGCCGTGATCACCCGATATTCGCGGTCGACGGCATGGGCGCCGGGGAGCAACTTGCCCGGCGGCTTGCGCCTGAGGACGTAGCTGCGGCCCGGCGTGATCAATTTGTAGGTCGGGTTGGATTGGCCGCCGCGGAACTGCTCGACCGCGAGCGGCCCGGCAAAGCCCTCGACGTGGCGCTCCATCCAGGCCGCGAGCGCGGCGACGTCGAAGCCCTGGCCCTCGCGCACCGCCCCGGTGCCCCTGTTCTGCGCGCTCCTGTCCATGGCCCCTTCGTGCACCAGCATCGGCCTGGGCTCAAGCGGCCTGGAAAAATGGCGGAAAACCGCTGCTTTTCCGGTCTCGTAAATTTTTTGTTAGGGTTAGCGACATGTTTACCAAGCCGCCGGGACTATAAGGGCTGGAAAGGTATGGCGCCGTCCCGCGCGGGTTTCCAGACAGGCTTCGGAGCATATTTTTTGCCCGGTCTCGAAGGAAGCAAACCAAACCGCCGGCGGTTTTTGGCCGAACCGAAGGTGTCCAGACCTTTCCTCATTTGTCGGGTCCGACAATCAGAGGGGAACATTGCGATGAAGAAGAAGATCGATATCGCCACCATTCCGGAGCTGGGCACCAGCGTCGGCATGCACGGCTCGGTCAAGCAGACGGAGGTCGGTGGACCCCTCTGCCTCGGCGCCATTATCTGGATTGCCGTCGCGCTCTGAGCTTTCGCGCTCGGATTGCGTCTGGAGAGAGGCGGAGGCGCGATGCGTCTCCGCCTGTTTTCATTGTCGCTGGCAAGGGTTACAGAACACCCAAGGGAATGAACGAATGATCGCCAGCGCCGCCCTTGCCGCTTGGCTCGCCGATCGCGACGGCCAGAAACGGTCGCAGGCGGCCGGCGATGCGATGGCGCGCGACTGGCGCCGTCATCCGATAGTGACCGGCCTCGAGCGCCGGCTCGCCACCCTGTCCGAGCGCAGCGCCGAGGCCGTCCTCGCCGCCGCCCGCGAGTTCATCGACAACGAGGACGACATCGCTTCGTTTATGTCGCAATTGATCGCGGCGAACCGCGCCGATCCTTTTTTCCGCCCGCCTTTCGTTCCGACCTCGAGCGATATCCATTCGGGCCTGCTGCTCTTCCACAATCCGGATCTGTCGATCGCGCTCGCAGCCAGCGGCGTCGACATGCTCGCCGCCAAGAAAGCCGGGCCGCGCGGCTCCACCTCGATCGGCTTTTCCGGCGTCGTCACCCTGTTCCGCTATTTGCGGGCGGGCGGCGCGACCATGTCCTTCTGGGAGGCGCCGACGATCACCGGGGATTTCCTCGCCACCCGGGCCGGCAAGTGCCGTTTCGTGGGCCGCCGCCGGATCGAGGATGGCGAGGATATATTGCTCGACGGCCGCTATCAGAGCTTCGTCGTCGAGCATGCCGAATCCGACATGCTTTGTTTTCAGGCGCTGGTCCGCCGCGAGGCGGCGCCGCTCGCCGCCGAATATGACAGCAAGACGCTGTCGTTCGTCGGCGCCTCGAGCACCGACGAGGCGAGCTCGCGCGTGCAGATGATGATCTCGATGCTGCGCGTGATGGGGCGGGGGGACGCGCTGCCGCTGATCGTCGAGGCGCTCGACAGCCCGCATTTCTACACGCGCTGGCACATCATGCGCGAGCTGCTGGCGATGGATGCAGAGGCGGCGCTTCCGCTGCTCAGGCGGATGGCGGCGCACGATCCCCATCCCGAGGTTCGCGCCGCCGCGTGCCAGACGTTCGACATGTTCTTCGCCGACGAAGAAGGTGAAGTCGCGGCAAAGCAGGAGGCGCCGCGTCCTGCTGTCGACGGAGAGTCGCAATGCCGCGCCTGATCTCCGCCGAAACCGAGGAGCGGCTGGAGCTGGCCGAGCTGGTCGAGATGCTCGAGACCGACGATTTCGACGGCCAGGACGAGGACAATTTCGCCTCCTGGGGCATCCAGCTCAAGAAGCTCGCCAACGATCGCGATTTCCTCGCCGACATGATGATCGCCGAGCTGAAGCAGCGCTGCGACGGCCAGGTCCGGGACAATCAGTACAGCGCCCAGGTCGTCATGCTGCACGGCCGCTCGTCCAAATTCCTGCTGCGCGCCAATTTCTGGCCGGCGCTGAAGGACAGCATCGTTCGCCATTCGGGCACCGATCCCTTCTTTTATGGGACCGCCCATGACCATAATTTCTCGTTCTTGACCGTCGGCTACCTCGGGCCCGGTTATTGGAGCGACTATTACGAATATGATTATGGCGAGGTGGTCGGCTATCCCGGCGAGACGGTGAACCTGCGCTTCGTCGAGAAGGCGCGGCTCGATGAGGGCAAGGTCATGCTCTACCGCGCCCACCAGGACATCCACCTGCAATTGCCGGCGGATGCGATGTCGGTCTCGCTGAACATCGTCGAGGCCTCGCATTCATCCTCCTTCCGCGATCAATATCGCTTCGACCTCGCGCAATCGAAGGTCGACGGGTTCATGAACCGGACCTCGCTCGAGCCGATGCTGGCGATGGTCGCGCATTTCGGCGGCGAGGAGGGCGAGGATCTGCTCGCCAATTTCGCGGACGCCCATCCGAGCGACCGAATGCGCTGGTGCGCGCTGCGCGCCCGCGCCGCCGCCACGCCGACGCTCGATGCCCGCATCGAGGCCTTCGCGGAAGGAACGCGGGCGGACAGCCTCCTGGTCAGCGCCATGGCGCGGCGCGAGATCGCGCGCCTCGAGGCCGGCCGCGCCTGGATCGCCGGCGCCCCGCTGCGCGGCGTCGCCTGAAAACGGGCCTTCGTCGAAAAATATGCTGGGGCCGCTGGATTCTGCTATAGGAGTCGCGTGGGCTGCATTTGGGGACGACCGTGAATGGCCGCCGCACTTAATCTGATCATCTCGCGAGCGAAGCCGTAGGCGCGTCCCGGCGCCCGGGCCCGGGCGCCCTGTGTTTGGCGTAAGTATTTGGTGGGCTGTCCTTTGAAGGGAGGCGACGATGATCTACAGGACCCTGCTTCTCGCGGCCGTCGCGACGGCCTTCGCTGCACCGGCCTCGGCCGGCGTCACGGTGCTCGGCAACAGCGATGCCAGGCTCTGCTTCGAGGCGGCGGATTCCCCCATGATGCCGTCGGGGAGCGACGTCAGGCGCTGCGACGAGGCGCTGCAGCGCGACAATCTCACCGGCTATGAGGTCGTCGCCACCCACGTCAATCGCGGCATATTGCGCCTGCGCCGCGGCCAGGTCGACGAGGCCGTCGCCGATTTCGACCGGGCGATCGCGCTCGATCCGGAGCAGCCCGAATCCTATATCAACAAGGGCGCGGCGATGATGCGGCGCAACAATGCGGAAAGCGCGGTGCAATTGTTCACGGTCGCGCTCGAGCGCAACACGACGCGGCCGGCATTGGCCCATTATGGACGCGCCATGGCCCAGGAGGAGCTCGGCAACGTCGCCGCCGCCTATCGCGACTATCGCCGGGCCAGCGAGCTCGCCCCCACCTGGCGCGAGCCGCAGCTCGAGCTGACCCGCTTCCGGGTGACGAGCGGAACGGTGCGCGGCCCGGGCGGTTGAAGTCTGTGCGGGCCGCCGGGCGGCCCGGACAGGAGACAGGTTGATGCCGTTCACGCTTCCCCCGCTGCCATTCGCCAAGGACGCGCTCGGCACGCACATGTCCGCCGAGACGTTCGATTATCATCATGGCAAGCACCACAAGGCCTATGTCGACAAGGTCAATGCGGCGGTGGAGGGCAAGGAAGGCCTGGCCGGCGCCTCGCTGGCCGAGCTGATCCGCGCGGCGAAGGAGAAAGGCGACAAGGGCCTGTTCAACAATGCCGCCCAGCATTGGAACCACAGCTTCTTCTGGCAATGCCTGGCGCCGCCGCAGGGCCAGCGGCCGACCGGCCAGCTCGCCGAGCGGATCGACGAGGGCTTCGGCGGCGTCGATGCTTTACTGGCCAAATTGAAGGAGGAGGCGGTCGGCCATTTCTCCAACGGCTGGGCCTGGCTGGTGCTCGACGGCGACGCGCTCAAGGTGACCTCGCTCCACGACGCCGACACGCCGGTCGTCCACGACGGCATGAAGCCGCTCCTGACGCTCGATGTCTGGGAGCATGCTTATTATATCGATTATCGCAACGAGCGCCCCAAATTCGCCGAGAGCGTGCTCGGCAACATCGTCAACTGGGAGTTCGTCGCGAAGAATCTCGACGGCGAGGGCGTGTCGCGGGCGGACCAGCAAGGCTGAAGGGGGAAGACTTAGGGGACAGTTACTTTTTTCGCGGCCGCAGGCACTTTCGCGTCACTGTCGGTACCGCGAAAAAAGTAACTGTCCCCCATTAACGCCCGCCCAGGGTTTCCGCCATGTCGAGGACGATCTGGCCGCGCTGTATCGGCGGACCCGCCTCCGGGTCTATCCGGTAAAGCGCGCGCAGATGGGCGATGTCGGCCTGGGTCAGCGCGATCGGGCGCCGCTCCGGCGGGCCGGGTTCATCAGGTTGAGGATGGTGTCGGACTCGTCGCATGCCTGTGCGACCTGCGTCCGCGCGAGCGCGAGGAACGCCAGGAGATCGGCGATCGAGGCGGTCTCCTCGCTCTCGACATGACGGGTGTCGGCGAAGATCAGCACATGGGCGAGGCCGCTGCTGATATGGTTGGTGAGCCGGCTGCCGGCGCCGCCGCCAGGGGCAGGCCGCAAAGAGCTGAAAGCGCCAGCGGAGAGGGCGGCGCATCGCGTCAGGTCTTGAGCCGGTACCCCGTCCGGAACATCCAGCCGACGATCGCCAGGCAGACCACCAGGAATCCCAATGTCGCCGCGAGGCTGACGCCGACGCCGACGTCGCCCTGGCCGCCGTAGAAGCTCCAGCGGAAGCCCGAGATCAGATAGACGACCGGGTTGAACAGGGTGACCGTGCGCCAGGGCTCGCCGAGCATGGTGATCGAGTAGAAAGCGCCGCCGAGGAAGGTGAGGGGGGTCACGATCAGCATCGGGATGAACTGGATCTGCTCGAAATTCTTGCCCCAGATGCCGATGATGAAGCCGAACAGAGAGAAGGTCACCGCGGTCAGCGTCAGGAAGGCGACCATCCAGAACGGGTGGTGGATCTGGATCGGCACGAAGCAGGCGGCGGTGGCGAGGATGACGAGGCCGAGGACGATCGACTTGGTCGCCGCCGCCCCGACATAGCCGAGCACGGTCTCGAAGGGCGAGATCGGCGCCGACAGCAATTCGTAGATGGTGCCGGTGAATTTGGGGAAGAAGATGCCGAAGCTGGCGTTGAAGATGCTCTGCGTGAACAAGGAGAGCATGATCAGCCCCGGCACGATGAACGCGCCATAAGCGACGCCGCCGGTCGCCTCGCGGCTGAGGCTGCCCCCGATCGCGGCGCCGAAGACGACGAAATAGAGCGAGGTGGTGATGACCGGCGTCACCAGGCTCTGCCAGAGCGTGCGCATGGCGCGCGCCATTTCGAACCGGTAGATCGCCCAGACGCCGTAACGGTTGAAAATCATCGCGCGGGCTCCTCCCCGACGGGGCGGGGCTGGTGGACGAGGCTGACGAAGATGTCCTCGAGCGAGCTCTGGCGGGTGTGAAGGTCCTTGAAGCCGATGCCGAGGTCGCTCATCCGCCGGAGCAGCGAAGGGACGCCCGTGCGCTCGGCATTGGCGTCGAACGCGTAGAGCAGCTCGTGGCCGTCGCCCTGGAGCGCGAGGTTCCACTCGGCGAGCTCGAGCGGGATCGCCTCCATCACGTCGGTGAGGTTCAGGGTCAGCTCCTTGCGGCCGAGCTTCTTCATCAGCGCCGCCTTCTCCTCGACGACGATCAGCTCGCCGTGCGAGATCACGCCGACCCGGTCGGCCATCTCCTCGGCTTCCTCGATATAATGGGTGGTCAGCACGACGGTGACGCCGCCCTCCCTGAGGCGGCGGACCAGCTCCCACATGTCGCGGCGCAATTCGACGTCGACGCCGGCGGTCGGCTCGTCGAGGAACAGCAATTCGGGTTCGTGGCTGAGCGCCTTGGCGATCATCACCCGGCGCTTCATGCCGCCCGACAATTCCATGATCTTGGCCTTGCGCTTGTCCCACAGCGAGAGGTCGCGCAGCACCTTCTCGACGAAGGCGGGGTTCGGCGCGCAGCCGAACAGGCCGCGGCTGAAGGTGACCGTCGCCAAGACCGTCTCGAAGGCGTCGGTGTTGAGCTCCTGCGGCACCAGCCCGACCAGTCGCCGCGCCGCGCGATAGTCGCGGCCGATATCGTGGCCGGCGACCTCGACCCGCCCCGCGCTCGGCGTGACGATGCCGCAGACGATCGAGATCATCGTCGTCTTGCCGGCGCCGTTGGGGCCGAGCAAGGCGAAGATCTCGCCCTTGGCGATTTCGAGGTCGAGCGGCTTCAGCGCCTCGACGCCGGTCGCGTAGACCTTGCTCAGCCCCTGGATGGAAAGCATGTTCGCCATCATTCCACCGGCGGCAGCGGCAGCGGGAGCGGGAGCGGGGCGGGGGGCGGCGGATCGGCGGGCACCTCGTCGCCGAGGCCGTGCTTCAGCAGCATCGGCACGTTGGCCGCGGCGAACAGGAAGGTCGCGGGCAGGAACACCCACAATTTGAACGCGACCCAGGTGTCGGTCGTCGTCATCCGCCAGACGATCTCGTTGAGGATCGCCATGAAGATGAAATAGCCGATCCAGTTGCGGGTGAGCAGCAGCCAGCCGCGCTCCCGGAGGCCCGGATAAGCGGCGCCCAGCACGAGCTTGAGCAAATTGCGTCCGGTCCGGAGGCCGAACAGGAGCAGACCGGCGATCGTCGCATAATAAATGGTCGGCTTGATCTTGATGAAGGTCTCGTCGTGGAGCAGCAGGGTCAGCCCGCCGAAGATCACCACCATGATCCCCGAGAACCACAGCATCGGCGAGATGGAGCGGTAGCGGATCTGCGAGATCAGCATCGCGAACATCATCGCCACCATGAAGATGCCGGTCGCGTAGAAGATGCGGACCTGGCTCGGCACCGGCGCGAAGAAGTTGGTCAGGAAGAAGAGCAGCAGCGGCCCGTAATCGATCGCCAAAGTGGCGCCGATGCCCGGGCGCGGCGCCGCGGCGGCCGCGGGCGGCTTGGCGGTTTCGAGGCTCATGCCGCCGCTCCCGCGATCGCGCGCGCTGCCAGGGCCGGGTCGAAGGGCCTGAGGTCGTCCATGCCCTCGCCGACGCCGATGGCGTGGATGGGCAGGCCGTATTTCTCGGCCGCCGCGACGAGGACGCCGCCGCGCGCGGTGCCGTCCAACTTGGTCATGACCAGGCCCGTGACTCCCGCCACCTCGCGGAAGACCTCGATCTGCGAGAGCCCGTTCTGGCCGGTGGTGGCGTCGAGCACGAGCACGACGTCGTGCGGCGCGGCCGGATTGAGGCGCCCCAGCACCCGGCGGATCTTGGCAAGCTCGTCCATCAACACCTTCTTGTTCTGCAGCCGGCCGGCGGTGTCGACGATGAGCACGTCGATTCCCTCGGCGGTGGCCTGCTTGACCCCGTCATAGACGATCGCCGAGCTGTCCGAACCCTCCGGCCCGGCGATGATCGGCACGCCCGCCCGGTCCGCCCAGATCCGCAATTGCTCGATCGCCGCCGCGCGGAACGTGTCGCCGGCCGCGAGCAGCACCGAATAATCCTGCTCCTGGAAAAGATGGGCGAGCTTGGCGATGGTGGTGGTCTTGCCCGAGCCGTTGACGCCGACGACGAGGATCACCTGCGGCCGCGGGAAGGCGACGATCTCGAGCGGCTCGGCGACGGGGCGCAGGATCTTCTCAAGCTCCTCGGCGACGACAGCGCGCACCGCCTCCTCGGTCAGGCCGCGCTCGAACTTCTCGCTGGCGAGCCGGTCGCGGACCTTGGCCGCGGTCTCCGGCCCGAGGTCGGACGCGATCAGCGCCTCCTCGATCGCGTCCAAAGTCGCGGCGTCGAGGCTCGCCTTGGTGAACAGGCCGGTGAGATTGTCGCCGAGCCGGTCCGAGGTCTTGCGGAAGCCCGAGCGCATGCGCTCGAGCCAGGTCTGCTCGCTCACAGAGGCGCTCCGATCAGGGTGCCGGAGTCGACGGCGGTGACGAGGACGTCGACGATATCCCCGTCATTCCAGCGCAAGCTGGAATCTCTTTGCCTTAAAGAAGTGGGATTCCAGCTTTCGCTGGAATGACGGACTTGGACCGGCGCGAAATTCTCCGCGTGACCCAGGCCGCCCTTCTCCACCAGCACCTTCTGCTTTGTCCCCACCAGCCCCTCCAGCCACGCCGCCTTGCGCGCGGCGCAGGCCTCGCGCAGGGCGCGGGCGCGTTGCTTGGCGATGGCGGGAGGAACCTGGGGCATGAGCGCCGCGGGCGTGCCACGCTTTGGCGAGAAGGGGAAGATGTGGCCCATGACGATGTCGCACTCCTCGACGAGGCGCAGCGTGTTGCGGGCCATTTCGTCGCTCTCGGTCGGGAAGCCGGCGATGAGGTCGGCGCCGATCGCGATCTGAGGGCGCTTCGCCTTGAGCCGCGCCACCGTCTCGACCGCGTCCCGCCGCGAGTGTCGCCGCTTCATCCGCTTGAGGATCATGTCGTCGCCGGCCTGGAAGCTCATATGGAGGTGCGGCATGAAGCGCGGCTCGCCGGTCGCCAGCTCGAACAGCCGCTCGTCCATCTCGATGCAGTCGAGCGAGGAAAGGCGCAGGCGCGGCAGCGCCGGCACGTGCCTGAGGATGCGCTCGATCAGCTGACCCAAGGTCGGCGCGCCGGGCAGGTCCGACCCATAGCTGGTCACGTCGACGCCGGTCAGCACCACTTCCCCGCAGCCCTCGTCGACCAGGGCCGCGATCCGCTCGATCACCAGCCCGGCCGGCACCGAGCGGCTGTTGCCGCGCCCATAAGGGATGATGCAGAAGGTGCAGCGATGATCGCAGCCATTCTGCACCTCGACGAACGCCCGCGCCCGCCCGGCAAAGCCGGCGGCGAGATGCGGCGCGGTTTCGCGCACCTGCATGATGTCGGAAACGCGCACATCCGTCGCCGAGACGCCAAACCCCAGGATCCGTTCGGCCTGAGCCTGTCGAAGGCCCTTCCTTTCTTCCTTGTCACCCAAGGGGAAGGGCAGGGCTTCGACAGGCTCAGCCCGAACGGTGGGGGTGAAATTCTCAGCGAGCCATTTCTCCCGATTCCCCAGGACCCGGCTCACCTCCGGCATCGCCGCGAACATTTCCGGTTCCACCTGCGCCGCGCAGCCCGTCACGATCACCCGCGCGTCGGGCCGGGCATTCTTGGCCTTGCGGATCGCCTGGCGGGTCTGGCGCACCGCTTCGTTGGTGACCGCGCAGCTGTTGACGATGATGAGGTCGTCCTCTTGCCCCGCGAGGCCGCGCATGGCCTCGCTCTCGGCGGCGTTGAGACGGCAGCCCAGGGTGATGACCTGCGGCCCGCTCATGCTTTCAACTCGCCGGTGAAGACGTGGGTGGCGGGCCCGCTCATCCGGATCGTGCCGCCCGGCGTCCAGTCGATGGTCAGCGACCCGCCGGGCAGCCGCACCTCGACCGGGCTTGAGACCAGTCGCTGGCGGATCGCGACGACCGCCGTGGCGCATGCGCCGGTCCCGCAGGCCGCGGTCAATCCGGCGCCGCGCTCCCAGACGCGCAACCTTATGGCGTCCTCCTCGAACGAGGCGACATTGACGTTGACCCGTTCGGGGAAGAGCGGGTCATGCTCGATCAGCGGCCCGAGCCGGGCCAGGTCGACCGCGTCCGCGTCGCGGACGAAGAAGACGATATGGGGATTGCCGACATTGACCGCGGCGCCGTCCTGCAGATCCTCCCAGCCGGCCGGCATCGCCGCCGTGTCCATGGCATAGCCAAGCGGGATCTCGTCCCAGCCGAAGCGCGGGCTGCCCATACGGACGCCGTCCGTATCGCCGGTCAGGATGCCGCCCTTCGTCTCGATGGTGGCGCTGCCGCCCTCGAGCAGGACCACGCAGCGGGTGGCATTGCCGCAGGCCTCGACCTCGCCGCCGTCCGAATTCCAGATCCGCATCCTGACATCGGCGACGTCGGACGGCTCGAGCAGGATCACCTGGTCGCAGCCGACCCCGGTGCGCCGGTCGGCGATCGCCCGCGCGCGCGCTTCGTCCATCGCCACCGCGCCTTGGCGCGCGTCGAGGATGACGAAGTCGTTGCCGAGGCCATGCATCTTGTGGAAGCGCGTCATGATGAGGCGCGATCTAGGGGGCGGACTGGCTCAAGTCCACCTCGGGCGCTTGCCTTCCGCGCGCTTCGCCCCTATGTGCGCCCCATCCCGATGACGGGTGAGCTTCGAGGCGTCCATGGACGCACGCTGGCCGGCGAGGTTTCGCCCGCCGGCGTTTTTCGTTTGGTGCCATTTGTTTCCGGGAGCCGGAGAAGACTATGTTCGAGAGCCTGAGCGATCGTCTGTCCGGCGTCTTCGACCGCCTTCGCGGCCGCGGCGCGCTCAGCGAGGCCGACGTGCGCGGCGCGATGCGCGAGGTGCGGATCGCACTGCTCGAGGCCGACGTCGCGCTCCCCGTGGTCCGCGAGTTCGTCGACAGGGCGACCGAGCAGGCGGTGGGCCAGCAGGTGCTGCGCTCGGTCACGCCCGGCCAGCAGGTCGTCAAGATCGTCCATGACGCCCTGGTCGAGATGCTCGGCGCCGAGCAGGCCGAGCTCCAGATCGAGGTCACCCCGCCCGCCGTGATCATGATGGTCGGCCTGCAGGGCTCGGGCAAGACCACGACCACCGCCAAGCTCGCCAAGCGCCTCACCGGGAAGGACCGCAAGAAGGTGCTGATGGCGTCACTGGACGTCAACCGCCCGGCCGCGCAGGAGCAGCTCGCCATATTGGGCCGTCAGGCGGAGGTCGCGACCCTGCCCATCGTCCCGGGCCAGGCCCCCGTCGACATCGCCCGGCGCGCGCTCAACGCCGCGAAATTGCAGGGCTATGACGTGCTGATGCTCGATACGGCTGGCCGGCTCCATGTCGACCAGGCCTTGATGGACGAGATGAAGGCCGTGGCTCAAGTTTCTGAGCCCGATGAGGTTCTTCTCGTCGCCGATGCGATGACCGGGCAGGATGCCGTCAACGTCGCCAAGAGCTTCACCGACCAGGTCGTCTTGACCGGCGTGATCCTGACCCGGATGGACGGCGACGCCCGCGGCGGCGCCGCTTTGTCGATGCGCGCGGTCACCGGCAAGCCGATCAAGTTCGCCGGCACCGGCGAGGCGATCGACAAATTGGAGCCCTTCCACCCCGAGCGGGTCGGCGGCCGCATCCTCGGCATGGGCGACGTCGTCTCCCTCGTCGAGCGCGCCCAGGAGACGATCGAGGCCGACGAGGCCGAGGCGCTCGCCAAAAAGATGGCCAAGGGCCAGTTCGACCTCAACGATCTGCGCGGTCAGCTGCGCCAGATGCAGCGCATGGGCGGCCTCGGCGCGCTCGCCGGGATGATGCCCGGCATGGGCAAGATCAAGAATCAGATGAACGCATCGGGCGTGCTCGAGGGCAATGTGCTCGGCCGCCTCGACGCGATCATCGGCTCGATGACGGTGAAGGAGCGGGGCAAGCCGGACCTCCTCAACGCCAAGCGCAAGATCCGCGTCGCCAAGGGCTCGGGCACCACCGTGCAGGAGGTCAACCGCCTGCTCAAGATGCACCAGGAAATGGCGACTGCGATGAAGAAGATCAAAAAGATGGGCGGGCTCGGCAAGCTCGGCGCCCTGTTCGGCGGCGGCGGCGGGATGGGCGGCCCTGGCGGAGGCGGCATGGGCGGTCTCGGCGGCGCCGGCATGCCCGGCGGCCTTCCCGGACTTCCCGGCGCCCAGGGCGGCATGCCCTTCAATCATCCAGACAAATTCAAGAAATAGACGTATCTCTCAGAAAGGAATAGTAAAATGGCAGTTGCAATCAGGCTGAGCCGGGGCGGCGCGAAGAAGCGGCCTTATTACAAGATCGTGGTCGCCGATGCCCGCAACGCTCGCGACGGCAAGTTCATCGAGCGCATCGGCAGCTACAATCCGCTGCTCTCCAAGGACAATCCCGACCGGGTGAAGCTCGACGCCGAGCGCGCCAGGCATTGGCTCTCGGTCGGCGCGCAGCCGTCGGACCGCGTGCTTCGCTTCCTCGACGCCGCCGGCGTCGTCGAGCGTCCCGCGCGCAACAACCCGAAGAAGGGCGAGCCGGGCGAGAAGGCCAAGGAGCGCGTCGAGGAGCGGGCCGGCAAGGAAGCCGCCGCCGCCGAAGCCGCCGCCGAGGCGGCCGCCGCGCCTGCGCCTGCCGAGGAGGCCCCCGCCGAAGAGACCGTGGCCGAGGAAGCGGCTCCCGCCGAGGAGGCCGGGACCGAGGAGGCTCCCGCCGCCGAGGAGGAAGCGCCTGCGGCTGCTGAGGAAGCCCCGGCTTTGGAAGCCGCCGCCGAGGAGCCTCCGGCCGTCGAGGAAGCGCCTGCTGCCGAGGAAGCCCCGGCTGTGGAAGCCGCCGCCGAGGAGGCTCCGGCCGTCGAGGAAGCGCCTGCTGCCGAGGAAGCCCCGGCCGAGGAAGCCGCCGCCGAGGAGGCTCCGGCCGCCGAGGAGGCTTCGGCTCCGGAAGCCGACGCTCCCGCCGCGGAGGATGCTCCGGCCGCTGAAGAGCCCGCCGCCGAAGAGGCCGAGAAGGCCGAGAAGGCCGAATAGGTCTTGGCTGAATCCCAGGTCACCCTCGCCGCCGTCGCCGGAGCCCATGGCCTCGGCGGCGAGGTGCGCCTGAAATTGTTCGCGCAGGGCGTCGATAGCCTGAAACGGCACGAGACCTTGTTTGCCGGCGCGCGCGCGCTGACCCTCAAGTCGGTCAAGCCCGGCAGCGCCGGCGCGATCGCCCGCTTCGCCGAGATCGCCGACCGCGCCGCGGCTGAGGCGCTGCGCGGGACCTTGCTGACCGTGCCGCGCTCGGCGCTGCCGCCGCTGGACGAGGGCGAATATTATCACGCGGACCTGCTCGGCCTGCCTTGCGTGGACGCCGCCGGTGCCGCGCTCGGCACGGTCGTGGGCGTCGAAAATTACGGCGCCGGCGACCTGCTCGAGATCGAACGCCCCGACGGCAGGCGCGCGCTCATCCCGTTCCGCCCCGGCGTGGCGGATCTGGAGGACGGCAAGGTGGTCGCCGACCCGGTGTTCCTGGCCTAAATCCGTCACTCCAGCGAAAGCTGGAATCCCTTTGTTTTCAGCAGCAAGGAAGAGAGATTCCAGCTTTCGCCGGAATGACGCATTACCGGACGAGCGGTGTTTCCCGCGCCAGATCGTTCCTTATCGTCGTCGCCGCGACGCCGCCTTCGCCCATGGCGTGGCTGATCTGGTCGAGGCCGATGACGACGTCGCCGGCGGCATAAGCGCCGGGCACATTGGTGCGCTGGTGGGCGTCGACGAGGATGCAGCCGGTCTCGCCGTTCAGGGCCACCCCGATCTGGCCCGCGAGCTCGCTGTGCACGTCCGAGCCCAAAGCCGGATAGACGCTGTCGAACACCTGGTGGCCGCCGGCCGTCTCGACCACGATCGCCTCGTCGAGCGCTGCGACCGCGTGGCAGGGCCCGTCCACCGCGCGGATGCCGAGCGCGCGGAGCTTCGCCTGGTCCTCGGGCGCGAGGTCGAGCGCCCGGTCCGGCGCGATGAGGGTGATGTCGGCGGTATAGCCGCGCAGGAACAGGGCCTCGGCGACGCCGCGCGCGCCGCTGCCGATCACGCCGACCTTGCGGTCGGTCACCTCATAGCCGTCGCAGATCGGGCAATAGCGGATCAGGCCGCGCGCCAGCGCCTCGTCGTGCAGGATCTCGTCCATCGCCGGCCTGCGGTTGGTCACCCCCGTGGCGAGCAGCACGGTCCGCGCCCGTGTGGGCCCGGAGCCCCATTCTGCGACGAAGCTGCCTTCCTCCCGGTCGAGCCGGGTCACCCGGCCGTCTTCGATCGCCGCGCCATATTTCTGCGCCTGGGCCTTCATGCGCGCGATCAATTCCTCGCCCGATATGCCGTCGGGAAAGCCGGCATGATTGCGGGTGCACGGGATGAGCGCGGCCCGGCTCGCGCCGGCGTCGACCACGCGCAGCTTGAGGTGGAAGCGGGCGAGATAGATGGCCGCGGTCAGCCCGGCCGGGCCGCCGCCGATGATCAGGCAGTCGAGAAGGTCGTCGCTCATTGCGCTCCTACATTGTCCGGGCCGCTTGGTTCCGTCTACATGCGGCGGGAAGAAAGCCACACCCCGGGGGAGAGACATGCGCAAGACCCTGATTGCCGCCCTCCTGGTCGTCGCCGCCGCGCCCGCTTTTGCCCAGCCGACGGCGGAAGCGCCGCCCGCGGTCGAGCAGCTGGCGCCGCGCATCGACGCTTTCTTCCAGGATTTCGCGCGCGAGGCGCATGTTCCCGGCATGGTCTGGGGCATCGTCCGCGACGGGCGGCTGGTCCATGTCGGCACGCTCGGCGAGCAGGATCGCGAGAGCCATCGGCCGGTCGGTGCCGACAGCCTGTTCCGCATCGCCTCCATGTCCAAGGCGTTTACCGCGCTGGCGATCCTGAAGCTCCGCGACGAGGGCCGTCTCCAGCTCGACGCGCTCGCCGAGACCTATGTGCCGGAGATGCGGCGCCGGCGCTATCCGACCACCGACAGCCCCCGAATCCGCGTTCGCGATCTCTTGAGCCATGTCGGCGGTTTCGTCACCGACGATCCCTGGGGCGACCGCCAGCAGGTGCTGTCCGACGCCGACTTCACTCGCATGCTGCGCGACGGCGTCCCCTTCACCCGCGCCCCTCAGAGCCAATTCGAATATTCGAATTTCGGCTATGCCCTGCTCGGGCGGATCGTCGCCAACGTCTCGGGCCGCCCCTATAAGGATTATATCGAGGCCGAGATCATGCGTCCGCTCGGCATGGCGTCGAGCGGCTACGACATATCGGCCGCGCCGCCGGCGCGCCGCGCGCTCGGCTATCGCTTCGAGAACGAAGCTTATGCGCGCGAGCCGGACATGCGGCACGGCGCGTTCGGCGCGATGGGCGGCGTCCAGACCAGCGCCAATGATTATGCGCGCTGGGTCGCCTTCCTGCTCGCCGCCTGGCCGCCGCGCGACGGCGCCGAGCGCGGCCCCGTGCGCCGCGCCAGCGTGCGCGAGCTCTCCCAGGGGCTCAACTTCCCCGCGGTCGCCCACCGCCCGGGCGGCGCACCCGAGGATTGCCCGCAGGCGGCGGCCTACGGCATGGGCATGCGGGTCGCGGTGGATTGCGAGCTCGGCCTCACCATGGCGCATGGCGGCGGCTATCCGGGCTACGGCTCCTTCCTGCTGCTGCTGCCCGAACGGGGCGTTGGCATCTTCGCCTTCGCCAACCGCACTTATGCCGGCCCGTCTCCACCCGTCTGGCAGGCCGCGCTGGCGCTCCACCGCGCCGGCCTGCTCCCCGCGCGCGAGGCGCCGGTCAGCGAGGCGCTCGCCGCCAATTACGCCGCCGCCGGCGCGATGTACCAGGCGGGCAATATCGCGCCGGGGCAAGGCCGGCTGGCGATGAACTTCCTGATGGACCGCAGCATCGACAATTGGACCGCCGAGTTCGCCCGCCTCAAGGCGCAGACCGGCGTCTGCCGCACCGACGTCCCGATCGCCGCGACCGGCGCGCTCTCCGGCAATTTCACCTGGGCCTGCGAACGCGGCAGCCTCCAAGGCCAGCTCCTCCTTGCGCCGACCAGCCCGCCGACGATCCAGGCGCTGCGGCTGCGGGTGATGCCTTGAAGGCGGGCGACGAGTAATGTATATACCAGAAGTATATACGAGGCCATGATATGAAGACGACGAAAACCTTCAAATCCGGCAATTCGATCGCGGTGCGCCTGCCAAAGGCGCTCGGCATCGCCGAAGGCGTGGAGATGCGGGTCCGTGAAGACCAAGGACGCTATATCGTTGAGCCTGTGGACAAGCCGAGGCGAAAGATCGACCTGACCGGAATTTTCGGTTCGATCCCGACGCTGACCCGGCAGCCCTTCGAGCATAACGAGCGCGGCCGGAAAGGAAGCCGCGACTAGGTGGCCGAGCCCGAATATCTGATCGATGCAAATCTGTGCATCAACGTTCTGGAGGGGCAATCTGAAATCGCCGCTAGACGCTTGGTCTCGTGCGAGATGGGGCAGGTCGTCACTTCGGCAATCGTCTACGCCGAGGTGATGATTGGGGCAGAGCAACAAGGGAAGCTCGATAGGGCGATCGCGTTCTTCGCGCAGATACCGGTGCTTGCGTTTGATGAGGCCGCGGGCAGGGTTTATTCCCGACTGCCGTTCAAGCGGGGCAGCTATGACCGGCTGATTGCCGCCCAGGCGCTAGCGCTCGGGCTGACGGTCGTCACCAGCAATCTGGCCGACTTTGGGGATGTTCCCGGCCTGCAGGTCGAGGATTGGGCCCGAGGGTCCAGGAGGTTACTATGAGTTACTGCCGTTGGGGCGAGGGCGACCTCTACGCATATCGAGGCGCGGAAGAATATATTGTGCATGTCGCTGCTCGATGCGTCGGCGGCGACGTGCGCGAACAATATGTCGAACCGACCGCCCACGCTTTGCTTGCCCGCATGCTTTGGCTTGGCAGCAAAGGTTGCGACTATCCCTGGGACGCGCTTCGCTTCCTGAAGGAAGATATCATCGCCGAAGTCGAGGAGCGGGAACTGGTCGCGCGAGAGGTGGTCTGAGGCGAATGTCAGTGAACCAAGCTTCCGGATGGCCCGCCACCATCCTCACCCTCTATCCGGAGATGTTCCCCGGCCCGCTCGGCCTCAGCCTCGCCGGCCGCGCGCTCAGCGAGGGGATCTGGTCGCTCGACGCGGTCCAGATCCGCGATTTCGCGACCGACAAACACCGCTCGGTGGACGACACGCCGGCCGGCGGCGGGGCGGGGATGGTGATGCGGGCCGACGTGCTGGCGCTGGCGGTGGATCACGTGTTGGAGCGCCGCCCCGAGGCGCCCGTGCTGGCCATGTCGCCACGCGGTGCCCCGCTCACCCAGGCCCTGGTCCGCAGCCTCGCCGCCGGCCCCGGCGTCTCGATCCTGTGCGGCCGCTTCGAGGGGATTGACGAGCGGCTGTTCGAGGCGCGCCCGATCGTCCCGGTCTCGGTCGGCGACTATGTGCTCTCGGGCGGCGAGCCCGCCGCCATCGCCCTGCTCGACGCTTGCGTTCGGCTGCTTCCCGGGGTAATGGGCGCCCCTTCGAGCGGTGAGGAGGAGAGCTTCGAAAGCGGCCTTCTCGAATACCCTCATTATACCCGGCCTATCATATGGGAAGGGCGCGCGATCCCCGAAGTGCTGCGATCGGGGGATCACGCGAAGATCGCGGCCTGGCGGAAACGCCGGGCGCAAGACGAGACACGGCTAAGGCGGCCGGACCTGATCGAGCGTCACGGGGACGCGCGAAGGCCATCGCCCTCTGGCGCGCGGCACGAGAAGAACAAGGACGAATGAGATGAACCTCATCCAGCAGCTCGAGGCCGAGGCCATCGAGCAATTCAGCCAGACCAAAGCCATTCCCGAATTCCGCCCGGGCGATACTTTGCGCGTCGGCGTCAAGGTCGTCGAGGGCGAGCGCACCCGCATCCAGAATTTCGAGGGCGTCTGCATCGCGCGGGCGAATCGCGGCCTGGGCAGCTCCTTCACGGTCCGCAAGATCAGCTTCGGCGAGGGCGTCGAGCGCGTCTTCCCGCTTTATTCGCCCAACGTCGAGTCGATCGAGGTCGTGCGTCGGGGCGCGGTGCGCCGGGCGAAGCTTTATTATCTGCGCGGCCGCACCGGCAAATCGGCCCGAATCGCCGAGCGCCGCGACACCCGCCATCTCGACAAGGCGAAGGCCGAAGCCGCCGCCGCCAAGCCCGAGGCGGCCAAGCCCGAGACGGAAAAAGCCGAAGGCTGAGGCCGGCGCGGGCGGACATATCCGAACCAGGGAAAGGCGGTCGTTTCGGGGCCGCCTTTTTCTTTGGCCGATGCGCTGGTAGCAAGGCCGGCATGTTCAGCATCGTCGTGCCTTTGTGGAACAGCCGCGACACGGTCCGCGAAACGGTTGGCAGCGTGCTCGCCCAGACCTATGACGATTTCGAGCTGATCGTCGTCGACGACGGCTCAACCGACGACAGCGTCGCCACGCTCGCCGGGGTCGACGATCCAAGGCTGCGCATCCTTCGGCAATCCAATGCCGGGCCCGGTCTCGCGCGCAATGCCGGCATCGCCGCCGCAAAAGCGGACTGGATTGCCTTTCTCGACGCCGACGACCTCTGGCTGCCCGATCATCTCGCCGAGCTCGACCGGATACGCGCCCGCTTTCCCCAGGCGGGGCTGATCGGCACCGCTTATATCCAGGCCGACGGCAGCGGCTCCTTTCGCCCGCCGGACCCCGGATCGGGCGCGGTGCGGGAGGTCAACTTCTTCGAGCGTATCGCGCTGGGCGACCCGTTGCTGTTCTCGAGCTCGGCCGCGGTGTCCCGGCGCACGGTCGAGGCGCTTGGCGATTTTCCGGCAGACCGGTTCGGCCAGGACATGCGCTATTGGATGCGAATCGCGCTCGCCATGCCGGTCGCGGTCTCGACCCGGAGCACCGCCATCTATCGGCCGCTCCCAACCGGCCTCTCCGCCTCGCTCGGCAGCCTCTGGCGGGGGCGGACGCTGACCGGACCGGGCGACGTCAGCCACCGCATCGCCTTCCTCCTCGACCGTTACGACGCCGCCCCCGCCGCGCTGAAGCCCGGCATCGACCGCTTCATCGACCGGGAATTTCGCTGGTGCCTGCGCCATTCGGCGCGCGACGGCGACCTCGCCACGATCCGTGCGCTGCGCCCGCTCTATTTGCGCCGGCCCCGGGGCGGGGACCGGCTGCTGCTCGGCGCCGCGCGCCTTCCCGCTCCCGCCGCCCGCTTCCTCTACCGCGGCGCGGCGGCGATCATCCCGCCGCTTCGCCGGGCGGTCCAGAGGCTCAGGGGCTAAAGAGCGTCAAAGATATATCTTGACTCTGTCGGTCCGAAAGATATATCTAGAGCCAACTTAGATATGGAGAGACACATGCGGTTCAAACATAAAGGCGAGTGCGGCGGGCGCGGTTTCGCGTTTCCGGAGGGACTGGTCGCAATGGCGTTCGGGCGCGGCGGCGGCCGTGGCGGCTGGGGCCATGGCTGGGGCGGCGAGGAATGGGGCGGAGGCGGCGGCTGGGGCCGCGGGCGCGGCCGCCGGCGGATGTTCGATTCGGGCGAATTGCGGCTCGTCCTCCTCAAGCTGATCGCCGACCAGCCGCGCCACGGCTATGATCTCATCCGAGCGATCGAGGAGCTGACCCATGGCGCTTATGCGCCGAGCCCGGGCATCATCTATCCGACGCTCACCATGCTCCAGGACATGGACCTGATCGAGGAGGCCAAGGGCGAGGGCTCGCGCAAGGCCTTCCAGACGACGGCCGAGGGCGAGGCCCATCTCGCCGAGAAAGCGGACGAGGTCGCGGCCCTGCTCGAACGGCTCGAAGATGCCGGCAGCGACCAGCGCAAGGCGGGCGGCGCGCCGATCAAGCGCGCGGTCGGCAATCTCCTTTCCGCGCTCTGGCACCGCGCCACCCGCGACGACATGGACGAGGCGCGCCTGCACAAGATCGCGGCAATCCTCGACGAGGCGGCACAGAAGATCGAAAGGCTGAAATGAGCCTATCCAGCACCGCTCTGGTGCCAACCGCTCATGGCAGCCGCTATCTCCAGCAATTGTGCAAGCATTGGCAGCACAATCTGGCCGTGGAGTATGACGCGAATGAGGGCAGGGTGACCTTCCCGAAGGACGCGCGCGGCGCCGACTGGCCGGGCGACGCGCTCGTCACCATGACCGCGCAGGAGGGCGCGCTCCTGTGCCGCATCGACGGCTCGGCGCCGGGCCAGCTCGAGGGCCTCAAAGGCGCCGTCGCCCGCCACCTCGACCGCTTCGCCTTCAGGGAAGCGCCGCTGACGTTCGAGTGGAAGGACGGCTAGCGCAGCCGTCATGCTGAACTTGTTTCAGCATCCAGCTTCGAACCGTCCCGCGGGTGGAAACCTGGACCCTGAAACACGTTCAGGGTGACGACGCGTCAGGGCACCGGGCTCCGGCGCTGGCGTCCGCCTTCATTGTGCTGGCGGATGACGCGCAGATAGGCTTCGGCGAGCTCGCCATTGACCGCGTCCCAGCCGTAGCGCTGGCTGGCCTCGAAGCCCGCCGCGCCGGCGGCCTCACGCGCTTGTCGGTCTGTGCAATAATGCGACAGCGCCGCGCAGAACAGGTCGCAGGCGCCCGGCCGCACCAGCCGCCCGGTGACGCCGTCGGCGACCAGGCTCTGGCTGCCGGTCGCGATCGCGGCGACCACGGGCAGGCCGGCGGCCATCGCCTCCAGCGTGACGTTGCCGAACGTCTCGGTCACCGAGGGATTGAACAGCATGTCCATCGAGGCGACCGCGCGGCCGAGATCGGCGCCGGCCTGGAAGCCGGCGAAGACCGCGTCGGGCAGCCTTTTCTCGAACCAGTCGCGCGCCGGCCCGTCGCCGACCACCAGCACCTTGTGCCTGATGCCGCGCCGGACCAGCCGGTCGATCGTCTCGGAGAAGACGTCGAGGCCTTTCTCCATCACCAGCCGGCCGACGAAGCCGACCGTCGGCTCGTCGTCGGCGATGCCGAGCGCGCGCCGCCAGGCGAGGTCGCGCTGGCCGGGGTTGAAGATTTCCCGGTCGATGCCGCGCGACCAGATGCCGACGTCGTAGTTCATGCGCTGGTCGCGCAGCAGCTGCGCCATCGAATCCGACGGCGCGAAGATGGCGTCGCAGCGCCGATAGAAGCGGCGCAAGGCCGCCAGCAGCACCGGCTCCATGAAGGCCATGCCGTAATAGCGCGGATAGGTTTCGAAGCGGGTATGGACCGAGGCGATCACCGGCAGGTCCCAGCGCCGCGCCAGGCTGACCGCGCGGTGGCCGGTGATGTCGGGGCTGCAGACGTGGACGATATTGGGCTCGAAATCCTCGATGTCTCGCCGCACGCCCCGCGGGATCGCGAAGCCGACCTTATATTCGGAGCGCCCCGGGATCGGCAGGCCCGGCAGCGAGACGAGGTCGCCCTTGGGCTCGAAGGCGGGCGTCGTGGTCGTCGGCGAATAGACCCTGACCGCGGCGCCCTGGCGCAGCAGATAATCGGCGAGCCGGTTCTGCGCCTGGTTGGCGCCGTCGCGGACATAATTGTAATTGCCGCTGAACAGCGCGACGCGCAGGTCGGACACGTGCATGTCAGGCGGGATAGGCAGTTCGCCCGGCGATGGCAAAGCGCGGGCCTTCGTCATTCCAGCGGACGCTGGAATCCCTTTGCCTTTCGCCGCCCGCCGCAAAGGCAGGGAGATTCCACCTTTCGCTGGAATGACGGTGCGCGTGCCCATCTTTCATTCTCCCAGGCAAATGCCCCGCCGGTCCGAACCGGCGGGGCTCCTGCCCGTTCCGCCTCAGGCCTTGTCGCCGTCGGCGGCTTCGGTCTGCAGATAGTCGCCGGCGTCGGCGTCGGTGCCGTGGCCGCTGGTCGTCACCGCCTCAAGCGGATCGGAGTGGGTCGCGGCCTCCGGCCCTTGCGCGAGCTCGGCGGCATGCTCTTCCTCGGCCGAATTGGCCGCGATCAAGGCTTCCTGGATCGAGCGATGCTGGGCCCGAAGGGCGGCGTCGCGCGAGGAAGCGGCGATCCTGAGGCGCTTCATGCCCGCGCCCGTGCCCGCCGGGATCAGGCGGCCGACGATGACATTCTCCTTGAGGCCTTCCAGGTCGTCGATCTTGCCCTGCACCGAGGCTTCGGTGAGGACTCGGGTCGTCTCCTGGAACGAGGCCGCCGAGATGAAGCTGCGCGTCTGCAGGCTCGCCTTGGTGATGCCGAGCAGCACCGGTTTGCCCTCGGCGGGCGCCTTCTTGCCCGACATCGCCTTCAGCTTGGCATTGGCCTCGTTCATCTCCTGGCGGTCGATCTGCTCGCCGACCAGGAAGGTGCTGTCGCCGCTTTCGGTGATCTCCACCTTCTGCAGCATCTGGCGGACGATCACCTCGATATGCTTGTCGTTGATCTTCACGCCCTGCAACCGATAGACCTCCTGGATCTCGGAGACGAGATACTCCGCCAGCGCCTTGACGCCGAGTACTTCGAGGATGTCGTGCGGATCGGGCGAGCCGCCGATGAGGTTGTCGCCGCGCTTGACGTAATCGCCTTCCTGCACGTCGATCACCTTGGACTTGGGCACCAGATACTCGACCGGGTCGCCACCCTCCTCGGGGATGATCGCGATCTTGCGCTTGGCCTTATAGTCCTTGCCGAAGGCGATCCGGCCGGAGACCTTGGCGATGATCGCATTCTCCTTGGGCTTGCGCGCCTCGAACAGCTCGGCCACCCGCGGCAGACCGCCGGTGATGTCGCGGGTCTTGGCCGCTTCGCGGGTGACGCGGGCGAGCACCTCGCCGGCCTCGACGCGCTGGCCGTCCTCGACCGAGAGCATCGCGCCGGGCGAGAGCATGTAGCGCGCCGCCTCGCCCGATTCCTCGTCGAGCAGGGTGATGCGGGGCCGCAAGTCCTCCTTGCTCCGCGCGGTGGCGCGGAACTCGGTGACGACGCGCTGGGCGATGCCCGTCGCTTCATCGGTCTGCTCGACGAGCGTCTTGCCCTCGATCATGTCCTGGAACTTCACGATGCCGCCTTTTTCGGTGATCACCGGCATCATGAACGGGTCCCATTCGGCGATCCGGTCGCCCTTGGTCGCGATATGGCCGCTCTCGCACAGCAGGTGCGCGCCATAAGGGATTCGGTGGGTGGAGCGCTCGCGGCCGTCCATGTCGACGATCGCGACTTCGCCGCTTCGCGACATGGCGACCCGGCGCCCGCGGGCGTCGATGATCGTCGGCAGGTCGCGGAACTCGACCGTGCCGTCCGCCACCGCATCGAGGCTCGACGTTTCGTTGAGCTGGGCGGCGCCGCCGATGTGGAAGGTCCGCATGGTGAGCTGCGTGCCCGGCTCGCCGATCGACTGGGCGGCGATGACTCCGACCGCCTCGCCGATATTGACCGGCGTGCCGCGGGCGAGGTCGCGCCCGTAGCATTTGCCGCAGACGCCATGCTCGCTTTCGCAGACCAACGGCGAGCGGATATGCACCGACTGAATGCCGATCTCGTCGATCCTGAGCGCGGCGGCCTCGTCGATCAGCTCGCCTTCCTTGACCAGAATGTCGCCGGTCTTGGCGTCGACCACGTCCTCGGCCGGGGTGCGGCCCAGGATGCGCTCGCCGAGCGACGCGATGGTCGCGCCGCCCTGGACGATGGCGCGCATGTCGAGGCTGTTCTCGGTCTTGCAATCCTCCTCGACGACGACGCAATCCTGGCTGACGTCGACCAGGCGGCGGGTGAGATAGCCGGAGTTCGCCGTCTTCAACGCCGTGTCCGCGAGGCCCTTGCGGGCACCGTGGGTGGAGTTGAAATATTCAAGGACGGTGAGGCCTTCCTTGAAGTTCGAGATGATCGGCGTCTCGATGATCTCGCCCGACGGCTTGGCCATCAGGCCACGCATGCCGGCGAGCTGCTTCATCTGCGCCTGCGAACCGCGGGCGCCGGAATGAGCCATCATGTAGATCGAGTTGATCTGCGCCATGCGGCCGTCCTCGCCGATCGGCTGCGCCTTGATCTTCTCCATCATGGCGTTGGCGACCTGGTCGCCGCAGCGGCTCCAGGCGTCGATCACCTTGTTGTACTTTTCCTGCTGGGTGATCAGGCCGTCTTGATATTGCTGCTCGTAATCCTTGACGAGCGCGCGGGTCTCGTCGACCAGCTCCACCTTCTCGTGCGGGATGATCATGTCGTCCTTGCCGAACGAGATGCCGGCCTTGAAGGCGTGGCGGAAGCCGAGTCCCATGATCGCGTCGGCGAACAGGACGGTCTCCTTCTGGCCGGTGTGGCGGTAGACGATGTCGATGACGTCGGCGATCTCCTTCTTGGTGAGGAGTCGGTTGACGGTCTCGAACGGCACCTTGTGCGACTTGGGCAGGGTCTCGCCGAGCAGCATGCGCCCGGGCGTGGTTTCGACCCGCTTCATATAGTGATTGCCCTGCTCGTCGGTCTGCGGGACGCGGCTGATCACCTTGGTGTGGAGCGTCACCGCGCCGACCTGCAGCGCCTGGTGAACCTCCGCCATGTCGGAGATCATCGCGCCTTCGCCCGGCTCGCCCTCGCGCTCCATCGACAGATAATAGAGGCCCAGCACCATGTCCTGCGAGGGCACGATGATCGGCTTGCCGTTGGCGGGCGAGAGGATGTTGTTGGTCGACATCATCAGCACGCGCGCTTCCAGCTGCGCCTCGAGGCTCAGCGGGACGTGCACGGCCATCTGGTCGCCGTCGAAATCGGCGTTGAACGCCGCGCAGACGAGTGGGTGGAGCTGGATCGCTTTGCCCTCGATGAGGACGGGCTCGAACGCCTGGATGCCGAGCCTGTGCAACGTCGGCGCGCGGTTCAGGAGCACGGGATGCTCGCGGATCACCTCGTCGAGGATGTCCCAGACTTCCTTGCGCTCCTTCTCGACCCACTTCTTCGCCTGCTTCAGCGTCATCGAGAGGCCCTTGGCGTCGAGCCGCGAATAGATGAACGGCTTGAACAGCTCGAGCGCCATCTTCTTCGGCAAGCCGCACTGGTGAAGCTTCAATTCAGGCCCGGTGACGATCACCGAGCGGCCCGAATAGTCGACGCGCTTGCCGAGCAAATTCTGGCGGAAGCGGCCTTGCTTGCCCTTGAGCATGTCGGACAGCGACTTGAGCGGGCGCTTGTTGGCGCCGGTGATCGTGCGGCCGCGGCGGCCATTGTCGAACAGGGCGTCGACCGCTTCCTGCAGCATGCGCTTCTCGTTGCGCACGATGATGTCCGGCGCGCGCAGCTCCATCAGGCGCTTGAGCCTGTTGTTGCGGTTGATGACGCGGCGGTAGAGGTCGTTGAGGTCCGACGTGGCGAAGCGGCCGCCGTCGAGCGGCACCAGCGGGCGCAGCTCGGGCGGGATCACCGGGACGACGTCGAGGATCATCCATTCCGGCCGATTGCCGGATTCGAGGAACGATTCGACGACCTTGAGGCGCTTGATGATCTTCTTAGGCTTCAGCTCCGACTTGGTCGTCTCGAGCTCCTCGAGCAGCGCCCTCTTCTCGCCCTCGAGGTCGAGATCGATCAGCATCTGCTTGACCGCCTCGGCGCCGATGCCGGCGGTGAAGGCGTCCTCGCCATGCTCGTCCTGCGCGTCGAGCAGCTCGTCCTCGGTCAGGAGCGCGTATTTCTCGAGCGGTGTCAGGCCCGGCTCGGTGACGATGTAGCTCTCGAAATAGAGCACGCGCTCGAGCTGCTTCAATTGCATGTCGAGCAAGAGGCCGATGCGGCTCGGCAGCGACTTCAGGAACCAGATATGGGCGACCGGCGCGGCCAGCTCGATATGGCCCATCCGCTCGCGGCGAACCTTCGAGACGGTGACCTCGACGCCGCACTTCTCGCAGACGATACCCTTGTATTTCATGCGCTTATACTTGCCGCACAGGCATTCATAATCCTTGATCGGACCGAAGATGCGCGCGCAGAACAGGCCGTCGCGCTCGGGCTTGAACGTGCGGTAGTTGATCGTCTCGGGCTTCTTGATCTCGCCGAACGACCAGGAGCGGATGCGCTCCGGCGAGGCGATGCCGATCTTGATCTGGTCGAACGTCTCCGGCTTGGCCACCGGGTTCGCGAAGTTGGTCATCTCGTTCATCTGTCGGTCCCTTTCAGGGAAATTCTTCGTGGCTGGCGAGTGGGGAGGGGCGCCCGGCGCCCGCTCCCTCATTCAGCCGCCAGCTGCTGCTGTTCCCGCTCTTCGTCGCTCATGATCGAGTTGAGCTCGACGTTGAGGCCCAGCGAGCGCATCTCCTTGACGAGCACGTTGAAGCTCTCCGGAATGCCGGCCTCGAACGTGTCGTCGCCCTTGACGATCGCCTCGTAGACCTTGGTTCGGCCGATGACGTCGTCCGACTTGACCGTCAGCATCTCCTGCAGCGTGTAGGCGGCGCCGTAAGCCTGAAGCGCCCAGACCTCCATCTCGCCGAAGCGCTGGCCGCCGAACTGGGCCTTGCCGCCCAGCGGCTGCTGGGTGACGAGCGAATAGGGCCCGATCGAGCGCGCGTGGATCTTGTCGTCCACGAGGTGGTGGAGCTTCAGCATGTAGATGTATCCCACGGTCACCTTGCGGTCGAACGCCTCGCCGGTGCGCCCGTCGAAGAGCGTCACCTGCCCCGAAACGTCGAGGCCCGCTTTCTCCAGCATCTCGGCGACGTCGATCTCCTTGGCGCCGTCGAACACCGGCGTGCCCATCGGGATGCCGCCGGTCAGGTTGGAGGCGAGCTCCATCAAATGCTCCTCGTCGCGCCCGTCGATATCGGCATGGTAGTTCTTGCCGTAAATATCCTTGAGCTTGGCGCGCAGCGGCTTGGTGTCCGGACTCGCCTTGCCCTTGGCGTAGATGTCGTCGAGCAGCGCCCCGACCTGCTTGCCGAGGCCGCGCGCGGCCCAGCCCAGGTGGGTCTCGAAAATCTGCCCGACGTTCATCCGGCTCGGCACGCCCAAAGGATTGAGCACGATGTCGGCCGCGGTGCCGTCCTCGAGGAAGGGCATGTCCTCTTCCGGAAGGATCCGGGAAATGACGCCCTTATTGCCGTGACGCCCGGCCATCTTGTCGCCCGGCTGCAGCTTGCGCTTCACCGCGACGAACACCTTGACCATCTTGAGCACGCCGGGGGGCAGCTCGTCGCCGCGCTCGAGCTTCTCGATCCGGTCCTCGAGCCGGCGGCGGATCACGCCTTCGGCTTCCTCATATTGGGCGCGGACCGCTTCAAGATCGGCCTGGCGCTTGTCGTCCTTGACCGCGAACTTCCACCATTCGTGCGGCTCGACGGAATCGAGCGTCTCGGCGTCGATCACGCCGCCTTTCTTGACGCCCTTGGGCGCCGCGGTGGCGGTCTGGCGAAGCAGCATCTCGCGCAGGCGGGCGTAGGAGGAGCGCTTCAAAATGGCGCGCTCGTCCTCGGCGTCCTTCTTGAGCCGGTCCTTCTCCTCGGTCTGGATGGCGCGCGTCCGGTCGTCGATGTCGATGCCGTGACGGTTGAACACGCGAACCTCGACCACCGTCCCCGAAACGCCCGGCGGCAGCCGCAGCGACGTGTCGCGCACGTCCGACGCCTTCTCGCCGAAGATGGCGCGGAGCAATTTCTCCTCCGGCGTCATCGGGCTCTCGCCCTTCGGCGTGATCTTGCCGCAGAGGATGTCGCCCGGCTCCACCTCGGCGCCGATATAGACGATGCCCGCCTCGTCGAGGTTGCGCAAAGCCTCCTCGCCGACATTGGGGATGTCGCGGGTGATGTCCTCCGGCCCAAGCTTGGTGTCGCGGGCCATCACCTCGAACTCTTCGATGTGGATCGAGGTGAAGACGTCGTCCTTCACGATCCGCTCGGAGATCAGGATCGAATCCTCGAAATTATAGCCGTTCCAGGGCATGAACGCGACGAGCACGTTGCGGCCGAGGGCAAGCTCGCCGAGGTCGGTCGACGGGCCGTCGGCGATGACGTCGCCGGCGCGGACCACGTCGCCCTTCTTCACCAGCGGACGCTGGTTGATGCAGGTGTTCTGGTTGGAGCGCTGGAACTTCATCAAGGTGTAGATGTCGACGCCCGATTTGCCGGCCTCGACCTCGTCGGTGGCGCGCACGACGATGCGGGCGGCGTCGACCTGGTCGACGACGCCGGTCCGGCGCGCGGCGATGGCGGCGCCGGAATCGCGGGCGACCGTCTCTTCCATGCCGGTGCCGACGAACGGCGCCTCGGCGCGGATCAGCGGCACCGCCTGGCGCTGCATGTTCGAGCCCATCAAGGCGCGATTGGCGTCGTCATTCTCCAGGAACGGGATCAACGAGGCCGCCACCGACACCAGCTGCTTGGGGCTGACGTCCATCAAGGTGATGGTCTCGCGCGGCGCCATCAGGAACTCGCCGGCCCGGCGGGAAGAGACGATCTCCTCGCCGAAGCTGTTGTCCTTGGCGAGATCGGCATTGGCCTGCGCGATCGTATGTTTGGCCTCCTCCATCGCCGAGAGATAGACGACGTCCTTGGTCACCTTATGGTCGACGACCTTGCGGTAGGGGGTCTCGATGAAGCCGTATTTGTTGACCCGGCTGAACGAGGCAAGGCTGTTGATCAGGCCGATATTCGGCCCTTCCGGAGTCTCGATCGGGCAGATCCGGCCATAATGGGTCGGATGGACGTCGCGGACCTCAAAACCGGCCCGTTCGCGAGTCAACCCGCCCGGCCCGAGCGCCGAGACGCGGCGCTTGTGCGTCACTTCGGACAAGGGGTTGGTCTGGTCCATGAACTGCGACAGCTGCGAGGAGCCGAAGAATTCGCGAACCGCGGCGACCGCGGGCTTGGCGTTGATGAGGTCGTTCGGCATCACCGTCGAGACGTCGACCGAGCTCATCCGCTCCTTCACGGCGCGCTCCATGCGGAGCAGGCCGACGCGATACTGATTTTCGAGCAATTCGCCGACCGAACGGACCCGGCGATTGCCGAGATTGTCGATGTCGTCGATCTCGCCCTTGCCGTCCTTGAGACCCACCAGCGTCTTGACGACCGCGATGATGTCCTCCTTGCGCAGAGTCGTCACGGTGTCCTCGACGTCGAGCTCGAGGCGCATGTTCAATTTGACCCGGCCGACGGCCGAAAGGTCGTAGCGCTCGGGATCGAAGAACAGGCCGGCGAACAAGGCCTCGGCGGTCTCGCGCGTCGGCGGCTCGCCCGGGCGCATCACCCGGTAGATGTCGGAGAGGGCCTGGTCGCGATCCTCGGCCTTGTCGGCCTTCAGCGTGTTGCGGATCCAGGCGCCGGTATTGGTGTGGTCGATATCGAGCAGCTGGAGCTTATCGATACCGGCCTGATCGAGCTTCTCGAGATTCTCAGGGGAGAGCTCGTCGCCGGCCTCGATATAGATTTCGCCGGTCTTGTCGTTGACCAGGTCATAGGCGCTGTAGCGGCCGAAAATCTCCTCGGTCGGGATCATCAACTGGGCGAGCCCATCCTTGGCGGCCTTGTTGGCCGCGCGCGGGCTGATCTTCTGGGCGGCCGGGAAGATGACTTCGCCGGTCTTGCCGTCGGCGATGTCGAAGCTCGGCTTCTGGCCGCGCCATTGCTCGGAGAGGTACGGGATCAGCCAGCCGCCGCCCGCCTGCTTCCTTGGGCCGCGCACGAAGGTGACGCGGTCGTAGAAGGTGTTGAGGATCTCCTCGCTCGACAGGCCGAGCGCGTGCAGCAGCGCCGTCACCGGCAGCTTGCGCTTCCTGTCGATGCGGACGTTGACGATGTCCTTGGCGTCGAACTCGAAGTCGAGCCACGAGCCGCGATAGGGGATGACCCGCGCGGCGAAGAGATATTTGCCGCTGGCGTGGGTCTTGCCGCGGTCATGGTCGAAGAGCACGCCCGGGCTGCGATGCATCTGGGAGACGATCACGCGCTCGGTGCCGTTGACGATGAACGTGCCGTTCTTCGTCATCAGCGGCATGTCGCCCATATAGACGTCCTGCTCCTTGATATCCAAAACGGAGCGGGTTTCGGTATCGGGATCGACCTCGAACACGATCAGGCGCAAAGTCACGCGCATCGGCGCCGCATAGGTCATGCCGCGCTGGCGGCACTCGTCGGTGTCGTATTTCGGGTCTTCCAGCTCGTAATGGACGAAATCGAGCTCGGCGGTGCCGGCGAAATCGCGGATCGGGAAGACGCTCCTGAGGGTCTTTTCGAGACCCGACACATAGCCGTCCTGCGGCCGCGAGCGGAGGAACTGCTCATAGCTCTCGCGCTGAACTTCGATCAGGTTCGGCATTTCCGAGACTTCGTGGATGTTGCCGAAAATCTTGCGGATGCGCTTGGATGCGGTGGGCCTCGTGTCGCCGCCTGCATTGGGGGCCGGAGCTGCCTTGGTCGCCATGTGGGTGTGTCGCCTCTGTCTTGGTTCCCCGGCGAAGGCCGGGGCCCAGAATTTCTGCTTCCGGACTGGACCCCGGCCTTCGCCAGGGAACAGTCAGTGGAGCGCCCAAACGCAAAAAGCCGCGGATTCCCAGGCGGGAATCGCAGCTTCAGCGTCTATGAAACCCCAGAAGCTCAATGCGTGGGACGCGCTGCGCGACGGCGCGACCTGTTCCGAACCTCTGTGGTGAGGGGCGCGATATAGGGGCGGGGAGGGGGGATGTAAAGGGCCTGCAGAGCGGCCACGCGTTGATAACTATTATCGCGGCTGCTATCTTCGGTTGAAGGAGTGAGCAATGGCGAGCAGCGTGAATCTCGGTGAACAGCTTGAGGCCTTCATCACGGATGCCGTGGGGAAAGGCCGCTACGGTTCGCGCAGCGAAGTCCTGCGCGAAGGTGTCCGCATCATTCAGGAGCGGGAGACGCGGCTGGCCAAGCTCGATGCCCAGCTGGCGAGTGCCGTCGACGATATCGAGACCGGCCGCACTTATGACGCCGACGAGGTTTTCGCCCGGCTCGAGCGCAAATACACCGCCATGGCCGAACGGGAATTGGACGCCCAGCTGGTCGAGGTCAGGGCGGCCGTCGCCCGTGGTATCGCCGATGCCGATGCCGGTCGGGTCGTTGACGCAGAGCAGGGTTTCGCCGAGCTTGAAACCCACTTCCGCGCTTTACGCGTCGCCAAGCGCGCATGAAGGTCGTCCTGACGCAGGCGGCGCTGGCCGACCTGCGCGATATCGGCCACTGGATCGCACTGGACGACCCCGAGCGCGCGGTGACATTCGTCCGGGAGCTCGGCGAGAAGTGCCTGAGCCTCGCCGGCAACCCTCTCCTCTATCCCTCGGCGCCCGAGATCGGCCAAGGCGTCCGCAAGCGCCGCCACCAGCGTTATCTGATCCTCTACCGGATCGAGCGCGACAGGATCGAAATCCTCCACGTCGTCCACGGCGCCCGCGACTACAGGACGCTGTTCACGCGCATCTGAGGACGTCGCGTCCGCAAACAGGTCGTCGCAAATCCCGCAAAAAGTGTCGCCAAATGTAAACGCGGCTACCGCCCCGTTCAGCCTTGTCCTACACTCCTCCCTAACGGTCCCGCGCGAAGGATCGGCTGTCCCGGTGGCTATGGGGAGGCCTCGATTGTGGACGCTGAAGCCCGAATGGAAACCGGCCTCGATCCCGAGCCCGGCCCCGCGCCCGAAACCCCGGTCACCCCGCCCCATCTCGCCGCCCTCGGCGTCACCCTTGGCCTCGCCGCCTGCGGAGGCGGGGGCGGAACGGCTCCCGCCCCGCCGGCGCCGGCGCCATCGCCGCCCGCGCCGGCTTTGCCCAACCGCATCCAGGCCGCCCGCTTCCTGTCGCAGGCGACGATGGGGGCGACCAGGGCCAATGTCGATCAGGTTACGGCTTTGGGCTACGAGGCCTGGCTCGACGCCCAGTTCGCAATGCCGCGGGCGATCTCGCACTGGGATTGGCTGGTCCAGGCGGGCTACGCCACCGCCGCCACCCAGAACAACCAGCAGGGCTTCGATCCCGTCATGTGGCGCCAGCTCATCGCCAGCGCCGATCAATTGCGCCAGCGCGTCGGCATGGCTTTGCTCGATTTCCTCGTCGTTGGCATAGACGGGGTCAACGTCCCCTGGCGCCAATTCGCGGTCGCCGCTTATGTCGACGTGCTGCTCGACAACGCCTTCGGCAATTACCGCGCCCTCCTCCAGGCGATCTCGACCAACGTCGCCATGGGCTATTATCTGACCTTCGCCGGCAACCGGAAGGCCAATCCGGCCACCGGCGCCGTCCCCGACGAGAATTACGCCCGCGAGTCGATGCAGCTCTTCACCATCGGCCTGCTCAAGCTGAACGCCGACGGCAGCCTGCAGGGCGGCGCGCCCTCGGAAACCTACACCCAGGACGACATCACCGGCCTCGCCCGCGTCTTCACCGGCTGGAACATCGCCAATGCCGACAATTCGACGCCCGACCGGATGCGGCTGCCGATGGTCAACACCGCCGCCCAGCATGAGACCGGGGTCAAGACCTTCCTCGGCACCACCATTCCCGCCGGCACAGCCGGGCCGCAGAGCCTGAGCCTCGCCCTCGACGCGATCTTCGCCCATGCCAATGTGCCGCCCTTCGTCTCGAAGCAGCTGATCCAGCATCTTGTCACTTCCAACCCGAGCGCGGCCTATGTCGGCCGGATCTCGGCGGTGTTCGCCAACAATGGCAGCGGCGTTCGCGGCGACTTGCGGGCGGTGGTCCGCGCCATCCTGCTCGATCCCGAGGCGCGCACGCCGTCCGCCGCCACCAGCTACGGAAAGTTGCGCGAGCCGATCAACCGGCTGACCGGCTGGGCGCGCTCCTTCAACGCCAATTCGCCCTCGGGCGCCTGGCCGATCGGCGACACTTCGTCGACATCCAACCGGCTCGGCCAGAGCCCGGGCCGAAGCCCTTCGGTGTTCAACTTCTTCCGCCCGGGCTACACGCCGCCCAACAGCGCCATCGCCACCGCCGGCTTGGTCGCGCCCGAATTCCAGATCACCAACGAGCCCTCGGTCATCGCCTATGTCAATTACATGGCGGGGCTGACCCCGGCCGGCACCGGCGATTTCCGCCCCGATTATGCCGACATGGTCGCGCTCGCCGCCAACAGCGCGTCCCTGGTCGACGAGGTCGATATCCTGCTCGGCGCCGCTTTGAGCGCCGCCACCAAGACCAGCATCGTGACGGCGGTCGACGCGATCGCGATCGGCTCGGTGGGCGGCCCGCAGAACCGCGTCTACACCGCGGTCCTGCTCACCTTGGCCGCGCCCGAATATCTGGTGCAGAAATGAGGGGTCCCCGGCCATGAGCATGGACCAGTCCCGCCGCGCCTTCCTGAAGCGCAGCGCCGCTTTCTCGATGATGGGCGGCGCCTCGCCCTTCGTCATGAACCTCGCCGCGATCGGCGAGGCCGCGGCCGCCACCGCGAGCGACTACAAGGCCCTGGTCTGCGTCTTCCTGTTCGGCGGCAACGATTATGCCAACACGGTCACCCCCTACGATCAGCCCTCTTACGATCTCTACGCGGGCCTCCGCGGCACGATCGCCCACACGCGCGACTCCCTGGCGCAGACCATCCTCTTCCCCAACACCGGCCTTCCCGGCGGCCGCCAATATGCGCTGGCGCCGGGCCTGGCGCCGCTCATCCCTTTGTTCGACGCCGGCCGGCTCGCGGTGGTGCTCAACGTCGGCACTTTGATCCAGCCGACCAGCAAGACCAATTACACCAACAAGAGCGTGCCGCTGCCGCCCAAGCTCTTCTCGCACAACGACCAGCAGAGCTTCTGGCAGGCCTCCAACCCCGAAGGCGCGACCTCGGGCTGGGGCGGGCGGATCGGCGACCTGCTCCAGGCGGGCAACGGCACCGCCACGCTCACCTGCATCAACGCGTCCGGCAACAGCGTCTTCCTGTCGGGCAAGACCGCGGTCCAATATGGCGTCACCACGACCGGCCCGGTGCCTTTGCTCGCCAATGGCGCCAATCTGTTCGGCTCGCCAACCGGCATGACCAGCTTGCGCGCGCTGATGACCCAGCCGCGCACGCATCTCTTCGAGGACGAGCATGCCCGCGTCACCAAGCGCTCGCTCGATCTCCAGGCCCAGGTCAGCGCCGCATTGGGCGCCGGCCCCGCCATCGCCACGCCATTTCCGGCCAACAATCCGCTCGCCGACCAGCTCCGCATCGTCGCCCGCTTGATCTCGGTGTCGCAGGAGCTGGGCGCCAAAAGGCAGGTCTTCTTCGTGTCGCTGGGCGGCTTCGACAATCACGATTCGATCCTCACCGCCCACCCGACGCTGATGACCCGCCTGGGCGGCGCCATGCGCGCCTTCCACGACGCCACCGTCGAGCTCAATGTCGCCGACCGGGTCACTGCCTTCACCGCGTCGGACTTCGGCCGCACTTTGACCTCCAACGCCAACGGCTCGGACCATGGCTGGGGCTCGATCCATTTCTGTATGGGCGGCGCCGTCCACGGCCGCGACTTTTACGGGCCGCCGCCCGCCATCGCCAATAACGGCCCCGACGACGTCGGCCAGGGCCGGCTTCTGCCTGCTCTCTCGGTCGATCAATATGGCGCCACTCTGGCCGGCTGGTTCGGCGTCGGCGCCGGCCAGATGCCGACCGTCCTGCCCAACATCAACAATTACAATCCCAGCACCTGGAACCTCGGCTTCGTCTGAGCGCGACCGCGCCGCGCCGTTTTCGTTTCGCCGCTCACTCCCACCAATTCGACGCACCGCCCGCGACGGACGGAGCCTTTTGCCCCGTGAAGTCGTTGTGACCCTGATATGAAACAGCATCTTAACCCGCTTCGCCCCGCGACCGCCGCGCTGTTCGCCGCCCTCGCTTTTTCCACCGCGCCAGTGTTCGCGCAAACCGATGCCCCGGCTCCGGCGCCCGTTCCGGTGATCGCCGCGCCGCCGCCGACCATTGTCGCGCCGCCGGCGCCGGTGACGACCGCGCCGCCGGCCGCCGCCGCGCCGGCGCCGCGCGCGACTCCGGCCCCGCAGGCGCGAACGACGCCGCGCGCCGCGCGTCCGGCGGCGCCTGCCCGCACCGCCGTCCGTGCCCCGGCGCCGGCCCGCGCCGCCGCTCCAGCGCGCGCCGCGACTGCGGCGCCCGCTCCAGCGCCCGCGCCCGTCGCGGAGACACCGGCTCCGGTCGTCGCCGAGGCTCCGGCCCCGGCCGCGCCGCCGCCCACCGTCGAGCCCGCGCCTCCGGCCGAGCAGCCCGCGGCGACCTCGCCGCTGCCCTGGATCATCGGTTTCGCCGCTTTGGCGATCCTCGCCATCGGCTTCCTCGCCTTGCGCCGCCGCCGCCCGGCCGAGGATTATTATGAGGAAACCTATGAGGAGGCGCCCATCGAGGAGGCGCCCGTCGAGCAGGTGCGCGCCGCGCCTTATTTCGAGCCCGCTCTGGCCGGCGCGCCGTTCGCGCCCGAGCCGACCTTCGACCGCGCATCGGTCGTCGAAACCGTCGCGGAGGACGACGTGGTCAGCGCCGCCTCGATCGAGGAGGTCGAGATCGTCCGCTCCGATGCCGCCGACGTCGAGGCGCTCGCCGCCGATTCCGAGCCGGTCGCCGGCCGGCCCTGGATCGAGTTCCTGATGCGGCCTGTGCGCGCCGGGACCAGCCGCGACAATGCCATCGTCGAGTTCGAGCTGACCGTCGGCAATACCGGCTCGGTCCCCGCCAGGGACGTCCGCATCTCGACCTGGGTGGTCGCCGCCGGCGAGGGCACCGACATGGAGCGCTCGCTGATCGAGCCGTCCGCCGATGCGACCCACAATACGGTCGACATCGCCGCCGGCGACGGCGCGCGGGTCGAGGCGAAGATCGCCATGTCCAAGGACGGCCTCGACGCGCCGGTGCTGCCGGTCGTGGTCGCCGACGCCCGCTACACCTTGCCCGACGGTCGCGAGGGCCGCACCCACGCCTCGTTCGCGGTCGGCGTGCCCGAGGAGGATGGCGAACTCCAGCCGTTCCGCGTCGACGGCTCGTCGGGCCTCAGGGAGAATGTCGAGGCCAGGCTCTACGGCGAGCCCGAGCGCGTCTAGCCCGCAATCGCCTTTGCGAGGGAAGGGCGGTCCCGAAAGGGGCCGCCCTTTTTTCGGGGACACGTACTTTTTCGCGAAAAAGTACGTGTCCCCATTCCGCCATTCCCCGACGAAAAAGGGCGGCCCCTCGCGGAGCCGCCCTTTCGTTCGTTTCGAAAGGTAAGAAGCTTACTTAAGCTCGACGGTGCCGCCGGCTTCCTCGATCTTCTTCTTGATCTCCTCGGCCTCGGCCTTGGAGACGCCTTCCTTGACCGCCTTGGGCGCGCCCTCGACCAGCGCCTTGGCTTCGCCGAGGCCGAGCTGGGTGATGGCGCGGACTTCCTTGATCACGTTGATCTTCTTGCCGCCGTCCGAGGTCAGGATGACGTCGAACTCGGTCTGCTCCTCGACGGCTTCGGCGGGGGCGGCGGCGGCCGGGCCGGCGGCGACCGCGGCGGCGGCCGAGACGCCCCATTTCTCTTCCAGCGCCTTGGCGAGGTCGGCGGCTTCGAGGACGGTCAGCTCGCTGAGCTTCTCGACGAGGGTGTTGATGTCTGCCATGTTAAGTCTCCGTTTTCTCTGTCGTTTTCGTCATCCCGGACTTGATCCGGGATCCACCTTCTTCTTCTGATCCGAGAGAGGTAGATGCCGGATCAAGTCCGGCATGACGGTGGTTGGTTGTTCACAATCTTAAGGTCAGGCCGCTTCTTTGGCCGCATAAGCGCCGATGACTCGGGCCAGCTGGGCGCCGGGCTCGTTGATCGTCCGCGCGATCTTGGTCGCCGGCGCCTGGATGAGGCCGATGACCTTGGCGCGAAGCTCGTCGAGCGACGGCAGAGCGGCGAGCGCCCTGACACCCTCGGCGTTGAGCAAGGTCTGCCCCATCGCCCCGCCGACGATCTCGAGACGATCGTTAGTCTTGGCGAAATCGACCGCTGCCTTGGCGGCGGCGACCGGGTCGAACGAGGTGGCGAGCGCCGTCGGCCCGGTCAGCAAATCGCTGAGCGGCGCATAAGCGGTGCCCTCCAGCGCGATCAGCGCCAGCCGGTTCTTGGTGACCTTGTAGGCGGCGCCGGCGTCGCGCATCCGGTTCCTCAGATCGGTGGACTGGGCCACCGTGAGGCCGAGATTGCGGGTGACGACCACCACGCTGGTCTCGTTGAACGTCTGCTTGAGCGCGGCGACCGTTTCTCTCTTCTGAGCACGATCCATATTGCTCTCCACATTTCGCGCGGCGGACCATCCGCCGTGCGCGCTATTGAGTCCGATGGGGAGCGTTGAGGCCGAAAGACTTCGGCGAGTCCGGCCACGCAATCGCACGCGGGGCCCGGATCAAAACAATTCCCCGTCTAGGCTGGAGATTAAGGAGGCCATATTGCCTCCACCAACTGTCTCGGACGGAACGCGAGCAAGCCGAAGCCCGCAAGCGAAGGCGCGCATCTAGCGGCTGGGCGCCGAAAGTCAACGTGTCTTGGGCAGCGTCCCTACGCTCTTCCCGGGATGCGCGCCGATAATCGTCATTGCGAGCGAAAGCGAAGCAATCCAGAACAGGCGCCGTCACCCGCGCGGAACTCGGCATGAAGCAACCCGCCGTTTATATCATGGCAAGCCGCCGCAACGGAACGATCTATACCGGCGTCACATCGGACATCGTCCGCCGGGTTTGCAGCACAAGGAAGGAAGCGTGGGCTTTACCGCCCGCTACGCCTGCAAGCTACTGGTCTGGTATGAAATCCACGAGGAGATGCTCCCAGCAATCGCGCGGGAGAAACAGCTCAAGGGAGGGTCGCGCCGCCGGAAGCTGGCGCTGATCGAGGCGATGAATCCTGAGTGGGAGGACCTCTGGGAGAGGATCGTCTATTAGCCAAGGTCGTCATTGCGAGGAGCGAAGCGACGAAGCAATCCAGTGCGCGTCGGAGCCGCTCTGGATTGCTTCGCTACGCTCGCAATGACGGGATAGATGTCGTCAGGGCGATGCGCGAGGCTCTGCCAGCGCCGCAATCAGCGCCGCGCGCAGCGCCGCGACATCGTCCGGCGCGACCAAAGTCAGCCCCGGCTGCGCCGGCAGGCCACAGGTCTCGGTGGCGATCGCGGGCAGGCCGGCGGCCAGGGCGCGCAGCAGCATGTGCGGGCGGTGCTCGACCAGGGCCGGCAGCACCACGCCGGCCAGCTCGGCGGGCTGCTCGCCGGGCGCGAGAATGCGGACGTCGAGGCCGGACCAGAAACCGGGCGCCTCCTCGGCGCTGCGCTCGACCAGCAGGCTCATGTCGAGCCCGGCCATCGCCGCGCGCAGGGCGTATATGCCCTTGCGCGCCAGCGCCGGTCCCGCGAGCAGAAAATTCCGGCCGCCACGGCAAGCGGGGAGGGGCGCGGCCGGCGCCCAGTCGATCAGGTCGACCCGGCCCGGCAGCAGCGCGGCGGCGGCGCGGTGGGCGGTGACCAGCCGGTCGGCGGCCGCGAGCGCCGCGCGCTCGGCCGCGACCAGCTCCGGCGGCGCGCGGAAGTCGCCGAGCGTGAGGCTGTCGGGATGGCGGGCGAGCCCGGCGTCGAGCGCGCCCTGCAGCGCGTCCATCGGCAGCCGGTCGACCAGCACCTCGAAGCGCCGGCCCCGAAGCACGCCGGCCAGCCACAAATGCGGCAGCAGGCTCTGCGCGACCCTGAGCCTGGTCCGCGTCGGCGGCAGCCGCCGAGCGAAGGCGGCGGCCAGCCGGGCGTCGGCGGCAAGCAGCAGCTGCGCGCGCGGGGTCCGCGCCGGCGCCGCCCGCAGCGCCAGCGACCGGCCCAGCGCCGCCAGGTCCGCGGTCCGCTCGCGCGCCATGGCCGGCCAGGCCCGGGCGGCCGCGCCGAACCGCCGCGTCGGCAGCAGCAGCAGATCGTCGGTTTGCGCTTCGGCGCGGCACAAAGCGGTGAACTCGGCCGTCGGCGCGTCGACCAGCCAGGCGGTGGCGGGCGCCGTCCGCTCCGGGCCGTCGGGTGCGTGGCGGTGGCATTCGGTCATCCCGCAGGTCAGGCAGTCATGCGCCTCGATCCCGCGCCCGCCCGCCGTCGTCGCGCGCGCGACGCCCGCGCCCGCGCCGCGCAGAACCAGCTCGAGCTGGTCGGCGGTCAGCCGCGCCTCGATGCGGAACGCCGCCTGGCCGCGCAGCCTGAGGTCGACATAGTTCCAGAAGATCGTGGCGTCGCGCCCGGCCGCGGCGCGCGAGCCCGGCACGATCCTGGTGTGCGGATGGCGCTCGACGATCTCCAGCCCGGCCTGCAAAGCGGCCTCGTAGAGCGCGTTGGAGAGCTGGCAGAGGCCGCCGCCGATGGTCGCGATCATGCAGCCCTCGCGCAGTTCGCGCCCCATCGCGAAGCCGCGCCGGCGGACCGGACGGCCGATCTGCCGCCAGAAGCTGAAGACCTCGCCGGCGCCGATCTCGATGCCATGGATCCCGCCGAGCGCGCGGCGCAGATTCTCGATCTTGCCGGCAGTGAGCGCCTGGTCCGCGGCGCCGCCGGCGCCGGTCCACAGCGGCGTGCGCACGTTGGCCAGAACGGGCGCGTCGCTCAGCGCCTCGGCGCGGCGGTGGCGGGGCGGCGGCGCGGCCAGGTCGCGCGCGCCGCGGCGCGCCCGCAGCAGCGCCGCCTTGAGCGCGAAGACGAAAGCGTCGGCGCGCGTCGGCACGCGCCGGTCGGCGGGCATCGAAGCAAAAGCAAGCCGATCACTCACAAGGATTGCCGCCACCCCACGCCCGAACCAGCGGCCTTCTTAGCGGATCGCCGCGGCGCGCGCGATTGGAATGTTGCTCCGCCCGGCCGCGCCCGCCAGCCCCCTGAAAGAGGGACTATCGCTCTTTTTTCAGTCGACCGGCCGCCGCGTTTCGATTCCGTCGCTAGGCGGGCGCGGGGATGCGCGTGGCGACGCGGAAGCGATAGTTGAGGTTGCTCGAACTGCGCGACGAGCCGATCTGCCTGCCGTTGCGCCTGAGCTTGAATTCGCCGAACAGCTCGATCACGCGCTCGAAGCCGGGCTCGCTCGCGCGCAGCTTGTCGATCGACAGGTCGAACTGCATCTCCATGCTGGTGTTCGATCCGATCCTGCTGCGCGGGATCGGCGTGATCCGGCGGTCGATCTCGTCGTCGAAGACGGGGTCGTCGTCCCAGACGATGCATTCGAGCTCGTAGCCCGCGGCGCCGGACCGGCCCTGGGTCAGGTCCGCGCCGGTGAACTGGATGTCGGCGCCGAGCAGCATGAAGACTCGGGTGCCGCTGTCGGCGACCCGCCTGATGCGCGGGTTGATGATCTTCGTCATGGCGGCCTCCTGCGGTTCGCGCATCTTTTCTGACATGGCCCGGCCTCGCGGCGTGTGACCGCCGTCACGGACGGCGCGCGCATGAAAAAAAAGGCCGGGAGCGTCGTCGCCCCGGCCCTTCCTGTCGCATTGGGTTGCCGGCTTGGACGCGCGCGCCTTCGGCGACGTCCAGCTTCAGCCCCGGCCCATGGCCGAGCCGATCCCGGCCTTCTCGACGCGGAACGCGACCTCGCCGCCCTTGGCCGCCTTGCGCGAAAGCGCCCCGACCTCGATCCCGTCCCTAAGCGGGCGACGCCACCGGCGTGCCGCTGGGGAAGCGGTAGTTGAAGTTGCTCGAACTGCGCGAAGCGCCGATCTGCCTGCCGTTGCGCCTGAGCTTGAATTCGCCGAACAGCTCGATCACGCGCTCGGACGAGGGCTCGCTCTCGCGCAGCTTGGCGATCAACAGCTCGAATTGAATCTCCATGCTGGTGACCGTCGCGATCCTGATCTGCGGGATCTGCACGACCTTGCGGGCGAGCCTGTCGTTGAAGAAGGTGTCGTCGTCCCAGATGATGCACTCCAGCTCATAGATCGCGGCGCCGGACGAGCCCTTGTCCAGATCCGGGGCGGTGAAATGGATGTCGGCACCGAGCAGCATGAAGATTCGGGTGTCGAACTCGGCGCCCTTCTTGATGCGCGTTCTGATGATTTGCGTCATTGCAGCCTCCTCGGGATCGCATCGCGTCCAAGGTCTGCGCTTCTGGCACGGGCCGGTACGGGCGGCGCGTGACCGCCGTCACGGGCGCCGCGCCCATGAAAAAAGGGCCGGGGCGTCGCCGCCCCGGCCCCTTCTGTCGCATCGGGTCGCCGGCTTAGACGCTCGCCACCTCGGCGACGTCCAATTTCAGCCCCGGGCCCATGGTCGAGCTGATCGCGGCCTTTTTGACATATTTGCCCTTGGCGCCCGACGGCTTGGCCTTGACGATGGCGTCGACGAAGGCGTCGAAATTGCGCCTCAAATCGGCGTCGGAGAAGCTCGCTTTGCCGATCCCGGAATGGATGATCCCGGCCTTCTCGACGCGGAACTCGACCTGGCCGCCCTTGGCCGCCTTGACCGCTTCGGCGACGTTCGGAGTCACCGTGCCGAGCTTGGGGTTGGGCATCAGCCCCTTGGGGCCGAGCACCTTGCCGAGCCGGCCGACAATGCCCATCATGTCGGGCGTTGCGATGACCCGGTCGAAATCGATCGTGCCGCCCTGGATCGTCTCCATCAGGTCTTCCGCTCCGACCACGTCGGCGCCGGCCTTCCTGGCCTCTTCGGCCTTGTCGCCCTTGGCGAAGACGGCGACGCGCACGTCCTTGCCGGTGCCGGCGGGCAAGGTGACGACGCCGCGCACCATCTGGTCCGCATGCCTCGGGTCGACGCCCAGATTGAGCGCGATCTCGATCGTCTCGTCGAACTTGGCGGTTGCATTGGCCTTGGCCGCCGCGATCGCCTCGTCGACGCCGTAGAGCTTCGTGGGATCGAGCGCGGCAAGCGTCTTCTGCTTCTTGGTCTGCTTGGCCATGACCTTAGCTCCCCGTCACTTCGAGGCCCATCGCGCGGGCGCTGCCTTCGATGATCCGGGCCGCGGCCTCGATGTCGTTGGCGTTCAAATCCTTCATCTTGGTCTCGGCGATCTCGCGCAGCTGGGCCCGCGTGACCCGGCCCACCGTCGTTTTGCCGGGCTCCTTGGCGCCCGCGGAGATCCGCGCCGCCTTCTTGAGGAAATAGGAGGCCGGCGGAGTCTTGGTCTCGAAGCTGAACGACCTGTCCGCATAGACGGTGATCACCGTCGGGATCGGCATGCCCTTCTCCATGTCGCCGGTGGCGGCATTGAAGCTCTTGCAGAAATCCATGATGTTGACGCCGCGCTGGCCCAAAGCAGGGCCGATCGGCGGCGACGGATTGGCGGTGCCCGCGGGCACCTGGAGCTTGATATAGCCCGTTATCTTCTTCGCCATTTCTCTCTCACTCTATTTCAAGTTTAGCGGTCCAGACGACAGGGCGCAGGGCCCGGTCTCCCGCAATTCCATTGCTGATGCGTTGGAAGCCAGGGCCCTTAGCGCAAAGCCGCCTACGAGGGAAGGGGGCCAAAGGCCCAATATTTTCACGCAAAGACGCGAAGGCGCGAAGAAGAAAGGGATTCGGCCTTCGGCCCCGCACCCTTTGCGTCTTTGCGTCTTTGCGTGAACCAAAGCGGCCGCGGTGCAGGACCAAGGCGTTTGAAATGTAGGAAATGATCTGCGCTAGGCTAAGCATGGCCCACCGACCCTTCACCCGCCGCCAGGCGCTTCAGAACCAGGCCTGGCTCGAGGCGCTCCGGGCGACCGGCAATCCCCGCCTCGCCGCCCGCCTGCTCGGCGTCCACCGCTCGACCTATCTGAAGCGCCGCGCCAGGAGCGCCGCCTTCGCCCAGGACTGGGACGCCCAGCTCGCCGCCGCCCATGCCGATTTCCACCTCGCGGGAGGCCCAAGGCCGCCCGAGGGGACGCCCGAGGGGACACGTACTTTTTCGCGAAAAAGTACGTGTCCCCAATCCCACCGCACCAAGGGCGGCGAGCTCCACGTCGGCCGCACCCGCGGCGGCCGCCTCCAGCTGCGCCGAGCCCCCGCGGGCTGGATGACCAAGAAAGGCGAGCAGGCCTTCTTCCTCGCGCTCTGCGCCACCGCCAACGTCCGCCTCTCCGCGGCCGCCGCCGGCTTCTCCCATTCGGCCTTCTACGCAAGGAAGCGCCAGCGCCCCTATTTCGCCCGCGAGATGCGCCTCTCGCTGACCATCGGCTATGAGCGGGTCGAGGGCGCCGCGCTGGCGAGCGCCATGCCCGCCAGCCACGAGGACGACAATTGGCGCCACAACGACCCGCCGCCGATCCCGCCGATGACCGCGGACCAGGCGCTGCAATTGCTCTTCCTCCACAACAAGACCGTCCGCCTGAGCTGGGACCAGCCCCACCGCCGCAAGCGCCGGGGCGAGCCCTGGGCGACCTATACCGACCGCCTGCGCGCGATGTGGGTGGCGGAGAAAAAGCGCGAGGCCGACGACTCCGCCCTGCGCCGCGCCGCGCGCTACGAGAAGACGGGCGACTGGCACCTGCCGGGAGAAAAACCGCCCGAGCTGCCGCCGCTGGCGCTGGTGACGGGCTGGAGCAAGGCCGAGCCCGACCGCGCCAAGGCGACCTACAATCCGGACCTGGCCTTGTTCGGCGGCTGGCGGCTCAAGGATTGGAAGAAGTGCAACGCGGGCAGGAAGTGAAGCGGATCGCCCGGGCCCGTTCGTCACCCCGGGCTCGACCCGGGGTCCATCTTCCGGGGCCCGTCAGCGCCGCCCGCGCGCGCACGGCCGCCGCGCCGCCGCCCGAATCCGCTCGCCCTGCCGCGCGGTGACCGGGGCGAGCGAGATCATGCCGCCGGCGATCGGCTCGCGTACGATCGGCGCCATCAGCACGCGCCCGTCGAGCCGCACCGGCATCGGCCGGTTGAGCCGCCGCCGCGTCTCCCGCAGCAGCGCCGCCCGCCAGGCCGGCCGGAAGGTGATGATCGCGCTCAGCCAATCCTCGGCAACCTCATCGGGCCCCACCGCGACGCTCGCGACCGTGCCGGCGCAGGCGGGAATCGGCCCGATCCAGAGGCCGCGGCTCGCGCCGGCCCGCGGCGCCTGGGCGGCGGCGGGCACGGCGGCCGCGAGGCAGAGGAGCAGGAGAGCGATGGCGGCAGGGGCGGCGCGTTTCATGCGAAGGGAATAGGCCCGGCGCCGCCGGGCGTCAAAGACAGGGAAGCGCCCGCTCGTGAAAGGGGACACGTACTTTTTCGCGAAAAAGTACGTGTCCCCTTTCTGACCCAGAGGAGCAAGAGGGCGATGGCGGCAGGGGCGGCGCGTTTCATGCGAAGGGAATAGGCCCGGCGCCGCCGGGCGTCAAAGACGGGGAAGCGCCCGCTCGTGAAAGGGGACACGTACTTTTTCGCGAAAAAGTACGTGTCCCCTTTCTGACCAACGTCGCTACCGCGCGCCGCTCGCCGCTGAAAATCTCGTCGCCCGCGCAGGTGACGCTCGTCACCGCCCCGGCGCAGGCGGGGATCGCGCAGCGGGAGGCCGAAGGTGTGGGAACGGATGCCGGTGCGTCTCATAGGCGGTGGAAAGGACGCGCGACATTGCCGGTCAAAGCAAGCTGGCGCCGCCTCGCCCCACCGGCGCTAAAAGGCTATGGTCGCGTCGATCCCGTAGGTTCGCGGCGCATTGAAATTGCCATAGTCGCCGAGAGTCGCCCGATTGGCCGGGTCGCGGCGATAGACATGCGCTTCGTTGAGCAGATTGCGCGCCCATAAGGAGAGGGCCAGCGTCGCGCCGCCGCTGCCGACCCCAATATCCGCCAGGGACAGGCGCCCGTTGACGATGAACGAGGAATCGTTGGTAACCGGCGTGATATCGAAGGTCTGGGTCGCATCGGCATAATTTGCGTCGAGATGCGCGCGGAACGTCGCACCCCGGACGGGGACCGAATAGTCGATCGCGCCGCTGACCGCGTTTCGCGGCGTGAAGACGATGAACACCGGCTGGATCTGATTGCTGAACGGGTTGAGCGTCGGCGGCACGCTTGTGTGGGTGTAGGCATAAGCGGCCGATAGCGTCAGGCCTTCGGTCAGCCGCGCGGTCGCTTCGATCTCGACGCCCCAGATCCTGGTCGTGCCCGGCGCGTTGATCGTCTCGAGCGTGTTGCGGGTCGATCCGTTCGGCTGGGGGGTGACCAGGTTGAAATCGATCTGGCTGCCCGTGCGGTCCATCCTGAAGCCGGCGAGGTTGAGGCGCAGGCGGCGGCCGAACAGCTCGGACTTCGCCCCGATCTCGTAGGATCGCACCTCTTCGGGACCGAAGGCGCGATAGGTGAGCGAGCGCGAGCTGGCGCCGCCGGCGCGATAGCCGGTCGCGTAGCGCGCGTAGACCTGGATCCCCTGGGCGGGATCGATCGCCAGCGTCGCCATCGGGTCGAACCGGTTCGTCGTCTGGGCGAAGGTGAAATTGGTCGGCGCATTGTTGACGATCGAGAGAATGCCTCGCTTCCTGTCATGGGTGTAGCGCCCGCCCAAAGTGAGATGGACGATGCCGTCGAGCAGGTCCGGCGTCCAGGTCGCCTGGCCGTAGGCGGCATAGCTGCGCGACCAGGCCGTGCTGGCACGATCGAGCGAGCGCGAGCCGCGGACGGTCGGCGTCGGGTCGTTGATCGTGTAAGCGGTGCCGTCCGCGTTCCAGCGGTTGGTGGACGGCGTCGCGGCGTCGTCGCTCGCTTTCTCGTCGAAATAATAGAGGCCGAACGTATAATCGAGCTGCGGGATGCTGCCGACGGCCTGCAATTCCTGGCTGAACTGATGCTGCCACAGGCCGGCGAGGCTGTAGCGGCTGAAATTGCCGTTCGCCGTGAAGGCGGGCACGCGGTGGGCGCCGCCGCTATTGTCCCATTGCTCGACCTCGACCCGGCGCCAGGCGCTGATCGAGCGCAGCTCGATCCACGGCGCCGCCCGCCAGCTCAGCCGCAGCGAGGCGCCGGCGGCCTTGTCGACGCTGGGCTGCTGCGGCACGCCGATATCGGCAACGCCCATCCGGCGCGTTCCTTCGACCTCGACGATCGGCGGCAGCGGCCGGATCTGGCCGGCGGGCAGCGCGCCGGCCGCCGGCCCGATCGGCAATCCCAGCGGATTGTAGTTGAGCAGCTGGCTGTAGAAGGGCGTGTTGGCGTCGCGGCTGATGTCGAAGGCGAGATCGGCGGTGAGGGCCTCGCTCGGCCGCCAGCGCGCCGCGAGGCGCAGGCCGCGCCGGTCGAAAGCATTCCAGCCGGCCTGGCCCGGCAGCGGGTCGCGCACGGTCGCATTTTGATGCTGGATGGCGGCGTCTAGCTTGAAGCTCAGATTGCCGATCGCCGGCAGGTTGATATGCGTATCGGCGTTGTAGCCGCCGAAATTGCCGACGCCGAGCGTCGTGCGCATGCCGAAGTCGCCGCTCGGCGCGCGAGTCACCATGTTGACCGCGCCGCCTTCGGTATTGCGTCCGAACAAGGTCCCCTGCGGCCCCTTCAGCACCTCGATCCGCTCGACGTCGAGCAAGGCGGCGCCGAGGCCGTGCTGGCGGCCGAGATAGACTCCGTCGATATAGACTCCGACGCCCTGCTCGCGGGCCGGCTGGTTGGCGTCGAGCGGGACGATGCCGCGAATGCCGATGGTCAGCGCCGATTGGCGGGCCTCGAAGGTGGCGACGCGAAGCCCCGGGATCGAGCCGTCGGCGAGATCGGTCAGGCTCTTGACGTGGCGGTCGGCGAGGTCCTCGGCGTTCATCACCGAGATCGAGATCGGCGTCCGCTGCAAATCGGTTTCGCGCCGCGTGGCGGTGACGACGATCGTGGCGAGGCCGCTTTGGTCGTCCTCCGCGGCCGCCGCCTCGGCCGGGACGGCCGCGCCCGATCCGCCTTCGGCCGCCGCCAGCGGATCCTCGGCCGTCGCGGCCATTGCCGGCGCCGCCGCCGCGACGAAGGCGGTGCGGAGAAGAAAATGAAGCTTGGCCATGATGGGCCCCCTGTTTGCCGAACGGCGGACGAATCGGGTGCGAATCGCCTTCGGACCGGGGCTAGGCTTTCACTGTGATGCTTCTGTTACATCGCGTCACATATCAGTGGATAGTCATGTGGATATTGAAACGATACTGTAGCAATGCTGAAACAATATTGCAGCTTTTGTATCAGGCATCGTCATCGAGCGAATAGCCGGCCGACCGCACCGTTCGAACCAATCCCGGCCGCCCGTCGACATGGATCGCGATGCGCAGCCGCCTGATGTGGACGTCGACGGTGCGAAGCGCGATGTCGCGCTCGCCGCCCCACACCGCCGCGAGCAGCCGTTCCCGCGAAAACACCCTGGTCGGATGCTTGAGGAAATGGCGCAGCAGCCGGAACTCGACGGGCCCGAGCGCCACCGCCCGGCCCGCGCGCCGCACCTTGTGCGCGGTCAGGTCCATTTCGAGGTCGGCGAAGCGCAGCGCCCCGCCCGCCGCCGCCGCCGGCCCCGCGCGGCGCAGCAGCGCGCGGATGCGCGCGACCAGCTCGCGCGGGGTGAACGGCTTGGTGACATAATCGTCGGCGCCGCCGTCCAGCGCCCGGACTCGGTCCTCCTCGCAAATGCGGCCGGTGAGGAACAGGATCGGCAGCCTTGCCGTCTCCGGCCGCCGCCTGAGCCGCCGGCAGACCTCGATCCCGGCAAGACCCTCGATCATCCAGTCGAGAAGGACGATGTCCGGCAGCGGCTCGGCGGCGGCGAGCGCGAGCGCCGCCATTCCGTTGGCGGTATGGGTCACGTGGAACGCCTCGCGCTCGAGCGTCCATTTGAGCAATCCGGCCAGCGCCGGATCGTCCTCGACGAGGAGCACCCGGCCCGTCACCGGGCCGGCCCCCCCAAATGGCGCGCGCGAGTCCATGGCCAAGGCATGGCCGCGCTTCATGCCCGCCCGATGACTCGCGCGTGACGTTTCTGTGAATTCGCCACCGCCGGAGCAAAAAGCCGGCGCTTTCACGCCGGCCCCTGTCATTCGTCATCCCGGGCTTGATCCGGGATCCAGCGCCTTCATGCGTTGCGGGGGAAGGGGGGACCATTTCGATTCACCCGGCTCCCCTCGAAGCCTGCCAACCCGCTCGCTCGAAGCGCCGCCATCGCGTCAGGCTGCCGCCCAACTGGATGAGGCCCCCTTGGTTTGGCGGAATCATGTGCTTTTGAGCGGTCACTATTCATGACCGGCCGCCTCAATCGTCCTTCGCGTCCTTCGCGCCTTCGCGTGAACCAAAAAGGCCGAAGCGTCCGCCCCGGCTTTCGTTGACCGGCGAAGGCCGGTGCCCAGTCTGGGTCCCGGCCTGTGCCGGGACACAATCACTTCACGCGTTCCACCTGCTCGAACTCGAGTTCCACCGGCATCGCCCGCCCGAAGATCGAGACAGAACCTTCACCCGGCTCTCCGACGCGCGGCCGCTGTGCCGAACACATCTCCTGCTGTCCTGCCGCGCCCTTTGTTCGTCTCCCAAGCCAGCGGATAATCCTTCACCAGCACCCGCTCCGGCACGCGCCAAGCCGCCGCGATCTTGCGGATCATGCGCAGCGTTAGTGGGCGCCTGCGCTGAAGGATTTCGGTCGCGCGCGATTGGCCGATCACTTTTGCCAGATCGCTCCGGCTGTGCCCGTCATGCGCCATCGCGGCCTCGATCGCCTCGATCGGATCGAGTTCCTCTATCGGCCAGCGCTTTTCCTCATAGGCTTCGACGAGCGTCGCGAGCACGTCGAGGCGGTCGCCTTCTGCCGAGCCTTCGTCCGCACCCCACAAGGCCTCGATCTCCCGAAGCGCGGCGCCGTGATCCTCGTCGGTCTTGATCGGTCTTATGTCCATGGCTCGCTTCCTCAAAACAGGCTCACCGTCAGCGCGTCGCTCCGGTCATATTCGGCGTGGGTGCCGATGAACCTTACGAACGCTATGCCTCTTCGAAAATCGAAGGCGACAATCATGCGATAGTCGCCGCCCGCGACCTCGAATCTGACCCGCTCGCCGTTCAGGACCTTCGCCTTGGAGAAGGAGTCCCGCACTTCGCCGGCATTCGTCCAGGCCGCAGCTCTCGCTACGCTGACCCAATGCGCCAGCGAGGCCTTGGTCTCCGCATGCTTCTTGGCAAAAGCGACCAAGCTGCTGCGCGCGATCAGCCTCATGATGCCTGATAGCATTTCCCGTCACGGGAAGCCAGCACTTTTCCCGACTTGGGAATAGCCGAATTGTCACGCGGCTCTTCTTGACCACTCAACCACGCCCATCGGGGCCCTCGCCCACGACCCGGTTGCGTCGGGGGTCTCTGCCCGCCCAACGAGTAGGGTCCGCTTGGTTTCGGGACGCCGAGCGTTCCTTGACGGTCACTTTTCATGACCGACCGCCTCAATCTTCCTTAGCGTCCTTCGCCGATTCGCATGAAAAAAAGGCCGGAGCTTTCGCCCCGGCCCTCGTTGACCGGCGAAGGCCGGTGTCCAGTCTGGGTCCCGGCCTGCGCCAGGACACAATCACTTCACGCGTTCCACCTGCTCGAATTCGAGCTCGACCGGCGTCGCCCGCCCGAAGATCGAGACGCTCACCTTCACCCGGCTCTTTTCGAAATCGAGTTCCTCCACAATCCCGTTGAACGACGCGAACGGCCCGTCCAGCACCTTGACCGCGTCGCCGATCTCGTAATCGACGCTGATCCGCGCCTTGGGGGCGGCGGCGGCGGCTTCGTCCTTGGTGTTGAGGATTCGGGCGGCCTCGGTGTCCGAGATCGGCTGGGGCTTGCCCATCGAGCCGAGGAAGCCGGTGACCTTGGGCGTGTTCTTGACGAGGTGGTAGACGTCGTCCGACATCCTGAGCTTGGCGAGCACGTAGCCCGGGAAGAATTTGCGGTCGGAGGTGACCTTCTTGCCGCGGCGGACCTCGGTGACCTTCTCGGTCGGGACCTCGACCGCCTCGACGAGCGGGAGCAGGCCGAGCCGCGTCGCTTCGGCCATGATCGCGTCGCGGACCTTGTTCTCGAAGCCGGAATAAGCGTGGATGATGTACCAGCGGGACATGTTCTACCTTTGACTCTTGAAACCCTGGAGCGAAGCCCAAGCGGGGCGGGCGCGGCGGCCGCGCCTCAGCCGAGCATTCCGAGCAGCGCCTTGACGATCGCGCTGAACGCCGAATCGACGCCGAAGAAGAAGACGGCGAGGAGCGCGGTCATGATCACCACCATGACTCCGGTCATCATCGTCTCGCGCCGCGTCGGCCAGACGATCTTGGCCGATTCGGTGCGGACCTCCCTCAGGAACTTGCCCGGATTGAATGCCACCTTGTTTCAAACCCTTCGAAAAAATGCATGGACGATAAAGGCCAGGGGATGCGGCCCGATAGCGGATCGGGCGCCTCAGCACAAATGAGGCCGCGCCCGGCGCTCCGCAAGGGGCCGCCGCCCGGATCGGCCCTGCACCGGCGCGCGCGGCGTTGCAACCCCCAACCGGCGCCGCCGCCTGACGCGTCCGCTCCCGCAAATCCGCTTTTGGCCGGAAAGGCCTGGCAGGAGTGGAGGGATTCGAACCCACGACCCTCGGTTTTGGAGACCGATGCTCTAACCAGACTGAGCTACACTCCTAGGAGCCAGAGCGCGCGTCCTTACCGATGGGGGCGTGGCCGCGCAAGGCTTTGGTGCGCGACGGGACAGACGCAAGATACGGGTCGAAATCCTGCAATTCAAGCGGCGGCGGCGAGCGTACGGTTGTCGCCGAGCATCCCGCGGGCCGCGGTCCCGGTGACTGGCCGGGAGAAGATATAGCCCTGGATCCTGTCGCAGCCCAGCGCGCGGACGAGGGCGAGCTGCTCGGCCGTGGCCACGCCCTCCGCCACGGTCTTCATACCGAGGCTGCCGGCCAGAGCGACCACGGCGCGGATGATCGCGGTGCTTTCCGGATCGCCGGCCGAGATCGACTGGACGAAGCTGCGGTCGATCTTGAGCGTGTCGAAATCGGCGCGGCGCAAATAGCCCAGCGACGAATAGCCGGTGCCGAAATCGTCCATGGCGAGCTTCACGCCCAGGCTCTGGATCTGCTGGAGCACCTTTTGGGTGGTGCCGGTCAGCTCGAGGAACACGGTCTCGGTGACCTCGAGCTCGAGCCGGCTCGGATCCAGATTCGCCTGGGTCAGCGCCGAAACCAGGGTGACGATGAAGCCGGGATCGCGCAGCTGGCGCGGCGATACGTTGACGGCGATCGAAATGTCCTCGGGCCAGGATGCGGCCTCGCGGCAGGCGGTACGCAACACCCATTCGCCGATCCGGCCCAACATGCCGGTCTCCTCCGCGATCGGGATGAACTTGGCCGGCGGGATCTGGCCGAGCTCGGGATTGTGCCAGCGCAGCAAGGCCTCGAAGCTGTTGATCTCGCCGCTCTCGGCCAGGACGACCGGCTGATAAGCGAGGCTGAACTCGCCCGAATCCATGGCGCCGTGCAGCGCCAGCTCGATCCCGCGGCGCTCCTCGGCACGGGCGTGCAGCGCCGGCTCGTAGAAGCGGATGTCGTTGCCCGATCCCGCCTTGGCCCGGTAGAGCGCGAGATCGGCGTTGCGGATCATCTCCTCGACCGTGTCGCCGTCGCGCGGCCCGACGGCGACGCCGACCGAGGCGCCGACGAACAATCTCTGCTCGCGGTAGAGGAACGGCCCCTGCAGCGCGCTGACCAGAGCGAGGCAGAGCTGCTCGAGCTCGTCGCGGGTCGCGGCATGGGGCACGACGATGGCGAATTCGTCGCCGCCCAGGCGCCCGGCGGTCATCTCGTCGGAAATGACCGTCTCGAAGCTGCGCGAGACCTGCTGAAGGAGATGGTCGCCGGCGACGTGACCGAGCGAATCGTTGATCGTCTTGAACCGGTCGAGATCGACCAGCAGCAGCGCGCATTGCTCGCTACGGGCCTGCGCCTGGCGCAGCGCGCCGCCGAGATCTTCCATCAGCTGGAGGCGGTTGGGGAGGCCGGTCAGCGCGTCGTGACGGGCCATATGGGCGATGCGGTCCGCCGCCTGCCGGGCCGCGGTGACGTCCGAACCGACGCCGTGATAGCCGACGAAGCGGCCTTGCTTGTTGAAGGTCGGACGCGCCGACAGCTCGATCGATCGGATGCCGGCGGGCGTGGGGATGGACAGAACGATCTCGCTGAACCCGTCCTTGCGCCCGATCGTGGCCAGCGCCGCGACGCGGCCGCGCCGGGCGCCCTGATCGCCGCGCGGCAGCGACTTGATGAATTCGAGGATGGAAAGGCCCTCGATCTCCTCCATCGGCCGGCCGATCGCGCGCGCGAAGCGGGCCGAGACGTTCTGGAAGCAGAGATTGGCGTTGGTTTGCCACAGCCAGTCGGCGTCCGAGCTTTCATATTCGCGCAGCAGCAGGCTGACCGTCTGCTCGCGCTCCTCGAGCGCGATGTCGAGATAGGCGCGGGCCATGAAGGACCGGCCGTTGATCAGCACCATTGCCAGCAGCGCGCCCGTATAGACCGGCGCGATCATGGTGATCAGCATGGAGTCCGTCGTCGCCAGCATGTGCGTCGCCGCGATCCCCATGGTGATGACATAGGCGGCGGCGGCGGCCGGGATCGGCGAGAAGATGAAGGCGGCGCCGGCCATCATCGTCGCGGTGATTACGCACAAAGCGAGCTGCTGGCCATGATCGGCATGCTCGAAGAACCAGCGTGCCGGGAAGCACCAGACGAGGCCGATGAAGATGGAATGATAAGCTGCACGGTTGATCGTCTTGCGCGGCAGCGAATGAATTTCGCGGCCTTTCAGCTGGTCCTGCCGCCGGGCGAAATAGAGCATGAGCAGCGAAACGCAGAACAGCCACAGCCCCATCGCTACCGGAGGCGTACGACCGGAGAGCATGTAGCAGATGAAGAGCGCGTTGAAGGCCTGGCCCCAGGCCGCGACCACCATTGCCGGCCGCATCGATTTCAGCTGTGCCGCGCGCACGCGTCCCCACCCCCGGATGCCGGGGGGTGCGGCGCGATTGAAGACCACGCGCCAGTCGAGCTTGGGAAGCGACTTTTCCGTCATGACACTCCAAGGGTGTGCCATAGCTGACAAAGCATTAGGGAAGCGTTATCCGTGGCCGGTCGCCAAGGCCGTATTTCGACGGTCCCGAAGCTCTCTCAGGCGGCGATATCGTAGGTCTGGATTTCGCCGGAGAGATAGAGGTTGCGGGCCTTGGCGCGCGACAGCTTGCCCGAGCTGGTGCGCGGCAGCGAGCGCGGCGGGACGAGCTCGATCACGCAGTTCATGCCGGTGATCGCGCGCACCCGCTCGCGGATCGCGTCGCGCAGCTTGCCGCGTTCCTCGACATCGGAGGTGCGGCACTGGACGAGGACGGCGGGGGTTTCCTCGCCGCCCGGGGTGGTGATCGCGAAGGCGGCGATGTCGCCAGCCTTGAAGCCCGGCAGCTGCTCCACCGCCCATTCGATATCCTGGGGCCAGTGGTTCTTGCCGTTGATGATGATCATGTCCTTGGCGCGGCCGACGATGTAGAGATAGTTGTTCGACAGGTAGCCCATGTCGCCGGTGTCGAGCCAGGCGTCGGCATCGAGGCAGGCTGCTGTCGCCTCCTCGTCGCGGAAATAGCCGGCCATGACCGAGGTGCCGCGGCACAGCACCCGACCGATCTCGCGTTCGCCGAGCACGCTGTCGTCGTCGCCGCGTATGGCGACCTCCATCCCGCGCACCGGCCGTCCGCAATTGACGACGGCGCGATAGCGCTGCGGCCGGTCGCGCTCGCCGGGGCCGCCGCCGGCGAGCAGGGTTTCCTCGACCAGCTCGACGACGATGCCCTCGCCGGGCGGCATCACCGACACCGCCAGCGTCGCTTCGGCGAGGCCGTAGCTCGGCAGGAAGCTCCTGGCGTCGAAGCCCGCCGGCGCGAACGTGTCGACGAAGGCCTGCATGACGTCCGGCCGGATCATGTCGGCGCCATTGCCGGCGACCCGCCAACGCGACAGATCGAACCGCCCGGCGACGTCGGTCTGGCTCGACACGCGGCGTGCGCAAATATCGTAGCCGAAGGTCGGCGAATAGCTCATCGTCTGCTCTTTGTTGCGGGTGACGAGATCGAGCCAGGCAAGCGGGCGGCGCGCGAAATCCTCGGTCTTCAAATAATCGACCGACATCTGGTTGGCGACCATCGACAGCATGCAGCCGACCAGGCCCATGTCGTGATAGAAAGGAAGCCAGGAAACACCGCGGTCGCCCGGGCCGATGCTCATCGAATGAGCGTGGGCGGCGAGATTGCTGAGCAGCGCGCGATGGGTGATCACCACGCCGTGCGGGAAACGGGTCGAGCCGCTCGAATATTGGAGATAGGCGATGTCGTCCGCCTCGGCCTCGCGCAGCGGCGCCTCTTCGGCCTCTTCGGCGAAGAAGCTTGCCCAGTCGGTGGCGGCCACGCCCGAAACCTCGGCGGCGGTGCCGGCCATGGTCAGCTCGGGCGGATAGACGAGGAGGGCGGGATCGGCGCTCTTCAGCTGCACCGCGAGCTGGTCGATATAGGCATCCTTGCCACCGAACGAGGTCGGCAAGGGCAGCGGAACCGGCCAGATGCCGGCATAAAGCGCGCCGAAGAACAAGGCGACGAATTCCGCCGCAGTTTCGGCGATCAGGGCGACGCGGTCGCCGGGGACAAGGCCCCGGGCATGGAAGCGGTGGGCGGCGCCGAGCGCGTCCCGCCTGAGTTCGGCATAGGGATAGACGCGAACGAGGGTGGCGCGCGCGTCGTGGAAATTCATGCCCATCCGGCTCGCCGCGACATAATCGAGCGCCTCCGTCATCGTCTCGAAATCGGCGTAGCGGCGCGGCAGATCGCTGTCTGTCGGGGTTGGCTGGAGCGCCGTCGGCGCCATTGCGGCGCGCGGCTTCACCTGGCCGTCATGATCAAGCACGTCTGGCTGAATCCTTTTTCATGGGCCTCTTCGAGTACCGAAGCTCAAGTTCAGCCTCCGCCCTAGGAGACGAGGCGCGTTCATAATCCGGCTCGACTATGGCACAAACGTGGCGATGAGCAAGGTTCATGGCAGAAGGGTGCGGCCGCCGCTCGATGCGGCGGGGCTCGAACAGGCGGCGCTTTCCTATGCGGGCCGCTATGCGACGACCCGCGCCAGGCTGCGTCTCTACCTCGTCCGCAAGCTGCGCGAACGGGGCTGGGCGGAGGCATATGAGCCGCCGATAGAGGCGCTCGTCGAGCGGCTCGCCGCGCTGAACTATGTCGACGACCGCGCCTTCGCCGCCGCCCGCGGCGCCGCGCTCGGCCGGCGCGGCTATGGCGCGCGGCGGGTCGGGGAGGCCTTGCGCGCGGCGGGAATCGGCGAGGAGGACGGCGCCGAGGCGCGCGCGGCGGCGGCGGAGGGCGCCTGGGCGGCGGCCCTGCGATTCGCCGAACGCAGGGGATTCGGCCCGTTCGCCGCCGCGCAGGCCGAGCGCCCGGCCCGCGAAAAAGCCTTCGCGGCGATGCTCCGCGCCGGCCATCCGCCCCGCCTTGCGCGCCTCATTCTCGATGCCGGACCGGGCGAAATCCCGGATGCGGACGTGTGATGAACAGACATGGTTCACAAAGTCGCAATACGTGATAGTTTTACCGCCTGATCTAGGGGGGTCAGGCGTAAATGACGTCGCGTCAGCAAGCGCGGGCAGAGGGGGCGCATGGCTCGATCGCCAGGAGCGATCTCGACGTGCGCCCGGAGCCCGTCCATTCCCAGGCCGCCGATTGCGCGCTGAACCATGCCGAGCTGGCCGGCGAGCCGCTGCTCCGCGTCACCGGCGCGGTCAAATGGTTCGACGCCACCCGTGGCTTCGGCTTCATCGTCAGCGAGGAGGCCGAAGGCGACATCCTCATCCACTTCTCCGTGCTCAAGGAGCATGACCGGCGCAGCCTCCCCGAGGGCGCGATGATCGAATGCCTCGTCGTCCAGCAGGAGAGGGGCCTGCAGGCGCGCAAGGTGATCAGCATCGACCTGAGCCAGGCGGTGGTCCCCGAGCTGGCGCGGCCGCACGGCGCGTCCGCCGACCGCATCGATCCGTCGAGCCTGCTCGAGGAAGCCGGCGCGTTCGAGCCGGTCCGGGTCAAATGGTTCAATCGCCTGCGCGGCTACGGCTTCCTGGTGCGAGAGAATGACGACGACCAGGACATTTTCGTCCACATGGAGACCGTGCGGCGCGGCGGCCTCACCGACCTCGTGCCGGACCAGTCGCTGAGGGCACGGATCGCCAGCGGCCGCAAAGGCCCGCTCGCGGTCGAGGTCGAATCGCTTTAGCCGCGCTGCGCCGCACCCCAACTGCCGTTCGTCCTGAGCCTGTCGAAGGACTGTCCTTTCTCTTGGGGCGGGAAGAAGGACAGGGCTTCGACAAGCTCAGCCCGAACGGAGAGCGGCTCAACGCCATCGGCTTATCCGTCTACATGCTTGCGCGCGGCCAAGCTTCGGCGCTAGGCGCGTCGGCCATGGGCGTCTTCAAGAATCTCTTCACCTGGTGGGACGGCGCGACGCTGGGTACTGCCCTGTTCAGCTGGAAGAACGGCCGCAAGGTCGGCAGCGACGAGGCTGGCAACACCTATTTCGAGGCCAGGAAGGGCGGCCGCCGCTGGGTCATGTATGCCGGCTCGAACGATATCAGCCGGGTGCCGCCCGATTGGTATGCCTGGCTTACCCGCCAGATTGACGGCCTGCCCGACGATGCGCTGCCGCCGGCGCGGCGGTTCCACAAGGCCGCGATCGCCAATCTGACCGGCACGCCGGCCGCTTATCGTCCCACCGGCGCGCTCGAAAAGGGCGGGCGGCGGCAGGCGGCGAGCGGCGACTATCAGGCCTGGACGCCCGACTGAGCGATGCGCGCACTGGGCCTAAAGTCGGGGCTGGCGGCGTCGATCCTCCTCGCCGCCTGCTCGCCGCGCGGGGCGGACGACGAGAGCCGGCGCAATGCGGCCGAGATCGAGAATCAGACCGTCGATGTGCCCCAGACGGTGACCCGGCTCGCGCCCGGCACAACGCCGATGGCCGAGCGCGTCGCCGTGCTCGGGCTGCTCAACAAGCGCACCGGCGCGTCGCGTGAGCTCACGCTCAGGCCGGGCCAGGCGGTCCGGGTCGGCGAGGTGATCGTGCGGCTGCGCGCCTGCGAAACCACCGCGCCCTGGGAGATCCAGCAATATACCGGCGCCTTCGTCCAGCTCGACGTGCGCGGCGCCGACGGCCAGTTCCGGCGCTTCTTTTCAGGCTGGCTCTACAAGGAATCGCCATCGCTCAACGTCGTCGAGCACCCGATTTACGACGTCTGGCCCAAGAGCTGCGCGATGACCCACCCGGAGGGCGGCACGCCGGCGCCTGCCGCGGGCCGCGCTGCAAGCAACCGGTCCAGCGCCTCGAACTCGATCGGGCCTTCGACGGTGCCGCCGGCGGCTGAGCCCGCCACGCCGCCGCCGGCCGCCGAACCCTCGCCGAGCGCCGACGCCAACAGCGCCAGATAGTCCTTCTGGTCGATCTCGATCGCGCCCAGGGATTTGAGGTGCGGCGTCATGAACTGGCAGTCGAGCAGCCGGAAGCCGCCGACGATCAGCCGCGCCACCAGCCAGGCCAAAGCCACCTTCGAGGCGTCGCGCGCCAGCGAAACCATCGATTCGCCGAAAAAGGCCGCGCCCAGGCGGACGCCGTAGAGGCCGCCGGCGAGCCTGCCATCCTGCCAGACCTCGATCGAATGGGCGCGGCCGGCTTCGTGCAGGCGGACGTAGCTGGCCTCGATCTCGGCATTGATCCAGGTGTCGTCGCGCTCGGCGCAGAGCCGAACGATCTCGCCGAAGGCGGTGTCGCGGGTGACTTGGAACAGGTCGGACTTGAGCGTCTTGCGGAGCGACCTGGCGAGATGGAATTGCTCCAGCGGGATGATCGCCCTCCGCCGCGGCTCGACCCAGTAGAGATCGCTCGCGTCGCGCCCGTCGGACATCGGGAAGACGCCGATCGAATAAGCGCGAAGCAGCAGATCGGGATCGAGCGTCTTCATCGCTCCGGAATCGGACCGGTGGCCGACCAGGTCAACCGAGGATTTCGCGCACCCTCTCGGCCGGCCGCGCCAGCCGCACACCCTTCTCGGTTTCGACCAGCGGCCGCTCGATCAGGATCGGATTCTCCGTCATCGCCTCCAGGATGGCGTCGCCGCTGACCGCGCCCTCGACCAAATCGAGATCCTTGGCGAGCTGCTCGCGGACCCGGAGGCCTTGGCGCGGCGTGAGCCCGGCACGCGCATAGAGCCGCGCCAGTTCGGCCTTGGTCGGCGGCGTTTTCAGATATTCGACCACGGTCGTTTCGACGCCCTCGCTGCGCAGGATTTCCAATGTGTTGCGCGAGGTTCCGCAGTTCGGATTGTGATAGATGGTCGCTTTCATCCTACCAGCCTCCGCCGCCGCCGCCACCGCCGCCGCCGCCGGACGAGCCCCCGCCGCCCGAGCCGCTGCTCGAGCCCGGCGCGGTTGAGGCCGCGGCGACGCTGCTCGCCAGCGAGCCGCCGACGGCGGTCGCGAACATGCCGGGATTGGACCAGGGATCGCTGCTGCCCGAATACCAGTACATGCCGCGATGCCCGCCAGGTTCGGCCGCCGCGGCGGCGAGCACGCCGGCGAACTTGCCGGCCCAGCGATTCTCGACGCCCAGAGCGATGGCGTAGGGGAGATAGCGCTCGAACAGCTCGGGCGTCTTTTCGGGCGGGTGAAGCACCTCCAGCCGATCCTCCTCGGTGATCGACAGATAACGCTCGAAGCCGGCGATCCTGTCCATGACGAGCCGCCCTTCGCGCGTCGGCGCCGCCATCCACACGAAGGCGGAAATGACCAGGGGCAGCGCCAGCAAAGGCGCCGCCATCCACAAGACGAGCAGGCCTTCGGTCTCGAGCGCCCAGACGAAAGCGAGAACCATGAACGCGGAGCCGCCGAGCGCCAGCAAGGCGGAGAGGCCGGCCAGTGCCCAATTGCCGTCCTTCCTGGCGAAGCGCGAGTTGATGCCCGCCAGCACCGACCCGATCAGCAGCAGGAAGCCGGTAGCCGGCAGCAGCCGTTCGCCAAGCTCGGCATAGATGTCGGCAAAGGCCATCACCGACCCGACGAACAGCATCGCGGCGAGCATCAGCACGAGCCCGACCCACGCCCAGCCGTGGTTCCTCAGAAAGAGCGGGCCGAGATAGGCCTCCTGCAGGCGCTCCTTGAGCGCGTCGCGCGCGGCGCCGAAAATGGCGTGGTTGGATTTGTCCATCTCGATGCTGTCGCCGCCCGAGAAGAGGGCACGCAGCATATCGCGCTCGGGCGGCGGCATGTCGTCGCCCTCCGCGGTCCTGTGGATCACGGTCTTGGCGCCGGAGAACCAGCCCTTCTCGCCTTCGACGAGGCGCAGCTTGCCCCTGACCCCACTGTCGACGATCGCGCCCGCGAAGACGCGATTGTCGTAACCCATGCGGCGGATGTAGCGGACCGCGGCGGCGCTGAGGTTGTCGGGCGGCTCGAACAGGGGCACCACCGTTCCCGCCACCGGCCCGCGCCCGGCCCGCTTCCAGGCGATGAAATAGAAGATGGCGAGGCCGATCAGCGCCAGGATGGCGGCGATGGCGGGGCCGTAATCCTGGAACCACAAGCGTGCCGCGGTTGGGGGCCGCGGCGCCGCGATCACGCCTTTTTGCCAGCGCGCGGCGACCGTGATCCCCTCCCTCGGCCCGAGCGGCCGGGTCGTGCGGAAGACGATCTCGCCCGGGCGTTGCGAGGCGACCTCGCCGCCGCTCTGGTCGGTGGAGTTCTGCGGGCCGGTATAGGTGCTGGGCGCGCTTAGCGGGACCGCCTGCGGCAGACGGATTCGGACCTCGGCCCTGTCGATCGGGAAGATCCAGTCCGTCCCGGTCGTGTTCCAGTAGAGCTCGTCATAATCCTGGAAGAAGCCGATCTGCCGCGTCGTCGCGTAGCGGATGACGTAGGTGTGCCTTCCCTCCGGGATGAAAATATCGGCGTCGCCGATCCTGATCCGCTTGCCATTGTCGATCCGTTCGAGCGAATAGGGCTCGCGCTGGCCGTCCCGCTCCACGCTCCGGACCTCGAAGCCGACCCGGACCCGGCGATTATTGCGTATGTAGGTCGTCGGGAAATCGCGATAGATTCCGCGCCTGATCTCGCGGCCCAGAGCGTTGACGATGATCGTCTCGGTGACGTTGAGCGTCCCGTCGGCGGCGACGTCGATCTCGCTGAGATAAGAGAGGATCCGCTCTCCGCCCGGATTGCTCGCATATCGCTCATAGTCGCCGACGGTCGCTTCGAGCTGCTCGACCTGCTGGTCGAGATCCGCCTCGGGCTTTTGCGCCCATGAAGCCGGCGCGAGCAGGGCCAGCGCCGCGAGCAGCAGCGCCAGCAGGGGCCGCAACCGAACCACCGGCTCAGGCCTTCGCCGCGCCGAACTTCACCACCGGCGCCGTCTGGATCGAGGCGTCGGCGTCGGTGTAGGATTCCTCCTCGGCAAAGCCCATCGGCCGGGCGATGAGGACGTTGGGGAAGGATTGGATGCTGGTGTTCAGATCGCGGACGGTGGCGTTGTAATAGCGGCGCGCGCTCTGCAGATGCTCCTCGATCTCGGTGAGCTCGCTTTGGAGCTGCTGGAAATTCTGGTTTGCCTTGAGGTCGGGATAGGCCTCGGCCACCGCCATCAGCCGGCCCAGCATCGCCGAGAACATGTTGTCGGCCTGCGCCGTGGCGGCGACGCCCTTGGCGGACACCGCGTCGCCGCGATGCTCGATCACCTGGGTCAAGGTTTCGCGCTCGTGGGTCGCATAGCCCTCGACCGTGCTGACGAGATTGGGGATGAGGTCGGCGCGGCGGCGCAGCTGCACATTGATGCCGCTGAAGCCCTCTTTGACCAGAGCACGCTGCCGCACCAGCCGGTTGTAGATCGCCACGCCCCAGAGCAGCAGCAACAGGATGACGGCCCCGATGACGGCCCAGACGATCCAGCCCATGGACAAACCTCCCCGAAAGTCTCCGCCGCTTCATAGGCGGGCCAATTGGGCGGGGCGAGTCGATAATCGCTCCCCGATCCTCAGCCGTCCTTGCCGGGGCCTGCCTGCCCGCCGCGCTCACCTCGCGGATCTCGGCGAGCTGTCCCTTGAGGATGTCGAGCGCGTCGGTTTCGGCCTGGCTCAGATCCTCGAGCCTGGCATGGGCGATCAGCACTTCGAGCGCGTCGCCGATCCGGCCGAGCTGGCGGCCGTAGCTGCCGACCTCCTCCAGCACCTTCTGCTCGATCTCCGGATGCGGCGTCTGGCCGAGGTTGATGTTGATAAAGCCGAGCTGCGCCCCCTGCTGGTAGAAGGACCAGGGATTGATCGCCTGCCACAATTTATCGGGCGCAAGCGAGAATTGGAACGACTTGGTCATGACGGCCTCCGGACGGACGGGACAACTCCAATACTATCTCGCGCTCAATTTCGTAGACGATATTGCGTCGATATGGCATTCGGAACTTAACTTCGGTCAAGAGGTTGACTTCACTGACGTTCGAATGGGGTTCAAGACATGGCTGCGCAGCGCATCGCGGACTCCGGGCAGAGGCCGGCTCTGTCGCACATCTATCGCTACCGCACCAAGGCGCTGGTCGGCCCGTGGCGCAGAACCCGCGCGCAGGCGCTGGCGGACGCCCTGCACGCCGGCCAGGTCCGGCGCGACGAGCGCGATCGGCACGAGCTTCGCTGGATGGTAGAGGGGCGGATCGAGGAGCGCAGGCCCGATTCCCCGGCCGCCGGCAGCAGGGCCCGCCGCCTGGCGCCGCCGCCCGGCGTCTAAACAGGGCAGCGCGCTCCGAGATTGAATGAAGCCTAGCCGCCGTCGCGGCTCAGCCACTCCTCGAGCCATTTGATCGTATAGTCCCCGGCCTGGAACTCCGGGTCCTCGATCAGCCGCTGGTGGAGGGGGATGGTCGTTTTCATGCCCTCGATGACGAATTCCTCGAGCGCGCGGCGGAGGCGGCGCATCGCGCCGGCGCGGGTGGTGCCGTAGACGATCAGCTTGGCGATCATGCTGTCGTAATAAGGCGGCACCTTGTAGCCGGCGTAGAGGCCGCTATCGACGCGCACGTTCATGCCGCCGGGGGCGTGATATTGCTTCACCATGCCGGGCGAGGGCGCGAAGGTCCTGGGATCCTCGGCGTTGATCCGGCATTCGATGCTGTGGCCGCGGAACTGGACGTCCTGCTGGCGCAGGGTGAGCGGATGGCCCTCGGCGATGCGGATCTGCTCGCGGACCAGGTCGAGGCCGGTGATCGCCTCGGTCACGGGATGCTCGACCTGGAGCCGGGTGTTCATCTCGATGAAGTAGAATTCGCCATTCTCGTAGAGGAACTCGATCGTGCCGGCGCCGCGATAGCCCATGTCGGCCATCGCCCTGGCGACGATCCCGCCCATCTGCTCGCGCTGTTCGGGCGAGATTGCGGGGGAGGGGGCTTCCTCCAGGACCTTTTGATGACGCCGCTGGAGCGAGCAATCGCGCTCGCCCAAATGGATGGCGTTGCCGTTGCCGTCGCCGAAGACCTGGAACTCGATATGGCGCGGATCGCCGAGATATTTCTCGATATAGACGGTGTCGTCCCCGAACGCGCTTTTGGCTTCGGAGCGGGCCTGGGCGATCTGGGTTTCGAGCTGGTCCTCCGAGCTCACCACTTTCATGCCGCGGCCGCCGCCGCCCGAGGCGGCCTTGACGATGAGCGGATAGCCGGTCCTGGCGGCGACCTTTTTCGCCTCCTCGAAGCTCTCGACCGGTCCCGCCGAGCCGGGGACCAGCGGCAGGCCGAGCCGGCCCGCGGTCAGCTTGGCCTCGATCTTGTCCCCCATCGTGCGGATATGCTCGGGCTTGGGGCCGATCCAGACGACGCCGTGAGTCTCGACGATCTCGGCGAAGCGCGCATTCTCGCTCAAGAAGCCGTAGCCGGGGTGGATGGCGTCGGCGTGGCTGATCTCGGCCGCTGAGATGATCGCCGGGATGTTGAGATAGGAATCGGCGGCGGGCGGCGGGCCGATACAGATCGCCTCGTCGGCGAGGCGGACGTGCATCGCCTCGGTATCGGCGGTCGAATGGACGGCGACCGTCTTGATGCCCATTTCGTGGCAGGCGCGGTGGATGCGCAGCGCGATCTCGCCGCGATTGGCAATCAGGACCTTCTTGATCGGCTCGACGGCCATCAGTCGATGATCGCCAGCGGCTGCTCATATTCGACGGGCTGGGCGTCCTGGACGAGGATCTCGCGGACGATTCCGGCCCGCGGCGCGGCAATCGGGTTCATCACCTTCATCGCCTCGATGATCAGCAAGGTGTCGCCCTCGGCGACCCGGTCGCCGACCGATACGAAGGGCGGCGCGCTCGGTTCGCCGGCGAGGAAGACGGTGCCGACCATCGGCGATTTGACCGTGCCGGCGGGGTCGCGGGCCGGCGCTTCGGGCTCGGCCGGGGCGGCGGGCGCGGGCGCCGCGGCGCGGGCGGGCGCGGGAGCGGCAACCGGTGCGGCGGCGACGGAAATCTTGCGCTTGACGACGATGCGCCGGCCATTGTCCTCGACCTCGATCTCGCTGAGATCGTTCTCGTCGAGCATTTCGGCGAGCCTCTTCACCAGGTCGGTATCGACCCGCATCGGCTCGTCTTCATTGTCCTTGTCGCTCATCGGAACCCCTTTTTCCGTTGCTTCGGCGTCTGTCAGAGACGGGCGGCGGCGTCCAGAGCAAGCTCGTAGCCCAGCGCCCCGAAGCCGGCGATTGTTCCCTTGGCCGCGGCCGCGACCAGCGAGCGCCGGCGGAAGTTCTCCCGGGCCTGCGGGTTGGAGAGATGGACCTCGATCACCGGCACGTCGATCGCCTTGACCGCGTCGTGAAGCGCGACGGACGTATGGCTGAAGCCGCCGGCGTTGAGCAGCACCGCCTTGGCGCCTTTGGCCTGCGCTTCGTGCAGCCAGTCGATCAGATGGCCCTCATGATTGGACTGGCGCATGTCGATCGCAAGCCCGAGCGCGCGCGCCCGGTCCTCGAGCCGGCCGGCAATGTCGTCGAGCGTGTCGCTGCCGTAAATCTCCGGCTCGCGCAGGCCGAGCAGATTGAGATTGGGCCCGTTGAGCACGTAGATCAGAGGTGGCGCCGCCATGGCGCGGTCCTATATGACGCTTGTCCGTCCAGTCCAACCGCAGGTTTCCTCTTGAGTCAAAACACGCTCTCGATCCGGGTCAATGGCGCGCATCGCCGCGTGCCGGAGGGAATCAAAGTCGCCGATCTCGCGCGCGAGCTCGGGCTCGAGCCGGCCAAGGTCGCGGTCGAGCGCAATCGGGAAATCGTGCCCCGCTCCACTTTGGCCGAGGTCGCGGTCGAGGAGGGCGACGATTACGAGATCGTCACCTTTGTCGGCGGAGGCTGATCGTGGGCGACACCTGGAGCGTCGCCGGCAGGACCTTCACCTCCCGGCTGATCGTCGGCACCGGCAAATATAAGAGCTTCGAGCAGAATGCGGCGGCGGTGGCGGCGTCGGGGGCCGAGATCGTCACCGTCGCGGTGCGGCGGGTCAATATCTCCGATCCGGGCCAGCCCATGCTGACCGATTTCATTGATCCGAAGAAAATTACCTATCTTCCCAACACCGCCGGCTGCTTCACCGCGGCCGACGCGGTCCGCACGCTGCGGCTGGCGCGCGAGGCGGGCGGGTGGGATTTGGTGAAGCTGGAGGTCCTGGGCGAGGCCAAGACGCTCTATCCCGACATGCGCGAGACGCTGAAAGCGACCGAGACCCTGGTCGCCGAGGGCTTCAAGCCGATGGTCTATTGCGTCGACGATCCGATCGCCGCCAGGCAGCTCGAAGAAGCGGGCGCGGTCGCGATCATGCCGCTGGGCGCGCCGATCGGCTCCGGGCTCGGCATCCAGAACCGGGTGACGATCCGCCTGATCGTCGAAGGGGCCGGCGTTCCGGTGCTGGTCGACGCCGGCGTCGGCACCGCCTCGGACGCGGCGGTGGCGATGGAGCTGGGCTGCGACGGCGTTCTCATGAACACCGCCATCGCCGAGGCCAAGGACCCGGTCGTGATGGCCCGGGCGATGAAGCTCGCCGTCGAATCGGGCCGCCTCGCCTACCTTGCCGGCCGCATGGGCCAGCGCCGTTACGCCGACCCCTCGAGCCCTCTCGCTGGACTCATCTAGGGGCGTCCGCCCGTGCGCGGCGGCAGGTCTTGGTCGGCGGCGGCGTCGGCCAGGGCCGGGCGGCGACGCCGAGCGCCCCCATCATCTCGATCAGGATCGGATCGGCGGCGTAGAGCGGGAATATGTGACCGTGCGGCACGACCCGGTGCTGGCGCAGCGCGATGCCCTGTGCCGCCAGCTCCGGCGCCAGCCGCCGGCCGACGTCCGCGCTCAGGCCGAAATCGGTCGGGTTGAAGGTCCGCGACAGGCCGACATATTTGTTCAGCACCTCGTCGCAGGGGTTCACGGTGTAATCGATGCTGGCCAGCCGCGAGAAGGCGCGGACCTCATTGCAGCGCCGCCGGCCGATGCGCTCGGTCCCCGGTGGGCAATCGGCGACGACGAAGTCGATCCGGCCCATTGCGGCGCCCAGCATCACCGCATGGATGTTCCGCGCCCCGGGCAGGAGCGGCGGCGGATCGAGCAGATGCTCGGACGCCGCATAAGGCAGGCGGCGGGTGCGCGTGACGAAGCCTGGCGAATAACGCGGGTTGGAGAGCGCGCTCAGCACCACCGTTCCGCCGCGGCTGTGCGAGATCAATATCGCCTGCTGGTCCGGCCCGATCAGATCGAGGACCGGCCGCAGCCCGCGCGTGCCCGCCATCTGGCTGTTGGTCGAGGCGGCCTGCCAGAAGTGGATCGGCGCGCCGATCATCCGTCCGTCGAACCCGTCCCAGTGGAACAGGATCAGGGCGTCGCCCGGCTCGAACGCGATCCGCTGCGCCAGCATGCCGTAAGGCAACTCGGTATCGCGCTGGTTGTTGTCGAAGCCGTGGATGAAGACGAAGACGCGCTTCTTGCCGGCGAGGAAGGCGCGCAAGGCCGCCAGTTGCCGTCTTCGCTCCGACGCCAGCAGCCCGCGAAGCTCCGGCCGGCGCTCGGCCTCGCCGAGCAGGGTGCCGGCGTTCCAGACCTCGAACGGCCCGAGCCGCGAAGGGCGCCAGCGCTCGGGAAAGAAGCTGCCTTCGGCATCGACGATCACCCGCGCGGTGGGGATCTCGGCCTCGACCAGCGGCAGCGCCTGGTCGGCCGGGGGCAGGTTGCGCACGTAGCAGCCGGCGAGCAGCAGGGAGGCCCCGACCAGCCACGTCCATCCCGCCTTGCACCTCATCGCCAACTCACCCTGCCGCATAGGGACCGCTTGTTAAGGATTGGCCGCGCGCTTCGCAATCGCCCGTCCGCCCGACAGGCGCGCCCAGCCGCTGGAACGGAAGTCACTGATTCGGGTTCTCTTTCACATGGTGGCGGCGACGCGGTGCCGCCCGCCCACATGTAGAGGAGAGCCTGCCATGAACGAGTTCGACAAGAATCAGAACCAGGGTTCCGAGACCAGCGAGCAGGGCGGCAAGCCCGCCTTCGGCCAGTTCGACAAGGAGCAGGGCGAGGATCGGCAGACCGAGAAAGGCGAAGGCCGCCAGGAGGAATTCGCCGGCGCCGGCAAGGCCGGTCAGGAGCAGGGCGGCCAGGAGCAGAGCGGCCAGGAGCAGGGCGGCCAGGGCAAGCAGCAGCCGGAGTTCGGCCAGAAGGGCGAGGAGATCGACCAGGGCCAGCAGGAGCAGGGCAAGGCCTACCGGCAGGACGATCAGCAGCGCTGACGCTCCCCGTTTGAGCAAATGACAAGGCCGCGTCCGGCGTTCGGGCGCGGCCCTTTCCGTGGCGGGCTTTACCTTTGGCCCGCGCCCGGCAATCCTTCGCGCCATGAAACGCAATCTGCTTAGGAGCCGCGACGGCGATCACGAGGAGAGGGTCGGCTTCGTCGAATTGTTCTTCGATCTCGTCTTCGTGTTCGCCGTCACCCAGGTTTCGCACAGCCTGATCGTCCATCCCGACCCGCTCGGCTTCGTCGAGGCCGCGATCCTGTTCGTCGCGATCTGGTGGGTCTGGGTCGAGACCGCCTGGGTGACCAACTGGCTCGACGTCAGCCATTTGGAGGTGCGCCTCCTGTTGTTCGCGCTGATGGGCGCGGCCCTCATCATGTCGATCAGCCTGCCCGAGGCGTTCGGCGGCCGTGCCTTGGTCTTCGCTCTGGCCTATGTCGCCATCCAGCTCGGCCGGCACGCCTTCATGCTGCTGGCGCTCGTCCGGCACAATCGCGACAATTTCCGCAATTTCGTGCGCATCATCATCTGGTCGCTGGCCGAGGCGCCGTTCTGGATCCTGGGGGCGCTTCAGGACGAGCTCGGCGCGCGCATGGTTTTGTGGGGCGGCGCCCTGGTCCTGCTCAATTTCGGCCCGGTCGTCGGTTTCCGCGTCCCCGGCCTCGGTCGCAGCGAGACGCGGACCTGGGACATAGAAGGCCATCATTTCTCTGAGCGCTGCGGCCTTTTCATCATCATCGCGCTTGGCGAATCGATCCTCGTCACCGGCGCCGCATTTGGCGAGACCGCGTGGTCGTGGGCAACCACCGCCGCCTTCGCCAGCGCCTTCCTCGGCACGCTCGCCATGTGGTGGCTCTATTTCGACGTCGGCGCCGAGCGGGCGGCGCGGCGGCTCGCCCAGGACAAGGATCCGGGCCGGATGGCGCGGCTCGCTTACACCTATTTCCACATCCCGATCGTCGCCGGGATCATCGTCACCGCCGCCTCCGACGAGATGGCGGTGACCCATCCGGGCGGCCACGCCTCGAACGCCGCCATCGCCTGCCTGCTCGGCGGGCCGGCGCTCTATCTGTTCGGCAATCTGATCTTCAAGCGCACCAGCAACCGCTATTTCCCGCTCTCGCACATGGTCGGGCTCGGGATCCTCGCCGCGATCCTGCCCTTCGCCGGCTACCTCACGCCGCTTGTGCTCTCCCTGGCCGCGACCGTGACTTTGGTGCTGGTCGCCGGCTGGGAATGGGTCTCGCTCAGGGGGACGAGGCGGGCGCTGCGCGGCTAGCCAGCCAGATCAAGGCCCGCACCGTGCCGGCCCGCCCAGCGGATTGGCGTTGAACAGGTTGTAGGGTTCGATCCGGAAGCCGCTCCAGTGCGCCAGGGTGACGCCTGTGGTGTTGCTGGTGTTGAGGTCGGCGCTGGATCGGTCCTCGTCGGTCGGATGATGCTCGGCCGCCGTCTTGACCCAAACCACCAGATCCTCGCCATTGGTCGATTGGCCGTTGAGATAGGTCATCAGATAGGAATCGGGCGCGAGCCAGGGGGCGGCGGGATAAGGATAAGGTCCCATCCAGCTCAATTCGTTATAGTTCCAACGCGTCACGTAGACGTCGTTCTGGGTCCACAGTTCATCGGGTCCGAAATGACGCGACGGCATGTTCTCCATTGGCAGGAACTGGTAGCCGATGCGGTTGCCGAAGGCGTTGGTCGCACCGTCTTCAATCAGCAGCGTCGCATTCTCCGAAGCGCTCCACCGGCGGCTTCCCTCCACTCCGAACGCGGTTCGAACGTCCTGCGCATAAGGCAGCGCGACCGTCGGTCCGGGCTCGCCATGGGTTAGCCAATAAGCGGTGTCGCCGCTGGCCCCATTGAGATCCATGTCGACCCGCCACAGCGCGTTGTGGGTGTGCGGTTCGACTGGGTTGGACGGAGAATTGTAACCGGTATTGCCCATGCGAAAGGTCATGGCGCCGTCGTCCCGGAACCCGAATTCGATGATATTGTCGTAATTGCCGCCGTCGATGATGCCCCACAGCACCATTTCCTGGGCCCGGCGGGTCGGGGCGGTCGTGCCCTTGCACAGCCAGCCGATGCCGCGGTCGCGCACCTCGGTGACGACCGTTGGTATCGTCTCGCCCGAGAGCCAGACCAGCGAGCCGTTGACGCCCACGTCCTGCGGACCGACCTGAGAGAGGCCCAGCGTCCACTGCAGGTCGTAGGGCCTGAAATTGATCTGGTGATAGGGCACGAATATTTCGGTGAGACCGGCTTCGTAGAGCACCGTCATCCAGGGTCCCGAGGCGGTGCGCCGGAAATGGACCGGGCCGACCCACAGGCCCTTGCGGCCCATGTCCCGGAAGCAGACATGCCAGGTGACCTCCGGAAAGACCTTGATCCTGCTCCCCGATCGCGGGCTGCTGAAACAGGGCGGCGGTGGTGGCGGCGGCAGCGGTGTCGCCCGCCGCTCCAGGTCGGCCGTCGTCCGCGCCGCCGCCTCTGGCGGAGCCGGGCGGCTCTCATCCTTGGAAAAGGGGCGTTGCCGCGCTGCACCGGGGGGAGGCTCTACAATGCCGTTGGCGGCCGGTCCGGTCGGCCGCGGGGGCGGGGGCATGGCGCGGCTCGCGCGGGTGTCTGCTTCGACGCGGCGGCGATGCTCCGCCAAGCGGTCATCGGCGCTCCGCATGTCCTGGAGGGCGGCCTGCGGCGAGCTCTGGTTCTGGGCGAGTGCCGGGCTTCCGGGAAGGCTCATCGCCGCGGCCGCCAACAGCGGTCCATTCCGCCACCGAATCATCGCCATGCCTGTCCCCCGCGGCTTTATCCCAAGAAGTTCTGCTTTTCCCTCTTACTTTAAGCAATCAATACTAATCGCAGCAATTCTAGCATAGATGCACGAGGCCACCAAGCGTTCATCTCGACGGTGAGGCAAAACTACTGACCCTGCATTAGAACCAATATTGCACCGCGATATTCAGCTAATGTCACGGCGGCCAGGCGGCTGCGCGGTTAGCCAGCCATATCGTCGCGGAACCGCATTCCGGATCGCGGAGCCGGTACTCTATGGCCGCAAATCTCGGATGTCACTTGAACGTCCGCCGTGGCTCGGTCATTGAAGCAGGATGGCAGACTTCGCGTCCCAGCGCGAGGCGATGGTCGCGCGCCAGATCGCCGCCCGCGGCGTGACGGGCGCGGCCGTGCTCGCCGCGATGCGCGAGGTGCCGCGCGAGGCGTTCGTGTCGGCGGCGCTGGCGGACCGGGCCTATGACGACATGCCGCTGCCGATCGAAGCCGGCCAGACCATCTCGCAGCCCTATATCGTCGCTTTGATGATCGAGGCGGCCGGGGTCGCGCCGGGCGACCGCGTGCTCGAGATCGGCGCCGGCTCGGGCTATGCCGCGGCGGTGATCGGCCGGATCGCGGCGGCGGTGATCGCGATCGAGCGCCACGCCGAGCTCGCCGCCTTGGCCGCCGGGCGGATGCGGCGGCTCGGCTATCGCAATGTGACGATCGTCGAAGGCGACGGCTCGGCGGGCTGGCCCGAAGGCGCGCCCTATGACGCGATCCTCGCGGCGGCGAGCGGCAGCCATGTGCCCGACCTCCTCAGGCGTCAGTTGCGACCCGGCGGCGGCATCTTGGTGATGCCGGTCGGCGAGCCCGGCGGCGTCCAATCCCTGGTCAAGGTCACCAGGCTTGGCGAGGGCGACTATCAGGACGAGCATCTCGGCGCGGTGCGCTTCGTGCCGCTGATCGGCGCGCAGGGCTGGGACGAAAGATAGCCGCGGGCGAAGGGGCCATGGCCGTTTTGGACTTTGCGGCGGAAATCGTTATGGTTAACGTGAAGCGAATGAAGGAGGATGGATGATGAAGAGACTCTTCCTGTTTGCTGCCGTCGCCGGTTTCACTCTGGTCAGCGCCGGCCCGCCCAACGACCGCGGCCGCGGCCCGGACGGTGACGAGGATGCCTATCCGCCCTGTTCGCGCACGGTCCGCGATCGTTGCATCCAGCTCCACGAGCGCGGGATCAGACGATCCGCTCATTCGGGCCATCGCCGGGATCATGGCGACCATGATGCGGCCGCCGCGAATGACCGGCGTGGCGGCGATCATGCGCGGCACGGCGATCACGCGCGGCACGGCGATCACGCGCGGCACGGCGATCACGCGCGGCACGGCGATCACGCGCGGCACGGCGATCACGCGCGGCACGGCGATCACGCGCGACAAGACGACGAGGGCAGGGAGGCGGGGCACCATCCGCGCCGGCACGCTTATGCGCGGCACGCGTCGAGCTGCGTCGTGCGCTGCCACCAGCCGCGCCGCCGGACCGTCGCCTATCGCGTCCGCCGCGCCGGCGAGCGCGGCTGAGCGGAACTGCCTCCGCCTCCAAGTCGTTGAGCCCGCGTGTTGTTTTTCGAGGAGAAATTCAATGGGTGAGCTGACCGACAAGATCAAAGGAAACGTCAACGAGGCGATCGGCAAGGCCAAGCAGAACAGCGACAATCCGGACACGCGCGACGAAGGCGCGGGCCAGGAGCTGAAGGGCAAGGCCCAGGAAGTGAAGGGCGCCGTGAAGGGCGCCCTCAACAAGCTCTGATCCGGGACGGATCGTGACAGGGGGCCGCCGTCGCGAGACGGCGGCCTTATTGCGCCGCTGCAACAGCCGGCGTGCGCCGTCGAATCCTGTCCGGGCCCGGACGGTGACCGGCGTCGGCGCCAGGCGCCATTCCGCGACGCGCCGGTGGGCGCGCCGGTGACCGCGCACAGAAGCAGAGCGAGCGGAGCGCGGCGGCGCAAGATCCGGGTCATTGCGATACCCTATCAGCCCGGGATCAGCCGGTCACGCGTCCGCGCTGGTCCTCCCGGCCCATGGCGAGCAGCAGCGGCTCGGCGGAGGCCTGCATGTCCTGGAAGTCGCGCTTGGAGGCGAGGCCGCGCCATTCGATCGCGATCAGCGCCTGGGCGATCGCGCCGCCGAGCGTGTCGCCCGGGCCGAGCAGGATGATGCGATCGGGCGCATATTCGCGCATCGCGACCTGGACGGCGCGGGTGAAATCATAGGGTTCCAGGATCTGCGTTCCGAACGTGTAGCGGCGAAGCGCGTTCGCGTCGCTGGCATGCGGGCGCCAGATATGACCGCGGCCGTCGATCATCGGAATGGCCGGCGATCCGAACCAGCCGGCGGGGAGGCCGAAGGCGCGGTCCGACGAGCCCTGCATCAAAGGGCTGTGAAAGGGGCCGTGATTGACCAGGCGCAGCGGCTCCCGGCCGGGCATCGGCGGGGCTTGAGCGATGAGCGCGTCGAGGCCGGCCTCGGTGCCCGCGAGCACCAGCATGCCGCCGAGGTCGATCGAGACGTAGACGCCGGTTTCCGCGACCCTCGCGAGCACCGCGTCGCGCAGGCCCGGCACGGGCCGCCAGTCGTCATCCACGAGCGTTAGCAGGACCTGGCCGCCGGGGTCGCCGGCCTGGCTGTTCTCGCCCATCGCGTCGACGATCCGGAAGCCGTCATCCGCCTCGACGGCGCCGGCGACGGCGAGCGTCGTATACCAGCCCATCGAATTGCCGGTGACGGCGGCGATGGCGTAGCGCGACCGGTCGATGGCGAGGAAATCGGCGTAGGAGGCGGTGAAGATGAGCGGCGAGGCGATGTCGCCGCGCGTGTGCAGGGCCGGGCTGAACCGCTCGGCGCCGTCGAGTTCGGAGAGGGTCGGCCGGCCCCGGTCGGCGCGCAGCCGGTCGAAGCGCTGGATCAACGCGGCCTTGTCGGCGTGAAAGCGGCCAAGATAGCCGAGCTCGGCCTTGCCGTAGGTGCCGCGGCCCGGGCAGATGACGAGCGCCGCCTGCCGCTCAGCCACGGCTGAGCTCCAGCGCGGCGGCGACGATCGACTCGCGGGTCGGCAGGGTCAAGGTCGCCGCGCGCCCAAGCGGGATGAAGCTGTCCTCTGCGGTAAGCCGGCGGCAATCGACGCCAGGTGCCCGTTCGGCGAAGAGGGCCATCAAAGCTTCGCTCTGCGACCCGGTCCGGCGGCATTCGTCGACGATCAGCACGCGCCCGCAGCCCGCCACCGCATCGATGACGCCGTCCTCGTTGAGCGGCGCCAGCCAGCGCAAGTCGATCACGCGCAGGTCGAGGCCGTGCTCCTCGCTCAGGATCTTCTCGGCCTGGCGGGAAAGATAATAGCCGTTGCCATAGCTGACGATGGCGAGGTCCTTGCCTTCACCATGAACGCCGACCTCGCCGAGCGCGACCGGCGTGGCCTCGCCCGGCGCCGCATAGGCCGCGGTCCACAGGCCGTCGCCCTCCACATGCAGGTCGCGGGTCATGTAGAGCGCGATCGGCTCGAGGAAGACAATCACGCGCTGCTCCTCGAGCGCGAGGCGCGCGCATTCGCGCAGCATCCCGACCGCGTCGGCGCCGTTGCTCGGGCAGGCGAGGATCAGGCCGGGAATGTCGCGGAAGATTGCGAGGCTGTTGTCGTTGTGGAAATGCCCGCCAAAGCCCTTCTGATAGCCGAGCCCGGCGATCCGGACGATCATCGGGTTGGTATATTGCCCGTTCGAGAAGAAGCTCAATGTCGCCGCCTCGCCCCTGATCTGGTCCTCGGCATTGTGGACGTAGGCGAGGAACTGGATTTCGGTGATGGCGAGCAGGTCGTTGTGCGCGGCGCCGATGCCGAGGCCGAGGATGCTCTGCTCGTCGAGCAGGGTGTTGATCACCCGCGTCGAGCCGAAGCGCTCGTGCAGCTTGGCGGTGACGTTGTAGACGCCGCCCTTGGGCCCGACATCCTCGCCCGCGACGATGATATTGTCGTGCGCCAGCATCAGATCGGCGAGCGTCCAGCTCAAGAGGCGCGCCATGTGCTGGGGCTTGTCCATCATGCCGAGGTCGCGAGCGAACATTGCCTCGCGGTCCTCCGGCGCGGGGGCGTTGGCCCTGATCTCCGCGCGCTTCGGCGGAACGATGCTTTTCATCACCGCGCGGCTCGTGGTGAGCTTGGGGCGGGTGATCGCCTGCTCGCCGATGCGGGCGAGCCTGGCCTCGGTTTCGTTGTAGATTTCGAGGATCTGCCCGCCCGTGAGGAGATCCTGCTCGACCATCAACGCCGCGCTGTAGACGAGCGGGTCGCTTTCCTCGTCCGCCTCGATCTGCGCCTTGCTGAGATAGGTGGCCTGCAGATCGGAGCCTGCGTGGCCGTAGAGCCGCACCATGTCCATGTGCAGGAAAACGGGCTTGCGCTCGCGGCGGGCGAAGGCGGCGGCGTCGCTCGCGCCGCGCCACGCATCGACCATGTCGAGGCCGCTGCACTGCACGTAATGGAGCCCCGGCCGGTCGCGGAACGAGGCGTGGGTCCAGCCCCGCGGGGTGCGGGTCGAGATACCGATGCCATTGTCCTCGCACAGGAAGATGAGCGGCATCGGCGTGCCCTGATAGGCGGCCCAGGCGGCGGTGTTGAACGCGCCCTGGGCGGTCGAATGGTTGGCCGAGGCGTCGCCGAAGCTGGCCAGCACGACCGAATCGCGCGGCATCGGCACGTCGTCGAGCTTCAGCGTGCGGGCGATGCCGATGCTGAACGCCGCGCCGACCGCCTTGGGCAGATGCGAGGCGATCGTGCTGGTCTGCGGCGGGATCGACAAAGGCCTGGAGCCGATCACCTTGTGCCGCCCGCCCGAAATCGGATCTTCGGCCGAGGCCGCGAAGCTCAGCAGCATGTCCCAGCAGGGATTCTGCCCGGCCAGCTTGCCGGCGCGGTGGAGCTGGAAGGCGTTCGACCGGTAATGGAGGAAGGCCATGTCGTCGACCCGCAAGGCCTCGGCGACGGCGGCATTGTTCTCATGGCCCGAGCTGCCGATCGTGTAGAAGCCCTCGCCGCGCGCCTGCAGCTTGCGCGAGAGCCGGTCCATCTGCCGGCTCGCCACCTGGCTGTAGAAGAGCTCGACCATCGCCTCGCGGCTCAGCCCGACCGCGTCCGGCCGCACGCCGACGAGGCGCCGCGGCAGCGTGCCGCCGCTCACCTTCGCGACGAATTTCTCGTGGATGATCTCGGCCGCGTCCATGGCGCGCGACTACCCAGTCTCCCTCGCGAAGGGAAGCGGCCGATTACTGACAGCTGTGTAGGCTTGACGTGACGGGCACGGAAAGTAGACCGCGAGAAACAACCTCGGGAGAGTGAGATGACCAAGAGCGAAATGGCCGCGCGCCTCAACGACGCCCAGGCCTTCCTGGCCGGCAAGCGCGTCAAGCTCGACTTCGGCGATCAGGGCGTGGTCATGCTCGACGGCGCGGCGCAGAGCGTCACCGAAGAAGACGGCGCCGCCGACACCACGATCAAGGTCGCCTGGGAGGATTGGGAGGCGATGTCCGAAGGCAAGCTCGACGGCATGACCGCCTTCATGCAGGGCAAGCTCAAGGTCGAGGGCGACATGTCCAACGCCATGCAATTGCAGGGCGTGCTGGCGAAGCTGCGGAGCTAGCTCCCGGCGGCACCGGAAAGGTCGGGCGCCCCGGCCGTGCCGACCGAAACTGGATCCCGGCCTTCGCCAGGGATGCTGGTGTAGATTGATTCCGCTTATCTGTGGATTCCGCCAGCCACGCTAGGCACTCGCCGTCACTTATGACGGCGGCGGCCTATAGGGTCCCCGCTGGCCACCAAAGCGTAAAGTCGGGCGGAATCGCAAATTGCGGCACTTGTCTTCCCGAGCCACGATTGGATTGGGTTGAGCTCCCTGACCCTGCGTCTCGACGGCGGTGTCGACGTCGATAGGAAGCAATCCGCACGAGGTGCGGACGACCTCGAACAGCGCGTGGAAGGGTTCCTCGTTAATGCTCGGCGGGAATATGACGTTCACCTCCTCGGGGTTGTTTCTGAGGCTTGTCTGGGACAGTCCCAGGCAGGCGACCGCGGTTTCGACCGTGCGGATCTGGGCAGTAGTTGCCCGGTTGGCGCATGTGCCGCCGCTCGAGGCGACCGCGAGCGCAAGTATCTCCTGGGCGGACCGGTAAACTGCGGTGCCTCGGTGCATGCCGTCGGCCGCCGCTGCGGCGAGCTGTAGAAAGCGCCAAGCCGCCGTCACGACGCTTCCTGACCTAACCGCGCTGGCGAATTGCGCGGCCTGCTCCCGCGGCAGCGCAGCCATCACGAGGCGCACGACCTTATATTCGAGTTGGGGCAGATCGGATTCGAAAACAGATTCGAACGTATCGCATTGTTGCGACTCGGAATTGGCCGGAAGGGGATCGGGCAACACCACGGTTCTCAAATCAGTGCACGTGTACCGGACGTATCTTCCATTGTCGTTCGGGGCGTTGGAGCGCTGCCCGTACAAATGACCGGCCAAATAATTCACCTCGTTCGAAGCGTTCTGGAGATAGCTGAGAAAGGCTTCAGCCTCCTTGCCGTCGCGTATCGTAGCATTTCCAACTCTGGATGCCAGCGCGAGGATCATCGTCAATCTAAGCAGCTGAAGGCGCTTTGAGCCACGCGCGTCGAACATGTGCTCATCCATCACACGACCTGCAAAGCCGCCACTGTGACGAAGTTCATTTCGTGCGATTGTGCAGCCTTGGGCCGTGGCTAATATTGCCACAGCCGCGATGGCCCTTTTTATTTTCATGTCATGCCCCCCAACAATTCTACGACTCGGCTATACCTCACTATCTGCTTGGCCGATAGCTTGCGGGTGTGCGGAGCTTCTGATCTGAAGGCAGCCGAATAAGATTGCTAATGGGGCATGAAACGTAACCTATTGCCCCGCCGCCCTCCTTAGCACCTCAATCTGCGTCAGCCACGCCGCCCACGCCTTCCGCCCCGCCCCCGTCAGCGACAGCCGCGTCTGGGGCTTTCTGTTGACGAAGCTCTTGTCGGCGCGGACGTAGCCGGAATCCTCGAGCTTGCGCAGGTGGGCCGAAAGGTTGCCGTCGGTGGCGCCGACCTTGTCGCGCAGCTCGGCGAACAAAGCCGATTCGACCGCCGACAGATAAGCGACGACGCCGAGCCTGATGCGGCCGTGGATGACGTCGTCGATCGCATTGTGATCGAAGGGGCTTTCTTCGGCCATCAGGCTCAGGCCTGTTTTTTGGGCTCGCGCGCGACCAAGAGGAGGCCGGGCAGCATCACCGTCGCCGCGCTGCCGGCGGCCGCCAGCAAATAGCGGTCGGGATGGAGGATGAAGGCGGTGAACAGGCCGACCATGGCGGCCGCGCCGATGCCGGCCGCGACGACGATCCGGTCGCCGGCGAGCGCGCCCATGACCACCAGGCAGCAGGCATAGACCGCGAACGCGACCGGCGCGATCCAGTCGAACGCCTCCCGGCCGCCGCCATTCTGGGCGAGGACGAAGGTGCCGATGACCATCGAGCCGATCGCGCAGGCGGCGCCGACCCAGACCGACCGGGTGGCGCGATTGCCCGCCGATCCCGCGCCTGCTCTGCCGCCGATGCTGCGCGAGAGCAGCATCTGGCCGAGCGTGCCGAGCAGGCCGAAGCTGCCCCAGATGATCCCGTAAACGCTCTTGCCGTCGCCGATCACATTGTTGATGGCGAGATGCTCGGCGACATAAGCGGCGGCGACGAGGAACCCCCACCAGGCCATGAAGCGGCCGCCGAGCAGGGGCGCGCGGGCGCCGCTTTCGGAGAGCCGGCGGATATAGTCGATATCGTCGGAAGAGGGGGCGGCGGTCTCGGCCATCGGGTTTCTCCAAACAACTTTGAAATGCAAAGTACGGCGGCCGGCGCGGACTGTCAAGCGCGCTTCGGCCTCGGCTTGACCGCTGCGAAGCGTCGCGCCTATCCGCAGGATTCGGTGGGCCGGAGCAAGAGGATCGGGGCGATGTTCTTTCGACCGGTGATGGCGGCAATTCTTTCAATGGCGGCGGCGCAGGCGCAGGCGCCGCCTCAGCGCCTCGACGCGCGCGCGGCCCAGGCGATCGTCGCGGGTTGCGCGGCGCATGCGGCCGGGCGGGGCCAGAGCCACGCGATCGCGGTGGTCGATGCCGGCGGCCATCCGGTCGCCACCCTGAGGATGGACGGCAACGGCTTCGGCATCATGGATTTCGCCATCGCCAAGGCGGAGGCGGCCGCCGCCTGGGGCTTTTCGACCGCGCAAATGGCCGAAGGCGCGCGCGAAACGCCGGGCTTCGCCGCCGCGCCTCATGTCGTCGCCGTCGCGGGCGGCCTTCCTTTGTTCGCCGCCGACGGCCGCGAACGGATCGGGGCGGTCGGCGTGTCGGGCGAGGCGCCCGCCGACGATGCCGCCTGCGCCGAGGCCGGCATCGCCGCCGCCGGGCTTCGCGCCCGGCGCGCGCCCGGTTGACCGCACGCGCGCCCCGCGCCTATCGGCTCCTCATCCAAGGAGGATGCATGAGGAAAATCTACCCCGATGCCGCCGCGGCGCTCGACGGGCTTCTGTTCGACGGCATGACCATCTGCGCCGGCGGCTTCGGCCTGTGCGGCATTCCCGAGCGGCTGATCGACGCCATCCAGGCGTCGGGCGTCACGGGCCTGACGGTCGCCTCGAACAATGCCGGGATCGACAATGAGGGGCTCGGCAAATTGCTGCGCACCCGCCAGATCGCCAAGATGATCTCCTCCTATGTCGGCGAGAATAAGGAGTTCGAGCGGCAATATCTGTCGGGCGAGCTCGAGGTCGAATTCTGCCCGCAGGGGACCCTGGCCGAGCGCTGCCGCGCGGGTGGCGCCGGCATTCCCGGCTTCTACACCAAGACCGGCGTCGGCACGAAGGTGGCCGAGGGCAAGGAGGTCAAAGCCTTCGACGGCGAGGAATATATCCTCGAGCGCGGCATCCGCGCCGACCTTGCCATCGTCAAGGGCTGGAAGGCGGACGAGGCCGGCAACCTCGTCTTCCGCAAGACCGCGCGCAACTTCAACCAGCCGATGGCGACCGCGGGCAGGATCTGCGTCGCCGAGGTCGAGGAGATCGTGCCGGTAGGCAGCCTCGATCCCGATTGCATCCATCTCCCCTCCATCTACGTGAAGCGCATGATCCTCGGCGCCCCTTACGACAAGAAGATCGAGTTCCGCATGACCCGCCAGAGGGAGGCCGCCTGATGCCCTGGGACCGCAACCAGATGGCCGCCCGCGCCGCCAGGGAGCTGCGCGACGGCTATTATGTCAATCTCGGCATCGGCATCCCGACGCTCGTCGCCAACAACATCCCCGACGGCATGGAGGTCACCCTCCAGTCCGAGAACGGCATGCTCGGCATCGGCCCTTTCCCTTATGAGGACGAGATCGATCCCGACCTGATCAATGCCGGCAAGCAGACGATCAGCGAGCTGCCCTCCTCCTCCTATTTCAGCTCGTCGGACAGCTTCGCGATGATCCGCGGCGGCCATATCGACCTGACCGTATTGGGCGCGATGGAGGTGGCGGAAAATGGCGACATCGCCAATTGGATGATCCCCGGCAAGATGATCAAGGGCATGGGCGGCGCCATGGACCTGGTCGCCGGCGTCAAGAAGATCATCGTCGTGATGGAGCACGTCTCCAAGAACGGCGATCCCAAGTTCATCCCGGAATGCACGCTGCCGCTGACCGGCAGGAACGTGGTCGACATGATCGTCACCGACCTCGCCGTGTTCCAGCGGCCGGACCACCAAAGCCCGTTCCGGCTGACCGAGCTGGCGCCCGGAATCACCGCCGACGAGGTGGCGGCAAAGACGACGGCGCGCTACGAAGTGACGCCGGACAGTCAAAAGGCTTGACGCTGGGCGCGCGTCGGCGGAATCTACTTATATGTTCGCCTGGTTCCGCCGCCGCTATCTCGACCTGCTCGGGTCGATCTACATCTATAACGAGCATCGCGGCTATACGAGTGTCGACCGGATCCTCGAAGCAGTGCGCAGCCGCACGCCCGACGACACGGATTTCATTGCGGCGGTGGAGCGCCACCGGGCCGACGAGCGCAAGCATTATGTGATGTTCAAGCGCTGGTTCGAGCTGCAGGGCAAGATGCCGCTCCAGGTCGACCGGACCTGCGGCCATATCGACCGCTTCGTCGAGATCATGTTCCGCCGCGGCATCGACGATCTCGACACCGATGCCGTGATCAGCGACGATCGCCAGTTCGAGAAGCTTTGCCGGGTGATCTCGCTGACCGAGCGGCGCGGCATGAAGCAGGTCGAGATATTGCTACGCCATCCGCTGGTCAGGCACGACAAGGTGCTGATCAAGATCTTCAAGGTGATCGAGAAGGATGAGCCCAGCCATTGGGCGCCCTATGACGGCTGGCTGAAGTCGCATGGCCGGCGCGACCCGAAATGGTGGGAGCGGGCGATCGACAGCTTCATCCATTCCGAGCTCCTGTTCCTCAAGCTGCCGATCCTGTTCTTCAATCCGTGGCTGAAGCGCCGCGCCGACTGGGCGGATGCCGCCGATCCGGCCGAGCGGCTCGCCTCGCCCGCCTCCGCCGCGGCCTGACCGGCCTGATATGCGAGTCCTGTTGACCGGTTCCTCCGGCTGGCTCGGCCGCTTCCTGGCGCCGCGGCTTCGCGCGCGCGGGCATGAGGTGATCGGCCTCGACGTCGCGCCGGGCGCCGATACCGATATGGTCGGATCGGTCGCCGATCGCGCGCTGATCGACCGCGTCTTCTGCGAGCGGGGGATCGAGGCGGTGATCCACGCCGGCGCGCTGCACAAGCCCGACATCGTCCGCTATCCGGAAGCGGCCTTTTGGGACGTCAACGTCGCCGGCACGCGCAACCTGCTCGAGGCGGCGGTGGCGGCGGACAACGACCGTTTCGTTTTCACCTCGACGACCTCGCTGATGATCTCCGAATCGATCCGCGCCGGCAAAAAGGGCGGCGCGACCAGGGCGGCCTGGCTCGACGAGGATTTCGCGCCGCTCGCCCCGCGCAACATCTACGGCGTCACCAAGCTGGAGGCCGAACGCCTGTGCCGCCGCGTCCATGATGAGAGCGGCCTCTTTGTCCTCGTCCTGCGCACCGGCCGCTTCTTCCCCGAGGAGGACGACACCCATCGCCATTTGTCCGGCGCCAACATCAAGGCCAACGAGTTCCTCAATCGCCGGCTGACGGTCGAGGACGCCGCCGACGCCCATGTCGCCGCGCTCGGCCAGGCGCCCGCGCTTGGTTTCGACACCTTCATCCTCTCGGCGCCCCCGCCCTTCGCGCCGGACGAAAGCGAGGAATTGCTCGACGACGCCCCGGCCGTGATCGCCCGCCATTTCCCTGAGGCGCCCGCTCTCTATGCCCGCATGGGCTGGACGCTGCCCGCCTCGATCGACCGCGTATACGATCCCTCGCGCGCCGAGCGGCGCATTGGCTTCCGCTGCCGCACCGATTTCGGATCCGTGCTGGATGCCATCGCGAAGGGCGAGGAATTGCCCTTCGCCCACGATCCCTCCTATGTCTCGCCCAAGGAACGGGTCCAACCTTAGGAGGGCAGGGGATGCTGAGGCGGATGCTGGCGCTGGCGGCGGGCGCGATGGCGACGATGGGGATGCAGGCGCCGAGCGCCCCGCCGGCGGCCGCGCGACCCGAAATCGCGCTGTGGCGGCTCGATTGCGGCGAGTTCCTGTTCAACGATTATAACGCCTTCTTCTCCGACACGTCCGAATATGCGCCGGGTCCCAAGCGCCTGGTCGGCAGCTGCTACCTGATCAGGCATGGCGACCAATATATGCTGTGGGACACGGGCATCCCCGCGGCCATGGTCGGTCATCCGCAGACCAACCAAGCGATGACGGTGTCGCTGAGGACCAGCATCGCCGACCAGCTGGCGCGGATCGGCGTGCGACCGGAGCAGATCGGCATCATCGGCATCAGCCATTATCATTTCGATCATACCGGTCAGGCCGCCGCCTTTCCCGGCGCCCGCCTGATCATGGGCGCCGGCGACATCGCGGCGCTCCGCTCCGGTCAGCCGGGCATCGAGCGCGAGCCGCTCGCCCCCTGGCTCACCGGCCGCGGCCAGGTCACCGAGGCGCGCGGTGACCATGACGTGTTCGGCGACGGCAGCGTGACCATGCTCGCTCTGCCCGGCCACACGCCAGGCCACACCGCCTTGCTGGTCCGGCTCGCCTCCGGGCCGGTATTGCTCTCGGGCGACATCTATCATTTCACCGAGCAGGTGGCGCGCCGCGGCGTGCCGCCGTTCAACACCAGCCGGGCCGAGACGCTCGCTTCGATGGACCGGTTCGACCGGCTGGGGCGCAATCTCCACGCCCGAGTCATCATCCAGCACGAGCCCGCCGACATCGCAAAGCTGCCCGCCTTTCCAGAAGCGGCGCGATAACGATCGTCCCGTTCGCCTGGAATCTCCGTCATTCCAGCGAAAGCTGGAATCTCTTTTCCGTCACGCGCATTGAAGAAGTGGGATTCCAGCCGTCGGTGGAATGACGGCTCCATCTGGGATCGAAACGCCTCTGCCCCTGAAACGCTTCGGAGATTTTGAAACGTGAAAGCCCTTTTATCCCGCGCCCCAGGCGGCCCCGAGACGCTTGAGCTCGCCGAGCTGCCCGATCCGGTCGCCGGCCCGGGCCAGCTCTTGGTCGACGTCAAAGCCTGCGCGATCAACTATCCCGACGTCCTCATCATCGAGGACAAATATCAGTTCCGGCCCGAGCGCCCCTTCGCGCCGGGCGGCGAGATTGCCGGCACGGTCGCGGCGGTGGGGGAGGGCGTCTCCGGCTGGTCGGCGGGCGACCGGGTCATCGCCATGCTCGGCCATGGCGGGCTCGCCGAGAAATTGGTGATTCCGGCCGCCATGGCGGTGCCTTTGCCGGAAGGGCGCAGCTTCGAGGAGGGCTCGGCGCTGATTCTCACTTATGCGACCACCATTCACGCTTTGCTCGACCGGGGCAGGTTGAAGGAAGGCGAGACGTTGCTCGTGCTCGGCGCCGCCGGCGGCGTCGGCCTCGCCGCGGTCGAGCTCGGCAAGGCCTATGGCGCGCGCGTGATCGCTGCCGTCTCGTCCGAGGAGAAGGCGGCGGCGGCGAGGCAAGCGGGCGCCGACGAGGCGACCGTCTATCCGCGCGGGCCCTTCGACAAGGAAGGCGCCAAGGCCTTGTCGCAGCTTTTCAAGGCGGCGGTCGGCCCGAATGGCGCGGACCTGATCTACGATCCGGTCGGCGGCGACTATACCGAGGCGGCCTTGCGCGCGATCGCCTGGGAGGGGCGGCTGCTCGTCATCGGCTTCCCGGCCGGCATCCCGAAGCTGCCGCTCAACCTCACTTTGCTCAAGAGCTGCGACGTGCGCGGCGTCTTCTGGGGCGCCTTCGCGGGCCGCGATCCCAAGGCCAATGCCGCCCATATCCGCACGCTGTTCAGGCTATGGGACGCAGGCAAGATCGCGCCGAGGGTCAGCCGCACCTGGCCGCTCGCGCAGGGCGGTGAGGCGATCGCCCACATAGCGGCGCGCCAGGCGGTGGGCAAGCTTGTGGTGACGATGGACTGAAGGAAAAGGGAAGGCTTCGACAATGATCAGGCGCGGATGTCCCCCTGACATCCGCAGCCATGCCGGGGCATGGCGACCTGATCATCAGCCCGTACGGGTGGGTTGGGCTGGCCTCTCCACCCTCACTCCGTTCGCCCTGAGCTTGTCGAAGGGCTGTCCTTCGTCCTCGAAGCGTGCTGGACGGCGGCTATGGCGGCTGGCGGCGGCCCGGCCGGCGGCTGACCCGCGGAGGGCGCGGGCTGGGACGGCACGGGCTGGGCCAGCGCGGCGGCCGGCAGGGCGGTAAGGCAAAGGCCGGCAAGAAACGGCAAACGCGACATGAATATCTCTTCTTGGCTGCCTGCCCCGCGACAGATTTTCGCGCCGCCGCAAACGGCTTACGGCGAAGGGGAGGCCTCGCCCCGTTGCGCCGCACCCTCGCCGGCCCTATCTCGGTCCCGAAGACCCGTCAGCAGCAAGGATGACCATGACCCAGTTCGACGACCGCGAGCGCGCATTCGAATCCATGTACGCCCGCGACCAGGAGATGGAGTTCAAGATCGTCGCCCGGCGCAACCGGCTGCTCGGCCAGTGGGCGGCCAAGAAGATGGGGCTGACCGAGGCCGAGGCCGACGCTTATGCCAAGGAGGTGATCCGCTCCGATTTCGAGGAAGCCGGCGATCATGACGTCGTCCGCAAGGTGCTCGGCGACCTCACCGCCGCCGGAATCGACATTGACGAGACCGCCATCCGCGAGGCGCTGGAGCATAAGGCGGTCGAAGCGCGCCGCCACTTCATCGAGGCGCAGGGGTCGAACTGATGGCGATGGCCGCCGCCCAGATCGAGAGCTTGATCCGCGCCGGGATCCCCGACGCGCGCGTCGAGATCGTCGACCTGGCCGGCGACGGCGACCATTATGAGGCGCGGGTGACCTCGGAAAGCTTCCGCGGCCAGCCCCGCGTCAGGCAGCATCAGCGCGTCTACCAATCCCTGGGCGGGCGCATGGGCAACGAGCTCCATGCGCTGAAGCTCAGCACCGCGATACCCGAGTAAAGGAATTGCTCATGACCGACGTCCGCACCCGCATCGAAGACGTTGTAAAGAAAAGCGACGTCGTCCTGTTCATGAAGGGCACGGCGCTCTTCCCGCAATGCGGCTTTTCCCAAAAAGCGGTGGCGATCCTCGATCATCTCGGTGTCGCCTTCGAGACGGTGGACGTACTCCAGGATCCGGAGATCCGCCAGGGCATCAAGGACTATTCCGACTGGCCGACCGTGCCGCAGCTCTACGTCAAGGGCGAGTTTCTCGGCGGCTCCGACATCATGATGGAGATGTTCGAGGCCGGCGAGCTCCAGCAGCTGCTGACGGAGAAGCAGGTCGCGAAGGCCTGAGGGGACAGTCACGTTCACCCGCGGCGGCGAAGGGGACAGTCACTTTCACCCGCGGCGGCGAAGGGGACAGTCACTTTCACCCGCGGCGGTGACCATCCGGCTGCGGCGGCGCGTTAAAGTGACTGTCCCCACTCCGCAGCGTCACGCCGCCGCGCGCGCTTTTCTGAGCCCGACATATTCCAGCGCGGCGAGGCCGAGCACTGCCGCGGCCTGCGTCGCGACGAAGGCCGTTCCGAGCGCGGTCGGCTCACGCTGGCTGAGGACGGCGAAGCTTTCCGCGGTCCAGCCGACATTGCCGAGGATCACCACCCAGATCAGGGCAGGGGGCGGCGCCGGGCGCGAGGCGAGCCAGCAAATGAAGACCGCGAGCGGCAGCAGCAGCAGGCCGGCGCCGCGCACCAGCGGCTCGGCGAGGCCGAACAACGGCGCGAGCGGCGATGCGCCGAACGCCATGAGCAGGCCCATCGCGGCGCAACTCAGCGCATCGAGGGCGAGGATTCGGCGAAGGAAGAGGGTCGATGACATGCGCATTTCCTTTCATTGTCGATGCCCGAATCATCGCGACCCCAGGTCATGGTGTCGATTACCTCGCAGGTAATGGGATTGCGCGCCGGTCCGCGCTAGGCTCGCCATCATGCAGACCCGGATCCTCCCCATCGGCGACCAGCTTCGCGCCTGGCGTGGGCGCCGCCGCCTCAGCCAGCTCGACCTCGCGCTCGACGCCGAAATTTCGGCGCGGCATCTGAGCTTCCTCGAGACCGGCCGGTCGCGGCCGAGCCGGGCGATGCTGCTGCGCCTCGCCGACCGCCTCGCCATCCCGGCGCGCGAGCGCAACATGCTGCTGGTCGCGGCGGGCTTCGCGCCGGCTTTGCCCGAGCGCCGCCTCGACGATCCCGCGCTCGCCGCGGCGCGCCGCGCGGTCGATCTCGTGCTCAAGGCGCATGAGCCCTTTCCGGCGCTCGCCGTCGACCGCCACTGGCAGATGGTCGCGGCCAATGCCGGGATCGCCCCTCTGCTCGCCGGCGTCGCCGCTTATCTGCTGGCGCCGCCGGTCAACGTGCTCAGGCTCAGCCTCCATCCCGAGGGCGTGGCGCCGCGCATCGTCAACCTCGCCGAATGGCGCGCCCATATCTTCCACCGGCTCGAGGCGCAGATCGAGGCCAGCGCCGACCCAATCCTCGTCGAGCTGCTCGCCGAGCTGCGCGGCTTTCCGGGCGGCGCGGCCCGGGCCGCGGACGCTCATGGCGGCGTCGCCGTCCCGTTCGTCCTGCGCGCGGGCGAGGCCGAGCTCTCGTTCCTGAGCACGACGACGATGTTCGGCACGCCGATCGACATCACTCTGGCCGAGCTCGCGATCGAAGCCTTCCTGCCCGCCGACGAGCGCACGGCCGAGTATCTGATGGGCTGAGGGCAAAAGAAAGGGCGGGCGGCGCGACCGGAAAGTGCGCCAGGCCCGCCCTCTTGAGTGGAACCATGTGGACGGCATATATGATGCACGCCCCGTGCCAGAGCGCGAAAAGCCCGGAAATCCGCGCTTTTCAGGGTTAGCGGAAATTAACCTTCCGCTCCGGCTGTAAAGCCTCCCGACACGCGGCGCCTCATTCATCCTGCGTTCACGCGGCCGATGACTACTCATGTAGTCGAAAGCGAGGGCCGCGCATGGAGCGGATCGGGGAAGCCGAATATGCAGTGATGGAGGTGCTCTGGCAGGACGCGCCGCTGACCGCCGCCGAGGTCGCCGCCCGCGTGCCCGCGGCGCGCGGCTGGTCCATCCGCACCGTCAAGACCATGCTCGCCCGCCTGCTCGCCAAGAACGTCCTCGCCCATGAGGCGCAGGGCCGTCGCTATCTCTACCGCCCCGCGATCGCCCGCGCCGATTATGTCGCGCAGGAATCGGGCCGGCTGATCGACCGGATGTTCGGCGGCAAGGTGACCCCTCTGGTCGCCCAGCTCGCCGCGCGCGACCGCCTCAGCGACGCCGACATCGCCGAGATCGAGGCGATCCTGAAGGCGCTCAAATCATGACCTGGTTCCTCGCCAACATGGCCTGGGCGAGCCTCATCATGCTGGTCATCCTCGCCGTTCGCCGGCCCTTCGCTACCGCCTTCGGCGCCGGGCCGGTCTACGCCTTGTGGCTGCTGCCGGCCTTGCGGCTGGTGGCGCCGCCTTTGCCGGCCTGGGGCGTCGATCTCCCCACTCTCATTCCCCCGCAGACACTGATCCTGTTCGCGGAGGATGCGGCCGCGCCGCTGCCGCCCGACGGCGGACCCGGGCAGTGGGTGCCCATCTCGCTCGCGATCTGGGCCCTCGGCGCGGCCGCGCTCCTCGCCTGGCAGCTTATCGCCTATCGCCGCTTTCTCGCCGAGCTCGGCCGCGGCGCGCGGGCGATTGGCGACCATCGCGGCCTGAGGCTGATCGAGAGCCCCGCCGTGCAGGGCCCGCTCGCGCTCGGCCTGCTGCGCCGGCGAATCGTCGTCCCGGCCGATTTCGCGAGCCGCTATTCTCCGCAAGAGCGGGCGCTGGCGCTCGACCATGAGGCAGTCCACCATCGCCGCTTCGATTTGTGGTGGAATCATCTCGGCCTGCTCATCCTTGCGCTCAACTGGTTCAACCCGATCGCCTGGTTCGCCTTCAGGGCGTTCCGCGCCGATCAGGAGCTCGCCTGCGACGCCGCCGTCGCCGCCGCCGCTCCCGCGCAGGCGCGCCACGATTATGCGCGCGCCCTCATCAAATCCGCGAGCCGCCCCGGCCTGATCGCAGCCTGCCCGCTCAATCATGCCGACCAACTGAAACGGAGACTGAAGATGATGAAATTCCACAGCGCCAGCCGACTGCGCATGATCGGCGGCGGCGCCGCGATCGCCCTGCTCGGCGGGCTCAGCCTCGCCGTCGGCGGCCCCGGCCTCGCCCAGCCGCAGGCCGAGCAGCCGAAGCAGGACGAAGCCGCGCCCGGCCGCGAGCGGCGCGAGGAAAGGGTGATCGTGCGCACCATCCGCCGCGACGGCGGGGCGGGCGGCGAGCATCGCGCGCGTCGCGAGGGCGGCCCGCATTCGGGCGACCGCGACGTCCAACGGGTGATCGTGATGAACCATCACGGCGGCGGCGAGGGCGCGCAAGGCGGCCGTCACGTCCGCGTCATCGGACCCGATGGCGAGGTCCACGTCCCCGATTGCGACCACGGCCAGGCGACCAACGTCGACGAGACAGCCGGCGGCGAGCGCACCCGGGTCGTCCTGTGCAGCCGCGGCAACGCGACTCCGGCCGAGCGCGCCGAGCACCTCCAGCACGCCCGTGACCGGCTCGCCCACGACAGCGAGCTCAGCCAGGCGCAGCGCGACCGCGTCACCGCCGCCCTCGACCGCGAGATCGCGCGGCTCCGGGGGAATTAAGCGGAGCGAGACGGGGACAGTCACTTTCGGCTGCCCGGTGCGAAACCGGGACCCCAGCGGCTGAAAGTGACTGTCCCCTCCTCAGGCGTCAGGCGCGCCCCTTCACTTCCCCCGCCACCAATGCCACATGCTCGGCATGGAGGATTTCCCCACCGGCCAGGTCGAGCATATCGGCCCCGGCATCCGCCGCCTGCTGGCGGGCAATCCCTCGCCCTTCACCTATACCGGCACCCAGACCTATATCGTCGGCTCCGGGGAGAATGGGGGCGAGGTCGCGGTGATCGATCCGGGCCCCGATCTGCCTGATCATGTCGACGCCATTCTCGCCGCCACGCAAAACGAGCGGATCGCGGCGATCCTATGCACCCACACCCATCGCGACCACAGCCCGGCGAGCCGGCCGCTGGCCAAAGCGGCCGGCGCGCCGATCATCGGCTGCGCCCCGCTCGCGCTCGACGATGACGGCCCGCGCGCCGACGCCGCCTTCGATTTCGATTATGCGCCGGACCGCGTGCTCGCCGACGGCGAGGCGCTGACGGGCCATGGCTGGCGCCTCGCCGCGGTCGCGACGCCGGGGCATACCTCCAACCATCTCTGCTTCGCGCTGAATGGGACCGGCGCCCTGTTCACCGGCGATCATGTCATGGGCTGGTCGACCACCGTGGTGTCGCCGCCCGACGGCGACATGACCTTGTACATGCAAAGCCTGACCCTGCTGCTCGGCCGCGACGATCGGGTCTATCATCCCGCGCACGGGCCGGCGGTGGAAAAGCCGCACAGCCATGTCCGCGGCCTGATTGCCCACCGCAGGATGCGCGAGCAGCAGATCCTGAGGCGGCTCGGCGAAGGGGAGGGGCGGATCCCAATCATGGTCGAGACCATGTACCAAGGGACGGATCCGCGCCTGTTCCCGGCCGCCGGCCGCTCGGTGCTCGCCCATCTGGTCGATCTGGAGGCGCGCGGGCTGGTGCGAAGCGAGGGGGAGATATGGACGCTGGCCGCTTGAGGAAGTGGTTCTTCCTGTTGCCGCCTTTGCTCGCTCTGCTGGTCGGCGCCGGGGTCGGCCTGCTGCTCCGCCCGCCGGCCGAAGGGCGCGGGCCCGATCCGGTCACGATCGCCGACGCGACCCTGCTGTCGGTCCGCGAGCAGGGCCGGCAGACGGTCTTCGTCGGCCGCTTCGCCGCGATCGCGACAGCGAGCGAGAGCCGGCTCGGCCTCGTCGCGCGCAAGACTTTGATCATGCCGGGCCAGGTCCGCTACGCCGTCGATCTCAGCCGCCTGCGCCGCCAGCACCTCGCCTGGGACGCGGCGACTCGGACGCTGACCGTGACCCTGCCGCCCCTTGAAATCGCCGGCCCGCAGCTCGACCTCAATCAGGTGCAGGAATATTCCGAAGGCGGCATGCTGATGGCGCTGACCGATGCCGGGCGGGTGATCGACGCGGCCAACAATCGCGCCGCGCAGGCGGAGCTGATGCGCCAGGCGCGCTCCCCGGCGCCGATGACCGAGGCGCGCAACGCCGCGATGCGCGACGTTGCGCGGAGTTTCGCTTTGCCGCTGCGCGCGGCTGGGATAGATGCGAGCGTCGCGGCGCGGTTCGTCGGCCCCGACGGGCGCGAGCAGGCAAGCTTCCTCGATCGGCCGCGGCGGATCGAGGACCGGATCAGGGCGAGGAACCCATGAACGCACCCAATGCGAGCCTCAGGGGACTCGACCTGCGCGCCGAGATCGATCGGCTGCGCAAGGAGCGCAATGCCGTGCTCCTCGCCCATTATTACCAGGCACCGGAAATCCAGGACATTGCGGATTTCGTCGGCGACAGCCTCGATCTTTCCCGCAAGGCGCAGGCGACCGACGCCGACGTCATCGCCTTTTGCGGCGTCCGATTCATGGCCGAAACCGCCAAGATCCTGTCGCCGGAGAAGATCGTCGTCCTGCCCGACATGGACGCCGGCTGCAGCCTCGAGGATTCATGCCCGCCCGACCAGTTCAGGGCGTTCCGCGAGGCCCATCCCGATCATATCGCTCTGACCTACATCAACAGCTCGGCCGAGGTGAAGGCGCTCAGCGACATCATCGTCACCTCCTCGTCCGCCGAGACCATTCTCAAGCAGATCCCGCTCTCGCAGAAGATCATCTTCGGGCCTGACAAGCATCTGGGCGGCTATCTTGCCCGCACGCTCGGCCGCGACATGCTGCTCTGGCCGGGTGTGTGCATCGTCCACGAGGCCTTTTCCGAAACCGAGCTGATCAAGCTGAAGGCGCAGCATCCGGGCGCGCCGGTACTCGCCCACCCCGAATGCCCGCCGCACATCATCGACCATGCCGATTATGTCGGCGCCACCTCGGGCATCTTGAAGCACGCGCTGGAATCGCCGTCGCAGCTGATCATCGTCGCGACCGAGCCGCACATCATCCACCAGATGCAGAAGGACGCGCCGCACAAGACCTTCATCGGCGCGCCCGGCGCCGACGGCAATTGCAACTGCAACATGTGCCCATACATGGCGCTCAACACGATGGAGAAGCTCTACGCCGCGCTCCGCGACCTGGAGCCCCGCATCGAGATCGCCGAACCGCTCCGCCTCGCGGCGAAGAAGTCGCTCGACCGCATGCTCGAAATGGCGGCGCATACGGTCGGCAAGGGCGATGTGGGCAAGCCGCAGATCAGCGGCGACTAACCCGTCATTCCAGCGAAAGCTGGAATCTCACTTATTCTATCGGAAAGAAAAGGGATTCCAGCTTTCGCTGGAATGACGCCAAGCGGCCTGGCCCGCCTAATTCTCGTTGGCGGTCCCGCAATAAGCGCGGTCCAGATAGAAGCCCGCGAGATAATAATGCGCCGCGCCGCTTTCTCGTGCCGCGCCGCATTGACCAGCATAAGGGGACACGTACTTTTTCGCGAAAAAGTACGTGTCCCCATCGTCCCAGGATCAGCGGCGATTGACTGCCGTTCCCGGCGAGGCCGGGGCCAAGTTTCTTTTTCCTTGCGGCTGGACCCCGGCCTGCGCCGGGGTGGCGGCTTGTGGGAGCCGTCAATTCTCGTTGGCCGTCCCGCAATAGGCCCGGTCGAGATAGAATCCCGCGAGGTAATAATGCGCCCGCGCCGCTTTCTCGTGCCGCGCCGCATTGGCGGCATCGAGCTCGGCTTCGGCGCGCTCGAGGTAATAATCCTTCTGGGCAATATCCATTGCGCTGAATCCCCTGTGTAAAGGCTCAATCCTCGGCGGGCTCGGCGGTTCCAGGCTCGGCCATTTTGCGGTGCTGCTCGGCGAGCATGCCGGCCGGCGTGACGTGCGCCATGGCGACCGTGAGCTTGTTGCCCCAGCCGCTGACGACATCGCCTTTTCCCGCCTTCATCGCGTCATCGAGGAAGGCGCGGCCGAGGCCGTGGCCGGCATTGGCGCAGAGCAGGTCGACCGGCCGCTCGCCGATCGCCGCCACGAACTGCTTGACGCCTCGACGAGCGGCGTGTCGGCGGCGACCAGCAGGTCATAGCCTTCGGCCGCGGCAAGCTTGGCGAGCTCGAGGCCGATACCGGTCGAGGCGCCGGTGACGATGGCGCATTCGCGCTGGGTCGTTTCCATCTCCTCGTTCCCCGGCGTAGGCCGGGGTCCAGTACAGCGTTCGTCCAGGCCTGGGCCGCGGCCTTCGCCGGGAACCAATGGCTCACGCCTCCGCCGCCGCCATGCCGGGCTTGAGGACGATCTTGGTGTAGTCGTTCTGCTCGTCGTGCCAGTGCTTGTAGAGCGCGGGACCGTCCTCGAGGCCGGCGCGGTGCGAGATCAGGAATTCGGTGTCGATCTCGTTCTCGGCGACCAGGTCGAGCAGCAGCCGGCTGTATTTCTGGACGTGGGTCTGGCCGGCTTTCACGGTCAGCCCCTTTTCCATCAGCGCGCCCAATGGGAATTTGTCGGCCATGCCGCCATAGACGCCGGGGATGGAGAGCCGGCCGCCCTTGCGGCAGGAGAGAATCGCCTGGCGCAAAGCCGCCGGCCGGTCGGTGCCGAGGAAGGTGTGCGCCTTGATCGTATCGACGATATTGTCGATGCCCATGCCGTGGCTCTCCATGCCGACGCAGTCGATGCAGGCGTCGGGGCCGATGCCGCCGGTCATCTCCCACAGGGCTTCGCGAATGTCGGTTTCCTCATAATTGAGGACTTCCGCGCCCATCTGTTTGGCGAGTTCGAGCCGGCGCGGATAATGGTCGATGGCGATGACCCGGTGCGCGCCCTGGAGCAAGGCCGACTGGATCGCGAACAGGCCGACCGGGCCGCAGCCCCACACCGCCACCGTGTCGCCTTCCTCGATCATCGCATTCTCGGCGGCCATCCAGCCGGTCGGGAGGATGTCGGAGAGGAACAGCACCTTGTCGTCGTCGAGCCCGTCCGGGATGACGATCGGGCCGACGTCGGAATAAGGAACGCGGACATATTCGGCCTGGCCGCCGGCGTAGCCGCCGGTCAGATGCGCGTAGCCGAAGGCGCCGCCCATCGGATAGCCGAAGCCCGTCTCCGACATATCGGACGTCGCCGCCGGATTGCTGTTGTCGCAGGCCGAATATTGCTCCTTGCCGCAGAAGAAGCAGTTGCCGCACGAGACGGTGAACGGGACGACGACGCGCTGGCCGCGCTGGAGCGAGCTTTTGGGCCCGGTCTCGACCACTTCGCCCATGAATTCGTGCCCCAATATGTCGCCCTTGCGCATGGTCGGGATGTAGCCGTCGTAAAGGTGCAGGTCCGACCCGCAGATCGCGGTCGAGGTGACGCGGATGATCGCGTCCCTGGGGTTGACGATCTCGGGATCGGGGACGGTATCGACCTGGACCTTGTGCCGGCCCTGCCAGGTGATGGCGCGCATGTTTTATTCTCCTTCGTTCCCCGGCGCTGGCCGGGGTCCAGTCGGGCCTTCCTGCTGGTCCCCGGCCTTCGCCGGGGAATTAGGAAAGGCAGTCTCCCGGCTCACAGATATTGTTCGGTCGGCGATTCGCCCTCGCGCCCCGAGGGGCCGGCCGAGCTGGTCACCTCGCCGGTCTCGAGGAACTGCTTGAGCCGGCGCAGGTCCCGGCGCGTCTGGACGTTGGGCTCGCGCTGGAAGAATTTGGCGATCCATTCGCCAAGGCCGCCCGCCGGCGGATCGTAGGCGAAGGTGGCGCGGACCATGGTGCCGCGGCCTGGCGCCGCGTCGAGAAACTCGACCCGGCCCGAGCTCGCAATGTCGGCGCCCTCGACCGATTGCCAGGCGATCAGCCGCCCGGGCTCGTCGTCAATGATCACCGACTCCCATTCCACCGTCTTGCCCGCCGGCGCCTTGACCACCCAGCGCGAGCGGCGCGCGTCGATCACCTCGATGCGCGCGACATTTTCCATCACCGCCGCGAGGTTCGAAAAGTCGCGCCAGAAGGCGTAGATCTCGTCGCGCGGCCGGTTGATGGTGATCGTGCGGCCGATCACCGCGTCTTCGCCGTCGCGGCCGGCGGCCGCGGCCTGCCGGTCGGAATCGCGCGCGGCGGTCGCCGGCGCGTCGTCGCGAAGCTCGGATTCGGACGCCATGTCGCTCTCCTGATTGCATGAGGCGCCGCTCTAAACCTGCGGGGAGCAGGACGGGTTCCGGCAGCAAGGTGTTGATCTGGATTAATTATTCGTTTCGGCGGGATACCGATCCGGGGTCCGGCGTTACTGCCCCATGAACCACATGCCCCCGGCTGTTGCGGGGCGGGAAGAGGAGAGACGGCATGCCCGAGCAGGATTTCACCGACGCCATTGCCTTGCTGAAGGCGGACCATCGCAAGGTCGAGCAATTGTTCGCCTCGTTCGAAGGCGCGAAAGGCGACGGCCGCAAGGAAAAGCTGGCCCGGGAGATCTGCACCGAGCTCAAGATCCACACCATGCTCGAAGAGGAAATCTTCTACCCCGCCTTCCGCGGCAAGATCGAGGACGACATCCTCGACGAAGCCTATGTCGAACATGACGGCGCCAAGGTGCTGATCAACGACATCGAGGCGGGCGGCCCGGACGAGGATTATTACGACGCCAAGGTCAAGGTCCTCTCCGAGGAGATCGAGCATCATGTCGGCGAGGAGGAGAAGCCCGCGGAAGGGATGTTCGCCCAGTGCCGAAAGACCGACGTCGACCTGGTCGCGATGCGCGACATCATGCTCGCCCGCAAGGAAGAGCTGCTCGCTCTGGCCGAGAGCGAGGGCCTGCCCCCCGCCAGGGTCACCGCCGTCGACCTCGCCCCCGCTTGATCCCACGGTGACACGCCGCCGCCCTTTCGCTTAAGAGCGGCGGCGTGACTTTCGCCCTCGACCATTTCGATCTCGACGCCTTCGTTGCCGCCACGCTCGCCGAGGATCTGGGCGAGGCAGGCGACATCACCTCGGCGGCGGTGATCCCGGCCGACGCGCGCTTCACCGGCGCGATGGACAGCCGCGACGCGATCGTCGTCGCCGGACTGCCGGTGGCCGAAGCCTTCTTTCGCGCGCTCGACCCCGATGTCGCGATCGAGCGCCGTGTCGAGGACGGCGCTGCCGTCGCCGTCGGCACCGATCTGCTGCGCCTGTCCGGCAATGCGTGCGCCTTGCTTACCGCCGAGCGCTCGGCGCTCAACATCGTCCAGCACCTCTCGGGCATCGCGACCTTGACCAGGGCCTATGTCGAGGCGATCGCCGGCACCGGCGCGATCCTGCTCGACACGCGCAAGACCATTCCGGGCCTTCGCGCGCTCGAAAAATACGCGACCCGGATGGGGGGCGCGCAGAACCATCGCATGGGCCTGTGGGACGCGGCGATGATCAAGGACAATCATCTCGCGGTCGCGGGCTCGGTCGGCGAAGCGGTCCGCCGCGCCGCCGCCGCCGGCATCTCCCGGATCATCGTCGAGGTCGACGCGCTCGGCCAGATCGAGCCCGCCCTCACCGCCGGCGCCACCCACCTCCTGCTCGACAATATGGACCCAGGAACGCTGCGCGCGGCGGTCGCCCTGGTCGCCGGCCGGGTCCCCACCGAAGCGAGCGGCGGAGTCACCCTGGAGACGATCCGCGCCAAGGCGGCAACCGGCGTCACCTACGTCTCGGTCGGCCGGATCACCCAGTCCGCGCCGGCGGCCGACATCGGCCTGGATTTCGCTGCGACCTGAAGAGAAACCGTCATTCCAGCGAAAGCTGGAATCCCACTTCTTCTCGCTGGCCACAAAGGCAGGGAGATTCCAGCTTTCGCTGGAATGACGGGGAGCCTTCAGATCTCCCGCCGCTCCACGACCCGGCCCTCGATCACGCCCGTTTCGGGATGATGCTTGTCGAGCCAGCGCTTGACGATCCTGAGGTTGCGCGTGTTCGAGCGGAAGAAGAAATCCGGGATCGCGCCGATGAAAGGGATCAGGCCCAGCAGGAAGTCGAGGCCGATATTGCCGGCCATCCGGGTGAGGTGCCAGCGCGACATGCCGAGGTTGCGCGCCTCCCAGGCGATCCACGCGCCCACCGAGGCCGCGACCACGCCGCCGACCACCGGGATGAGGTCGAGGACGACGTCGAGGCCGATCTTGCGGCTGGTGCCGGGAATCGTGAAGGCGCGCTCGAGGACATGCTCCATCGCCTCGATCCGCTGACGGACAGAGGCCGGATCGCGGCCGATCTGCAGCCGGTCCGCAATCCCACCAAATTGTGCCTGGTTCATCGCCATGTTCAGTCTCGCTCCGCAATCAGGTTCACCGCGGGATGCCGCGCGAACGGGTTGGGCCGAAAGCCGGTCAGCCGCCGCGGGACGAGCGACCAGCGAACCGGCTGGGTCAGCGGGATAAACGGCGTCAGGCCGGTAAGTATCCGGTCGGCCGTGGCGAATTGCGCCTGGCGGTCCGCCGGCCGCGGCGCCAGCCGGGCGGCGAGCAAGGCGGCGTCGGCGGCCGGATCGCAGATCGCACTCGCGTCGCAGGTGAAATGGCGAAGATACCAGCTGGCGAGATTGGCCGGCGCGACCTCGTCGATGAAGTTGAGGTCGGCGGCCTGCCCCGGGCGGACCCGGACCGCGTCGACCCCGATCAGCCGCCAATCGTGGCGAAGAAAAGCGAAGACCAGCCGGTAGCCGGGCCCTTCCGGCATGGCGACGCGCAAACGCAGCGGCGCCTCCAGCCCGAGATCGGCGATCGCGCGCGCGGCCTCGGCGCGGCGCTGGTCTTGTGGCAGGGCGGCCCAATCGGGCAAGGCGGCATTGGCCAGCTCCTGGACGCCCGGCGAAACCAGCCCGGTGCGCGGCGCCAGGCCCGGCGCGTCGGTCGCGGTGGCGAGCGCCTGGCGGTCGATCGCCATGGCCAGCGCGCGCCGCACCGCCGGATCGGCGAGCGGCCCCGCGCGCGCGGCGAAGGACAGGCCGAACAGGCCGCTCACCGGATCGAAGACGAACGCGGCCGCAGGCAGCTCGGCGGCGCGGGCGAGCGGCAGATCGCCGATCGTGCCGCCGACCACCAGCACCCTCTGGCCGCCGGCGAAGCGGGCGACGGCGAGCGCGGCCCGCTCGCCGCGCAGCAGGATCTCGGGCGCGTCTTCGCCGGCCTCTTCCTCCTCGCCGCGCGGCTGTCGCAGGCGGACGCCGGCCGGGCCGGCCGGCGCCATCCGATAGGGGCCGGTGCCGGCGCCCTGCTGGATGATCGCAAGCTCGGGATGGGCGAGCAATTGCAGGAAGAAGGGGCGCGGCCCCCGCAACGTGATTTCGAGCACCTCGTCGGTCATCGGCTCGATCGCGGCGATCGCGCCGAGCACGGGCTTCAGCTTGTTGCGGCTGCTCCGGCCCAGGGCCGCGCGCAGCCGCGCGGCGACCTGATCGGCGGTGACGCGGCCGCCGCGGACCCATTCCGCACGGCGCAGCCGGAACGTGTATCTGAGGCCGTCGTCGGAAATGATCCAGCTCTGCGCCAAAGCCGGCTCGATCTCGCCGGCGCCGTTGAATTGGACGAGGCCCTGCGCGACCGCGCCGACGAGGAAGGCTGACGGAGGATCGAGCGCCGCCAGATTGGGGTTGGCGAGCCGCGGCGGGCCGCCGATCGCGCTCACCTCGATCGGCCCGCTCTCCGGCGCGCCGCAGCCGGCAAGGCCGAGCAGTGCGGCGGCGGAAAGGGCCGCGTGAAGCAGGGGACGGACTTTGGTCATGCCACCCCTTTCTAAAGCCTGACGCGCGAAATGCAGCAGCCGCCTTTACCCCTCGTTCATTGATCCGGGTTAGTCTGGATCATGTCTCGGAAATCCGACAGCCATGACGATCGGCCGCCCGGCTTCCAGCCGCGCCGGTCCGCGCGCGTGTCCGTCGGCGACCAGGCGGCGAGCCTCAATCCGGACAATGTCTACGCGGTCGAGATCAAGGTTCAAAACGTCTCCTCCGCCGGCTTCATGGCCGAATGCGCCGCGCCGGTCCGCATCGGCTCCTACGTCTCGCTCGACATTCCCGGCATCGGCCCGGTCCAGGCCCAGGTCCGCTGGCAGATCGGCGCCAAGATGGGCGGCATGTTCCTCGACCCGATCAGCCTCGCGCATTGCGAATGGACCGCGGTGAAGGCGGAGGCGGCCTAGGCGCCTCGGCAGTCCACCGGCGACGATCGCCCGCACCTTTCCCACCCCATATGTCCAGGGCTTCGGCCTCGCGTCGTTCGCAACCCATGTTCGCGGCGCACCAATCCGACAACCGGCGACTGCGCAATGCGTGGAATTCAAGTCCAGCCCGGAATCCCTCCTGTCATCGGCAAGATGACGCGAAAACCTGACTTGGCCACCCGAAAATGGTCTTAGAGAGTTCAGAGAGTTTCGATTGATAGCGTCCAGACCCCTGCGCCGACCGGATTGGACCGCACCAGCGAACGGGTGGGCCTGGACAACAAATATACGCACAGCACGATGGGCTCGGGCGTACACGTCTACGTCATCGATACGGGCATCGCTCCCCACCCCGATTATGCGGGCCGCCTCAGCCCGGTGGAATTCACCGCCATAACCGGCGGCGCCAACGACTGCCACGGTCACGGCACCCATGTCGCCGGCACGATCGGGGGCGTTTACTACGGGATTGCCAAGGCAGTGATTCTGCACAGGGTCCGTGTCCTCGATTGCGCGGGTTCCGGCAGCACGAGCGGAGTCATTGCAGGCGTCGACTGGGTAACCAACCAGCGGGCCGTCAATGGCCTTCCATCCGTCGCCAATATGAGCCTGGGCGGAGGCCTGTCGCCGGCCATGAACACCGCCGTCAACAACTCGATCGTCGCCGGCGTGACCTACGTGGTCGCCGCCGGGAACAATTCCGGTGACGCTTGCGCCAAATCGCCGGCGGCAGTTCCGGCGGCAATCACGGTCGGCGCGATAGACCCCGTGAATGACGCTTTCCCGATGTTCTCCAACCGGGGCCCGTGCGTCGATCTGCTCGCGCCGGGAGTCAACATCACCTCGACGTGGATCGGCCCGCCGACGAACACCATCTCGGGCACGTCGATGGCCTCGCCTCACGTGGCCGGCGTGGCGGCGCTGGTGCTCGGGCTCAACCCCGCGACCACGCCCGCAAACGTCTGGAGCGCGATCGATTATGCGGCCAGCGTCCCCGGCACCCATGCCACTTATACGTGGAACGGCATTAGCAGCCTGCCGGCCAACACTCCCAACAAGCTCCTGCACTGGGGGTCGGCGCCGAGCGACGGCTTCATGGATGGCGATCCGCATCTCACGACGGTGGACGGGACAAGATACGATTTCCAGGGCGCGGGCGAGTTCGTTTATCTGCGCGAGCAGGGCGGGATGGAGATCCAGGTCCGCCACACGCCGGTCCAGACCGCGGCCCGCCCCGGCTTTGCCGATCCTTATACCGGCCTGTCCACCTGCGTCAGCGTGAATTCGGCCGTCGCCGCGCGGGTCGGCTCCCATCGCGTGACGCTGCAGCCGAACCTCAGCGGCATGCCCGATCCGAACGGATTGCAATTTCGGGTCGACGGCGCGGTGCAGACGCTGACTCCGCAGGGTGTCAACCTTGGCGGCGGCGTGGTGAGGCTTTCCAGTTCCAACGGCATGGAAATCCATTTTGCCGACGGCTCAAAGCTGGTGGCGGTGCCGGCATGGTGGCCGGCCCAGCAGCTCTGGTATCTCAACGTCGATATTTACCAGACCACGGCGAGGATGGGCATCATGGGCGCGAAGGCGCCGGGAAGCTGGCTGCCGGCCCTCCCGAACAATGGCTCCGTCGGCGCCATGCCGGCGAGTCTCAATCAGCGTTACATGGTCCTCTACCAGCAATTCGCCGATGCCTGGCGAGTCACCGCGCGGACGAGCCTGTTCGATTATCGGCGGGGCACGTCCACCGCCAATTTCACGAACCGGAGCTGGCCGACGCAAAGCGGGTCCTGCCTGATCCCGCGCAGCCCGACGCCGCCCGCCAGGCCGCTCGATCGCCGCGAAGCGGAACGGGCCTGCAGCGCGCTTCCCAACCCCCAGAGAAGGGCGGATTGCGCCTTCGACGTGGCGGTCACCGGCGAGCGCGGGTTCGCCCGGACCTATTTGATCAGCGAGGAAATACGCGCGCGCCTGCAAGACGATGTGCGCCTCGACGATCCGGTCGGTGGGCCGCGTCGTTGAGGCGGCCGGCGAGGGGCGCGTAAGCGCCTCTCGATGGTGCGGACGGCGGGACTTGAACCCGCACTCCCCGAAGGAAAGCAGATTTTAAGTCTGCTGCGTCTACCGATTTCGCCACGTCCGCATAATGCGGGACGTGCGCTTCTTACCGGTCCCGCGTCAACGCCTCCTGCCCTGACCTCGCCTGCCCCGGACCTCGATCCGGGGTCGAGGATCAGACGTTTAAGCGCTCGCGCATTTCCTTGCCGGGCTTGAAATAGGGGACGCTCTTGGCCGAGACGTCGACCGGCTCGCCGGTACGCGGGTTGCGGCCCTTGCGGGCGTCGCGGCCGCGCGTCGAAAAGGCGCCAAAGCCGCGCAGCTCGATCCGGCCGCCATTTTGCAGCTGCTCGATGATCGAATCGAAGAAGGCGGAGACGACCCGCTCGACCTCTTTCAAGGTCAGATCGGGATGATCGTCGCAGAGCTTCTGGACGAGTTCGGATCGGATCACGGCAATCCCCCTTCAAGGACTATAGTCGCCGGAACCGCCGGCCCATGTCGTGAGCCCCCTCTGCGACATGCTAGGCAAGAGCAATCGCACCGATGTTGATAAAAATCAACCCGACGCGTCACGGGAAAATCCGAGCAATTCAACGGGTAAGCATAGCCCATGCGGAAGACGGGCGGGCGCCCCGGGAGGAGCGCCCGCCGTAAGGGAAATCAGGATTTCTTTTGCTTGAGGGCCTCGCCCAAAATATCGCCAAGAGAGGCGCCGGAGTCCGACGAGCCATATTGGGCGACGGCCTGCTTTTCCTCGGCGATCTGGAGCGCCTTGATCGAGAAATTGGGCTTTTTCGAGCGGTCGAAGCCGATCACCAGAGCGTCGAACTTCTGGCCGACCTGGAAGCGCTCGGGGCGCTGCTCGTCGCGGTCGCGGCCAAGGTCGGTGCGTTTGATGAAGCCAGTCGCGCCATCGTCGCCGATCTGGACCTCGAGCCCGCCGTCGCGCACTTCCAGAACGGTGACCGTGACGGTCTCGTTCTTGTTGACGCCGCCGCCCGTCGCGGCGCCGGCGCCACCCTTGGCGACCCCGCCGCGCTCGAGCTGCTTCATGCCAAGGGAGATCCGCTCCTTCTCGACGTCGACGTCGAGCACCACGGCCTTCACCGTCTCGCCCTTGTGATGCAGGTTCAAGGCCTCCTCGCCGGTCACGCCCCAGGCGATGTCGGACATGTGGACCATGCCGTCGACGTCGCCGTCGAGGCCGACGAACAGGCCGAACTCGGTCGAATTCTTGACCTCGCCCTCGACCTCGGTGCCGACCGGATGCTTCTCGGCGAAATCCGCCCAGGGGTTTGACTGGGCCTGCTTGAGGCCCAGGGAGATCCGGCGCTTCTCCTCGTCGACCTCGATCACCGCGACGTCGACCTCCTGCGAGGTGGAGACGATCTTGCCCGGATGGACGTTCTTCTTGGTCCAGCTCATCTCGGAGACGTGGACGAGGCCCTCGATGCCGGCCTCCAATTCGACGAAGGCGCCATATTCGGTGATGTTGGTGACCCGGCCCTTGAACACGCCGCCGACCGGATATTTGGCGCCGGCGCCCTCCCAGGGATCGCTCTCGAGCTGCTTCATGCCCAAGGAGATGCGCTGGGTGTCGCGGTTGATGCGGATGATCTGCACCTTGACCGTGTCGCCGATGTTGATGACCTCGCTCGGGTGGCCGACGCGCTTGTAGCTGATGTCGGTGACGTGGAGCAGGCCGTCGATTCCGCCAAGATCGACGAAGGCGCCGTAATCGGTGATGTTCTTGACGACGCCGTCGAGGACCTGGCCCTCGGCGAGGCTCTGGATCAGGCCCGAGCGCTGCTCGGCGCGGGTCTCTTCGAGGATCGCGCGGCGCGAGACGACGATGTTGCCGCGGCGGCGGTCCATCTTGAGGATCTGGAAGGGCTGCGGCAGGTCCATCAGCGGGCCGACGTCGCGGACCGGGCGGATGTCGACCTGCGACCCCGGCAGGAAGGCGACGGCGCCGCCGAGATCGACGGTGAAGCCGCCTTTGACCCGGCCGAAGATGACGCCCTCGACGCGGTTGCCGGCGGTATGCTCGGTCTCGAGCTTGTCCCAGGCGGCCTCGCGGCGGGCGCGGTCGCGGCTGAGCATCGCCTCGCCGTGCATGTTCTCGATGCGGTCGACATAGACCTCGACCTTGTCGCCGATCGCGATCTCGGCCTTCTGGCCGGGCGCGGCGAACTCGCGCAGGGGCACGCGGCCTTCGGATTTGAGGCCGACGTCGATGACGGCGAGGTCGTTCTCGATCGCGGTGACAATGCCGGTGACGACGCGGCCTTCAAAGCCCTGGTCCTCGCCGCCGAGGGATTCGTTGAGCATCGCGGCGAAATCGTCGCGCGTGGGGGTTGCCGTTGTGGCCAAGAGGATGTTCCTTAATTTACCGGTCCGCACCGCGGCTTGAGACAAGGCGCGCGGGCCGGGCCAGAGAAATGTGCCGCAGAGGCCGAAATGCCGAGGCGGCGTCCTTGGGCGGCGGCGTGCGCGGAAGCGGCTGAAAGGCAAAAGGCGCGTGGAGAGTGCGGCTGGACCGCCTCTGACGCGCGTGCCTTATTCCTGGCTTCCGCGAGCGCAACCGCCCGCTGGACGGGGGCGCCTATAGAGGAGAGAGGGGGGAGGGGCAAGCCATGCGTCGCCAAGTGGTACTTGGCGCCGGGGGAGGGCTGATCTGCGCATTATAGTTGGCAGCCGACCGCCGCTTTCTATTATGGGTCGATCATGTCTGGAACACTCCGCCTCCTTCGTGTTTTTCTCGCCTCTCCTGGCGATTTGCCCGAAGAGCGCATCGCGGCGCGGGACGCTGTTAAAGAGGTCAATGACCTGGTGGCGAGACCCGCAGGTTATCACGTCGACTTAATTGGGTGGGAGGACACAATTTCGGAGGCTCGCCGCCCCCAAGCGGTGATCAATGACGACCTAGACCAGTGCGATCTGTTTATAGGAATGCTGCACGCCCGCTGGGGAACGCCACCAGACATCAACGGGACCTACAGCTCTGGGTTTGAAGAGGAATATGCCAGAAGCCGGGAACGTCATACGCAAAGCGGAAAGCCTGACCTGAAGCTTTTCTTCAAAACAGTGGATGACGCTCGGCTCAAAGATGTGGGGCCGGAGCTCCAGAAGGTGCTAGATTTCAAAAAGGCTGTGATTGAGGAAAAGGCCATACTTTTTCAGTTGTTTGATACTCCCCTCGATCTCGCCCGGATGGTTCGCGCCGCAGTCGCCTCGCACATTCAGCGCTTAATAAAGGAAGGCACCGTAGCCACCCAGGATGATCTCGCTCAGGCACCGAGGGCGAGTGACAATGCCTCTACTCTGCAAGCCACCGACACGACAGGAGAGAGCTCTCCCGACGCAGATTTTCTGGCACGTCTTTCGGTAAAATTGGATCGGGAAAGTACGGAAATTACCGCCCCGGAAGTCGCACGACTTAGACTCGTGGGGGCATCAGTCAGCCGTTCTGGAAACGCTGACCCGGATCTCGGAGTGCACGACGCGAACTTGCTCTACGCGGAGCTGGCGCACGGCGCCTTCTCCGCGCGCGAGATTAATGCGCTCCTCGATTGCGGGCTCGGCAGAATGCGTCTGGAGAACACGCCAGTTTGGCAGTGGCTCTACAGGGCTGAGCAGAAGGACGAGGACGCGTTAGCAATCAGCACATTCTTCGGCGAAGCCTCCAAACGAGTAGGCGCCCTCGAATTGCTCCGACTTTTGGAAAGAGATGTCGACACCAAGCCTCCGATTGAACGCAGCTGGATCATCGAGAGTTGGTTTAGGGCGCCCACATCAAGCGCGGTCAGAAATGCCGCACTACGCTATCTAGGCGCGCGCGGCACTTTGCCGGACCTGAAGATAGTTGAACAGGAAATCGCGGAAGCGAATAGCCAGACAATTAGTGGCGCGATTGAAGCTGCGTTGGCTATCCAACTGCGCCATGATGGCGCCGATGCCGCCAGGCTTATTCTAAATTCTAGTTTTGAATCACTCGACAAGAGCCTGCTCGCCCAAGGTCTGTCGCATCTACGCCAGCTTGCCCCGGTAGAGATTCGTCCAGGGCTTGATCATCGAAGCCCGATAGTACGCGCTGCAGTCCTGGCGCACCTAGGAGACATCGGGGAGGTCGATAATTCGACGGTGTTACGGGCGGTTTCGGATGAGAGCACCGAAGTGCGCTTGGCTGCCCTCGCGATTCTCGACAAGGACAACAGCAAGCCGGTTGCTGAAATTGCATCCATGCTCGCAAAGCCCAAGCGTGGCAGGACATACCTTTTCCTCACTAGAAGCTCCCTCGACGAGCAGGCGAGCGCGGCTTTGGTCGAAATAAAGCGAAAGCGCTTCGAGAAGGCGAGCTTAGAAACCGTTACCGGGATTGCACTGGGTAGCAGTGAGGATCGCGATCTCGCTTGGCTGGTTAAAGCTGAGCGCCAGTTTGCGGCTTTCGCTGAGGAGTTGCGCCACCATATCGACGATCGTTTTATCGACTTTCATATGCGACGGTGGGGCCAAGATGATGAGAATCCTCTCCAGAGCGGTCGGGCCAGCGCGTTACTTGGATTTGCGCCCGCAGCAGGCGTTATCCGACGTCGCGATCTAATCCGCTCCGCACTCGACATCCTTCTTAAGCGACGTGATAGTCAGGATTTGGGACGCCTTCGCAAGTTGATCGACGAGGAGGCAATGTCCTTTTCCGAGGAGGATGTTCTCTATCTGCGAGATAAAGGAGGTTGGGAGGACGTAAGCCGTCTCTCCTTGATTGGGAGTAAGTCGATGGGCGGACTCCTGAGCGGCGACAGTCCGTATCTTGAGACTACGGCTTCGTCGGCGATTCTGAGACTCGCGCAGGGTCGTGAGCGGGAACTCCTCACGGTCGGGCTGTCGGGAAATATTCTTGCGCGCGTAATAGTTTCGATGTCTGACATGGCCTTCTCAGCGTTGCCAGACGCGGCCTTAGGTGTCTTGCTCCAAGATAGGCATGATGCTGTTCGCCGAGCGACGGCACTCAAGATGGTGAAGGCTTTACCCCGCAAGCAAAACCAAGCCGCCCTTAAGCGTTATCTCGGGAGCGGGGAGCAGAGATACTACAACGTCATTTTCTGGCTCGATCTCGCCGATGCCTTTCCGGTGAAAAGAGCTAGAGTGATCGCAGGGCGCGCGCTTAATGAGAGTAAGAGGGAAGGTCAGCTACGTAACTGACACCAACCCGACACCGGCTTGAACAACCTAGCACTTGCTCGAATCGCGCGGGCGCTCAGGCCCCGGCCGCGCCGAGCAGGCGTCCGCTACGCTCCGCGGCGCGCAGGTTGGCGTGGGCGACGGGGTTCGAGGCCCTCGTCGAGGAAGAAGGTCCGGTGTCAGCTAGGAAGAAGGTCCGGTGTCAGCTACGTAACTGACACCAATCTGACACCCGGCTTGAAAAACCTAGCACTTGCTCCACTTGCTCGAATCGCGCGGGCGCTCAGGCCCCGGCCGCGCCGAGCAGGCGTCCGCTGCGCTCCGCGGCGCGCAGGTTGGCGTGGGCGACGGGTTCGAGGCCCTCGTCGAGGAAGGCGCGCCAGTCGTCGATGCGATCGCGGGCCGGGGCGGGGTCGACGAGCGGGTCGGCGGCGAGACTGAGATGGCCGCGGGCGCTGGACCAGGGCCACTCCTCGGGCCGGTCGACCAGCCGCGCCCGCACCGGGTTGAGCTCGATGTAGCGCAGGCAGGCGTGGAGATGCGCCTCGTCGAGCGGGAAGGAGGCGAAGCGGGCCTGCCAGAGGTGGCCGTTCCAGCCTTCGCGCTGGTTCACCTCCCAGCTGTAACGGCGGTGAGTCGGCGAGAGCACCGCGCTCAGGCCGTCCTCGCGCGACGGGACCAGGATCAGGTGGACATGGTTCGGCATCAGGCACCAGGCCCAGATCGCAGTGCCCTGCTTGCGGCAGGAATGGCCGAGCAAGGCGAGGTAGCGTGCATAATCGGCTTCCGAGAAGAAGGTCTGCTGCCGGCGGTTGCCGCGCTGGGTCACGTGATGCGGGAGGCCGGGGAGGGTGCGGCGAGGCGGTCGGGGCATGACGCCTAATTACGTGAAAACAACGGATTGGCCGAGCAGTTTTTGCGGAAAGCGTGGATTAGGTGATTAGGTGTCAGCTACGTGTCAGCTACGTAACTGACACCACGTGTCCAGTTTTTCACACTCGGATTGGCCGAGCAGTTTTTGCGGAAAGCGTGGATTAGGTGATTAGGTGTCAGCTAGGTGTCAGCTACGTAACTGACACCAACCTGACGACACCAAACTGACACCGATGCTGCGCGGGAGCGCCCCGCTCAGGGGCTGGCGGGGTCGCCGTCCTTGGTGAGCACGTAGATGATGGCAATGATCGCCAGCACGGCGAGGGTCGGGATGATGATGCCGCCGCGATAGGCGCTGGCATCCTCCATGTCCGCACCGGCCCTGATGTGCGCGGCGACGCTCAGCGGCGCCGCCGACTGGGCCAGCGCGCCGCTGCTCGCGCTGATCATCGAAACGGCGGCAGCGACCGCCAACATGGATTTACGCATCGCTTTCTCCCGGCATATCCAGCGGCCAGAATTGCATGTTGCGGCACCGAAGCCAAGCCGCGGCAGGCCAGCCCCTTATTCGCGGTCTTCGCGGCTTTGCGTGAACCAATCGCTGTTTCCTATCACGCGAAGGCGCGAAGGACGCGAAGAAAAAGTGAGTTTCCAGCTTCCGCTGGAATGACGGTGGTAATCAGCCCTTACGTGTCGCGCCCAACCGCCGCTTCGAGATCTCTTCCACGTGCTTCGATTGCTGCCTGAGCCAGGAAATCCTCGATGGCGGCAACGGATTGCTGACGACATAGGTTTTGGGCTGCGGCTTCCGTGAGGCAGTCGATTCCGTATCCGAACTGTCGTCGTCGGGGTCGATCCGCCGGCGAGCGCGGGTGGCGATGCGGGCGGGATCGTCGTGTGCGGGCTCGGCGAGGACGGCGTGGCCTATGTGCTCGCCGATCGCACGGTGCGGGGCCTGCGGCCGGAAGGCTGGGCGCGCGCCCCGTGGCGAAGGCAGCCGCCCGCCGGGGCGCGGACCGGGTGATCGCCGAGAAGAACCAGGGCGGCGACATGGTCGAGAGCGTGCTCAGGAGCGTCGATGCGGACCTTCCGGTGAAGCTGGTCAGCGCCAGCCGCGGCAAGGCGGCGCGCGCCGAGCCGGTGGCGGCGCGGTTCGAGACCAAGCGGGCCAGGCTCGCCGGCCGCTTCCCGGAGCTCGAGGACGAGCTGGCGGGGCTGACCATCGGCGGCGGCTATGAGGGCCCCGGGAATTCGCCCGACCGGGCCGACGCGATGGTGTGGGCAATGAGCGCGCTGATCCAGGCGCCGGCGACGCCCAGCGTGCGGTTCCTCTAGCGGGGCGCGCGAACGGGGCGCGGGACGCAGGGCAAGCGACAAATCCCGCTTTGGGCTCATCAACAAGCTATTCGCCAAGTCGAGTTACTTTGAAACCGCCGGCGCGAATGATATGCCTCCTCAAATCGGGGAGGGGAATGCCGTGAAAACTCTCATAGTGGGACTCGTTGGGCTTGCCCTGTCGGCGGCGCCGGCCTTCGCCGTCCAGAGCGACGCCCAGATCAGGCAGAGCATCATCCGCGATTCGATCGCGGCCTATCCGGGGCCCTGCGCCTGCCCCTATAACGTCATGCGCAACGGCCGCGCCTGCGGCGGCCGCAGCGCCTATAGCCGGCCCGGCGGCCACGCCCCGATCTGCTATCCGCGCGACGTCTCCCAGGCCCAGATCGCGGACTGGCGGCGCAACCGCCGCTGACCGGGGACAGTTACCGCTGAGGGGGGATAGTTACCGCTGAGCGGGGGACAGTTACGAGCAACTGTCCCCGCTCCTGCGCGCCTAATTGTCTCCGCGCCAGGCGCGGCGGGCCTCGACCGCGGCGATGGCGGCGGCGATCGCCTGCTCGACCGCGAGGTCGCTGGTGTCGAGCAGCATCGCATCGGCGGCCATCGCCAAAGGCGCGGCGGCGCGGCCAATGTCCCGCTCGTCGCGGGCGTGGATGTCGGCGAGGATTTCGGCATAATGGACGTCGAGCCCGCGCGCCTGCAATTCGGCGTGGCGGCGGCGGGCGCGGATTTCGGGGCGGGCGGTGACGAAGAGCTTGGCCTCGGCTTCGGGCGCGATCACCGTGCCGATGTCGCGGCCGTCGAGGACGGCGCCGCCCGCCTGGCCGGCGAAGCGCCGCTGCCGCTCGAGCAGGGCCTCGCGGACGAGCTTGTAGGTCGAGATGCGCGAGGCGATGCCGCCGACCGTCTCGCTCTTCAATTCGGGATCGCCGAAATCGATCTGCGAGAGGTCGCAGGCGCGCGCCGCCGCGAACTCGCTCTCCGGATCGCCGCCGAGCCCGAGCAGGTTCAAGGCGGCGGCGCGGTAGAGCAGGCCGGTGTCCATGTGCGGCAGGCCGAAGCGCGTCGCGAGCGCCCGGGCGATCGTGCCCTTGCCGCTGGCGGCGGGCCCGTCGACGGCGATGATCATAAGCGGGGCTGCCTCATGCCGGGCCCAACGCGCCGAGCGCGGAAAGGAAGCCTGGAAAGCTGGTGTCGACGATGGCCATGCCCGCCACCCCTATGGCCTCGCGGGCGTGGAGGCCAGCCACCGCGAAGCTCATCGCGACCCTGTGGTCGAGCCCCGGATCGATCGCCGCGCCGCCGGGCAGGGGGCCGCCGCCTCGGCCATGGACGGCCAGCGCGTCGCCATGCTCCTCGACCCGGACGCCGGCCGCGCGCAGCCCTGCCGCCATGCCGGCGATCCGGTCCGATTCCTTGAGCCTGAGCTCGGCCAGGCCATGAGCGCGCGTCGTCCCTTGCGCGAAGGCGGCGGCGACGAAGAGGATCGGATATTCGTCGATCATCCGCGGCGCGACGTCGGGCGGCACCTCGATGCCGCTCAGCGCGCTGTGCCGCACGATCATGTCGGCGACCGGCTCGCCCGAAAGGTCGCGCCGGTTCGCCAAGACGATGTCGGCGCCCATCTCGCGCAGCATGTCGTAAAGGCCGATGCGGGTCGGATTGACGCCGACCCCCTGGAGCAGGATTTCCGACCCCGGCACGACCAGAGCGGCGACCGCGAGGAAGGCCGCGGCCGAGGCGTCGCCGGCGATGGCGAGCTGCCGAGGCTTCAATTCGGCCTCGCCGCGCAGCGCGATGCGGCCCTCGCCGCTTTCGAGATCGGCGCCGAACAGGGTCAGCATCCGCTCGAGATGGTCGCGGGTCGGCGCCGCCTCGACAATCTCGGTGAGGCCGGGCGTGTTGAGTGCGGCCAGCAGCAGCGCCGATTTGACCTGCGCCGAGGGGATGGCGAGCGCGTGCCGGGTCGGGATGGCGGGATAGACGCCCGCGACCGTCAGCGGCAGGCGGTCGCCGTCGATCCGCGCGCCGATCCGCCGCAGCGGCGCCGCGACCCGCTCCATCGGGCGGCGCATCAGCGAGGCGTCGCCGGCGAATTCGGCGCGGATCTTATGGCTGGCGACCATCCCCATGAGCAGCCGCGCCGACGTCCCCGAATTGCCGCAATCGAAGGGCGCCGCCGGCTGGAGCAGGCCGCCGACGCCGACGCCGTCGACCGTGCAGGCGCCGTCCGCATCATTCTCGATCCGCGCGCCCATCGCCCCCAGCGCGGCGCGCGTCGAGGCGAGGTCGCCGCCGTCGTTGAGCCCCTCGATCCGGCTGCGGCCGACCGCGAGCGCCGCACACATCAGCGCCCGGTGGGAAATGCTCTTGTCGCCGGGGATAGGCGCGGTGCCGCGCAAGGGTCCGCGAGGCGAAAACAGCATCATGGGCTTAAGGTGTCGCCCTCGGCCCAGGAGACGGCCGTGACGGGCTGGCATTTGTTGTCCAGCTAGGAGAGAGGAGGGAGCGATGAAGATTCATCGTGACCGATCGAACGACGCCGCTGGGCGGCAAAGGACAGCCCGCCGCTTCGCGGTCGGCGGTCGCCTCCGGGGCCGAGGGCGACTCCTGAGCTTTGACAGCGCCACACCCATGTGGCAAGGCGCCCGCCGATTGGTGGCCCGTCAGGGCGCGCCTGCTTTTTCATTCATAGACGGAGACTTTTCACCCATGGTGAAACCGGAATGGGGCACCAAGCGGACCTGCCCCAAATGCGCGACCCGCTTTTACGATCTCGGCAAGGAAGATCCGATCACCTGCGTCGCCTGCGGGATCAACTGGCATCCCGAGCCGGTGCTGAAATCCAAGCAGCCTTTGCCGTTCGAGGCGGCCAAGCCCGAGGTCGAGGCCGAGAAGGAAGATAGCGACCTCGCCGCTCCCGATCTCGACCTCGAGGTCGACGAGGACGCCGAGGAGAATCCCGACGACGAGGTCGATCTGGGCGGCGACGACGATATCGGCGTGCCCGGGGCCGGAGGGGACGAGGAAGAGGTCTGAGCCTCGCGCTCAATGGCGGGGAGGGCGGAGAAGTCCCGACCACTTCGTCATTCCAGCGCAAGCTGGAATTTCCCTGCCTTCAACAGGGGCGGGAGAAGAAAAGTGAGATTCCAGCTTGCGCTGGAATGACGGAAAAGGGGGCGCTCAACGCCCTTGCGTGGCGCCGCCGCCTTGCCTAAATGCGGCGCTCGCCCGGGACCAGACCGGGCGGAAAATGGTTCGGGGCCGTAGCTCAGCTGGGAGAGCGCTGCAATGGCATTGCAGAGGTCAGGGGTTCGATCCCCCTCGGCTCCACCAGCCTTCGCCGCTGCGCGGCTTCGGCTGGCAAGCCAGCCGGAGCTGTGCAAGGCGAAGGCTGCCCGCCGTAGCTCCGAAGGAGCGTAGGAGGGCACAGGCGTATGAACTACGTCTACATCTTGCAAAGCGTCGGCCATCCCGAGCAATTCTACACCGGCTTGTGCAAGGACATTGCTGCGCGGCTGGCGAGCCATAACGCAGGCCAATCTCCCCACACTTCCAAGTTCAAGCCCTGGCGGCTTCTTTCCTATCATTATTTCGAACGACCAGAGACCGCCGCTGCCTTCGAGCGCTATCTCAAGAGCGGCTCGGGCCGGGCTTTCGCGAACAAACATTTGAGATAGAAGTCCTGCGGAAAGGGACAGTCACGTGACTATCCCCCGCTGCAGGCGAAGAGGAGCGGCATATGGCGAGGCCCGATCTCAAGGTCGACATTCTCCCGAGCCAGGACGGCAAGGTCTATTATCTGCCGCTCGCGCCGCAATCGCGCGACCATGAGGAGCGGCTCAAGATCGCGGTGCGGCTGAAGATCACGCATCAGGATGCCGACCACCCTCAGCTCACCATCACCAGAATCGTCTTTTCCTACCCGGGTACCGGTCTCGACGAGCGCGAGATGCTGAGGGTGCCGCAATATATCCATCCCGACGGCGGCGTGCTCGCCTTGGGCGACACCGCGACCTGGTCGAACGGCAGCGTCAAGCTGGCGAACAAGGACAAGGCGTACAACCAGGTCTATCTCGACAGACCGGCGCCGCAGCGGCTCAGGATCAGCGTGCATTGCGCGGAGACGGACGCGCCCTGGAGCGACCTGTTCGACCTGATTCCGTGGCGCCCGGTCAGCGAGCGCGCCTTGCTGCTGCCCTTCGCGCTCGTCGACCTCGCCGACGACGAATATATCGTCACCTCCGCCCGCCACTGGTATAACGGCCAGCATAACGGCACCCAGATCTACGCCCACGACATCAGCATCCAGGCGCGGGTGAACGGCGAGTGGACCCGGACCTATAGCGGCACCGCGACCCGAAACCGTGACATCAGGGTGTTCGGCCGGCCGGTGCGCGCGATGGGCGACGGCGAGGTGCTGGACGTCGTCCAGCAGGGGCCGGACAATCCCTATGACAAGGAGCTTGCCGCCGCCGCCGCCAATTATGTCTGGGTCCGCTACGGAACGCTCGACGTCAAATATTCGCACCTGCGCGAGGACAGTATCGCCGTGTCGCCGGGGCGGCGGGTGCGGGCCGGGCAGAAGCTCGCCGAGGCCGGCAATTCGGGCAATACCGGCGGCTCGCCGCACCTCCACATGGAATGCCGGACCCATTCCGGGCACACGCTGCGTGGCTTCGTGTTCCGGAACACCTGGCAGCTCGCGCGCGATCTCGTCCCCGCCGACGGCGGCCGCGGCCGGCGGGTCCAGATCGACCGCCAGGGGATTTGCGAGGAGACGGCGGCGCTGCGCCCGTTCGCGACCTGGTTCGGGCCCGGCGACCTCGGCCTGGAGATCGACGAGCTCGAGGTCCTGGTCGCCGAAATCTTCGGCGGTGCCGCCAAAGGGGGCGAGGGATGGGTCATCGTCAACGGCAGGCTCATTCGGGTGCCGCCGCGCGGCATCAAAGGCGAGCTGCTCAAGGCGATCGTCGCGCTCGGCGAGGCGGAGGCGCTCGGCGGGGCGGCGGCATCGAAGCGGGTGAAGGCGATCCTCGACGCGCTCGACGAGGCTCTGAAGGCGGGCCGCTAAGCGTCTAGAGCGGGAAGGTCAGCTCGACCCAGCGGCCGCCGGTGGCGGCGTCTTCATGGCGGATGCTGACGCCCGCGGCCCCGGCAAAGGCGGCGCGCTCCTCTTCAGGATCGCCGTCGCCCCGAACGATGCGTTTCGCAGTCTTGTCCTTCAGCCGGGCGTAGAGATGGTCGAAGGGCATCTTCCAGCCCTTGTCCCTGGTCTTCCTGCCCGGCCCCTGCACCTTTGCAACCGCCTCGACGACCGGGATGGCGGCGCAGAGCCGCTGGTCGGTCATCAGCTCGAGCCCACGCGCGCGGGCGGTGGCGTTGTGGCTGCCGTGATGGCCGACCTTGTAGAAGACGACGCGGCGAAGGATTTCCTCGATCGTCTGCTGGCGCGCGCCATCGGCGGGCGCGGCGGGATAGAGCTGCCTGTCCCAGCTCTCCCAATTGCCGACCTGCGCGTCGCCGGGAAACAGCAGCACGCGACCGTCGGGCAGCTCGAATGCGAGGACGAGGCTGGAATTGTTGGTGTCCGAATCGAGCTTGAGCGCAAGCGCGTCCGCCGCCTCGGTCCAGTCGCCTGAAATGGAACGATAGGCGTTGGCCTCGTCTTCATAAGCCTCGCTGAGCGCTTCCCATCCGGGCGGGCGCGGCTCGTTTTCGCTGCCCTCCGGGGGCGGGTAAGGCCGTGCGTGCGGACGCGCGAACGGCAGCGGATCGAGGATGTCCTTATCCTCGACCGCGAGGCGCTGGTCGTCATCCACCGCCATCCCGCCGGCCATCGCCATGCCGTGGAGCTGGGTCAGCGCCACTCCCGCCACCGCCGCCGCCTCATCGACATTGGTGAGATAGACCTCCCGCTCCTCACCCTTACCCTTTGGCAGATCCTTGAACAGCAGCGGCTCGGACCGCGGCGGCGCGAGGACATAGGCCTTGAGACCGAAGCCATCCTCGGGCGCGATCACCTGGCCGGGCTCGAGAAAGCGGGTGTTGGGGCCAAGCTTCTCGCGCATCGCCTGAATCGACTGAGTCGTCGTCTTGGTCTTGGCGGTGACCGCGGGCAGCGCGGGATGAGCGACCGGGCCGATAAAGGCCGCGAGCGCCTGCACCTGCTCGAGCGCATCCGACAGCGGGCCGATCGCGTGGCGGCCGACCTCGGCGGCCAGCGCGACCGCCTCCCTGGCCTTGGAGAAGCGCGCGGCGAGCTTTTGGGACTGGGGATCGGCGGGGTTTTCCACCCAGCTCAGCCACAGCTTTTCGATTTTGAAGGAGCTCTTCAGGAAGACGTTCTCTTCGTCGGGCAGGGTGAAGCCGGCGACATGGTCATAATGATCGTGGGTGATGACGAGCAGGTCGAGCTTGTCCCCCTTGTCCGCGAGATAGGCCACGATGTCCGCCTCGATGCTGCGCACCGCATCCTTGGTCGCTTCCACCTTGGCAAGCGCCTCGGCGCCGACCGATTGGACGACCTCCTCGGGCAGGTTCGCGACCATGACCGCGCCTGACTGGACATTCTGCAGCACGCCGCAATCGATCATCGCGACCCTGGCTTCGCCGCCCTTCCAGACGGTGATGAGAAAACAATCGCCGAGCACGCCGCGATACATGCGCACGACCACCCGGTCGCCATCGTCGCCCATCTCAATATCCTCCCCGATGGACCATCGCGAACGGTTCGCGCGCGGCCCCGTCATCGTCGGAATAGGCCATGCCCAGGCTGCCGGTGGCGCGATCGAGCAGGAAATCGCGCTGCGTCTTCAGCCGTTTCTCGTCGTCGATCCGCTTGCGGATCGTGTAGCGCAGCCTGCGGGTGACCATATCGAAGATCAACGTCGCGCCGCCGCGGAACGTGAAATCGGCCTCGGCGGGAGAGTCTTGCCAATTCTCGTCCTCGGCTTGCTGCTGCGCGAGATCGAAGAAGCCCCGGCGGCGCTGGGCGACTTCGATCACCAGCTGGCGCACGTCCTGTCCGTCCGGACCGGTGCGGCGCGTGGTGCGCACCGAATGCACCTCGACATTGGGCCAGCGGCGCGGCTCTGTGGCTTCGCCCTCCGGCGGCCAGTTCGTCACCGTATAGGGCCCGGTTTTGTCGCGGTTGAGCGCCTCGCCGGGCCGGGTGCGGAAGATCACGCCGCAGGCAGCCTGCCAGGCAGCGTCCTGGGTGAGGCTTTCCTCGCGCGTCAGCCAATTCTGGACAATCTTCCGATTCTTTTCGGCCGTCTCCGCGGCCTCTTCACGCGTCTGCCCGCGACTGAGGCGAAGCCGCGGCATATCGTCGATCGTCAGCGGCGGGTGCGAGGGGTCGCCCTCCCACAACAGGCTGTCGGGCGCGAGCGACAGGCAGCCCTCGGGCACGATGCCGCGGCGCCGGAACGCCTCGATCATCGCGATGCGATAGCCAAAAGGGTCGACCGGCACGAGATCGGTATCGGCGGTGACGATCCCGCGCAGGAACTCGCCGAACCGCACGTCGACCGGCGGCAGATAGTCGAGCGCGCGCAGGCACATGCGCAGCACATGCTCGGCCGACTTGCTGGCCTCGCGCGCGAGCCGGGCGACGAGATCGGGGTGGAGCGCGCGGCCCGAGCCGGGCTCGACCCCGGCTAGCCGGGTCAGGTCCGACGAACGGCGCTGGTAGATCGTCAGGAACGCCTCGAACACCGCAGCGACGAGCACCGCGCCGCGCGCGTGCGGCTCGGTCAGGCCCTCGAGCTGATTGGGATCGGGCTCGCCGCCGATCTTGTCGTCGATCGCCTCGCGCAGCGCGCCGCCGCGGCCGGTGGCCTGGCCGAACTGGCGCGCCAGCCCGGTCATCAGCCTGCGCTGATTGAAGCGGCCGCCATTGGAGGCGATTTCGGCATGCACCGCCTCCGACAGCGTGAAATGCGAAAGCAGCGCCACGATGTCGGCGAAGGCCTCATGAAAGGCGAGGCTGTCGATGCTGGTCGGCTCGGCATAGCGGCGGTGGAGGCCGTCCAGAATGGCGTGCGTCGTCTCGTGCACCACGACATCGTGCGAGAGCGCTGTGAACACCCAGCTCGCGCCCGCGTCGCGCGCGATCGACCGGAAATAGCCGAACAGCAGCGCGATCTTCTGCTTGCTGTAATAGGCATTGGGCTCGCGCAGCGCATGCGGATAAACCCGCAGCCGCTTCACCGGCTTATAGCCGATGCCTTTCTTCCTCGGCGCCCAGAAGATGCTTCGGCCGAGCGCGCGCTCGAACGCGCGGATCGTCTTCATCGCCACCGCGAACACCATCTGCTGGTGGAAGCGCGGATCGCCCTCCGAAGGCGCGAGCCCGTCCTGCGCCAGCAAATAGGGGTGATTGAGGTCGACCGGATCGTAAAATTGCCCGCTGACCGGATCGATGTCGATCACTTCGAGATAGTCGTTGACGGGCCCCGGCAGCAGGACGTCCTCCTGGTCGGCCTCCCAGGGAAGCTCGATCGTTGCGACATTGATGCTCGCGGTATCGAGCTTGGTCGACGCCTGGGGATCGAACGCATAGACGCGCAATCGTCGTACCGGCGGGCTGGGATAGGCTTTGGTCGGCACGCAGGTCTCCCGTTGCTCGGGCCGCGAGAGTATCAGCGTCCGCGGACTCCACAATGGAATATTGTTCCGTTACGGCTGGATTTGGATGGAGCTTGCCGCGAGGCGCTTATTACTTTGCAAAGCGGTCTCACCCCGGTGGGATTCGATTGCGCGCGATCCTCGAGACTTTTCCACCCCGGCGTCGGCTGCACTGCGCTCACCGCGTTCCGGGAGCCCGTCGCCGGGAGGGCGCGGCGAAGCTTGACCGGCCGCCAAGCCACTCTTACTGTATTGGTTTAACAACACAGTCGCACATGGCATGCGGCCGCGATCAGGGGGCAGGTGATGTTGACGGGCAGGTTTCTCAGGGGCGCCTTCTTTGCCGCCGCGGCGGTTTCCGTCGCCACCCTCGCCGCCGCGGCGCCGCCCGCCGATCTCAGGGCCAGAGCCGACGCGATCGTCGCGGCCGCCTTTCCGGCCGACGGTCCGGGCGGCGCCGTGATCATCAGCCGGGGCGGCGAGACGATCTACCGCGCCGGCCGCGGCCTCGCCGATGTCGAGGCGCGCCGGCCGGCGACGCCGGACAGCGTCTTCCGGCTCGGCTCGCTCACCAAGCAGTTCACGGCGGCGGTCGTCCTGCAGCTCGTCCAGGAGGGCAGGATCGCGCTCGACGATCCCGTCTCGCGCTTCTTCCCCGATTATCCGCAGCCCGGCGCGGCCGCGACCGTCCGCCAGCTTTTGAACCATACCTCCGGAATCCAATCCTATACCGGCATTCCCGGCTGGATGGTCGAGGAGAATACCAACCGCCCCTACACCACCGCCGAGATGATCGCCTTGTTCCGCGACCGCCCGTCGCCGACCCCGCCGGGCCAGGCCTGGGCCTATAACAATTCGGGCTATGTCCTGCTCGGCGCCATCGTCGAAAAGGTCACCGGCAGGCCGTGGCACCGGGCGGTCGCCGAGCGGATCGCCGGGCCGCTCCATCTGGCGACGATCGGCTATGGCGTGGATCGCGAATCCGGGCCGGCGATGGCGCGCGGCTATACCCAGGCGGACGGGCAGGTCCGGCCGGCGCAGCGCATCCATATGAGCGTGCCCCATGCCGCCGGCGCCCTGGTCGGCACGGTCGACGACCTCGCCCGATGGTCGCAGGCTCTCCACCACGCGCGGGTGGTGAGCCCGGCGCTCTACACCGCGATGACCAGCCCCACGGTCCTGCCGGAGGGGCGCAGCCAGGCCTACGGCTTCGGGCTCCGCATCGGCGAGGAGCGCGGGCGCGCCACGATCGAGCATGGCGGCGGCATTTTCGGCTTCAACACCTACGCCACCTATATTCCCTCGGACGATCTGTTCGTCGCCGTCCTCGCCAATAGCGATGCCCCGGCCAGCCCGCCGGGGCTGATCACGGCGCGGCTGATCGCGCTCGCGCTTGGCGATCCCTATCCGGAGTTCACGCGCGCCGAGGTCGATCCGCGGACGCTGGCGCCTCTGTTCGGAGTCTATCGGGTCGGCGATGCCGGCGTCTCGCGCCGCTTCTTCGCGCGCGACGGCAAGCTCTACACGACGCGCGACGGCGGCGCCGACCTCGAGGTGTTCGCCGCTGGCGGCGACCTTTTCTTCTACGGCCCCAGCAGCCTGACCTGGTTCCGCATCGAGCGGCGCCCCGACGGCGCCCATGTCATGGAGATGCACCAGAATGGCGGCAACGAGGCCGAGCGCGCGGTGCGGACCGGCGACGTCCCGCCCGAGCCCGCCGCCGCCGAGGTCAGCCGCGATATCCTCGAAAGCTATGTCGGCCATTATGTGACGCCGGGACCGGCGATCGATATCGCGATGGGCGAAGGCGGTGTGCTGACGGTGCGGATGCCCGGCGACCGGGCCTTTCCGCTGCGGCCGGCCAGCGCCACCGAGTTCATCGTCCAAGGCATTAACGACCGGATCGTCTTCCATAGCGAGAACGGCCAGGTGAACCGGCTCGTCATCCACCAGAACGGGCGCGAGCTTGAAGGGCGCCGCGCGCCCCGCTAGCGGCAAATGTCGCGGACGCAGCCGCGCAGCCAGCGGTGGGCGGGATCGGCGTCGAGCCGCGGGTGCCAGAGCATCGAGACGACGAGCTCGGGCACGGGGATCGGCAGCGGGAAGCTGGACAGTCCGTCGCGCAGGCCGGCGGTATGGCGCTCGGGGACGGTGGCGATCAGGTCGGAGGCGCGGGCCAGGGCCAAAGCAGCCGCGAAGCCGCCGACGATGGTGACGATCTCCCGCTCCAGCCCGAGCCCCGCCAAGGCGTCGTCGACCGGCCCCCGGTCGAGGCCGCGCCGTGAGACGAGAATGTGCCTGCCGCCGGCATAGGATGAGGGCGTGATCTCGCTCCGGCCGAGCGGGTGTCCGATCCGCACCGCGCCGACGAAGCGGTCCCGGAACAGCGCCTGCGCGCGCACCTCCGGACCGATCGTCCCGCCGACCACGCCCGTTTCCAGATCGACGCTGGCGTCGCGAAGCGGGGCGCTGTCCTTGTCGGGCTTGGGCAGGAAGCGAAGCCTGACGCCCGGCGCCTCCGCGCCGGCGCGCGCGATGAGGAGCGGGCCGAAATTCTCGACGAAGCCATCGCTGGTGCGCAGCGTGAAGGTGCGAACGAGCCGGGCGAGATCGAGCGTCTCGGCGGGGCGCAGGACGGCTCGGGCGTCCTCGACGAGCCGGCCGACCCGCTCGCGCAGCGCGATCGCGCGCGGCGTCGGAACGAGGCCGCGGCCGGCCCGGACCAGCAGTGGATCGCCGATCGTCTGGCGCAGCCGCGCCAGCGCCCGGCTCATCGCCGACGGGCTGAGCCGCAGCCGCTTCGCCGCGCGCGCGACGCTGCCTTCGGCGAGCAGCACATCGAGGGTGACGAGCAGGTTGAGATCGGGCGTCGCCATCGGCCGGCCTTAGCACATGTGGCGTCACATGCACGAATGAAGTGCAAATGGTGCGTCTTCCGCCATATCTTATGCCCGTCTAGCGAAGACGCATGACTTCGGGACAAATTCGGGCGCTCGGCGCTCTTTCGCTCTCGATGCTGCTGTCCTCGCTCGGCACCAGCATCGCCAATGTCGGTCTGCCGGCGTTCGCGCAGGCGTTCGGCGCCTCGTTTCAGGCGGTGCAGTGGATCGTCCTTTCCTATCTTCTCGCCGTCACCAGCCTGGTCGTGGGCGCCGGCAGGCTCGGCGACCTCATCGGCCGCCGCCGGCTGTTGCTGGCCGGGCTCGGCCTGTTCACCGCCGCGTCGGCGCTGAGCGGCCTCGCTCCGACGCTCGGGCTGCTGATCGCCGCCCGGGCGGCGCAGGGCGCGGGCGCGGCCGTTATGATGGCGCTGACCATGGCTCTGGCCGGCGAGACGGTGACGAAGGCGCGGACGGGACGGGCCATGGGCCTGCTCGGCACCATGTCGGCGGTCGGCACCGCGCTCGGCCCGTCGCTCGGCGGCGCGCTGATCGCCGGACCCGGCTGGCGCGCCCTCTTCCTCGTCAACGTGCCGCTGGGCATTCTGGCCTTCGCCCTCGCGCATCGCCATTTGCCCGCCGATCCCCCGCGGGCGCGGCGCGACGGGGCCGACTTCGACCTCATGGGCACCTTGCTCCTGGCCCTGACGCTCGCCGCCTATGCGCTCGCCATGACGATGGGGCGCGGCGCTTTCGGCCCGGTCAACATCGCCCTGCTGGCCGCGGCGGCCGGCGGCGGCGCTTTCTTCGTGCGCGCCCAGGCAAGGGCGCGCTCGCCTTTGGTTCGACTGGAGATGATGCGCGATCCCATGCTGCGCGCGAGCCTCGCCACGAGCGCGCTCGTCGCGACGGTGATGATGGCGACTTTGGTGGTCGGCCCCTTCTATCTCACGCGCGCTCTCGGGCTCGATGCGGCCCTGGCCGGACTCGTCCTGTCGGCAGGTCCGCTCGTCGCCGCGCTCGCCGGCGTGCCGGCCGGCCGCGCCGCCGACCGTTTCGGCGCCCGGCGCATGACCCTCATCGGCCTCATCGCAATGGCGGCCGGTTGCATCCTCCTGGCGATGATGCCGGCGACGCTCGGAATCCCCGGCTATCTCGCGCCCATCGTCCTGATCACCGCCGGCTATGCCTTGTTCCAGACGGCCAATAACAGCGCCGTCATGGCCGATGTCGGGGCGGACCGGCGCGGCGTCGTTTCCGGCCTGCTCACTCTGTCGCGGAACCTGGGCCTCGTCACCGGCGCGTCGGCCATGGGCGCGCTGTTCGCCGCCGCGTCGGCGACGACCGACATCGGGACTGCAGCACCCGGCGCCGTCGCCACCGGCATGCGGATCACCTTCGCGCTCGCGGCTTTGCTGATCGTCGCGGCGCTCGCCATCGCGGCGGCGTGTTCACGGGGCCAAGGTGATGAGCGGCCTGCTCCTGTCGACGATATAGGTGGCGAGCTCGGAGGCGCTGTCGGTGCCGGAATTGGTCACCGCGTGGATCGCTCCGGCCGGGATGAACAGGACATCGCCGGACCGGAGCGTCATCGGCGGCCGGCCGTCGAGGCGATATTCGAGCGTGCCCCTCAGCACATAGACCAGCTCTTCGCCCGGATGGCTGTGCCTGGGGGCGACGGCGCCCGCGGCGAAATCGACGCGGACCTGGATCGCCTCGTGCCCGGCGAGGCTGAGGTCGTGGCGCAGGAGATCGGCGCGCGTGATGGCGGGCCGCGGCGGCGGCGTTTGCGCGGCGGCCGCCGCCGCCGACAGGACGACGGCCGAAGCCAGCAGATATTTGACGATCATCGATGGTCTCCCTCGCGACGGGGATAGCACGGCGTTCGCTGACGGCGCCATTGCAGGGCCGTCCGCACCATGTGCGTCCGGCGCAACGACGGCAGGCCGGCACGGGCGCTACGCCGCTCGCACCAGATACGCGCCATTTTCCTGCTGCTCGAACGTGAACCTTTGCCCGGTGAACAAGGCGATCACGTCGGCCGCGGTGCGCGCGTGCTGGCTCGGCTTGACCGTGGTGAAGGCGCCGCCGCCGGCCAAAGCGAAGGGGAGGAGGAGCTGGTCGGCGAGATAGGGGCCGGCGAAGGCGGCCGAGGCGAGGTAGCCGGCCATGCGTCGGGCCGCCGTCATGGCCAGCGATCCGGCGGAGACGCCGAGCTTGCCGAAGCCGGTCAGGATCTCGGTGACATGCTCGAACTCGGCCTCGAGCAGCAGCGCGTTGCTGGGGCCGAGCTCCTCGGGGAGCTGGCGCACCGCGAACGCATCCTCGGGCCAGTCCGGCAATGATTTGCGCACCGTCTCGAGCTCGCGCTCGGCGATGTCGAACGGCAGCCCGGCGATCAGCGACGTCGCCGAGACGCGCCGGCGCTCGCCGCGCGCGACGCAGTCGATCGGCGGCAGCGGCGCCGGCGCGATATCGACCTCGATCCGCCCGCCGCCGCGCGGGAAGAAGCCGTGGCGGATCAGCCGCGCCTCGACGCGCGGACCCATGCGGTTGACGATCGGCAGGAAGGTCCGCGCGATGAAGTCGAAGGGCGGCGCCGACATATTGTGGGTGCCGCCGTCGAGGGTCAGGCGCGACGGGCCGTCCGCCACCAGCAGCGGCATCAGGATCGTCTGGAGCACCAGCCCCGTCGAGCCGGCGGTGCCGATCGCGAAATGGTAATCGCCAGCCGCGATCTTGCCCGGCCGGAAGACGATCCTCCGACGCGCCGATCGCCAGCCCTTCGCAGTCGGCGCCGCCCAAGGCGCAGGCGGCCTGCTCGCGCCCCTGCTCGGCGACGAGGCGGCGGCGCTGATCGATCGTTCGACCGGGTCCAGCTTGCCGAGACGATCCGGATCTGCCGGGGCAGCCGCTCGCTGTCCGAGGCCGGCCGCACCCTCTTCGCGGCGTCGCGGCTGCGGCGCAGCAGCGCCAACGACGCCGATCGCCTGCGCAAATATCTGGCCCGCTTCGGGCTCGACTGGGCGGCCGTCAGCGCGGACCGCTGAACCTCAATCGTCATTGCGAGGAGCGAAGCGAGGAAGCAATCCAGCCTGCGTTGGGCGCCACGCTGGATTGCTTCGCTGCGCTCGCAATGACGAGCCTGCACTCAGCGGGCGTGGCAGTTGGTGCCGGCCCAGAGGTGCGTGACCGTGGCATCGGGCGCGCTGCTGCTGAGCAGGCCGTGAATGCCGTCGGAGTCGAATTCCACGCCGAGCGTCGTCGCCCTGATCACACTCTCCCCATTGAGGGGTTCGATCTCGGCGCGCCCCGCGCCGATGCCGAGTCCATATTCCTCCTCGATCGGCTCCGTGCCCCGCGGGCCGTCGAGCGACCAGCCGACGAAAAGGCCGTTCTGGATATTGAGCGTCAGCGTGGCGAAGCGGACGAATTCCATCGGACCGGCGCCGCATTCGCCACTGGTCTCGGTCTTCGTCTCCCAGCTGCGCATCTGGGCGACCGCGGCGACGATCTCCGCCTTGGTCATGCCGAAACGGAAGCTCCGGCTGGTGTGCAGGCCGGGCATCCCCGCGGCCAGGCCGTCGGAGCTCAGCCGGAGGTTCCCGATGATCAGGTCGTCCGGCTCACCGGCATCGGCCTCGCCGGGTTGCGCGTCCGCCGGCGCGGCCGTGGCGGCGGTGGGCGGCACCGCCGGCTGGGGGGCGGGGGCGGCATGGCTGCAAGCGGCGGTGGCCGCCGCGAGCGCGAGCCCGAGCGGCAGCAGGAATTTCAAGGTCATGCGGTTTCCTCTTCAAAGCGCAGCATTAGCCACACGAGGGGCGGAATCAATCGGGGCCGCGCTGGATCGGCTCAGGCGCCTTTGACGCGGGCGCGGGATCCGCTCGGCTCTTCCGCGGGCTCGTCGAGGGGAACGGAGAAGCGAGTCCGCCCCTTCGCGGCCGTCCTCGAGCCAGATGTCGCCCTCATGGGCCTCGACGATGGCGCGCGAGATCGACAGGCCGATGCCCATGCCGTCGGGCTTGGCGGAATCGGTCCACTCCAACAGGCGCGCCGATGCTTCCGGCGCGATGCCGGGCCGGTGTCGTCGACGGACACGATGACCCGGTCCGCCTCGACCCTTGCCCGGGCGCAGAATGACCAGGCTGGATCATTCGGCATTCCGGATTTTCTTTTGCTTTTCGCAGTGCTCGCGTCGTCGGTCATTCGATCCGACCGGGACTATTCCCGAGCGGCGGCTCCAGGCCGAGCCAGCCCGCCATCGCGGCGAGCTCCTCCGCCAGCCGCGCCTGCGTCCCGGCGGGGGCGCCGGGCTCGACGTGGATGCTGCGCGCGATCAGCCGGCCGGCCTGGCGGTCGCTCTTGAGGTCGACGCGGGCGGTCAATTGCCCGTCCATCAGGAAGGGCAGGACGTAATAACCGTGCACGCGCTTTGCCGCCGGCGTGTAGATCTCGATCCGGTAACGGAAGCCGAACAGGCGCTCGGCGCGGGCGCGCTCCCAGATCAGCGGGTCGAAGGGGGCGAGCAGCGCCTGCCCGCTTATGCGGCGCGGCCGGCGCGCCTCGGCGTGGAGGAATGCGGCCTGGCGCCAGCCCGCGATCGCGACCGGGAGGAGGACGCCGTCCTCGACCAGGGCCGCGATCGCCACTCTTGTGTCCTCGAGGCCGAGCCGGAAATAATCGCGCAGGTCGCCCGCCGTCGCGATCCCGAGCGCCCGGGCGGCGAGCGCCACGAGCCGGCGCTGCGCCTCGGCTTCGCTCGGAGTCGGCAGCGCCAGGATCGGCCCGGGAATCACCCGCTCGGTGAGGTCGTAGACGCGTTCGAAGCTGCCCCGCCGCGTCGCGGTGGTGACCATGCCGGCCCAGAACAGATATTCGAGCGCATGTTTGGTGTCGCCCCACTCCCACCAGCCGCTGCGGCTCTTGCCATGCTCGAAATCGGACGCCGCCATCGGGCCCTCGTCGCGGATCCGCGCCAGCACCCTTTCCGCGTCGGCGCGACGCTCGCCGGCATAGGATCTGAGGCGCGCCCACCCGGCCTCGCCGCGCGCGGCGCGCGCCATCCGCCAGCGCAGCAAGGGGTGGAGCGCGAGCGGCAGCAGCGAGGCTTCGTGCGCCCAATATTCGAACAGCCCGCGCTCGCTCCTGCGGCCCCAGGCGGCGCGGTCGATCAGGCCGGTATCATAGGGGCCGAGCCGCGAGAAAGCGGGCAGATAATGGGCGCGGGCGAGCACGTTGACGCTGTCGATCTGGTGGAGGCCGAGGCGCTCGATCGTGCGGCGCAGCTGGCCCCAGCCGACGCGCGCCGGCCGCGCGACGCCGAACCCCTGCGCCGCCAGCGCGATCCGGCGCGCGGCGGCAAGCGAAAGGGTATCCGGCTTTTGGGTCACGCTTGCTCCAGCCACTATTCGTCATTCCAGCGAACGCTGGAATCCCACTTCTCTTTTGACGGACCATCAAAGGCAAAGAGATTCCAGCTTTCGCCGGAATGACGCTGAGGCGTTTCAGGCCGCAACGCCGTTCGCGGCGGCCGTGGCCAGCCGGGTCAGCGCCTGCATGTGGGCGGCGAAGGCCTTGCGGCCGGCCGCGGTGAGCGCGAGCCAGGTGCGCTGGCGCGAGGCCAGGGTGGCCTTGCGGACGCGGACATAGGAGGCGTCTTCGAGCAGCCTGACCTGCTTGGAGAGGACCGATTCGCTCACTCCGGTTTCCTCGCGGACCAGGGCGAATTCGGCCTCGTCGGTCGCCGACAATATCGCGCAGATCTGGAGGCGGACGGGGGCGTGGATGAGAGGATCGAGGCCGGGCAGGGTCATTGCGCGGCGTCCGTCATCTGGGCGCGCCAGGCGCGGTCCCAGCTGTGGCTGCCCCAGGCGGCGAGGATCGCCGCCACGGCGCCGGTGGCGAGCGGCGCCCAGCCGAGCGCGAAGCGCTCGCGCAGGACGAGGCCGGCCACCATAAGGCCGGTCAGCACGACGACGAGCGCGACCGCGATCGTCCGTGTGCGGCCCTTGCGATAGCCGTAGACGCTGAGGCCCGTCAGGTGTTGCCAACGCCGGTAGAGCAGGGCGACCGCGAGCAGGCTGCCTCCGACCAGCAGAATGCCAAGCGGCGGCTTGAGGCCGCCGCCGGCGACGATGCCGCCGCAGCACAGGCCGTAAAGCGGCGCATACCAGCCCGGCGAGGCGCCGGCCCGCGCCGCCACCCGTTCGCGCGCACCCCGCGCCAGAGCCAAAGCTTCGGCCGGATCCAGTTCAGATGTCATGGTGTTTCCTCACTTTCCAACATGGAAAGTAACGTCACTTTCCATGTTGTCAAGTGATCCTTCGAGTACGCCGTTTCGACAAGCTCAACGGCACCAGGATAAGCGGTTGAGGTTGGCCTCAAGCCGCTCATACTGGGTAGCGCCCGTATCCAAGGACGGGATCAGAACCGCGTGCCGATCCTGATCCCGATGGTGCGGGGCTGGGACACGAAGGTGTAGATCTTGGGCCCGATCGCGGTCGCGCCCGGGGCGTCGCCGCAGACCAGCTCGTTGCACTGGATGCCCCGGCCGAGCTCGCCGCGCTCGTCGAACAAATTGCGCGCGAAGATCGAGAAGGACCAGCGGTCATTCTCGATGCCGGCGTTGATGTCGACCGTGCCGTAGCTCGGCATGTCGCCATAGACGGCGCGCTGGACCAGCCTCAGGTCGCGCGTGCGCCGCCCTTCATAGGAGGCGCTGGCCTGGACGTGGCCGCGCATCGATCCGACCGGGAATTCATAGCGGATGCGGGCATTGCCCTTGATCCGCGCGGTGATCGGCAGCCGCGTGCCGGCCGGGGCCAGCAGCGCATTCGGCTCGGGGATGCCGTCCCCGTCGAGATCCACGTCGAGCGTGCAATCGAACTGGGGATTGGCGATCAGGCAGAAATCCTCGGTGATCTCGGCATGGTTGTAGGCGCCGCCGAGGCTGATCGTGAGCCCCTCGGCCGGCCGCGCCAATATGTCGATCTCGAAACCGCGGATGCGGGCATTGCCGGCATTGCGGATTTCGGTGAGGCCGTTGGCGCCGAGGAAGGACAATTGGATGTTGCGCCAGTCGAGCTGGTAGATGGCGGCGTTGATGCGCAGCCGGTGGTTCAGCCAGTCGGTCTTGAAGCCGAATTCGTAATTGGAGATAAAGTCGGCGCCATAGGGCGGCAGCGTGCCCCTGCGGTTGATGCCGCCGGGCCGGAAGCCCCGGGACCAGGTCGCGTAGACGAGCGCGTCCTCGGTGATCCGATAGGTCAGGTTGAGGCGGTGGATGAAGCCGGTGGCGGCGGTGGATTTGTCGAGATTGGTGCAGGGCGAGCCGGAGACGACCGGCGGGCCGAAGCAGGCGGCGACGCCGGTGCCGCTGGAATAGCCGGCGCTGAAGCCGAAGAAGCCGACCAGGCTGTTGTCGTAGCGGTAGAGTCGGCCGCCGCCGGTCAGCGTCAGCTGGGGCGTAATGTCCCAGGCGAGCTCGCCGAAAATGGCGTAGTCGCGGTCGACGCGGAATTGCTTGGTCAGCCAGATGTTGCTGTCTGTGCCCGGCACGGTGATCGCATCGGCGATGTTGTCGATGATGTAATTCTGCTCGATATTGTGGCTCTGGCGCTGGTAGAAAGCGCCGGCGACAAGGCGGACCGGGCGGTCGGCGGGCGAGGTCATCCGGAGCTCGTGGCTCTGCTTCCTGAACCGGTCGGTGAAGATGATATACTGGTTCGGGTTCACCAGATTGTTGTTGTTGTCGTAGAAATAGGCGCCGTAGCCGGCCAGCGCGTCGTAGAAATAGGAATAGTCGACATAGTCGACCGCGCCGTCGATCCGCCGGGTCATGTAGGAGCCGGCATAGGTCAGGTCGAAATTGCCGATCCGCCCCTCGACAGTCAGCGCCGCCTGCAGCCAGCGGTCGTTCGAGCGCTCCTCGTTGAACTGGGCGGTCTGCAACGGCGCAAGGCCGCTCTCCTGCGCGAACGAGCCGTTGCTGCGCTGGCGCTGCGCCATCACCTGCGGAGTTACCGTCCAATGCTCGTCGAGCTCGATGCGGAGCGCGGCGCGCGCGCCATAGGTGTCGACGTCATTATAATCCTCTTCGACGAAGGGCGCGTTGTTGAAGACGATGCCCGAGGTCGGGAAGGTCAGCGTGAAGGGGATGTTGTCGATATAGCCGGCGTCGTGCCGGTACCAGCCGACCACGCGCAGCGCGACGTTGCTCGACAGCGGCGCGTTGACGAAGGCCTCGCCGGTATAGCCGATATCGCCATGGGCGACGCTGTTCAGCTCGAGATTGGCCTCGCCGTAGAAGCTGGTCGTATCGGGCCGGTTGGTGATGATGCGGACTGTGCCGGCCTGGGAGGAGGCGCCGTAGAGCGTGCCCTGCGGCCCGGCCAGCGCCTCGATCCGGGCGATGTCGAAGATGTGGAGATCGAGCGCCCCCGAAATGGTCGTGATCGGCTGCTCGTCGAGATAGGTGCCGACGCTCGGCAGCGAGGCCGAGTGATTGGCGTTTTCGCCCGAGGAGACGCCGCGGAAATAGACGTTCGAGAAGCCCGGCCCGAGGCTGCGGAACGAGATGGACGGCACGAAGCGCGCATAATCGTCGAAATCGTCGACCTGGAGATTGTCGAGCGTCTGGGTGCCCATGGCCGTGATCGCGATCGGCACGTCCTGTAGATTTTCTGAGCGCCTGGTCGCGGTGACGATGATGTTGGTCTCGTCCTGCGGCTGGGCCGTCGCGGGGGCGGGCGCGGGCTCCGGCGTTTCCTGCGCGAAGGCGGCGCCGCTGCCGCACAGCATGGTGGTGGTGAGCAGGCCGAGGCCGGCGATCCTCAGGCTGAAGCGGCGGGCACAGATGGACGTCGCGGCCATTCTTCGTCTCCCCCAGGTCTGCTTCTTTTCTTTGCAGACTTCCTTTCTTTTCGGCCCCAGTCAAACTGGTTTTGGCTGCGGAACGAATGCGGGCCGGCGATGTGACGGTTTTGTCACGCTTCGCTCTCGCGCCATGATCGCAACGCCGGCCCCAGCGCCGCTTTCAGCGGGCCGAGCCAGGGTTCGTAGGGGCGCCACTGGTCGAGACCCTCGCGGTTGATCGGGCGGCGGACCTGCTCGGAGCTGGCGGTGCGCACCGCCCGGGCGTTTTCGTGGAAGGCGAGGCAGGCTGGCTCGAAGGGGAGGCCGAGGAAATCGAGCAGCCGGCGGACCTCGGCTTCGGGATCGTCGATCATCGTCTCGTAGAGCACGCGGTGGACGCGGCCGGGCTGGACGGCGTCGATATGAGCCATCAGCGCGACATAATCGGCATAATAACGGCCGAGCTCGGCGAGGTCGTAGGAAAAACCCTGGCCGCGGGCGAAATGCTGCTTGAAGTTGGAGAAGCAGCAGCCGAGCGGGTGGCGCCGCGCGTCGATGATCTTCGCGTTCGGGAGGATCAGGCGGATCAGGCCGGCATGCGCCCAATTGTTCGGCATCTTGTCGATGAAGAAAGCGCGGCTTGTCTTGCGCTGGACGCGCGTGCCTTCGAGATACTCCTCGCCGAGCGCGGCGAGCGCCGCCCGATCGAGATCGGCCAGGCATTCGGGATAAGCGGAAATATCGGACTTGAGCTTGCGACCGCCCAGCCGCTTGGCCAGCGCCGGGATGTCGGGCAGCTCCATCGTGCCCTCGATCTGGCTGTGGCTGGCGAGGATCTGCTCGATCAGGGTGGAACCGGCGCGCGGCATGCCGAGGATGAAGATCGGATCGGCGGCAAGGCAGCCCTGGCCGGCGCGGCGCTCGAACAGATCGGCGGTGAAGAAAGCGCAAGCGCGGCGGACATGCTCGCCAATCTCGGCCGGATCATAGTCGATGGCGGCGCGGCGCAGGCGATTGGCTTGCTCATAATGGCCGAACGCGGCTTCGGCCTCGCCTTGGTCCTCATGGGCCTTGCCGAGCGCGAAAAGGAGGTGGAAGCGGTCCTCCTCGTTGAGCCGGGCGCCGGCGAGCGCGCTTTCCATCGCGGCGATGTCGGCCTCGTCGAACGCGACCGTCTTGAGATTGGCGAGGCTCCACCAGACCTCGCCGAGCCCCGGCGCCGCCGCGAGCGCGCGGCGATAGGCGGCGATGCTGTCGGCCTGGCGGCCGACCGTCTTCAGGATATGACCGTAGCTCATCCACACCCTGGCCTGACCCGGGAAGCGCTTTAGCACCTGCTCGTAAAGCCCGATCGCTTCCTCGTAGCTGCCGATCCGGCCGAGCGCGGCGGCCTCGAGATTCCGGTTCGCCTCGCGGTCGGCGCCCTGCAGGCGGTCGAGCTCGGCGATCGCGTCGGCGGGCCGGTTCTGCTTGTAGAGGACGGTGGCGAGATTGGCCCGCGCCGGGGCGAAGGCGGGCGCCAGCTCGAGCGCGCGGCGGAGCAGGTTCTCGGCATCCAGATAGCGGCCGAGCCGGCCGGCCAGCTCGGCCATCATCCTTATCGCGGCGACGTCGGTCGGCTTCGCCTTGAGGCGCGGGCGAAGGATATGCTCGGCGGCGGCGAGGTCGTTGTCGACCAGGGCCTCGGCGGCGCGCATCAGCTCGGCATCGCCGACCGCGGCGGCGATGGCGTCGAGCTCGGCGCGCTCGGCCGCCTCGTCATCGCCGGTCCGCCTGAGCGCGGCACCGAGCAGCCGAAGGGCGTCGGCATTGGCGGGCGCCGCGCGCAGGATCTCGCGCGCCTGGGCCGCCGCCGCCTGCGCATCCTCGCGCAGCAGCCGCGCCGCCAGCCGCAGCGCCTCGCTCACGGTTCCGGTCGCTCCCACGTCCATCGAGGCGAACCTATGCGCTCGCGCGCGGCCTGGCTAGAAGCGGAGGCGAAGCGCGGCGACGGCGCGCGCCTCATAGGCATCGCCGAGCGCGCTCCGGGCGCTGTCGTGATAGCGCAGCTCGGCGATGATATGCTCACCGATCTGCTGGGCGATGCCGGCGCCGAACGCGGTATAATCGTCGCCGCCGCTGCGCGCGCGCCGCCCGACATAAACGCTGAGCCGGGTATGCGGGGCGACGCGCAGCGCGGCGCCGGCCTCGGCGTAGAGCGACTGGCGCGTGGCGCCGAGATCGTCGAAGCTGAAGGTCAGCGCGATGCGCGGCTCGAAAGGTCCGAAGGCGCGGCTCGCCGAGCCGGTGAATTCGACCGTGTCCTCGTCGGCGGAGGAGGGCAGGCCGGTCAGCAGCTTGTAGCCGACCCCCGCCTCGAGCGCGAAGCCGCCGACGTTGCCGCCGGCGCCGATCCGGCCCTGGGCCTCGCCGTTCGCGCCCGAGGAATCGACGTTCTTCCACTGCGCGGCGACGGACAAGGCGCCGAGCTCGACCTCGCCACGGATCAGCGCCTGGACGCCGTCGGTCTGCGCCAGCCCTTTCGAATAGCCGCGGCTGGCGAGGACGAATTCGATCGACGGTGCGGGCGGCGGCAGATCGAGCATATGTGACGCCTGCGTGACATATGTTGAGCTTTTGTGACAACCTGCCGCCGCACCATCATCAGGCGATGGCCGGCTGGGTTGCGGCCAGAAAAGGGCTCTTGCAAAGTAGGATTTCGACTGTTCTCCTTATGTTCTCATGACGGCACAGGTCGTCCAGACCCCAAGGAGCATCAGCATGATTACCCCCCTCGACTCCCCATATAATGCCGTCGGCGACGGCACGACCGACGATCTTTCCGCCATCAACGCCGCGGCGGCGGCCGCCGCCGCGGCGGGCGACGAGCTCGTCTTTCCCGCCGGCTATACCTTCGCCGTCTCCGGCTACATCATCGTCGAAAACGGCGTGAAGGCGCTGCGCGGGCTTGGCGGCGTGATCAAGCTCACCGCAACGGGCGGCATCCGCCTCAAGGGCATCCACGGCGGCGCCGGGGCCAACGTCACCGACCTCTTGATCACCGGCCTCATCCTCGACGCGAACGACGAATTGTCGAACGGCATCGAAGGCGAGAATGTCAGCCGGGTGCGGATCGTCCGCAACGTCTTTCGCAACTTCTCTGAGCCGGGCAGCCGGGTGATCTGGCTGATTTCCCGGGAGGACGGAGTCGACAATCCGGAAGACAATGTCGTCGAGTGCAACGAGATCGATGCCTTTCCGACGGTTGCCTTGACCGGCGCCGAGAGCGGCCAGGGCGCCGGGGTCGGCATCGCCGTCGAAGCCGAGTCGACCGTCGCCACCGGCGCGCTCGATTACTGGAAGGCGAACGGCACCAACCTGCCGATCGAGTTGCCGAGCCGCCGGACCAAGATCCGCTTCAACAGCGTCAACGGCGGCTATTACGGCGTGTCGCTGAGCGGGGCGGAGGATTGCATCGTCGTCGACAATGCGCTGCGCAACAATGTGCGCAACGTCTCGGTGCAGAATAGCAGCCTGCGCAACAAGATCGCCGGCAACGCGCTCGACGAATGCTATTCGAGCTCGGTGCTGCTCTCTTTTGGCAGCAGCGACAACGACATCTCCGGGAACTTCATCCGCTCGGCCCGCGCCCTGGGCGAAGCGATCCTCAACAATTATATCGGATGCACGGACAACCGCTTTCACGACAATGTCGTCGAGATCGTGGGTGACGCCGCCGCGCCGGCCTATTTCTGCTATGCGGGCGTCCATGCCAGCCGCGTCGAGTTTGCCCGCAACACGCTGTCGGGTCAGGTTTCCAAGTCGGGCATCACGGTGGAAAGTGCGTGGAATACGGCGATCGTCTATCCCTATTCCCACGCCAAGAACCAGCCAAGCTATCTCAACGGATCGGCTACGGGGCCGACCGACGGGATCGCGATCCGGGACAACCGGCTGAAGGTGACGACCGAGCGGCCGGCCATCGCCTTGCTTCAGGTCGGCGACGGCGCCGGCGGCTACGCCCTCACCAACACGATCGTCGACGGCAACCTGGTCGAGGGCGATAGCGTGGACTGGCCTTTCTATATCTGGGAGGACAATGCGTCGTGCGGCGGGGTCAGGATGCGGGACAACAGGTTCGATCCGTCCTACGCCGCCGCCGCGTTCGCCGTTCCGCGGGGCTGGGCGCATTTCGCCGACCGGGCGGGGAATGCGACGATGGACCGCAATGCGACTCCGATCGCCTTCGCCAACGCCGACACCACCCCGTCGGTCGGCGTCGGCCAGCTGTTCGTCTTCGCCAATGCCGGCGCCACCAACGTCACCAATTTCGACGACGGCGGCAATGGCCAGGAGATTTTGGTTCGGGGCAACGGCAATACGACTTTGGTCCACAATGCATCGCTCCTCAAGCTCAAGGGGGCGGTCAACGTCACCCCGGGCGTCGACGGCGTGCTGAGGCTGCGCCGGATCGCCGGCGTCTGGGTCGAGATCGCCAGGAACTTCTGAGCGGGACCACTGCCCAGGCGAGAAGGGGGGAGGCGGCCTCTCCTCCCTTCCTGCCGCGGGCGACGCTAGGCCGTGCCGTGGCGCTGTGATATGGGGGCGTCATGTTCACCGACATGAAAGCGGGCACCGCGCAGGACTGGGCCCATATCGCCGCCGAGCATGGCAAGCACCAGCTCTCGGCCGCCCCGAAGCAGATCATGGAGAGCCTCGCCCGCCTCGACGGGATCGAGGTCGGCTTCGCGGCGACCCAGCTCCGCCATTGCCTGATGGCGGGCACGCTCGCCCGCCGCGACGGCGCCGGCGACGAGGAGGTGGTCGCCGCGCTCTGCCACGATCTCGGCAAGCTCTTCTCGATCCCCAATCACGGCCCGATCGCCGCCGAGATGCTCAAGCCCTATGTCTCGGACGACATCTACCACGCCATCTACTGGCACCAGGAATTCCAGGGCCGCTATTATTTCTCACATCTCGGCAAGGACCCCGAGGGGCGCGAGCGCTTTCGGGGCGAGAGCTGGTACGCCTTCGCCGAGAAGCTGGTCGACGAATGGGACGCGCCCGCCTTCGATCCCGATTTCGAGGCCGACAGCCTCGAAAGCTTCGAGCCCGAAGTGACCCGCGTGTTCAGCCGGCCCAAGGCGATGGTGTGAGGCACTGACCGGGGACAGTTACTTTTTTCCCGTCGGCCAGTGCGCCTCACAGACGGAGAGCGCGAAAAAAGTAACTGTCCCCATTTGCCATGCGCCGTCCCGCATCGGGACGCGGGCGGGCGAAATTAACCTTCGGCGCCCGCTTGTTAAGACTTGGTGAATCGATTGTTAATGACGGCGATGAATCGTCTGTCGCCGCTGATCGTCCGCCGCGTCGGCCCCTGGGCCGCGGCGGCGCCTTGTGAGGAGGGGGAGGCCTTCGCCGGCGCGGACGCCGCCGGCTGGCTCGAAGACCTCAAATTGTTCGCCACCGGCTGGCTTGGCGGCCTCGTCTTCTTCGGCACATTGCTGAGCTGACCGGGGACAGTTGCTTTTTCGCGCTCCGCCCGCGCGCGATGCCGCCCGTCGCGAAAAAAGTAACGGTCCCAATTTCGGAAGCTAGACCGTCGGCGGCAGGCCCTCCAGCGACATATCCGCGGCATGGTCCTCGCAGGCGCGGTGGAGGCGCCAGGCGAGGTAGGCCGAGACGCTGCACATCGCGGCGGCGAGCAGCAATTGATCGGCGGTGCCGACCTTGAGCAGGGTCAGGCTCATCGCGATCAGCGAGCCGATCACCATCGCGCCCGAATTGATGATGTTGTTGGCCGCCACCGTGCGCGCCGCCTCGCTCTTCTTCACCGTGGTGGTCAGGAAGGCGTAGAGCGGCACCACGAAGATGCCGCCGAAGATGGCGATGCCGAGCAGCGCCAGCGTCAGCCATGGCGCGCCGGGATGGGCGACGAAGTCGCCGACGTTGTAAAGCCCGTCCGCCGGCGCCTGAATCCAGTGCGCGGCCACCCAGTGGAACGCGAACACGAACAGGCCCATGATCAGCACCGCCGGCATCGAATAGCGCGCCGAGACCTCGCCCTTGAGCAGCCGGTTGACCGCCAGCGAGCCGATCGCGACGCCGATCGAGAAGATGGCGAGGAAGACGCTGGCGACCGCCTTGTCGGCGGTCAGCACGTTCTTCACCAAAGGCGGGAACTGGATGAACAGCACCGCGCCGATCGTCCAGAAGAAGCTGATCGCCACGATGGCGAGGAACAGGCGGCGGATCTTCAGGGTCGCCCTGATCAGCCGGATCGAGGAGCTGAACACGTTATAATCGATTCTGTGGCCCTCCTCGAGCGGCGGCGCGGGCGGCACCTGGCGCCCGAACAGATAGCCGACGAGGGCGACGGAGAAGACCGTAATGGCGGCGACCTCGACCGGGATGAGGCCGGCGAGCAAGGTTCCGCCGAGGATCGCGATATAGGTGCCGGCCTCGACCAGGCCGGTGCCGCCGAGCACTTCTTCCTTATGGAGATGCTGGGGCAGGATCGCATATTTGATCGGGCCGAAGAAGGTCGAATGCACGCCCATGGCGAGAAGGGCGACGAGCAATATCGGGATCGCCACCGTGTCGACCATGATCCCCTTCAAGGCCATGAACAGCCCGCCCGCGCCGACCGTCATGATGCCGATCTCGCAAATCTTGACGATGCGGATGATCCGCGCCTTGTCGGTGGCGTCGGCGAGCTGGCCGGACAGGGCCGACAGGAAGAAGAAGGGCAGGATGAAGATGCCGGTGGTGAGCGCGGAGAACCAGGTCTCGGTGAATTCGTTGCGATAATGTTCGTAGACCACGAACAGCACCATCGAATGCTTGAAGAGGTTGTCGTTGAAGGCGCCCAGCATCTGGGTGCCGAACAAGGGCAGGAACCGGCGCGTGCCGAGAAGGTGGAAAGCGCCGCTGCTGCTCATGGGGCGGTTCGAACTCCGGGGAAAGCGGCGGATGCCTGGCCTGCGGTCAAGATAATCGGCATCCTTATCACTCTCGGCCGTGGCGGCCATCGCGGGCTGTCATAGTCCGCCCGCGCGAAGCCGCACAAGCCCCGCATTCGAGGGGGCGGAACGCGCTCCCATTCGTCCAGCTTAGGCGTTAAGGCGGCTCACGCATGCTGACGCTGCCCAACCTCCTGACGCTCTCGCGCATCTTCGCGGTGCCGATCCTGGTCTTCCTGCTGTGGCGGCCGAGCGGGTGGGATTATGCGGTCACCTTCGTCCTCTACTGCCTGATCGGCATCACCGATTATTTCGACGGCTATGTCGCCCGCGCGCAGGGGACGGTGTCGAGGCTCGGCCAGTTCCTCGATCCGATCGCCGACAAGATCATGGTCGCCGCCGTCATCGTCATGCTGATCGCGCGGCCCTCGCTCGAAGGGCGCTGGATCATCGCCGACTGGCATCTGATCCCGGCCCTGGTCATCCTGTTGAGGGAGATCATCGTCTCGGGCCTGCGCGAGTTCCTCGCCAGCCTGCAGGTCTCGGTCCCGGTCAGCGCGCTGGCCAAATGGAAGACCACCTTCCAGCTCGTCGCTCTGGGCGCGCTGATCCTCGCCGGCGCGCTGCCGCAATGGCCCTGGGTGCATATGGTCGGGCTGGTCAGCCTCTGGGCGGCGGCGGCGCTGACCCTGGTGACCGGCTGGGATTATCTCAGGGTCGGGCTCAAGCACATGGACTGAAAAGAGGGACAGTCCCTCTTTTCAGGCCGCGCGCATCGCGGCGACGGCGCGGCCAAGCTCGTCCGCCAGATGGCCGGGAAGAGCGCCGGCGAAGGCCGCGGCGAGGGCGCCATAATACCAGAGCGTCCCTTCCTCCCCGCCGGTGAAGCGCGGCCAAAGATCGGCGCCGTGCCGGCGCAGGTCGGCGACGATGGCCCGGGCATTGTGGGTCTTGTCGGCCAGCGACACCAGCAGCGAGCGCGCGGGTTTGCCGGGCAGCGCCTCGACGTAGGCGCGCTTGCGCTCGCGCCACGGCGGCTTGGGCTCCACCCAGCTGTCGGTGCAGTCGGCGACGATCCCGGCGACGCCGCCGCCGAACCGCGCCTCGATATCGGCAAGGCGCGCGGCGCCGCCCTGGTCCTCGGCCGCGTCGTGCAGCAAGGCGGCGATCGCCTGGTCCTCGTCGCCGCCATGTTCGAGGGTCAGCGAGGCGACCGCGAGCAGGTGCGAGACATAGGGAATATCCGTGCCCTTGCGGCGCTGGTCGCGGTGGATGCGGCTCGCATAAGCGAGGGCGTCGTCGAATCGATCGGTCAGCATGGCGGCCTCCTTGGGGGGACACGTACTTTTCCGCGGAAAAGTACGTGTCCCCATTTTCACGCCGCCGCCTTGAGCGCGTCGGCGAGCATGCGGAACTCCTTTTCGCGCGGCGAGCCCTTGCGCCAGACCAACGCGATGCGGCGCGAGGGATGATCGGCGTCGAGGCGGCGGACGACGACTTTGGTATTGTCCAATATCCCGGCCGCGACCGCCATTTCGGGGACGAGCGTGGTGCCGAGGCCGTTGTCGACCATCTGGACGAGCGTGTGCAGCGAGGTGCCCAATATCGCCGCCTCGGCGCGCAGCTCGGGCCGGTTGCAGGCGGAGAGGGCATGGTCCTTGAGGCAATGGCCGTCCTCGAGCAGCAGCAGCCTGGTTTCGTCGATCGCCGCGGCGTCGACCGTGTCGGGCAGGCCCTCGGCGGCGCCGGGCGGGAAGGCGACCATGAAGCGGTCCTCGAACAGGACGGCCTTCTCGACCTCGCCGCAGGCATAAGGAAGGGCGAGCAGCACGCAATCGAGCTGGCCGCGCTGGAGCGCGTCGCAGGCGGCCTGGCTGGTTTCCTCGCGCAGATAGAGCTTGAGGTCCGGCCATTGCGCGCGCAGCCGCGGCAGCAAGGTCGGCAGCAGGAAGGGCGCGATCGTCGGGATCACGCCGAGCCGGAGCTCGCCCGCGAGCGGCTTGCCCGAGGCGCGCACCATGTCGGTCAGCTCCTCGGTTTCGCGCAGGATCCGCCGCGCTTTTTCGGCGACGCGAATGCCGAGCGGCGTGAAGCGCACGACGCGCCGGGTGCGCTCGACCAGGGTCACGCCGATCAACGTCTCCAGTTCCTTGATCCCCGCCGACAAGGTCGACTGGGTGACGAAGCAGGCCTCGGCCGCGCGTCCGAAATGGCCGTTGGTTTCCAGGGCCACTAGATATTGAAGCTGCTTTAGGGTCGGTAGATAGGTGCTCATCGCCTCACTCGATCAAAGCCAACGATTTAATCTATTGGAACGATGAATGCCAGCACCTATATGCGCTGCACAATCTTTGACGCAGTGCACAAAGACAGGAGACGAGCTGCATGCTGACCGTTGGCGACAAGCTTCCCGAACTCATTCTTCCCGTCCAGCAGGGCATCGATGCGCTGCCCGCCGGAGAGACGATCGACCTCGCCCGGACCGACGGCAAGTGGAAGATCCTGTTCTTCTGGCCGAAGGATTTCACCTTCGTCTGCCCGACCGAGATCGTCGGCTATGGCGATCTGGCGCGCGATTTCGCGGACCGCGACGCGCTGCTGATCGGCGCCTCGACCGACACCGCCCACGTCCACTTCGCCTGGCGCCGCTCGGACGCGCAGCTCGCCGATGCGGATTTCCCGTGGATCGCGGATGCGAAGAAGGAGCTGGCCGGCGCGCTCGGCATTCTCGACGCGGCCGAGGGCGTCGCCTATCGCGCCACCTTCATCGTCGATCCCGACAATATCATCCAGCACGTCACGGTGAACGGCCTCAATGTCGGCCGCAACCCGGCCGAGACGCTCCGGATTCTCGATGCGCTGCAGACCGACGAATTGTGCCCCTGCAATTGGTCGGCCGGCGAAGAGGTGCTCAGGCCCGCGGCTTAACCCTCCTAAGCCCCCGAACCGCCTGACACCTCGGAGGGGCGCGGCAGCCGCAAGGTTGCCGCGCCCTTTTCTTCACCAGTTCCTCCCCGGAACCTGAAGGATTTTACAAGGATTTTCCCATGTCCCTCAAGGAATTCGCCGACACCCTTCCCGATTACGCGAAGGATCTCCGGCTCAACCTCGGCTCGCTGCTCAGCGACCAGCTGCTCGGCGACGACCGCAAATACGGCCTCCTTCTCGCCTGCGCGCACGGCACCGGCTACAAGCCGATCGTCGACGCGGCGGAGGCGGAAGTCGCCGGCAAGCTGGACGAGGCTTATGCGAACGCCGCCCGCGCCGCGGCCGCGGTGATGGCGATGAACAACGTCTATTACCGCTTCGTCCATCTCGCCTCCAACCCGGTCTACGCGACGCTGCCGGCCAAGCTCAGGATGAACGTCATCGGCGCGCCCGGCATCGACAAGGCCGATTTCGAATTGTTCAGCCTCGCCGTCTCCGCCCAGAACGGCTGCGGCCTGTGCATCGACAGCCATGAAAAGGTGCTGGTCCAGCACGGCGTCAAGCCGGACACGATCCAGGCCGCCGCCCGCATCGCCGCCGTGATCAAGGCCGTGGCGACGGTCCACGCGACGCTGTGACCGGAAAGGGGACAGTCACTGTGACTGTCCCCTTCTAGCCGCTGACGCTGGTCTCCGCGCCTTCGCTGTCGAGGAAGCGAGCGATGTCGGCGCCGTGCATCGGCGTCGGCGGCTGGGTGAAGGTGATGCCGTTCGCCTCGCGCGCGGCGTAGAAAGCAGCGAGATCGTCGGTGCCGAAGCCCAGCTGGACGCTGCCCGCCGGATGGCCGGCGTCGGCGGCGTGCAGCGCCAATATGGTCGCCCCGGTGTCGAACTCGGTCCAGAAGGGCGACGCGAACCTGAGCGTCAGGCCGAGCCTGTCGCGATGGAAGGCCACCGCCTTGTCCATGTCGCCCACATATTTGATCGCATAGGTCAGGCGCATCGCATCCTCCCCTTCATGTAGCGGCGTAGGCGTCCACTTCGGCGACATGGGCCGCGATCGCCGCCTCGTCGAGGAACGAGCCCAGGAAGGAATTCTTGGCCAGGATGACGAGGTCGTCGCGGCCGAGCCCGCGGCCCTTGGCGGCGGCGCGGTAATTGTCGTTCACATAGCCGCCGAAATAGGCGGGATCGTCGGAGTTGATCGTCGCCCTCAATCCCGCGCGCAGCATCGCGTCGATCGGGTGCGCGTCCATGGCGGGGACGACGCACAATTTGAGGTTGGAAAGCGGGCAGACGGTGAGCGTCATCTGTTCGCGCACCAGGCGCTCGACGAGGGCGGGATCCTCGAGCGAGCGGTTGCCGTGGTCGAGCCGGTCGATCTCGAGGATGTCGAGCGCCTCGTGGACATAAGCGGGCGGCCCTTCCTCCCCGGCATGGGCGACGCGCTTGAGGCCGAGCGCGGCGGCGGCTGCGAACACCCGGGCGAACTTGGCCGGCGGGTGGCCGAGCTCGGAGGAATCGAGCCCGACCGCCGCGATCCGGTCGAGCCAGGGCCTCGCCGCTTCGAGCGTCGCGAACGCCGCGTCCTCGTCGAGGTGGCGCAGGAAGCACAGGATCAGCTTCGATGTGATGCCGTGCCGCGCCTCGGCCTCGTCCATGCCGGCGAGCAGGCCCATCATCACCACGTCGAAGGCGATGCCGCGGTCGGTATGGGTCTGGGGGTCGAAGAAGATCTCGGCATGGACGACCTTGTCGGCCGCCGCCCGGTCGAAATAAGCGAGAGCCAGGTCGCGGAAATCGGCCTCGGTCCTGAGCACGTCCGCGCCGCGATAATAGATGTCGAGGAAATCCTGCAGGTTCGAGAATTGATAGGCGGCCCGGACCTCCTCGACGCTCGCATACGGGATCGCGATCCCGTTCCTTGCGGCCAGCGCGAACATCAATTCGGGCTCGAGGCTGCCCTCGATATGCATGTGCAGCTCGGCCTTGGGCAGGCCGGCGATGAAGGCGTCGAGATCGGTCATGGGGCGACGCTAATGGAAGCGCCGCCGAAGGCAAGTCTAGCTGACCAGGGTCAGCGTGTTCACGTTGATGTGGGGCCAGACGATGGTTTGCCCCGGGCCATCCTGCTTGGCCGGAAAGTCGAGCAGGATGCGCTGCGAATATTGCAGCTGCTGGAACGTGTTTCCCTTTCCGTCCTGGAGCGTTTCGAGCCAGAACGTCGCATCGAACTCGGTGGGGATCACGTTGATCTGCGTCGAGCTCGGCTGGAGCGAGGCGATATTGCTCATCCCGCCCATATTCTGCGTGCTCACCTGCAGGATGACCGTCTGGGTCACCGTCAGTCCTTCCGCCTGCTGATTGGCCAGATAATCGATCAGGGTCTGGTTGGGGGCCTGGGGGGTGAAATTGGGATATTTGTCGGGCTTGCCATAGGGGTCCTTATATCCGAACACGGGAGGCAGATCGCCGGTCGGCGCGCCGTTCAGCGTCGGGTCTATGGTGGGCGGGCCCTGGATCACCGATGAAGTGCCCATCACCTCCACGGCATTGCCGTGCGGGACGCTCGCGATCCGGAAAATGTCGAAACCGCCGTTCAGCGTCGGATCCGACAATTCCCAGAAGCCGCACTCCACGTGCATCAGGCTGCCGAGCGGGGTTTCCGAGATCGTCGTCGAATATTGCAGGGTCGGGATGTTCTCGATGACCTTATAGCCACGGTTGGGAGTCGTTGCGGGCACCTTATTGACCACCAAGGTCTCGGTATAGGAATCGACCAGCAGGGTGAATTCGCCTTGCTGATCCGGGACGGCGATCATGTTGAAGCCGTTCGCGCCGGTCCAGGTGCCGACGAGGCCGGCGAGGTTGCCGAAATCGATTTCAGCCCCGTGCAGTCTTACATCATGCGTGCCGGCCATAAGAAAAGCTCCCCCCAGATCTTGGACACGAAGACTGCGCGAATTCCTTGAGCCGCGCAATACAAATATTCTTGCTTTGCAATGATCTCGGACCGGGACCTCAGGCGAGACCGAGGAGCCAGCGGGCGAGATCGACCGGTGCGACCGCGGCGTCGGGGGCGGTGCGGGTCAGCGCGGCGCGATGCGCCATGATCCATTCGAGGCAGGCGGCGCGGGTCTCGAAAAAGGGGTAATTGTCGCGCGCCGGGCGGAACGAGCCCTCGTCGATCAGGAAGCGAGCGCCGCGCCGGCAGCCGGGCGCGCCGGGCCAGTCGCGGGTGGGCGCCGTCACCGACGGCACCCACCAGATCCTGGTGGCGTCGAGCGTGTCGACGTCCGCGTGGTTCATCCCGCCAGATCGAAGCGGTCGGCGTTCATCACCTTGGTCCATGCCGCGACGAAGTCGGTCACGAACTTCTCTTCGCCCCCGCTTTCGGCATAGACTTCGCACACCGCGCGCAGCTCGGCGTTGGAGCCGAAGATGAGGTCGGCGCGGGTCGCGCGCCACGTTTCGCCGCCGCCCGCGCGGTCGGTCGCAACATATTCCTCGTCGTTCGACCCGTCGACCGCGCTCCACACGTTGGTCATGTCGAGCAGGTTGACGAAGAAGTCGTTGGTCAGCTGGCCCGAACGCCTGGTGAGGTGGCCGTGGCCGCGCTCGCCATGGTTTGCGCCGAGCACGCGCAGCCCGCCGACCAGCACGACCATCTCAGGCACCGAGAGACCGAGCAGGCTGGCGCGATCGAGCATCATCTCCTCGGTCTTCACCGCCAGCTTCTTCTTGCCGACATAGTTGCGGAACGCGTCCGCCTCGGGCTCCATCACCGCGAAGCTGTCGGCGTCGGTCTGCTCCTCGGTCGCGTCGCCGCGGCCGCCGGTGAACGGCACCGAGGCGCCATGGCCGGCGTCCTTGATCGCCTTCTCCAGCCCGACCACGCCGCCGAGCACGATCGCGTCGGCGATCGACAGGTTGCCGCGCAACCCGTCGAGCGTGTCGAGCACCCTGGCGAGCAAAGCGGGCTCGTTGACCTCCCAGTCCTTCTGCGGCGCAAGCCGCACGCGCGCCCCGTTGGCACCGCCGCGATAGTCGGACTTGCGGTAGGTCGAGGCCGAGGCCCAGGCGGTCTTGATCAACTGGCTGACCGTGAGGCCGCTGGCCGCGATCTTCTCCTTCGCCGCCGCAATTTCGGCGTCGGACGGCGTGGTGCCGGCCGGGATCGGGTCCTGCCAGATCAGGTCCTCGGCCGGGACCTCGGGGCCGAGATAGCGGACCTTGGGCCCCATGTCGCGATGGGTCAGCTTGAACCACGCGCGCGCGAAGGCGTCCTTGAACGCCTCGTGATCGTTCCTGAATTTCTCGCTGATCCTGGCGAACTCGGGGTCCATCTTGAGCGCCATGTCGGCGGTGGTCATCATCGTCGGCACCTTCAGGCTCGAGTCCCAGGCCGCCGGGGCCTTGTCCTCTTCCTTCTGGTTCACCGGCTGCCACTGCTGCGCGCCTGCGGGCGAGTGGACCAGCTCGTATTCGTAATCGAGCAGCAGGCGGAAATAGTTCTCGCTCCACTGGGTCGGCGTGTTGACCCACGAGCCTTCGATGCCGCTGGTCACGGTGTGCTCGCCGATGCCGCCGCTCTCGTGGCCGCTGACCCAGCCGAAGCCCTGCGCGGCAAGGTCACCGCCCGAAGGCGCGGCGCCGAGCAGGGAGGCATCGCCGTTCCCGTGCGCCTTGCCGAAGGTGTGGCCGCCGGCGGTAAGCGCGACGGTCTCCTCGTGGTTCATCGCCATGCGATGGAAGGTTTCCTTGATGTCGCGCGCCGACTGCAGCGGATCGGGGTTGCCGCCCGGGCCTTCGGGATTGACGTAGATCAGCCCCATCTGGATTGCGGCGAGCGGGCCTTCGAGCTCGTGCATGCCGTGCTCGGGGGCGATGCGCGTCTGCACGCCCTGGTTGACCCACTTGTCTTCCGAGCCCCAGTAGATGTCGCGCTCGGGCTCGAACACGTCGGGACGGCCGCCGCCGAAGCCGAACACCGGCCCGCCCATGCTCTCGATGGCGACGTTTCCGGCGAGGATGAAGAGGTCGGCCCAGCTGATGTTCTTGCCGTATTTCTGCTTGATCGGCCACAGCAGGCGGCGGGCCTTGTCGAGGTTGCCGTTGTCGGGCCAGGAATCGAGCGGGGCGAAGCGCTGCTGCCCGCTGTTCGCGCCGCCGCGGCCGTCCGCCGTGCGATAGGTGCCCGCCGCATGCCACGCCATGCGGATGAAGAACGGGCCGTAATGGCCGTAGTCCGCCGGCCACCATGGCTGGCTGTCGGTCATCAGCGCGGTGAGGTCGGCCTTCAACGCGTCGTAGTCGAGCGCGTTGAACGCTTCGGCGTAGTCGAAGTCCGCGCCATGGGGGTTCGTCGGGCCGTTGGGATTGAGGATCTCGGTCGCCAGCATCTCCGGCCACCAGTCCTTGTTGGTCCGCCCGAGCAGGGCGCGCACGCCGCCGTCGCCGTGGGCCGGGCAGCCACCCGCAATCGATCCTGTCTTGGCGTCCATCGCGTTCTCTCCTGTTCCGCTCGGGTTGATCCCGAAGTCCGACGACTCATGCCAGCGCATGATCACGGTCTGCACCCTACCAAGCGGCGGGGGGAGGGCTAAACGAGATAGTCCGATAAGGTTGAACGGATAAAT
>Ga0307503_10000018_pt1 | contig 187733 bp, 189 predicted proteins | sample 17_S_MG_FD_194514 | JGI IMG/M metagenome (GOLD analysis project Ga0307503, IMG submission 194514) | Soil microbial communities from Populus trichocarpa stands in riparian zone in the Pacific Northwest, United States - 17_S | ecosystem: Environmental > Terrestrial > Soil > Riparian zone >... | reverse complement strand
TCCCTTCGGGCCGAGGGGCGCGTTAGCGTGAATCTTCATCCGGTCATCTCCTTGGTGCTGGTGGCTTCGACACCTCCAGCCTCCAAGGAGACCCGGATGAACAACGTGCTTAGGAATTACAGCTAGTCCGCCATGGCTATCCACATCGCTCTATTCGCAGTCCCCGCCGCGGCGACTGAGGCGTGACCAGCCGGCGCAAGCGCGAAGCGCTGTGCCGGCGCTGCCACCAACGAGCGGAGCGGAGGTGGCTAGCTCGGCCAGCGCGCCGCCGGTTCGGCTCCTAGCGGGCTTTCAGAGGTGCCGGAGGAGGGACTCGAACCCCCGACACGCGGATTATGATTCCGCTGCTCTAACCAGCTGAGCTACTCCGGCGGGGCTTGGGGATCGTAGCGATGGCCGGGTGGCTTTCGTCGGGGGGCGCTAGGGCATAGCCTTTGGGCCGATGACGCAGGAACTGGACAGGGCGGTTCGGACGATTCTGCGCGATTGCCTGCGTGTGGAACCGGGTGAAGAGGTGCTGGTGATCTGCAATCCCGTGACCGAGGACATCGGGGCGCTGATGCGGATCGAGGCCGAGGGCGACGGGGCGTACGCGACGCTGGCCGTGATCTCGGAGCTGGACTCCAACGGGGCCGAGCCGCCGATGGCGGTTGCGGCCGCGATGGTCGCCTCCCAAGTCGTCCTGGCGCCGACGATCCAGTCGCTGTCGCACACGTCGGCTCGCCGGGCCGCCAGCCAGGCGGGAGTGCGGATCGCGACGCTGCCCGGCGTCACCGAGGACATGCTCGGGCGGCTGATGAACGCCGACATGCGCAAGCTGCGGCGCCGTGGCGCTGCCGTCGCCGCTGCCCTGCGCGACGGTGAGGAGGCGCGGATCACCTGCCGCCACGGCAGCGATCTGCGCCTCGGCCTCAAAGACCGGATCCCGATCGCCGATGCGGGTGTCCTCAATGCCAAGGGCGCCTTCGGCAACCTTCCCTGCGGCGAGGCATTCGTCGCCCCGCTCGAGGGAACAACGGAGGGAACGCTGGTCGTCGATGGCTCGATCGCCGGCGTGGGCAAGGTCGAGACGCCGGTGGAGCTGACGGTGCGCGGCGGTCACCTGACCGACGCGACCGGCCCGGAGGGCGCGACCCTGCTCGAACTGCTGACCATGCACGGCGAGGACGGCACCAACGTCGCCGAGTTGGGAATCGGCACCAACGAAGAGGCAACGCTGACCGGCAACATCCTCGAGGACGAGAAGATCCTCGGCACCGCGCACGTCGCCTTCGGGGCCTCGGCGGCGATCGGGGGGAAGGTCCAGGTACCGGTGCACCTCGACTGCGTGATCGTCGAGCCGACGGTGGAAATCGACGGCACCGAGATCGTCCGCGGCGGCGACCTGCTTCTCTGACGCGGTGGCACCGACCCTCCTCGCTGTTCCCAACGTCTCCGAGGGACGCGATTCCGACCGCATCGAGAGCCTCGAGACCGCCTTCTCCAGCGGTGCCACCCTGCTCGACCGTCACTCCGATCCGGACCACGATCGCAGCGTCTTCACCCTGGCGGGCCGCGCGGCCCCGCTACGTGAGGCCCTGATCTCCGGCGCCGAGCAGACGGTCGAGTCGGTCGACATGAGCGCCTATGACGGTTTGCACCCGGCGGTCGGGGCGCTCGACGTCTGCCCGGTTGTCTGGCTCGACCCGGCCGACCGCGATGCCGCTCGAATCGAGGTGCTCGAGGTAGCCGAGCAGATCGGCGGCCTCGGTGTGCCGGTCTTCCTCTACGGCGAGATTGCGACCCGGCCCGAGCATGCCGAGCGGGCCTACTTCCGCAACGGCGGACTGGCCGAGCTGCTGAGGCGGATGGAGGGAGGCGAGCTCCGGCCCGATCGCGGTCCAGCGTTGCCGCACCCGACGGCGGGCGTGACGCTGGTGACCGCCCGCCCTCCGCTCGCCGCCTTCAACGTCGAGCTCGGCGGCGGCGACCTCGGCGTCGCACGCACCGTTGCGGCGGGCCTGCGCGAGGCCGGCGGCGGCCTGCCGGGCGTGAGAGCGATCGGCCTGCCCCTCTCCAGCGGCCGCGTGCAGGTCTCGACCAACGTGCACGATCCGTTCGTTGTGCCCCTGCAGGAGGTCGTCGAGTGCGTCAGGGCCCTGGCGGCCCCGCTTGGCGCTATCCCGCTCGAAGCCGAGATCGTCGGCCTGGTGCCGGCCGCGGCTCTCGCCGGCTATCGGCCAGACGTCCCGATCCGCGACTTCGACCCTGCGCGCCTGATGATCGAGGCACGCTTGCCGGCAGCCTCTTAGACGGCGCTGCTCGGTAGATTCCTGGCATGGCCCAGACTAAGAAGAAGCGTCGCCGCAAGCACCGCGGGACCCAGGGCGGCCGCATCGACACCAACCGCCGTGCTGCCCGCCCGCGTAGTCGAGCCGAGGCGAAAGCGAGGGCCCGCGCCGGCGCCAAACGCGCGCCCCGCGTCGACAGTCCGCCGACCTGGCGCAACTCGGCGTTGCGCGGCATCGGCGCCGCGGCGGTCTTCGCGGTCCTCCTGCTGGTGATCTTCAAACGCTCGTTCGGCGCTGCGATCGGCCTCGGCGCCTTCATGCTCGTTTTCTACATCCCGGCCGGCTACTACATCGACATGATGATGTGGCGGCGTCGCGAGCGGGCGCGGATGCGCTCCGGCGGTTCGTGAGCCTCGACGTCCACCAGCTTACGGTCGGCGCGATCGCCGAGAACTGCTTCGTCGTCCGCCGCGAGGGATCGGGCACCGGGGTTGTGATCGATCCGGGAGAGGAGCCGGATCGGATCGCCGCCGAGATCGAAGAGATGGGCATGGCGGTCGAGGCAATCCTGATCACCCACTGTCACTTCGACCACATCGGCGCTGTCGCGCCGCTCGCGAAGACGACCGGCGCCCCCGTCTACTGCCCCAGGATCGAGGTGCCGGTGCTGGCCGACATCATGTCCTTCGTCCCGATGCCGGGTTTCGGCCCGTACGAGAGCTACGAGGCGGACATCGAGGTCGAAGGCGGCGAGGCGCTCGAGCTGGCGGGCCTCACCCTGGACGTGATCTTCACCCCCGGTCACAGCCCCGGTCACGTCACCTACTCGGTGCGAGACGAGGAGGCGATCTTCTCCGGCGATGTGCTCTTCCAGGGTTCGGTCGGGAGGGTCGATCTCCCCGGTGGCGACGGACCGACGCTGATCCGCTCGATCGCCAGCCTGATCGACGGGCATTCTTCGGAGACCGGCGTCTACCCCGGTCACATGGGCGTGACGACCCTCGGGGCCGAGCAGGCCACCAACCCGTTCCTCGTCGAGTTGCGGCGGTAGGCAGCCTGCTGGCCCCCGGCGCAGGTAAGGTCGCGCACTGTGGCGGGACACAAGTATCAGGCACCCCGTGGGACCTTCGACGTCCTGCCTGCTGCCGCGCGAACTCGCGAACGGGTTCAGCGCACGGCAGCCGAGATCTTCGCCCGGGCCGGTTTCGAGCCGATCGCCACGCCTGTCTTCGAGGACACCGAGCTGTTCGAACGGGGCGTCGGCCACTCGACCGACATCGTCCGCAAGGAGATGTTCAGCTTCGAGGACAAGGGCGGGCGCGGGCTCACCCTGCGGCCGGAGGGAACCGCGCCGATCTGTCGTGCCTACGTCGAGCACGGGATGCACAAGCTGGCGCAGCCGGTGAAGCTCTCCTACGTCGGCCCCTTCTTCAGGCACGAGCGCCCACAGGCGGGCCGCTACCGGCAGTTCCACCAGCTCGGCGTCGAGACGATCGGCGCCGACTCGCCCCTCGCCGACGCCGAGGCGATCGGCCTGCAGGCAGAACTGCTGGCAGAGCTCGGCGTGCCCGGGGTCGAGCTGCGCCTGGGCAGCCTCGGTTCGTTCGCCGCACGCCAGGCCTACCTCGAGGAGCTGAAGGCTCATCTGCACGCGCACGAGGGCGACCTCTTGGCTGATGTCCGCGAGCGAATCGACGCGAACCCGCTGCGCGCCTTCGACTCCGACGACGACGGAACCCGCGCTGTTATGGCGGCGGCGCCGAAGCTGGTCGAGCGACTCGAAGGCGACGATGCCCAGCACTTCGCCGAGGTACGGGCCCTGCTCGAGGCGGCCGGTGTCGAATACACGATCGACCCGACCCTGGTGCGGGGGCTTGACTACTACACGCGCACGATCTTCTCCTTCGTCTGCGACCGGCTCGGAGCGCAGTCGGAGATCGGGGGCGGCGGGCGCTATGACGGGCTGGTCGAGCAGCTCGGTGGCCCGGCGACGCCGGCGATCGGCTGGGCCGCCGGGATCGAGCGGATTCTCCTGGCCCTCGACGAGGAACCTGAGGCCGAGGGACGCGACGTCTTCATCTCTTACGCAGTCGAGGATGACGGCCAGCGGGCGCTGGCACTCGGCCTTGCCCGCGACCTGCGCCGGGCCGGACTCTCCACCGAGTTCGACCTGGCCGGGCGGGGGCTCAAGGGCCAGCTCAAGCACGCCGACCGGATCGGCGCTCGCCGCGTTCTGATCCTGGAAAGCGACGGGGCGGCCCAGATGCGGGACATGAGGAGCGGCGAGCAGCGCCCGGTCGATACCGGCAGCCTGGTCGAAGAGATCCTCGGAGGCGAGTCATGAGCGACTTTCCGGCCCTGCAGCCGAACGGCTACCGCGACGCTTGGTGCGGCCAGATCTTGGCCGACCGCGTCGGCAGCGAGGCCCGGGTCGCCGGCTGGGTCCACCGGCGCCGCGACCACGGCGGCCTGGTCTTCATCGACCTGCGCGACCGCACTGGCATCGTCCAGCTCGTCTTCAACCCCGACGAGGCCGGCGACGCCTTCGAGCTCGGGCACAGGCTGCGCGCCGAGGACGTGCTGAGCGCTACCGGCAGCGTCGTCCAGCGCTCGCCGGAGACCGTGAACGCCGACCTCCCGACCGGCGAGGTCGAGCTGAAGGTGAGCGCCGCCGAGCTGCTTGCCGACGCCGAGACGCCGCCCTTCCAGATCGAGGGATTCGCCGGCGAGGTGGGCGAGGACGCGCGGCTGCGCCACCGCTACCTCGACCTGCGCCGTGACCAGATGCGCGACGCCCTCGTCCTCCGCCACCGCGTCACCGCGTCGATGCGCGAGTTCCTCGACGGAGAGGGGTTCCTCGACATCGAGACCCCCGTGCTGACCCGGTCCACTCCCGAGGGCGCCCGCGACTTCCTCGTCCCCAGTCGGCAGCAGCAGGGCTCCTTCTACGCCTTGCCGCAATCGCCCCAGCTCTTCAAGCAGCTGTTGATGGTGGCCGGCTTCGAGCGCTACTACCAGGTGGCGCGTTGCTTCCGCGACGAGGCGACCCGGGCCGACCGCCAGGCCGAGTTCACCCAGCTCGACGTCGAGATGTCCTTCGTCGGCGTCGACGACGTGATCGACGTCAACGAAAGGCTACTGGCCCACGTCTTCGAGCGGGCCGGCGGGCCGGCGATCGAGAGGCCGATGGAGCGGATGGCCTACGACGAGGCGATGGACCGATTCGGCACCGACCGTCCCGACCTGCGCTTCGGGCTCGACCTCGTCGACCTCGGCGAGGCGCTGCGCGAGACGGAGTTCAAGGTCTTCCGCTCGGTGCTGGAGGGAGGGGGCGCGGTGCGCGGGCTGAATGCGGGCAAGCGCGAGATGCCCCGCTCGGAGCTGGACGGGCTGATCTCGCGCGCTCAGGAGCTCGGCGCCAAGGGCCTGGTCTGGGCCTTCCGCGAGGGCGCGGGTTGGCGCTCGCCAACCGCCAAGTTCCTCACCGAGGAGGAGCTGGGCGATCTCAATGGCCGGCTGGGGGCGGAGGAGGGCGACCTGTTGCTGCTCGTCGCCGACGAGCGCCCCGTCACCGACGCGGTGCTGGGTCAGCTGCGCATCGACCTTGCCGAGCGCTTCGGGTTGATCCCCGAGGGCGAGGATCGACTGGTCTGGATCGTCGACTGGCCGCTGATGGAGTGGAACGACGCCGAGGGGCGCTGGGACGCCCTGCACCATCCCTTCACGGCACCTGCCGGCGAGTTCGATCCCGACGATCCTGGCGCGGCCCGCGCCCTCGCCTACGACATCGTCTGGAACGGACAGGAGCTCGGCGGTGGCTCGATCCGCATCAACCGCGCCGATATGCAGCAGGCGGTCTTCGCCGCACTCGGGATCGATGCCGAGCAAGCCGAGGCGCGCTTCGGCTTCCTGCTTGAGGCGCTGCGTTATGGGGCGCCCCCGCACGGCGGTATCGCCTACGGAGTCGACCGCATCGCGCAGCGGCTCTACGGGGCGGAGACGATCCGCGACGTGATCGCTTTCCCCAAGACTGCGTCCGGCTTCGACCTGCTGACCGGCGCACCGGCCCCCGTCGACGACGTGCAGCTGAGGGACCTGGGGGTCTCTCTCCAGCAACGCCGCCTCGCCGGGCACTGAGATGGGCTTCTTCGGCCGGATCCGGGCTGTTTTCGGGGCCCGGCCACCCGGGCCGGGTGCGACCCCGGTCCACGTCGACGACCCGCGCTACGACAGCTGGGAGGTGGTGCGCGATTTCGCCGACGTGAAGACGGCCCGGGCCTGGCACCAGGCCCTCGAAGAGGCGAAGATCGAGGCCGTGTTGACGGCCGATTGGCCGCTCGACCGATTCGGCCACGGTGACATCGCCCTGCGAGTTCAGTCGCCTGACTGGAGCGAGGCCGAGTGGCTGCTCTCAAATTTGGACGATTGATCGCTTGCGGTGGGGCGTGGCGGTGCTACGGTTGGCCCGAGGTTCGAGCCCGTACGTGAGCCGTCTCACCGTTTGACCCAACACAAACGGCGCGGGAGCCGATCTCTCTCGGTCCTGTGGGACTGCGAGGAGGCGCCCACCCTTTACTTCAAGGGATCAAAGCCAGAGGCGGTACCGGCGGGCTGGAGCCTCATTTTCGTTGCGGAAACGTGACACTCAGCGCGCCACCGATGCGCCGCGGCCCCACATCATCAGCCGCGTGCAAGGCCCAACGGTTTCCAAAACGGAAGCGTGCTCCCTTCGGTCGCCTATAGAGACGAAACGGAGCACGCGTCAGCGTGGGGGACTGGACCTAGGCATTTCGCGGCTGGCGGAAGGCCAGCATGGCGTGGTCGCTCGCCGGCAACTGATCGAGCTCGGCTTGAGCGATGCGCGGATCAAGGGGCGGATCGCCCGGGGCCACCTTCATGTCGTGCACCGCGGCGTCTACGCGGTTGGACACCGCGTATTGAGCAGGCGTAGCCGCTGGATGGCCGCGGTGCTCTTCGGCGGCCCAGAAGCCGCTCTCAGCCACCGATCTGCGGCCCAGCTCTGGGGGATCGCACCTCACCGTGGCAGCGCGATCGACGTTACCCGCAGGAGTGGCTGGCGATCATCGACGGGGATCGTGGTTCATCGCAACGCGATCTCGGCCGACGAGATCGAGGAAGTGGCGGGGATCCCGTGCACCTGCGTCCCCCGCACGAGCCTCGACCTCGCCGGCTCCTTCTCACGAGACGAGCTGGAGCGGACGATCAACCAGATCGAGATGCGGCGCCTGACCCACGCTCTCTCGATATACGACCTGTTGGCGAGGTACCCACGGCGGCCCGGGGCGCCGGTGCTGCGGGCGCTGCTCGACGATCTCCTGGAGGGACACGGGGTCACGAGGAGCATGCTGGAGGAGCGCTTCGCTGCTCTCCTCGCTCGCTCCGACCTGCCTCGCCCGCAACTCAATGCCAGCCTCGCGGTGCACGGGCGGTTCTTCGAGGTCGATTGCCTGTGGAGGAAGCAGCGTGTGATTGTCGAGCTCGACGGGGTGCGTGTACACGGGACCGATTTGGCGTTCGAGAAGGACCGCGAACGCGACCGCTTGCTGATTGCCGACGGATGGCGGGTGCCCCGGATCACGTGGCGGCAACTGCGCGACGATGCCCCCGCGGTGCTTGCTGACCTGCGCACGTTGCTGCGCACGGTGCCGCCTCGTCCTACCCTGTAGCGGATGGACCGAGAGCTGTTCGAGCACTATTTGCAAAATGAGAGCCGGCAAGGCGCTCCCGTTGACGATGCATTTACTGGCGCGGCGGGAGGAGCCGCATGCGGCGACCTGTCTCGCATCTCGCTTGTCATTGCGAATGGAGTGGTTACCAGCGTCACGTTTGATGCTGAGGGGTGTGGGGCGACGCGGGCCGCTACGGCTGCCGTAGCCGAGATGGTCGAGGGGGAGGCGGTGCTCGACGTCGCTCGGATCGGGATCGATGAGGTTGACGAGGCTATCGGGGGGTTGACGCCGGCCAAGCGGCATGCGGCTCAGCTGGCTGCCGATGCCCTGCACCGGGCGCTGGCTCAGGCCGCTGCTTCGGCGGAGGTGTTGGGGGGGTCCGACGGCGACCGGGTGCTCGTGGCTATGTCCGGCGGGGTGGACAGCGCGGTGGCCGCTCTGCTCGAACAGGAGCGCGGGGCGGAGGTCGTCGGCGTCACGCTGAAGCTGTGGGCCGATCCGGAGACCGACGGGGCCAAGGCCTGTTGCTCGCCGGAGGCCGTGCTCGGGGCGCGAGCCCTGGCCCACTCGCTTGGCATTCCACACCTGACCCTGGACCTGGAGGAGCAGTTCCGCCGCCGCGTCGTGGCCGAGTTCGTCGACGGCTATGCCGCCGGCAGCACTCCCAACCCCTGTATCGCCTGCAATGGCGAGGTGCGGATCGCGGCGATGGTCGATCTGGCCGGGAGAGTGGGGGCGACCCACCTCGTCACCGGCCACTACGCACGCATCGTCGACGACGGCAGCGGCCCGCTGCTCGCCGCGGCCTCCGACGAGAACAAGGACCAGAGCTACATGCTGGCGGCTCTGCCGCCGGGCCTGCTCGAGCGGGTGCGCTTCCCCCTGGTGGAGCTGACCAAGCCAGAGGTTCGTGAGATCGCGGCCCGCCACGAACTTGCTGTCGCCCGCAAGCCCGAGAGCCAGGACCTCTGCTTCCTCTCCGGCCAGGGCAAGGCCGATTTCCTGCGCCGCCACGGCGGCCTGCGGGAGCGCGAGGGCGACCTGATCGACCGCTCGGGCCAGCCGGTCGGCCGCCACCGCGGCCACCACAACTTCACCGTCGGGCAGCGTCGCGGGATCGGCGGCGGCGCCGCCGAGCCGCTCTATGTGCTCGCCACGGACGCCGTTGCCAACACGGTCACGGTAGGGCCTCGCAGCGAGCTGCTGGCGCGCTCGGTGCGGCTTCGCAATGCCGTCCTGCACCGCGGCGGGCCGAGCATCGACGCCGTGCGGTTGCGCTATCGCTCGCAGCCCGTCCCGGCCGTCGTATGCGGAGCCGAGGCCGGCAACCACCCCGTACTGGACGTCGCGTTGGGCGAGGAGTTCGCCGGCGCCTCGCCTGGGCAGACCGCCGTGCTGCTCGCCGGCGAGGCGATCGTCGGCCACGGCACCATCGTCGCGGCTGCCTGACGCGGCCACGAGTCCTTAGGCTCTCGCTGATGAAAGCTGCCGAGATCCGCCAGACCTACCTCTCCTTCTTCGAGGAGCGGGGACACAAGATCGTCCCCTCGGCCTCGCTGGTGCCCGCATCGCACGATCCCTCGGTCCTGCTGACGACGGCGGGAATGCAGCCATTCAAGCCCTATTTCCTCGGGCGGGAGGAGCCACCGGCCCGCCGTCTCGCCGACGTGCAGAAGTGCTTCCGCACGACCGACATCGGGGAGGTCGGCAACACCGCCCGCCATCTCACCTTCTTCGAGATGCTCGGCAACTGGAGCTTCGGCGACTACTTCAAGGAGGAGTCGATCCCCTGGGGCTGGGAGCTCTCGACCCAGGGCTTCGGGATGGACCCCGAGCGGATCTGGGTCACGGTCTTCGGCGGCGACGAGGAGCTCGGCCTCGGACCCGACGAGGAGGCGATCGAGGTATGGCGCCGGGTGGGGGTGCCCGACGAGCGGATCGTCCGGCTCGGCCGCAAGGACAACTTCTGGCAGGCCGGCCCGGCCGGCCCCTGCGGCCCCTGCTCCGAGCTTTACCTCGACCGAGGCGAGGACTTCGGCGCACCCGGCGAGCGTCCCGGCGACGACACCGACCGCTTCCTCGAGTTCTGGAACCACGTCTTCATGACCTACGACCTGGGAACCGACGGCTCGCTGGCCGAGCTGCCGATGCGCAACATCGACACCGGCATGGGCCTCGACCGGATGGCGGCAATCCTCCAGGACGTGCCCTCGGTCTTCGAGACCGACCTCGTCCGACCCCTGATCGACCTCGCGGAGGAGATGTCGGGTCATTCCTATGGAGAGGGAGGCGCCGTGACCCGCGCAATGCGGATCGTTGCTGACCATTCCCGGGGCGCCGCCTTCCTGATCGCCGACGGCGTCGTTCCCTCCAACGAGGATCGCGGCTACATCCTGCGCCGGATCATGCGACGGGCGATCCAGCAGGGGCGCACGCTCGGCCTCGAGGCGCCCTGGCTCGGCCGCTTTGCCGAGCGGGCGATCGAGGTCATGGGCGGAGCCTACCCGGACCTGGCGGCGGAGCGCGAGACGATCGCTCGTTGGGTCGGCGACGAGGAGGAGGGCTTCGGCCGCACCCTGGAGCGCGGCACCGAGCTGCTGGAGCGGCTGGTGGGGGAAGCGCAGGAGTCGGAGACCTCGTGGATCGACGCCGCCGATGCATTCAAGCTGCACGACACCTACGGGTTCCCCTACGACCTGACCAAGGAGCTGCTCGCCGAGCGGGGCCTCTCGGTCGACGATGGCGGCTTCGAGGAGCTGATGGAGGAGCAGCGCCAGCGCGCCCGGGTGGGCTCCGCCACCGCGCACGGCTCCGAGGACCGCCACGAGCGGGTGATCGCCTTCGCCGGTGCTGCAGCGCCGACCCGCTTCGTCGGCTACGAGACCCTGCGCGCGACCACAGGGCTCGCCGCAGTCGAGAGCGACGACGGCCGTGCCCTGGTCAAGCTCGAGGAGAGCCCCTTCTACGCCGAGGGCGGCGGCCAGGTTGCCGACTCGGGCGTGCTGCGCTGGCCCGACGGCGAGGCACGGGTGATCGATGTCTACCGGGTCGGAGAAGACCAGGCCCTAGAGGTGGAGCCGGCGGGGGAGATCGATCCGACTGTCGCCGTGGAAGCGGAGGTCAACCGTGAGACCCGCCACGCGACGATGCGTAACCACACCGCGACGCACCTCCTGCACGCTGCGCTACGCGAGCGGCTCGGCGCCCACGTGCGTCAGGCCGGCTCGTCCGTGCGCCCGGACAAGCTGCGCTTCGACTTCACCCACGGGCAAGCGCTTGGCCCGGCTGAGCTGCGGGTCGTCGAGGACCGCGTCAACGAGTGGATCAAGGCAAGCCTGCAGGTTCGCTGGCTGGAGATGGAGCGGGCAGAGGCCGAGCGTCTTGGCGCGATGGCCCTGTTCGGCGAGAAGTACGGCGAGTGGGTGCGGATGGTCGAAGTCGACGAGGTCTCCCGCGAGCTCTGCGGCGGTACTCACGTGGCCAACACGGCCGAGGTCGGCATCTTCAAGATCTCATCCGAGGGTTCCAGCGCCGCCAACGTGAGGCGCATCGAGGCGCTCACAGGCCCGGCGGCGATCGACTGGTTCCGCGAGCGCGAGGATCGCTTGGGAGAGATCGGAGAGCTGCTCGGCGCCCCACAGGATCCGGTTGCCGGCGCCCGTCGTGCTGCCGAGCGGCTGCGCGAGGCAGGCAAGGGGGCGGAGCAAGCGCAAAAACAGCTTCTAGGCGACGAGGCGGAGCGGCTGGTCGCCGAGGCGACCGAGGTGGGCGGGCTGAAGCTGGTCGCCTCCCGCTCGGCCCTGTCGGACCAAAAGCAGATACTCGAGCTGGCCAACCGCGTCCAGTCCAAGCTCGCCACCGACTCGGCAGTGGTGTTGGGGGGCGGCGAGGGAGACAGGGTCGCGCTCGTCGTCCTCGTCTCCAAAGGCGCCGTCGCCCGCGGGGTCTCCGCCGCGGCGATCGTCCGCGAGGCGGCGCCGGTTGTGGGTGGCGGCGGAGGCGGCCGCGACGACATGGCACAGGCGGGCGGCAAGGATGCCTCGAAGCTCGACGAGGCCTTGGCGATCGCGCGGGCCTCGATCGGGGACAAGATCGCATAGCCGTGCGTGTCCTCGCCCTCGACCACGGCACCGCCCGCATCGGTTGTGCGATGTCGGACCCAAGCGGAACCCTGGCGACGCCGCTGCCGGTGATCGAGCCGCCCGAGCCGCGGTCGGTTGCCGAGCTGGTTGCCGAGCACGAGGTCGAGGCGGTCGTCGTCGGGCTTCCCCTCCATCTCAGCGGAGAAGAAGGAAGCCAGGCCGCATTGGCGCGAACCTTCTGCGCGGAACTGGAGGCGATCCTCGACATTCCGGTCGAGGTCTACGACGAGCGCTTGACCACCCGCATGGCCGATGCAAGCAAGCGAGCCGGCGCGTCGGCCGCACCGGACTCGCTCGCCGCCGCCCACCTACTCGAGGCGTATCTCGAAAGCCGCACCGCAGGCGAAGAGCACGACGATGAGTAACGATCTGTTCGACGCGGAACGCGAGCAGCGCCGCCGCGAGCGCGAAGCGCGCCGTACCGAGGCGCAGCCCAAACCCGAGGCGAAGAAGCCGAAGAGTCCCAAGCCTCGGCAATCGCACTCGAACCGGCACCGGCTCGGGGTGGCCGTGGCTCTTGGCGTGGCGTTCCTGGGCCTGGCGGCGATCGCCGCCCTTGCCTATCGCCACTTTCACCGCAGCACTCCTCCACCGCCGGTGGCGGTGCGGACGATCACCGTGACCATCCCGGAGGGTTACACCCGAGCCCAGACCGCAGAAGTCGCCAAGCAGGACGGGCTGCAGGGCAACTACGTCAAGGAGAGCGTGCGCTCCAAGTACCTAAACCCCGCCAAGTACGGTGGCAAGGACGCCAAGAACCTGGAGGGCTTTCTCTTCCCCGACACCTTCGAACTGGAGAAACACGCCAAGGCCGCCGACCTGGTCCAGCTCCAGCTCGAAGACTTCAAGCGACGGATCGCGGGCGTCGACATGAGTTACGCACGCTCGAAGAACCTGACGGTCTACGACGTGCTCACGATCGCCTCGATGATCGAGCACGAGGCCGGGGTCGCGAGCCAGCGCAAGCTGGTCGCGGCGGTGATCTACAACCGCCTGCACGAAGGGATGCCGCTGGGCATCGACGCCACCACTCGCTTTGCCACCGGCAACTACACGCGTCCCCTGACCGAATCCGAATTGGCGGTCGAATCGCCTTACAACACCCGTACCCACGCCGGCCTGCCGCCGGGCCCGATCGACAGTCCGGGCCTCGCCTCGATCGAAGCCGCCGCGCACCCGGCCAAGGTCGACTACCTCTTCTACGTCGCCGAACCTGGGACGTGCAACAAGCTCGCTTTCTCCTCGACCGAAGCCGAATTCAACGCCGACGTCGAACGCTACAACTCGGCCCGCGAAGCAGCCGGCGGCAACTCGCCGGACAGCTGCGGGGGATAGAGCCGTGCTGAGCCTCGCCGTCCTCGGGCACCCAGTGGGCCACTCGCGCTCGCCGGCGATGCACAATGCAGCGCTGGCTGCGCTTGGGCTGGGGGAGGAGTGGACCTACGAGGGGATCGACGTCACGCCCGACGCTTTCGAGGCCCGCGTAAGGGCGATGCCGGGAGAAGGCTTCGCCGGGGCAAACGTCACCGTTCCGCACAAGGGCGCGGCGCTGGCCCTCGCCGACGAGCTCTCCGAGACCGCACGCGAGATCGGCGCGGCCAACACGCTCATCTTCGCGGACGGTGAGGTCCGCGCCGAGAACACCGATGCGGACGGCTTCCTGAACGCGCTTCCGGCTTCGCCGGCGGGCAAGCGCACGCTCGTGCTCGGCGCAGGGGGCGCCGCCCGGGCCGTCGTCTGGGCCTTGCTGCGCGAGGGCGCCGACGTAGACGTCTGGAACCGCACAGAACTGCGCTCCCGCAACCTCTGCGAGGAACTGGGAGGGGAGCCGGTTTCCGCCCCCGACCAGGCCGCCTACGAGCTGATCGTCAACTCGACGGCGGTGGGCCTGGGAGGCGAGGACCCCTTCGCGGAGCTACCACTGGACCCTGCGGGCTTCGCGCCTGGGCAGACCGTGGTGGACATGGTCTACGGCCTGAAGCCAACCAGCTTGCTCCTCGCCGCCGGAATGGTTGGAGCGGCCACAGTTGACGGCATCGAGATCCTCGTCCAGCAGGGCGCCCTATCGCTCGAAATATGGACCAACCGCAAGGCCCCGGTGGACGTGATGCGCGCCGCGGCCCGCGTCTGAGCCACGACTGTCGACTTAAGCACACCCTGGTGTGCCTAAGTCGACAGTCGTTTCGGCGTATAGCCTTGTCGCCGCGATGAGTCGCTTTCGCTTTACAACCGCGGGGGAGTCGCACGGGCCTGGGCTCGTGGCGATCGTCGAGGGAATGCCAGCCGGACTTTCGCTCGAGCGCGAGGCTCTGGACCGCGACATGGCGCGCCGGCAACTCGGTCACGGGCGCGGCGGGCGGATGAAAATCGAGACCGACACGGTCGAGGTCCGCTCTGGCCTTCGTCATGGCCGCACGCTCGGCAGTCCGATCGGCCTCCTCGTCGCCAATCGCGACTACGCCAACTGGGAGGAGCGGATGAATCCCTGGCCGGTCGAGGCAGAGGTCGACGAGGTGCACCTGCCGCGGCCCGGCCACGCCGATCTGGTCGGCTCCCAGAAGTACGGCCACGACGACATCCGCAACGTGCTCGAGCGGGCGAGCGCACGAGAGACTGCCGCGCGCGTGGCGGCCGGCTCGATCGCCCGCGGTTTCCTCGCTGCGCTGGGCGTGAGCGTCCATAGTCATGTCACCCAGATTGCCTCGATTTCGGCGCCGGAGCGCCCCGACCTCGGCCCCGACGACTTCGCGGGCGTCGACGACGACCCGGTTCGCTGCCTCGATGCCGAGGCCAGCGCCGCGATGGTCGAGGAGATCAACCGCCTGCGCAAGGCCAACGAGAGCCTCGGCGGAACCTTCGAGGTGCGCGCCTTCGGCCTCGTGCCCGGACTCGGCTCCCACATCTCCTGGGAAGATCGCCTCGACGGCCGTCTCGCCGGCGCCGTTGCCTCGATCCAGTCCGTCAAGGGCGTCTCGATCGGGGAAGCGTGGGACGTAGCCACCCGTCCCGGCTCCGAGGCTCACGACGAGATCTTCTGGTCGCAGGAGCGCGGTTACTACCGCGAGACAAATCACGCCGGAGGGGTCGAGGGGGGGATGACCAACGGCCTGCCCCTCTCGGTCCGGGCAGCGATCAAGCCGATCTCGACCCTGACCAAGCCGCTGCGTTCGGTCGATACCGAGACCAAGCAGCCGGCCCAGGCGCTGCGCGAGCGGACCGACTCGACCGTGGTCCCCGCCGCGGCTGTCGTCGCCGAGGCGATGGTCTGCCTCACCCTGGCCGGCTGCTACCGGGAGAAGTTCGGCGGCGACCACATCGACGACGTGCTCGCCGCCGTCGAGGCGTACAAGCAGCGAATCGACTTCCGGGGCTGAACCATGAAACCCGCTCTGGTTTTCATCGGGTTCATGGGCGCGGGAAAGTCGACGGCGCTTGCCGCCGCCGGCAAGGAAGGCCTGAGCGTCATCGAGACCGACGCCCTTCTAGAAGAGACTCTGGGCAAGCCGATCTCGGCGGTCTTCGAGGACGAAGGCGAGGCCGCGTTCCGCCTTCGAGAGGCCGAGGTGGTCGGCTCGCTGCTGGAGCAGGCCGACGGCGGCGCCATCGCTCTCGGTGGGGGCAGCGTGCTCTCGCCGCGGGTGCGCGATGCGCTCGACCGTCACACCGTCACCTGGCTGCAGGTGGATGCGACCCAAGCTTGGCAGCGGATCGCTCGCAGTAATCGCCCGCTCGCCCAGGACGCCGACACGGTGGCTCGTCTGCTCGATGAGCGGATCGCTCTCTACGAGGGGCTCGCCGACGCGATCGTTCCGCCGGGCGACCGCGAGGTGTTCGCCCGTGCGATGCCGTCGCTCATGGCCCTCACCGAGCTTCCCACCGGGACTCGCATGCTCTGGGCAATCAGCGACTCGGGCGATTACCCGATCTTCGTCGGGCCCGGGCTGCTCCAGGCGGGGCTGTGGCCACTGGAAGGACGTCGCTTTTGCATCACCGACCGGAGCGTCGGCGCTCTATACGCCGCAAGCATCGAACCGCTTGCGGGGCAGATCGAGGTCGAGCCCGGGGAGGCGGCGAAGACGATGGCCGAGGCCGAGCGGGTTCTACGAGAGCTCGCCGAGGCCGGGATGACCCGCGAGGATCACATCGTCGCCCTCGGTGGCGGCGTCGTCGGAGACCTGGCCGGCTTCTGTGCCCACCTCTACCAGCGCGGAGTCCCCGTGGTCCAAGTCCCGACGACCCTCGTGGCCCAAGTCGACTCCGCCTATGGCGGCAAGACCGGGGTCGACCTGCCCGAGGGCAAGAACTACGCAGGGGCCTACCACCTGCCCTCGGCGGTGCTCGCCGATACCACGACCTTGGCGACGTTGCCCCCGGAGGAGCTCGCCGCCGGCTTCGTCGAGCTGTTGAAGACGGGGTTGCTGGCCGGCGGAGAGCTCTGGGCAAAGGTCTGCGACATCGACTCGCTCGATCCCGAGCGGCTCGGCGAGCTCGTCTTCGCCTGTGCTCGCTACAAGTGCAAGGTCGTCGCTGCCGACGAGCGCGATGCCGGACAGCGCGCCGTTCTCAATCTCGGCCACACCGTGGGCCACGCGATCGAGGCGGCGAGCGGCTACCAGCGCTACCGCCATGGCGAGGCCGTGGGGCTAGGGCTTCTGGCGGCGCTGCGCCTCTCCGGTGCAGACGAGTTGCGAGAGGCAGTCGGATCGATCTTGAGCCGCCATGGCCTGCCGGTCGTCCTCGATCCCGGCGTCGACCTCGAGCAGACGCTCGCCGCCTTGCAGCGCGACAAGAAGAAAACCGCCGCGGGAGTTGGCTTCGTCCTCCTCGACGAGCCGGGCGAGCCCCGCATAGGAGAGCTGGTCGATCCGGCTAAGGTCCGTGCCGCCGTGGAGGAGTTGTACCGATGACCACCGCCCATAACCGCGTCGCCGTTCTGCACGGCGTCAACTTCGACGTCCTCGAGCACCGCGACCCGGCGATCTACGGCGGGCTCTCGCTCTACGAATTGGAGGCCAAGATCCAGGCTTGGGCGCGCGAGCTCGGGCTCGAAGCGATCTTCTTCCAGACCAACGCCGAGGGCGAGTTCTGCGAATACCTCCACCGCGTCCCCGAGCTGGCCGACGCGGCGATCGTCAACGCCGGCGCCTGGACCCACTACAGCCGCGCGATCGCCGATGCGCTCGCCGTGGCCGCCGTCCCGGCGGTCGAGGTTCATCTCTCCGATGTGGAGTTGCGCGACGACTGGCGCAAGCTCTCGGTCTTCGACGGACTGGTCCTGGCCAAGGTTTGCGGCAAGGGCCCGGACGGCTACCGCGAGGCGCTTGAGTTGCTTGCCGGCAAGCTGGGCGCGAGCCCCGCCTGATGCAGCCTCGCGGCGACCGCCTCGAGGCTCTGGTGGCCGAGCGCGAGCTCGACCGTCTTCTCATCACCGATCTGGTCAACGTCCGCTACCTGACCGGCTTCGGTGGCACGAATGGGGCCTGCATCTGCGGGCCGGGGACCCGCGTCTTCCTTACGGACTTCCGCTACACAGAGCGCGCCGAGGCAGAGGTCGAGGGCTGGGAGGTCGTCACGATCGCCGACGACTGGCTGGGCGGGATCGCCGCCCGGCTCGTAGGCAGCTCCGGTTTCGAAGATCACCACATGTCGGTTCGCACCCTCGGCAAGCTCGAAGAGAAGCTGCCAGACGGGGTAGAGCTGAAGGGCGCGGGAGGGGTCGTCGAGAAACTGCGGCGGGTCAAGGACGAGGTGGAGCTTGCGGCGATCGCCTCGGCTGCCGAGCTCGCCGACGAGATCTGGCGCTGGTCAGTGGAGCGGGGCCTCGCCGGCCGCAGCGAGCTCGACGTGGCGCGGGCGGCCGAGGCGCGTATGCGCGAGCTGGGTGTCGAGCCGTCGTTCCCGACGATCGTCGCGGCCGGACCGAACGGCGCCCTGCCACACGCCGAGCCGGGCGAGCGCGAGATCGGGACCGGCGAGCTGGTCGTTTTCGACATGGGTGCGAAGGTCGACGGCTACTGCTCCGACGGTACCCGCACCTTCGCCACCGGCGAGCCAGGCGAGCGCGCCCGCGAGGTCTACGAGATCGTGCGCGAGGCGCAGGAGGCCGCCCTCGTTGCCGTACGCGCCGGGGAGCGGGCGGAGGCGATCGACACAGTGGCCCGCGAGCCGATCGTTGCCGCCGGGCACGGCGAGCGTTTCGGCCACGGACTCGGGCATGGGGTCGGCCTCGAGGTTCACGAGGAGCCCCGCGTCTCGCAGCGCTCCGAGGACGTGCTGGAGGCCGGGGAAGTGGTGACGATCGAGCCGGGGATCTATCTCCCGGGAGAGCTCGGCGTGCGAATCGAGGACCTCGTCGTCGTCACCGAGGATGGGCACCGCAACCTCAGCGGCTTGCCCAAGGACCTACAGCTCGTCGACTGAGCCCGGCTAGCGAGGGGACTCGAGGGTTCGCCGCGCCCTCAAGTGGGCGCACACTGTGGCCGATGGCTACGCGTGGAGACGAGCACCGAGATCGCGAGCGCCGTTGCCGCGCCACCCGACAGGGCCGGCCCGCCGAGACAGCCAGACTCGCTGGCGGAAATCCGCGACGACGCTCGTCGCGAGCGCCTGCTCGACATGCAGATCCGACTGCGCCCCTACAGGACCGCCTGTTTCGCGATTCTCGCGCTTGCCCTCGCCTCGGTCTCGACCGAGGTGGGCTGGTGGTGGGTGGTGCCGCTCTCGCTCGGCTTCGCCGGCTTCGCGGTAGCCGACCGCTTCATGAAGAGCAGCGCCCACCCCGAACTCTGGGCGGCAACTGCATGGGGGATCCTGCCGCTGCTGCTCGGCGACGCGGTTGTCACGACCGGTGGCGCCGGCAGCCCCGTCCTGATGTGGTTTGCCTTGCCCGCGGTGACGCTGGGTGCACGGTTCTCGCCCCGCGGGATGGCCCTCGGAACCGCTTACATCCTGGCGCTGCTACTCGTCAGCACATACGGCCTCGATCAGGCGACCGCCTCGGCGCACCACAAGGAGGTGATTGCGGCCGCCGCGCTCGTGCTCAGCACCGTGATCCTCTCCGGCGCCCTGGTCGAATCGGACCGGGCTCACCGGCGCCGATCGACCCTCGACCCGCTCACGGGCCTGTTCAACCGCAACGCGCTCGAGCAACGACTGTCCGAGCTCGACGGGCAGCCGTCGAATCGGGAGGAGGGTCTCTCGCACGCCCTGCTGCTCTGCGACCTGGATCACTTCAAGCGGGTGAACGACCTGCTCGGCCATGCGGCGGGAGACGCCGTCCTCCAGGACGTCGCCTACACGATGCGGGCCACGCTGCGCGCCGGCGACTCGATCTACCGGGTTGGGGGAGAGGAGATCCTGGTCATCCTGCCGGGCGCCGACGAGGAGGCCGCGATGGAGATCGCCGAGCGGTTGCGACAGGACGTTCGCCAGCGACGGCCAGTCGGTGTCGTGGTTACGGTGAGCATCGGGGTTGCTGTCTCCAAGTCCGACGTCGTCAACACCGACGATCTAGTCGAGCGTGCCGATGCGGCGCTCTACTCGGCGAAGGCCGGGGGTCGCGACGCCGTCGCGGTCGGCGCCTGATCCGGTTTAGCGGCTGAGGTCGATGTCGCTGTCCAGCCTCGCGGCGAAGGCGGCGATCAGCTGGACCGTCGCCTCGACGTCGGTGAGGTCGACCAGCTCCACGGGTGAGTGCATGTAGCGCAGTGGGATTGCGACCAGTCCGGTGGGGATGCCGGAGCGGGCGAACTGGACGCCGTCGGCATCGGTGCCGGTGGAGTTCCCGGTGGCGCCGAGGGTGTACTCGATGCCCGCCTCCTCGGCCGTCTCGACCAGCAGTTCGAAGACCTTCGGCGAGAGGGTCGCGCCGCGGAAGATGACCGGGCCCGTGCCGAGCGTGTGGGTGCCGAGTTCCTTCTCGTCGATCCCTGGGGCGTCGGTGGCATGAGTGACGTCGACCACCACGGCGAGGTCGGGACGGACCGCGAAGGTCGAGGTGCGCGCGCCGAAGAGCCCGATCTCCTCCTGGACGGCGGCGATCGCGGCGAAGCTGGCGCTCAGCGGGCCGCCCTCGTGGCAGCGTCGCAGCGCCTCGAGCGCGACGTAGGCGCCGAGGCGGTTGTCCATCGAGCGGGAGACCAGCCGGTCGCCGGCGAGGTGCACCGGCTCGCTTGCGATCACGACCGGATCGCCGACCCGCACCAGCTCCGCCGCCTCCTCGCGACTGGCGGCGCCGATGTCGATGTGGAGGCCTTTGAGCTCGACCACCTTCTTGCGCGCTTCGGCGTCAAGGAGGTGGAGCGGCTTGCGGCCGGCCACGCCGGGCACCGGGCCCACGCGGCCCTGGACCTCGACGCGCTGGCCGACGAGGATCTGCGGGTCCCAGCCACCTATCGGGGCAAACCAGAGGAAGCCCTTCTCGTCGATGTGGCGGATGACCAGCCCGATCTCGTCGATGTGGCCGACGACTGCGAGCAAGGGAGCGGCGTCGCCGATCCGCGCAACCGAGGAGCCGATGCCATCGGCCGAAAGCGAGGCGAATGAGGCTTCCTGGCGCCAGAGCGCAGCGGCGGGGGCCTCGTAACCGGAGGGGGCGGCGACGCGCAGGAGCTTGTCGAGTAGTACGGGGGTCTCGCTCACGAGTGCGGCAGTATGTCGATTCGAACAGACGTCCGTGTTCGCCGGGATCGAATAGCGTTCGCGCCATGAGCGGGAACGGCTTGGTCGCACTGATAACCGGCGCTTCCAGTGGCATCGGCGAGGCCACAGCACTGCGGTTGGCCCGCGAGCCGGGCGCCGAGTTGATCCTCGTCGCCCGCCGCGAAGATCGCCTGCGGGCTCTGGCCGAGTCGCTCCCTTGTAAGGCCACCTACGTCGCGGTCGACCTGACCGAGACCGACGCACCCGAGCGGATCGGTGCGCACGTCGCCGCCCAGGGAGGGCGGCTGACCCTGCTCGTAAACAACGCCGGCGCAGCCTGGCGTGGGACCTTCGCCGACGGCGGCTACGCCAACATCCACCGCCACATGGAGCTCAACTTCGACGCGGTCGTTCGCCTCACGGAGGCGCTGCTGCCCCCGCTCCGCGCCTCGGCGCCGAGCTCGATCGTCAACATCGCAAGCACCGCGGGCCGCGTCTCCCGCGCCGGCACAGGCTCGTACTCCGCCAGCAAGTTCGCGCTGATCGGCTGGACCGATTCGCTCTACGCCGAGGAGCGCTCGCAGGGCGTCCACGTCGGCCTCGTCCTTCCCGGCTTCATCGCCACCGAGGGCTTCCCTGCGACCGAGCTGCGCGAGAAAGCTCTGACTCGCTGGATCGTCTCCAAGCCCGAGCGGGTTGCCGAGGCGATCGTCGATACCGGCCTGCGCGGCAAGGCCGAGCGCTACGTGCCTCGCGGCTACGCGCTCGCGGCGGCACTCCGAATCCTTGCGCCGAGCTTGGTGCGCCGAGCACTTGCAGGCGGTCCCGCCTCAAGGCTGACGACGACCACCGCAGCAGAACTGGATGACCACCGCTAGCGAGCCCTGCCGCGTCGTAACGCTCAAGTGAAGCGAGAGGGTGTGATCCGGCAGTAGTGGAATTCGAAGACGAAGCCGACGTTGTTGGCGGCGTTGCTGCTGCGTTCGACCCGGATCGATTCGTGGCTCGCCTTGATCCTGTCGCCTGCCTTCAGCGCCACGCCGAGTTTGTGCAGGTTCGCCTGCACGATGCCCAGGAATTTGAACCACTTCAGCAGCCGTTCGTCGTCTTCGGGGGGACGGGGCACTTCGGAGAGTTTCCCAACCGTGGCGCCAAAGGCGGCCGAGGCGTGGATGAATTGGGCACCGGCCGCACCGAGCTTGCCGGCCTTCACTTTTTTGCGAACGTTCTTGAGAATCCGTTTGTTGGCGATCGTGTTCGCTTCGCAGATCGGCTCCACCCGTTCGACGTATTCGGCCCGGTTCGGCGGGGTTTCCCCTTCCGCATGGGCGCTCGTCGCGAGCAGGAGCGTCGCAGCGATGATCAAGACGGCGATTCGAAGAGTTCCCCCCATGCCCTGGCTAACCCAAGCATACGTCCTTCGACTCGGCTTCTCTAGGATTCGCCGCCGTGATCAGCACCAACCAGTTCAAGAACGGCTCCCACATCGAGATCGATGGGACGATCTTCCGCATCATCGAGTTCCAGCATGTCAAGCCGGGCAAGGGCGGGGCGTTCGTGCGGACGAAGCTGCGCAAGATCGAGGACGGCACCGTCCAGGACAAGACGTTCCGGGCCGGGGAGAAGTTCCGCCCGGTACATACCGAGTCGCGCAAGATGCAGTACCTCTACGACTCTGGCGAGGCGGCGGTCTTCATGGACAGCCGCGACTACGAGCAGATCGAGATCCCCAGCGAGGTGCTCGGCGATGCGATGCAGTGGGTGCTGCCCAACGCCGAGGTCGACGTGCTCTTCGTCGACGAGCAGGCCAGCGATGTGCAGGTGCCAAGCGCGATCGAGATGAAGGTGACGCAGACCGAGCCCGGCGTGAAGGGCGACACCGCGTCGGGTGGCGGCAACAAGGCGGCGACGCTGGAGTCCGGCGTAACCGTCCAGGTGCCGCTCTTCATCGAGGAGGGCGAGGTCATCCGCGTCGACACCCGCAGCGGCGAGTACGTCTCGCGGGCCTAGAGCCCGACCGGCGAACGCGCGAGAATGCAGCTTCATGCGTAGGTCCGACCAGCGACGCGACGCCGTCTTCGCCTGTTACCAGCGCGACGTGACCGGCCGGCCGCTCGACGAGTTGGTGGCAGAGTCACGCCCGTTCACGCGGGAGCTGGCCACCGGCGTCGAGGCGCACCGGCCGCAACTCGACGCCGCGATCGCCAGCCACGCCAAGGGCTGGGAGCTGGACCGGATCGCGCCGCTGGAGCGCAACGTGATGCGGGTGGCGCTGTACGAGATCGAGCACAGCTCCGACGTGCCGACCGAGGTCGCGATCGACGAGGCGGTCGAGATCGCCAAGGAGTACTGCGGAGCCGACGCACCGGGCTTCGTCAACGGCATCCTCGGCGCGATCGCCCGCGAACGGGAGGGGGTCCGGTGAACCGCCTTCGTGAGATTTCCGAGCGCCTTACCGCTATCGCCGGAGAGCTGGAGGGCGAGGGCGCCGATGACGCTCGTGCCGCCGAACTGGCAAAAGAAGCAGCCGAGCTCTCCGCCGAGGCGGTCGAGGAGGCGAACCGCCGCATTCGCGAGGGCGAGGCCGGCTCCCGCCCGTGAGCTATCCTGAGGACCTTCGCTCTCTCGTCGACGCCGAGTTGCAGCAACTGCGCTTTCCCGCGCCGCCGGTGGCGGGCGGACTGAAAGAGGCGATGCGCTACTCGTTGCTCGCCGGCGGCAAGCGCGTGCGGCCGGTGCTGGCCCTGGCGACGGCACGGGCGCTCGCTGCCGAGCCCGAGCGCTTCCTGCCCGTTGCCTGCGCGATCGAGCTGATCCACACCTACTCGCTGATCCATGACGACCTGCCGGCAATGGACGACGACGAGCTGCGTCGCGGCTTACCGACGTCGCATCGGAGGTTCGGCGAGGACGTGGCGATTCTCGCCGGCGACGGCCTCTTCGCCGAGGCGATACGGCTGGCCTGTGCGCAGCCGGGAGATCCCGCGCGGGTGCTTGGCGCGCTGCAGGAGCTGAGTGCCGCGACCGGGGTCGACGGCATGGTGGGGGGCCAGTACGTCGACGTCGCGGTGGTGGAGCGCGACGCGGAGGGCCTGCGAACGCTGCACGCGCTGAAGACCGGGCGGCTGATCGCCGCCAGCGTCGGCGTCGTGCTCGTGCTCGAGGGAGTCCCCGAACCTGAGACAATCCCCTTTCGCCAATTTGCAAGCGAGCTGGGCGTCCTCTTCCAGATCGTCGACGACATCCTCGATGTGACCGGAAGCGACGAGCGGCTCGGCAAGACCCATGGAAGCGACGAGCGACATGGCAAACTCACCTACGTCAGCCTCTTCGGCCTCGAGCGCGCGCGCAGCCTTGCCGCCGAGTCCCACGAACGGACGATCGAGGCGCTGGCCGCAGCCGGCGGCGAGACCGGGGACCTGCGACGGGTGGCCGACTACATCTTCACCAGGAACGAATGACTGAGAACGGCAAAGCAGCTGCGAACCGCGATGACGAGAGCCGCCTCCTCGAGGCGATAGACGGGCCGGGGGACCTGCACGGCCTCGACGACGCCCAGCTGCAGCAGGTGGCGCAGGAGATGCGCAGCTACATCATCGACACGATCGGGGAGATCGGCGGCCACTTCGGCGCCAACCTCGGCACCTGCGAGCTGGCCGTGGCGCTGCACAGCCTGCTCGACTCGCCCCGCGACAAGGTCCTCTGGGACGTCGGCCACCAGGCCTACCCGCACAAGATCCTCACCGGTCGCCGCGAGGGCCTGCCGACGATCCGCCAGTACGGCGGGCTGGCGCCGTTCTGCTCGATCTTCGAGTCCGAGCACGACATCATGGGCGCCGGCCACGCCTCGACCTCGATCGGCTACGCGGTGGGCCTCAAGGAGGCGATGCGCAAGGGCATCGGCGAGGACGGGAGGGTGGCGGCCGTGATCGGGGACGGGGCGCTGACCGGCGGGGTCGCTTACGAGTCCCTGCACGCTGCCGGCGGCCTGCAGACACCGGTCGTGATCGTGCTCAACGACAACGGCATGTCGATCTCGCCCAACGTCGGCGCACTCTCGCGCTACTTCAACCGGGTTCGGCTGAACCCGCGCCTCTACCACGCCCGCGAGGGGGTCGAGGATCGGCTCACCAAGCTGCCGCTCGGGCTTGGCAAGCGGATCGAGCGACTCGGGCCAGAGATCAAGTCGGCGATCAAGGCCTACTGGGCGCCAGGGCTCTTCTTCGAGGAGCTCGACCTCGCCTACATGGGGGTGATCGACGGCCACGACGTCCACGCGCTGCGCGAGGCCCTGCGCGAGGCCTTCGAGGCCGACCGCCCGGTGATCGTCCACATCCACACGGTGAAGGGCAAGGGCTTTTCCCCCGCCGAGGAGGGCGGCCTAGCGGGCATGGAGAAATGGCATGCCGCCAAGCCCAACTCGATAGTCAACGGCGCCCCCGCCGAGAAGCCCGCCGCCAACACCGCCGACGGGCCGATACGTCAAGGCCACCTTGATGTATCGGCCCGGCGGCGGCCGGTCGGGGTGCAGGAATCGGATTCGCCGGCGGGGATCGCGCCGGAGCGGCTGGAGGTGCCTCCTGCGGCGAGTGCGCCGCCGCAGTACACAAAGGTCTTCGGCGACGCGATCGTCGCCGAAGCGCAGCGCGACAAGAGGGTGGTCGGGATCACCGCGGCGATGGCGGGGGGGACCGGCCTGCAGAAGCTCGCCGACGAGAGGCCCGAGCAGTACTACGACGTCGGCATCGCCGAGCAGAACGCGGTCCTGCTGGCCTCCGGGCTGGCGATCCAGGGGGCGAAGCCGGTCTGCGCGATCTACTCGACCTTCCTCCAGCGGGCTTACGACCAGATCATCCACGACGTCTGCCTACAGGAGCTCGACGTCACCTTCGCGATGGACCGGGCCGGCCTCGTCGGCGACGACGGGCCGACGCACCACGGTGCCTTCGATATTTCCTACTTCCGCCCGATTCCCAACGTCGTCGTGATGGCGCCGCGCGACGAGGCGATGCTGGTTCACATGCTGCGCACGGCGATCGCCCACGACGGCCCCACAGCCCTGCGCTATCCGCGCGGCGCCGCGGAGGGAGTCGAGTTGCCGGCGGAGGCCCGGGAGATCCCGGTCGGCAGCGGCGAGCTGCTGGCAAGCGGCGAGCGGGTCGCCCTGCTCGGCTACGGCTACGGCGTCTCGGTTGCCCTGGACGCAGCAAGGATCCTGGCCGATCACGATCTGACGGCGACGGTGGCCGATGCGCGCTTTGCCAAGCCGCTCGACGGCGAGCTTCTGGAGCGCCTCGCCTTGGATCACGACCTCGTCGTGACGATCGAGGAGAACGTTCTCCCGGGTGGCTTCGGCTCGGGTGTGCTCGAGCACCTCGAGGACGCTTTCGCCGGCCGCTCGGAGGAACGAGCAGCCGTTCTGCGTATCGGCCTCCCAGACCGCTACGTGACCCACGGCAAGCCGTCGATCCTGCGCGAGGAAGCCGGGCTCAGCGGCGACTCGGTCGCCGAGCGAGTCCTCGCCACGCTGCGCTCGGGCGAGCCCGCCCTGCACTGATTTCCGCAGCGAGGGACCGAGCTTGCACCAAACCGCTCAATCGGTTAGCCTCTCGGCGTCTCTTCTGGGGTTGCTTAGAGGGAGGAGAGGCAATCTCTATGTATGTGGGTCCGCGCGCAGGGAACGTTTGCGGATCTTCTGCATTGACCGCGTCGGTGCCATGAGCGCCCCGTCGCGGTGCCCTTCTTAAGGGCAGGATGACCATCGGAGAGCCACAGAAGCCAGCGGCGCAGTCCCCGCGGGTCACAACAGAAAACGCCCCGGCGGGGAGCCGAGGCGAGTTCTGGGGTTACTACAGGGAGGAGAGATATTTATCTCTATATATGTGGATCCGTGGGAGGTAGGTGGGCCCATTGATGTGCCGCCGGAACGTCATCGTGGGAAGCGATGGCGCCATATTGGCGGCGCCGGACCCAGCCAAGAAGTTTTCTAATTCTCTCCCTCTATCGGTTGTCCTCTGCGAATCCTTGAGCAGCATACGAACATACGTGCGCTTTGTATGTGAGGCCGATCACAGATCGTTGTCCAATTCGGTCTAATACCCGATCCAGTGTAATGCAATCAGGTAAATCGAAAGCCTGGTTAAAAACCTGTACCCGGCCAGAACCCGGCAGCGGCAGGCCCTGGTCGCCGCTACCGTTCGCCCGGATGAAGAAGTCACGGATAGACGCTGTTCTGGCCGAGCGAGGGCTGTTTCCCTCTCGCACCGCCGCGGCCGGAGCGGTACGGGCCGGTGCCGTTCGAGTCGGCCGGGACGGCCCGGTCGCGCTGCGTCCAAGCCAGCTGGTCGAGCCCGAGGTGGCACTGATCGTCGAGCAGGGCCCGCGATTCGTCTCGCGCGGGGGAATCAAGCTCGACAATGCGCTCGACGCTCTCGGCATCGATGTCTCGGGCCTCGACTGCCTCGACGTCGGCGCCTCCACGGGCGGCTTCACCGACTGCATGCTCCAGCGTGGGGCATCTCGGGTAGCGGCTGTCGACGTCGCCTATGGGCAGATCGACGTCAGCCTTCGGCAGGATCCGCGCGTGACCGTGATCGAGCGCCTCAACGCCCGCGAGCTGGTACCGGCCGACCTGCCCTTTGCGCCGGCCCTTGCCACGGTCGACGTCTCCTTCATCTCACTGGCCAAGGTCCTGCCTGCGGTGGCGCGATGCCTGGCGCCGGATGGCGAGGTGCTGGCGATGGTCAAGCCGCAGTTCGAGCTGGGCCGGGAGCGGGTCAGCAAGGGTGTCGTTCGCTCCGATGCCGACCGGCACGAGGCGATTCTCGGGGTCGCTCTCGCCGCACGAGAGCTGGGCCTCCCCGTCTGCGGATTCGCCTCGTCTGGCCTGCCGGGGCCAAAGGGCAATCGCGAGACGTTCGTCCGGTGCGGCGGGCACGGGGAGAGCGTCGCGGACCTCGAGGCGGCGATCTCCGAGGCAGAGTTGGCGGCGGAGCGATGAAGACCGCGGCGCTGATCACGCACTCGCATCCGCCGGCCGCGACCGAGGCGGTCACGATCGCAGCCACGATCGCAGCCGAAGCAGGTTGGCGCCTGGTCGCAACGGCCGAGGAGGTGGCCAAGCACGACCACGCCGCATCCGGGGTCGAGCGCGTGGACTCGTTGCCGTCCGACCCGGATCTCTGTCTGGTACTCGGCGGCGACGGGTCAATTCTCTACGCGCTGCGCCAGTTCGCCCGTACAGGGGTGCCGGTCTTCGGTGTCAATTTCGGCACCGTCGGCTTCCTGGCGGCGGTCGAGCGAGAGGAGGCCGAGCAGGGAATCCGCCGTGCCCTAACAGGGGAGACCGAGGCGGTCGACCTGCCCGGCCTGGCGGTCGACGTCGAAGGCGAGGAGCGTTTCGCCCTCAATGACGTCAGCTTCAGCCGCCGCCCCCGAGACCGGGTCGCCGAGCTGAGCTACCGGATTGCCGGCGAGGAGGTGGGCAACGTGCGCTGCGACGGCCTCGTTGCGGCCACGCCGGCAGGCTCGACCGGCTACAACCTCGCCAACCAGGGACCGATCCTGGCCTGGGGGGTGAAGGGCTACGCGGTCAGCTACATCTCGCCCCACTCGCTGACGGCGCGAGCTCTGGTCGTCGCACCCGGCGATGTGCTCAGCGTCCTCAATGCCGCGGGCCGCGAGCCGGTCGACGTCGCCATCGACGGCGCCCAGGTCGCCACGCTCGCCCCCGGCGCCGGCCTCGACGTTCGCTTCGCCGACGCCGTCGGCAAGCTCGCCCAGCTCCCAGGCACGAGCTTCTACCACCGGATACGCGAGAAGTTCGGTCACCTCGCGGTCTAGGCCGAACAACTCGGTTCTTTAGGGTTTCGCGCATGGAGCGCAAGTGGTGGACCCTTCTCCTCGTCTCGATCGCGACCTTCATGTTGCTGCTGGACGTGACTGTCGTCAACGTCGCCCTGCCTGATATCCAGCGTGAACTCCACGCCAGCCTCTCCAGCCTTCAGTGGGTTGTCGACGCCTACTCCCTAACCCTGGCCGCCTTCCTGCTCACCGCCGGATCGCTGGGCGATCGGCTCGGGCGACGGCGGGTCTTCACGATCGGTTTCGGGATCTTCACCTTCGCCTCGTTCCTTTGCGGCATCTCCAACGACCCGACCCTGCTCAACCTGGCCCGCGGCCTGCAGGGCGTCGGCGGCGCAGGAATGTTTGCCACTTCGCTGGCCCTGATCGGCCAGGAGTTCCACGGCAAGGACCGGGCGACGGCTTTCGGTGTCTGGGGGGCGACTGTCGGCGGTGCGGTCGCGGTCGGGCCGCTGGTCGGCGGGGTGATCACCGAAAGCTTTGGCTGGGAGTGGATCTTCTTCGTCAACGTGCCGATCGGGATCGCGGCGATGGTCCTGACCGAGCGCAAGATCGTCAACGTCTTCGCCAAGGACCCGGAACCGATCGACGTGCCGGGGCTCGTCACCTTCTCGCTGGCCCTGTTCCTGCTGATCTTCGGGTTGATCCGGGGCAATCCCGAGGGCTGGGGGAGCCCCCTGATCCTCTCTTGCCTGATCGGCGCCGCGGTGCTGCTCTCGGCCTTCATCGCGATCGAGCTTCGCTCCAAGTATCCGATGCTCGACCTCTCGCTGTTTCGCAAGCCCGCCTTCAACGGCGTCTCCGCCGTGGCCTTCGGTCTCTCGGCGGGGATGTTCGCGATGTTCCTCTACCTGACGATCTACATGCAGGGTGTGCTCGACTTCTCGCCGCTCGAAGCGGGCCTGCGTTTCCTGCCGCTGACCGTGCTCGGCTTCATCGTCGCGCCGGTCTCGGGGGCACTCTCGAACAAAATCCCGATCCGCGTCCTGCTCGGCGTCGGGCTCGCCACGGTCGGGGTCGGCCTACTGTTGATGCACGGCGTCTCGCCCGGTTCGGGCTGGACGACGCTGCTCGGCGGCTTTCTCGTCGCCGGCATCGGCATCGGCATCACCAACCCCGGGATCGGGCAGGCGGCGATCGCCGTCGTCCCGGTGGAGAAGTCCGGCATGGGGTCGGGGATCAACACCACCTTCCGCCAGGTCGGGATCGCGACCGGGGTCGCCGGGCTTGGGGCGGTCTTCCAGTCGAGCGTCAACTCCAAGCTCTCCGAACTGCTGCCGCGTGCGCCGAGTGGCCTCGGCGAACTCGTCGCCTCAGGCGGCTCGCGAGCAGCCGGGGCGGTGACTCCCGCCCGGATCCGCCCGGAGGTCGTCCACGCTTCCAACGTCGCCTTCGTCGGCGCCTTCAACGAGATCATCCTGATCGCCGCGACGCTCTCGTTCGTCGGCGCGGCGCTGGGATTTGCGCTCGTGCGATCCAGGGATTTCGTCCAGCACGCTCCCGCTGAGGACGAGACCGCGGCCGAACCCGTCCCTGCTTGACGGCACTACCCGCCGCGTCGGCTGGTACACAGGAGTCGTGCTGCGTGAGCTTCGGATCGAGAACCTGCTTCTGATCGAGAAGGCGGAACTGCGCCTTGGCGCCGGTCTCAACGCGATTACGGGGGAGACCGGGGCGGGAAAGACGGTCCTGGCGCACTCTCTCGATCTCCTGATGGGCGGCAAAGCCCGGCCGCAGATCGTTCGACCCGGGGCCGAGGAGGCGTGGGTCGAGGGTGTCTTCGACCTGCCCGAGGACCTTCTCGGCGAGCCGGGCCTGGCCGAGATCGCCGAGCGGTTGCCCGAGGGGGCCGAAGAAGTCGTGCTCGGCCGCCGGGTCTCGGCAAGCGGGCGGACCAGCGCTTTCGTCGCAGGTCGCGCAGCGTCGGCTTCGGACCTGAAGCTGCTGGGCGGGCGGCTGCTTGCCTTCTTCGGCCAGCACGAGCACCGCAAGCTGACGATCTCCTCGGCGCAGATGGATGTGCTGGATGGGTTCGCCGGCGCCGAGCACCTGAAGCTGCGCGAGGGCTACCGGAAGGCGCATCGCGAGTGCTTGCGACTGGCCGCGGACCTTGCCGAGCTCCAGGAGCGCGATGGTTCGAGGGAGCGCGATCTGGATCTCCTTCGCTACGAGCTTGCCGAGATCGAGGAGGTGGGACCGGACCAGGAGGAAGAGGCCGAGCTGCTTGCCGAGCGCGAGCGGCTTCGCCACGCCGAGGGCCTGCGTGAGGCTGCCGGGGAAGCGCGCGAAGCCGCGATCGGGGCCGAAGAGGACGGCGGCGCGGCGGCGGCCCTCGCCCAGGCGGAGTCGCTGCTGCAGGGGGTGGGCGGCGTAGACGCCGATCTCGACGCGCTCTCCGCCCGGCTCGGCGCCGTGGCGATCGAGCTGGGCGACCTGGCCGGCGAGCTACACGCCTATCTCGATCGCCTGGCAGCGGACCCCGGCAGGCTCGCTGCCGTCGAGGAGAGGCTCGACGCACTGGACCGCCTGCGGCGCAAGCACGGGGGCAGTGTCGAGTCGGTCCTCGCACACGCCGAGCACTGCCGTGCCGAGATCGCCCGCCTCGAGAACGCGGAAGAGCGCGGCGCGGAAGCCGAGGCCGCCCTAGCCGGGGCCGAGGCGACACGCTCGAAGCTCGCCGCGAAACTCGGCAAGGCCCGCGCCAAAGCCGCAGCGCCGCTCGAGCGCGAGGCGGCGCAGGAGCTGGAGCGCCTGGCGATGCCGGGGGCGAAGCTCGAGGTCGTGCTGGAGCCCCATCCCGACGGGTTCGGCCCGAACGGCGCCGAGACCGTGGAGCTGCGATTGGCGCCCAACCCGGGGCTGGAGCCGGCCTCGTTGCGCGACGCTGCCTCGGGTGGCGAGCTCTCCCGGGTGATGCTTGCCCTGAGCGGTATCGGCGGGGCCGCAGGGGCCGGGACGTTGGTCTTCGACGAGATCGACGCCGGCGTCGGTGGCAAGACCGCCAGGGCGGTCGGCGAACGCCTGCGCGGCCTCGGAAAGGGCCGTCAGGTCCTCTGCATCACCCATCTGCCTCAGGTCGCCTCGCTCGCCGGGACGCACTTCACCCTCGAGAAGGACGTCTCGGGCGAGCGTGCCGCGGCCAGCGTCCGGCGCCTCGACGGCGAGGGGGTCGTCGAGGAGATCCGCCGCATGCTCGGCGGCGAGCGCTCCGACGACGCCGCCACGCGCCATGCCCGTGAGCTGCTTGCCGCGGCCTGAAGCGCTTTGCGCGACTTGCGGGGCGGGATAACCTGCTCCGATGGCCACCGTCGCCGCTCGCCGTCGCATTCCCGATTTGCTCTCGCGCCGAAACGGAGCCGGCGCAAGCGAGGCGATCGAATGCACGGCGCGGCTGGGTCGCCGAACCAAGCATCTCGTCCGCCGGCTCGCCCCCGGCGACGTCGCGGTAATCGACCACGTCAACATCGATAGGATCGCCGCCGAGGAGCTGATCGCCACCGGCGTCGGGGTCGTGATCAACGCATCGCCCTCCTCGGATGGCCGCTATCCCAACGCCGGCCCGTTGCTGCTGGCGCAGGCGGGGGTGACGCTCATCGACGTCGAGGAGGGAGACCCCTTCGAGCTACTGGCCGACGGCGACCGGGTGAAGGTCGACGGTGGCGTGGTTGTAGCCGGCGAGGACGAGGTGTTGCGCGGACACGTGCTCGGCGTCGAGGAGCTGGAACGGCGGCGCGACGAGCAGCTGCAACGGGTCGACGAGGCGCTGGCCGAGTTCGCCGAGAACACCGTCGCCCACGTGCGCCAGGAGACCGACCTGCTCACCGGCAGCGTCGAGTTCCCGCCGACCCGCGCCAGCTTCCGCGACCGCCACGTGCTGATCGTGGTCCGCGGCGATCGCCACCGCCGCGACCTGAAGGCGCTGCGCGCCTACGTCCGCGACGTGCGCCCGCTGATCGTCGCCGTCGACGGGGGCGCCAACGGGGTGCTCGAGGCGGGAATGAAGCCCGACGTGATCCTCGGCGACATGGACTCGGCCGGGGACGAGGCGCTGCGCTGTGGGGCGGAGCTGATCGTCCACGCCTACCCGGACGGTCGCGCGCCCGGTCGCGAACGCCTGCTCGAGCTGGGCCTCGACCACACGCTGCTGCCCGCCGCCGGGACGAGTGAGGACGTTGCGATGCTGATGGCCTACGAGAAGGGCGCGGCGCTGATCGTCAGCGTCGGCGCCCACTTCAACCTGATCGAGTTCCTAGATCGCAAGCGCGGCGGCATGTCCTCGACCTTCCTCACCCGCCTGCGAATCGGCGAGAAGCTGGTCGACGCCAAGGGAGTGAGCCGTCTCTACAACCCCAGCTCGCCCTTCGGCCCGCTGGTCCTCTTCCTGGCCGCGTTCACGGTCCTGCTGGCGATCGTCGTGATCACCTCTCCAGCGCTCAACGACCTGGTCCAGCTGACCTGGCTGAAGGTCAAGATCTGGCTCGGGCTTTAACACCAGATCGCGTTTTTTCGTGCACTGCGCGCAAAACCGAGATCTACCGGTCCACAGGTAGCCTGCCGCCGTGGGCTACAGCGCCAGATACCACGCGGTCTCGCTGATCGCGGTGTTCCTCGCCCTGGCGATCGGGATCCTGATCGGCGCCGAGTTTGGCGGCGACGCCCTGACCAGCACCCGCAAGGACCTCGAGAACAGCCTCACCGGCAACCTGCAGGACGCCCGCTCTCGGACAGACGAACTGAGCGGCCAGCTGGGGCGTTCGAACGAGTTCGCCGAACGCGTCTACCCGGTGCTGGTGCGCAACAAGCTGCACGGCCTGCGGATCGGTGTGCTTGCGCTCGGCGACCTGCCGGGCAACACGTCGGCGGCGATCGAGGAAGCGCTCGGGCCGACGGGCGCGCAGCTGGCCGGAGTCGGCGTCGTGCGCGAGCCGGTCGACCTGCATGCGCTTGCCGGCGACCTGGCGAAGACCCGGCTTGCCGGCATCAGGAACAATCCCGACGCGCTCACCGAATTCGGGAAAGGCGTCGGCCGCCAGATCGTCCTCGGAGGCACGCTGCTCAACCGGGTGCGGGCTCACCTCTTCTCGCGAGCCAGCGGCAACTTTGGCGGGCTCGACGGGGTGATCGTGGTCCGCCAGCAACCCGAAGAGATGGGTCCCGTTCAGCGCGCCAATGCAAACCAGCTCGAATCGGCGCTGCTGGGCGGGATCGCCGCGACGCGGACGCCTGCCGTCGGGGTCGAGGCTTCGACCGCCGAACCTTCATCGGTCTCCTTCTTCCACGGCAACGACCTCTCCAGCGTCGACGACGTCGACTTGCCCGCCGGTCGGCTGGCAACCGTGTTCGCGCTGCTGGGCGCCGAGGGCAGCTTCGGGGTCAAGGGCTCGGCGAGCCAGTTGCTTCCGGACCTGCTCGAATCGGCCAGGGCGTCCAGGGCCCCGGCCGGAGCGGCCAAACCGTGACCTGGATCGGTTTCCCGGCCGCGATAGCCGTTGCCCTTCTCGTCGTCCCCGCCGGGGTGCGAGGCCTGAGCGACGCCGCCCTGTTGCGCGAGAACTACCGCGGGGCTCGGTTGGCCTTTCCCCTGGGAGCGATCCTGGCCACGGCGGCCCTGGTTGCGCTGGCCCCGCTTGCCTTCCTCAACGACCGCGCCGACCTCAACCTGCTCGCACCCGGCCTGCGGCAGTGGATGCCCTACCTGCTCGGGGTTGCCTTCCTCGGCTTCCTCGACGACTCGCTGGGGCGGGGAGAGACGACCGGCGCCCCGCGCGGCTGGCGTGGACACGCGCGGGCGCTGCGAGCGGGCAACCTCTCGACCGGGGCGGTAAAGGCGCTGGGCGCGCTTGCCCTCGCGGCCTACGTCGTCTCCGGACGCGGGCTCGAATCCTGGCGCTATCTCGCCGACGTGGCGTTGCTGATCCTCGCCACCAATCTCTTCAACCTGCTCGACCTGCGGCCGGGACGGGCAGAGAAGGGGCTGGCGCTGCTCGGGGCCGGCCTCTGCCTAGGCGCCTGGACGATCGCGCCGCTCGAGCTACTGGGGATCTTTGCCGGTCCCGTCCTGGTCGGCGCCTGGTTCACGCTGCGCGAGCGGGCGATGCTGGGCGACACGGGCTCCAACCTCGTCGGCGCCGTGGCGGGGGTCTGGCTACTGACGACGCTGGACCCAGACGCACGCCTGATCGCCCTCGTCATCGTCGCCGGACTGACCATTTACGGAGAGTTGCGTTCGATCTCGGCGGCGATCGATTCGGTTCCGCCACTGCGATGGCTAGACTCGCTCGGCAGAGCATGAGTAGGCCCTCCCAAGGAGATACGCGTTTCATCTTCGTCACCGGCGGGGTCGTTTCGGCTCTCGGCAAGGGCATCGCCGCCGCCTCGATCGGCCGCCTCCTCGTCTCGCGCGGCTACCGGGTCCAGCTGCAGAAGTTCGATCCCTACATCAACGTCGATCCGGGGACAATGAGCCCCTTCCAGCACGGCGAGGTCTTCGTCACCGAGGACGGGGCGGAGACCGACCTCGACCTCGGCCACTACGAGCGCTTCACCGACGAGAACACCTCGCGCGCCTCCAACGTCACCGCCGGCGCCGTCTACAACTCGGTGATCAATCGCGAGCGCCGCGGCGACTACCTCGGCGCCACGGTCCAGGTGATCCCGCACATCACCAACGAGATCAAGAACCGGATCCGGATCGTTGCCGAGTCGCAAGCGGTCGACTTCGTGATCACCGAGATCGGCGGCACGGTCGGCGACATCGAGTCTCTGCCGTTCCTCGAGTCGATCCGCCAGCTCTATACCGACCTCGGCCCGAAGCGCTCGATGTTCGTCCACCTGACCCTGGTGCCCTATGTCGGCCACGCCGGCGAGCTGAAGACAAAGCCGACGCAGCACTCGGTCAACGAGCTGCGGCGGATCGGGATCCAGCCGCACGCCCTGGTCTGCCGCTCCGAGGGCCGCCTCGACCGCGAGATCCGCGAGAAGATCGCCCTCTTCGCCAGTCTGCCGGTCGAGGCGGTGATCTCGGCCAACGACGTCGACAACATCTACAAGGTGCCGCTGGTCTTCCGTGCCGAGGGCGTCGACGACCTCGTGCTCGACCACTTCGGCATGGAGGCACCCGCACCCGACTTGGCGGAGTGGGACGCGATGATCCGTCGCGCCGACGCGGCCGATGGCAAGGTGCGGATCGCCCTCGTCGGCAAGTACGTGCAGCTCGCCGACGCCTACAAGTCCGTGATCGAGGCGCTCGAGCACGGTGGCATCCACCACGGCGTCGAGGTCGAGGTCGAGCTGGTCGACTCGGAGAACTTCGACCCCGAGCGGCTGGAGGGCGCCGACGGGATCCTCATTCCCGGCGGCTTCGGCGAGCGTGGGATCGAGGGCAAGGTCGCGGCCGCCCGGATCGCCCGCGAGCGCTCGATCCCCTACCTGGGCATCTGCCTGGGGATGCAGATCGCCGTGGTCGAGTTCGCCCGCACCGTCGCCGGCATGGAGGGAGCCAACTCGGCCGAGTTCGATCCCGAGACGCCATTCCCCGTCGTCGACCTGCTGCCCGAGCAGAAGGAGGTCTCCGAGATGGGCGGGACGATGCGGCTCGGCGCCGACCCGGTGAAGCTGCACGAGGGCGCAAGGGCACGCGAGATCTACGGCGAGGCCGTCATCTACAAGCGCCACCGCCACCGCTACGAGGTCAACAACCAGCTGCGGCGCCGGCTCGAAGACGAGGGCCTGGTCTGCGGCGGCACCTCGCCCGACGAGCGCCTGGTCGAGATGGTCGAGCTGCCCGACCACCCCTTCTTCGTCGCCTCCCAGTTCCACCCCGAGTTCAACTCGCGCCCCAACCGGCCTGAGCCACTCTTCCGCGACTTCGTCGGCGCCGCGGCGCGACAGGCCGGCGAGCGGCCGGCCGAGGGTGGCGAGCTTCCGGAGCCGGAAGCTCGCGGCAGCGAAGCAAGCGTTCGCCAGTCGGGCTGAGCGTCTATCCCGGCAGGGGTTCCGCTTAACTTTTTCGGTGGGTCCGGGACTGCTGGACGCTCGCAACGGGGTTGGCGAAAAAGTACAAGACGCTCCACCCCTGCCGGGATAGACGCTGACCCCGCGATCGCTCAGCGGTCCGGTTAGCCTGTCCGACCGTGGATCGGTTGCACGAGACCTTCGTTCGACTCTGTGAGATCCGTAGTCCTACCGGTGAGGAGCGGGAGGTTGCGGACACGATTGCTGTTGAGCTGCGGGCGCTTGGGCTCGAGGTAAGCGAGGACGATGCCGCCGGCCCTGCTGACGCGGGGGCGGGGAACCTGATCGCGCGGCTGCCCGGCAAGAGCGACGAGTGGGTGATGTTCTGCGCCCACATCGACACGGTCCCGCACCGGGGCCTGATCGAGGTGGTCGAATCGGACGGCGTCTTCCGCAGCGCCGGCGAGACGATCCTCGGCGCCGACAACAAGGCCGCGGTAGCGGTCTTCATGGAGCTCGTCGCTAGGTACGCATCGGATCCCCCGCCCGTAGGGATCGAGCTGGTACTGACCGTCGCCGAGGAGCAGGGGTTGCGCGGGGCGAAGGCGTTCGATGTCTCGACGCTGCGCTCGGAGTGTGGCTTCGTCCTTGACCACGCCAGCGCGATCGGGCAGGTGATCGTGACCTCGCCGACCCAGCAGCGGGTGCTCGCCGACTTCACCGGGGTGGAAGCCCACGCCGGCATCCGCCCCGAGGACGGCAACAACGCGATCGCCGCCGCGGCCGCCGCGATCTCGCGCATGGAGCTGGGTCGCCTCGACGAGCAGACGACGGCCAACGTCGGCGTGATCTCCGGCGGCACCTCGGGCAACGTCGTCCCGGGCCACTGCGAGATCGTCGCCGAGTCCCGCAGCCTCGATTCCGAGCGGGCGGCTGCGGTCGCGGGGGCGCTGAGCGACGCCTGTGCCTGGGGCGCCAACGAGCACGGCTGCGACTCCGACGTGCGGATCGAAGAGCTCTTCCGCGGCTACAAGATTCCTCCGTCCTCACGCGCACTTGCCCTCGCGGAGGCGGGCCTTCGGCGGGCCGGCTTCGAGCCCGAACGGACCTCGACCGGCGGCGGCAGCGACGCCAACGCCCTGATCGTGGCCGGATTCGACTGCGTCTTGCTGGCAAACGGCACCGAGGCCAACCACACTCCGGACGAGGCCGTGAGCGCCCGCAACCTCGACGCGATGCTCGAGGTATGCGAGGGGATCGTCGCCGAGGCCGCCGCGGGCGCGGTGTGAGCAGCCGCCTGAAGCTGCGCCGCGGGGTCGTCGTCAGCGAGGAGCCGCTGGAGGTTGAGATCGACGGAGAGCACCGAGCGGCCTGGGCCGACACGGCGTTGCTCGGAGAGATGCGCGAGGGCGACGAAGTCGTCGTCAACGTCGAGGCCTTGGATCTCGGCCTGGGCTCCGGTGGCTTCGACGTAGTCCACGTCAACCTCACTCGCGGCTTGGAGGGTGGAGGGCCCCGCGGCGACGAGCACGTAATGAAGCTCAACTACAGCTCCCTGCAGCACGCGGTCGAGCCAGTCGAGCCTCCTGTGCGCTCTATCCCGGATGTAGGCGGAAAAGGCGCACCGGAACGACCTCGGGAGGGGATGCCCGTCCTGGTTGTGCCCCTGCATGGCCACCTTGCGCCCGCAGCGTGGGCGGCCGCGCAGGTGTCGCCGGGAATCGCGGTTGGCTACGTGCAGACCGGGGGAGGTGCGCTGCCTGGCTCATTCAGCCGCGACATCGTCGAGCTGCGCCGGCGTGGACTGCTCTGTGGCCACATCACCGCGGCCCCGTCCTACGGGGCCGAACACGAGGCGATCTCGGTCGCAGGAGCCCTCGACGCCGCTGCAGCTGAGCTCGACTGGGACGCCGTGATCGCCGGCCCGGGCCCCGGCATCATCGGCTCCGACACCGCCCTCGGCCACGGTGGCCTCGCCGCCCTCGATACGGCTCACGCCGCCCTCGCCCTCGGCCTCCCAACCCTGCTCTCGCCCCGCCTATCCAGCGCCGACCCCCGAGAGCGCCACCGCCCAGTAAGTCACCACACGCTCACCGTGATGGAACTGCTGCTGGGTGGGGTAGAGGTCCCGGTCCCCGTTGGCGAGCAGGAGCCCATCGCTGCCCTGACCACCGCAGCGGGCACTCGCCACCGCCTCCATGAAGCACCTGCAGACCTGACGGGCTACAAAGCTTCCGGCCTCCCGGCCCGGACGATGGGCCGCACCATCGACGAAGACCCACTCTTCTTCGCCGCAGCCCTGGCTTCGGGCCAGGCCCTAGGCGCATCATCCGCGGGTGGCGTGGGGGTGGGGTGATCTCCGCCGCCCGGAGGCTGCGGAGGGCAGCGCCCATGGCCAGCATTGCTTCGTACCTCTGCCCGGAGCAGCGCGCAGGGCAAGGAGGGCACCCCACCCCCACGACAGGACCCGCGGCCAACCGCATGGTCCCTTGCGCCTCAAGGGTTACCGAAACATGGAGAGAACCTCCCCGCCATGGCGGTCGCCACCCCATCGCCCCCGCAAGCCGAATCCCGCTTCGAGTCCCTAGTCCTAGACTTTCTCTCCTATCTGGAGCTGGAGCGAGGCCTCTCGCGCAACACGCTTGACGCCTACCGCACCGATCTCCACCAGTACGGCGAGTACCTTGCCGCCCGCCAGCTCGATGCCCTCGCCGCGGGCCCGGCTGACATCAGTGAGTTCCTTGCCGAGCTGGCAACCGGCGGGGACCGTCCCGCCTGCTCTTCGGCAACGGTCCACCGCAAGGCGGCCTGCCTGCGCTCCTTCTACAAGCAGCTGCGCCGCGACGAGCTGATCGGCAACGACCCGACCGCAGCGCTGAGCGCCCCGCGGCGGGCGAAGAAGCTGCCCCAGGTCCTCAACTACGCCGAGGTGCAGAAGCTACTCGCGGCCCCACGCGGAGACGAGCCGACGACGCTGCGCGACCGCGCCCTGCTCGAGGTGATGTACGCCTGCGGGCTGCGCGCCTCGGAGACGATCGGGCTGGATGTCGCCGACGTCGATCTGCACGAGGGCTTCCTGCGCGCACGCGGCAAGGGCAGCAAGGAACGGTTGGTGCCGCTCGGGCGAAAGGCGATCGCCGCGATCTCCGGCTACATGCGGAGCGGACGCCCAAAGCTGGTCGGCGAACGCCACGAGGCCAAGCTCTTCGTCAACTTCCGCGGTGGCCCGCTGAGCCGCCAGGGCCTCTACAAAATCGTCCAGCGCAACGCCGGCACGGCGGGCCTCAGCGGCCAGATGAGCCCACACACCCTGCGCCACAGCTTCGCCACCCACCTCCTGGCAGGTGGCTGCGACCTCCGTGCCGTCCAGGAGATGCTCGGCCACGCCGACATCTCGACCACCCAGCTCTACACCCACCTAAGCGGCGAGCACCTGAAGGACGCCTACTTCAAAGCCCACCCCCGCGCCAGCGCCACCTAACTCCCCCGCCGACTTCCCTTTTAGTTCCGGATAGCGGAACTAAAGACGAAGTCAGCGTCGTGTAGAACTGCGGGATGCCCGAGCTGCCCGAGGTGGAGACCGTTTGCCGGCAGCTCGATCCGGAGCTAACTGGGCACAGAATCGACGAGTTGGATGTGCTTGACGAGCGCTGGTGCAGGCCCGTCCCACCGGCCAAACTCGAGGCGGCGGTCAAGGGAGCGACGATCGAGGGGCTGGGGCGGCGCGGTAAGTATCTGCTGCTGGCGCTCGAGGGCGCGCGGACACTCGTGATGCACCTGCGGATGACCGGGAACCTGGTCCTCGTCGAGGGAGAGAGCAAGCTCGATCCCTCGGAGGGGAGGCGACTATACGAGGGCGAGCGCTCGGTCTCCGAGCGACACCTGCGCGCCCGCTTCCGGCTCGACGACGGGCGTGAGCTCTGGTTCACAGACCCGCGCCGCTTCGGCGAGGCGTTCCTGATCGACGATGCCGATCTGGACGAGCGCTTCGCGAAGCTCGGCGTCGAGCCGCTCTCCGGCGCCTTCACCCCGCAAGCGCTGGGTGAGATGGCGGCCGGTCGAACGGCGCCCCTGAAGTCGTTTCTGCTCGACCAGTCAGGGGTCGCGGGGGTGGGCAACATCTACGCGGACGAGGCACTCTTCCGAGCCCGCCTGCATCCGCTCTCGCCGGCTGGGTCGATGAAGCCCGAGCACCAGGAGGCGCTGCGCGACGCCGTGGTCGCCGCGCTCGAAGCCGGAATCGACGGGGGTGGCGCCTCGATCGACGACTACCGCGACGGGCGTGGCGAGAAGGGGACCATGCAGGACGAGTTCCTGGTCCACACCCGCGAGGGCCAGCCCTGCCCGCGGTGCGAGGCCCCGATCGCGCGGATCGTCGTCTCTGGCCGCTCGACCTACTACTGCCCTAGTTGCCAGGTGCGGCTGAGGCGCAAACCGCGTCGAAGTCGCAGTTCCTACCGCTAAAAGCGACGGAAAAGGCGACCGCAACTCAGCGTCCGGCGCGTCGTTCACCGTAGCTCGGCCGTGGCCGGAACGACGATCAAGACCGAGGCGGTGGTCCTGCGCAGCATTCGCTACGGCGAGGCCGACCGCATCCTCCACCTCTACTCGAAGACACGAGGGCGGATCGGGGCGATCGCAAAGGGGGCACGGCGACCGAAGTCGCGCTTCGGCGGGCGCCTCGAGCCCTTCTTTCGCCTCGACCTGGTGCTGCACGAAGGCCGCGGCGAGTTGCTCACCGTCACCAACGTCTCAACCCTCGACGGCTATCCGCGTCTGCGTTCTTCCGGTGCGGCCCTGAACGCAGGCGCACGCGCCTGCGACGCGGTCCTGCGACTGCTGGACTCGGCCGAGCCGAACCCACCCGCATACAACCTGCTCTGCCACTACCTCTCGCTGCTCGACGATCCTGCGGCCGAGCGGGGGGCGAGTCTGGAAGCTGCACTGTCCTTCCGGCTCAAGCTCGCGCTGGCGGCTGGCTTCGCACCAGAGCTCGCCACCTGCGCGCAATGCGGCGATGCCGAGCATCTGAGCGGCTTCTCGGGGGCAGTCGGAGGAGTGGTCTGCGCCAGCTGCGAAGCGGGCTCCTTCCCCCTCTCCGAAGAAGCGCACCGCTTTATGGTCGACGCGATCGGCAGCTCCCTCGCCGAGGCCCCTTCGGCGAGCGAGTCCGCGCTGCGCCAGGCCGAGCGAGCTGTGAGCGAGACCCTCGAGCACCATGCCCACGTTCAATTGCGATCCGCGGCGTGAGGCCCGATCCCGGCAGGGGTTCCGCTTAACTTTTTGGCGGGTCGGTGGTGGCCTTTCGAGGGCCGGGCTGACCAAAAAGTACAAGACGCTCCACCCCTGCCGGGATCGGGCCTTAGGATCGACGGATGGATGCGACGGTGACGTTCGAGGATCGGGTCTGCGCCTGGGAGGAGGAGTTTCTTGCTCCCGAGGCGACGCGCTCCTATCCGGCGCGCCGTGCCGTCGAGGAGCCCGACAGCCCGGTCCGCACGCCCTTCCAGCGAGATCGCGACCGGATCGTCCACTCGAAGGCCTTCCGGCGGCTCAAGCACAAGACCCAGGTCTTCGTCGCTCCAGAGGGAGACCACTACCGGACCCGCCTCACCCACACGCTGGAGGCCTGCGGGATCGCCCGCACCGTTGCCCGTGCGCTCGGACTGAACGAGGACCTGACCGAGGCGATCGGGCTCGGGCACGACCTCGGCCACCCGCCCTTCGGCCACGCCGGCGAGGAGGCGCTCGACGCGGCGCTGCGCGAGCGCTGCGGTACCGGCTTCAAGCACAACGAGCACTCGCTGCGGGTGGTCGAGGTGCTGGAGCGCGACGGGCGCGGTCTCAACCTCACTGGGCAAGTTCGCGACGGCATCCTCAACCACACCGGTTCGCGCAAGCCGGCGACGCTTGAGGGGCGGATCGTCAAGCTCGTCGACCGCGTCGCCTACATCAACCACGACATCGACGATGCGCTGCGGGCGGGAATCCTCCGCGCCGAGGATCTTCCGGCCGACGAGATCGAGTTGCTCGGCACGACCGGCTCGGCCCGGATCGACACCTTGGTCCGCGACATCGTCGAGCGCTCGCAGGACGCCGGGGACATCGTGCAAAGCGAAGAGATCGGCGGTGCGATGCTGCGGCTGCGCAAGTTCATGTTCGACCGCGTCTACCTCGGGCCGGTGGCGCGCGGCGAGCACGAGCGGGTCCACCAGGCGATGCGAGGGCTCTTCGAGCACTACATGGAGCACCCGGAGGAAGCGCCGGAGCTGGAGCCGGGAGCGAGCGAGTGCCAGCGCGTCGCCGATTACCTAGCCGGGATGACCGACCGCTATTGCATCGCCAAGTTCGCCGAGCTGACGGTTCCGGAGGAGGCGCGGTTCTGAACCGGCGCCGGGGCGCTACGGTGGCGGCGTGGCGCTGATCTCCACCGAGAGCCTGGAGCGGGTCAAGCAGGCGGTCGACATCGTCGAGGTGATCTCGGCCCACACCGACCTGCGCCGCCAAGGGACGCGCTGGGTCGGGCTCTGCCCCTTTCACGAGGAGCGCACGCCATCCTTCTCGGTCGACGGGCAGGAAAAGCTCTACCACTGCTTCGGCTGCGGAGTGGGTGGCGACACGATCAAGTTCGTCGAGGAGAAGGAGGGGCTGGGCTTCGCCGAGGCGGTCGAGCTGCTCGCAGACCGCTACGGAGTAGAGCTGGAGCGTGAGCGCGAGGACCCGCAGGCGGAGGCAAAGCGCCAGCAGCGCCGCCGGCTGGGCGACCTGCTCGACCGCACCGCGTCCTTCTACGCGGCCTACCTCTGGGACTCCGACGAGGCTGGCAAGGCGCGCGAGTACCTTGCGCAGCGTGGCCTGGAAGAGGAGGTGCTGCGCGCCTTCGGCGTCGGCTACGCACCGAGCGCCTGGGACAAGGTGCTGCTGCGCGGGCAGCGCGCCGGGTTCAAGGTCGAGGAGCTGCGCGGGGTCGGGCTGGCGCAGCGCGGGAGGGGGGGAGGGGAGTACGACCGCTTCCGCTCGCGGATCATGTTCCCGATCCGTGACCGCCGCGGCCGCACCCTTGGCTTCGGCGGCCGCGCGATGCGCTCCGACCAGGGAGCGAAGTACGTCAACACGGCAGAGACCGACTTCTTCCACAAGAGCCAGATGCTCTACGGGATCGACCTGGCCAAGGCGGCGATCGCCAAAGCAGGGCGAGCGGTGGTGGTCGAGGGCTACACCGACGTCCTCGCCCTGCACCAGGCGGGCGTCGAGGAGGCTGTCGGAGTGATGGGCACGGCGATCACCGAGGAGCAGGTGGCAGCGCTCTCGGGCATGGTCGACGAGGTGGTGCTTGCGCTCGATGCCGACGCGGCGGGACAGGAGGCGATGCTGCGCGCCCAGCGTGTGGCGGCTGGGCGGAAAATGCGGCTGCGGGTGGTGGCGATGCCTGCGGGCGAGGACCCGGCTGAGATGATCGCGGGAGAGGGGGGAGCCGAGCGCTTCCGAGTCCTGGTCGACCAGGCGCTGGAGCTCACTGCCTTCCAGGTTGGGCTCGCGATCGCCAGGACCGACGCCTCCAGTCCGGCCGAGCGCGACCGGGCGCTGGACCTGGAAATCGCGCCGATCCTGGCCGGGATGGGCGAGGGCGCAAGCCGTGACGATCTGATCCGTCAGGTAGCCGAGAGGTTCGACATGGAGCCGGCGATGGTGATGGGCAAGGTGGTCGCGGCTCGTCCCGTGAGCGGCGGTCCGGTGGCGAGCTCCGGCGACGACGGCCCGGCGCCCGCACCTCGGCGCACAGCCGAGCTGACCTCGCGCGAGCGCCGCGAGCGTGCCCTGCTGGCGATGTGCATCGCCCTGCCGGCCGAGGGAAAGGATTACCTGGCCCGGCTCACCGGCGAGCACCTCTCGCCGGGCGGCCTGCGCGCCGCGGAGTGGTTGCGCGAGCACCCCGAGGACCCTGCGTCCAGCCTTCCCCGCGACGACGCTGAGCTGGCAGGCCTGATCGCCGAGCTGGTCATCCTCGCCCACGACGAGCCGGCCTCGGCGGAGGCGATGGAGCTCAACTACCTCCTGCTCGAGCAGCGGCGCATCGAGGCCGAGATCGCCGCCGCCGGCGAACGCAACGACTACGAGCGCCGTGCCGCCCTCAGCCGCGACCGCGCCGCACTGGTCGAACGCATAGCCCGCACCGAGCGGGTGGGTGGCTAATCGGTAAATTCCTCGGAGCCGTTCCGGGGTAGCTCAATCGGTAGAGCACTCGGCTGTTAACCGAGTTGTTGTGGGTTCGAGTCCCACCCCCGGAGCTTTAGGCCACTAGACGGCTGCGCGCCAGCGTCTCGACCAGCTCGGCCCCTCGTTCGGCCCCATCGTGCTCACGGGCCCAAGCGGCAAGGTCTTCTGCTTCCCGCGCGAAGGAGCGATCCTTCAGCAGGTGCCGGGTCGCCCAGCGCAGCGGCGCCGGTTGGCAGAGGCGCCAGGGGATGGAGAGGCCGCAGCCGGCCCAGGAGACGCGCATCGCGGTCTCGCTCATGTCGCCGACGATCGGGCAGATCAGGACTGGCGTGCCGGCGCCGAGGGCGCGGGCGACGGTGCCGTGGCCGCCGTGGGAGATGACCAGCGACGCAGCCGGCATCAACTGGCTATAGCTGAGCCAGTCGACGAGGATCGCGTTGCTGGGGACCTCGATCGGGCTCTGCGGGACGACACGGTTGGTCGTCGCGACCACGCGCACGGGCTCCTCGGCGAGCGCCTCGAGGGCCGTACGGACGAGGTGGTTGCCCGAGTCGTGGGCGGTGCTGGGCGCGATCAGAACCAGTGGCTCGTCCCCGGCCGGCAGCTCTATCTCGGGGTGTGGGATCTCGAACGTCATCGGCCCGGTGATCTCAACCCCGGCCGGCCAGTGGCGGGGATACTCGAGATGGGGGAAGGTCCCGACCAGGGCAAGGTCCGGGCTGATGCCGCCGTGGAAGCGCTCAACCGGCGCCAGGTCGAGTCGCGCCCGCTGTCGGTTGAGGTCGCGCCGGCCGTGCTCGAGGCCGATGTTCAGAGCCCGCTGTCCGGTCTTCCAGACGGCCCGGCCGACCGGCGTCCGCGGCGGCTGCAGGCCCACGGCGAAGAACGGCAGGCCCGGCTCGACGACCGGGTAGATGTGGGGGATCAGGGTGGCAAGCGGCACCCCAGCCTTCTCGGCGGCCAGAGTCGGGGCCAGGGTGAGGATGTCGCTTACGACCGCATGCGGTTGCATCTCCTCCAGCAGCGGCAGCAGCGCCTTTGCCGCCTCTGCGGCATGGGAGCCCTCCGGCGAATCGGGATCGGGCGGGGGGAACATCCGGTATTCCTCAGCAGCCGCGAAGCCGAGCCCGGCGCCCTCGACCGCCTCGCGGCGCTCCTCCCAGGTCTCGATCGTCACCTCGTGGCCGCGCCCGCGCAGCGCTCGCCCTAGCGCTATGGCGGGAAAGACGTGACCAGGATCGCCAAACGCGGCGACTAGAAATCGCATGTTGACGAGGCTCTGGGGTTGCCAGGCAAGGACGCAGGGAGCCGGAGTAGCAGCGCTACTCCGGCGACCGAGGACGCCGCATGGCGGCGCCAGAGACCGTCAAGGGGTATCGAGTCCCTCGCCGGGTCGGGTGAAGACTATCTCCGGCACATGGCAGTTCCGCGAGGTGCGCAGGAGGAAGCGAACCGCCTCGCCCAGGTCCTCGGGTCGGATCATCTCCTCGGCCGGTATCTGCCCCTGGACGAACTCGGTCATCGGGGTCTCGACGAAGCCAGGCGCCAGCGCCGTGCACTGGATCCCGCCGCCGCCCACCTCGCGGTGGGTGGACTGGGTGAAGTTGATCACCGCGGCCTTGGTGGCCGCGTAGATGGAGAGCCATGCCTGCCCGCCCTTGCCGGCGATCGAGGCCGTGTTGACGATCAGCGCCTTGCCGTGCTCGGCCCCCGCCTCTTTCAGCATCGGCAGGCCCTCGCGGGTACCGATGATCAGAGCCCTGAGGTTGACCCCGAGTTGCATGTCGAGGTGCTTGGTCTGGATCTGCTCCATCGGCGCGCCGATCCCAACCCCGGCGTTGTTCATCAGGACGTCGAGGCGGCCGTAGGCCTCCCGGTGCTTCGCAAAAACGCCGACCAGGTCGTCCTCGTCGGTCATGTTGGCGGGGACGCTCAGCACCTCGATGCCATCTGCCCGCAAGCCCTCTGCGGCGGCCTCGAGCTTGTCGGGGCGCCGCGCCGAGATCGTCAAGGCGTAGCCCTCCTCGCCGAGGACCCTCGCGATAGCCAGCCCGATGCCGCTCGATCCGCCAGTGATGAGTGCCGCTCGATCCACCAAGTCCATCTCCTTCCGCTTGCCCCGGTTCGGCCCCGGACCCTATCTCGCGCCCGCACAGCGTGCCCGATGGCGCACCTGTGTTCGCCTCACCGTCAATAAGATGCCGCCGGATGCGTCTGAGCCGATCCCTTGCCCCCCTTGTCTGCATTGTCATGGGTGCATTCGTTCTGGCCGGTTGCGGCGGCTCGGATTCCTCGACCGGATCGACATCGGGCGGTCCGCAGAGCAGTCCCGCCCCGCCGAAGAGCGCCTTCCCCAGCGCCAAAGGAAAGACCTTGGGCCAGGTGCTCGAATCCGAAGGAGCGACGTCGTCCGAACTCGTGGTCTCGCCCGCCGCCCAGGTCTTCAGCACGGGTGAGAACCGCTACCCGTTCGGCGTCTTCGAACGTGACCGGACCCAGGTTCCCGACGCCGAAGTGGCGCTCTACTTCGCCAAGGTCCCGCCGGTCAAAGGCAAGAATTCGACGAGTACGCCCGGCGGGTCCCCTGGGACCCTCAGTGCGAAGGAAGCCGAGGAACGCGCCTTGGGCCAGCCCGCCACGGGCCCGTTCCCAGCCTCGATCGAATCGATGCAGACCAAGCCCGCTTTCCGCGCCCAGACGACGACCAGCGATCCCGACGCAGCAAGCGTCGTCTACTCGACCCAGGTCGATTTCCCGAGCAACGGCGAGTGGCGGATCGCAGCATTGATCAAGGAAGGCGACAAGTTCACGACGAGCCTGCTGCCCAGCGCCGTGGTCGGCGCCTTCTCGAAGGTGCCGCAGGTGGGACAGAAGGCGCCCCTGATCCACACGCCGACCCCGGCCGACGTGGGCGGCGACCTCTCCAAGATCACCACCCGCATCCCGCCTGACACGCAGAACGAAGTCGACTACGCGGACGTTCTGGGCAAGGAGCCGATCGTCCTGCTGTTCGCGACCCCCCAGTTCTGCCAGAGTCGCGTCTGCGGCCCGGTCGTAGACGTGGCCGAGCAGGTCAAGCAGCTCTACGGCGACAAAGCGGCCTTCATCCACATGGAGATCTACAACGACAACGATCCGAGCAAGCACCCGCGACCTCAGGTCCGCGCCTTCCACCTGCCCAGCGAGCCATGGTTGTTTGCGATCGGCAGAGATGGAAGGATCGAGGGCGTAATAGAGGGTGCGTTCGGCGTCAAAGAGCTGACCCGCGTAGTGAAGGGACTGACCGGAGAATGAGCGAGAAGACGAAAGCCGACGAGGAACTGCTTGCCTCCTTCGCCGAGGAGGCCCGCCGCCGCTGCGACGTGATCGCCGCCGGCCTGGCAACCGAGACCACCGACTTCGAGACGATGCGGATGGAGGCCCACGCCCTCAAGGGCGCCGCAGGCGTCGTCGGCCTGCGGCGCCTGGCCGAGCTCGCCGGCCTGATGGAATCCGACCTCGCCGAAGCAAAGACGTCCGGCAGCATCCGCGGCGGCCGCACCCACCAGATAGCCGATGCGGCCAAAGCCATAGCCGATGGCGCAGCCGCCGCGTCCAAGGGCGAAGAGGAGCCCCCCGACGTGGGCCGCTCCCTGGCTCAGCTCTTCAGCGCATAGCGCTACCCTCCCCAGCCAACGGGGGCGGTAGCTCAGTTGGTTAGAGCAGCGGACTCATAATCCGTCGGTCGAAGGTTCGAGTCCTTCCCGCCCCATAAAAAAACCGCTTCAAATAGCCATATTTCGGGTTGACGATCTGGGACGAATCGAAACTTTGTCCCGAAATTTGTCCCGAAAACGAGCTAGAATCGTCGGGCGATGCGCCAGCCGTTGCCACAACCGATCTCCGGACACGTCTCTTTGCGCAAGGGAAAGCGCGGCGGCGTCTGGTACGCGAAATACCGCCTGCCGGATGGAAGGCAGGTGCAGAAACGCATTGGGCAAGCCTGGACCGAGAAGTCTGCGCCGCCCGAGGGCTACTTCACGAAAGCGTCTGCGAAGGCTCATCTGGACGAGCTGCTGACGCAGGCTCGGCAGGGAACGCTGCCCGGCATGGTGCGGACGGGTAGGACGTTCCGAGGCGCCGCCGAGGAGTGGCTTGACTACTGCGAGAAGGTCCGCGACTGCAAGGCGTCGACGCTGCGCGATTACCGCAACATGGTCCGCGTTCTCGACCGCGAGTTCGGGGACCGGAAGATCGAGGCGATCACGCCGGAAGAGATCGAGCTGTGGATCGGCAGCTACAGCGGCTCGAACCGGACCCGCCAGAAGTACCTCGTCTGCCTGGGGTCGATCTTCAAGCGGGCGATGAAGGTCCACGGTCTGCCCCGCAACCCAGCCGATGTGGTGGAGCGCCCCCGCGTGCGCCGCGCCGCGAAGATCGACGTGCTGCGCCCGGAGGAGGTTCTGGCGCTGGTCAGGGCGGCGGAGTCCGACCAGGACGCCGCGATCTTCCACACGGCGGCATTTGCGGGACTGAGGATGGGGGAGCTGCTCGCGCTGCGCTGGCGCGACGTCGACTTCACCCGCCGCACGATCCACGTACGAGAGAACTGGACCCAGGGCGAGACGACGACCCCAAAGGGCGGGACGGAGCGCGCAGTGCCGATGGCGGAGGAGGTAGCGCAGCGGCTTGCCCGCCTCGGCCAGCGCGACCACTTCACGACTGAGGACGATCTCGTCTTCTGCACGCCGCGCGGCCAGCACGTCGGCTACAAGTCCCTCAAGGAGCGCTACCGCGCCGCGCTCAAGGCGGCGGACGTGCGCGAGGACTTCCGTTTCCACAACCTGCGCCACACCTTTGGCAGCACCGTGATCCGCCATGCCGACTCGCGCGAGGTGATGGAGTGGATGGGCCACGCCGACCTGACGACGACGCGCCGCTACCTGGCGTTCGTGGACCGCGAGGATGCTGCCAAGCGGGTTTCGGAGGCATTCAGCCTCGAGAAGCCGCAGCCGGTCTCGACTACGGCTGGCTGAGCTACTCCGCATTACCGACCGCGCTGGGTGCCGTAGGTGTTTTCCGCTACCCAGGTCTCCAGATCGCGACGCGTAAACCGCAACCCACGATCTCCAATCCGAACATGAGGCAGCCCTCGCACCCGGACCAGTTCGTACAGCGTGCTGCGCGGCACCCTGAGAAGCCGCGCCGCCTCGCCGGCGTCGAGCAGTGGCTCGGTGAGCAGGCCGGATTCAGTCACCGGTCTGCCGTCCCAAGGAGCCGCAGCCTTCCCAGCGCCGAGGGGATCGCAGTTTGCAGCGAGTGCGAGCCAACGGCCACATCGAGCATTGAACCCGCATCCCCTTGACATCGGTTAGAGATGTCGGCAAATCGTCGAACCGGCAAACGGCGCTGGCATCGGCGAGGGCGGCAATTCCGCGAGCTTCCTACCCGACCCCAGACCCGTCCGCACACCCGTCCGCACAGACGACCAGCCGCACGACCGTTGACAGAAGCAATGAGCCAAGAATTCATGGCCCTGGCATAGCGCGGTGGACCCGCTGGGTCCACAACTCCGCGTTTGCGCAAATGCGGAGTGCCAGAGTCAGCCTGCGCGACTTCTCGGGGACCGAGGCAAGCTGCGACAAACCCACCGGGCCATGCCGCAGCTTCCCTGTGGCCTGCGCCCCGGCCCCCGAGAAGTCGCGCTCAGCGGATCGATCCGAGGAAGGGCCAAAGGTGGCCTACGCCCTTCCCCGGTCGACCCGTTCTCAACGCGCCCTTGCCGTCTTGGCGACGTAGGCGCGAGGAGCCTTTTTCGTCAGGCGCACCTTCTTGGCTTTTGCCAGGCGGGCGAGGCAGTTGGACACGGCTCCGGCAGACCGCCCGCTGAGACCTTTGGCAACGGCGGTGGCGGTTAGCGGCCCTTCCTTCTTGTGCTGGCAGAGGTAGGAAAGAACAAGGCCGTCAAGCTCGCCGGGACGAAGGCGCTTCCTATGCGCGGCGAACACGGATATCGCCTCCTTCGGCCTCGGCCAGCGCCGCGAGGATCGTGTCGCAGGTATCCCGAGCGTCTTCGTAGCTTTTGATGACGGGCGGCGGCGCGACCGATTCGCGGTCCTCTTCCACGTCTGCAAGGCCGCCGTGCGCTTCGTCGCGCAGGCGCTTGGCGACTTCCATCAGATCGTGCGGCGGCATCGTCAGCTCGACCGTGTCCCGGCCGTCTTGGGGCTTCCAGCCCAGGTCCGCCATTAGCCGGAAGTCTTCGCCGAACTCGATCGCCAACCGCTCGGCCGTGGGGTAGTCCTTCTGGCACTCCAGCACAACGACGACATCGCCCAGACCGGCCAGGTGGTTGCGCACCTGCTCGTAAAGCGCGTCGCGCTGGCTGCCGACGATTTTCAGAGTGGGGCGGGGCATAGTGCCCTCCTTTCAGTAGGGCACCGAAGAGCCGCCGGGATGCAGTTCTCGTCAGAGAACTAAGGCGAGTAGCTTTTCGCTTGCATCGAAGGCTTGATCTTCGGTGCCATGCCCCGGGGCGTTCCACCGCCGCCGGGGCGCTTTATTTAGTTGGCGCGGCGACGATAGCTCCGCTTCGGCGACAAAGCGAGCCGGATTGCCGGGGATGCGTGTGGATCGCCTTCTATTCCACAAGGGCGCCGCGTATGCCGTCTCTCTGAGGAGGTCGACAGGGTCACAACTGGCTCAAGTGCTCGGCGCGTGAGGGTTAACCAGACTGCTTGCCCCAGCGTAGAGTCCCGAAGATTCTCGGGCGAAAGAGAACGCATATAGTCAACCCATGACCAGTGATGACGCAAAGGATGGTTCGGCTGAGCGTCTAGCGGCGTTTGTGCTCATGCCATTCAACGACGAGTCGACCATTGTTCATGACGAGCTGATTATGCCTTCTCTCGAAGAAGTCGGATATAGCGTGAAGAGGGCGGATAGCGTCATCGATCAGCGGAGCGTCCTTAGTGACATCGTTCTCGGCATTGAGGGAGCGGATCTGATCGTGGCCGACTTGACTGGACTTAACCCCAATGTGTTCTACGAGCTGGGAATTGCTCACGGCTTGGGGATTCCGACGGTGCTAGTCACCCAATCGATTGACGAACTTCCTTTTGATCTGCGCTCCTATCGTGCTAGCGAGTATTCCACTCGCTTCGATGAAGCTCAAAAGCTCAAGGATTTCCTCCGAGAAGTAGGCGGAGAGGCGGCAAAGGGAGGGGTAAAGTTTGCAAGCCCGGTCGCCGACTTCCTGCCGGACGGTCCTGCGGCCCTGAGGCTGCAAGCGTCGATGGATGGTGGCACGGCCCGGGGTCTTAGTCGGGAGGTAGCCCCTGCAAGCGTGGGCGAGAACCCGGAAGATCTTGATGACGACGAAGAAGGTGAGCCGGGAACTCTAGATCTCCTTCACTCCTACATTGAGTCGGTCGGACGCTCGACCAGCACCCTTGAGCACATCAGTGAGGAGACTGGCGCGATGGGGTCCCAGATCGAGGCGCACACCGGGAGAATGCAAGAAGCTGTTGCAAGTTCGAAGCCCGGCTCCGTTGCAAAGGTCCATCGCATTGCAACGGACGTGGCAAAAGATCTAACCGCCTACGGCAATGTCCTTCAACAGGAGCTACCGGAGCTAGAGCAGGCGTCCGAGGAGATGATCGATAGCGGGATTGCGTGGCTTACGCGAACCGGGAAGGATCAAGATCAGAAAGAGGTTGAAGACTTTCGCCTACAGCTAGCCGTTATGTACGTCGCTATCGCAGAGGCGATGGCATCGATGCGTGCTTACCGCAACTCGTTTGCCGAGGCAAAGGGCGCTACGACCCAGCTTGATAAGGCTTCGGATCGAGTAGTAGGGCTCCTCGGGCGGCTGTTGACCGTTATGGAAAAGACTCAATCATTTGCCAGTCGAGGCTGTGATATTGCCCAAGAGCTTGCAGATGCAAGTGAGCTCCATCTGGTAGCGGAGCCCTTGGTGGAGTGCTTCGTCGACGCCAACGGGAATGAGCCACAGCCATTTAACGCGGTTCTTATCGCCACCTTCAATCGTGGGGTAGTCGAACAGGCGCTGCCTTACACCGGAGAGGCGCTAGCGAAGCACGAGCCGGTGTCATGGGCATTGAACGAGCAGCACGTTTTCCCCGAAAGCTGGTATCGACATCCCTACACGGGTCTGATAGAGCTTGCATGGAGCGACTCCCCGGAGTTTGCAGGTCAAGAGATCGGCGAGAAAAGCGCAGGGGATCAAGGTGACGCTGAATAGCGGAGGCGGTGCTAAGGCTTTGTCCCGAACTCCTCAGGGTAAGCGCACCTCGTCAGGACGATGCGGCTCCACGGACGCCTTCCGGCTCGACTCATAATCCGTGGAGCGCCGGTTCGAGTCCCGCCCGCCCCATTTCACCGCCGGAGCCTTTGAAACTCTCTGTCTGTGGCTCCGACAGGACGCGAAATCTTCATCGACGTGGAGCCTGGTATTCGCATCCGGTTCCGACGCAGTGAGCCGCCTCCGCCCGTCTCCTACGCGATCACGCTGGAGAGCTTTGAAGGCAGCGAGTGGACGACCGTGCGTCTTTGGGACAACGCAGATGCGGTCGATGAGCATCATGAGCACGAGCACACGAGGACAGGCGGGAAGCAGGTAGCCACAATCCTGGACTTCGACTCCCCCAATGTGGCGATGGCGGCGGCGATAAGAAAGGCGAAGGGGGAGGCTCCGGAGATCGTGAGACAATGGAGGGGATCATGAGCCGTGACGCAAAGACCGATCCTGCGACCGAGCGGGTTCTCGCCAGCATCGATGACGAGGGACTGGCTGCTCGGTATCCCAACCGGACGCACTTCATCTCGGCCGACAATCCCGACCAGGGCGAGATGGCTACCCGAGCCTTGTTCGATGGCGATCCCGTCGTGATCGTCTACGCCGACGGGCACGAGCTGCTCGTTCAGCCCGAGGAGGTTCACGGCCCCGCGCGCTGGTCCCTCGCCGTGACGGCGCTTCTGCTGCGCCTCCGTCGCCGTAATCACGGTGCGGTTCAGTTCCCCCCTCGCGCACATATCGAGGCACGGGACTCGACTGGCCATCCCATCGCCGCATAGGTGCGATGAACTGGCCTGACGGCCGCCCGAAAACTTTGTCCCGAAATTTGTCCCGGACTCCACCGAACTCAGCCCAACTCCTCAGACTGAGCGCGTCCCCTCAGGCACGATTCGGCCTCACGGACGCCTTCCAGCCCGACTCATAATCCGTCGGTCGAAGGTTCGAGTCCTTCCCGCCCCACTAAGAAAGCCGTTATAGAAATTGGGTCGTTCCGCAGAGCCTCTTGGCGAGCCGCGCTACGCGCTAGGACGAGTCAGGCGACGAACCTTCGCTCGTCCCAGAGCGAATCCGCTCCCATGCTGCGCGCAGCAGCAAGCCGACGGAAAGGACCGCCGCCTGCAGGAGGATCCCGCCAATCACGAACATGACGTACAGGACAGGTTCATCGGAGAAGCTGGAGGGGCCGACGGGCTCTTCGCGCCAAGGTGCCACATAGTCGGTCATGTTGTGGAGGTAGATGATGATGGCGGCAGGTGCAATCGCCGGGAGGAGAGCCCACCACCGATAGACCAAGAACACGCCGAGGACGGCAAGCCCGTAAATCGCCAAGCTGCTGTCCCAGGCAAATCGAAGGACACCGGGCGGGCTGACGGCAAATGCGTGGCCGTAGGTGAAAGCGCCGAGCGCCAGCGTGGTCACCACGGTGATCGCTACGCGGGAGCGGTTGGTCATCGGAGAGTTCAAGGGGCTCACACCCGTTTCCTCAGCGCAAGCAGGCCAACCGCACCGAGGGCGAGGGCGGCGAGGGCGAGGGCGCCCGTGACGAGCCCCGGATTGCGTGCAGTGAACGAGCGCGTGTCCGGCGGTGGCTCGAATGCCGTGGTTTCGCGCTCAGGGCCCAACCGACCGCGCACGGCGCGCACGATCCCGAGGGTGCTCGCCGGAAGGCGCGCGAAGTCATAGTCCGGAGCGTTCGCACGCGGGCTTCCGTAATAGACGGAGTAGGGGAGTGGATGCCCGCCCTCCAGCAGGAGGGCGTGCGAGCGGCTCCAGGCCGAAACCTCGATTCCCCGTAGCGGTGTGTCGTCGCCGTTGTCGATTTCGATTCGGATGTAGCGGCGGTGCACGCCGACTGAAATCGGTGCTGAAACCGACCCGGGAAAGCGGAAGATCCTGGCCGCCGCCAGTGGCACGAACCGCTGCTGGGAATTCGAACCAAGGATCGTTACGGGGCGCTCGTATCGAGCGGTTTCCGCGGCGATTCGAAGCTCGTCGACTGGAACGTCGCGGAACTCGAGATCGAGGGTGACGATCGTTCGCGTCCCTTCCTGGCGCTGCGATACCGATCTGGCTGTGCGCCGGAAGAGGCGCGGCCGCTCGCGGGCCCCGGAGACGCTTGCGCCGGCGATCCGGCTGACGTCGGTGGCTCTGACGAGCAGGTAACGGAAGTCACTCGGCGGGAAGACGGCGACCGTGCTCCGCGCCGGGTGAGCCCCGCGAACGTCGTAGATCCCCGTAGCGGAGAGGCGCGTGAATGGACCGTGCCGATCGTCGGCCCCGAGGACCACCGCACGACCGACGAAGCCCCGGTCCGGGACCTCGAGCACAACGCGGTCTCGGATCCGCCGGCGCGTCCCAAGGTCGAGTAGGGCGACGGCGAAACGCCCCTGGTGGCCGCTGTTCAGAACCGGTACCGCTTCAGGCGAGGAGACTCGCTCGGAACGAGTGCGCCGCCATGGCACCTGGCGCCCGCGTGCGTCGGCGATTCGCAGGTCGGCGAAGCCCGGTAGCGAGTGTTCGAAGAGAGGCCCGTCGGGCTCGATGAGAACGGGCTCGCCCCCAGCCCCCGCTACCAGCGGGCGCTGGTAGCGGAAGTCGGCGCGGTCGAGCCCGGCCGCCGCGGCCGGCTGGGCGCCGGCCGCAAGGGAGACGAAAAGGGCAAGGGCGACGAGTGGGCGCCTCATAGAGAAACCGCCTCCTCGATCTCCTTCCCAGTGTCGTCGCCCGCCTCGAACTTAATTCGCTGATAGGCGAAAGCGCCCACCAGCAGGAACAGCCCGAGCGCGATGAGCGAGAGCACCCGCGGGAGTTGTTCGAGCTCCGCAAGGTCGTAGGTGTAGACCTTGGCGATCGCCAGAGCGAGTAGCGCCAGCCCGCCGAGGCGGAAGCGCTGGACGTTGCGCAGCAGCCCATAGAGCACCGCACCGAGCCCTGCGACAGTCCAGAAGGCCGAGAGCAAGGCCTGTCCTATCTGCCGTGTGTCACCCGAGTCGGTAACGCCCACCGTCTCGACGATCGTCACCGAGCCGAGGTAAAGGAGGGCGGAGGCAGCGACGGCCTCGCACACGTGACCGAGGCGAGGATCGATCTCGCGCAGGGCGAACCGGCCGTAGAGCGCGGCAGCGGCACAGGCGCCAAGGCCGATGATCGCTTCGCCGAGGTCTTCTGCCCCGATGGCGATGGCATCGAGCGGAGCCTCGAAGAGGAGCACGTGGCCAAGGGCAAAGCCGAGGGACGCACCCGCCGCGACCAGGAGGCGCTGGGCGCTCGAGCCGAGCAACCCTGGCTCCCTGCTCGCCCGCGTTGCCATGTAGGCGAGGACGGCTGCCTGCATCGCCCAACCGACCGCGAGGACGGGACCGTCGAGGGCGTCCGCGAAGCCCAAGGCCGACAGACCCATGCCAACAGCAACGAGCAGCGAGCCGATCTCAGGATTGAGCGGCTGGCGGAGCGCAAGGGCCCCGAGCAGGATGTGGCCGGCGGCCATGCCAAGGAGCCAGACGGCTGCAGCATTCTGATGGCCGGTTTGTTCGAGCGTGGCGTAACCGGCAGCCGCGATCAGGACGACGTCGGCCAGCAAGACGAAAAGGGACGGAACCGGGAGCTGATCCTGCGCTCGGGTCCGCAGCTCATAGCCGATCGCAGCGATGAGATAGAGCACCCAGAAACCGACCAACACACCCAGTGCCACCGGTAGGTGCTCGTCTTGGTTTGCGCCAATCCAGACCAGAAGCTGCGGCGCTGAGATCAGGAAGGCCCCAAGCGAGAGCCAGTTCCACTTCTGCCAAAGCAGGACCCCGACGGCGGTTGCCAGGGCGATCGCCATGAAAGCCACGGAAATCCCGGAGGTTCCGGCGCCGACCAGGGCCGGCGCCGAAAGTCCGCCGAGGATGCCGATTGCGGCAACGATCGTCGATTTCCAACGAACCGCGATCGCCACGCCGACGACCCCCACCAGGGCGGCGCAGGCAAGGCCGAGGAAGGAGGGGATCAGGTCATACACCTGCGTCCCGACCAGGAGCGTCGCGTAGAGACCGGCGAGGCCGCTCCCCACGGCTGCCAGCGCCGCCTCGGTGTGCCCCTTGCGTTCGTAGAGCCAGAATCCGGCAAGCAGGAGGAGGGTGGAGCCGAGGAAGCCGAGGACGATCCGCATCGACTCGTCGATCCAGCCGCGCTCGATCGCGATCCCAACCAGGAAGACCATCCCAAGCAGGGTCGCGAGGCCGCCAACCCAGGCAAGCACGCGCCCGCCGAAAAGCTCCTCGAACCGCTTCAGTTCTGCCAGCCGCTGCTCTCTCGGCTTCTGCTGTTCTTCGACTCCATCTCTGGTCATCTCTTCCTCCTATTAGCTCGTTTATTGACCGATGGTCAACAAAGTAACAGGCTTGTCAACCCTTGGTCAATAAGCCGCTACAATGCTCGACGATGACCAACCCCGCCTACCGACGGCTCAAGGCCGAGGAACGGCGCCGCCAGCTGCTCGAGCGCGGTGCCGAGCTGTTTGCGCGCCACTCCTACGACGAGCTCTCGATGCGCGAGATCGCTCGCAAGGTGGGGATCTCCAAGCCGCTGCTCTACCACTACTTCCCGAGCAAGCGGGCGTTCTTCGAGGCGACGCTTGCCCAGGCTGCTGCTGAGTTGCGGGCACGGACGGAGCCCGACCCGACTCTGCCGCCGCTGGATCAGCTGCGGGGGAGCCTCGAGGCATTCCTCGAGCTGATCGACAACAACGCGCTTGCTTACAGCAAGCTGATGCAGAGCCTCAGCAGCGTCCCCGAGGTACGGGAGCTCATCGATGACGTGCGAACGAAGACGGCCGCTCGGATCCTCGAGGGCATCTACCCGGATGGCGCGCCGCCCAAAGCGCGCGCTGCCGTGCACGGCTGGCTCTGGTTCATGGACGGGGCCTGCCTCAACTGGATCGAGCACCGCGATATTTCGCGCGACGAACTGCGCGATCTTCTGCTCGGAACGCTGCTCGGCGCACTCACCGCCGCCGACGCCATCCCGCTCGCGGCACAGGTCCAGTGACCGACCGTTCCCGCATAGCGGTCACCTTGGCGACGGCGCTGCTCCTCAGCGCGACAGCCTATGGAAACGCGGTCGACATCAGCCCACCCGGCGTCCTCGACGATATTTGGCATAGCAGCGCTTTCGCCGTGATCATGGCCGGGCTCCCCATCTTGACCGTGTTCCTGGTGTACCGGTGGTGGGCTCTTCTGGTCGCGCTGGCGCCTGTTGTCGTCGGGATTTGCCTCTACGTAACCGGCTACGTGTCGCCGCCGGAACGTGAGGAGATCGATCTCTCGAGCCTGCCCTGGTACCTGATCGGGGGGATCGTGTTGTTGGAGACCCTTGGGACGGCGGCATTCCTGTCCCTGGGCTTGCTGTTGCGCTGGGTGTATGAGCGGGTTCGCTCCAGACGTCGCGGAGGCTTGGTTGGCTCCACCGAGCTCAGCTGAGCTCCTCGGCCGTGATTCGCTCTCGTCGGCGCCGAGATAGATTCCAACGAGTGACGAAGGGGGGAGCCGAACATGAACGCATCGACCCAGCCAGAGCGGCCTAATCAAGAGGGCTTTGCGGCTTTTGCAGGACGAGCCGGGGATGGCACCCCGGTGGTGATGCTGAACTTGCTCGCCTTTCGGTCCGAAGGCGGCCGGGAGCGATATGAAGAGTATGGGGCTGCGGTTGCTCCACTGCTCGAGAAGGCCGACGGAAAGATCGTCTGGTTTGGGGCGCCCGCTGCGCCACTACTGGGCGAGGGATCGTGGGATCTGGTCGTCCTCGTCGAATACCCGACGCGACAGGCCTTCCTCGACATGGTCGGCTCGGAGGAGTACAGGGCGATCGAACACCTGCGCTCCGAAGCTCTGGTCAAGGGCGAGCTTCACCCCATGGACGCTGCCGCCTAGTCCCGCGCGAGTCACCGCACCCGCTAGGGTCCTGGGGGTCGGTGTTTCGGCGCATTCGCACCCCACGAAAGGAACGAAGTTGAACGGTGGAGAGCTCAACGAGATGGGCCCGATCGACTACCTGATCGTCGAGTGGCCGGATCGCCAGCCGACCGGAGAGGCTGCCCCGCACTTGATCGACCTGGTCGACCGGGGGCTGATCCGCATCCTCGACCTGGCTTTTATCGCCAAGGCCGAGGACGGTTCCGTCGCCGTGCTGGAGATCTCTGACCTGGGTGACCAGGTAGAGGCGTTTGCTGCCTTCGAGGGCGCATCATCCGGGTTGCTTTCGGATGACGACACGGTTGCCGCCGGCGAGGCGCTGGAGCCGGGAACATCGGCGGCGTTGCTTGTCTACGAGAACCGCTGGGCCGCGCCCTTCGCTGTCGCGATGCGCCGCAGTGGTGGCCAGCTCGTCGCCAGCGGTCGCATTCCAATCCAAGCCGTGCTCGCCGCGCTCGACGCGGCCGAGGCGGAATCCTGAGGAGGGAAGGTCATGCCGGGACTACTTCGAGGAGTTGCAAGGACGGCGGTCATCGCCGGAACCGCCACCGCGGTGAGCAATCGGGTCTCCAGGCGCCAGGGCGAGCGCTGGGCCCAACAGGAAGACGCCCAGGCTCCGCCTCCGCCTCCGGCAGCGCCTGCTGCCCCCGCCCCGGAAGCCGGAGGCCAGTCGACGATCGACCAGCTCAAGGAGCTCGGCGAACTGAAGGCCCAGGGGATCCTCACCGAGGAGGAGTTCGCGGCCCAGAAGGCCAAGCTGTTGGCCTCCTGAGGGGACCGACCGAGCAGGAGGCGCGGGGGCTGACGACGGCCTACAGCCGCAGTCGCACCGGCAGCGTCTTCAGCTGGTTGAGAAAGGCCGACTCGACGAACTTAGGCCTGCCGTCGATGGTCATCTCGGGGTAGCGGGCAAGCGTCTCCTCGAAGAGGATCTTCAGCTCCAACCGGGCCAGGGCGGTGCCGAGGCAGAAGTGGCGGCCACCGGCTCCGAAGGCCTGGTGCTCGGGGTTGCGCAGGACGTCGAAGCGATCCGGGTCCTCATAGCGCGTCTCGTCGCGGTTCGACGACGAGTACCACATCACCACCTTCTCGCCCTCTTTGATCTTCTTGCCGTTCAGTTCGGTGTCGCAAGTCGCCGTGCGGCGAAAGTGGGCGAAGGCAGGGAACATTCGCAGCGACTCCTCGACCACGCCGGGGATCAGGCTCGGATCGTCGAGGACCATCTGCAGCTGCTCACGGTCTTCCATCAGCGCCCGCATGCCACTGGCATAGGTCGACCTGGTGCTGTCGTTGCCGGCCGCAACGAGCAGGAAGAAGCCCATCACGATCTCGTGCTCCTCGAGCATCTGGCCTTCGACCTCCGAGTGGACGAGGACGCTGGTCAGGTCATCAGTGGGGTTCTCGCGCCGCGCCGCAATCATCTTGTTGCAGCGGGCAAAGATTTCCGGGATCGCCTTTTCGAGGGCCTCCTCGACACCTCCCGGGCTCAGATCTGGATCTCCCGCCCCCAGAGTCGAGTTCATCAAGGTTGCCCAGGCCTCGTCGTCCTCCTCGGGGATGCCCATGAAGCTGCCGATCACGCGCGAGACCGCAGGCTGCGCGACGTCGGTGACGAGGTCGCAGGCATCGCGGCCCTCGAGGCGGTCCAACGCTCCCGTCACGATCTCCCTGATCGCGCCCTCGTGAGCGGCGATCCGCTTCGGCGTGAAACCGGCCTGGAACAGGGCCTTGATCCGGTCGTGCTTGGGTGGGTCCATGCCGATGAACATCGCCCGCGAGAGCTCGATCGGGAAGACCTCGCTGATCGCCGTGACGCCGCCGAGCTCGGAGGAGTAGGTCTGCCAGTCGCGACTCACCTCGTACACGTCGTCGGCGGTGGTCACCGACCAGAAGCCCGCCGTGTCTGGGAACTCGGTGACGTGGGAGGTCCAGTGGACGGGGCAGCCGCCGCGCAGCTGCTTGAACAGGGCGTGGGGAGGGCCGTCGGCCCAGCGCTCGCGCTCGATCACGAGCGCATCCTCAAGTCTGTCTGTGGCTTCCGTCATCGGTTCGATCCCCTCGGTCCCGGCATGCTACTGGCTGTCTGGCCAGTTTAGGGAGCGCCGCTCAACCGACCCTTCTCCTTCGAGCTGCTGGCCGAATCGAGTAACCACCAGCACGACGGCAACCTAGCCAACCCGAGTCGTCGAGATCGACGGGCTTCGAGGCGAAGGTCATAGGCAGCTTCCTCGACGCCACTACTAGCCGACGGCCGCCGGCGATGCGAAGATCGCACTCCGAACGGTCGGTTACGAAGAGATAGGAGCGAACGTGTCAGCAAGAGAATCAAGGTGGGGCAAGGCCGGGCGGGCCTGGCAGCTGCCACTGATAGCGGCGATCGGCATCGCGGCCCTGACCGCGAGCGGTTGCGGTGGGAGCAGCAACGAAAACAGCGTCTCCTCGGCGATCGAAAAGGGCGCCGAAGAAGCCAAAAAGGGCATCGAAACCGCCAAGGAAGAAGTCAACAAGGGCTTCAAGGAAGCGGAAGAAGCGACCAAGGAAGGCGTCGAAAAAGGCAAGAACGACGCTCAGGGCGGTGTCGAAAAGGGCAAGACACAAGCCCAGAAGGCAATCGAAAAAGCCAAGAAGGAAGCCCAGCAGGGGATCGAAAAAGGTAAAGCGGAAGCCGAACGCGGTATCCAGGAAGCCGAAAAACAGGCACAGAAGTACGGCTACTGATCCGGCCGCTCCCAACCCCAGCGGCGTTTCGGCGGCCGCTGGGGTTGGGATAGGCGGGCCGACAGCGCTGGTAGGACATCCTTAGGGATCGATGCCCGAACCCAGCGAAGTGGACGAGTTCGAAATGCTGGTCGTCGACGCCATCGACGCTCTTCCTGACGAATTCCAGAAGGTGCTGGAAAAGGTGGCTGTCGTCATCTCCGATCGCGGAGCCGAGGTTCACGCCTATGGTCACTACTTCGGGGATGGAGTCGCGCGCGAGCGCTACGAGGACCGAATCGTGATCTACCGAGACACGCTCGAACGCGACTTCGGCCACGACCGCGACCTGCTCGCAAAGCAGGTGGCCCGCACGTTGCGCCACGAGCTTGCTCACCATCTCGGCTGGAACGAGCGGGGCGTCGGCGAACTCGGTCTCTAGGGCGTTTCCTTATCGGACGGTGCAGTCGCGGGTCAGTCGACTGATCAGGCTCGTGCCGTCGGAGAAGGCGAAGGTAGTCTTGGCGAGCTGGTAGCTCACACCCGGAAACCCAGCCGGTGCAGCGCAGCTAGCGCTGAGAAAGCTACGGGGCTTGCCTGCGTAGCGGTACCTGCGCCCGATCTTCAGCTTGAGTTCGGTGACGTAGCCTAGACCGGAGGCGAGATTGGGGATCTTGGTCGAAAACACAGTGCCGAACTCGCCCTGCTTGCGACGTTCGATCTTGAAGGGCAGCACGAAAGCGGCCCGCACCGGGCTCGACCCGTAGAGATGCAGCAGCATCCCGGGCTTTCCGTCGATCTTGGAGTTGAAGACGAGAACCTTCCCTTTGGCGGGAATCAGCGGCGCATTGGGAAAGTCGACATTCGCAGCAAAGCTTCCATGACCGACCAGGGCAGGCCGGCAGAGGTCGAGCGCGGCTTCACTGGTTGTCTGTTGAAGTTGCGATGCGTCGCAGGCCGGAAGACCCCCGGCGAAGATCCGTCCGGCACGGTTCATCTCGACCGTGATTTCGCGCAACTGGGGCGGCCGGCCGCCATCCACGGTGCTGATCGAGCCGTCGAGGCTGACGGTCACCGGAGCCGGGCGTTCGCGCGGAAGGTCGTGCGGCTGAAGACGGCCGTCAAAAGTCACCCGCAGGTTGCCTCGCTGGTAGATCTCGCCGTGGGCAGCCACCGAAGCACCGAGCAGGGCCGCGGCGAAAACAGCTGAGATTGCGAAGCGTCGCATAGGCAATTCTCAGTCTAGGTCCGCGCATGTTGCGGCCGGATTAACCCGGTTCGTCCAGCTACTGGTCGTCAAGCAGGCCGGCGCTCAGTTCGAGTCGCCGCCGGGGTGGGCGATCTGTTCCGCGCGGTGGCGAACTTCGTCGGCCACCTCTCTAGTGGCGGCGAGCGCCTCCTGCTGGACCGCGGTAACACCCTCGCTGGGCTTGCCGCCGACGATGTCGCGAAAGGCGTTCTTGAAGCGCTCGGTGCGACGGTCCGGCGGGAAGCGCTCCTCGGCTCGCATCTGCTTCTCGGGACTGCGCTCGCCGTAGCGCCTGCGCGCCCAGGCCGAGCTGGGCTTGCCCAGTCTCCAGGCGCCGTAGATCGCGATGGGGAAGACGAAGAAGCCGACGGTGCCGTGCATCACGCGCCCCTTGGCGAAGCAGACTGCAACCAGCAGGAAGAAGAAGGTGGCGCTGAGAATGCTGCCGATGACGGCGCCGGCCGAGCCGGTCTCGAAGGTAAACGGGCTGAAGCCGAGCAGGACGAGCAGCATGCCGGCTCCCGCGATCACCGTGGCGTCGATCGAGCTGCGCCCCTCCTCGGCCCAGTAGACGTCGTCGAGGTAGACCCAGAGCGCAAACTCGTCGATCGTCAGTCCTGCGCCGACGCCGAACCCGAAGGCGCAGATCTCGGCATAGGGGCTGTGCCCGAGCGCGGCAAAGCCGAGCGTGCCGGCGATCATCATCGTGACGATGCCGAAGACGAGGTGGTGGAGGTGGACGCCGCTGTCACTGACGAGGCTGCCCGGCCACCAAGGCACCTTCGGGCTGCGCATCAGGCGGGTGCTCATCCGGATCAAGGCGAAGGAGAGCACGAAGCCCGCCAGGACCAGGAAGATTCCCTGCTCGTCATGTTCGACGAGGCTGTCCCAGAAGTCGGTGAAGATGGAGGCGGCGATCACGGCGACGGCTTCGAGTGTAGTTCGACCACACCGCCGTCTACAGACCCGATCCGGTCGACCGTGAGCAGGACGGCGGCGACCGCGTAGAAGGGAGTGAAGGCGACGTTGAAGAGCACGTCCGCCATCCACTCGCAGAGCAGTTCGCTGGCCAGTAGGCCGTGGGTGAGACTTGTCGCGATGTCGGTGAGAACGTCGCCGGCGATCTCGATCGGGATCAGCACCAGGGCGACGACCCAGAACTTGCCGCGAACCAAACGGGCGCTGCGCGCAAACGAGGCGCGGATGCCGCGGCGCTCGATCTCGACCACCGGCGCGGCCAGTCCGAGCCACACATAGACGAGGACTCCGGGGGCGAAGAAGAAGACGAAGCCAACCGAGACCAGCGCGCTGTAGATCAGGTCGACCGCGATCAACGGCCCGTAATTGACCATCGATGCGATCTGGCGCAGCGATGGCGGGCGCCCTTCCCGGGAATGGGTGAGGGAGATCGCCACTGCGCCCGTGTAGAAGACCTCGCCGACCAGGCCGGTCGCAGTCAACGCAAGCAGTGCCGCGGCCGCGGCAACCAGCTTCAGGCCGCCGCTGAGGTCCAGCGAACCGATGTCGGCATCGATCGTGATCGCGTGAACCAGTCCAATAGGGATGAAAACGACCACGGCGAGAAGCAGGAGAGAGGGCGCCCAGCGCAGGTACGTGCGGCCTATCCGGACGTAGATCGAGACCAGCTCGGCGCGCCTGCTCACGTCAGCGGTGGCGACGGCGGCCGGACGGGGAGCGACCGCGCCGATCCAGCCTCGACTGCGAAGATTCGGAGACCGGCATCCGTCGCACCTGGCTCAGGTCTCCGATCAGGATCTCTTCGGCGCAGCGCCGATGCCAGTGGTGGTGTTCGGTGCCGCCGAGGCGAAAGACGTACTGGACGACGACATGGTCGCTGCCGATCTCGATTTCGCCATGGCAGGCGGGGCAGCGGTAGAGCTTGCGGGAGATGCCGCGGATCAGCCAGGCCTCGTCACCCTCTTCGGTCAGGCCTCGCAGACTCCAGCGCTTGTCGGGCAGGCCGGCGAGGTCGCCCATCGGGCTAGCGCCTCGAGAGCCAGGCGAAGCCCGCGGCCATCGCCATGTTGCTGACTCCCGCGAGGCGCAGTCCCAGCTTTGCGCCGGGGCGGGTGACCGCCGGGGACTCGGCCCAGAGCGCGTCGGTGGCGATCTCGGTGCCGCGCAACCAGGCCAGCGCCCACCAATCGCGCTCCGAACCCCGGCGCGCAGCCAGTGCGTGCGCGGCCGCGAAGGTGAGCCAGATCGGACCGCAGCGCCGAAAGAGGTGCTCCGCGTCCGGGGACGGCTGGTCATGTCCCAGCACCTTCAGCGTCGCCGCCGGAGCGGCGATCGCGGCGCTGCCGAGGATCAGGTCGAAGGCGATCATGTTGCGGTTGGTGAGGCGGAGGGCTTGTTCGAGTGTCATCGCAATGCCCATCCAACCAGATCGAACCGTCGGCGTGGCGTGCACGGGTCGCGGAAGGGAAAGAGTGGGGTCCGGCGAATCTGACGCCGTGACCAAGACTGCGACAAAGACATCCCCACAGCTAAAGAGTCTTTCCGAGTACATCCAGGAGCGCTTCGACGAGTTCTCTCGTTCTCAGAAAGACGTCGCCCGCTACATCGTCGACCACCTCGACGAGGCAGCCTTCCTCACCGCCGAGGAGCTGGCCCGGAGAGCGAGCACCTCGTCATCGACGGTGGTGCGCTTCTCCCAGGCCCTCGGCTTCGAGGGCTACCCCGAGCTGCAGCAGGCCGCCATCGAGGAGTACCGCACGGCCGGCCAGGCCGTCAGTGGCGGATCGAGCGCCGGATCGCTCTTCTCGTTTGATCATTCCGAGCTTGAGGGATCGCTGGGCGCCGACTACTCGAACCTCGAGGAAACGGCGCGCAACCTGACCCGCGAGCAGGTGGACGGGGCGGTTGCCGCCCTGGCCGAAGCCCAGCGCGTGGTGATCGTCGGCGTCGACCAGATGGCCTTCTTCGCAAGTTACCTGCGCCACCTGCTGAGCCTGCTCGACATCCGAGCGGAGATTGTCGCCAGCACCGGTGGCGAATCGCTTCAGCGCCTGGGCCGGATCGATGACGAGACCCTTGTCATCGTTCTCTCCTCCGGTCGCGCCCATCCGCTTCTCCTGCGGGCGATGAAACTCGCCGTGCACCGCAACGCCCGAACCCTCGCCGTTTCCGATGCCTCGATGTCGGAGGTCGGCGAGCACGCCGAGCTGACACTCTATTTCTCCTCGAACAGCCCGTCGTTTGCGCGTTCCAACACCGCGCTGATGGCTCTGGTCCAGGCACTGGCACATGGTCTCTACGCGCGTGACGAAGACACGCACAAAGACCGGATTCGCGCCTACAAGTTGAAGTAGGGCTCGTCCCCGTATATTGGGGGCCGCGTGAGCGACCGAGCGACTTTCCGAGTAAAGACCGGCCTGGCCGAGATGCTCAAGGGCGGCGTGATCATGGACGTGGTCACGTCCGAGCAGGCGCGGATCGCCGAGGATGCGGGTGCCTGCGCAGTGATGGCGCTGGAGCGGGTTCCGGCCGACATCCGGCGAGACGGCGGGGTTGCTCGCATGTCCGACCCGGCGATGATCAAGGGGATTCAAGAGGCGGTAACCATCCCGGTGATGGCCAAGGCGCGGATCGGTCACTTTGCCGAGGCACAGGTCCTTCAGGCGCTCGAAGTCGACTACATCGACGAGTCCGAGGTGCTGACCCCCGCCGACGAGCGCAACCACATCGACAAGCTTGCCTTCGAGGTTCCCTTCGTCTGCGGCGCGACCAATCTCGGCGAGGCCCTGCGCCGGATCGGCGAGGGTGCGGCGATGATCCGCTCCAAGGGCGAGGCAGGGACCGGCAACGTGGTCGAGGCGGTACGCCACATGCGCGAAATCGTCTCCGGCGTCAAGCGACTGGCGCATCTGGGCCCGGAGGAGCTCGCAAGCGCCGCGAAGGAACATCAGGCGCCGCTGGAAGTGATTCACGAGGTGGCAGAGCGCGGCCGCCTGCCGGTCCCTCTCTTCTGCGCGGGCGGTATCGCCACCCCCGCCGACGCTGCCCTGATGATGCAGCTGGGCGCCGAGGGCAACTTCGTCGGCTCCGGCATCTTCAAGAGCAGCGACCCAGAACGGCGCGCCAAGGCGATCGTCGAGGCGACGACTCACTTCAACGACCCGGAGCGAGTTGCGGCTGCCTCGATCGGCCTCGGGGAGGCAATGCCGGGCCTAGAGATCGCAGATCTTGCGGCAGCAGACGCGCTCCTGCAGGACCGCGGTGCCTGAGCTGCGCCTCGGCGTCCTCGCCATCCAGGGAGGGTTCGAAGCCCACTCACACGTGTTGCGGGGCCTCGGGGCCGATGTCTGCGAAGTCAGGGCCGAGGCCGACCTATCTGGCCTGGATGGCCTGGTAATCCCCGGCGGCGAGAGCACGACCATCTCCAAGGGAATCTCGTCGGCGGGGCTGGAGGATTCGATCCTGGCGTTGCGCCGGGCGGGGGGGACCGTCTTTGGCACCTGCGCCGGGATGATCGTCTGCGACGACGCCCACCTCGGTCTGATCGATGCAACTGCGGCACGCAACGCCTTCGGACGGCAGCTACAGAGCTTTGAGGCGGACCTCGAGGTAGAGGGGATAGGCGACGAGCCTCTTCGGGCGGTCTTCATCCGCGCGCCCTGGATCCAGCGACGCGGTCCGGGGGTCGAGGTGCTCGCCTCCTTCGACGGGCACCCGGTGGCGATTCGAGAGGGGGGAGTGCTGTGCTGCGCCTTCCACCCGGAGCTGACCGACGACCCCCGCCTGCATGCATATTTCATGGCGATGACGACGAGCGCGCGCAGTCGGGCGCGAGAGGAGGCAGAGGCGTGAGGAACCCCAGAGCGGAGAACCTGGCGAAGATCCTGGTCGGTTACTCGACCGAGGTGCAACCCGGAGACGTTGTCGCGATCGACGGCGAGATCGGAGCCGAGCCGCTCCTCAGGGCCGTCTACGAGGAGGTGCTCAAGGCCGGGGCGAACCCGATCCTCAACGTCGCGCTCGACGGCCTCGCCGCGGCCTATTACAGCCATGCCAGCGACGAGCAGCTCCAGTGGATCTCTCCGGTGACGGAGTGGATGGTCGAGAGCGCAGACGTGCGGATCGGCATCGGGGCGAGCGCCAACACCCGCGAACTCTCGGCGATCGCACCCGAGCGGCAGGCCCTGCGACAGGCAGCGGTCGGGCCGGTGCTGTCGAAGATGATGGACCGCAGCGCCAAGGGCGAGTTCCGCTGGTGTTACACGCTCTACCCGACCAACGCCTATGCGTCGGAGGCTGAGATGAGCCTCGCCGATTACGAGGATTTCTATTTTGGAGCCTGTCTCGCCGACGACCCAGAGCCGCTGACTGCCTGGAAGCGTGCCTCGGCAGAGTGCGAACGCCTGGCCGAATGGATCGAGGGCCACGAGGAGGTGCGGGTCACCGGTCCGGGCACCGACATCGTGCTCGGCATCTCCGGCCGCAAGTTCATCCCTTGCGTCGGCGACCGCAACATGCCTGACGGCGAGTTCTTCACGGGGCCGATCGAGGACTCCGTGCAGGGTGAGGTCTCCTTCCACCTGCCGGCGGTGATCGGCGGCCGCGAGATCTCCGGCGTGCGCCTGCGCTTCGAGTCGGGAAAGGTCGTCGACGCGAGTGCCGAGCGAGGCGAGGAGTACTTGATCCAGCTGCTCGACACCGACGACGGCGCCCGCCGCCTGGGCGAGCTCGGGATCGGCACCAACTACGCGATCGACAGAGGCACCCTCGAGGTCCTGCTCGACGAGAAGATCGGCGGCACCGTGCATATGGCCGTCGGCAAGTCCTATCCCGAGTCCGGAGGCGTCAACGAGTCCGCCGTGCATACCGACCTCGTATGCGACCTTCGCCGTGGCGGCAAGATCGAAGTCGATGGGACCGTCATGCAAGAAGACGGCAAGTTCGTCGTCTGACTTAGGGATCCGGAGCGGCGTTAGCTGACTTGTCGCTTGGAGACCGACTACTGGTTCGGGATGGGCGACCCAGCCAGCAGGAAAAACCAGACCGTCAGAGTGATCGCGGCGAGGATGACGGAGCCCATCAGGACCGCTTCGACGACAGTTGTCGTTCCTTGGGCGGCTGAGGTGTCGCGCATGCTCCGCAGCCAGGTGGGTCGCATCGGGGCGAGGCGGTTGGTGCCGGTGATCTGCACGTAGAGGCGGTTGAGGCGTCCGATCAGCCAGGCGATCACGATCACGGAGACGACGATTCCGGCGGCGACCACGAAGTAGGGGCCGGTGCTCGGAAACTGGGTGTGGGAGACCTTGGAGCCGATGTAGATCCAGCTCAACGGGATCGCCGTCCAGATCGAGAGCGCCGCCAGCAGCATCGCCACGAAGACGACAGCGGCGCCCATGCTCCTAGCCGGCGCGTTGCCGTGTGAATCGGTGGCCATCTCCACATTCATAGAATGCCAGGTATGTCCGGTCACTCTAAGTGGTCATCGATCAAGCACAAGAAGGGCGCCGCCGACGCCAAGCGCGGTAAGCAGTTCACCAAGCTGGCTCGGGCGATCACCGTGGCGGCACGCGACGGTGGGCCCAATCCAGAGGCCAACGCTCCCCTGGCTACGGCGATCCAGAAGGCACGCGACGCCTCGATGCCAAAGGACAACATTCAGCGCGCGATCGACCGCGGCAGCGGTATCGGTGCCGACGCGGATGCGATCGAAAGCATCCTCTTCGAGGGTTACGGCCCTGGCGGTGCTGCGATCCTCGTCGAAGCCCTGACCGACAACCGCAACCGTGCCAGCGCCGACATCCGACACGCTTTCAGCAAGCATCACGGCAGCCTCGGCGAGCCGGGCTCGGTGGCCTGGATCTTCGAGAAGCGCGGCATCGTCGTGGTCGACGCCGGTCGCTATGACGAGGACGACCTGATCGTCGCGATCGACGCCGGCGCCGAGGACGTCCGCGAGGACGGCGAGCAGCTGCGGGTCGTCTGCGAGCCGAGCGACTTGAGCGCCGTCCGAGAGGCGATCGAAGGGACCGGAGTCGAGATCGAGTCGGCGGAGGTCGCGATGGAGCCGAAAAGCACCGTCCTGGTCAAGGGCACCGAGGCGGAATCGCTGCTGCGCCTGGTCGACGCGCTCGAGGAGCACGACGACGTCAACGAGGTCCACGCCAACTTCGACGTCCCGGCCGAGATCATCGAAAAGCTCGCTGCGTAGCGGTACTTCGGCCTGAAGGCATCCGAAGCTCCTCCCAGAATCACTTCCCATGCAAGTCGTGATGGGGATCGACCCCGGCGCAGCCAACCTCGGCTTCGGCGTGGTCAGGATCGAGGGCAGCCGCATGGTCGCCCTCGACGGGGGGGTCGTGGAGACCTCGGCTGAGATGCCGATGGAGCGGCGCTTGGAGCGGATCCATGGCGCGCTCTCGGAGCTGATCGAGTGGCACCAGCCGCAGGCGATGGCCCTGGAGGACCTCTACTTCGGTAAGAACGTGCACTCGGCTATGGCGGTGGGACGTGCCAGCGGGGCGGCGATGCTGGCAGCCGCACAGCGTGGGGTGCGCTGCTTCACTTACACACCGCAGGCGGTCAAGAAGGCGGTCTGCGGATCCGGAGGAGCGGGCAAGGAGCAGGTGCAGCGAATGGTCGGCACGCTGCTTGGCCTGCCCGAGCCGCCGACGCCCGACCACGCCGCCGACGCCCTTGCGGTGGCGATCTGTCACGGAGGCGGAACCGGCCGCCAGGAAGCGATCGACGCTGCCGATGCGGCTGCCGGCGACACGGTGGAGAGACTGGCCGGATGATCGCCGCCGTCCGTGGAGAGGTGATGGTGCGCCGATCCGATCATGTCGTCATCGACGCCGGCGGAGTCGGCTACAGGCTCGCCGTGTCGTCCGAGACGCTGAAAGCAGTCCCTGCCACCGGGCGCGACGCCTTCCTTCACGCCGAGCTGATCGCGCGCGACGACTCGCTTGCCCTCTACGGATTTGCCTCCGAGGAGGAGCGCGACCTTTTCGGCGAGCTGATCTCGGTTAGCGGAGTCGGCCCCAAGGTGGCCCTCGCCGCGCTTTCCGGCGGGCCCGCCCGGGAGCTCTTGCGGGCGATCGCCAGCGGCGACGCGAAGCGCTTCCAGGCCGTCCCGGGGATCGGCAAACGGACCTCGGAGCGGATCATCGTCGAGCTGCGGGAGAAGGTTGCCGGCGCGCTCGAGGAGGAGGTGGCCCTGGCAGCAGCCGACGGCGCCGATGCCCGCAGCCTCGCCCGCGACGGGCTGGTCAACCTGGGCTACGCGCCGCTGGAGGCCGAGCAGCTTCTCGACGGCATCGAGGGAGGCGGGGCCGAGGAGATGGTCGCGGCCGCCCTGCGCAAGGCCGGCGCGTCGAGGAGCAAGGCATGAGCGCGATCGGGCCCCGCCGCATCCGTACTCCGGATATCGACGATCTCCCGGCAGCCGACGACGTGCGGGTTCACGACGCCCGGGCGGACACGCCGGATGAGGATCTGGACCGCTCGCTGCGACCCCGAAAGCTCGCCGACTTCGTCAACCAGGTCCAGATCACCGAGCAGCTGGCGATCTTCATCGAGGCGGCCCGAGGCCGCGGTGAGCCGCTCGACCATGTGCTGCTCGCCGGTCCCCCCGGCCTTGGCAAGACCTCCCTGGCCCACATCGTCGCCGAGGAGATGGGTGTGCCGATGGTGCAGACGGCCGGCCCCGCCCTGGAGCGCAAGGCCGACGTCGCTTCCTTTCTCACCGCGCTCGAGCCGGGGAGTGTCTTCTTCGTCGACGAGATCCACCGGCTTGGCCGGGCGGTGGAGGAGACGCTCTACCCGGCGATGGAGGACGGTGAGCTTCCGGTCGTGCTCGGCCAGGGCGCCGGCGCGCGCACCGTGACTCTGCCGCTACCCCCGTTCACGCTGATCGGCGCGACGACTCGAGCCGGCCTCCTGACAACGCCCCTACGCGATCGCTTCGGCCTCTCGCACAGGGTCGAGCACTACAGCTCCGAGCATCTGGGCGAGATCGTTCTTCGCTCTGCCGGCATCCTCGCAGTGGAGATCGACGCCGAGGGCGCGGAAACGATCGCGTCTCGCTCGCGCGGGACCCCGCGGGTGGCAAACCGGCTGCTCAAGCGCGTGCGCGACTTTGCTCAGGTCAAGGACCGCGGCGCGATCGACGGCGAGGTCGCGGCCGCCGCTCTGGCGATGCTCGAGGTCGACGCCGGCGGGCTCGATCGCAGCGACCGCGCGCTGCTTGAGACCGTGGCGACGAAGTTCGCCGGCGGACCGGTCGGCCTCTCGACCCTGGCTGTCGCGATCGGCGAGGAGGCCGACACGATCGAGGACGTGCTCGAGCCCTACTTGCTCCAGCAGGGCCTGCTCAAGCGGACTCCGCGCGGCCGGGTGATCACGCCGAGGGCCTACGACCACCTGGGCCTGCCGGTTCCGGATGGCGCAAGAAGCCTCTTCTAAAAGCGACTCTCAGTAACCTGCCGGGTGTGCCGTTCTTCATCTGCCCCAACTGCGGCCACCGGGAGGTCGGCGCCGAGCGTACGGCAGGCTTCAGCACGCGCCCGAAGGGCTGCTCGAAATGCGGCTTCGGATTCGTCTTTGAGCTGCTCGACGACTACTACCCGGCGCCCAATGCAGCCTTCTTCGTCTGCGACCAGAAGGCGAGGGTGATCGACGCCGGCCGGGGCAGCTTCGAGCTGACCGGCCTCACTGACGAGGACGTGATCGGCCGGCCTGTCCAAGAGGTCCTGGGCCTGGAGTGGCGGGAGCGTGGCGACGGCGACGAAGCCGCGGACACGAACGGCGACGGGGTCACCGATCCGATCGAGACCTCGCTCGAGTGGGGAGTCCGTTCGCTCGGCAAGCGCGTCTCGGTCAACGCCGAGGGCGACCTTCCCGCGGAGGCCGTCGCCGACGTCTTTCCTGCCTACGACGACGACGGGGGACTGCTGATAGTCCTCACCCCCGAAAGCTGAGGCAATGGGCAGCCGACGCAAACACCTCTTCGTCTTGCTTTTCGTTGTCGGCTTGATGGCGGTTTCGGCCCTGGTTATCGCCAGTAAGCCGACGCAGCTGGGCCTCGACCTAAAAGGAGGCGTCCAGCTGGTGCTACAGGCAAGCCCGACGCCTCAGCAGCCGACGATCGACAGCGGGTCGATGAGCCGGGCGATCGACATCATCCGCTCGGGCTGCGACCAGCTGGGAGTCTCCGAGATCGAAGTCGCCCAGGTGGGCAGCGACCAGATTCAAGTCGGTATCCCCGGTGCGACCAGCGTGGGCAAGGCGACGGAATGCGCGACCAAGCCGGCGCGCCTCTTCTTCTATGACTGGGAACCTAATCTGATCGGCCGCGAGGCCGCGATCGGCGGCCACCCTGGCACCGAACCCCCGAAAGGTCCGCTTGCACAAGCAAACAAAGAATGGAGCAAAGCCGGCCGCAGCACAACGAGCCCCCCGGACCAGCAGCTGATCTTCTCCGGCGCCTACCCGACCGAGTACGCGGCCGCAAAGCTCGCCTCCGAACAACCGCTGAAATCGGACTGTCCAAAATGCAGCCAGCCGACCACCTATTACCTGTTCGAGAAGACCGACTTGCACAAACCGATCGACGGGCCGGAGTTCACGAAGGACGACCTCTACATCGACCCGAACGGGAAGAAGCGCCCACGTGACATCGGCCTTGTCGTCAAGGTTCCTCAGGGAACCATCGTCGTCTCGGAGAAGCCGAGTGACAATCGCGGACAGGTGCTCGAGAACGCGGAACCTGGATGGTTTGCGCTGAAGGACAACCCGTCTCTCTCAGGCACCGAAATCACCAACCCCAAGCAGGAAGCCGACGAACTCGGCCAGCCCAACGTCACCTTCAAATTCACCGACAGCGGCCGCCAGGCCTTCCAGGAAGTCACCCGCAAAATCGCCCAACGCGGCGCGGCGCAGTCGATCGGACCGGCAGCCAGCCAAGAAGCCGAAGCGCGGTCCGGGCACTTCGCGGTCGTTCTCGACAACGAAGTCAAGACCCGGCCGATCATCAACTTCGCCCAAAACCCCGACGGGATCGACGGACGAAACGGCGCACAGATCTCGGGTGGATTCACGAGCAACGCCGACGCACAGGAACTCGCCAGCTTCCTTCAGCGCGGTGCCCTGCCGGTCAACCTCAACCTGATCAGCCAGACGCAGGTCTCGGCGACCCTTGGAAGCCAGGCGCTGCACGCCGGAATAAAGGCAGGCCTGATCGGCCTCGCCCTGGTCGTCATCTTCCTGCTCGTCTTCTACCGCTTCCTCGGCCTGGTTGCGACACTCGCGCTAGGCGCCTACGGGGTGATCTTCTTCGCCCTGATCAAACTGATCCCGATCACGCTGACACTGCCGGGGATCGCCGGCCTGGTGCTCACGATCGGGGTCGCGGCCGACTCGAACATCGTCATCTTCGAGCGCATCAAGGAGGAGGTGCGAGCGGGACGCTCGATGTCGAACGCGATCGCGGCCGGCTACAGACGCGGAATCGCGACGATCATCGATGCCAACGTCGTCACCCTGCTCACTGCCTTCATCCTCTTTGTGCTCGCCACCGCGGGAGTCAAGGGCTTCGCCTTCACACTCGGCGTCGGGACGATCGTCTCGCTGCTCACCGCCGTCGTCTTCACCCAGGCGCTACTGGGTTCGATGAGCCGCACCAGGCTGCTGCGCTCGCCCAGCGCCCTCGGCGCGACTCGCCAGGGCATGCGCTGGCATTTCGACTTCATGGGGGCCAGCCGCTGGTTCTTCACGCTCTCCGGGGTCATCCTGCTGATCGGCGCCTTTGCGATGGCGAGCAAGCAGTTCAACCTCGGCATCGATTTCGAGTCGGGCACCCGCGTAGAGGTAGCCCTGCAGAAGCCGACCGACGAGAACGGGGTGCGGGAAACCCTCGAAGGCGCCGGCGTATCCGGAGCCGAGGTGCAGCGCGAGAGCAACCCCGGGCTCGGTTCGAACGTATTCCTGATCCAGTCGAAGACCCTGAAGCCAAGTGAAATCAAGGATCTACAAAAGGAACTGGAAGACAAGTATGGAGTCGTGGCGAACGGCTTCGACAGCACCAGCGTCGGCCCGACCTTCGGCGAAACCGTGGCGAAGAGCGCCCGCAACGCGCTGATCTTCTCGCTGCTGGTGATCTGCGCCTACATCGCCTTCCGCTTCGACCCAAAGTTCGCCGTGCCGGTGCTGATTGCACTCTTCCACGACATCTTGATCACCGCTGGCATCTACGCGCTCACCGGCCGGGAGGTGACGAGCGGAACGGTCGCCGCTTTCCTCACCATCCTCGGTTACTCGCTCTACGACACGATCATCGTCTTCGACCGAGTACGCGAGAACATGCCGCGCATGCCGCGCGCTGCCTTCTCCCAGATCGTCAACCGCTCGATGAGCGAGGTTCTGACCCGCTCCCTGGCGACCAGCTTCACGACCCTGCTCGCCGTCGTCTCGCTGCTCGTCTTCGGTAGCGCGACCCTGCAGGATTTCGCTTTCGCGATGATGGTCGGAATCGCCTCGGGCACCTACTCCTCGATCTTTATCGCCTCTCCTGTACTGACCGCCTGGAAGGAACGTGAGCCGGGATTCGCCCGCCGTCGCGAGCGGATTGCCGCTATCGACGGCAGCGTCCCCGCCTTTGCCGACGAGATCGAGCTGGCCAAGCTCAGCGACGACGAGGCGACCGACGCGGAGCTGGAGGCTGCGATCGGCGCCGAGGAGGAGCAAGCGCCCAAGGCCGGCGCCGTGGCCACGGTTGACCCGGAGCGCAGCGCCGGAAGCCCCTCCAGCAACGGAGAGCCGCTCGCGGTCGACCCGGCTACGGTCGCCAAGCGCGAGCGTGACGAGCGTCGCCGCTCGCGCCGCCAGCAACGCCGAAAACACGGGAGGAATCGTTAGATGGCCCTGCTCGTCTGGTTCACGATGGGGATCGCCCTCTGGCACTTCACCGTCTTCCTGCCCGATCGCTTCTGGCAGGGCATCGTCGGCGCCTTCCTGGGCTCGGTGATCGGCGCGATCGTCTTCGGCGCGATCGTCGAGGCGATCAGCGGGCGTGGGCTTGGCACGACCGACGTCGCGACCGCGCTCACCGCGATCCCGGGCGTCGTCATTGGTGTGGCGATCGTCTACGCCATCGGCGTCCGCGAAGAACACGTCGCAGGCTGACGCCCGCCGCCTAAGGGCGCCTGCATTTTGCGGGGCCTTCGCGGGCCGATTGGCGTCTTGGCCGCTTTCTAGCCTGCTTTAGTGGCCGCAATTGCACATTCCTACAAAGCCGAGCCGTATTCCTACGACGAGGCCCGCAGCATTTCGACAGAGCTCGGCTTGAGCGACCCTGTGTCGATCGCCTTGGTTCGCCGTGGCTACCGCACCCCAGAGGCAGCGCGCGCCTTTCTTGCCGCCGACGAGTCACACGATCCAGGCGCTTTCGAATCCATGGGCGTCGTTGTGGATCAGGTGCTTGGGGCGATCGAAGAGAACCGGCGGATCACCGTCCACGGCGACTTCGACGTCGACGGTGTAAGCGCAACGGCGCTGCTGGTCGGAGCGCTGCGCGAACTCGGCACCGAGTGCGACTGGCTGATCCCCGACCGCATGGCGGACGGCTACGGGCTGAGCGCGGCCAACGTGCACAGGCTTGCCGAGCGTGGGACACAGCTCGCGATCACGGTCGATTGCGGGATCACGGCGGTCGAGGAGGTCGCGCTTGCCAAGGAGCTGGGAGTGGACGTCATCGTCACTGACCATCACCAGCCCGGGGGCGAGCTGCCGAATTGCCCGATCCTGCATCCGGCCCTCGATGGATACCCCTTCGCCGAGCTCTGTGGGACGGCCGTGGCGTGGAAGCTTGCTTGTGCTCTGCGTGGGGCGTCTGGGGAAGGGTCCCGGGGCGCGCGTTCGCGCGGAGTCCCCAGGGACTCTTCCCCAGACGCCCATGCCGACCTCGATCTGGTCGCGCTTGCCACGGTCGCCGATGTTGTGCCACTGGTTGGGGAGAACCGGTCGTTGGTCAAGCGAGGCTTGGAGGAGGTGCGGCGCGCCCGGAGACCCGGCATGCGGGCGCTTCTGGCGGCGGCGAAATGCGACCCCAGCCAGCTCGACGAGGGCGATCTTGCCTTCCGGCTCGGCCCGCGGATCAACGCGGCTGGGCGGCTGTACAGAGCTGACGCGGGGGTTGAGCTTTTCCTCACCGAGGACGAGGGGCGGGCCGAAGAGATTGCAGCGGAGTTGAGTCGGGCCAACGGGGAGCGGCGAGCTACTGAGCGGGAGGTTGCCAACGCGGCCGAGGCGGCTTTGCGTGAGCTTCCTGGGCACCTACGCGATGCTCCTGGTCTGGTCCTTGCCGGTGCGGGCTGGCATCCGGGGGTTATCGGGATCGTCGCTTCGCGCCTGGTTGAGAAGCACCATCGCCCCGTGATCGTCATCTCCCTGGACGGCGAGGGTGGGGGTCGGGGATCGGGCCGGAGCATCTCCGGCTTCGACCTGCTCGCCGGGCTTGAGGCCTGCTCTGAGCACCTCGGGCAGTTCGGGGGGCATAAGGCCGCGGCGGGACTGGAGCTGGCGGAGGGACAGCTCGACGCTTTTCGCGAGGCTTTTGCGGCCCACGCGGCGGAGGTCCTGGGGCCTGAGGATTTGAAGCGGACCGACCGGGTCGACGCGATCGTCGGCGGTGCCTCACTCGGGCTCGACCTGGCAGAGGAGCTGCGGCAGCTTGCGCCATTCGGTATGGGTAATCCGGGTGTGCGGCTGCTGGTTCCCTCGGCACGGGTGCGCGACGTGAGGTCGATGGGCGAAGGCAAGCACGCCCGCTTCAATCTCCACAGCGGAGCCCACCGTGCGCTCGGCGTCGCCTTTGGCCGTTCCACTCTGGGCGTCGGAGAGGAAGATCCCGTCGACATCGCCGTGCGGCTGGAAGTGAACCGGTGGAACGGAGCCGTCGAGCCCCAAGTCGTGCTGCGCGAGCTCTACCCCCGCGACGCCGACGAAGGCTCGCTCGAGGCAGGGGAGTGGTGGGCACGCTTCGAGGACGAGCTGTCTCGCGATCCCGAGCGGTGCGCGGAGAACCGGCCAGGCAAGACCGAGGGCCATCGGCGCCGCGTCTTGACCAGCGACAACGCCCCTGCCGCCGTCGCCGGGGAGCTGGCCTCAAGCGGCGAGAGCGTGGTGGCGGTATGCGCCGATGCCGCGTTGCGAGCGGGCATGGCGCGCGACGGCCTGGAGCTGGCCGACTACGCCGAGCTCGAGCGCTCGCCAGGACGCTGCCGCGATTTCACCCACGTGGTACTGGTCGACCCGCCGGCTTTTGCGCAGCTCGAGCCCGCGCTCGCGCTTTCGACCCAGGAGGGCGGCTACCTGCACCGGGTTTGGGGCGAGGCCGAGTGGCGCTTTGCCGGTGCCGTTATCGACGAGCAGTTTGTCCGCCGCCCGACCCTGATCGCATGCTTCCGCGACCTTCGCGATACCGCCGAAGCGAGCGGCGAGGAGCTGCACCGTGCGCTTCAGGGAAGCGGACCGCATCCCCGCAGTCCTGAGACGGCTGCACGCTGTTTCCGCGTGCTTACAGAGCTGGAGCTGGTGCAGGGGGCGCCGAACAGCGGCGGAGGAGTGGCCGGGGTCGTATCCTCAGAGGGAACCGATCTAGAGCGCTCGGCAACGTTTCGCGCCTACAGCGCCCGCCATCAGGAGGCTCGCCGATACCTAGAAGGACAGAGACAGCCGTAGCGAATCAGGAGCTCCTTGGCGATCTCTTCGCCGTGGTGGAGGAGTTCGACGCCTCGCCGGGCGAAAACGGCGCTCCCGGCGAGATCGGTAACGGAGGCGTGGCGATATCGCCGGCGGCGATCGACCGCGCCGCGCTGACGCGCGCCTTCGATTTCGCCTGCGACCGCCATGCGGACCAGCTGCGGCGCTCGGGCGACGAGTTCATCACCCACCCGGTAGGGGTCGCCCAGATCTGCGCCGGGATGCGACTCGACACCGAGACGCTCTGCGCAGCGCTGCTCCACGACACGGTCGAGGACACCAGCGCCAGCCTGGAAGAGATTCAGACCGAGTTCGGCGACGAGATAGCCCAGCTGGTCGACGGCGTCACCAAGCTGACCGGGATCACCTTCGAGAGCCGCGACGAGCGCCAGGCCGAGAACTACCGGAAGATGATGGTGGCGATGGCCACCGACGTCAGGGTGATCCTGATCAAGCTGGCCGACCGCCTCCACAACATGCGCACGCTGGGCGCGCTGCCGAAGCAAAAGCAGCTGTCGAAGGCCCGCGAGACCTTGGAGATCTACGCCCCGCTCGCCCACCGGCTGGGGATCCACGCGATCAAGTGGGAGCTTGAGGATTTGTCCTTCTCGACCCTGCACCCGCGTAAGTACGCCGAGATCAAGCAGCTCGTCGCCCAACAGCGAAACGAGCGCGAGACCTACGTCGCCGACGCCGGCAGCTTCCTCGCCGGTGAGCTGCACCAGGTCGGGATCGAGGCCGAGATCTCCGGCCGCGCCAAGCACTTCTACTCGATCTACACGAAGATGACCAAGAAGGGGCGGGAGTTCAACGAGATCTTCGACCTCACCGCGATGCGCGTGATCGTCGGTTCGGTCAAGGATTGCTACGGGGCGATCGGGGTCATCCACTCGCTCTGGAAGCCGCTGCCCGGTCGCTTCAAGGACTTCGTCGCGATGCCGAAGGCCAACATGTACCAGGCGCTGCACACGACCGTGATCGGCCCCGAAGGCAAGCCGCTGGAGATCCAGATACGCACCGAGGAGATGCACAATCTCGCCGAGTACGGGATCGCCGCCCACGTCGCCTACAAGGAGGGGGGCGTCGAGGATCCGCGGCGGGAGAAGATGACCTGGCTACGCCAGCTGGTCGAGGCCGAGGGGGAGCAGGACCCGGCCGAGTTCCTCGAGTCGCTCAAGGTCGACCTCTTCGAGGACGAAGTCTTCGTCTTCACGCCGAAGGGCGAAGTGAAGAACCTCTCGGCCGGCTCGACCCCGCTCGACTTCGCCTACGCCGTACATACCGACGTCGGCCACGCCTGTGTCGGCGCCAAGGTCAACGGCTCGATCGTGCCGCTGCACTACCAACTGCGCTCCGGCGACATCGTCGAGGTGCTGACCGCCAAGCAGAAGCGCGGCCCGTCGCGCGACTGGCTGAAGCTGGTGCGGACCAGCCGCGCCCGCAACAAGATCCGCGCCTTCTTCAAGGAGGAGAGCCGCGAGGACGCCGAGCGCAAGGGCCGCGAGGGACTGGAGGCAGCGCTGCGAAAGCACGGCCTGCCGATGCAGAAGGTCGCCGCCTCGCCGATGCTCGTCGACGTGATCCGCGAGATGGGCTTCCGCAAGGCGACCGAGTTCTACATCGCCCTCGGTCAGGGCAAGGTCTCGACCAAGGCCGTCGCCAACAAGCTGATGCAGAGGCTCAAGGCGGGGGAGGCGGTCGAGGACAGCGATCCGCTCGGCATCGCCGGCGACCACCGCGAGGACAAGGCCCGCCGCACCAAGGACGCCTCCAACTACGGGATCAGCGTCAAGGGCGCCGCAAACATCGCGGTCAGGTTGGCGAAGTGCTGCCGGCCGGTGCCCGGCGATGAGATCGCGGGATACGTTTCCCTCGGTCGCGGCATCACTATCCACCGTGGGGACTGCAAGAACATGAAGGCGTTGAAGAGGGCGCCGGAAAGGTTTGTCGAGGTGAGCTGGGACGGAGAGAACGAGTCCTCATATCGGGTCGAGCTGCAGATCGACGCCTACGACCGCACCCGCCTGCTGGAGGACCTATCGAGAACCTTCTCCGAGGCCGGTATCAACATCCTCGGCGCCAGCTGCACGACCAACCACCCGATGGTGAAAAACCGCTTCGTGGTCGAGGTCGGCGACACCGAGCAGCTCAAACAGTGCATTGCCCGCCTGCGCAACGTCGAGGGGGTATTCGACGCTTACCGCATTACGCCGGGCGCCTGAGCGCTAAGCGACGATCGTCAGCGCACCGGGATCGACCGCGAGAGTCAGCTCGGTCTTCTCGCCGATGTAGTCGCCATCCACCTGGATCGGGAACGGACGGGCGACACCATCTTTCGTCTCCGAGATCGACCTCACCGTAGCTCCGGAGATGCCGGCGAAGTGCTCGATCTGGCGATGGTGGGCGGCGGGGCCGTGCTCGCCGAATAGCCGGGCGATCAGGGTCGGCATGTCCCGCGCCGCAGCCCGTTTGAGGACCCCGAGCGCGAGCGTCCCATCGTCGATCGCGATGCCCTCGCAAACCCGAATCGGGCTGTTCGCGAAGTAGGTGAATGGATCGGAGTTCTGCGCCAGAGCGGTGACGCCCTCGGCGGAACCGCCTGAGCTCGTCTCAACGCTGAGCCGCACCGGGTTGACCAGGTAAGAGCGATAGAAGGCCGAGACGGTCGCCCAGGTGTAGTAGTAGGGGCCCGCCCGTGACTTGAGTCGCGGATGGGCGTCGACCCGCTTGACCACGGTCGCGTCGATTCCCACCCCGCAGGAGAAGACAAAATGGCGTCCGTCCGCCTTGCCGAGGTCGATCTTCCGTGGCTGCCAATCGTCGACCATCGCCAGCAGGTGCTCGGTCGCATCGACCACGTCGTTGGGGATACCGAGAGTGCGGCAGACCACGTTGGTCGAGCCGCCCGGCAACACGGAAACCGGTACATCCGTCCCCGCCAGGCCGTTGGCGACCTCGTTCAGCGTCCCGTCGCCTCCGAACGCAACAACCACGTCATAGCCGTGGTCGCGCACCTCCCGCCCGATCTCAGTCGCATGATTCTGTGCCTCGGTATCGACCGTCTCCACCTCATAACGACCCTGCAGCGCATAGACCACGAGGTTCTTGAGCCGAGCCGAAACCGTCGTCGCATATGGATTGACGATGATCAGCATCCGCTTCTTGGCGGAGCGCCTGGACATTCTGGAGCGGATCGCGCCACTCCCCTGAGATCTCATGCGCCTGAGCGTATTGCCATCCGCGATTCGACGGCCCCTCGACACCCACCGAATAGGTGCCCCGAGAGGCACCATCGTGCGGATCGCTACGGCGCACAAACCCGCGCTTTCGCCAATCGGCGTTGCCGGAATTTGCAGGGGAAACGATGCCTGGGGAAGTCCATCCAACAGAAATCTAGGGATCGTTTAGACATGTCTTTGACAACCGCCCACCGAGGAACTAAAAGAACGCCAGCCTGGCGAACCCAGGAAATCACGCAGTAAAGGGAGAATCAAAATGAATCAGTTGAAGATGTTCGGCCTCGCCGCGCTTGCCGCGTTGATGGCCATGGCTTTCGTCGGCGCCTCGTCGGCGATGGCGGAAGGCACCTCGCTGTGCAGCGCTGACGAATCCACCTGCGCGTCGGGAAACATCATCACACACGTTCACGAAACGTCGGTAGGCAAGGCAAAGCTCTTATCGTCGCTGCCGACAATCGAATGCACCGCCTTATTCTTAGGCGATACGTTAAGTGGTACTGACGCCCCACTGGTGATCAACGGCAAATTCACGTACTCGAGCTGCAATAACTTCTGCACCGTGACCGAAGTATCGGGTACGGAAGCCAAGGTCGAAGTCTTAAAGACCGCTAGCGAATTAGGAGCGGTTACCGGAGAAGGCGAAGTTCACGTGAGCTGCCCCTTCATCAACTGCACCTACAACGGCGAAGGCCTCGAAGGCCACGCATTAGGGCCGTTAACGTCCTCATCCGAAAATGGGAATGTCAACATCTCCGGACAGGAAACGAACAAAGTTTCCGGCTCTTGCCCGGAAACGGCGTTCTTAGACATCACCACCACGCCGTTAGTCAAAACATACATAGCGTTACCTCCGATGAGTTGCGTAGAGATAAGGACCGGCGAATCCGACCATTTCTTAGCAGTGAGTGGCAACGAATGTAAAGAAGAAGACGCGGTACTACAAACAAAAGATCCTAACGTCCCCGCACGCGCACACATCTACAGGTTAATTGGTTAGTTGAATAGTTAAACTGACCACGACCCCCGGTTCGAGCGTTTTCTCGAACCGGGGGTCGTGCTTGACGGCTTCTGAGCACGGCGTTGACCTGACCCCGTTCATCGGTCCACCTGATCTAACCCCCAGCTCCGTCCACTCCGCATGAGAATTCAGCTAGCTGGGTTCTTTCTGATGGAGTTCCTCAAACTCCGTTGGCGTCAGCATATTGAGCGAGCTGTGGCGCCGACGGTTGTTGTGGAACGACTCGATGTATTCGAAGATCGCATTGGCGAGCTCGACCCTTGTCCTCCATCGTCGACGGTTGAGCAGCTCGACCTGCATCCGGCCCCAGAAGGACTCCACCATCGCGTTGTCGAGGGCGGTCCCGGTGCGACCGACCGACGGCATCAGCTCCACCCCCTTCACGCGCTGGGTGAAGGTCCAGGACGTGAACTGAGTGCCGCGGTCGCTGTGGATCACGGTGCGATCGGGGTCGCGGCCTTTGATCGCCATCCCGGGTGCGTTGGTCACCAGGGCGGCCGTCTGCGTCGAGTCGATCGACCAGCCGACGATCTTGCGGCTGAAGGCATCGAGCACGGCACAGCAGAAGACCTTGCCCTCTTTGGTCGGGTGCTCGGTTATGTCGGTCACCCAGAGCTTGTTGGGGCCGTCCCCGGAGAAGTCGCGGCGAACGAGGTCGGCTGCCACGAACGCCCCGATAGGACCTCGCCTGCCCGCCGTCTGCTTGGGCAAGCCCTTCAGGCCCTGCTCGCGCATGATCGAGTAGACGAGCTTGTGGTTGGCGATTACACCGTGGCCAAGCCGCAGCTCCGCTGCCACCCTGACATAGCCGTAGGTCTTGAACGACTCGGCGTGAATCTTTGCCACCAAGGGTCCGAGCCATGCTCGCCTCAGCTCGCGTTGGTTCGGCGGCCGCTTGCGCCAGTAGGTGTAGCTGCTGCGGTTGACGCCTACCACGCGGCACGCCTCTCGCTCGCTGAATCCCTGCCCGGTCAGGCTCTCGATCACCGGGTAGAGCCTTTTGGGCGGATCTTCTCTTGCTCGTCGAAGATCGCGGCCGCCTTACGCACCAGCTCGAGTTCCTGCTCGAGCTCGCGGATCCGCTTCCTTGCGGCGGCGAGATCGGTGTTCTGGGTGCTGGTGGCGCCGGGCTTCTCGCCGTGGTCTATACGGTCCTGGTCGAGCCAGCGGTAAATCGTGGCGCCGGCAACGCCGTAGTCGGCGCTGAGCCCTGAGACGGACCTTCCCGACCTCGCCAGAGCGACGATTCGCTCGCGGAACTCCGGGGGATACTGCCTTGGCATTCGACTCCTTCGGTAGGGCCGGAGTCTCATGCATCGTGGCTCAGTCTGCGGGGGCTAGATCATCCGCTTCTTGGCGGGGCGCCTGGACATTCTGGAGCGGATCGCGCCACTCCCTTGGGATCTCATGCGCGTGAGCGTATTGCCATCCGCGATTCGACGGCCTCTTGACATCCTCCCGATGAGCGCTCCGAGAGGCGCAATCGTGCGAATCGCTACGGCGCACAAATCCGCGCTTTCGCCAATCGGCGTTGCCGGAATTTGCAGGGGAAACGATGCCTGGCGCAGTCCATCCAGCAGAGATCTACAGGGTAGTTGCGACATGTCTTTGACAACCGCCCACCGAGAAACTAAAAGAACGTCAGCCTGACAACCCAGGAAATCACGCAATAAAAGGGAGAATCAAAATGAATAAGTTGAAGCTGTTTGGTCTTGCCGCGCTTGCGGCATTGATGGCCATGGCTTTCGTCGGCGCCTCGTCGGCGATGGCGGAACCGACCTATCTCTGTTCGAACGACTCAACATCGTCGTGCACTGAAATCACGCACGTGCACGAAACGTCGGTAGGCAAGGCAAAGCTCTTATCGTCGCTACCGACGATCGAATGCACCGCCTTATTCTTAGGCGATACAGAAGGCAATGGAAAAGCCCCACTGGTCATAAACGGCAAATTCACGTACTCCAGCTGCAATAACTTCTGCACCGTGACCGAAGTCTCGGGTACGGAAGCCAAAGTCGAAGTCTTAAGAACCGCCAGCGAATTAGGGGCGGTCACCGGTGAAGGCGAAGTTCACGTGAGCTGTCCCTTCATCAACTGCACCTACAATGGCGAAGGCCTCGAAGGCCACGCATTAGGACCGTTAACGTCCACATCGGCAAACGGGAACGTCAACATCTCCGGTCAGGAAACGAACAAAGTTTCCGGTTCTTGCCCGGAAACGGCGTTCTTAGACATCACCACCACGCCGTTAGTTGCGACGTACATTAAGACGATGTTATGCGAAAATGTCGGCGCCGGTAACGGGTTCTATTTAAATTCTCCTAATGGACAAGAATGCACAAATGGAGATCCCACGAAACTAGGTCCATTTGAATTAGTCTTAGAGTAGTAGAATGAAGAGAGAGGTAATCTGAAGTAAGTTAATTCGACGGCTCCCCAGGTCATGGATCGCCTTGGCTTGGGGAGCCTTATTTAAGTGGCTTCGTAGCTGATAGCGTTACCGTCTTCAATTTCCCGCACCCGTTCCTCGTTGACCAATAGGTCCGCATGGCCGATGACCTCGGAAAGAGTGAGGAAGGCTTGGGTGACGGCGACGTTGCCCCAAATCGCCTGGGCCAACTCGTATCCGGTGCGGGGTTGCTCGGCGATCAGCTTGTAGATCTTCTCCTTGCGGCGGTCGTGCTTGGCGATGCGGTCGTCGATCAGGGCTACGTGGTCCGTAATCGGCTCGCCGTGGCCGGAGAGGACAATCTCGGCGGGCATCTCGCGGGTCTTTCGCATCGATTCGATGTAGGTGACGAGGGCCTGGGGGCGCTTCTCGGAGCCGTCGAGGGGCCGGCTGATCAGCGGGTTGGAGGAGATGTGGGCGATCAAGTGGTCGGCGGCGATCAGGATCTTTCGCTCCTCGTCCCAGAAGACCGTGTCGGAGGGGCTGTGGCCGGGGCGGTGGATCGCCTGCAGTAGTCGGTTCGCGAAGGGCAGGGTTTGACCGTCGGCGAGCGGTTTCGTCACCGTCACATGTGAGCCCCAGCCGCGAAAGCTGCGGGAGACGCTGCGCAGTGCCGCCGTGACCTCCTCGGGGATGCCGTTGCGCAGCATCAGCTCGACGGCGAAGCGGTCCTCGGCCTCGGCGTCCTCGTCGAAGTTGGCAAGTCGCTCCGCCGCGATGCCGAGCGCCGCCACCTCGGCGCCGGAGCGTTGGACGACGATCTCGACCAGGCCGAGATGGTCGATGTGTTGGTGCGTGACAATGACTAGCTCGATGTCGTCGATCGAGTGCCCGTGCTCGGCCAGCTGCGACTGCAGCTCATCGAGCGCCTTGCCCGAGTTGGGGCCGGTGTCGACCAGGGTCAGCGGCTCGTCCTCGATCAGGTAGCAGTTGACCCGGCCGACCGCAAAAGGGGTGGGGATGCGAAGGCAGTGGATCCCGGCTAGCGCCGCCTGCTCAAGCGCCTGCTCGGGAGTGAGGGTCACGATCGGATGAGCCCCAGGACCTCGTCGCGCTTTGCCTCCATGTTCTCGCGCGAAACCAGCGACTCGAGGTTGAGCCGCAGCAGCGGCTCGGTGTTGGAGGGGCGAACATTGAAGTGCCAGTCCGGGTAGTCGACCGAGATCCCGTCGAGGCCGGTCTGCTCGCCGTCCGAGTAACGCTCGGCGATCTCGGCCATCTTCGCTGCCGGGTCGCCGACCTCGGAGTTGATCTCACCGGAGATGAAGTAGCGCGAGCGGAACTCCGCCATCAGCTCCGAGAGCGAACGGCCCTCGACCGAGAGCAGCTCCAGCATCAGCAGGGCCGGGATCGTGCCCGAATCCGCGCACCAGAAATCGCGGAAGTAGTAGTGGCCGGAGACCTCGCCGCCGAAGACCGCGCCCTCCTCGCGCATGCGGATCTTGAAGAAGGCGTGGCCGACGCGGGAGAGATCGGCGCGGCCGCCCTCGGCAGCGACCAGGTCGGGCACGGCGCGGCTGGAACGCGGGTCGTAGAGGATCGTCGCGCCGGGGCTCTTGGCCAACGCCGCACGCGCGAGCAGGGCGCAGATGAAGTCGCCATCGCAGAACTCGCCGGCTCCATCGATGAAGAAGCAGCGGTCGGCGTCGCCATCCCAGGCGATACCCAGGTCGGCGCCGGACGCCCGAACGCGGTCGATGATCATTCGCCGGTTCTCCTCCAACAGAGGGTTGGGCTCGTGATCGGGGAACTCGCCGTCGGGCTTGAAGTACATCTCCTCCAGATCGAGGCCCAGCCCGTGCAGGATCGGCCCGACCATCGGACCGCCCATCCCGTTGCCGCCATCGACGACCACCTTCATCGGCTCCACCTTGGCCGGATCGATGAACGACAGGGTGTGGGCGCGGAACGCCTCCCAGGCGTCGACCTCCTCCAGCGAGCCTCCACCCGGTGCGTGGCCGAGCCCCGCTTCGATCTCCCGCCGCACGTCGCCGATCCCGGCATCGCCGGAGAGCGCCAGCGCCCCCTCGCGGACGAGCTTGACCCCGGTGTAGGCCTTCGGGTTGTGCGAGGCGGTGACCATCGCGCCGCCGTCCAGCTCGCGCGAGCCGACGAGGAAATAGAGCATCTCGGTGGGGACCATCCCCGCGTCCAGCACGGTCGCGCCCTCGAAGATCAGGCCGTCGCGCAGCTCCGCCGCCATCGCAGGGGCGGTGAGGCGCATATCGCGGCCGAGGCCAACCCGCAGCTCGCTCGGCTGTTTGCCGCGCAGCTTTCCCAGGACCCGCGCAAACGCACGCCCGATCGCGTGCGCGGTCGTCTCGTCCATCTCCTCGCCGTGCAACCCGCGGATGTCGTATGCCTTGAATATTCCCGGCGGCGCCAGGACCGGCTGCTCGCTCAAAACGCCCCCTTCAGCGCCTCGTAGCTCTGCTCGAGCGTCTGCGGCATCACTTTGGTGTCGGCGATCACCGGCATGAAGTTCGTGTCGCCGCCCCAGCGCGGAACAACGTGCATGTGGATGTGGTGCTCGACCCCCGCCCCGGCGACGCGTCCCTGGTTGAAGCCGACGTTGTAGCCGTGCGGCTCGTAGACGTCCTCGAGGCGGCTCATCGCGCGCTGCGCCAGCCCCATCATCTCCGCGACCGTCTCCGCCGACAGCTCCTGGATCCGCCCTATGTGCTCGTAGGGAGCGACCATCAGATGCCCGTTGGTGTACGGGAAGAGGTTGAGGATGACGAAGCAGCTCTCGCCCCGGTGGACGATCAGGCTCGTCTCGTCGTCTCCCGCTGCCGGCTTGGCGCAGAAGATGCACTCCTCCTCGACGTCCTTCGAAGCGTCCTTGACGTAGGCGAGGCGCCAGGGCGCCCAGATGCGGAAATTTGCCACGGCGGCAGGCTACAGCCAGCCACGACGGCGGAAGTAGACGACCATGCCGACGAGCAGGGCGAACATCACGCCGACGATCACCCAGAATGCGGCCAGGCTCTGCTCGCCGGGCACCCCCGAGTTCATCCCCCAGATGCTCGCGATCAAGGTCAGTGGCAGGACGATGACGCTGATCGAGGTGAGCACGCGGAGGATGTCGTTGACGCGATGTGAGATCACCGACTCGTTGGTCTCGGCCAGCGAGTCGACCACCTCCTTGTAGTTTTCAAGCATGTCCCAGATCCGCTCGTGGGCATCGACGATGTCGTCGAAGTAGATCTCGAGGTCGAGGTCGGTTGCGAGGTAGCGCTGCTTGACCTTCTCCAGGTCTCGCAAAACGGGGCGCTGGGGGCGGATCACCTTGCGAAAGTTGATGATCTCCTGCTTGACGTTGGAGATGTCGCGCACGACCTCCTCCGAGCGCCCCTCGAAGATGTCGTCCTCGAGCGCGTCGAGCTTGTTGCCGATCTTGCGCAGCATCGGGAAGCAGTAGTCGAAGCTGTCGTCGACGAGCCGGTAGAGCAGGTAGCCGGAGCCGCGCGAGAAGAGCTGCTCGCGCATCTCCTCCTTGGCGCGGCAACGCTCGAACAGGTACTCGACCGGCTGCAGCGGCTGGTTGGGGATCGTCACCAGGTAGCCGGGCCCGACGAAGAGGTCGAGCTCGCCCGTGCCCAGCCGCCCGGCGGCGGGGTCGAAGACGGGGAAGTGCAGGACGATGAAGAGGTAGTCGTCGTAGACGTCGATCTTCGGCCGCTGGTTGCGCGAGAGGACGTCCTCGAGGTCGAGGGCGTGGAAGTCGAAGTTCTCCTCCAGCCAGGCGCGCTCGAGGGCACCAGGGCGCTCGATGTTGACCCAGCGCAGGCCGGCGGAATCGATCTGCTCGACGCTTGGCGCCTGGGGCTCAGCCGGAGGCGCCGCGGTGATGAGCTCGCCGCGCCGGCCGACGCGCCGCAGCCTCGGCTTCGGAAGGTTCGGCATCGTTCACGCTCATCGTCTCATCGGGCATCGTGGGCACAAGGTTAGTCGCCAGGCTCGATCTGGACCGGACGGGGTGCTCCCTGGTATGGTTCTTCCCACATAAGCGCCACATCTAGAGGGGTGGAGGGACTGGCCCATTGAAGCCCCGGCAACCACCTCGGACTATCGGTCCGAGGGGAGGTGCCAACTCCAGCAGGTCGTTTGAACGGCCTGGAAGATGTGGGGAAAGTCCGATCGGACCTCTGCCCCACAAAAGGCGGAGGTTTTTTCTTTTGGCTACGGAAAGAAGGATCGGATGGCAGTAGAGAGCCTGAAGTGCAAGGAGTGCGGAGCGAACTACTCGCTGGAGGCCCATTTCGCCTGCGAGAACTGCTTCGGCCCACTCGAGGTGGCCTATGACCACTCTTCGCTCGACCCGGTCGAGGCCAAGCGGAAGATCCAGGCCGGCTCGCAGGGGATCTGGCGCTACGCCGACTTCCTCCCCTTCGAGGGACGCCCTGGCGACCCGCTCGAGCCCGGGCTGACGCCACTGCTGCGAGCCGATCGGCTCGCCGAGCGTCTCGGCCTCGACGCCGAGATCTGGATCAAGAACGACGCCGCCAACCCCACGCACTCCTTCAAGGACCGCGTCGTCGCGGTCGCCGTCGCCAAGGCGCAGGAGCTGGGCTTCGACACCGTGGCCTGCGCCTCGACCGGCAACCTCGCCAACGCGGTCGCGGCGCACGCCGCCGCCGCCGGCCTGCGCTCCTACGTCTTCGTCCCCGCCAACCTCGAGGAGCAGAAGCTCCTCGCCACCGGGATCTACGGCACCAACCTGGTCGGCGTCCGCGGCAACTACGACGACGTCAACCGCCTCTGCACCCAGCTCGCCGAAACCCGTCCCTGGGCGTTTGTCAACGTCAACCTGCGCCCTTACTACGCGGAGGGCTCCAAGACCCTCGCCTACGAGACGGCCGAGCAGTTGGGCTGGGAGCTGCCGGACCGGGTGGTCTGCCCGATCGCCTCGGGCTCGCTCTTCACCAAGGTGGGCCGCGGCTTCCAGGAGTGGCTCGACCTGGGCCTGCTCCACGGCTCCCAGCCCGTCTTCAACGGCGCCCAGGCCGAGGGCTGCAGCCCCGTCGCCACCGCTTTTGCCGAAGGCTGGGACGTCTGCAAGCCGCAGCGGCCGGAGACGATCGCCAAGAGCCTGGCGATCGGGGACCCGGCAGACGGGCCCTACGCGGTCGAGCACGCGCGCCGCACCAGCGGCACGATCGACTCGGTCAGCGACGACGAGATTCGGGACGGGATCAGCCTGCTTGCCGAGACAACGGGGATCTTCACCGAGACGGCCGGCGGCGTAACGATAGGCGTCCTGGCCAAGCTTGCCGAACGGGGCGACATCGCGGCGGGCGAGCGCGTTGTCGTCTACATCACTGGCGAGGGATTGAAGACCCTCGACGCGACTCGCGATAGGTTCAGCATGCACGAGATCGACCCCGACCTCGACAGCTTCGAGGCCGAGTTTCGCCAGGAGGTAACCGTCTGATGCCAGTCACCGTGAAGATCCCGACCCAGCTGCGCGCCGCGACCGGGGGAGAGGCGGAGCTGGAAGTCGCAGGTTCCACCGTCGGCGAGGTTCTCGACGCCGTCTTCGAGGCGCACGGCAGCCTGCGCGACCGGATCACCCAGGACGGCGACCTGCGCCGCTTCGTCAACGTCTACGTCAGCGGCGAGGACATCCGCTTCCAGGACGGATTGGCCACGCAGATCGACGATGGCGCCGAGGTAACAATCCTGCCTGCCGTCGCGGGTGGTTGAGCGGTCATCCCGGCAGGGGTTCCGCTTAACTTTTTCGGTGGAGCGGTGGACTGCCGACGCTCCGAAGTTGGAGACGAAAAAGTACAAGACGCTCCACCCCTGCCGGGATGACCGCTAAGCCGCCGGTCGTCATCCTCTGCGGTGGGCGCGGGACGCGGTTGCGCGAGCGGACGGAGACCGTGCCCAAGGCGCTGGTGGAGATCGGGGGGCGGCCGATTCTCTGGCACGTGATTGGCATTTATGCGGCGCAGGGGTTCGAGCGCTTCTTGCTTGCCACCGGCTATCTGGGTGAGATGGTCGGGGATTTCATTGCTTCCGAGCCCTGGCCGAAAGGAGTTGAGGTCGAGTACGTGGATACGGGCGTTGACACCCCGACGGGGGGGCGGATCGCGCGGCTTGGAGAGCGACTCGGGGGCGAGCCCTTCTGCGCCACCTATGCCGATGGCGTCGCCGATGTCGACCTTGGTGCCTTGCTCGACTTCCACTGCTCCCACGGCGCCCTCGCCAGCGTCACCGTCGTTCAACCGCGATTGCAATGGGGGGTCGCCGAGCTCGGCGACGACGGCCGGGTCCAGGGTTTCGTCGAGAAGCCACGCAGCGAGCACTGGATCAATGGCGGCTTTTTCTGCTTCGAGCCCGGTGCACTTGACTATCTGGACGAGGACAGCGTTCTGGAGCGCGAGCCGCTAGAGAGACTGGCCGCTGACGGCCAGCTGCGGGCCTACAAACACAAAGGCTTCTGGGACTGCATGGACACTTACAAGGACGCAGTCGAACTAAACGACCTCTGGGCCTCAGCCCGCCCCCCATGGCCCACATTCTCTGCCGACTGGTCATTTGACCCCCCTATAGCGTGGTCAAATGACCAGTCGGCATTGCCGGGGAAGTGCCGATGACCGTGCTGATCACGGGCGCGCACGGCTTCGTCGCTTCTCATCTAGCGCGCGCGCTGTTGGAGCGCGGCGACGAGGTGCGGGTGCTCGACCGGCCCGATCCGCGCATCGCCGACGTGGGGGGACTGCGCCGGTCCGGCCTCGCACTGCTTGGGCTGCAGGCGGATGTCGAGCTGGCCGAGGCGGATCTGCGCGATGCCGAGGCGGTCGAACAGGCCGTGAGGGATTGCGAGTCCGTCTTCCACCTGGCGGCGCAGACGATTGTCGGCGTCGCCCGCAACTCTCCTCTGGAGACGCTGGAAGTGAACGTGCGCGGCGCCTGGAATGTCTTCGAGGCCTGCCGCAAGCGCGCCGTTGCGCGGGTCGTCTTCGCCTCCTCCGACAAGGCCTACGGCACCAACCGCGAGTTGCCGTACTGCGAGGATTTCCCCCTCCGCGCCGCCTATCCGTATGACGCCAGCAAGGCTGCGGCCGACATCATCGCCCGCAGCTATGCCCACACCTACGGGTTGCCGCTGGCGGTCACCCGCTTCGCCAACATCTACGGCGGCGGCGATCTCAACTTCTCGCGCTTGATCCCAGAGACGGCGATCGCGGTCCTCGACGGCCGCCCGCCGCAGATCCGCTCGAACGGCAGCCCCGAGCGCGACTTCCTCCACGTCGACGACGCCGTCTCCGCCTACCTGGCGATCGAGGGAGAGCTCGAAGGCGAGGGGACGAGGGGGGAGGCCTTCAATGCCGGCGGCGAGAGCCCCCACTCCGTGCGCGAGGTCGTGAATCTGATCGCAGAGGCGGCCGGCACCGGCGTCGAGCCCGAATACCTCGGCGCTGGCACCCCCGACGGCGAGATCGACCGGCAATACGTCGACTCGACCAAGCTGCGCACCCTCACCGGCTGGCGTCCAGAGGTCGACCTGCGGGTGGGCCTGCAACGCACCCTCGATTGGTACGCCGCCCACCCCGAAGCCCGACCCGCAAAGGGGGTCGTCTAGCCATGTGCGGTCGGTTCACGGTCACCGCCAAGAACACCAAGACGATCGCGGACCGCTTCCAGGTCGAGCTCGAGAAGGCACTAGAGCGGAACTCCGCTGGCAATGCGCCGCCGCCGCGGGCAGAGCGGGTCAAGGAGGTCGAGGCCGGACTGGGACGCTTCAACGTGGCCCCCACCCAGGAGGTATTGACGATTCGCTCCTCGCCCGATCCCGACGAAGCGGCACAGGGAGAGCGCGAGGCCCGACTGATGCGCTGGGGACTGGTGCCACGCTGGGCCAAGGACCTCAAAGTCGGCTACCGGATGATCAACGCCAAGGCCGAGAACCTGACCTCGAGCCGCGCCTACTCCCCCCTCGTCGGCAAGTTCCGCCACCGCTGCCTGATAGTGGCCGACGGCTTCTACGAGTGGATGAAGGCGGAGGACCCAAAGCAGCCACGCCAGCCTTGGCACTTCACGGTGGACGGGGGAGAGCCGTTCGCCTTCGCCGGCATCTGCACCCGCAAGGAGTGGGAGGACGAGGAGGACCGGGGCTTCGACGACGGCTGGCTCTACAGCTGCACGATCGTCACCACGACGCCGAACGAGCTGGTCGCCAAGGTTCACGACCGGATGCCGGCGATCCTTCCGAGCCCCGAGGCCGAGGCGGCCTGGTTGCGCCCGGACCTGGAGCTCGAGGACGCGGTGGCAATGTGCGCGACGCTGCCCGCCTCGCGCATGGACAGCGCCCCGGCCAACCCCAAGCTGAACAAGGTCGGCAAGGGCACCGAGGGGCCCGAGCTCCTCGTCGCGCCCTGAGCCGGTCCGGGCTCAGCCCGGGAGGGCGCCCACGGTGCGGACCGTGGCCGACCCGGCCGCCGTCTCGATCGTGCAGGCCATGCGCGCGGCGGGGGTGACGGTGGTCCGCCAGATCGAGACGAAGGGCAGGCTCAGCAGCGCCTTGGGATGCCCGGCCGGAAGCCCAAGGCGCCACACCTGCCTGCTTTCCCTATAGGGCCCCCACTCGACGACAATGCCGGGCTCGTCGGTGTACCTCTTCCCCAACACGTCTCCGATTTCGACCGAGGCCAGTTCTGCGCTGTGCGAGCTGAATTCGACCAGGGAGGTATCGGTCACGTCCTGTTCGGACAGCTCTTCGCTGGAGCGTGGGTAAGCAGCCCTGCTTTTCTGGGTCTTCGCGGCTTCCGCCCCGTGGGGCACGTGGACGGCGCAGAGCAGCCGGCCTTGCCCGACAGCCGAGCCCGCGTCGATCGTCAGCACCGCTGAGACGCGATAGAGCGTGTAGTCGCTGACGTTGGGTTCGGTCGCGCGGATGCCGGCTTCGGTGAGCCGCATCCGGCCACCACCGGGGATTGACACGATTCTGGAGTCGGACATGGGCGCCTTTTCCACCCATTCGAGCGTCGCCGCCCCGATCGGCTGGTCTGTGCTCAGCAGGGCAGCCAGGACGGTGGCAAGAAGCCCCACGGCGATCACGGCCAGCGCTCCCCGCGGTGGGCGATTCTGCTGCGCGTCGGCCATGGCCGCGACAGTATTGGACGCGGCAGCGGAATCGCGGTCTTCTGGCCGGTCCTAGGCGGCAGCTACCGTTAGCGCGTGGCCGATCGCGTCGAACCTTCTCACCGGGTGGAGGTAAGCACGAGGACAACAGATCTTCACGGTCGCGCCCTCAGCTACCTCGGCGGTGGCAAAGGACCGGTGCTGCTGCTGGTTCACGGGATGGCCGGGACCTCCGACAACTGGCGTGGCGTGCTCGAGCCACTCGCCCACCGCCACACCGTCATCGCTCCGGACCTGCCAGGACACGGCCTCTCCGCGGGCGGCCGGGGCGACTACTCGCTGGGCAGCCTGGCGACCGGCCTTCGCGATCTGCTGCTCACCCTTGGCCACGAACGGGCGACGCTCGTCGGGCACTCGCTCGGCGGTGGCATCGCGATGCAGTTCGCCTACCAGTTCCCTGAGATGGTCGAGCGACTGGTCCTCGTCTCGAGCGGGGGCTTGGGCCCCGAGGTGAGCCCGGTGCTCCGCGCCGCGGCGCTTCCCGGCGCCGATCTCTTCATCTCGGCGACGGCGCGGCTCGGCCAGACCGCCGTCGGCGCCATCGGCCGGGGCCTCTCGACACTCGGACTGAAACCAGGCGCCGACGTGGCCGAGGTCGCCCGCGGATACGCATCGCTCGCAGAGCCTCGGCGCCGTAAGGCTTTTCTGGCGACGCTGCGCTCGGTGGTCGGAACCGAGGGGCAGCGAGTCTCGGCCGCAGACCGCCTCTACCTCGCCGACTCGGTGCCGGTGCTGATCGTCTGGGGCGCCCGCGACCCGATCATCCCGGCCCGCCATGGCGAAGACGCCCACCGTGCCCTGCCCGGCAGCCAGCTGGAGATCTTCGAGGGCGTCGGCCACATGCCACAGCTGGAGCAGCCGGGCCACTTCATCGCCGTCCTCGAACGCTTTCTGGACGAGAACGATCCGGCGAGCTTCGACCGGGAAGAGTGGCTGGCCAGGCTCAAGACCGCCTGAGCCGAATCGAGAAGACGCGCCCGGCAGGATTCGAACCTGCGACTTCCACCTCCGGAGGGTGGCGCTCTATCCAGCTGAGCTACGGGCGCTCAGGGGCCAGTCTAGCTTTGGGTGGCCGGTGCGCCCCTTCGCGTAGGCTCGCAGGCCGCATGGACCTCTCGGCGATCTTTCTCGGTACCGGCGGATCAGTGCCCTCGGCACGGCGCTCGACCGCCAGCGTGTTGCTCGTGCGGGGGGGCAGGCGGATGATGTTCGACTGCGGCGAAGGGACGCAGCGCCAGCTGCAGCGCTCCGTCGGCCTGGCGCAGGTCGACGAGATCTTCCTCACCCACTTCCACGCCGATCACATCCTCGGCCTGCCCGGAATGCTCAAGACCTATGACCTGACCGCCCGCGAGGAGCCGCTGACGATCTACGGCCCACGTGGGCTTCAGGACCTCTTCAAGACGCTGGGAAGGCTGATCGGCCGCACCGATTACGACATCGACCTGATCGAACTCGACCCCGGAGACGCGGTGCCTCACGACGGTGCCCAGGTGCAGGCCTTCGCGGTCGAGCACAGCGTGCGGGCGAACGGCTACGCCCTGATCGAGGAGGACCGACCCGGGCGCTTCGATCCCGAGGCCGCCAAGCGCCTCGGCGTCGCCGAAGGCCCCGCCTTCGCCGCCCTGCAGCGGGGGGAGGAGGTCGAAGGCAGTACCGGAGCGGTGCGCCCAGGAGACGTGATGGGCGAGTCACGCCAGGGCCGCACAGTCGCCCTGACCGGCGACACGGCCCCCTGCCACTCGACCGTGTCGGCAGCGGCCGACGCCGACCTCCTCGTCCACGACGCCAGCTTCTCCGAGGAGGAGGTGCAGCGAGCCGCCGACACCGGCCACTCGACCGTGGGCCAGGCGGCTGCCGTCGCCCGCGAGGCCCACGTAAAGATGCTGGCCCTGGTCCACATCTCCTCTCGCTACCACGTCGGCACGGTCCTCGACGAGGCCAGAGACGTCTTCGAGCCGTGCGTCGCCCCCCGCGATTTCGACGTCATCGACATCCCCTTCCCCGAGCGCGGAGAGCCAACCCTGGCCCCCAACGGCGCTCGTGAGAACCACGGCCGGGAGAACGACAAGCTTTCGAGCGACGACCCGGCCACGCTCGTCCAGGAGCCCGAAGCTGCGGAGTAAGCAAGTCCTCGCCTCTTGCTACGCTGGCCGCGTCCTTTAACCCGGTCCCGCGAGGCCAGGAAGGAAGCAAAGAGTGTCAGCCAGTGAGAAGGTCGTGCTCGAGCGCGACGACCTACGGCGAACGCTGCGGCGGATCGCCCATGAGATCGCCGAGAAGAACCCGGCTCCCGATGCGCTGGCGATCGTCGGTATCCACACCCGCGGCGCCCTACTTGCCCGCCGCCTCCATGCCGCCCTTGCCGAGCTGACCGGCTCCGAGGCCCCGATCGGCGACCTGGACATCTCCTTCTACCGAGACGACGTGGGGGCGAAGTCGCCCGCCGCGCAGCCTGTCGTGCACGCCTCCCACATCGACTTCGACATCGGCGGCAAGACCGTCGTCCTGGTCGACGACGTCCTCTTCACCGGCCGCACCGTGCGCGCCGCGATCGACGCGCTCTTCGACTACGGGCGCCCGCAGCGGGTGCAGCTCGCCGTGCTCTGCGACCGCGGCCACCGCGAGCTGCCGATCCGGCCCGACTACGTCGGCAAGAACCTGCCGACCGCGCGCGAGCAGCGGGTCAACGTGAGGCTGGAGGAGCTGGACGAGGTCGACGAGGTAACGATCTCCGAGCTGGTCGAGGCGAGCGCATGAAACACCTGCTCTCGATAAACGACCTCTCCAAGGCGGAGATCGAGGCGATCCTCGACCGCGCCGAGAGCTTCGCCGAGGTCGGCCGCCGCGACATCAAGAAGGTGCCGACCCTGCGCGGGCGCACCGTAGTCACCCTCTTTTACGAGTCGAGCACCCGCACAAGCTCGTCCTTCGAGCTGGCGGCGAAGCGACTCTCCGCAGACCTCGTCTCGGTCAAGGCCGTGGGATCCTCGGTCGACAAGGGCGAGTCGCTGAAGGACACCGTCGCCACCCTCTCCGCCTACGAACCGGCGGCGATCGTGATCCGCCACCCGCACGCCGGCGCCGCCCAACTGGTCGCCGGCTGGGCAGACGCAGCGGTGGTCAACGCCGGCGATGGCAAGCACGAGCACCCGAGCCAGGCCCTGCTCGACGTCTACACGCTGCGCCGCCGGCTCGGGCCGCTGGAGGGCAAGCGGATCTGGATCGTCGGCGACGTCCTGCACAGCCGGGTTGCCCGCTCCAACCTGATCGCCTTCAGGGAGATGGGGGCAGAGCTGACTGTCTGCGGCCCGCCGGCGCTGATCCCGCGCGGGTTGGCCAAACTGGGCTGCGACGTCGAGTACTCGCTGGACCGGCTCGGCGAGGCCGACGTGGTCTACGCCCTGCGCCTGCAGCGAGAGCGGATGCGGGAGAGCTTCATTCCCTCGATCCGCGAGTACGCGGCCCACTTCCAGATCGACTCGCGGCGCCTCGGCCGACGCCAGCTGCTGATGCACCCGGGCCCGGTCAACCGCGGCGTCGAGCTCTCCGGCGAGGTGATCGACTCGCCGCAGTCGCTGATCTCCGAGCAGGTCGCCTCCGGGCTGGTGGTGCGGATGGCGATCCTCTACGAGCTGCTCGCCGCGGGCGACGAGACGCCGATTCCCGCAGCCGGCGACGACGCCGGCCGGCCGACGCCGATCGGACAACCCGCGTGAGCGCGCAACAGCTCGAGATGCGCGCCGGAGAGAGTGCGGACCTCGTCTTGCGCGGCGCCACCGTGCTCGACCCCCTCGCCGGCATAGATGCCCCGCACGATCTGGTCGTGCGCGCCGGACGCATCGCCGAGCTGGCTGCACCCGGGGAGGCCTCGGCCGACGGCCTCGAGCAGGTAGACGCGACCGGCCTCCACGCCTTGCCCGCCTTCTTCGATCCCCACGTCCATCTGCGGGTGCCAGGGCAAGAGCACAAGGAGGACATCGAGACCGGGACGCGCGCCGCGGCCGCGGGAGGCTTCTGCGGCATCCTCGCGATGGCCAACACCGAACCGCCGGTATCGACCCCCGCCGATGTCGAATCGCTACGCGAGGCCGCCCGCACCGCCGCCTCGGTCCGAACCGGCTTCCTCGCCACCGTCACCAGCGGTATGGAGGGCGAGGAGCTGACCGAGATGGCCTCCTTGCGCGAGGCCGGCGCCGTCGGCTTCAGCGACGACGGTCTGCCGATCCGCAGCGCTCGCCTCCTGCGCCGCGCACTTCAATACCAGCTCCTTTGCGGGGGCACGATCGCCCTGCACGAGGAGGACCCCGAGCTCTCTGGATCCGGCGTCATGCACGAGGGGCCGGTCTCGGCGGCGCTGGGCCTGGAGGGCATCCCCTCCGTATCGGAGTCGACAATGATCGCCCGCGACGCGGCCCTGGCCGGCTACGAGGGGGGGCGCATCCACGTCCAGCACCTCTCCACGGCCGAGTCGGTGGAGGCGGTTCGCACGGCAAAGACCGCGGGTGTCCAGATCAGCTGCGAGGCCTCACCGCACCATCTCTGCCTCACCGACGAGGAGGTGCGCAGCCTCGATCCCGGCCGCTTCAAGATGAACCCACCACTGCGCACCGAGTCGGATCGCCAGGCCCTGATCGAGGCCCTACGCGACGGCACGATCGATTGCGTCGCCACCGACCACGCCCCGCACGCGGCCGAGGAAAAGGAAGTCCCGTTCGAGGAGGCGGCGATGGGGGTGACGGGGCTGGAGACGGCGTTCGCCGCGCTCCACACCCACCTCGTGCTGCCGGGCACGATCGAGCTCGGCCTGCTGATCGAGCGAATGGCGGGTGGGGCGAAGCCGTTCGGCATCGAGCGCCCGTCCCTGGCACTTGGCAGCGAGGCCAACATCGCCCTTTGCGACCTGAGCGCAAAGTGGACAGTCGGTGAGGATGGCTACGAGAGCCGCTCCTCGAACTCCTGGTGCGCCGGGCAGGAGCTGACCGGCCGGGTGCTGATGACCCTAGCCGGCGGCCAAGTCGCCTACCGCCTCCGCGCCTTCAGCTTGGGGGTGGCGGCATGACCGCCCTTCCGGTGCGCTTTATGCCGCCTATGGCCACAAAAGGCGCACCGGAACAATGAACGAGGGCTTCCTGCTGCTCGAGGACGGGGCTCGGTTCGACGGGGTGGCCTGTGCCGCCGAAGGCCCGGTTACCGGCGAGGTCGTCTTCAACACCGCGATGACCGGCTATCAGGAATCGGTCACAGACCCCTCCTACGCGGGGCAGATCATCGTCTTCACCTACCCCTTGGTGGGCAACTACGGGGTCTCGGCCGCGGCGATGGAGTCCGATCGGATACATGCCCGCGGGATGGTCATGCGCGACCCGAAGAACGGCGAGGACGTCGCCACCGCCGAGGGAGGCTGGCTCGACTGGCTCGCCGACTGCGGCGTGCCCGGAATCGGCGGCGTCGACACGCGCGCGGTCGTCCGCCACATCCGCGACCGCGGCGCGATGCGAGGCGGCATCTTCCCGGCGGGCACCGACGAGGCCGAGGCGCGCGAGCGCGTCGCGGCGGAGCCCTCGATGGACGGCGCCGACCTGGCCCGCACAGTGACTCCGCCGGAGCCGGTGCGCTTCGAGGGCGACGGCCCGCACGTGGTCGGGATCGACACCGGCGTGAAGCTGAACATCGTGCGCCAGCTGCGCGAGCGGGGCTGCCGCGTGACGCTGCTGCCCTGCACCTCTTCCGCCGAGGAAGTCCTGGCCGAGAACCCCGACCTCATCTTCCTGGCCAACGGCCCGGGCGACCCGGCCGCGCTCGGCTACGTCGTCGACACCGTCCGCGAGCTGATCGGCAAGCGCCCGGTCTTCGGCATCTGCCTCGGCCACCAGCTTCTCTGCCGTGCCGTCGGACTGGAAACCTTCAAGCTCCCCTTCGGCCACCGCGGCGCCAACCACCCGGTCAAGGATCTGGCGACGGGACGGATCGACATCACTTCGCAAAACCACGGCTTCGCCGTCCAGGGGCCGGGAGGGGAACCGCGGATCGAGGCGGACGAGCCGGTCCGCTGGGAGACCGACTTCGGCGTCGCCGAGCTCTCCCACCTCAACCTCTATGACCGCACCGTCGAGGGCCTGGTGCTGCGCGACGTCGCCGCGGCGACCGTCCAGTACCACCCCGAGGCGGGGCCGGGTCCTCACGACGCGCGGCACCTCTTCGACAGCTTCCTGGAGCTTGCCCATGCCTAAGCGCACCGACATCGAGAAGATCCTCCTGATCGGCTCCGGCCCGATCGTGATCGGCCAGGCGGCCGAGTTCGACTACTCCGGCGTGCAGGCCTGCAAGGTGCTGTTGGAGGAGGGCTATGAGGTGATCCTCGTCAACTCCAACCCGGCGACGATCATGACCGACCCCGAGTTCGCCACCTCGACCTACATCGAGCCGCTGCTGCCCGGCCCGGTGACACGGATCATCGAGAAGGAGCGCCCCGACGCCCTGCTGCCGACGCTTGGCGGGCAAACCGCGCTCAACCTGGCGATGGCGCTGCATGAGGACGGGACACTGGAGCGCTTCGGGGTCGAGCTGATCGGCGCCGACCACGCCGCGATCCGCCGCGCCGAGGACCGCGAGGAGTTTCGCCGCACGATGACCGAGGCCGGCCTGCGAATCCCCTGGTCGATGACGGTCGAAGGCTTGAGCGAGGTCGACGCAGCGCTCGCCGACGGCCGCATCTCGCTGCCGGCGATCGTCCGCCCCGCCTTCACGATGGGGGGTCAGGGCGGCGGCGTGGGGAGGACCGAGACCGAGTTGCGCCAGGTCGTCTCCGAGGGCTTGGCCGCCAGCCCGATCAACCAGGTCCTGGTCGAGGAGTCGGTGATCGGCTGGGGCGAGTTCGAGCTCGAGGTGATGCGCGACCGCAACGACAACGTCGTGATCGTCTGCTCGATCGAGAACGTCGACCCGATGGGGGTCCACACGGGCGACTCGGTGACCGTCGCGCCCGCCCAGACGCTCACCGACCAGCTCTACCAGGACCTCCGCGACCAGGCGATCGCGGTGATTCGCGCGATCGGCGTCGAGACCGGCGGCTCCAACGTGCAGTTCGCGGTCAACCCCGAGAACGGCGAAATAGCGGTGATCGAGATGAACCCCCGGGTCTCGCGCTCCTCGGCGCTAGCCTCGAAGGCGACGGGCTTCCCGATCGCAAAGATGGCTGCCAAGCTGGCGGTCGGCTACGCCCTGGAGGAGATCCCCAACGACATCACCCAAGCCACGCCGGCCTCTTTCGAGCCGACGATCGACTACGTCGTGACCAAGATCCCGCGCTTCGCTTTCGAGAAGTTCCCCGGCGCCGAGGGGCGGCTCTCGACCCACATGCAGAGCGTCGGCGAGGTGATGTCGATCGGCCGCACCTTCCGCGAGTCCTTCGCCAAGGCGATGCGCTCGCGCGAGCTCGACTCCGAGGCCGAGATCCCAGCCGACGACGACGCATTGCTCGACCTTCTCGAGAAGCCCTGTCCCGAGCGCTTCGACCGGATCCTCGCCGCATTCGAGCGCGGCATGGACATAGAGGCCGTGCACGAGCGCTGCCTGGTCGACCGCTGGTTCCTGCATGAGCTGAGAGCGCTCGCAACGGAAGGCGATGGGACCGACGGCCTGGTCCGCACCTACAAGGCGGTCGACACCTGCGCGGCCGAGTTCGAGGCGGCGACGCCCTACTACTACTCCACCCATGAGCGCCCGACAGCCGGTGCCCCGGCTTCGGAGATCCGCAGGGGCGAGCGTCCCTCGGTAGTCATCCTCGGCGCCGGTCCCAACCGGATCGGCCAGGGGATCGAGTTCGACTACTGCTGCGTGCACGCCGCGATGACCGCACGCGAGCTCGAGCGCGACGCGGTGATGATCAACTGCAACCCGGAGACCGTCTCCACCGACTACGACACCTCCGACCGCCTCTACTTCGAGCCGCTGACGGCGGAGGACGTGCTCGCGGTCTGCGAGCAGGAGCAACCGGAGGGCGTGATCGTCCAGTTCGGCGGACAGACCCCGCTGAAGCTGGCCCGCGCCCTCGAGCAGGCCGGCGTGCCGCTGCTCGGTACTCCCGTCGACGCGATCGACTTGGCCGAGGACCGCGGCCGCTTCGGCGCCCTGCTGCGCAAGCTGGAGATCAAGCACCCGCCGTACGGGACCGCGCTCTCCGCCGACGAGGCCGGGGCGATCGCCGAAGACGTCGGCTTCCCGCTGCTGGTCCGCCCGTCCTACGTGCTCGGCGGCCGAGCGATGGAGATCTGCTACTCCACCGACGACCTATCTGCCTACCTTCGTCAACACGTCAAGGCCGACCAGGAGCATCCGCTGCTGCTCGACCGCTTCCTCGAGAACGCGATCGAGGTCGACGTCGATGCGCTCGCCGACGGCACCGACGTCCACGTCGCCGGAATCATGCAGCACGTCGAGGAGGCGGGCGTCCACTCGGGCGACTCGGCCTGCGTGATCCCGCCGATGAGCCTCGGCGAGGAGATGCTCGACGAGATCCGCGCGACGACCAAGCAGATCGCGCTCGAGCTCGGCGTTATCGGCCTGATCAACATCCAGTACGGAGTGGCCGGCGGCGAGCTGTACGTGATCGAGGCCAATCCGCGTGCCTCGCGCACCGTGCCCTTTGTCTCCAAGGCGACCGGCGTGCCCCTGGCCAAGGTCGCGGCGCGACTGATGCTGGGCGAGCAGCTCGCCGACCAGGAGCTGCGAGACCCACCCGTCGACATGGTCAGCGTCAAGGAGGCGGTGCTTCCCTTCGCCCGCTTCGCCGGTGCCGACTCGGTCCTCGGCCCAGAGATGAAGAGCACCGGCGAGGTGATGGGCATCGCCGCCGACTTCCCCACCGCCTTTGGCAAAGCGCAGGCCGCGGCGGGCGTCTCGCTACCCACCGAAGGATCGGTCTTCATCACGGTCACCGACACCGACAAGCCGGCGGCGACCCAGATCGCCGCGCGCTTCCACGACCTCGGCTTCGAGCTGATCGCCACCGGCGGCACCGCCCAGGCGATCTCGGCGATGGGTATCCCGGTGACGCCGATCAACAAGATCGTCGAGGGCTCGCCGCACGTCGTCGACCTGATCCGGGAGCGGCGTTGTGCCCTCGTGATCAACACCCCGACCGGCTCCGGCGCCCGCGCCGACGGCTACGAGATCCGCACCGCGGCAGTCCGTCACGGAATTCCCTGCGTGACGACCATGACCGGCGCCTCGGCGGCGGTACGCGCGATCGCCGCCAGGATCGAGGGCGACGCGGCCGTCCGCTCCCTCCAAGAGATCCACGGTCTCGAAAGGGCAGAGCAGCCTCGATGACCGCCCCCTTCGGGCGCCGCCTCTGCGAGGTGACCGAGAACCGCGCGTCCGGCAGCTACCAGGTCTTCTCCCTGTTGGATGAGGTGGGCCCCGAGCCCCAGCCGGGCCAGTTCTACATGCTCGCCACCGAGGAGCACTGGGAACAACAGGCACAGCGCCCTTACCTGCCTCGAGCCCTGTCCGTCGCCGAAACGGGCCCTCCGCTGACTTCGTCTTTAGTTCCGGATAGCGGAACTAAAGACGAAGTCAGCGGACGGAGGCTGGATTTCCTGATCGAGGGCATCGGCCCGGGCACGGACCGGCTCTGCGAGCTGGAGGTCGGCGAGCGGGTTTGGGTCAACGGTCCGCTGGGCAATGCCTTCTCGGCTCCAAAAGAGCTTTCACCCGATGCAGCCGGTGCGATTCTTGTCGGTGGTGGCATCGGCATCGCCCCGCTCGCGCTGTTGCGCCGGGCCTTTACTGCGAAGAACATCCCGACCAGGGTTCTTCTCGGCTTCCGCGACGAAGCCCACTCCGGCGGGCTCGACGACCTCTTCTCCTGCTGCGAGGTCCGCCTGGCCAGCGATGACGGCCACATCGGCCATCACGGCTACGTAACCGACCTGCTGGCGACGATGCTCGAAGGCGACGACGCAGGCTCCGCGGCGGTCTACGCCTGCGGCCCGCCCCAGATGCTCGATGCGGTCGGGGGGCTCTGTCTGGACCGCGACGTCCCCTGCGAGCTAGCCATTGAGTCCCCGATGGCCTGCGGCTACGGCGCCTGCTTCGGCTGCGCCGTGCCGAAGCCGGGGGGCGGGTACCTGCGGCTGTGTGTGGACGGGCCTGTGTTGCGTGCTGGGCCGGCGGGTCCTGTCGCCGCAGGGGACCCACCACCCCCTGCGGTCGCTAAAGCGTCCTCGGGGGTGGTCCCCCCTGCGACGCCACCCCCCGGCAGCCACGGATCAGAGGGACGGTCAGCGGCCATCGAGTTCTGCGGCATCGAGCTGGCGCACCCGATCGTCAATGCATCGGGCACCTTCGACGCGATTGCAGCCCGACGCGTCTACGGAGACGATCTGCTGGCCGACTTCCCGTTCTCGGCGTTCGTCTCCAAGACCATCACACCTGAGCCGCGGGTCGGGAACGAGCCACAGCGGATCTGGGAGACACCGGCCGGGATGATCAACTCGATCGGGCTGCCGAACAAGGGGCTGAAGGGATTCCTCGCTGAGGATCTGCCTCGGCTTGCCGAGCTTCCGGTGCCGCTGATCGTCTCGGTGATGGGAACCAGCCGCGAGGAGTTCTCACGGCTGGTCGAAGGCGTGGGGGAGAGGGATGAGGTCGCGGCCATCGAGCTCAACGTGTCGTGTCCAAACGTACATTCGGGGTTGATCGTCGGCGAGCAGCCGGGTGAGACCGAGGCTCTGCTGGAAGCGCTGCGACCGTTGACCGAGAAGCCGTTGATCGCGAAGCTGACACCGAACGTTGCCAACCCGGCCGATGTGGCCATCGCCGCCGAGCAGGGAGGAGCCGATGCCGTTTCGCTGATCAACACCATGAAGGCAAGCGCGATCGACCCTGCCACCGGGAAGCCGGGGATCGCAGCCGGCCATGGCGGGCTATCCGGTCCTGCCGTTCGCCCGATCGCGGTGGCGCAACTGCGGGCGGTCGCGGCAGGCGTCCGAATCCCGATAATCGGGATGGGTGGCGTCGCGAACGGGAGTGACGCGGCGGAAATGATCGCGGCGGGCGCGACGCTGGTCGCAGTCGGTACCGAGAATTTCCGCGACCCAAGGGCCGGAAGCCGCGTTGCAAGCGAGGTTGCCGTAGCGCTCAAGAAGGTTCGGAGCGCCCATGCAATCGGTCCAAGCGGCTCAACCTCAACTCGAGGTTAAGGTGAATTTCGGCGCAAATGGGTGGGATGGCCTTGCACGTGGGCATCCCACGGCTATACTCGCCGCCCACGATGCCTGCTCCCCCAGTCAAGACCTCCGGATCGGCCCCCGAGAGATCGCTCGACCAGCGGATGGATGCCCTCAAACGGGCGAATGACATCCGCACTGCGCGAGCCAAGCTGAAGAAGGACCTCAAGGCCGGTAAGGCCAACATTCACACGCTTTTGCTCGACCCGCCCGAATACCTCCTGACGGCGAAGGTCTTCGACATGCTGCTCGCCGTACCCAAGTACGGCCGCGTGAAGACCAACCGGGTTTTGAACCAGTGCCGGATATCCCCCTCGAAGACCATCGGGGGACTATCCGAGCGCCAGCGCGGCGAGCTGGTCTCGCAGCTGCGCCGCTAACGACCCGGCCGCTGCATATCGCCGTCCTCGGTCGCTCGCGTGGGAAGCACGCCACGCTCCCTTCGTCCGGGCGATCTGCTTGGTTTTCGCTGGCCGTCTATGTCGAAGGTGTTCGTAATCACAGGCCCATCCGGGGTGGGCAAGGGGACGTTGATCTCGAGGCTGCTCGAGCGCGTGCCCGACTTGGAGCTGTCCGTATCCGCCACAACGCGGGAGCCACGCCAGGGTGAGGTCGATGGGCGCGACTACCACTTCCTCACGCCCGAGGAGTTCGATCGCAGGATCGAGACAGAAGACTTCCTCGAGTTCGCCACCTACAGCGGCAACCGCTACGGCACGCTGCGCTCGGAGGTCGCTCGACGACTGGGGGAGGGCCACTCCGTGGTCCTCGAGATCGAGGTCCAGGGAGCGCGCCAGGTGCGAGCGGCAATGCGCGAGTCGATCCAGGTCTTCATCGCCCCACCGGACCCCACCTCGCTGCGACGCAGGCTGGAGTCGCGCGGCACCGACAGCATCGAGGCCATCGACTCCCGTCTCGAAGTGGCCGCGCAGGAGCTGGCGGCCCAGGGCGAGTTCGCGCACAGCGTCGTAAACGACGATCTCGATCGGGCTGTGGAGGATCTGGAGGCGATCGTGCGCGCCGAGCTCGGCATATCTCTAGACTCCCGGGCCGAATGATCAAACCACGCGTTGACAAACTGCTCGACCACACCGACTCCCACTACGCGGCGGTAGTCGTCGCCGCCAAGCGAGCCCGGCAGATAAACAGCTACTTCCACAGCCTCGGCGAGGGCAGCTTCGGCGAGTATCCACCGCCGATGGTCGATGTCCCTGGCGAGCGGAATTACCTCTCGATCGCCCTCGAAGAGGTCGCCGAGGGCAAGCTCAAGTACGAGTACCGCTCCTAGGCCGCACCGCCGGCGGGGCCGGAACGAGGAGAAAGCCATGGCCAGAATCCTGCTTGGCGTAAGCGGAGGCATCGCCGCCTACAAGGCGCTCGAGCTGGCGCGCCTGGCCAGCCGCGCCGGCCACGGCGTGCGTGTGCTGATGACCGAGGGCGCCACCCGCTTCGTCGGCGCTGCCTCCTTCGAGGGCATCGTCGGCGCCCCCGTGCTCACCTCCGAGTTCGAGCGCGACCCGATGCGTGGCGCCTTTCCCGGCGAGCCGACCCCCAAGCACGACCCGATCGGCCACCTGGCTCTGGCCGCCAACTGCGACGCCTACCTTGTAGCTCCGGCCTCCGCGAACACCCTCGCCAAGCTCGCCGCCGGCAACGCCGACTCGATGCTGACCACATCGTTCCTCGCCTGCACCGCACCGCGCCTGGTCGCGCCGGCGATGAACGACCGCATGTACGCCAACGCGGCCATCCAGGCCAACCTGGCGACCCTGCGCGAGCGCGGCGTCGCCGTAATCGATCCCGAGGAGGGGGCCTTGGCCTCGCGAGGAGAGCACGGCAAGGGCCGCCTCCCCGACCCGGCCCGCCTCCTGGCCCTCCTGGAAGCCGAGCTGCCAATCGGCCACCGCCCCTGGGACGGCCTCCGCGTGCTCGTAACCGCCGGAGGCACCCGCGAGCCGATCGACTCGGTCCGCTACCTGGGCAACCGCTCCAGCGGCCGCATGGGCATAGCCCTCGCGGCAGCAGCAGCCCGCCGCGGCGCCGACGTAACCCTGATAGCGGCCAACGTAGCCCTACCCGAGCCCCCCGGCATTCACCGCATAGACGTCGAAACCGGCGAGCAACTCGCCGACGCCGCCCAAACCGAGTTCCCCAAAGCCCACGTCCTCCTAATGGCCGCCGCCCCAGCCGACTTCCGCACCGCCAACCAGGCAGCCGAGGGCAAGCTAACCCGCGACGCAGCCCTCGACCTCCACCTGGAGCCCACCGAGGACATCCTCGCCAGCCTCACCGCAACCAAGACCGACGACCAAACGGTCATAGCCTTCGCCGCCGAAGCCGGAGAGAACGTCGAGCGAGCCAAGGAAAAGCTTGCACGTAAGAAGGCGGATCTGATCGTCCTAAACGACATCTCGAACCCAGCAATTGGCTTCGAGAGCCAGGAAAACGCAGTAACCCTGATCGACTCAGCGAATGCGATCCCCGCCCCACAAGCTTCAAAGGACACCACCGCGGACGCGATCCTCGATCGAGTCGACCAGCTGAGAAGCAAGACAAGCTCCCGAACTCAGTAAGCCGATCAAGGCCAAGCCGTCCTGCCAGCGACGCATCTGCCGGGGGGTGGCACGGATTTGGGGGACCACCCCGAGGAGGCGGCGCAGCCGCCCCCGCAGCGGGTGGTGGTTCCAAATCCGTGACAGGACCCGCCGGCCCAGCACCTCTCGCGGGCTATACTGCCCTCAAGCTTTTGTTAGTCCCGAAGTACCGGAAGTGGGCCTGGCCCACTTTTTTTACGCCTCAACCCAATGCAAGACCTCCAGCAAGACATCCAGCAGCAGCTCCGCGAGCTCGACTCCGAGCTCGACCTGGTCGCACTCGAGCAGCCCGGCTCCGAAGCGCTGCGCCTCTTCATCGACCACCCAGAGGGCGTCGACCTCGCCCTCTGCGAAAAGGTGACGCGGCATCTCAACCATCTACGGGCCGTGTACTCGCTGGAGGTCTCCTCGCCCGGCCCCAAGTACAGCAATCGCAAGGAGATCCAGTGAGCAAGGAGATCGTCGAAGCAGTCAAGGCACTGGAGCAGGAGAAGGGGATCTCCGCCGACACGCTGATGGACGCGCTTGCCGACGCGCTTCTCTCCGCCTACAAGAAGACACCCGGGGCGGCCAAATACGCCCGCGTCGACCTCGATCACGAAACCGGCGACTTCCTCGTCTTCGAACTGATCCTGCCGCCCGAGTTGGAGGAGAAGCTGCTCGCCGAAGCGGCCGAGGCCCAGGAGGAGGAAGAGCGCGAAATCGACCCGGAAACGGGGGAGCTGCGCGAGCCCGAGGACCCCGAGCTGGACCCGGAGATGATCGCTCCCTACGAGGACCAGATCGAGACTCGCGACGTCACCCCCGAAGACTTCGGCCGGATCGCCGCCCAGACCGCCAAGCAGGTGATCCTGCAGCGGATCCGCGAGGCCGAACGGATGATGATGTTCGACGAGTACCAAGACCGGGTCGGCGAGCTGATCACCGGGATCATCCAACAGTCCGACAAGCGCTACACGCTGGTTCAGCTGCGCGAGCGGGTCGAGGCGCTGCTGCCCAAGTCCGAGCAGGTCTACAACGAGCGCTACGACCACGGCATGCGGGTCAAGGCCGTGATCACCGACGTCTCCGACTCGACCAAAGGGCCGGCGATCGTCGTCTCCCGGCGCAGCTCGGAGCTAATCAAGAAGCTCTTCGAAATGGAGGTCCCCGAGATCGCCGACAAACTTGTCGAGATCGTCGGCGTCGCCCGTGAGCCGGGCTACCGCTCGAAGATCGCGGTGATCTCGCACGCCGACGGGGTCGATCCGGTCGGCGCCTGCGTCGGCCCACGCGGATCGCGGGTGCGGATGGTCGTATCCGAGCTGCGCGGCGAGAAGATCGACATCATTCCCCACAACGACGAGCCGGCCCGCTTCGTCGCCAAGGCGCTCTCGCCGGCGCGGGTGCGCGAGGTGATCGTCGACGACGAGGAGCGCCAGGCGACCGTGATCGTCCCCGACGACCAGCTCTCGCTGGCGATCGGCCGCGACGGCCAGAACGCCCGCCTCGCTGCCCGCCTCACCGGCTGGCGGGTCGACATCAAGTCGGAGACAGAGTTCTCTCAAGAGGACCAGGACGTCGAGTACGAGGGCGAAGAGACCTTCGACGGGCGCTGCATGGCGGTGCTGACGACAGGCCGCCGCTGTCCCAACGCGGCGATCGAAGGATCGACCTACTGCGGACTACCCCAGCACCAAGCCCTGAGCCGCTTCGAGACCAGCCAGATGGCGATCCTTGGGACGGTTTCCGAGACCGAGGTAGAGATCCTCGCGGATCCCGACGCGGACCAAGGCCAGGTGGACGAGATCGTTGCCAAGGCCGAGGCCGAATTCGTCGAGGAGGTTCCGGAGGAGACCCCAGCGGAAGAGGCCGCGGGTCCTGTCGTGGAGGAGGACCCGTCGTCCTCGCAAGCTGCGGGCGACGTCCCCTCCTCCACGCCACCCGCGGAAGAGACGGATGAGACCAAAGCCGAAGTTGGCGACGAAGTCGACGAGGAGCCCGCTCCTGAGCTTGTGGGAGACGAGGCGGGGGATAATTCCGTTGAGTCGCCGGGGGCTGAGTCCCAAGTCGAGGAGCCAGTTGCCGAGGAGGCAGAGCAGTCCTAGTGGCTAAAAAGCGCGTTCACGAGATCGCCAAAGCGCAGGGGCTTCAGAGCAAGGAGGTCCTTGCCGCGCTCAAGAGCGCCGGGATCGAGGCTAAGGCCGCGGCCTCCAGCGTCGAGGAGGCCGACGCGCTGAAGGCGATCCAGGCCACCAAGGGGGGCGGTGGGGCTGCCGTCGCCACCGAGGAGAAGCCGAAGTCGGCCGCAAAGGCAAAGGCGCCGGCCAAACCCGCTGCCGCAGCCGAGGCTCCCACCAAGCCGGCCGCCAAACCCCCGGTGGCTTCCAAGGGCCCGGTACGACCCGCAGGCAAACCCGCTGGCGCTGGCGCAGGTGGCGCCGCGAGCGGTAAAAAGCGGCGCGTCGTGATCGACTCGCAGGCCGCTCGCCGCGACCAGATGGGCGGGCCGCCGCCACAACGGCCGCCTCGCAGGCGCGGCGGCCGGCGTCGCCGTCCGCTGCTGGAGGAGCCGCCGCCCAAAGTCGAGGCGGCGGAGCCCGAGGCGACCACGGTCCCCTCGGGGGCGACCGTGCGCGAGGTCGCCGAGCTGCTTGGCCTGGGTAGCGCCGAGGTGATCAAGAAGCTGATGACGATGGGGGAGATGGCGACCCTCACCCAGACCCTCACCGACGAGTCGGTCGCGGCGATTGCCGACGAGTACGACCGCAAGATCGAAATCGTCACCGCTGCCGACGAGGAGCCGGAGGCCCCCGAGTTCGAGGACTCCGAGGAGGAGCTCGCCGACCGCCCGCCGGTGGTCACGATCATGGGCCACGTCGACCACGGCAAGACCTCGCTGCTGGACGCGATCCGCGAGACCGAGGTCGCTGCCGGCGAGGCCGGCGGCATCACCCAGCACATCGGCGCCTACCAGGTCCACCATGCCGAAAAGACGATCACCTTCCTCGACACGCCCGGCCACGCCGCCTTCACCGCGATGCGCGCCCGCGGCGCCAAGGTCACCGACATCGCCGTGGTCGTCGTCGCCGCCGACGACGGCGTCATGCCGCAGACCAAAGAGGCGATCGACCACGCCCGCGCCGCCGACGTGCCGATCCTGATCGCCGTCAACAAGATTGACAAGGAGGGCGCCCAACCCGACCGGGTCCGCAACGAGCTCGCCGCCGACGGGCTCACCCCCGAGGACTGGGGCGGCGACACGGTCTACGTCGACGTCTCCGCCAAGACCCGCGAGGGCCTCGACAAACTGCTCGAGATGATCCTGCTGGTCACCGAGCTCGAGGAGCTCGGCGCCAACCCCGAGGCCCCGGCGTCCGGGACAGTAGTCGAGTCCCAGCTCGATCCGGGCCGCGGTCCCGTGGTCACGATCCTGGTCCAGCGCGGAACCCTGAAAGTGGGCGACTCGCTCGTCGCCGGGCCGCAGTGGGGCCGGGTGCGGGCGATGCACGACTTCACCGGCCAGCGCGTGCAGAGCGCCGGGCCGGGCATGCCGGTCGAGGTGCTCGGCTTCGACGGGGTCTGCGACGCCGGCGAGTTCGTCCACGCGGTCGAGAACGACCGCCGCGCCCGCCAGGAGGCACAGGAGCGGGCGAACCGGCTCAAGACCGAGGCCCTGGCCCGCCGCCAGGCCCGCAAGGTCAGCCTCGAGGAGGTCTTCTCGCGGGTTCAGGAGGGCGACATCAAGGAGCTCAACATCGTCCTCAAGGCCGATGTCGCAGGCTCCCTGGAGGCGCTCCAAGACGAGATCGCCAAGGTCCCGCAGGAGCAGGTCGCGATCAACATCATCCACTCGCAGACCGGCGGCATCAACGAGTCCGACGTGATGCTGGCCTCGGCCTCGGAAGCGATCATCATCGGCTTCAACGTTCGCCCGCTGGCCGACGCCCGGCGCGCCGCCGAGCGCGAGGGCGTCGACGTCCGCACCTACTCGGTCATCTACAAAATCACCGAGGACCTGCGCAACGCCATGGAGGGACTGCTCGAGGCGGTCGAGGTCGAGGAGATCCTTGGCGAGGCCGAGATCAAGCAGACCTTCAAGGCTTCCAAGGTCGGCCGGATCGCCGGTTGCATCGTCAGCGAGGGCAAGGTCAGCCGCGACGCCAGCGTCCGCCTGATCCGCGAGGGCACCGTGATCTGGGACGGCAAGCTCGGCTCCCTGCGTCGCTTCAAAGACAACGTGCAGGAAGTCGAGGAGGGCCAGGAGTGCGGTGTCGTCCTCGACGGCTACGCTGACGTCAAGGAGGGCGACGTGTTGGAGTTCTTCAAGACGAAGCAGGTCGAGCAGACGCTGGCGTAAGATGGCCACTCCTCGCATGCGCCGCATCAACGAGGTGCTTCGCGAGGTGGTCGGCGCCGCGATCGCCGAGCTCAGCGATCCCCGCATCGGCTTCGTAACCGTGACCTCGGTCGAGACCAGCCCAGACCTTCGCGCCGCCAAGGTATACGTAAGCGTGCTCGGATCCGACGAGGAGCGCGAGGCGACGCTGACGGGCTTGCGCTCCTCGCATGGCGTGATCCAATCCAAGATCGCCGGCGAGACGCGGATGAAGCGCACGCCGACCCTTACCTTCCACTACGACGAGACGGTTGAGCAGGGCGTGCGGATCTCCCGCCTGCTCGAGGAAGACCAGTGAGCGACGGCGCCGGCCTCGCCACGGCGGCGCTCGAGCAGGTTGCGGCCGAGCTGCGCTCGCGCGAGCGCTTTCTGCTCACCGCCCACGAGGGCCCCGACGGCGACGCGCTGGGCTCGCTGCTCGGCATGCACCACCTGCTGGCCCAGCTCGGCAAGGACTCGGTGATGTTCATGGCGGCGAAGGAGTTCCCGCTGCCGATCGAGTACCGCTTCCTACCGCTGGAGGAGGTCTTCCACGAGCCTCCCGCCGACATGGCCGACCGCGCCGTGATCTTCCTCGACTGCGGCAACATCGACCGCATGCCGGTCGAGTTCCTCAGCGAGGGCGACAACTTCCGCATCAACGTCGACCACCACCACGACAACACACTCTTCGGCGATCTCAATCTGGTCGACACCGCAGCTTCCTGCACGGCCGAGATCGTCTACGAGCTGGCGATCCTGCTCGGGGTCGAGATCACGCCGGAGATCGCCTCGGCGCTCTACGTAGGCCTGATCACCGACACCGGCAAGTTCATGTACGAGAACACCAATGCCCGCACGCACCGGATCGCCGCCGAGCTGATCGACGCCGGGGTGCAGGTGGACGAGACCTACCGCCGCCTCTATGAGCACGTCCCGATCGAAAAGCTGCGGCTTGTCTCCCGCGCCCTGGAAGGCATCGAACGCTATTGCGACGACCGCCTGGTAATCGCCTACGTCACCGCCGCCGACTACGAGGCGAGTGGCGCCGGCGAGGAGATGACCGAGGGCATCATCGACCACCTCCGCTCAGTCGAGGGCACGATGGTCGCGGCACTGATCCGCGACCAGGGCGACCGTGGCCGCGCTGCCCGCAAGGTGAGCCTGCGTTCCAGCGGCGGCGAGATAGACGTCTCGGCGATCGCCCGCGAGCAGGGGGGAGGGGGGCACAAGCGCGCCGCCGGCTTCTCCACCGATCTCGAGCTCGACGAGCTGGTCGGCCTGCTCTGCGACGCCGTCGACGCCCAGTTCGGTCCCTGATCGTGGCCCCGGCGAGCGACGGCGCCGTGCTCCTCTGCGACAAGCCGGCAGGGAAGACCTCGCACGACGTGGTTGCCGCGGTCAGGCGAGAGTACGGCTGCAAGGCCGGGCATTCGGGAACTCTCGACCCCTTTGCCACCGGGCTGCTGGTGGTCCTGCTCGGGCGGGCGACGCGGTTGCAGCGCTTCCTCACCGACCTCCCCAAGACCTACGTGGCCCGGGCCCGACTGGGCTGGCGCTCGAGCACCGGCGACCCCGACGGCGAGCTGACCGAGACCGGTCGCATCCCCGCATCGCTGGAGCTGCCGGAGGGCCACGTTCGCCAGCGCGTGCCGATGACCTCGGCGGTCCGCGTAGGCGGCGAGCGCCTCTACCGCAAGGCGCACCGCGGCGAGACGGTGCAGACGCCCGAACGCGAGGTGGACGTCTACCGGGCCGAGCTGCTCGCGAGCGACGGCGAGAGCGCCGAGTACGAGATCGAGTGCTCGGCCGGAACCTACATCCGGACCCTGGTCGAGACGCTCGACGACGCCTACTGCGCCGAGCTGCGTCGCACAGCGATCGGGCCCTTCGGGATCGAGGACGCCGGCGAAGAGCTGAGCGTCGAGCAGATTGCCGAGCTGGTACCGGCCACGGCGGAGGGCCTGCGGTGAGCATCCAGGTCACCTCACTCCCAGACGCCCTGCCGCGGCCGCGGCAGGTCGCGATCGGCACCTTCGACGGAGTCCACCGCGGTCACCAGGCGGTGATCGACGACGCCGACACGGTCCTCACCTTCGATCCACATCCGCTCGAGGTCCTGCACCCGGCGGCGCTGCCCAAGCTGATCATGCCCTTCGGGGTGAAGCGCGACGTGATCGAGGGGCTCGGCGTTCGCGAGTTGGTCGTGATCCCATTCGACGCCGATTTCGCCAAGCGCAGCGCCGAGGAGTTCGTCGACGGAGTGCTGATCGAGCGGCTCGGAGCCGAGCGCGTTTCGGTCGGCGAGAACTTCCGCTTCGGCGCCAAGGCGAAGGGCGACCCGGCGATGCTTGCGAACCGCTCCGAGTTCGAGACCCGGGTCGTCCCCCTGGTCGAGGTCGACGGCGAGACAGTTTCCTCGACCCGGATCAGAGCGCTGATCGCGGCCGGCGACATGGAGGGCGCCCGCCACTGCCTCGGCGCGCCCTTCATGGTCGAGGGCGAGGTGGTGGGCGGCGACCAGCGGGGACGCGAGCTCGGCTTCCCGACCGCCAACCTGGTCCCGGACGACCGCCTGGCGATCCCCGGCCACGGCGTCTACGCGGCCTTTGCCAACGGCATCCCGGCCGCCGTCAACGTAGGCGTCCGACCCACCTTCGAGAGCGGCCGCGGCGTCCTGATCGAGACTTACCTGATCGACTTCGACGGCGACCTCTATGGAAGCGTCCTGCGTGTCGCCTTCGTCGCCCGGCTACGGGGTGAGAAGCGTTTCCCCGGGGTGGAGGAGTTGATCGCCCAGATGCGCGCCGATGTCGAGGACGCGAAGCGGGTCTGTGCTAGCTTCCAGCGGCCGTAAGCCCGCTGGGCGCGGCACTTTTTTCGAGATGAGCCTGACCAAGGAGAAAAAGAGCGAGCTGATCGGCAAGTACGGCCGCGCCGACGGCGATACCGGCTCGGCCGAGGTCCAGGTCGCCCTGCTCACCGAGCGGATCAACGAACTCACCGAGCACCTGCGCACGCACGCCAAAGACCACCACTCGCGCCGTGGCCTCTTGATGCTCGTCGGCAAGCGCCGCCGCATGCTGCGCTACCTCGAGCGCCACGACCTCGAGCGCTACCGCGCCCTGGTCGCCGAACTCGGCCTGCGCCGATGATCGCCGCCGGCGAGCCGGCTCCCGACTTCACCCTCCGTAACCAGGACGGCGAGAAGGTCTCCCTGTCGGATTTCCGCGGCCAGAAGGTGCTGCTGGTCTTCTACCCGCTCGACTTCAGCCCCGTCTGCAGCGACCAACTTTCGGTCTATCAGGAGGTCAAGCCGGAGATCGAGGCCAAGGGCGCAACCATGATCGGCATCAGTGTCGACAGCGGCTTCGCCCACAAGGCCTTCCAGGAGAAGCTCGGGATCGACACGCAGCTGCTGGCCGACTTCGAGCCCAAGGGCGAGGTGGCGCGCGCCTACGGCGCCTACATCGAGAAGACCGGCCACGCCAACCGCTCGCTCGTCCTCGTCGACGAGCAGGGCACGGTCGAGTGGGTGCACGAGTCGCCGACCCCACTGGAGATTCCCGGGGCGAACCTGATCTTCGACGCCCTCGCCTCCGACAGCGCCGGCTGAAGCGTTTCGGCGCCATAGGCCCGAAAATCCTTCGATGAGGTCGACGTGAACGATCTGACCAGTGCCGCAGTCCCGCCAGCCGGGCCAGAGGATCATCGAAGGGGAGACGGGCCGGAGCTGATCGTCTACGCGGATCTCGGCTGCCCGCACTGCGCCGCGGCCTGGGCCGAGATCGGCCGGCGCGAGGCGACCGTCGTCTTCCGTCACTTCCCGGTCGCAAGCAAGCACCCCCGCTCGCCTGTCCTGCATGCTGCTGCCGAGGCCGCCGGCCAGCAGGGACGCTTCTTCGAGATGGTCGACTCGCTCTACGCCGACCGCGGCCACGTCGACAATCCGCACCTCTGGCAGCGAGCCGAGCGCCTCGGACTCGGACTCGAACGCTTCGAGGCCGATCGCCGCTCCGACGCCGTCGCCACCCGAGTTCGGCGCGACTTCGAGTCCGGCATCCGCGCCGGCATCACCGCCACCCCCGCCATCTTCCCCCACACAGGGGGTGTCTGAGCTAGCCCACGAATAGACGTGGCTTAGCTCAGACACCCCTGTGGCGCGGCACCTGTACCCTCTTTGCGAAAGAGAACGCGAGTTCTGAAAGCAGATGGCCGCCACTCGGGCGGCCGGAGGTAGGACAACTAAATGAGCATGTTTGACGTTAGCCGCGTTTCGGTGGACATCGGCGATGGCCAGATTTCCTTCGAGACGGGCAAACTCGCGAAGCAGGCGGGTGGCGCGGTCGTGGTTCAGGCCGGCGACACGATGGTGCTCTGCACCGCAACCGTCGGGAACCTTCGCGACGTGGACTTCCTTCCCCTCACCGTCGACGTCGAGGAGCGGATGTACGCCGCGGGCAAGATCCCCGGCTCGTTCTTCCGTCGCGAGGGTCGCTCCGGCGAGAAGGCGACGCTGACCGCGCGCATGATCGACCGGCCGATCCGGCCGCTCTTCCCCAAGGGCTGGCACTACGAGACCCAGCTGGTCGCGATCCCGATGTCGGTGGACCAGATCAACCCCTACGACATCCTCGCGATGAACGGCGCCTCGGCGGCGCTGGCGATCTCTCCGGTCCCCGTCGCCGCCCACGTCGGCGCGGTGCGGATCGGCAAGCTCGAGGGCGACTTCGTGGTCAACCCCTCCGAGGAGGACCACGCCGAGCTCGACCTCGACCTGATCGTCGCCGGCACCGATGAGGCGATCCTGATGGTGGAGGCAGGCGCCAACGGCGTCACCGAGCAGGAGATCCTCGACGCGCTCGACATCGCCCATGGCGAGATCAAGAAGCTCTGCGCGGCGATGGAGGAGCTGCAGCAGAAGGCGGGCAAGGAGAAGATCGAGGTCGAGGCCCCCAAGATCGACGAGGGCCTGATCAGCGACATCCGCTCCTCCCACGGGCAGGCACTTGTCGACGCGATCGCAACCGAAGGCAAGCTCGAGCGCTATGAGGCGATCGACAAGGTCAAGGACGAGGTGGTCGCCAAGTACGCGCCCGAGTCCGCCGACGGAGAGACCGACGAGAAGCAGGTGGCCGAAGTCAAGGCAGCCTTCGGCTCGATCGAGAAGGACACGATCCGCAAGGCGATCGCCGTCGACAAGAAGCGCCCCGACGGCCGCGCCCAGGACGAGATCCGGCCGATCGAGTGCGAGGTCGACATCTCACCGCGCGTGCACGGCTCGGCGCTGTTCACCCGCGGCGAGACCCAGATCCTCTCCAACGCGGCTCTCGGCACGACGCGCATGGACATGCGCATCGACACGCTGGGCCTGGAGACCTCGAAGAAGTTCTGGCACCACTACAACTTCCCGCCCTTCTCGGTCGGGGAGGCCGGCTTCATGCGCGGCCCCAAGCGCCGCGACATCGGCCACGGCGCGCTCGCTGAGCGGGCTCTGGTGGCGACCATCCCCAACGAAGAGGACTTCCCCTACGTGATCCGGGTCGTCTCCGAGACGCTCGAGTCCAACGGCTCCTCCTCGATGGGCTCGGTCTGCGCATCCTCGATGGCCCTGCAGGCCGCGGGCGTGCCGGTCAGCGCTCCCGTAGCCGGCGTGGCGATGGGGCTGATCAAGGAGGGCGACGACTACATCGTCCTCACCGACATCGCCGGCGTCGAGGACCACCTCGGCGACATGGACTTCAAGGTCGCCGGCACCGCGGACGGGATCACTGCCCTGCAGATGGACATCAAGATCACCGGCGTCACCTTCGAGATCCTCACCGACGCCCTGGAGCAGGCCAACAAGGGCCGCCAGTTCATCCTCGGCAAGATGGCGGAGGCGATCGACGGCCCGCGCGAGCAGCTCTCACAGCACGCGCCGCGGATCGAAGCGATCAAGATCGACCAGGAGAAGATCGGCGCCGTGATCGGCAAGGGCGGCGAAACCATCCGCGCCCTCTGCGAGGAGTTCGAAGCCGAAATCGACGTCGAGGACGACGGCACGATCCGGATCTACGCGCCGACGGGCTCGCTGGTCGAAGCCTGCGTCGCCCGGATCGAGTCGATGACCAAGGAGGCCGAGATCGGCGACCGCTACAACACGGCCAAGGTCGTCAAGACGACCACCTTCGGCGCCTTCGTCGAGCTGGTCAAGGGCACCGACGGCCTGCTGCACATCTCCAACGTCAAGCCCGGCGAGCGGGTCGACTCGGTCGACGACGTGCTGTCGGCCGGCGAGGAAATCGACGTCACCGTGGTCGAGGTCGACCGCGAGCGTGGGCGGATCGGCCTGCGGCTCTCCGACGACCCCTCGGTCGCCGGCAAGAGCCCGGAGGAACTGGCCTCGGTCGGCTCCGGCGACGGCGGGCCGCGCCGTAACGGCGGCGACCGCGGTGGCCGAGGCGGCCGTGAGGGTCGGCGTCCCCGCGGCGGCGACCGCGAACGCCGCGGCTAAGCACGAGCATTGAGCGCACCCCAGCTAACTGAGCTAGGCACGGGCGTCCGGGTCGTCACCGAGGAGGTTCCCTCGGTGCGATCCGTGGCGCTCGGGCTCTGGGTGCGCACCGGCTCGCGCAACGAGACACCGGCACAGGCCGGCCTCTCGCACTTCCTCGAGCACCTGCTGTTCAAGGGCACCGAGCGCTTCTCGGCGATCGAGATCGCCGAGCGTCTCGACGGGCTCGGCGCCTCGGTCAACGCTGCAACGGGCAAGGAGACGACCCACATCCACGCCCGCTTCCTCGACGAGCACACCGAGGAGGTCTTCGACCTGCTGGCCGAAATGCTGCTGGCGCCGACCTATCCCGAAATCGACTCCGAGCGCGACGTCGTGCTCGAGGAGATCGCGATGTATGAGGACGAGCCCCAGGACCGCGTCCACGACATCCTCGCCGGCGCGGTATTCGGCGATCACCCGCTGGGGCGCCGCGTGCTCGGCGATGCCGAGGTGATCAGCTCGGTCCCGGTGCCCGAGATCGAGGCTTACCGCAGCGCCCGCTACACCGGTGCCGACATCGTCGTCGGCGCCGCCGGCAATCTCGACCATGGACAGATCGCCGGCCTCTCCGAGCGACTGGTCTCGCCTCCCGCCAGCTCCGCCAGTGAGGGAAGTGCCGTCGCGACGGACGGCAAGGCGCGGTTGCGCTTCTACGAGAAGGACACCGAGCAGTACCACATCTGCTTCGGGGCGCCCGGGATCGTCCGCTCCGACGAGCGCCGCTACGCCCTGGCGGTGCTCGACTCGATCTTCGGCGGCTCCAGCTCCTCGCGCCTCTTCATCGAGGTCCGCGAGAAGCGCGGGCTCGCCTACTCGGTCGGCTCCTACAGCGAGCAGTACACCGACTCCGGCCTGGTCGCCACCTACGTCGGCACGCGCGAGGACAATGTCGAGGAGGCCTGCTCGATCATCGGCACCGAGCTGGCGCGACTGCGAAGCGAGTCGGTCAGCGCGGAGGAGCTCCTCCGCGCCAAGGAGAACGTCAAGGGCCGCCTCGTCCTCTCCTCGGAGTCGACGGCGGCGCGGATGTCGCGGATCTCACGGGCGACCCTCTTCGACCTTCCGATCGACAGCCTCGACGAGATGCTGGCCAAGATCGACGCGGTCACGGTCGACGACCTGGCCGAGCTCGCCGCCGAGCTCTACGGCGCCGAGCGCCTCTCCGCCGCCTGTGTCGGCCGCGATGAAAGCCGCTTCCGTGAGGCGCTCGCCCCGGTCAGCGAGAGCCTGGTGGCAGCGTGATCAGGGTCGCCGTATCGGGCGCGGCAGGCCGCATGGGCCAGGCCGTCTGCGAGGCGGTCGAGGGCGCCGCGGACACCGAGCTCGTAGCGAAGGCCGATCCGTCGCTCGGCGTGGCGCTTGCCGACGTGCTCGGCGAGGCCGACGTCGTCGTCGACTTCACCACCCCGGACACGGCGCTGGACAACGCCAGGGCCTGCCTCGACGCCGGCGTCCACGCCGTCGTCGGCACCACCGGCTTCGACCTCGAAGCGCTGCGCCAGGCCGCTGAAACCTCGGGCGCCAACTGCTTCGTCGCCCCCAACTTCGCGATCGGCGCCGTGCTGCTGATGGAGGTCGCGCAGACAATCGCCCCCCATATGCCCGAGTGCGAGATCGTCGAGCTGCACCACGACCGCAAGCTCGACGCCCCCTCGGGCACGGCCAAGCGCACGGCGGAGCTGATCTCCGGCGCGGGCGGCAATGTCCACCAGCCGATCCACTCGGTGCGCCTGCCGGGCCTGGTCGCCCACCAAGAGGTGATCTTCGGCGGCGAGGGCCAGACGCTGAGCATCCGCCACGACTCGATCGACCGCCGCTCCTTCATGCCCGGCGTGCTGCTGGCGGTGCGCAAGGTCGGCGACCTGCCGGACCGCTTCACGGTCGGGCTCGAGAAGCTGCTTTGACGGCCTCCCGACCGATCTACCGCGATACCCTGGCGCGATGAAGGAGATTCGCGGCGTAATCACGGCGATGGCCACCCCGTTCGGCGCGGATGGGGGGGTCGACGAAGTCGCAGCTCTGAAGCTGGCGACCTACCTGCTCGAGCACGGCTCGCATGGGCTGGTGATCTCCGGCTCGACCGGGGAGGCGCCGACGCTGACCGACAAGGAGGCGCTCGACCTCGTGCGCGCGATCCGCAGCGAGGTGGGGGACGAGACGCTGCTGATCTGCGGCACCGGCACCAACTACACGCAGCACTCGATCGAGTTGACGGAAGGCGCCGCCGAAGCGGGCGCCGACGCCGCCCTGATCGTGACGCCCTACTACAACAAGCCCAACCCGGCCGGGATCCTCGCCCACTTCGAAACGATCGCCGCCGCCGTTCCCGACCTTCCCTTGATCGCCTACAACATCCCCTCGCGGGTGGTTGTCAATGTGCCACCAGCCGAGCTTGCCGAGATCGCCCAGATCGAGAATGTCGTCGCCGTCAAGCAGGCCAACAACGACGACCTGCAGCCGATCGAGGGCATGGACGTCCTCGCCGGCAACGACGAGATCTTCCTCAGGACGCTGGAAATCGGCGGCGCCGGAGGCATCCTCGTCGCCTCCCACCTGGTCGGGCCCCAGATGCGCGAAGTCTGGGATGCAGCCCAGGCCGGGGAGATGGAGCGGGCGCGCGAGATCGACGCCGAGCTCGGCCAGCTCTACGCCTCGATCGGCGTCACCACCAACCCGATCCCGGTCAAGGCCGCACTGGCGATGCTCGACCTGATCCCGACCGACACCCTGCGACTTCCCCTGGTTCCGGCGAACGCCGAGCAGCGCGCTGTCGTGCACGCTGCCCTGGAAAGCGTCGGCCTCACCCCGGTGAATCCCTAGTGCCCGGCCGCAAGCTCCGCGTGCTGCCGCTCGGGGGACTGGGCGAGATCGGCAAGAACATGACCGTGGTCGAATACGACGGCCGCATCGTCGTCGTCGACACCGGCCTGATGTTCCCGACCGCCGAGATGCTCGGCATCGACCTCGTCCTCCCGGACTTCTCCTACCTGCGCGACCGGGTCGACGACATCGAGGCGATCGTCCTCACCCACGGGCACGAGGACCACGTCGGCGCTCTGCCCTACGTACTGCGGGAGCTTGGGTCGCCGCCGGTCATCTACAGCGGTCTGCTGACGATCGGGATGGTGCGCTCCAAGCTCGATGAGCACAAGCTTAAAGACGCGCCGTTGGAGGAGCTGCCGGCCGGAGAGAAGGTCAAGCTCGGCCCCTTCGAGCTGGAGCTGATCCACCTCTCGCACTCGATTCCCGACGCCCGCGGCGTGCTGCTCACCACCGAGCTGGGCTCGATGCTGATGACCGGCGACTACAAGTTCGACCAGACCCCCGTCGACGGGCGGCCGGCCGACATCTCCCGCCTCGCCGAGATCGGTCGCGACGGCCTGCTGCTGCTCTGTGGCGACTCCACCAACGCCGACCGTCCCGGCGTCGCGCCCTCGGAGTCGAGCGTCGGCCCGGCCCTGCTGGAGACCTTCTCGGGCTGCGAGGGGCGGATCATCGTCACCTCCTTCGCCTCCAACATCCACCGCGTCCAGCAGGTGATCGACGCTGCGGTGAAGCTGGATCGCCGGGTGGCGCTGGTCGGGCGCTCGATGCGCAAGAACTTCAACATCGCATCCAACCTGGGAATCGCCAACGCCCCATCCGGGCTCTTCATCCAGCCACGAGAGATTGAGAGCTTCCCGGATGAGAAGGTCGTCGTGATCTCAACCGGCAGCCAGGGCGAGCCGCTCTCGGCGCTACGCCGGATGGCCAACAACGATCACCGCGACGTCGAGCTTCACTCCGGCGACACGGTCGTCTTCTCGGCCACGCCGGTTCCGGGCAACGAGCGCGCCGTCAACGAGACGATCGACCGGATCTACGAGATCGGCGCCTCTGTGGTGACCGCGAAACAGGCCCCGATCCACGCCTCCGGCCACGGCTGGCAGGAGGAGCTGAAGCTGATGCTCAACCTGACCAAACCGCGCTACGTGCTGCCCGTCCACGGCGACCACCAGCGGCTGCGGCTGCACGCGGAGCTGGCCCACTCGGTCGGCATCGACCCGGAGAACGTCTTCGAGGGGCGCAACGGGCTGCCGCTGGAGATCGACGAGGACGGGGCACGTTTCGGCGAGGACATCCACACGGGCGTGATCTTCGTCGACGGCGTCAACGTCGGCGAGCCCGACGACGTCGCCCTGCGCGATCGCCGCGAGATCTCGGCCGACGGGATCTTCATAGTCGTCGCCACGATCTCCTCGGAGGACGGCCAAGTCGTCGCCGACCCGGAAGTGATCTTCCGCGGCGTCGCCTTCCTAGAGGAAGCAGACGCCCTGGTCGACGAGCTCAAGGACGTGGTCGAGGATTCGCTGGAGGACGCCGCAGAGCATTCCGGGAATCGCGAGCTGCACCTGATCCAGGAAGACCTGCACGACGCGGTCGCCGGGCTCGTCTACAAGAAGCTGCACCGGCGGCCGATGATTATTCCGGTCGTCGTCGAGGTTTAGAGCACGAAAAAGGCCCGCCGGAGAACGTTGGGGAGAGCTCCGGCGGGCCTATGTGTCTCGTCCGTTGGGGAAATTATGGGCGGCTGTTAAAGAGGGGCTTAAGCGGTCGTAATAGGTTGCTTAGTGACGGTGCGGGGGATGCGCACCCGGAATAGTGCACCCCCCGATTCCGATTCCGCGATCTCCACCATGCCGTTGTGGGCGGTGGCCACGGCGCGGACTATGGCCAAGCCGAGGCCGCTGCCGGTGCCGACGGCGGTGTCGGCCGGGCCCTCGCCGCGGACGAAGCGGTCGAACACCTGGCTGCGGATCTGGGTTGGGATACCAGGGCCGTCATCGGCCACTTCGACGACCGCGTCGCCGTCTTCCGAACGTAGGCGGAGCTCGATCTGGGCGCCGGGAGGCGTGTGCCGGGCAGCATTGTCGAGCAGGTTAAGCACCAACCGGTGCAGCTCGTCGGGATTGCCCTCGACCTGCAGCGGATGATCGTTTTCGATCTCCAGCTCGCGATCGCCCAGAACTGGCGCCACCTCGGCGGCGGCGTTGCCGGCAACTTCGGCGAGGTCGCAGGGGCGACGGGTGCTGACCCTGCCGGCATCGGCACGGGCGAGCAGCAGCAGGTCTGCGACGAGGCGACTCATCCGCCGCGACGAGCGCAGGGCGGAGTCGACCATCGCCCGATCCTCGTTCTGCTGCGGTTGGCGCAGCGAGGCCTGCAGCAGCTCGAGATTGGCGAGGACGCTGGTCAGCGGGGTGCGCAGCTCGTGCGAGGCGTCGGCGACGAACTCGCGCTGCTTCTTCATCGCCGCCTCGCGCGCGGTGCGGGCGGCGTCAAGCGAGCGCAGCATCTGCTCCAGCGTTCGGGCCAGCTCGCCGACCTCGTCTTCGGCTTTGGGATCGGGCATGTGGCGAGAGGGGTCGCCGGTGTCCGCGATCTGGCGCGCGGTCGCGGTCAGGGCCGAGATCGGGCGCATCGCACGAGCTGCGATCGCAACGCCGGCCAGACTGGCGAGCAGGGTGCCGCCGAGAATGCCGGCGGCGATGAAGAGCCAGAGGCGATCGACCGTCGATTCGACGTGGGCGATGCTGCGCCCGTACTGGACGAACCCGGTCGTGGTTCCGGTGTCGTCGGTGATACGAACCGTCGCGACGCGCATCTGGCCGTAGTCGGACAGCCCTTCAACCGGCGAGCCGAGCGGCTGGGCGTGGGTGCTTTCGCTTTCACTCAGCACGTGGAGCAGGTTGCCTTCCACGCTGAATACGCGGGCGGAGGCACCGTCGGGACGGACGAAAACATCGAGATTGGGAATGCGGGAGTTACTTGTGAGCGCGGTGTTGAAGATGTGGCTTTCCGCGGCAAGCGTCTGGGCGGCGCTGCTCACCTGGCGGTTGAAGTCGTCGCGGATACGGCTGGTTGCCACCTGGCCGATCACCGCGCCGAAAACGAGCAGGATGACGAGCGTCAGTCCTGCCGAGACTCCCGCCAGGCGCCAGCGCACCGGCCAGCTGCTGGGCCTCAGCCGCGCCGGCCAGCGAGCGGCCAGCTTCCTCGCGGATCGCGTCATTGCTCCTTGAGCACGTAGCCGGCCCCGCGTTTGGTGTGGAGCAGGCGCGGCTCGCCGCCGGCCTCGAGCTTGCGGCGGAGGTTGGAGATGAAGACGTCGATCGTGTTGGTAGCCGCGGTCGGGTCGTAACCCCAGACATCGTCGAGGAGGCGCTCGCGAGAGACGACGAGGCGCTCGTTGCGCATCAGGTACTCGAGCAGCTCGAACTCGCGGTTGGTCAGCTCCAGCTCCCGATCCCCACGCTTTACCTCGCGTGTATCGGGGTTCAGAGTGAGGTCTCCGACGGCGATCGAAGCCGAGCCGCGCGGGGGACGGCGGCGCAGCAGCGCCCGGATTCGCGCCAGCAGCTCGGTGCGCTCGAACGGCTTGACAAGGTAGTCGTCGGCGCCGCTGTCGAGGCCATCGACGCGATCCTCGGTTTCGGCCCGCGCGGTCAGCATCAGAATCGGGACGTCGCCCTCGGCGCGCAGGCGCCGACAGACCTCGATCCCGTCGAGGCGGGGGAGACCGAGGTCTAGGACGACCAGATCGGGGACGAAGCCGGTGGCGACGTCGAGCGCGTCGATCCCGTCGGCTGAAGTCTTGACCTCGTAGCCCTCCTGGCGCAGCGAGCGGCGGAGGACGTCAGCTATCTCGGTATCGTCCTCGACGACGAGGACTCGGCCGGTTGCGATTTCGGGGTCGGTTGTGAGCACTGCTACCGATGTTAGAGGCGAAAACCCGAATGGTGCGCGAGTTTTACCTCGGGTTTAGGCCATATGTAGGGGAATCGGGGGAGGCTTCCACTTAACTTTTCGGTGGGGCGGGGATTGGCTTGGCACCTCAGTTGGGTGGGCGAAAAAGTACAAGACGTTCCAGCCTCCCCCGATTTCCCTCGGCCAAACGCGTTCGTGGAAGCTTTTTCGGTCCCATAGCCCCCAGAAAGCTTCCACGAAGGGCGGGGCGCAGGGGAGAGGCCTCCCACGTCGAAGCGGCACCCATGTTCGTGCGCAAGAAGAAGACTGCTACCCGCCGCAAGCCGAAAGCCAAGGTTCGTGGGTCGAGATTGCATTTGCCGGAAGCCTTGGAGCAGCGGCATCTGGATCTGATTGGGCTCCTTTTGATCGCTGCCGGTGTGTATTTGAGCTTCGTGCTCTTTTTCGGTTGGGAGGGCGGCAAGGTCGGCTATGGGGTCGAAACCGCGCTTACGTACTTGGTCGGAGAGGTCGGGGCTCGGATCTTCACCGTCTTGATGTTGCTGGTCGGAGGCCTGCTGGTTACCGGGACTTCGATCTCGACCCTATTTCGGGGGATCGGTCGGGGGTTGCGGCGGGTGTTCCTTGGCAGTCGTGGGGTTGCGCAGACCGCTATTCAGAGCCGGCGGGACCGCCCTGAGGAGAAGACCTTTGCCTTTGAGACGGAGCCTGGGCCTACGGATGTGATGAGCGCTTATCCGGAGGAGGACGAGGTCGAGCCGACCGTGGCTTTGATCGAGGAGTCCGAGGATGCGGTTGACGAGCCCGCTACCCAGGACTTCGATGCCGAGATCGCGGCCATCGAGGCAGAGGAAGATGCTGCTGCGCCTCAGGCTGATCCTGTGGTGGAACAGATCTCCCTGACGCCGCAGGGGAACAAGCGGGGGGTCACGACCTCGGAGGAGATCGACTACCGACCGCCTCCCGCCAAAGCTCTGGAGAAGGGGCGCGCCGACAAAGGCGTCGATCCGCGCGACCACGAAGCCGTCGGTCGCAAGCTGGTCGAGGCACTGGGGCACTTCGGCGTCGAGGCGAAAATCGTCGGCATCGTCAGTGGCCCTCACGTCTCCCGCTACGAACTGCGCCTCGCGCCCGGGACCAAGGTGAAGAAGGTGACCGAGCTTGCCAACGACCTCGCTTACGCGCTCGCATCGACCGACATCCGCATCCTGGCGCCGATACCCGGCAAGCAGGCGGTCGGGGTGGAGGTACCCAACACGCGCCGCCGCATCGTCCGCCTCGGCGACATCTACGCCGGCCGCCCGGAGAAGACCTCGCCGCTGGTCGCCTGGCTCGGCAAGGGGATCGACGGCAACGCCGTATGGACCGACCTGGCCAAGATGCCGCACGTCCTCGTGGCCGGCACGACCGGCTCGGGCAAGTCCGGCTGCGTCAACGCGATCCTCTCCTCGATCCTGATGCAGGCCTCGCCCAATGACGTCCGTCTCGTCCTCGTCGACCCCAAGCAGGTCGAGCTCAACCATTACGAGAACGTGCCGCACCTGCTCACGCCCGTGGTCACATCGCCGCGCCTGGCAGCCAACGTGCTCGCCAACCTGATCGGCGAGATGGAGAGCCGCTACGGGATCATGGGGCAGGCGCGCTGCCGCAACCTCGGCGAGCTCAATCGCGCCCGGGCCAAGGCCGGCGAACCGCCGCTTCCGCACATCCTCTGCGTGATCGACGAGCTTGCGGACCTGATGATGGTCTCCCCGGCCGAGGTCGAGGACTCGATCATCAGGCTCGCCCAGAAGTCCCGCGCTACCGGAATACACCTCGTGCTGGCGACCCAGCGCCCGTCGACCGACATCATCACCGGCACGATCAAGGTCAACATCCCGGCGCGGATCGCCTTTGCCGTCTCTTCCCAAACTGACTCCCGCGTGATTCTCGACCAGGGCGGCGCCGAGGCGCTGCTCGGCCAGGGCGACATGCTCTTCCGCGGCGCCGGCACCTCGAAGCTGCAGCGGATCCAGGGCGCCTTCATCACCGAGGAGGAGATCGCCAGGATCACCGGCCACTGGGCCAAGCAGGGCGAACCCGAATTCGAGGCCGAGCTGCTCGAGGTTCACGGCGAGCAGGGCGTCGAAACCGAGGGCGACTTCGACCCCGACAGCGACGACCTGCTCGACGAGGCGATCCGCGTCGTGGTGGAGACCGAAACCGCCTCGGTCTCGATGATCCAGCGGCGCCTGCGGGTCGGCTACACCCGGGCGGGCCGCCTGATCGACATGCTCGAGCGCCGTGGCGTGATCTCGGGTTACGAAGGCTCGAAGCCGCGCCAGGTCCTGATCACACAGGCAGACCTCGCGCGTCGCAGCTCCGACGGAAGCAGCTCGGAGTCCGGGACCGAAGCTCCCGCAGCGGTTCCCGAGTAACGCACTTCCAAGATCGGCTCGGCAAGCGCGACGCCGGGTAGGACAATTGGTCGATGGCCAACGGAGTCGGCCCAACCTTGCGCGAGGCCCGGAAACGCCGAGAGCTCGAGCTCTCGGACGTCGAGCAGGCAACCCGGATCCGCCCGCGCTTCCTGCGTGCGATTGAGAGCGAGGAATGGGACGTGCTGCCGGGCGGCGTCTACACCCGTGGCTTCATCCGCACATATGGCGCCTATCTCGGCCTCGACGGAGACCGGCTCGCGGCCGACTATCGCCGCGATGTGGAAGGGGCGGGCGGGGAAAACGGTCCCGGCACCGAGCACGCGCCCACTCAGACCGCCGATGCGGGGGGCCGGCTCCAGCCGTCGCGCCGGGGTGGATGGATCGCAGTCGCCGTCGTCCTTCTGATTGGCGCGCTGGCGATCGTCGTACTACCCGCAGGAGGGGGAGGGCCCGACGTCGCCAAGCCACCGGCACCCCGCGCCGGGGGGACCGATCGGCGTGCGAAGCAGGTGCCGGCAACGAAGCTCCAGGCAGGTAGCGTGTCGCTGCGCCTCACGGCAACTGCCGAAGTCTGGGTCTGTGTGCTCGCCGGCTCGGGCAGGCACCTCGTCGACGGCCAGATCCTCGAAACGGGAGCGAGGGCAGGGCCGTTCCACTCCGGTAGCTTCACCGTCTCCTTCGGCAACGGAGAGGTATCGATGCTCATCGACGGCAGAGAAGCTGAAATCCCGGCGACGTCCAGCCCGATCGGCTACGCGGTCGACTCCTCGGGCACCCTGACCGAACTGAGCGAAACCGAACGGCCGACCTGCGCATGAATGCCGTACGGGCGGGGATAGTCGTTACCGGTACCGAGGTCCTGACGGGCCGGATCGCCGACCGTAATGGGCCCTGGATCTCGGAACGCCTGGCGGAGCTGGGGGTCGACGTCGCCCACATCCTCGTCGTCGGCGACCGGCCCGACGACCTGGAGGCGGCGCTGCGCTTCATGGCGGTCGAGGGGATGGACCTGATCGTCACCTCTGGAGGGCTCGGCCCGACCGCCGACGACCTGACGGCGGAGATCGTCGCCAGGTTCGCGGGTCGCGATCTGATCCTCGACGAGGAGGTGGAGGAGAAGATTGCGACGATCCTGCGGGGCTTCGCCCGCCGCTTCAACTTCGACCCCGAGGCGGTGCGCGAGGCCAACCGCAAGCAGGCGATGGTGCCGGAGGGCTCGATCACGCTCGACCCCGTCGGTACCGCGCCCGGCCTGGTCGTACGGGCGGAAGGCAGCCTGGTGGTGGTCCTTCCCGGCCCTCCGCGCGAGCTGCAACCGATGTGGCCCGCTGCACTCGAGACCGAGCCCGCGAAGGAGCTACTGGAGCGAGCAACGCCACTGCACGGATACACGCTGCGCATGTTCGGCGTCCCCGAGTCCGAGATCGCCAAGAGCCTGCGGGAGATGGAGGAGGGTGGGATCGCCCTGCCCGAGGTCGAGATCACCACCTGCCTGCGCCGCGGCGAGATCGAGATCGACGTCCGCTACCGCGGCGAGGCGATCGGCACGGCAGAGGCCGTGCGGGCCGGCCTCGCCGAGCGCCACGAGCGCCACCTCTTCAGCCTCGAGGGGGAGACGATCGACTCCCAGGTGGCGCGCCTGCTGCATGGGCACCGCCTTGGCCTGGCGGAGTCCTGTAGCGGCGGCCTGCTCGCCGCGCGGATCACCGACATGCCGGGGGCATCGGCCTATATGGCCGGCGGCGTCGTCTCCTACTCGAACGAGGCCAAGGCGGAGCTGCTGGGCGTCGACCCTGGGCTGATCGAGGGGAAGGGAGCGGTCTCCGCAGAGGTGGCCGAGGCCATGGCCCTCGGCGCACTTGCCCGCTTCGACGCCGACGTGGCCGTCGCGATTACGGGCATCGCCGGCCCTGAGGGCGGCAGCGAGGACAAGCCGGTCGGCTACGTCTGCTTCAACGCCCGACTCGCCGACGGCACCGCGATCGCCCGCGACCCGATCGTCCCCGGCGGCCGCGCCGACATCCGCGAGCGTTCTGCCCTGGTCGGGATGCACCTGCTCCGCATCCTGCTCAGCGGCGAGGAAGCGCCTTTGTAGCGCTGCTTGGCGCGCTTTCGTCACACCGGGGTGTTGTTTCGTGCGTCACGGCCCCTTAGCGTTGGCGGCGATGGCGAAGGAGAGACTCAAGAGCCCGCGAGCGCGCCTGTTCGTGGCGCTGGACCTGCCCGAGGCACTGCGGGACGGGATCGTCGCCTGGGGGCGCAGGGAGTTGGGCGACTCGGCGCTGCGGGTGGTGCCGGCCGAGTCCTTGCACATCACCCTCGCCTTCCTCGGCTACCTACCGGAGAAGGAGATCGGGCGGCTAACGAAGATCGTCGAGGGGCTGGAGGCTCCGGTGCTTTCAATCGAACTGGGCGACCCCGTGGTCAAGCCCTCGCGCAAGCGCCCGCGGCTGTTTGCCCTGCCCGCCAGCTCACCCGGTGCCGTGGCCCTACAGGCCGGGCTCGAAGAGCAGCTCGTCTCCGCACGGCTCTACAGGCCGGAAAAGCGCCCCTTTTGGCCCCACATCACGGTTGCCCGGGTCAAGCCAGAGGGTCGCGGGTCGAAGCGCCCGCGACGGATCGAGGGGACGCCCGGGGGGCTACCGAAAGACCTCTTGCAGCCCACGAATCTCGTCCGAGTCACGCTCTACCGTTCTGAAATCCAGCCGCAGGGTGCGCGATATACCCCGCTGGCGCAAGTCGAGCTGTCCGAAGACGGGCGGCAGTGAGGTGAAAGAGATGGCAGACAAGAAAGCGGCTTTGAAGGACGCCTCGGCGAAGGACGCCAAAGCGAAGGACGCGGCCCTCGAGGCCGCCGTGACCCAGATCGAGCGCGACTTCGGCCAGGGGGCGTTGATGCGGCTCGGCGCCGACAGCGCTCTGCCCGTGGAAGCGATCCCGACGGGCGCCCTCGCCCTCGACCTTGCACTGGGAATAGGCGGGGTACCCCGAGGACGAATCGTCGAGATCTTCGGCCCCGAGTCATCGGGCAAGACGACGCTGGTTTACCACATCATCGCCGAGGCCCAGGCGAAGGGCGGCATCTGCGTCTTCATCGACACCGAGCACGCGATGGACCCGATCTACGCGCGGGCGATCGGCGTCGACACAGACGAGTTGCTCGTCTCACAACCCGACTACGGGGAGCAGGCGCTGCAGATCGCCGACCGGCTGATCGCCTCGGCGGCGGTCGACGTGGTCGCGATCGACTCGGTCGCGGCGCTAACGCCGAAGGCCGAGCTGGACGGCCAGATCGGCGACACGACGGTCGGCCTGCAGGCCCGCCTGATGTCGCAGGCGATGCGCAAGCTCGCCGGCAACCTCAACCGGACCAACACTGTCTGCGTCTTCACCAACCAGATCCGCGAAAAGGTCGGGGTCCAGTTCGGCTCGCCGGAGACCCAGCCGGGTGGCCGGGCGCTGAAGTTCTACTCCTCGCAGCGGCTCGACATCCGCCGTATCGAGACCCTCAAGGACGGGACCGAGGCGGTCGGCAACCGGGTCCGGGTAAAAGTCGTCAAGAACAAGTGCGCGGCACCGTTCCGCCAGGCCGAGTTCGAGATCGAGTACGGCCAGGGCATCTCGCGCGAAGGCGAGCTGCTCGACTTCGGTATCGAGCACGACCTGGTGAAGAAGTCGGGGGCGTTCTTCTCCTACGGCGAGACCAGGCTCGGGCAGGGACGCAACAACGCCAAGCAGTTCCTGGTCGACAACCCCGAGGTCGCCGACGAGATCGAGGCCAAGATCCGCACCGCGCTCGGTATCGGCGCCGAGGTGGCCGGGGCGAGCGTCGAGGTCGAGACACCGCCCGCCGCGGAGGCGCAGGCTGCCTGACGGCGCCTGCACTTCAGTGGATAGGATTCCCGTCGGATCATGAGCAACGGAGACCTCTTCTATGTCTGCGGCATCGCGCTTGCGGTATCCGCGGTGCTGGTCAGCGTCGTCGGGCTGCGCCTCAAGGACTTCCCCGGGCGCGCGGCGCCGCTCGTCGCGCTCTGGTTCGTCGTCCTGGTCGGGGCCAGCACGACCTTCGCCGTTCTGCACGCCAAGGACGAGCAGACGGAAAAGAAATCCGAGCTGAACAGGGCCTCCGAAGAAGTCGAAAGCGAGGAGTCCCAGTAGTAAAGAGGGCTGCGGCCCCGGTACGCTGAGCGCATGCCCAGCTACCACGTCACCACGTTCGGTTGTCAGATGAACGTGCACGATTCCGAGCGCATGCGCGGGATGCTCGAGTCGCTCGGCTACGACGAGGCGGCCGATCGCGAAGGCGCCGACCTGATCCTCTTCAACACCTGCTCGATCCGCGAGTCCGCCGACAACCGCTTCATCGCCCACCTCGGCGAGGCGAAGCGGCTCAAGTCCGAAGACCCCGAGCGCGTCGTCGGGGTCGGCGGCTGCTGGGCCCAGTCGGTCAAGGACGAGGTCTTCCAGCGCTTCCCCTTCGTCGACGTCGCCTTCGGGCCAGGACAAATCCACAAGCTCGCCGAGTTCCTCAACTCCGACTCGCTGACGGCTCAGGGCTACTTCGAGTTCGAGGACTTCTCCGGCCACCTGCCGACGCGGCGCGTGCGCGAGTTCCAGGGCTGGCTGCAGGTCTCCCAGGGCTGCAATTGCAAATGCGCGTACTGCATCGTGCCGTCGACCCGGGGGCGCGAGGTCAGCCGCGACCCGGCCGAGCTGGCGATCGAGGCCGAGACGCTCGCCGCCGACGGGGTGCGCGAGGTCACCCTGCTGGGGCAGAACGTCAACAGCTACGGCCGCGACCTACCGGCGGAGTCGCGGATCGGCTTCGCCGAGCTGCTGGCGCGAATCGATGCAGTTGACGGCATCAACCGCATCCGCTACACCAGTCCCCATCCGAAGGACATGAAGGAGGATGTGATCCGCGCCCACGCCGAGCTGCCTGCGGTCTGCGAGCACATCCACCTGCCGCTGCAGTCCGGCTCCAGCGCCGTGCTCAAGCGGATGCGGCGCACCTACGACCGCCGGCGCTACATGGACCGCGTCTCGCTGATCCGCGAGCACGTCCCCGACTGCGCGATCACCACCGACATCATCGTCGGCTTCCCGGGCGAGACCGAGGCCGACTTCGCGCAGACGCTGGAAGTCGTCGACGAGGTCGGCTACGACAGCGCCTTCACCTTCGTCTTTTCGCCCCGACGAGAAACCGAGGCAGCTGAGTTCGGCGATCAGGTGCCGCATCCGGTCAAGACCGAACGGATGGAGCAGCTGGTCGAGCTGGTCCAGCGCCGCGCGACGGAACGAGCGCAGCGGTTCGTAGGGCGCGAGGTCGAGGTGTTGGTCGAGGGGACCAGCAGGACGGACGAGACTCGGTTGCGGGGGCGGTCCAGGCACAACAAGGCGGTGAACTTCGAGGGGACGGCGGAGCCTGGGGAACTCGTCGAGGTGGAGATAACCAGCGCTACGTCTCAAACCCTGGGAGGGGTGGCGGCGCAACCCCTCTCTCAACTTTTTCGGTGAGGCGCGGTAGGTCTTTCGCCGGCCAGTCGACGAAAAAGTACAAGCCGTTCGGGGCAGCGCCGCCACCCCTCCTTGCGCGTTGAAGGTCCTGGCGATATTTGGACCGACCGGAGTCGGCAAGACTGGCGTAGCCATTGCGCTGGCGGAGGAGCTTCGGAAGCGGGGCGAGAATCCAGTCGCCATCTCCTGCGATGCGCTTCAGGTTTACGAGGGGCTCTCAGTGCTTACCGGAGCCGCCACGACCGCCGAGAGACAAAAGCTTGAGCATCGGCTGGTTGGGTTTGTGCCGATTACGCAGGTCTTCAATGTCGGGAACTACATGCCGCTGGCGCATGCGGAGATCGATGCGGCGTTGGCGGGCGGGCGGTGGCCGATCGTGGTGGGGGGGACGGGGCTCTATCTACGGGCCGCGTTGGCGGAGCTCTCGCTGGTCAAGGCTGAGCCCGAAGCCGAGGACTCGGAGCTTTGGTCGCCCGACACCCGACACCCGACGACGATCTTCGGGCTCGACATGGACCGGGCCAAGCTCTACGAGCGGATCGACGCCCGCACCGAGGCGATCATTGCAGCGGGAGCGCGGGACGAGGTCGTGAGAGCAGACGAAGCCGGACCGTCGCGGACCGCCCGCAAGGCGTTGGGCTTCGATGAAGTGCTGAATGGCGAAGTCGAGCTGATGCAGAAGCGCTCGCGCAACTACGCCCGCCGCCAGCTCACCTGGATGCGCAAGATCCCCAATCTCCGCCGCTTCGACCGCACCGACCTAACCGACGCCGAGGTAGCCGCCCAAATCGCCCAACAACTCCGCTGACTTCCCGTTTAGTTCCGCTATGCGGAACTAAACGGGAAGTCAGCGGGAAAGGGGCGGGGATAGGCTGCTGACGTGCGATTCGAGAAGTGGCAGGCGCTGGGGAACGACTACGTGATCGTCGAGGCCGAGGCGCTGCCTTGGGAGCTGACGGGTGCCAGGGTTCGGCGGCTCTGCGACCCGCATTTCGGGATCGGCTCCGACGGGATCTTGCTGCTCTCGCACAGCGAGGATCCGGCCTTCGTGGCGTCGCTGCGGATCTTCAACCCGGACGGGTCCGAGGCCGAGCTTTCGGGGAACGGGGCGCGTGAGGCGATCCTCTACCTGCGCCGCCATGGCTGGACCGAGGAGGAGACGTTCTCGATTCTGACCGCCGCGGGGCCGGTCACGCCGACGATCACGTCGGAGCAGACCTGCTCGGTGGCGATGGGTCGCGCCGCCACAAACTCCAAGGACTTCCCGTCAGCCGAGCCCGACGGACAGGGAATCCTCGGAGCCGCGGGCCGCGAGTGGGCCTTCCAACACGTATCGATCGGCAACCCGCAGTGCGCGATCTTCGTCGGAGAGGAGCTGGAGAGCCTCGATCTTGCCGAAATCGGGCCGCCGATCGAAGGCCACGAGATGTTCCCGAACCGGACCAATGTCTCCTTCTTCCGCGTCGACGGCAACCGCATTCGAGCGCGGATCTTCGAGCGTGGGGTGGGGGAGACGCTCTCCTCCGGGACCGGTGCCAGCGGCGCCGCGATCGCTGCATTCCTGCGCGGTGCCGCCAGCCCGATCACGGTCGAGCTCGACGGCGGCGAGCTCGAGGTCGAGATCTCACCCGATCTCGACGTGACCTTGAGCGGCTGGGCCGAGCCGATCTGCTCCGGCGAGCTGTCGCCTGAGCTGCTCGCCGCGCTTGCCGGGCTGGACGAATAGATTTCCGCGCCCATGGGGATCTCGGACCCGTCCAAGCGGCTGGAGGCGATGCCTCCCTACAAGTTCCAGGAGCTGGAGCGGACGATCGCCGACAAGCGCGCCGCCGGCATCGACGTGATCAGCCTCGGGATCGGCGATCCCGACGAACCGACCTACCCGCACATCGTCTCGACGATGCAAGCGGCGGTCGCCGAAAACGGCAACCAGAAGTACCCCAGCAACCGTGGCCGGGCCGAGTTCCGCGAGGCCTTCGCCGGGTTCTACGACCGCCGCTTCGGAGTGGAGATCGACCCCGAAAGCGAGGTGATCCCGGCGATCGGCGCCAAGGAGTGCATCTACAACCTCTGCTTCGCCTTCCTCGACCCGGGCGGCGTCGCCCTCGCCTCCGACCCCGGCTACCCGGTCTACACGGGCGGCCCGGTCCTCGCCGGGGCGACGGCGGAGCTGCTGCCGCTCGTCCCCGAGCTCGGCTTCGCCCCCGACCTCAGCGCGATCCCGGCTGAGGTCGCGGCCAAGGCGCGGCTGATGTTCCTCAACTTCCCCAACAACCCGAGCGGCGCCGTCGTCCCCGAGGGCTTCTTCGAGCTGGTCGTCTCCTTCGCCCGCGAGCACGAGATCCTCGTCGTCCACGACAACGCCTACTCGGAGACGACCTATGACGGCTACGTCGCTCCCAGCTTCCTCGCCACGCCGGGCGCCAAGGAGGTCGGCGTCGAGGTCTTCTCGCTCTCCAAGGGCTTCAACATGACCGGCTGGCGCTGCGCCGCGATCCTCGGCAACGCCGAGGCGGTGCAGACCTACTGGCGGCTGAAGACGAACGTCGACTCCGGCCTCTTCGAGGCGGTGCAGATGGCCGGCGTCGCCGCCCTGCAGGGGCCGAGCGGCCCGCTGGAACGGATGAACGAGACCTACACCCGCCGCCGCGACCTCGTGGTCGGGGCCCTGCGCGAGATCGGCGTCGAGGTGACGCCGCCGAAGGGCACGATCTACGTCTGGGCACCGGTCCCGGAGGGCCACACCTCGACCTCCTTCGCCGAGCTGGTCCTCGAAGAGGCCGCGGTGGTCGTCTCGCCCGGCTCGATGTACGGGCCCAGCGGCGAGGGCTTCTTCCGCATCTCGCTGACCACACCCGACGACCGCATCAGCGAGGCGGTCGAGCGGATGCGCGAGCATTTGAGCTAGTCGGGCTTCGCGGCGACCTTCCCTAACGGGAAGAATCAGGTCAATTACCGATGAAGTTTGGGTCATTCTTCCCGAACGGGAAGAATCGAAAGGATCTGGCGCCGGTTGACCTAATATCTTCCCGAACGGGATGACAGAAGGTCGTATTCAAAACCCCGAGGAGCTCGGCGCACGCATACGCCAACGACGTACGGACCTGCGGCTCACGCAGGAGGAGCTCGCTGCCGTCGCCATGGTAACCCCGCGCCTGCTTGGCGAAGTCGAGCGAGGAAAGAAAACGGCACAGCTGGACGGTCTACTGCGGATACTGGCCGCCCTCGGCCTCGACCTCTATCTCCAAAGACGATGACGGCTCTCGACGTCTATTTCCACTCCGATCTCGTCGGCCGGCTGGAGCGATTGGAGCAGGCCCGCCTCGGGTTTGCTTATGAGCCGTCCTGGGTGGATGAGGGCGGGGCGCCGCTGTCGCTCGGCCTCCCTCTTCGGAGCGAGCCCTTCGACGACGCGGAATGCAGGCCTTTCTTCGCCGGACTGTTGCCCGAGGGGGAGTTCCTCAAATCGATCGCACGGGCCTTCCAGGTCTCGGCCGACAACCCATTTAGCGTCCTGGCCGAAATCGGCGGCGAGTGTGCTGGCGCGGTGTCACTGGTATCACCCGGCCAAGATCCCCCGTTCGCCAAATCAACGCCTCCCACATGGCTCGACGAAGAGGAGATGGGTCAGCTGTTGGCCGAACTTCCCAGTCGACCGCTGCTCATCGGCCTGGACGAGGAGGACGAGGGGGTACGACTCTCGCTTGCCGGCGCACGAGACAAGCTGCCCGTGCTCGCTCGAGACACCAAGCTCGGCATCACGCGGGGTCACCCACCCAGCACGCATATCATCAAGACTCCGATCCCAGGTGTCGATGGGATGGTCGCCAATGAGGCGTTTTGCATGGCCTTGGCGACGGAGATCGGGTTGACGGCCGCCGAGGCAACGCCGATTCGGGTTGGCGCTCAGGAGGCGCTTCTCGTCACGCGCTACGACCGCATCAGCACCGATAACGGAGTCCACCGCATCCACCAGGAGGACTTCTGCCAAGCGCTCGGGGGCCTGCCGGCGCAGAAGTACCAGGCGGAAGGAGGACCCGGTATGCAGGCCTGCGCGACGCTTTTGCGCGACTGGTCCGCTGCACCGGCGGTTGACATCCTTGCCTTCCTCGACGCCCTGATCTTCAATCTTTCGATCGGCAATGCCGACGCCCACGCAAAGAACTACTCGTTGCTTCTGGAGGGCGACGGCTCGCCCCGCATGGCTCCTCTCTACGACCTCCTTTCCACCCGGGTGTACGGCCGGCGCTTCGGACGCAAGATGGCAATGAAGTACGGGGGCGAGTACAGATTCGACCGGATTCGCCGCCGCCACTTGGAGAGGCTGGCGGGCGAGCTTGGGATCTCGCCATCCACAGTTCTAGTCCGCATTAATGACATGAGTTACGACCTCCAGAGCGCCTGCCGAGCAGCTCGCAGTCGCCTGCCCGATGCTTGGCAGGACGCAGAGATAATCGCCAATATCGAAGAAGTGATTCGTGGGGCGACGGACGAACTTCTGGATGCCGTTGTCGAACCCCACTAGCTCTTCGCGGCCGCTTCGCGCTCCGCCCGCTTGCTCCAGTATCGGTTCAAGCCGCGCCACTGGTACTCGGGCGGGACGCACTGGATCAGCTCCTCTGCGGTCTCTGGGCCGACGCTTTCGACTACGCGTTCGCGGTGGCGGCGCTCGTACTCGGGCTCGCTCAGGTCGCGGGCCAGCTCGGCCTCTTCGTGTAGGCGTTTGCGGACCTTCTCGAAGTGGGGGATCGGGTCCTCAATCGCGCCGAAGTGGGTGAGCGCGAGGCGCTCGGGGCGCCAGGACTCGACGAGTGCGATCGATTCGAGCCAGGCCTCGACGTCGATGTCGGGCGGCGGTGTGGGGGGGACGATCAGGTCAGAGGGTGGGATGCGGACGGCGGCGACGTCGCCGACGAAGGCCGTGCCGCTCTCTTCGTGGAAGTAGCAGACGTGGTGGGAGGCGTGGCCGGGGGTGTAGGCGACGCGCATGCCGAGCACGTCCTCGCCGCCGGCCAGCGGGCGGATGTTGACCTCCGGCACAGGGACGATCTCGCCCCAGAGGTGCTCCATCGCGTCGCCGTAGAGGCGCTCGGCGCTGGCGAGCAGCTTCGAGGGGTCGATCAGGTGGGGCGCACCGCGCTCGTGGACGTAGACCTCCAGCTCTGGCCAGCGCCGCACCAGGGCGCCCGTAGCAGCTGCGTGATCGAGGTGGATGTGGGTGAGAAGCAGCGCTCGCGGTCGCTCGTCGCCGAGGGCCTCGAGCAAGGTCTCCATCGAGGACTGGGGACCAGGATCGACGAGCGCCCCGTCGACCTCCCAGCAGCCGATCACCCGCGGGCGCCCGAGGTGCATGACATCTATTACGCGCACTCGCGGCAGCTTATGGGACTCGAGGGAGGGCTCAACGGAGCCTCCCCGGCTGTTGCTCCGTTGAGCCCTCCCTCGAGTCCCTCAGGTGGTAGGTGCAGGGAACCGCTCATCGGCTTCCAGCGTCTGCCGCATGCCCTCCTCCATGCCACGCGGGGCGTAGCCGAGCTCGCGGCTCGCCTTCTCGTGGCTGGCCCAGAAAGTGACCCCGTCGCCAGAGGAGATCAGCTCGCGCAGGTTCGGCGGCTGGCCCATCAGCTTGCCGACCAGCGGCCCGATCGGCGCCATCGCCTTCATCACCGAGGTGGGCAAGGCGTGTTTGGGCGCCTTGCGGCCGCTGAGACCGGCGACGACCTCGATCGCGTCGCGCATCGTCGTCACCGGGCCGCTCAGCACGTATGTCTCGCCGACCTTGCCCTTGTCGAGGGCGAGCAGGATACCGGCGGCGATGTCTTCGACGTGAGTGAGGCAGATCCCCAGCTCGGGGAACGGCAGCAGCGGCAGCTTGCCGGCGAGGAACTGCTCGAGCAGGTCGGCGACCTGCGAGGTGTCGCCGGGGCCGTAGACGCCACCGGGCTGGACGATCGTGCCGGGCAATTTCTCCTCGGCGATCATCCGCTTGGCGACGCGGTGGGCCTCGAGCTTGGTCTCCTCGTAGTAGGACGTGAAGCCCTTGCCGGGGTGCTCGTAGGTCTCGTCGACCACTTTGCGGTGCGTGTTGCCGAAGACGCCGACCGTCGAGACGTAGACGACCTTGGCGATGCCGGCCTCCAGGGCCGCCCGCAGCACGCGCTCGGTCCCGCGCACGTTTGCCTCATACATCGCCGGGTGCTGCTTGGCCGGGATGCCGACCTCATACATCGCTGCGGCATGGATGACCGCGTCGCATCCCTCCATGCCCTTGCGGATCGCCTCGGCGTCGCCGAGGTCGCCGCTGGCCAGCTCACAGCCCAGCGCGGAGATCTTCTCGGCCTTCTCGGGATTGCGCACGAGGCAGGTCACCTGGTCGCCGCGAGCGCGCAGCTGGCGCACGACCTCGCCGCCGATGAACCCTGTCCCTCCCGTCACGAAAACCTTCACGGTTGGTAAGCCTATCCAGACCAAGCCGTCCCGGACGCGGGAGGGTGGGCGCGAGATCGCCGGGTGTGACGAGCGCGCCCACCCGGGAGCGGAGGAGACGGCGCCCGACTCCTGCCTACAATCGAGGCACGTGCAACGATCGAGAAACGGGCGCAAGACGCCGACGCAGTACGCGTCCGATAACGGCGCCGGCGTCTCCAACCCACGGGCGCGACAGCGGGCGCTGGCGATCGGGGTGACGAGCGGAAGCGAGGACGGCGACCCGCTCGCCGAGCTGAAGGAGCTGCTGCGCACTGCCGGCGTGGCGACCGCCGGAGAGGCCGTGCAGCAGCGCGAGGCGCCCGACCCCGACCGCTACTTCGGCCGCGGCAAGCTCGCCGAGCTGAAGGACGAAATCGCCGCCTGCGACGCCAACCTGGTCGCCTGCGACGACGAGCTGGCGCCACGCCAGGAGCGCAACCTCGAGGCAGCGCTCGGCGTCCCGGTGATCGACCGCACCGCGGTGATCCTCGACATCTTCGCCGACCACGCCCACTCGGCCGAGGGGAAACTGCAGGTCGAGCTGGCCCAGCTCGAGTACAACCTGGCGCGGATGAGGGGGCTGTGGACCCACCTCGAGCGGCTCGGGGGCGGCATCGGCACCAGAGGCCCGGGCGAGAGCCAGATCGAGACCGACCGCCGCCTCGCCCGCGACCGGATCGCGGCGCTGCGCCGGCGCCTGGAGCGGCTCGAACGCAACCGCGGCGTGATGCGGGCGCAACGCGAGCGTACCTCGCTGCCGCGCGTCGCGCTCGCCGGCTACACCAACGCAGGCAAGTCGACGCTGCTGAACGCACTGACCGGAGCCGAGGTCGGGGTCGGCGACCGACTCTTCCACACGCTCGACCCGACCACACGCAGCGTCGAGCTCTCCGGTCGCGACTACCTGCTGACCGACACCGTCGGATTCATCGAGAAGCTGCCTCACCAGCTGGTCGAGGCCTTCAAGGCGACCCTCGAGGAGACCGTCCTCGCCGACCTGATCCTTCATGTCGTCGACGCGGCGGCCCCGGGGGAGAGGCTGCTCGCCGACATGCGGGCGGTCGACGAGGTGCTGGAGGAGATCGGCGCCGGCGACGCGCCGCGGCTCTTGGTCCTCAATAAGTCCGATCTGCTCAGCGAGGACGAGCAAGCCGAGGTGCTGCTGCGGCACACGGGCGCCGTGCTGGTCTCGGCCCTGGCCGGCGAGGGGCTGGACGAGCTGTGCGGGAGGATCGAGGCGGCCTTCGAGGACACCCTGGCCGAGATCGAGCTGCTGATCCCGTACTCGGAGGGCGCACGGCTGCATGAGTTGCACGAGCTCGCCGGCGACCTCGACCGCACAGACCGCGACGACGGCGTGCTGGTCCGGGCAAAGGTGCCGAGGGCCGAGTTGCACCGCTTTGACGACCTGTGTACGAACGGAAGTGGCGCGCGGGTCCTGTCACAGGGTGAGGGGGGCGCTGCGGGCGGGCCACGGTCCATCCTCGAACCCCCTCACCCTGCGCCACCCGCGCGAGACGCCGTGTAAGAAGAGCGGCTTGTTCCCGACGAGGCCGTTAGGCTGCGGGCCGTGGAACTTCCGGTCGCACGCCTGCAGGACGGCGCCAAGCTGCCCAGTCGGGCGCATGCGGGGGATGCCGGGCTGGACCTCTATGCCTGTGAGGCGGCGCATATCGGGCCGGGGGAGAGGTGGAGCGTCGGGACCGGGGTTGCCGTGGAGATCCCGGAGGGGCATGCCGGGCTGGTGCTCCCACGCTCCGGGCTCGCAAAGAAGCACGGCATCGCACTGGTCAACAGCCCGGGCCTGATCGACTCGGGCTATCGCGGCGAGCTGCGAGTCCTGCTGCTCAACACCGACCCTGCGGAGACGTTCCGGGTCGAGCCGGGCGACCGAATCGCACAGCTGGTGATTTCGCCGATCGCGCTTGCCGAGCCGGTCGAGACTGCGTCTCTCGCAGAGTCCGTGCGCGGCGACGGCGGCTTCGGCTCCAGCGGCCGCTGATCCCGCCGCTCTCGGGAAGCTTTTTGGGGGTCGGGACCCCCAAAACCCTTCAACCAACGCCGGCGGCTGCTCGGGCGCTTCGGTGCGCCGCAAGCTCGAGCGCGTCGTCGAGCGGCTCCAGCTCCGGATGCGTGCCGTAGCGGCGCTTCAGGGCGAGGCCGAGAAGATGGTCGGCCAGCCAGGCGTTCTTGGGGAGCAGAGGGCCGTGCAGGTAGGTGCCGACCAGGTTGTTCAGGCGCACACCCTCGGTGCCGTCCTCGCCGTTGTTGCCGAACCCCTTGACCACATGGCCCAGCGGCTTCGCATCGGTGCCCAGGTAGGTGCGCCCCCCGTGGTTCTCGAAACCGGCCACGGCGCGCGGCCCGGTCCCGACGTCGATCTCGATCGCGACGTTGCCGATCAGGCGCGGCCCGGCCTTGCGGACCGTCTTCAGGTCGACCAGCCCGAGCCCCGGCAGCCGGACCTCGCCCAGCTGATAGCTGTGGCCAAGTAGCTGGTAGCCGCCGCAGACCGCGAGCACCACGGCCTCCTCCGCCACCGCCGCAGCCATCGCCGCGCGCTTGGTCTCGACCATGTCGGCCGCAACCGCTCGCTGATCTCGATCCTGCCCGCCGCCGAGGTAGATGAGGTCGTGGCGGCCCGGATCGAAGCTCTCGCCGAGGCCGACCGCCGCGTACTCGAAGCCGATGCCCCTCCACTCGCAGCGCCTCTTCAGGAAGACGATGTTTCCTCGATCGGCATAGATGTTCATCTGCTCGGGATAGAGGGCGAGTAGCCGCAGCTCCATCAGCGCACTCCTGCCAGGAGGACGACGGTCGAGCCGACGTGCGATTCGGTCGCCGGGATCTGGCGTCGGCCGATCGGCTGCAGGCCAACCTCCCACGCCTCCTGCTCGAGCTCCTCCGCGGTGAGCAACTGCAGCTCGACTTCGTTGGGCTCCTCGGAGAGCTCGCCGTCGGGCGTCACGGTCTGGCGCAAGCGGCGCAGGACCATCGACTCAGCACCCACTTCAGGCTCGAGCGGCAGGCTGGAGTAAACCCAGCCTTCGATCTGGCGAACGTCGGGGAGCGGGGGGGCCGACCCCCGCGGCGCCGGCGCCGGCGGCTCCTCGACGATCGCGAAGGCAGCACGTCCGGCCGGCGCGAGATTCTCGGCGACGCAACTCAGGCAGCTAATCCGGTCCTCGCGACCCCCGAGCAGCTGGATCAACTGCATCGGAGCCAGGATCAGGCCGAATGGCGTCGAGGGGAAGCTGAACTCGCGCACGTCGATGTACTCCGCGTCGCCGGTTGTCCCCTGCCCCCTTTCCCAGACCGCTTCGACCAGCTCCTTGTCGCAGTCGAGGCCGATCACGAGATAGGCGCCGCGTTCCGCGAGGTGCAGGGTCACCCGTCCGGTCCCGCAACCCAGCTCCATGATCGCGTCCTCCTCGCCGAGGCCGTCGGCGAGCTCCCCCCAGAGCGGCAGGTCGGCTCGATAGCCACCGCACTCGACGTCGTGCCAGATCACCTCGCTCATCGCCAGAACTCCTCCGCCAGTCCGCGGCGCGAAAGCAACTTGCGCAGCTCCAGGAGGGCGGTGTAGGTGGGGAGAGCAAAAACGCGACCTCGGGCGCCGTCCAGCGCTCGGTCCAAGGAACGTTCTACCCCCGGCTCCACCTCGATCGCCTCCACCGGCCAGCCAGCGTACTTCAGGCGTACGGCCATCTCGGCGCCCCGGGTGCCGGCGCAGACAACCCTGCGCACGGCACCCTCGAGCAACTCGAAGTCCGCGTCCCAGACCCAGGAGACATCGTGCCCGTCGGCGATCCGGTCATTCAGGGCGATCCACAGGTCGAGCCCCTCCTCGCCCGCCTCCAGGCGCAGCGTGCGCAGCACCTCGTTGGCCCCCGCCGGGTTCTTGATCAGGAGGATCGAGAGTGGCGTGCCGGCGACGTCGATCGTCTCCACCCGGCCGAAAGCGGCGCGCATGCCGGCCAGTGCCGATGCGATCCGCTCGGGCGCCACGCCCAGCTGCAGCGCCGCGGCGACCGCCGCCAGAGCGTTGTAGACGTTGTAGAGCCCCGGGACGGGCAGCTCCAGCCGCATCGGGCCCTGGGGCGTGAGCAGCTCGACCCGCGATCCGTCCATGCCGCGCAGCTCGATCTCGGTCGCCGCCACATCCGGCCGCGGCCGTCGCGCGCCGCAATTCGGGCAGGAGTAGTGACCGAGGTGGCCGACGAAGGCGCGCTCGTACGAGTAGGGGTGCCCGCAGCGACGGCAGTGCTTGGCGTCGAAGGCATGCTGGAGCTCGGGCAGGGCCTGCGAGGGATCCTCGACGCCAAAGTAGAAGACCCCGGCGCGAGGCGCTCCGCCCGCATCGCGCCCAAGATCGGCGATCGTCGGGTCGTCCGCGTTGAGGACGAATCGGGTGCGCCCCGCGCTGTCCTCGACCGCCCCCGCCCAACCGGCGGCCAGCGCCTCCATCTCGCCGTAGCGGTCGAGCTGGTCGCGGAAGAGGTTCCCGAGCACGACCAGGGACGGATCGAGGGCGCTCGCCACCTCCGGTAGCCAGGCCTCGTCGACCTCGAACAGGCCCTCGTTGCCATCCTGCTCGAGCAGGGCCGTGGCAACGCCCCAGGTCATGTTCGACCCGGCTCGGTTGTGCACGAGGCTGCGGCCCTCGGCCTCGAGGACGGCCGCGATCATCCCGGCGGTCGTCGTCTTGCCGTTGGTGGCGCTGACGATCGTCGTGCCGCGGTCGAGACCCTCGCCGAGGCGACCGAGGGCCGCCGGCTCCCACCTGAGCAGGAGTCGTCCCGGCAGGGTCGTGCCGCCGCCGCGGCCGCTGGCGCGGCTGGCAATCCCAACCGCCCGTGCTGCGGCGAGCTTCACGCCGAAGAGCGCACCGGTCGTGCTGTCGCGCCGATCCTCAACCGCGGCCAAGGCCGTCAATCTCCGGACGCAGGCGGTGCGAGCACGCTCAGCGCCTGGGGCAGGATGCGGAGCGAGGCGGGAAGCTCGGCGATGTGCTCGCCGTCGGCGTAGACCGGAAATGGCCGGCTGGCGCTCAGTTCGAGGTGTGAGGCCCGAAAGACCTGCACCTCCTCCTCGTCCACGTGCGTGCCCTTGAACACCTTCGGCAGGTTACTCACGAAGCGCAGCTTTCCCACCTCGCCGACGGTAACGATGTCGAACTCCCCGTCGTCGAGCTCGGCGCCGGGGGCGATGTACATACCGCCGCCGAATGCGCGGCTGTTTGCGACCGAGACCGAGTAGCCGGTGAAGCGCACCCGTTCTTCGTCCACCCGCACGGTGAAGCGACCCGGCTTCCAGGTGAGGAGGGTGCGCAGCGCAGCGTAGGCGTAGACCAGGTTGCCGCGCATGAAGCCGGTCTCGTTGGCGAGCCGGTTCGCCTCCGAGTCGAAGCCGACGCTGACGATCCCGAGGAAGCGCTTGCCGTTCGCCTCGCCGACGTCGATCCGTCGGATCTCTCCGGCTGCGAGCACGGCGACCGCTCCGGCCGGATCGTCGGGAATGCCAAGCACCCGGGCGAGGTCGTTACCGCGACCGCCGGGCACGATCCCCAGCGGCGTCTCGGAGCCGGCCATGGCACCGCCGACCGCGCCGATCAGGCCGTCGCCGCTGATCACGACCGGGATCTCGGCAGCCTCGACCGCACGCAGCGCCCGGTCGACTCCGTCCTCGAGGCCGCGGGTGCGCTCGACCCGGAAGGGGATGCGCAGCGCATCGAGCTCTTGCTCGACCCGGGGCAGGAGCTTCAGCGTGCGCCCATGCGCCGAGTGCGGGTTGACCAGCAAGGTGAACGGCATTCCCTCCATGCCTGCCGCAGCCTAAATGGCGGTGACGATTCAGCTGCCTGAGGAGAGGCGGCCGACGTAGAAGTTGCCAACGCCGGGCGAGTCGGTCGGAACCTGCTCGACTCCCGCCCTGGCCAGGCGGCGGCGAGCCGGCGTCTTCCAAACGCCGGCGGTAGGCGACAGCCGACCGTCGGCGATGACCAGGTGGCCTCCCGGCCGTAGAACCCGCGTCACCTCGGCCACGGAGAGGCGACCGTCGAGCTGGGCCACCAGGTCGAAGTGGCTCTCGGGGTAGGGCAGATTGCCAGGCTTGCCGACCTTGAACGCGACCCTTCCCTCAGGGTCGAGTCCTACCTGCCGACTCGCCTCGCGCACCGCCGCCTCCGAGGGATCGACACCGCGTACCCGCGCCGCCGGAAACTCTCGGGCGAGAAACAGCACTGCCTCGCCCTTTCCGCAACCGATCACCAGCGCCCGCTCGGGCACCGGCACGTGCAGGACCGCGGCCGCGAAGGGAGTCAGCGGGGGCCGGCGCATCCGCCGATGATCGCATTGCGAATCGCGGAGGCGGGCGATTCATCGTCTAGGATGCCCGACCGATGGAGCAGGGGCCCGACCGCCGTTGGATCGTCCTCGCCGTCTTCGCGCTCGTCGCGATCGGGGTCGTAGCGGCGATCCTGATCGGCCGTAGCGGCGGCGGCAATAGCGACTCGAGCACCGTGGCGAGCCCCGGTGGCTGCGCGGAAGTCGAACCGCCCGAACCCAAGACCGTCAGCCTGCCGGCCCCCGAACAGACCGTGAAGAGGGGCGAATCCCTAACAGCCGTGGTCGAAACCAGCTGCGGCACCTTCGACATAGCGCTCGACACGAAACAGGCGCCGAAGACCGCCAACTCGTTCGCCTACCTGGCCGAAGAAGGCTTCTACGACGGCCTCACCTTCCACCGGATCATCCCCGGCTTCGTCGTCCAGGGCGGCGACCCGGAAGGCACCGGCAATGGTGGTCCCGGCTACAGCGTCGACGAGAAGCCTCCCGCGAACCTCTCCTACACCAAAGGAACGGTGGCGATGGCCAAGACCTCGGCTGAGCCACCGGGGCGCTCGGGCAGCCAGTTCTTCGTCGTGGTCGAGCCCGACGCAGGGCTACCACCCGAATACGCCCTCGTCGGCAAGGTCGACAAGGGCTTCTCAACCGTCGAACGAATCGCAAGGATCGGCACCCCGGAAGGCGCGCCCAAGCGAACGGTCGTGATGGAAAAGGTCACGATCGAAAGGCATTAGCGGTCCACTAGGCTCAAGCTCCATGGCAAAGGTCGACGTAGGCGACACGGCACCCGATTTCGAGCTGCCAGGCACTGGTGGCCAAACCTTCAAGCTCTCCGATCGCCGTGGCCGCAACGTGGTGCTCGCCTTCTACCCTGGCGACACGACCCGTGTCTGCACCGCCCAGTTCTGCTCCTACCGCGACAACTCCGAGCAACTCGACAAGCTCGACGCCGAGGTGGTCGGGATCTCGCCGCAGTCAGTCGACTCGCACGAGCGCTGGGCCCGGGAGAAGGAGCTGAACGTTCCCCTGCTGGCAGACGAGGATCTCGCCGTCAGCAAGCGCTACGGCGTCACCGGCTGGCTCGGCCCGCTCGCGCGGCTCACCGAACTGAAAGACGCGCCGGGCGGGCGCTACGTGATGCGGGCGATCTTCGTCATCGACGGGGAGGGGGTCGTCCGCTACCGCCACGTCTCGCGGACCGGCTCGACCTACCAGTCGGTGGATGACCTCGAGCGAGCGCTGGCCTCGCTCGGCTGATGCCAGTGGCCGGCGCTGCACCGCGGGCCTTCAGCGCCGGCGCCGGACCGGCGATTCGCGGCGAGGCGGTGGGGGAGGGGCCGCCGATCGTCCTCTGCCATGGGATCACGGCAACCCGCCACTCGGTGATCCACGGCTCCCGGGCCCTGGAGCGCGCCGGACACACGGCGATCCTCTACGACGCCCGTGGGCACGGCGAGTCCGATCCCGCGCCGCCGGGACAGGGTTATGGATACCCGGAACTGGTCGACGACCTGGAATCGGTGATCGCCGCCGAGCCGGGCGACTCGCGTTTCGTCCTCGCGGGCCACTCGATGGGGGCTCACACGGCGATCGCCTATGCCTTGCGACATCCCCAGCGACTCGCCGGGCTGATCGCGATCGGCCCGGCCTACGACGGCACGACCTCGGCGGACTCGTTGACCTACTGGGACGGCCTCGCCGGGGCGCTCGAAGAGGGAGGCGTGGACGGCTTCGTCACCTACATCGACCGCGTCCAGGGGATCGATCCGGCCTGGCGCGACTCCGTGCTGCGCTTCACCCGCGAGCGGATGCTGCACCATCGCCACCTCGACGCCATCGTCACGGCCCTGCGAGAGGTTCCGCGCTCGCGTCCGTTCGAGCGGCTCGAGAGCCTGGAGTCGATCGAGGTCCCAGTGCTGGTCGTGGCCAGCCACGACGCCGCCGACCCCGGCCATCCCTACGCCGTTGCCGCCGCCTACGCGGAGCACCTGCCGAGCGCGCAACTGGTCAGCGAGGGGGCGGGGGAGTCGCCGCTCGCCTGGCAAGGCGGCCGGCTTTCCCGGGCGATAGCCGAGTTCGCGACGCACCTCTAAGTCTTCAGAGGAGTTCCGGTGCGATTTATGCCACTCATAGGCACATAAGTCGCACCGGAAACGAGTGGGTTGCAATAGCGTTGCGCCGGTGAAGGCACCGGCCGAGGGGACATTGCGGGGGGTTGCGACCTTCCTCGCCACGTTCGGAATCGGTGTGGCGACCTACATCGCGATCGCCGATTCCGGCGGCGGGGCGCCAGTCTGCATAGCCGGCGGGCACGGCTGCCAGACCGTCGCCGAAAGCTCCTACTCGCACCTGGCCGGCGTCAACGTCGCCGTCTTCGGCATCGCCGGCTACGTGCTGCTGCTCGCCTGCGCCCTTCTGCGTGGGGACGGCGCTCGCATCGGTGGCTTCGCTCTCTCGCTGGTCGGCTTCGGCTTCAGCCTCTACCTGACCTACCTCGAGCTCTTCACGATCGACGCGATATGCCAGTGGTGCGTCGCCAGCGCGGTGCTGATGACCCTGCTCTTCGCTGCCGACGCGATCCGGATGCTCGGATACGCCGGGGCCCCCGCCAGGTGAGCGGCCGCCGCAACCGCGAGACGCGCCGGGATGAGCGCTTGCGCGAAGAGGAGCAAGCCGGCGCTGCCGAGCGACGCGAGACGCTGATCAAGGCCGGAAGCGCCGCTGCCTTCCTCGCGGTGGCGGTCGTCGCGGCGCTGATCGTCGTCAGCCAGAGTCAGTCCGGCGGTGGCGACAGCAGCAACATCCAGCATGCGTCCGAGGTCGACCGGGAACTGGCCGGCATCCCGCAGGAAGGCATGACCCTCGGCAAACCGAACGCCAAGGTAACTCTGCTCGAGTTCGCCGATCTGCAGTGCCCGGTCTGCAAGGGATACTCAGAAGACGTGCTGCCGCAGGTCATCGAAGGCCGGGTGCGCAGCGGCGAAGCCAAGGTCGACTTCCGCAACTACACGGTCATCGGCGCCGAATCGACACCCGCCGGGGCCGCAGCGATCGCCGCCGGCGAACAGGGTCGTGGCTGGAACTTCGTCGAGACCTTCTATCGCAACCAGGGCAGCGAGGATTCCGGCTACGTCACCGACGAGTTCCTGACCGCGATCGCCAAGGCGGCCGGGGTGGCCGACATCGCCAGGTGGAACGCCGATCGCAAGAGCGAGCGCGTCCTCCGAGAGGTCGCGGACTCGACCAGCCAGGCCAAGAGCCTCGGCTTTACGGGCACGCCATCTTTCGCCGTCGAAGGCCCCGGAGCCACTGGACTGGAAGCCTTGGGACCACCGGGGTCTGCCGGGGCGCTCGAATCGGCGATCTCCAGCGCCGCCGGCTGACCGCCCGCACACGGCGCGACGGCGGGGCCAACCTCCGAGTCGTAGACGGAGATCGACCCCCTGCCATCGCCTAGTTCCCCTTGCCAAGCGACATCAATGGGACCAGCGGCTCGGTCTTGATCGGCTTCATCGCGCATCACCTCCCTTCGTGCGCGAGAGAAAGTGCCTGCACTGACTAGACCTGACCATTGGTGGAAGAAGTTCCACCAATGCACAAACATCGCCCAAGGAGAGGAAAAGCCGATGGCAAAAGGGCTTTAGAGCCAATACCATGAAGTGCTCCAATTCCCCTAGAGAGGAGCACGAGCATGGCGGTGGACACCCAACGACGGCGCGCGACCCTAAATCGCTTCAAGGCGATGTCGCACCCGCTGCGCGCGGAACTCCTGATGATCCTCACCGAAGAATCAGCGAGCCCGGCGATGATGGCCAGGCGACTGGGAGAACCGGTGGGCAACGTGAGCTATCACGTCAACAAGCTGGTAAAGCTCGGCTGTGCGGAGCAGGTCGGCGACCGTCCCGTGCGCGGCGCGATCGAGCATTTCTACCGCGCCACCGAGCGCCACCTCGTCGATACGGAGGAATGGGAAGAGCTTCAGCCGGAGCTGAAGGAGCACCTCAGCGGCGAATTCGCCCAGAAGATCGTCGACGACATGCTGCTCTCGCTGCAGGCGAGGATCCTCGGCAGCGACAAGAATTTCTACCTCGCACGCACAAAGCTCGTCTTCGATGCCGAGGGTCGGCAGCGCGCGCTCGAGATCCACGATCGAGCCCGGCTCGAAATCGAGGAGGAGGCCGCGCTCAGCACCGAGCGGATGGCCGCCTCAGGCGAGACTCCGATCTCCTGCTCCTCGATCCAGGGCTGTTTCGCCCTGCCGCAGGCATAAGTAGACATAACCACCATTATCGTGCGTTGAATCTGGATCTCGGGCCGGCGCGGGTGGCTGCTCTTACCGGACGAAAGCCGTGATCGCCTCTAGGCGGACAGTACTGCGCTGCCGCGCACCAGCGGCCTGACCAGCGGCGGGGCCTTGGGCAGGTTGTCGTGCTCCACGCGATCCAGGCTGAACGGCGAGGCTTCTATCGTCGCGACGGTGTCGCGGTTGCAGTGGCAACCGTCTCCAAGGAAGCGCCAGGGGCCTTCGAGGCGGTCCTGCCAGCGAGCCAGGCCCGGGTCGCTGGAGCGGACGTGCTCGACGAAGAGCAACTTGCCGCCCGGGCGGAGCAGTCGTGCGGCCTCGGCCAGGGCCGCTGCCGGATCGGGCACCGTGCAGAGGACCAGCGTGAAGACCGCCGTGTCGAAGCTGTCGTCGTCGAACGGGAGCTTTTCGGCCGGCGCCTGGACCACCAAGGCCTTCCTGCTCGATGCCGAAAGTTTTACTTGAAGTTTTTTGAGCATATGCGGGTCGGGCTCGGCGAGGACCAACTCGGTCGCCTCTGGCGGGAACAGCGGCAGGTTTAGACCGGTCCCGGCGCCGATGTCGATCGTCCGGCCCTTCGCCTCGGCGAGGATCTCGCGGCGCTTCTCCCGCATCCCCGCCTCCTCCGTGGACTTCATCGCACGGTCGTAGATCGCCGTGAAAGCCCTCCCCCACGTCGCGTCGTAGATCCGGCCCATTGGCACAACCGTAGCCGCAATGACACCCGCCGACAAGGTGGCCGCGGGCCCCACGGGGCTTCCAATAGCCACATACCGGCGCCTTCCGAGCAACCTTGACGAAATCTTCACGCCGGATGCCCTAACCCTGATGTCGCCGTGACGTCACCGGGTCCAGGCTTTGGGGTTGAGCTCCCATGGCCAGGCTGAAGACACGCGGGCTGCGCAAAACGGTCGGCGTCCCCGGCCTCTTCGCCACCGCCTACGGCAACGTCGGCTCCTCGATCTACTACGCGCTCGGCCTGGTCGCCGCGCACGCGCTCGGGCTCACCCCGCTCGTCTTCATGTTCGCCGGCGGCCTCTTCGCGCTCACCGCGAAGACCTACGCCGAGGGCGCGGCGATGTTCCCCGAGGCCGGCGGCTCCTCCTCCTTCGCCCGCCACGCCTTCAACGAGATCGTCTCCTTCATCGCCGGCTGGGGGCTCTCGCTCGACTACATCCTGACGATCGCGATCAGCGCCTTCTTCGTCCCTCACTACCTGGCGGCTTTCTTCCCGGCCCTGGGCCACGCACCCGGAGACGTGATCGGCGGCGTCGCGGTGATCGCCTTCCTAGCCCTGGTCAACATCCGCGGCCTGGGCGAGTCGGCCAACCTCAACATCGCCCTCGCGGTGCTCGACCTGCTCACCCAAGCCGCCCTTGTCGTCCTCGGCGCCTTCCTCGTCCTGCACCCCTCGACCCTGATCGACCAGATCCACCTCGGCGTCGCCCCCAGCTTCTCGCAGCTGATCTTCGCGGTCTCGATCTCGATGCTCGCCTACACCGGGATCGAGACCGTCTCCAACATGGCCGAGGAGGCCCGCGACCCGGGCGAGCAGGTGCCGAAAGCGGTCAACCTCGTGCTGATCGCGGTGCTGGCCATCTACGCCGGGATCTCGGTCATCGCCCTCTCTGCGCTGCCGGTGACCCAAGATGCGAGCGGCCACTACGCGACCGCGCTGGGCACGACCTACGCCGACGACCCCGTGCTCGGGATCGTCTCCGCCCTGCACCTGCACGGCGCCCTGGCGACCGCCGCGAAGTACTACGTCGGCGGCCTCGCCGCGACGATCCTGCTGATCGCGACCAACGCCGGCATGATCGGCATCTCGCGGCTCTCCTGGTCGCTGGCCGAGCACCGCCAGCTCCCCGGCATCTTCGCCAAGCTGCATCCCCGCTTCGACACGCCCTGGTTCACGATCCTCTTCTTCGCGGCGATCGCGATGGCGCTCGTCCTGCCGGGCAACACCGCATTCCTCGGCAACCTCTACAGCTTCGGGGCGATGCTCTCCTTCACCATCGCCCACCTCTCGATCATCGCCCTGCGCCGCCACGAGCCCGACCGCTACCGGCCCTACAAGGCGCCCTGGAACGTGCGCTGGCGGGGCGCCGAAATTCCGCTGACGGCGGTGATCGGCGCCGTCGGCACAGGGGCCGCCTTCGTCTCCGTCGTCGTCTTGCACCCCGAGGCGCGGATCATCGGCACCGCCTGGATCGGACTCGGCCTCGCCGGCTACCTGCTCTACAGGCGCCGGCTCGGCATCGACCCGCGGGTGCAGCAGCGGGTTCGCAGGCCCGAGCGGCCCGTCGGCTTTCTCGACGTCTCTTACAAGTCCGCCCTGGTGCCGATCTTCGGCGACGACATCGATGCCGACGCGATGCACCGGGCCGCCGCGGTCGTCGACCCCGACGCGGTCGTCGAGGCCGTCTACGTGCTCGAGGTGCCGCGCGAGCACGAGCTCCCGGAGGGCTTTGAGAAACAGGAATACGAAGCCCGCTGCGCCCTCGACATCGCCCGCCTGCAGGCCCGTGCGCGGGGGCTGAAAGTGCGGGTCAAGCTGATCCGGGCCCGTAACCCCGGACGGGCGATCGTCGAAGAGGCGCTCGAGCGCGACTCCGACCTGATCTACATCAGTACCGACCACGCCCCGAGCCGCGAGCGGCTGCTCGGCCCGACAGTCCGCTACATCCTCGCCAAGCGTCCTTGCCGCGTGATCGTCGAGGGCGGCGGCGCCGAGGACCGGCGGCGGCCCGTCGCGGTGACCGCTGCTCCCGCCCTCGCCTGACCTCAGGCCGCGTCGCGCTGGGCCGAAACCGGCTCCTCGGACTCGGCTCCCGGCTCGCTGCGGGCCGCGCGCTCCTCATATGCGTGACGGGCGCCGTGGTCGACTTCGAGCATCAGCTTGTCGGCTTTCATCAGGCGGGCCAGCGCCTCGCGCCAGCTGCGCGGCATCAGGAAGCCGATCCGCGTCATCGCGCCGTTGTAACGAGGGACGAAGACGTCGAAGCGGGGCGCTTCGAGCGCGTCGACGATCTCGTTTGCGACGTCCTCGGCCTCGACCGGACGGATCAGCTTCTGCCCCACCCCAGCGGTCAACTCCGTGTTGACCACGGTCGGCATCACGCAGGAGATCTCGACCCCGCTACCGCGCAGCTCGGCCTTCGCCGACTCGGAGAGGCCGACGACGGCGTGCTTGGTCGCGGTGTAGGTCGCGATCCCCGGCAGCGCCACCTTGCCGGCCTGGGAGGCGATATTGACGATGTGGCCGCTGCCCCGGGGGCGCAGCCGTTCGATCGCCATCTGCGTGCCGACGATGACGCCGTAGACGTTGATGTCGAGCTGGCGCTTGATCGAGTCGTCGGACTCCTCGACCAGCGGCGTCACCGGCATGATCCCGGCGTTGTTGACCAGCACGTCGAGCGAGCCGAGCTCGCGTTCGGCGGCGCCGAGGAAGGCGGTGAAGGAGCCGCGGTCGGTGACGTCGAGCGGCAAGGCGATCGTGCCACCGCCAAGTCCCGCCGCGGTCTCTTCGGCCAGGGCCAGGTCGAGGTCGCCGATCGCGATGCGGCAGCCCTTGCGGACCAACGCCGTCGCCGTCGCCTTGCCGATCCCCCGGGCGCCCCCGGTGATCGCCACGACCTTGCCGGAAAGGCTCTGCCGCTGCTTCTTCGCCATCGGGACCTCCTCCTCCGGGGCCTAGGCCGCCGGCTTGTAGACGGTGACCACGGCGGCTCCGCCGAGGCCGATGTTGTGCTGCAGCGCGGTCTTCGCGCCCTCCACCTGGCGCTTGTCGGCCTGGCCGCGCAGCTGCCAGGTCAGCTCCGAGCACTGCGCCAGCCCGGTCGCGCCGAGCGGGTGGCCCTTGGAGATGAGTCCCCCGGAGGGGTTGACGACGACCTTGCCGCCGTAGGTGGTCGCTTCTTCGTCGACCAGCTTGTGCGCCTCTCCCTCGGCGGCGAAGCCGAGTGCTTCATATGTGATCAGCTCGTTGGCGCTGAAGCAGTCATGCAGCTCGCAGACATCGACTTCCTCGGCGGCGACACCGGCCTCGGCGTAAGCCTCGTCGGCGGCCTGCCTCGACATGTCGGCGCCGACGATCTTCATGCAGTCGGTGTCCTCGGCGAAGGTCGAGGAGAGGTCGGTGACCATCGACTGACCGGCGATCTCGATCGCCTGGCCCCAGAGGTCGTGCTCGTCGACGTAGCGCTCGGAGGCGACGATCGCGCAGGCTGAGCCGTCGGAGGTAGGCGAGCACTGCAGCTTGGTCAGCGGGTCGTGGATCATCCGCGCCGCCTTGATGTCCTCGAGCGAGTACTCGTCCTGGAACTGGGCGTAGGGGTTGTTGACCGAGTGCTTGTGGTTCTTCCAGCCGATCCAGGCGTAGTGGTCGGGGGTGGAGCCGTACTTCTCCATGTGGTCGCGGCCAGCGTTTCCGAACATCTGTGGCGCCGGTGGCGACTGCTCGGGGTCGCGGATCTCGAACATCCGCATCGCGTGCTTGTCGAGCGCGTTGGTGCGGTCGGTGTACTTGACGCCGAGCGAGCCGGGCTCCATCTTCTCGAAGCCAACCGCGAGCGCGCAGTCGACGAGGCCGCCCTTGACCGCCTGGCGAGCGAGGAAGAGTGCCGAGGAGCCGGTCGAGCAGTTGTTGTTGACGTTGACGACCGGGATCCCGGTCAGGCCGAGCTGGTAGAGCGCCCGCTGGCCGTAGGTCGAGTCGCCGTAGCAATAGCCGGCGTAGGCCTGCTCGACGTCGTCGTAGGGAATGCCGGCGTCGGCGAGCGCCTTCTCCCCCGCCTCCTTGGCCCAGTCCGGATAGTCGCCCTCCTTGCTGCCGGGCTTCTCGAACTTGGTCATCCCGACCCCGATCACGAACGTGCGGTTGCTCAAAGCCTTCTCCTGTGTCGTCGCCGCTCCCAGCGGGCGAGTTTGGCTGCCTAGCCAGGAAATCTAGCGGCTTTGGGGTGATTCCCTCGAATCCCTTCCCCCGGGTTGGGCCAGAGCAGGAAGGCGACTGCGGAAATCGCGATGCCGATCGCCGTCGCCAGGGCCCGCTGGCCCGCCGCGCGCAGAGCCGCCTCGCCGATCGAGTCGGCCAACAGCACAGCGTAGGTGGTGATCGCCGCCGTGAAGAGGGCGTACTGGACCGTCAACAGGCCATAGGCGAAGCCCGTGGCGACGGCGAGCGCAAGCGCGACGGCGACACCGTCGCCACCCAACCACTCGGCGAGGGCGGTGGCGAAGATCAGGCCAATCGCGGTGCCGACAGCCCGTAGGGCGAGGCGGTTGAAGGTCTCCCCCTCCTCGGGGCGCAGGACGAAGAGGATCGTCAGCGGGATCCAGAAGCCGTGCTCGCTCATCCCCAGCAGCCAGTAGGCGGCGACGCCCGCGGCGAGGGCCCCGCCGAAACGCAGGGCGTGGCGGAAGCTGGCCGAGCGCAGGGTGAAGTTCGAGCGCAGGGCCGCGATGGCGACCAGCGTGCTCCAGGCCTCGGCTTCCCCCTCCCCCGCGCGGTCGCCGGCCGCCCAGACGCAGAGCGAAAAGGCCGCCTGCAGCAGGCCCCCCGCGGTGGCGAGCAGCAGCGCCGGGACCGTATCCGCGGTGTCGAGCGGCAGGCCCTGGGCGATCAGCAGCGATAGCGCCACCGAGAGCCCGGCGATCGCAAAGCGCAAGGAGACCGAGAAGCCGTAGCCGGCGGCGGCGCCGACCAGCGCCATCGCGGGCACGGCGAGAAGGGGGCTCGACCCGGTGAGCACGCCGAGCGCTGCCGCAATGCCGATCAGCGGCGCGGTCGCCGCCTGCCAGCCTGCCCGGACGCGCGCCGGGGCGTCGAGGCCCGGGAACCCAGCCAGCAGCGCGCCGGTCCCGATCGCGCCCTTGCTGGCGCTGTCAAGCCCAAGCTCGAGCAGCAGCGCCGCCCCGACCGGAACCGCGACGAGCGAACCGCGCCGCAGCGCCGGCCCCGCCTTGCTCGGTCCGAATGCGAAGAGTGGCGACGCCTGAAGCCGCCGCGCCGCGCCACTCGCGTTGAACAGTTCCATGGCCGGCAGTCTCGCCGCGCCGTCGGAGCAAACGCAAGCCTAGATCCGCATGAGGAGCTGCCGGTCTTCGGTCATGTACACCGCGGGCCGGTGCGGCAGGTGCTTTTTGCGATAGCAGGGGCAGGGATTGTCCTCGCAGGCGACTCCGTCGTTATCGGCGTCAAGGCGGTCGGGGTCATGCCTCGGCCCACCGTGCTTGAGGAAGAAGATCTGCGCGGCGCGCTGGCTGGCGAAATCGGCGCAGTCCTTGTCGCTTGCAATCGCCGACGACGGCAAGGCGGCAAAGAACAGGGCGGTGAACGCAGCGGCTGCGGCAATTGACGACAGCTTGAGGATGGGCGGGACCAATGGAGACTCCTCTCGTTCCGAAACAGAGACGGTCTCATCCTAGGGCCCTCCCACCCCGGACAACCGGGCAGAGGATCTCCCCGGGTACCCTGGGAGACCGTGATCCTCGCTGCACTGAGCACCGACCCCGCCGCGGGCGTGGGGATCTTCGCCGCGCTTGCCGCGGGCGTCGTCTCCTTCCTCTCCCCCTGCGTGCTGCCGCTCGTGCCGGGCTATCTCTCGGCCGTCAGCGGCGTCTCGGCGGCGGAGCTGGAGAGTGCCGGCTGGCAGCGCATTCTCGGGCCCAGCCTTCTCTTCATCGCCAGCTTCTCGACGATCTTCGTCGCCGAGGGGCTGACCGCCACCGCGCTGGGGTCCGCCTTCCAGGATCACGAAGAACTTCTGACCAAGATCGCCGCCGCGTTGATCGTGGCGATGGGCGTCCTCTTCGTCGCCTCCCTCTTCGTCACCAGGCTGAACCGCGAGTGGCATGTCGACGGGCTTCTGGAACGCGCAGGCAAGGGCGGCCCGATCGTCGCCGGCGCTGCCTTCGCGATCGCCTGGACCCCATGCATCGGTCCCACTCTTGGAGCGATCCTCGCCGCCGCCTCCCTATCGGGCTCGGCGGCCCGTGGCGCCTTCCTCCTGGCCGTCTACTCGGCAGGCCTGGCGATCCCCTTCCTCCTCACCGCCGTCGCCTTCTCCCGCGCGACGACGGCCTTCACCTTCCTCAAGCGCCACTACCAAGCGATAGTTGCCACCGGCGGCGTGATCCTCATCGCGATGGGCATCCTGATCTGGACCAACCAGCTGACCATGCTTAACAACGAAGCCCAAAGCTGGCTCGAAGGCCTGGGCCTCAACTTCTTGAACGGTGTCTGAAACTCCGAGACCGCGATAGCCCCGCGCATAGCCTGGGCGAATACAGTCTCGTCAGTTGTTGACCGGGGCGACGGTCTCGAGCTCCTGGCCGACGGCCTCGACCTCCTCTAGGCCCCCGCCATCGAGGTCGCGCGAGCAGACGATCCGGAACCGCCCGGTCCCGATCTCTGCATCGGGCACCACCGGCAAGCCACGGATGCGATCCCAGCCCAGCCGTTCGACCTCGAATGGGTTCATCCGCACCTCGGCGGCCGGGAACGGGCAGTTCGAGTTGTGCTGGTCGATCGCCTTCGAGATCGCCTCAAGGTTCTTCGCCTCGGGAGATGCCATGGTGGAAGTCTACGAGCGTGCCACCGGGGTGGCCGTCATCTCCGCCTGACCCAAAAGCGAAACAGCGCCGGCGTCGGATCGGCGTTGCCGGTCGAATCGACCGCGATGACGCGGAAGGCGTGGCGACCCGGCCCCACGACGTAGGTGCGAGGCGAAGTGCAGCGACGGAAAGGCTTGGTGTCGAGGCGACAGAGAAAGTGCGAGCCGGCCTTGCTGGAGGTGAAGCGAAAAGTGACGCGCCGACGTGCGGCCGTGACCACGAGCAGCTTGCGCGGGTGCCCGCCGAGCCGAGTCTGTGGAGGGCGCGCCTGCTGAGGTTCGGGGGTCGTTTCGACCGGCGGCGGGACCTCCGGCGGCGGCAGGTTGAAGTTGTCGCGGGCCGCTTCGACGATCGTCTCGCATTCGACCGGCGGCGGGTCCCCGAACTGCGCGAAGTCGACGATTGCGATGTCGGCGTCGGCGCCGCAATCGATGGCCGCGTCGGCGTCGGAGGCGTTGGCAAGGATCAGGTCTTCGCCGGCGCCCGCAAAGTAGAAATCGGCGCCTTCGTGGCCGAGCAGCTGGTTGGGCCCGGCGTCGCCGTAGAAGACGTCGGGCGAGTTGCTGCCCTCGAGGTCCTCGACGCCGTGAAGCGCGTCGAGCGATCCGCTCTCACAGCTCGGCGTCGCCGTCGCTCCCGGCCGTCCCGCCTGTCCGCTGGCGAGATTGGCCTCCACTCCTTCGGTGAACTTCGCCCAAGAGGCGTTGTCGCGACCTTCGCCGCCTTCGATCGCATCGCCTTCGCAGATCGAGTTCGAGAGGAAAAGGTCGTTGCCGCCTTCGCCGAAGAGCGTGTCGTGGCCGGCGTTGCCGACGAGAGCGTCGTCGCCCCTGCCACCGTGCAGCGTGTCGTTCCCCGGCCCGTCGACGAGGATGTCGTCGCTTTCGTTGCCGGCGGTGAGTTCGTCGTCGCCTTCGCCACCGAGCGCCATCAGCGAGGTCGTCGCCGGCAAGCCTTCGGCGCGGAGATCGTCGGCGCCGCCGAGGCCGGCGACCAGGAGCGAGTCGAGCCGGCCGGCGAGAGTGCAGACAGCGGTGACGGCGTCCTGCAGCGCACAACCGGATGCGACCGGAGGAGCTTCGAAAGAGGAGCCGCCTGACAGGTGCACGGTCACCGCTTCGCCGGGGCCGCCGCCGGGCGAGTCGACGGTGAGCTCGTCGCCGCCGTCGCTGCCGAGCAGGTAGAGCTCCGAGTAGGCGCCTTCCCCTTCGGTCATCGAGCCGACGCCGACCTCGTTCGCGGCGCGGGGCGCCACCGGCCCGTTGCTCGCCGTCGACTCGCAAGCGGAGTCGCTCGCCCCACCCACGCAGTCGTCCCCCTCGGCGCCGCCGTTCAAGGCGGTCCCGCTTCCGCCGGCGATGAGCACGTCCGCCCCGCCGCCGCCGTAGATCGCCTGACCGGCCTTTGAGCCCTTGATGTAGTCGGAGAACGGGCTGCCGACGATGCGCTCGAAATCGGCCCCTGCAACTTCATCGACCCCTCCTCCGTTCGGCGCCACGCCGTTGTCGCCGAGGCCTTTGGGGAGATCCAGGTAAACACCGCGACCTTCTCCGGCGCTTGCCGGAAAGCCCGGATTCGTCACCGCCTTGGTGAAGCCGGGACTGACCCCGGTCGAGTAGCTGAGCGTGTCTACGTCGCTCGCGGGGCCGGAGTCGCGCAGGTGGTCGACCGTCGCGTCGCCGCGCGCGTAGTCGTTCCCTTCTTCGCCGTCGATCGTGTCGGCGCCGAAGCCGCCGATCAGCAGGTCGTTGCCGGGCCCGCCCTGGAGCAGGTCGTCGCCGGGCCCGCCGAAGAGCTTGTCGTCGCCGCCCCCGCCGAAGAGCTTGTCGTTGCCACGCTCTCCGAAGACCACGTCATCTCCGGGCCCGCCTTCGAAGGTCTGACTGCCGACCCCCAGGCGACAGCCTTCCGGGCAGGAGGAGACAGCGGCGATCGGGCCTGGCACGATCGTGTCGTTGCCGCCGCCGCCGTTGACCGAGGCGACGCCCGCGGGAGCGACGATCGTATCCGCGCAGGGCGTGCCCTCGATCGTGTCGCCGACCCGCGCCGGACCTTCGGCACAGCTCGGCGCTGCCGGGGTCGGCGCCGCACTTGCATCCGAGGACGCAATCGCGAGGACGGCCAAGAGGACGCCGGAGAGGCTTCGGAGGAAATGAAGCATCGACTTCATATACCGGGCTACTGCCACACGGTGCGGTTAGGTCGGGCGCATGGAGGAGGTTCTCTGTGTTCGGGGACCCAGATCGTCGACCGAAGGACCGTGAGCAGCCAACGCAGCCGCCGATCCAGGTCCTACCGTAACCACGTGGCTCCCCAAGGCTGGCCCCGCGTGGTTTCGCACATCGACATGGACGCGTTCTATGCCTCTGTCGAGTTGCGGCGGCGGCCTGAGCTGAAGGGGAAGCCGGTCGTGGTCTGTGGGTCTGGCCCTCGGGCTGTCGTGACCACGGCCAGCTACGAGGCTCGGCGCCTGGCCGGCATCCACTCGGCGATGCCGGCAGCTGTGGCCCGGCGGCGGCTGCCCGATGCCGTCTATCTGCAGCCGGACTTCACGGCCTACCGCGAGGCATCGGCACAGGTAATGGAGGTTCTGCGCAGCAACGCCGAGACGGTCGAGGTGGTCGGGCTCGACGAGGCCTATGTCGACCTGACCGGGATCTTCTCTCCGAAGGCGACGATGCGGCGAATCGCGGCCGAGATCCGCGAGGAGACCGGGCTCACCTGCTCGATCGGGATCTCGGAGAGCCGGATGCTGGCCAAGATCACCAGCGAGCTGGGCAAGCCAGCTGGGCTTGTCGTGCTCTCGCGGGCGGAAGCGCTGGAGAGATTCTCGGCGGATCCCCCCGGCCTGATCCCCGGGATCGGGCCGAAGTCGGTTGCCAAGCTCGAGGCAATGGGGATCCACACGCTGGCGGAGCTGCGCGCTCAGGATCCCGACTCCCTGGAGAAGAAGTTCGGGCCACGACAGGGGCGCTGGCTGCACAGCCGAGCCCGCTTCGAAGACGACACCCCGATCTCGGTCTCCCGCGAGACCAAGTCGCAGTCGGCCGAGACGACCTTCGACGTCGATGTCGGCGACCGAGCTGCACTCGAGTCTCAGCTCGTCCAGCTCGCCGGGGAGCTCTGCCGGCGACTGCGCAAGCGCGAGCTGGAGGGGCGCACGATCGGGATCAAGGTCCGGCTCGACGACTGGACCAACGTCTCTCGCTCACACACGGTCGATGCGCCGACCAACGACCCAGCGGTCGTCCGGTCCGTCGCTCTCGACCTGCTGCGTGCCTACGACCCGCAGCGGCCCGTCCGCCTGCTCGGCGTCCGCGTCGCCGGCTTCGAGGCGGAGAAGGCCCCGGAGGCAGACGATGCCCCGGAGGCCCAGCTCCAGCTCGGCCTCGCCGGTTAAGGCCCTGTTCCTCTGCGGGATGCCCGTGGCGGGACAGGCCTGACTAGCGGCTGGCCAGCAGGGTGTCGACGCCGGGGAATCCGAGCCGCTGCTTGGTTGCCTCGGTGAGGTCGAAATCCCGACCGGCGACGTAGGGGCCGCGGTCGATCACCGGCACGGTGACCGTGCGGCCGCGGTAGCGAAAGGTCACCCTTGCGCCGCAGGGCAGCGTCTTGCTCGCGACGCCCAACGTGCCGGGCTCCAGGGTGCCGCCGCAGGCGACCCCGTTGCCATAGAGACCCGGTCCGTAATAGGAGGCCTCGGCCTGACGATATGCCGTGAGCCGGCGCGAGACGCTCGCCGATCCCCTTACCGCACTGTCGTGGATCCCGTAGGCGCGGACGCGGTAGGAGCCGGGACGCTTCGGGCTCCAGCGCACCGCGAAGGCGCCGCTCGGGCGACTGGTCGTCTTCACCACACCGCCACCGACCCCCCTCAGCACCAGCTTCACCCGGTGCCGCCCAGCCGGCCGCACCCGGCCCCGCAGGACAACTCTCCGGCCGCCGCTCAGGGCGCTGTGCCGGGAGACATGCAGGGACACGTGGGACGCCACCCTGGCGTGGCCCCGATGCCGTTGCGGCTGGGCCGCCAGGGATGTGCTCGAGGCACAGGCCAAAGCAAAGGCTGCCATCGCAGGCAGGAGGTATCGCATCGTTGGATCGCTCGCTTTCTTGGCTGCCTACGGGGTTAGCTGACGGGCTCGCGGGTGCCGGCACGGTGCCGGGCAGTCGCTACGGACGGCTCGCCGTCCGATTCGCCCCCGTCGCGGCCGGGAATCGGCCGTGACCTTGGGTCCCCCGCTCCCGGCGCACTGGCGCGGGACTCGGCAGATGGGCTCGTTCGTTGTGGACGAGCCACCGTAGGGACCTCAGACCCGGCCATCGGTGACCGCGATCACATTGCGGCATTCCTCACAGGATGTTGTAAACGGCTCTACCAAGCGGTTTACGGGACCCTCGCAGGCGGCGGCGAGCGTGTGCGAAGATTGGCTCCGTGAGTGCAGACCGGCTGACTGGGCTCGATTCCTCCTTCCTCCACATGGAGAGAGCCGGCGCTCACATGCACGTCGCCTCGGCCAGCATCTTCGAGGGGCCGGCGCCGAGCCACACGGATTTCCGCGACCACATCGCATCCCGCCTGCACCTGGTTCCCCGTTTTCGCCAGAAGCTGCGCTTCGTCCCCTTCGGCCAGGGTCGCCCGGTGTGGGTCGACGACCCTCACCTCAATCTCGCCTACCACGTCAGGCAGACCGCGCTGCCGGCGCCGGGCTCGGAGGAGCAACTGCGCAACCTCGCGGCGCGGATCTTCTCCCAGCAGCTGGACCGCAGCAAGCCACTCTGGGAGCTGTGGCTGGTCGAGGGCCTCGACGGCGACCGTTTCGCGATCGTCGGCAAGAGTCACCACGCCCTGGTCGACGGAATCTCGGGCGTCGACATCACCACCGTCCTATTCGACGTCGAGAAGGAGCCGGCCAACCCACCGCTGCGACCGCCGAAGTGGGCGCCGCGTCCCGAGCCGACCGACCTCAAACTCCTCTCCGACGCCCTGCACGAGCGCGCCACGAGCCCGCGCGAGATAGTCCGCGGCGTGCGGGCGGCTCTCCGGGGACCGCGTCAGGTGCTGAGCGGCATCGGCGCTACCAGCAAAATGATCGGCGCCGGCATGGCCGCCCCCTCGACGCCGTTCAACGTCGAGATCGGCCCCCACCGGCGCATCGCCTTCGTCCGCACCGATCTCGCCGCGCTGAAGGCGGTCAAGGACGAGCACGGCGGAACCGTCAACGACGTCGTCCTCTCGGTCGTCACGGGGGCGATCGGCAACTACCTGCGCGCCCGGGGCCACGACACCGAGGGCCTGGAGATGCGAGCAATGGTCCCGGTCAGCGTCCGCGCCGAGGAGGAGCGCGGCGCGCTCGGCAACCGGATCTCGGCGATGATGGCCCCGCTGCCGGTCTGGTGCGAGGCGCCGGTCCAGCGCCTTCACCTGATCACCGAGACGATGGGCGATCTGAAGGGCTCCGGACAGGCGGTCGGCGCCGAGATCCTCACCCGCATAGTCGACTTCGCGCCGACCACGATCGCCTCCCAGGCGGCCCGCCTGCAGCCTGCGCAGCGCTTCTTCAACCTCGTCGTCACCAACGTGCCCGGGCCACAGTTCCCGCTCTACGTACTGGGACGGCCGATGGAGTCGATCTTCCCGCTGGTCCCTCTGGCCCGGCGCCAGGCCCTCTGCGTGGGGATCATGTCCTACAACGGCCAGGTCGACTTCGGCCTGATCGGCGACTACGACGCGATGGCCGACCTCGACAGCTTCGGCCTCGACCTCGAAGGGGCGGTCGGCGAGCTCGTCGGCGAGACCTCGGCGGACGGCAGCGCTCAGCGAATCAGCCGCGCAGAGACGCGGAACGGCGCGCTGTCGGTCAAGTAGGCCCAATCGAGTCGCCGCGCACTGAAGCCGGCCTCGCTCGCGTCGGCATTGACCAGCACGGCAGTTAGCCGCGAGAAGCGTCCGGGGCGCAATATCCGCGCTGTCAGCCTGCCGCCATGCGAGCTGAAGCGGAGCACCTTGACGACGCGCCCACCACGCTCGCTGCCGACTCGACCCACCAGCGCCAACCCGGCGGCGATGCCGCGCGGCGCCACCGCGTCGACCGCGAGCGCCCGTCCGCCGCGAGGGTGAAGACCGAGCAGCTGGAAGGTCGTGTGGTTGAGGCGCCCCTCGACGACCGCACCATCGTCGGGCAAGCTGCCCTGCCGAGCTACGTCTGGATAGAGGTGACCCTCGGGGAAGACGGTGTCGGTGCGCCACTCCGGCAGGTCGGCGGCAAAACGCGCGAAGTCGCGGCTGAAATCGGACCCTCCGGCCGCTTCGATCGCCGAGTTGTAGGCAGCGACCGAGAATCCACCCGGCTTGGTCTGGACCGCGCGGGCCCAAGCGGAGCGAACGATCCCACGACCGTAACGGTGCGCCAGCCACTTGTTCCAGACTGCCGAGCCGTACACCTTGATCGAGTTGGCGGCGGTCAGCGGCGTGTCGAAGAGCTTCGCCCAGCGCCGCACATATCGCAGATAGTCGTTGTTGCCGTTGTAGACCTGGTCCTCCATCCAGACCGCGCTCGACTCGGCGAACCAGGTGTCCTGGTAGGCGTCGTAGCCAAACTGGAGGATGTGGTCATACTCGTGGGCGATCGTCACCTCGAGGTCGTGAAGGGGCGTCGTCCCGGGGAACTCGAACGGTTCGTAGTTGTTGTCGAGGACGAGGTAGCCGTGCAGATGACGCGGAAGCCGGTGCGCCTTCGTCGCCTGACCGCGGTCGGGCACCGCGTAGCCGAACAGCGCCCCGCCGATCTCGTCGAGATAGATGTCGGTCTTGCCCTGGCCGCCTCCCTTGGGGCCGTCGGAGCGAGGGGCGCGCCAGCCGAGCTTTTCGTTCTCGACCGAATAGACGTGTTCGGCGACCGCCTGCACGCGTTCGACGTAGTCGGGCACCCCGTCCCCGTTGGCATCGGCGAGGTCCGGAGCGTCCACCCCCTCGGCCACCCAGTGGACGCAGAAGTGCTGCGCGCAGGTGGGCGAGTGCGGCGCCTCGGGCACCGTGTATGCGTTCCGGTTCGGGTCGGGATGATCGGTGGGGCGGGCCGCAGGCGTGCGGAAGATCCACTGGTCCCCGGCCGTCGCCGAGGCCGGCACGAGCGCCAGCACCGCAGTCGACGCCAGCAAAGCCGCGATCAGCCGCCAGCGCGTCTGCACACCGGTCAATCTACCGCCCAGCCACCCTCCCCTCGCCCGCTGAGTTCGTGTTTCGTTCCGCATAGCGGAACTAAAGGCGAAGTCAGCCTGCGGCGGCGATACTTCAGCCGTGACTCTCCCCGGAGGAACTGCATGCGGGTAGCGCTGGCTCAGATCGACCCCACGGTTGGCGACATCGACGGCAACGCGGCCAAGGTCGCCGAGTGGATCGGGCGCGCTCGCGCCGAGGGCGCCGAGCTGGCGATCTTTCCCGAGCTCTGCATCCCCGGCTACCCAGCCGAGGACCTCTACTTGAAGCGCCACTTCGTCGAGGCCAATCGGCGAGCGGTCGAGGGGCTTGCCGAGGAGGCGCAGGGGCTGGTCGCGCTCGTCGGCTTCGCCGAGCCGGTCGACGGGGGAGGCGACTTCCGACACGCCCACAACTCGCTCGCCGTCCTCGCCGATGGAGCCGTCCGCACCGTCTACCGCAAGAACCGGCTGCCCAACTACTCCGTCTTCGACGAGCAGCGCTATTTCGTCCCCGGGACCGAGCCGGCAACCGTCGAGGTCGCCGGGCGGTCGGTCGGCCTGACCGTTTGTGAGGACGTCTGGGCCCCGGGCGCGCCGGCCTCGGAGGAGGCGGCGGCGGGAGCGAGCCTGATCGCCAACCCTTCCGGCTCCCCGTACCACCGCGGCAAGGGGCGCGAGCGCGAAGCGATGCTCGCCGAGCGCGCCCGCGCCTACGGGGCCCATTTCGCCTTCTGCAACCTGGCCGGCGGGCAGGACGAGCTGGTCTTCGACGGCCACAGCTTCGTCGTCGACCCCGAGGGCAACGTAATCGCCCGCGCGGCGCAGTTCGAGGAGGAGCTGCTGGTCTGCGAGATCCCCTCCCCCGCGCCGGGCCGGCTCGCCGAGCCGCTGCCCGACCTCGCCGAGGTCTACGCGGCGCTGCGTCTCGGGCTGCGCGACTACGTGCTCAAGAACGGCTTCCGCCACGTCGGCATCGCCCTCTCCGGCGGCATCGACTCGGCCCTCGTCGCCCTGCTCGCCGTCGACGCCCTCGGCGCCGAGCACGTCAGCTGTGTGGTAATGCCGTCGCCGCATTCGAGCGTAGAAACACAAGCCGACGCGCGGAATATCGCTGCAAACCTCGGTACGGAACTGATCGAGATCCCGATCGAGGGGGCGATGGACGAGTACGGCAGCGCCCTCTCCGCGGCATTCGGGGACGCCCGCGCCGACGATTCCGCAGGCGAGCCGCTGCCGCGCGACTCGACCCGACCCTCCGAGCCCGACCTCGCAGCCGAGAACATCCAGGCGCGGATCAGGGGCAACCTGATGATGGCGCTCTCCAACAAGCACGGCTGGCTGGTCCTCACGACCGGCAACAAGAGCGAGATGTCGGTCGGCTACGCGACGCTCTATGGCGACATGGCGGGCGGCTTCGCCGCGATCAAGGACGTGCCGAAGACGCTCGTATACGAGCTGGTCCGCAACCGCAACGCGGTTGCCGGCCGCGAGCTCATCCCCGCCTCGGTGCTGGAGCGTGCCCCCTCGGCAGAGCTGCGCCCCGACCAGGTCGACAGCGACTCGCTGCCCCCCTACGAGCTGCTCGATCGCATCCTCGAGTCCTACGTCGAGCGCGACGAGGGCCGCGAGGAGATGATCGCCGCGGGCATGCCGGCCGACGTCGTCGACGAAGTCGTGAGGATGGTCGACCGCTCCGAGTACAAGCGCCGTCAGGCCGCCCCGGGACTCCGGATCACGCCGAAGGCGTTCGGCCGCGACAGGCGGTTGCCAATCACCAACCGCTTCGGCGGTTAGTCAGGCCGCTTCCATACCGGCGCCTGACGGCGTCCTCGGTCGCTCACGTGCAGAGCACGCTTCGCTCCCTGCGTCCTTGTCATGCTTGGCCTGGAAGCGGCCTGACAGCAATCGTCATTTGGGCCAACGCGCAAAGTTTGCCGCTTGCGTCTGTTACTTCCGCGTCCCAGACCCAGGTCGTTCGGCCACGGTGGCGGGCCTTTGCCTGGACTTCGGCGTGGCCCTCGGTGATCGGGCGGATGAAGTTGACGCCGATCGACTGCCCCATCGCCACCATCCCGTCGTCGAGCACGGCCAGGGCCGTCGCCCGCGAGCAGACGCTCTCCACCAGGGTCGACATCACCCCGCCGTGCAGGAGTCCGACCGGCTGGCGCAGCTCGTCCCGCATCGCCACGCGCACCCGAGCGTGCTCAGGGTCGTCGTCCAGCCACTCCGTCCCCAGCAGGACATCGAAGTGGGAAACCAATCCATGCAGGTCGTCGGCCATCGGCAGCCAGGACCCTATCTCCGCTGGCGTGTCTGAGCTTAGGGACACCCCTTAACCTCAGACACGCCCCCGGCGAGGGCTGCTCGCGTAGGCTTCCGGCCCGTGGCGATGACCGACGACCAGAAGGCGATGCTGCGCCTGCTCGCCCAGCGTGAAGAGGGCTACGAGGACATGGCCGCCCTGATGGGCATCAGCGTCGAGGAGGTTCGCAGCCGCGTCAAGGAGGCACTCGCCGAGGTCGACCAGCCCGAGGGGGCCGCCGAGGAGCCGCCCGAGCCCACACCGGCGCCGGCCCCGCCTCCGGCACCCGAGCCACCGCCGGTGGCCGAAGACCCGGCCCCGGCAGCTCTTGCGCTACCGGTGCCCGAGCCGGTGCAGCCAACTACTCCGCCGCCCGCTGCGGCCAGGCGCCCCGGTAACCGCCCACCGCAGCTGTCCGGACTGAAGCTGCCGAAGGACCGCGGCGCCCTGATCGGGCTTGCCGCTGGAGCGGCAGCCGTCCTGGTCATGGTCATCGTCCTGATCGTCGCCGGCGACGGCGGCGGATCGAGCTCTACCGCCACATCGACCGAAGGCGGCACGACGCCGGCCACGGCGGGAAACAAGAACCTGACCCAGGCGATCCTGGCGCCGGTCGACGGTGGCGAAGCGGGCGGCGTCGCCCTCTTCGGTCGCTTCAAGAAGAACGTCCTGCTGCAGGTCACCGCGAAAGGGCTCGAACCGTCGGCGTCGGGCGAGTCCTACGCCGTCTGGCTCTCCCACTCCGGCAAGGCGATGGTTCCCGTCGGCACGGCGAAAGTCCCCGACTCGGGCGACCTCGCCGCGCGGTTCCAGATCCCAACCGCGGTGCTGCTCCTGATCGCCCGCAGCGCCTTCGACGAAGTCGACGTGACCCGCACCTCCGACGCCACCCTGAGCGCGGCGATCGCCACCGCGCGCAAGAGCAAGACCGAATCCGCCTACACCGGCACCGACGTGATGCGGGGCAAGATCACCGGCCCCTTCGTAGGCGCGGCAGCGAAGAAATAGCCTGGTCCTGATCTGTTCCGTGCTCCGTTTGGGCTCGTATACGCACCAAAGGGAGCACGCATCAGGTCAGCCGAGAAGCTTCCCCGGGTTCATGATGCCCGTCGGGTCGAGGCGGTCCTTGACCGCGCGCAGGACGTCCAGCCCGGTCCGGCCCACCTCGGCCTCCATATAGGGGGCGTGATCGCGACCGACGGCGTGGTGGTGGGTGATCGTGGCGCCTGTGGCGACGATCGCCTCCGAGGCGGCGCGCTTGACCTGTCGCCACTGCTCGACCTCCTCGCCGCCGCGGGCGCGTGCGATGTAGGTGAAGTAGAGAGAGGCGCCATCGGCGTATGCGTGAGAGAGGTGGCAGAAGACGAGCCCCGGGGTTCCTTGGGCGACGAGCGACTTGCGGATCGCGGTGCCGACCCCGGCACGCAGCTCGCCGAGCCTGCTCCAGGTGTGCGAGGTCTCCAAGGTCTCGACTATCGCCCCCATTCCCATCAGCGTGTCGCGCAGGTAGGGGCCCTGGTAGCGCCCGTGCTCCCACGAACGACCCGCCGACTGGCCCAGGTAGACAGCCCCGCCGCGGCGCAGCTCGCGCACGCTCAGCGCCCGGCGCCGGGCGACCGACTCCTCGTCCCCCTCCAGCCCGACGACAACCAGACAGCCGCCGCGCCGGCGACGCAGGCCAAGGTAGCCGCCGAAGAGGCTGCCGGCGACTCCACGCGGGCCCGAGAGAGCCAGCGATACATCCGTCTCCTCCTCGTCGGAGACCCGGATGACGTCCGGCAGGCCCGGCCCCTGCGCCAGGGCGCGGACGATCTCGGCCCCGGCCTCGAAGCTCTCGGCCATCCACGCTTCGTAACGCTTCTGGCGCGGTGCCGGCCGCACTCTCAGGGTCACGTCCGGGATCACGCCGAGCACCCCCTCCGAGCCCACCGCCAGCTCGCGCAGAGCGGGTCCGGCGGCAGTGTGTGGAGTCTCCAGGGTTTCCAGGTCTCCGGCCGGGGCGATCAGGCGGACTGAGCTGACCAGGGAGTCGAAGCGGCCATAGCCACTCGACGCCTGCCCGGCCGAACGGGTCGCCGCGAAGCCGCCAACGGTCGCGTACTCGAAGGACTGTGGGTAGTGACCGAGGACCACGCCGTGCTTGGCCAGCGCCGCTTCTGCCTCGGGCCCGCGCAGGCCGGCGCCGAGGCGTGCCGTGAGCGAGCGGCCGTCGACCTCCACCATGCGCAGCCGTGCCACGTCGAGGCTGACGAGGCGACCGTGATTGCCCCGCAATGGCTCGATCCCGCCGACGACGCTGGTGCCGCCGCCGAAGGGGACGACTGCAACGCCCTCGGCCGCGCAGACATCGAGCACCCGGCGTAGCGCATTGGCATCCGCCGGCAGCAGCACGGCATCGGGGGCCACGTCGAGGCGACCGGAGCGCAACCGGGCGAGGTCGGCGTAGCCGCAACCGGTCGCGTGGCGGAGCCGGTCCTCGGTCCCGGCGAAGACGTTCTCCTCGCCGACCGCGTCGACGAGGGCCTGAGGCAGCGGCTCGGCCAGCGGTAGCTCGAAGCCCTCGAGCTCGGTGGCGCGAGGCGAAGGCCGCAGCTCGCCGATGCGCTCGTGCAGGACCTGCCGTGCTCCGTCGTCAAGCTCGGGTTCCGTCGCCGGATCGCCCCACCCCCACCACTTCGAGTCACGGCGCGGCGCGTTCATAGGACGACCTCTCGTTCGCGCCTCGATCGCCACGGATTCGACCCGCCGGCGATCGCCGTGACGATCGGGGCTCTCACAGCAGCGCCCGCTCGATTCCGTCCAGGGCTTCGTCGAGCAGCGCGCCCTGACCGCGACGCATCATCGGCGAGCCGAGGCGCGAGAGGCCGCGCAGGCCTTGTCTGGCCCCGATGCTCACCTCCGTTCCATCGCCGGCCTCGCTCAGCGAGATCTCGATCGCGTAATGCCGCAGGTGGCGCTCGAACGGCGTGCCGGGGATCAGCTGCTCCCAGGCGATGCGCTCATTCTCAACCGCATGCGTACATCGGAAGTCGGCCCGCACGCCACGCCCCTCGGCAGTGCCGAGCACCTTCGTCCACTGCGCCCCTGTCCCCGCCCCCTCGACGCTCTCCACCCGCTGCGTGCGCGGCCACCAGCGCGGCAGGTTGTACGGATCGGAAATGAGCTCCCAAACCGCCGTGGACGGCGCCGCAACAGCGCGGCGGCGAGTCACCCGGGGCATAGTCGCGCTCCAGGGCCTATCCCGGCAGGGCTGGAGCGTCTTGTACTTTTTCGTCGATTGGCATGGAGGCGCCAAGCCCTGCCCCGCCCCACCGAAAAAATTAAGCGGAACCCCTGCCGGGATAGGCCCCTAGTCACCGGCAAGTCGCCTGAGGTCCCTCACCAGCAACAAATGCTTGAGATGGCTGACCGTAGCCGCCAGGCTCTCCAGGCTCTCCAGCGCCTCCTTGCGGCGATCCGGGTTGCGCGAGCGCAGCGAGGGACCGAGCAGGGCTTCCAGCAGGTTCGCCTCGCGGTCGGCCGAGGAGCGGAAGACACGCAGGTTGCGAGCGCCGACGCCGACCCGCGAGAGCTCGTTGGCGGAGCGGATGATTTCGCGGTCGGTCTCGTCGTAGACGGTCTTGCCCTCGCGCTTCTCCGGCTGCACGATGCCGAAGTTCTCCAGCTCGGCGATCAGCTCCTCGCGGGCGCCAGTCTCCTCGACAACCTCCTCCTGGGTGAGGTAGGCGCGCGAGGTGCTGACCAGGATCGCCCGACGCACCGCACCGCTGGACGGGCGTTTATCCGCACCGCCCGCGGCGGAAAGGATGTCGCCCCCGGCCGCCAGCTCCTGGCGGATCACCCGCAGCGGCAGGAACTCGTCGCGCTGTAGGCGCAGGATCGTGCGTAGGCGTTCGACGTCGGCCTGGCTGTAGAGGCGGTAGCCGCCGGGCGTGCGCCGCGGCGTCAAGAGCTTCTGGTCCTCGAGGTAGCGGATCTTCGAGATCGAGACGTCGTCGAACTCACTCTGCAGGATCTTGCAGACGGCGCCGATCGTCAGCGCCTTGCGCGGGCGCGAGTCGCGCTGGCGGGCATGCTGCTCCGAGATGGCCATCGAGTCGCCTACTTCTCCAGGTAGCTGAGCTTGTACTTGCCGACCTGGATCTCATCCCCATCGGCGAGCCGGTGGGACTCGATCCGCCGCCGGTTCACGTAGGTGCCGTTGAGAGAGCCGAGGTCGTCGATGTAGAGGCCGTCACGACGCCGCACGAGCAGGGCGTGATTGCGGGACACGGTGACGTCGTCGAGGAAGACGCCGGCGTCGGGGCTGCGACCGATGCTGACCCGGTCGTCGTCGAGCGCGAAGCTCTCTCCCGCCCGGCCGCCGCCGGCACGGATCACCAGCGCCGCGCCGCTGCGCTCGATCGTCTCGTCGATGTCGACCGGCTGCATCTCGCCGGTGTCGTCGACGGTGTAGGTCATCGTGGTCGGCTCATCGCCGCCCTCGCCGCTCTCCGCGGGGCCACCGAGGTAGGCGCCGCACTTCTGGCAGTAATTGGCGCCCTCGGGGTTGACGAAGCCGCATTCGGGACAGTGAAGCGCCATCGACCTCTCCCGCTACGGGGCGGGCTCGTCCTCGGGGGGCTGAGCCTTGCCGGCCAGGATCTCGGTCAGCTGGGCGACGTCGTCCCCGGAAAAGAGCGTGTCGCCGCGCTCGCGCTTCTGGCGCAGCCGGTTGACCAGCTCCGCCCGGAGGATGTCGATCTTTCCGTGCAGGACCCGCCGCTTATAGGAGATCTCGTTCTCCTCCTGCGTCAGCTTGTCGATCAGGTCCTTCAGCTCTTCGTCGCTGAGGGAACCGAGATCGGGAAATGTGTCCTCCATCTCGCTCCTTGTTCGCTGGTCTCGGCCAGGCTTCGGCCTCGGTCGGCCGATTATAAGACCCCACCGCCCCAAGGTTCAACCGAAGGTTGAAGGTTTCGCCAACCTGAGCGACCTCTTGCAAGCGCTGACTTCCCGTTTAGTTCCGGATAGCGGAACGAAAGACGAAGTCAGCCTGGGGAAGCTTGTGGCTTACTTCCACGGGTAGCGGAACGAAACGGGAAGTCAGCCTGCGGAGGCTTGGGCGGCCCGCACTTCGCGGATGCCGGTGCGGGCGTAGAGGACCGTGGCGAGTATTGCCAGGGCTAGGCCTACGATCAGGAGGGCGGCGGGGACCCAGCCGGCGAAGACCATGGCGAAGAAGATCCCGCCCATGATCGGGAAGACCGAGATCCGGCCCGGCCAGTTGACGCGGACCTCGACTCCATGGCGCAGGCCGTACTGGGCGAGGACGAGCATCGCAAGCTCGCGTAGGGCGAGCAGGGCCAGCGCCCAGCGGGGCAGCAGTTCGAAGTGCCAACAGACGACCGCGCCGGAGAGGATCGTGAGGCGGTCGACGAGCGGGTCGAGGAGGGAGCCGAGCCTGCTGTACTGGCCGGTGACGCGGGCGAGAAAGCCGTCGAGGTAGTCGCCGGCGGCGATCAGCCAGAAGACGATCGCGGCCGGGGCGCTGCGCCCGTCGCCGGATTCGAAGGCGAGCCAGAGAAAGAGCGGCAGCGCCGCCAGGCGCAGGTAGCCGACCGCGTTGGGAATCGTCCAGGGGTTGAGCGGTTCGCCCTTCCGGGTCTGGCGCGGCGGGGGGCCGCTGCGGTCGAGACCGAAGAGGCGGCGGACCCGGCCGCGGCCGAAAGGGGCGGTGTCAGCCATCGATGCCCTCGAGGAGGGCCTGGGCCTGGACGGCCGCCTCCCCGACGGGCAGCTTGTGCTCGGCGCCGCCGGCGCGCTCGCTCGCCTCGACCACGCCATCGGCGAGGCCGCGGCGGCCGACGACGATCCGCAGCGGACACCCGAGCAGCTCGGCGTCGGTCAGCTTCTCCCCCGTCCCCGCGTCGCGCTCGTCGTAAAGCGTCTCCACGCCGGCGGCGCAGAGCTCCTCGTAGAGCCGGTCGGCGGCCGCGCGCTCCTCCTCGCCGGCCTTGGCCAGTGAGACGAGGTGGACCTGCCAGGGAGCCAGGGCGCGCGGCCAGGCGATTCCGCGCTCGTCGGCACCCTGCTCGATCGCCGCGGCGGCGATCCGGGCAGGGCCGATCCCGTAGCTGCCCATGACGATCGGCCGCTCGGTGCCCGACTCGTCGAGGAAGGTAGCGCCGAGCGGCTCCGAGTAGCGCGTGCCGAGCTTGAAGATGTTGCCGACCTCGATCGCCGGCTCGATCTCGATCGCGCCGCCATCAGGAGCAACATCGCCGGCCTCGACGGTGCGCACGTCCATCTCGTATGACTCGAAGTCGCGCGAGGGGTCGATGCCGCGCAGGTGGGTGTTCGGCTTATTGGCGCCGGAGACGTAGGAATTGCCGCCCAGCGCCGCGTCCTTGATGATCGGCAGGCCGCTGTCGACCGGGCCGAGGTAGCCGACGGGCCCGAGCTGGTCCTCGATCTCCTCGGCACTGGCCTGGCGGAAGTCGGTTTTCATCCCGTTGCGCAACTTGATCTCGTTGAGCCGGTGATCGCCGCGCAGCAGGACGAGGACCATCCCCCGGCCCTCGACGACGATCGGCAGCGTCTTGATGAAGGCACCGTGCCGCAAGCCGAGGTGCCCTGCCACCTCCTCGACCTTGGTCAGGCCGGGTGTGTCTACCGCCTCCGGCGCGTCCAACGGCGGCGGCAACTCGACCGCCTGGGCCCCGGCCGAGGCGATCTCGACGTTGGCCGCGTAGCCCGGCGCCAAAGCCACCTCGTTCTCGCCGGCCGGACAGGGCGCCATGTACTCGTGGGCGCCGGTGCCGCCCATCATCCCGACGTCGGACTCGACCCGGTACCAGCGCAACCCGCTGCGCTCGAAGATTCGCGCGTAGGCCTCGCTTTGCAGCTCGTAGGACCGCGCCAGCCCCTCCTCGTCGCGATCGAAGGAGTAGGCGTCCTTCATCGTGAACTCGCGAGTGCGCAGCACCCCAGCCCGCGGCCGCGGCTCATCACGCTCCTTGGTCTGGATATGGAAGAGCATCAAAGGCAGGTCCCGATAAGACCGCACCTCCCGAGCCACGTGCTGGGTCACGCACTCCTCGTGCGTCATCGCCAGCACCATCGGCGCCCCCTTGCGATCCTCCAGCTTGAACAGCTCGTCGATCGAGTACCGCCCAGTCTTCTCCCAGGCCTCAGAAGGCTGCAGCACCGGCATCAGCATCTCCTGACACCCGATCCCCTCCATCTCCTCCCGAAGGATGGATTCAACCTTCCTGTGAACCCTCCACCCAGCAGGCAGATAGCTCCACAACCCCGCCCCAACCTGTCGAATCAACCCAGCCCGCACCATCAGCTTGTGCGACAAGGCCTCCGCGTCAGCGGGCGCATCCTTGAGCGTCGGAATAAAGCTCTGGCTCAGCCGAGTCACGCCAGAAACCTACCCGCCCCGGACCCAGGAAGCTCAATCCCCCAGCAGGGGCGTCCGTCCCCCCACCGCTCCCCGGGCGAGCAGCTCGTTGCCGGCCGGGAAGGCGCGTCAACTTAGCCGCAGCTCGCGGCGGGTGGCGTCGCAGGGGGGACCACCCCCGAGGAAGCTTTAGCTACCGCAGGGGGTGGTGGGTCCCCTGCGGCGACAGGACCCGCCGCGCCAGCTACGCCCGAGTAAACCGCCGTCCCGCGGTCGGCGATACATCCTCATCGAGGAGAACCTTGTCGGACTCTCCCTTTTCAGCCGCTTCGTGCTCCATCCGAGCAATCTTCTCCGGCGTCAATTCCCCGACGTTCTCCGCCTCGATCTTCGCCAGCCAGGCCGCACCCTCGCGCGACTCGTTCTCGTCGAACTCGACCCCGCCGCGGTCCAGCGACTTGTCGATCTCCTCGAACAGGGCGTCGACCAGAGTCGCCTGCGGGACCTTGCGCAGCGGCTTGCCGTGGGCGTAGATCAGGCCCTCGTTCTTGGCGCCGGCGATGCCGAAGTCGGCGTGCGAGGCCTCGCCGATGCCGTTCACGGCACAACCGAGCACGGCGACCTCGATCGGCTCGGCGTAGCCTTCCAACCGTTGCTCGATCTCGGCCACGACCGAGTCCATGTCGAACTGAAGACGACCGCAGGTCGGACAGGCGATCAGCACCGGGCCGCACTCGCGCAGCTGCAGCGCCTTGAGGATCTCCCAGGCGACCTTGACCTCCTCCTCGGCGTGGAAGGTCGAGAGGCTGATCCGGATCGTGTCGCCGATCCCGTCGGCGAGCAGCGTGCCCAGCCCGACCGAGGACTTCAGCGAGCCCGACCACTTCGTCCCCGCCTCGGTGATGCCGAGGTGCAGTGGGTAGGGGATCTTCTCCGACAGCAGGCGGTTGGCGGCGATCGTGTTGGGCACGTTGGTCGACTTGATCGAGACCTTGAAGTTCTCGAAGTCCAGCGACTCCATGAGCTCGACGAACTCGACCGCGGCGGCGACCAGGGCCTCGACCGGGCTCTCGCGCTCGAGCGCGTGCAGGTGCTTCGGCAGCGAGCCGGAGTTGACGCCGATCCGCATCGGCACGCCGGCCGCAGTTGCCCGCTCCGCCACCTCGGCGACCTTCTCGCGGCCGCCGATGTTGCCCGGGTTGAGGCGGATGCAGTGCGCACCCGCGTCGATCGCCTTCAGCGCCAGGGTGTGGTTGAAGTGGATGTCGGCGATCACCGGAATCGGCGACTCCTTGACGATCGTCTTCAGCGCCTCGACATCGTCGTCGCGCGGCACCGCGACCCGCACGATGTCGGCCCCGGCGTCGGCGACCTTGCGGATCTGCTCCATCGTCGCCGCCAGATTTGCGGTCTCGGTCTTAGTCATCGTCTGCACGACAACCGGCGCGCCGCCGCCGATCGGCACGCCGCCAACGAAGATCTGTCGCTTGGAAGCCATACGCGAAGGGTATCCGGGCTACAGGCCGGGCCGGTTGCTCGAACGAATGAACCTGGCCGGCGGTCGGCCCGTAGGCTCTCCCGGATGGGAAGATTGCGTACTCCCGTAGCGGCCGCCATCGTGCTGGGTGCGACCTTCTGGACGGCGTCGCCGGCGCAGGCCACCTTCCACCAGATGTCGATCCGCGAGGTGTACCCGGGCGGCGGCAACGACGGCAGCTACGTCGAGTTGCAGATGTGGGCATCCGGGCAGAACTCCGTCAAAGGCCGCCACCTGGTCGCATACGGTACCGCGGGCAACGTCGTCGACGAATTCGCCTTCGTCTCAAGCGTGGCGAATGGAGCCAACCAGTCGACGATCCTCGTCGCCGACACGAACTACCCGGTGGTGTTCGATGAACGCCCGGCGCCCGACGCGAGCGACGGAAGCCTCAACCTCTCGCCCACCGGGGGTGCGGTCTGCTGGATCGAAGGCTCGCCGCCCGACTGTGTCGCCTGGGGAGCCTTCGTCGGCCCGCTGCCCGCCCATGTGCCGGCGCTGAAAGTCGGCAATCCGGCTTCTCCCGGGGGTGTCCAGGCCGGATTGGCCCTGCGTCGTTCGATCGCCAAAGGGTGCCCCACGCTGCTCGATCCGCCGACGACCGAGGACAGCGACGACAGCGCCACCGACTTCGCCGAAGTGGAACCGAACCCACGCGACAACGCGCTCGCCCCAACCGAGAGCCCCTGTAAAAAATCCACGGGCGAAGGAGGCGATGGACAGGGCGGCTCTGGCGGTAACGCGCCCCAGACCGTGCTGAAGCGAAGGCCGCCACGCAAGACCCACGACCGCACCCCGACCTTCCGTTTCGTCGCCGACGAGCGGGGCGCGACCTTCCAGTGCAAACTCGACGGCAAGCGCTACAAGCCCTGTCGTTCGCCTTTCACGGCCAAGAGACTGTCGCTGGGTAGACACGTCTTCCGGGTACGCGCCCGTGACGACTCCGGGAAGCTGGACTCGAGCCCCGCGTCGTATGCGTTCAAGGTACTCGCGGCTCGCTGACCGGTATCAGCGGGTATTGAAGCCTTCGCCGGTGATGCGACCGATGTCGTTGCTGAGACCGACGAAGAAGAGCATCGCGATCAGGGCAAACCCGACGATGCTGGCGCGCTCCATCGCCTGCAGAGAGGCCGGTTTCCCGCGCGCCTTCTCGACGACGCTCCAGAAGATATGGCCGCCGTCGAGAGGCAGGATCGGCAACAGGTTGATCAGGCCCAGCGAGAGGCTGACCACCGCCAGGAGGAGCAGCGAATCTTCCGCGCTCTTTTCGACCGTCTGGTGAGCGACATCGCTGATTCCGACGACGCTGGAGATTTCCTTGCGCTGGCTCGATTCGAAGATTCGCCCGAACACCGAGGCCGTCCGGTGGGTGACGAGCCAGAGCGAGCCCCAGGCCCGCGAGGCGGCAGTCCCGACGCTGACGCCGGTCGGTTCGCTTGCGTAGGAGAAGCCGATCAGCATGCGCTTCACGTCCTCTTTGTATTCGGGCCGGACAGAAGCGGTGCGAACCGCGCCTTCGCGTTCGATGCGGAGATCGACAGGCCGTTCGGCGCGGCAGCCGTCCGACTGCCCGCCGCGACATTCGTGCTTGCCGATCTCTTCGATGAAGCGTTCGAGGCGGGCTTCCTTGTCGAGGCTTTTGTAGGCGTGACCATCGACGGCAAGGATGCGGTCGCCCGGCTGCAGCGCCTTCGCTGCGGGGGTCCCCGCAATCACTTCGCCGATCTTCTGAGTGGGTTGCTGAGCGTAGGCGAAGTAGACGAAGAAAAAGATCGCGAAAGCAAGGACGATGTTCACCGCGGGACCGGCGGCGATGACGACGATTCGCTTCCAGGTCGGCTGCCGGTAGTAGGCGCGCGCCTCGACCTCCGGGGGTAGCTCCTCCTCCGGGTTCATGCCGCTGATTTTCACGAAGCCCCCGAGGGGAATTGCGGCGATCCCGTACTCGGTCTCGCCGCGTTTGAATGAGACGACTTTGGGGCCGAGGAAGAGGAAGAACTTCTCGACCCGCATTCCCGTCGCCTTGGCAGCGAAGAAGTGCCCGGCCTCGTGCAGGATCACGAGCAACGAGAAGCCGAGGAAGACAAGCAGCCAGCTCATACCCTTGCCAACTCCCCTACCTCTTCTTCGGTGCGGCGGCGGGCCTCGTCGTCGAGGGCGAAGAGATCGTCGAAGTGGGTTGGCTGTAGCGCGGGCATCGCGGCGAGGACGCGCTCGATCGCGGCGGGAATCGCCGTGAAGCAGATCTTGCCGTCGAGGAAGGCGGCGACCGCGACCTCGTCGGCGGCATTGAGGACGCAGGGCGCCGTCCCCCCCGTCCTGCCCGCCTCGAGCGCAAGTCGCAGGCAGGCGAACGTGTCGAGATCCGGCTGCTCGAAAGTCAACGCTCCGACCGCGGCGAGGTCAAGCCGCGGTACCTCGACATCGGCCCGCTCGGGGTAGTGCAGCGCGTAGGAGATCGGCACCCGCATATCGGGATATCCGAGATGGGCCAGAGTGGCCCCGTCGTTGAGGTCGATCAGCGAGTGGACGATCGACTGTGGGTGGACGACGACCTCGATCCGCTCGAAGGGGACACCGAAGAGGTGATGCGCCTCGATCGCCTCGAAGCCCTTGTTCATCAGCGTCGCCGAGTCGATCGTGATCCGCCCGCCCATCCTCCAGGTCGGGTGGGCCAGCGCATCCTCGACGCTGACGCCGTCCAGATCGGTCCGTCCGCGGAACGGACCGCCCGAGGCGGTCAAAACCAACCGGTCGACCGTGCCCGGGGCCTCGGCCCCGATCAGCTGGAAGAGGGCCGAGTGCTCGGAATCCACGGGCAGCAGCCGCGCCCCGGTCGCCTCGGCCAGCGCCATCGTCAGCTCGCCGCCGATCACCAGGCTCTCCTTGTTGGCGAGCGCCACGTCGATCCCCTCACCGAGGGCGATGATCGTCGGCCCAAGGCCCGCCGCACCGACGATCCCGTTGAGGACGAGATCGGCCCCCGAGGAGACGATCAGTTCGCGGATCCCCTCCTCGCCGGCGAGGACCCGACCGTCCCAGGCGCGGCCCGCCTCCTCGGCGGCGGCGCCGTCGGAGAACGCAACCGTGCCAACGCCGTGCTCGGTCGCCTGGGCCAGCACCCGCTCCCAGCTCGACCCGGCGGCGAGTCCGACAACATCGAGGTCATCCGACGCGGCGACGATCTCCAGCGCCTGCGTCCCGATCGAGCCGGTCGACCCGAGAATCAGCAGCTTCTTCATCTACAGCAGGATAAGGAGGTGGGCAGCCGGGACCGCGAGTCCGCGCTGACCCGTGTATAGGACGGGTAACCGCGAACTCGTCAGTAGACGAGTTGGATGGATAGGTAGTAGGCGACTACTACTGTGAAGAGGACGGCGTCTAGGCGGTCCAGGATGCCGCCGTGGGGGCCGAAGAGGGTTCCTGTGTCCTTCTTGCCCAGATCGCGCTTCAGCATCGACTCGAAGAGGTCCCCGACCGGGGCTATCGCGGCTACCGCAGCACCGATGATCAGCGCATCCACCCCGGAGAGCCAGTCCTGGTAGAGACCGGCGAACCAGAAGGCCATCGTGCCGATCACGAAGCCCCCGATCAGCCCCTCTAGGGTCTTGTTGGGAGAGAGGCTGGGGGCGATCTTGTGCGAGCCGAAGGTGCGTCCGGTCGCGTAGGCGCCGGTGTCGGTCGCGAAAGTGCCGACAAGGACGTCGATCAGCAGCGCTGCCCCGTGGTGCGGCAGGTCCCGCAGCAGCACCGCGTGGGCCAGCGGGATGCCGATCCAGACGATCCCGAGCAGGGTCACGCCCATCGAGACCGTGATGCCCTCGCGGTGGTGACCGTCGGCGCCGAAGGCAAAGAGCAGCGGGAACGAGGCGGCGAGGACGAGCAGCACGTTGAAGGCCGTGCCGAAGTGGGCAGCGACGATCAGCGCCGCGATCGCGAGGTAGGCGGCCCGGGCGATCGGCCGCATCTCCCCGGTCAGCGCCAGGTACTCGCGCAGGCAGAGCACGCCGATGCCGATCATCGCCGCGGCGAAGACCAGCCCGCCGGCGACGGTGATCGCGATCGCGAAGGCAACCCAGGGGAGCGCAAAGAGGATGCGCTTGACCGTCTCTCCCCTGGCGGCGCCGCCACCCCGGCGCCGAGGCGCTCTCGGCGGGCGCGGCTGGGGCGCCGGCTCCTCGGCGAACATCTCGTCGTCGAAGAGGTCCCGCATCTACGCCCTCGTCCCGAAGCGGCGCTGGCGCGCCTCGAACTCGCGCAGGCACTCTTCCAGCTCCTCGCGCCCGAAGTCCGGCCAGAGCTCGTCGCGGAAGACCAGCTCGGAGTAGGCGCACTGCCAGAGCAGGTAGTTGGAGATGCGCCGCTCGCCGCTGGTGCGGATCAAGAGGTCCGGGTCGTGCATCTCGGGCGCGTAGAGGAATCGCCGAAACTCTTCCTCGGAGCCCCCCTCGAAGCCACGCGCCGCGTCGACTATCTCCGCCCTGCCGCCGTAGTTGAAGGCGACGAAGAGGGCGATCCGCTCGTTCTTGGCGGTCGTCTCTTCGGCCCAGTCCATGCGCTCGACCAGCTCCGGTGCCACCCCCTCGCGACGACCGACGAAGCGCATCCGCACCCCCTCGGCGTCTAGCTCCGGGGTCTCGGCGTCGATCCGCTCGCCGAACATCGCCATCAGCCCGGCGACCTCCTCGGCGGGGCGCGACCAGTTCTCGGTCGAGAAGGAGAAGACGGTGAGCTCCTCGATCCCGAGCTCGACCGCGTCGCGCAGTCGCGCCTTGACCGTGTCGGCCCCGGCCCGGTGTCCGTCTACCGTCGGCAACCCCCGCTCCTGGGCCCAGCGCCCGTTGCCATCGGTAATGATCGCCACGTACCGCGCGGAGGCACTCACACCTCCAGGATCTCCTCTTCCTTCCCCTTCAGGAGAGCGTCGATCTCGGCTATCGCCTCGTCGGTCTGCTTCTGCAGGGCGGCCTCGGCGCGGCGCTCGTCGTCCTCGCCGGCTTCGCCCTCTTTCTTCAGCTCGCGCAGGTCGTGCATCGTGTCGCGGCGGATATTGCGGACCGCCACCCGCCCCTCCTCGGCGACGCCGTGGACGACCTTGACCATCTCGCGGCGGCGCTCCTCGGTCAGCTCCGGGATCTGCAGCCGCACGACGTTGCCGTCATTGCTCGGCGTGAGGCCGATGTCGGACTCCTGGATCGCTTTCTCGATCGCCCCGATGGAAGACTTGTCGAACGGCGTAACCGTGAGCAGGCGCGCGTCGGAGGTCGCGACGTTGGCGAGCTGCTTGAGCGGGGTTTGGGCACCGTAGTAGTCGACCACGATGCGGTCGAGCAGGTGCGGAGAGGCGCGGCCGGTCCGCACCGTGGCCAGCTCGCCACGGCTCGATTCGACCGACTTGGCCATGCGGCCGCTGGCGTCTTCGAGCATTTCGTCGATCAGCTCCACATGGCCCCCATTCTCGTCATCCGGCAGGCGCGCTGGAGACCAGCGTGCCCACCCTCTCGCCGCTGACGATCCTATCTATGTTGCCCGCGTCTCCCATATTGAAGACGTAGATCGGCAGGTCGTTGTCCATGCAGAGCGAGAGCGCGGTCGAGTCCATCACCTTGAGGTTGCGCTCGATCGCCTCGCGGTGGCCGATCGCGGCGATGAACTTGGCGTCGGGGTTGACCGCCGGGTCGGAGTCGAAGACGCCCTCCACACCGTTCTTCGCCATCAGGATCGCTTCGGCGTGGATCTCCAGCGCCCGCAACGCTGCAGCCGTATCCGTGGTGAAGAACGGGTTGCCGGTGCCGGCCGCGAAGATCACCACCCGGCCCTTCTCGAGGTGGCGTATGGCGCGGCGGCGGATGTAGGGCTCGCCGATCTCCTTGATGTCGATCGCCGAGAGAACACGCGTGTGCTCATCCGCCTTCTCCAGCGCGTCCTGGAGAGTCAGGGCGTTGAGCACCGTCGCCAGCATCCCCATGTAGTCGCCGGTAGCCCTGTCCATGCCTTCGGCCGCGGCGGAGAGCCCGCGGTAGATGTTGCCGGCGCCAACCACGATCGCCACCTCCACCCCGCGGGCGCGGATTGCCGATACCTGCTCAGCAATGCGGCGCACCTCGGTCGCGTCGGTCCCGTACTCGAGATCGCCCATCAGGGCCTCGCCCGAGAGCTTGAGCAGGATGCGTTTGAACTGAGGGTTCGGGGCCATCTGGGTCCGCGAATTCGCTCCGCGTCGCGGAGAGCCTACCGGCGATTCCGCCCGCCGCCTACTCGCCGACGCGGAAGTAGGCGAAGCGAGCGATGCGGATGTTCTCGCCGGTCTTGGCCGCCAGCTCCTGGCGCAGCTCCTCGATCGACTTCGAGTCGTGCTTCTCGGCGTTGACGTGGGACTGGTCGAGCAGGGCGACTTCCTTGCCCCACTTGGCCAACTGCCCCTCGACAATTTTCTCGACCACGTTGTCGGGCTTGCCATCCTCGCGCGCCTTCTCCTCGAAGACCCGCTTTTCCGCCTCGCGGTCCTCCTCGGGGATCTCCTCGATCGTCACGTACTGAGGCGCGGTCGCCGCGACGTGCAGGGCGACCTCGTAGGCAAATGCCCTGAAGTCCTCGTTGCGGGCGACGAAATCGGTCTCGCACTGCACTTCGACCATCGCCCCGACCTTGTCGTTGGCATGGATGTAGGAGGCGACAACGCCCTCGTTCGTCCCGCGCCCCTCCCGCTTGGCGGCAAAGGCCTGGCCCTTGACCCGAAGGATCTCGATCGCCCGGTCCACATCCCCGCCGGCCTCGGACAAGGCAGCCTTGCAATCCATCATCGCCGCCCCGGTCCGGTCCCGAAGCGCCTTCACATCGGCAGCGGTAACGCTCATTTTCCCTCCCCCTCGCTCGCAGCAGCCTTCTCCTCGGCCACGGCCTCCTCAGAAGCTTTCTCCTCGGCCGCAGGCGTCTCATCTTTCGCCTCGGAAGCTTTCTCCTCCGCCGCAGGCCCAGCCTCCGCCGGGGCTGTCTCAGCCGCCGCAGGCTCCTCGGCTTTCGCCGCGGGAGCTTTCTCCTCCACGACAGGCTCCTCAGCTTTCTTATCCACAGCGGGCTCGGGACCCTGTTTCGCCTCGGGCCCCCCCGCTTTCCCCGCCCCTCCCGCGGGTGGCGTCGCAGGGGGGACCGCCCCCGAGGACGCTTTAGCGACCGCAGGGGGCGGTGGGTCCCCTGCGGCGACAGGACCCGCGGGCTGTGCGGCCTGGCCTGCAGCCGGTGCGGCCGGGACTACCGGGGTGGCCGGGGCTGCAGCCGGAGCCTTGGCAGCCGCCTGCGCCGCCTCGGCCTGCTTCGCAGCCTCCGCTTCGGCCGCCTCCTTCTTCGCCGCCTCCTCGGCAGCAACCCGGATTTTCTCTTCCTCCTCACGCTTCTTGCGCTCTTCCTCTTCCACCTTGCGCCGCTGCATTTCCTCGGCGATGCGGCGCTCCTCTTGGACCCGCCAGGCGCTGGCGCCCTCGTCGATCGCACCGCCGATCGTGCCGATCACCAGCTGGCACGAACGGATCGCGTCGTCATTGCCCGGGATCACGTAGTCGATCGGGGTCGGATCGCAGTTGGTGTCGACCAGGCCGATGATCGGGATCCGTAGGCGGGCCGCCTCGCGCACCGCGATCTCCTCGGTTTTGAGGTCGGTGACGAAGACGGCATCCGGAAGCCGCTCCATGTCGCGCACGCCGCCGAGGTTGAACTCGAGCTTGGCGAGTTCGGCCTGCATCCCCATCCGCTCCTTGGTCGGGAGCAGGTCGAGCTTGCCCTCGTCGCGCCACTCGGTCAGCTCGTGCAGGCGCGCGATCCGCGCCGACATCGTGTTGAAGTTTGTCAGCAGCCCACCCAGCCAGCGCTGGTTGACGTAGGGCATCTTGCAGCGGTCGGCCCACTCTTCGACTGGGCCACGCGCCTGCTTCTTGGTGCCGACGAAGAGCACCGTGCCACCGCCGCTGGCCAGCTCGCCGACGAAGCGGCGCGCGTTCTCCAGCAGCGCCTCGGTCTGGACTAGGTCGATGATGTGGATCCCGTCCAGCTCGCCGAAGATGTAGCGGCGCATGTTGGGGTTCCAGCGGCGCGTCTGGTGACCGAAGTGGACTCCGGCCTCCAGCAGCTCTTTTAGGCCTGCCTCTGCCATGGGTAAAGCTCCTTGGGTTTCGCGATGCGTTTCCCCGCCGCCCTCGCCGGGACCCGGCAGATGCCGGTCAGGATCCGGTTCGGGGAGCCGACAGGGGTCGGTTTCCGAGCCGATGGATTGTAGAGGTGAAGCGATGGAGAGGTAGAGACGTGAAGATATGCCGCTATGCCTGTTCCCGTGCAGTCGCCAGAGCAGTCGCGAGGTCTTCTGGCAACTCAGAGCTAAAGCTCATCCGCTCACGACTGACCGGGTGGTCGAAGGCAAGCCGGTGCGCGTGGAGGAACTGGCGCTCGAGCCCGTACTTGGCCTCGCCGCCATAGGTGACGTCGCCGGCCAGAGGGTGGCCGATGGCGGCGAAGTGGGCCCGGATCTGATGGGTGCGGCCGGTCTCAAGGCGCGCCTCTAGATAGGACTCGGCACCCAGCAGCTCCAGCACAGCGAAGTGGGTCCGCGCCTGGCGCGAAGCGGCGCCGGAGACGGCCATCCGGTGACGCTGCCGGGCCGCGCGGCCGATCGGCGCGTCGATCGTCCCGGTGCGGGAGGCGAGCCGGCCCCTGGCCAGCGCGAGGTAGACGCGTTCCACCTCACGGCGCTGGACCTGCCCCTGCAGGGCCGCGTGGGCCTCGTCGGTGCGGGCGACGACGAGCAAGCCGCTGGTCCCCTTGTCGAGGCGGTGCACGATCCCGGGCCGCTCCGGGTCCGCGCCGCCGCCGAGCAGCTCGCCGAGCTCGTCGACGAGGGTCGGCCCACGGTGCGAAGGCGCCGGGTGGACGACCATGCCCGCCGGCTTGTCGACCACCGCCAGCGCCTCGTCGACGTGCACGATGCGCAGCTCGCCATTCACGGCCACAGCCCATTCCGGTGCGATTTATGTGGGCATAGGCGGCAAAAGTCGCACCGGAAGCTCACTTCGTCTCTCCTTCGAGCAAGTAGGAGAGGGCGAGAAGCAGGACTCCTGCGGTTACAGCTACGTCGGCGAGGTTGAAGGCCGGCCAGCTGCCGATCTGGATGTAGTCGGTGACCGCATCGGCACGGATGCGGTCGGCGAGGTTGCCAAGGGCACCCCCGGCGAGCAGCCCGGCTGCGACCCACATCCAGCGGCGCGTCGGGTCGCGGGAGAAGACGTAGCCGACGACCCCCAGGGCCAGGGCTGTGAGCAATACCAAGCGCAGGCCGCCGCCGGCAGCGAGGCCGAAGGCGACGCCGCTGTTGTGCGAGAGGGTAAGTTCGAGCGGTCCGAGGACCTCGACGTCCTGGCCGGGGACGATGTGTGCTTCGACAACCGCCTTGGCCGCCTGGTCGAGGACGACCACCAGCCCGCAGAGCGCGCCGGCAAGGCGCCAGGCGCGGGCGCCCTCGCCGCTCACCCTTCGATCAGGCCGACGACGAGGGCGCGGGCGACGAAAAGTAGGACCACGCCGATCATCGGGCTGAGGTCGAGCGCCATGCCGCCGCCTCCGAGCGGAGGTAGGAAACGCCGGAACAGGTTCAGGTAGGGGTCGGTGGTCTCTTTGACGAAGTCGAGTGTCGCCCGCAATGCCCGGTTGTAGGGCATGCGCGGCACCCAGGAGATCAGCACGTTGAGCAGGACCAGGATGATGTAGACGAGGAAGAGCGCACCGACGTAATCGGCCACGTCGAACCGCGTCACCGCCAGCGCGATCACCCCCGCATCCTCTCCAGCGAGGCCCGCACGGCGGCCGCAAACGCCTCCCGCGCCCCCTCCCGGTCGAGAGCCTCCAGCCCAGCCTCGGTGCTCCCCCCGGGCGAGGCCACGGCCTTGCGAACGTCGGCGGGATGTCGAACCCGCAACAGCTCCGCCGTCCCAGCCGTCGTCTCCACGACCAGCTCCCGAGCCAACTCCTCATCGAGCCCGTCGGCGGCCCCGGCATCGGCGATCGCCTCGACAGCGAGCGCCAAGTAGGCGGGCGCACATCCCATCACCGCGGTGGCGGCATCGAACTGGGCGTCGGGAAGCTCCACGACATGCCCGAGCGACTCGAGCATCGACCGAACCGCAGCATCCGGCTCCCCGGCCACACAGAGCACGCCCTTGCGGACCTCCACCCCCACGTTGGGCATGACCCGAACGACCTCCGAGCCGGGAAAAGCCCCCCGAACCCGATCCAACGACGTGGCCCCAAGCAGAGAAACAATCACCTTCGCCCCGGCAAGCTCCGGCGCCACCTCATCAAGCCGCGCAGGCTTCACAGCAAGCACAACCACGTCGGCTCGCTCGGCAAGCTCCGAATTAGACGCAACCGCCCCGCTAGCAAGGTTCCCGGCAAGCTCTGCCGCGCGCCCGGATCCGCTGTCCGTAAACAGCATTCCGTCCACCTCGCCCTCGAGGCCACGCGCCATCGCGGCCGCCATGCTCCCGGATCCACAAAAGCCAACAATCACAAGCGCAGCCTAGCCGCGACCGACAGGGAGGGTCGGGTGCCTCGCGGGGGCGCGGCG